>JAESGD010000042.1_pt1 | contig 203796 bp, 174 predicted proteins | sample 9269581 | NCBI WGS metagenome assembly JAESGD01 (sample SAMN14515903, study PRJNA621661) | algae metagenome | isolation source: Cyanomargarita calcarea GSE-NOS-MK-12-04C and co-occurring heterotrophs from... | place: USA: Grand Staircase Escalante National Monument, Utah | collected 2007-12-30
AATTGAGCAATGCTGGTCTTGCTTAAAAAGTCGAATCCGTAAAAAACTTGATCAGTTCGATTGTTTACGAGATGCCATTGAGGATGCCTTGCGTTTCGCGTCTTAACCGCCTTGGCGGTTGCTATAAATAACCCTAAAAATTGGGGTTACGGTCAGCATATTTACGAGCCAATTGGTAAAGGGAGTACTCAGTATAAGTGGCTGGAGCAAGAGCTTAATAGCCCGGAGTTTCAGCAAGCAAGATACAAAGTCGTGATGTTGCATCATCCCCCCCATTCTTTGGGTGGTAACGTTGTCCCCGCTTATACTGACCCAGTACAAATTATTGAACGGGATGGGGATGGTCAGATTTTAGGAGTGCATTACGAATATCCCAAAAATCAAGATTATATCGTCCGGGATATTGTACCCTTGTTGGAAGCTTATTGCGTACAATTAGTGTTCTACGGACATTCCCATTTATGGAACCGTTTTTGCAGTCCATCTGGGATGCATTTTTTAGAGACATCTAATGTTGGTAATTCTTATGGTGCAGCTTGGGGTGAAAATAAGCGGGAAGTGCCTGTTGGTTATCAAGAAGATTATGTCCAATTGGGTAATCCCAACGGTTTAGAACCAATAGTACCGACAATAGCCCCTCTACTTGATCCGATTGGCAATCCAATGCCGTATATTGCTAGTAACGACATTACCGTTTTCAGTATATTTGAAACGGCGACGGGTACGATTACTAGCTATCGCTTTGATACCTCTCAACCAGAGTTAGGTGTTGTGAAGTTTGATGAATTTAAGTTAAGAGATGTTCATAGTTAGTTGTTAATCGTTGTTTGTAAATAGGATAATTGGTCTTGCGAAATTCTACTTCTTCATATCTTGCACCTATACGTATAAATCACCATTTACATATTATTGAGTACCTCATTTAACATTAAAATCAATATTTTTTCCAAGTCCTCTACAGAGGAATGAGCGCTATTAGACAGGGACTTATAGTCGAATGGCGGACTGTGAATACTTACTTTATTTTTGTATTTTACCATTCAAGACTAACAACTAACCGCTAACAACTGATTTTGTCGCCAATTTTCTAAGTCAGCGAAAGAGCGATCGCGATATTTTCCGTATTTTTCTTGCTTGTTCTTAATTTTCTCACCAAAGACCGGGATAATACCGAAATTTGGCGGCATTGGTTGGAAATGTTTGGGTGAAGCCGAACTGATGAAGTCAAACAAAGCCCCCATCATTGTTGTATTAGGAAGGCTTACAGCTTCTTTACCCAAAGCTAACCGGGCTGCATTCGTTCCCGCCAACCAACCACCAGCAGAAGCGGCAGTGTATCCTTCTGTACCAATTAACTGTCCTGCGGCTAATATATTCGGACGTTCCTTAAATTGCAGAGTAGGATGCATTAGCTGCGGTGCATTGAGAAACGTATTGCGGTGCATTACACCCAACCGGACAAACTCAGCATTTTCCAAACCCGGAATCATCTGAAATATCCGCTTTTGTTCCCCCCAGCGCATATTAGTCTGGAAACCAACCATATTCCAAAGTTGACCGGCTTTATCTTCTTGTCGCAATTGAATTACAGCGTAGGGACGTTCCCCCGTGCGACTATCAGACAATCCGACAGGTTTCAGAGGCCCGTAACGCATGGTATCTTCCCCCCGATGTGCCAATTCTTCAATAGGCAAACAGGCTTCAAAAAACTTTGCCGTCTCTCTTTCAAAATCCTTTAATTCTATCTGTTCAGCTTTGCAAAGTTCTTCTCGAAACAGCAAATACTGTTCCTTATTCATCGGACAATTGAGATAAGCTGCTTCTCCTTTGTCGTAACGTGATGCCATAAAAGCAATGTCACGGTTTATTGAGTCTCCTACAATAATTGGGCTAGCGGCATCGAAAAAGCTTAGGTATTCCATCCCCGTGAAGCGACGTAAATCTTCCGCCAAATCAGGTCCGGTCAAAGGTCCGCTTGCAAGTACTACAATACCCTCAGGAATTTCTTTCACTTCTCCCCGTCGGAATTCAATTAAGGGGTGGCTTAGTAGAGTTTCTGTTAAATCTTTACCAAATTCCCCTCTATCCACTGCCAACGCACCCCCAGCCGGAACAGCGTGTTCATCAGCCTTTGAGATGATAATCGAACCCAGACGGCGTAATTCTTCATGCAACAACCCAGCAGCGCGATCGCTGGCCATTGCACCAAAAGAATTACTGCACACCAATTCCGCCAAATGTTCAGTGTGATGGGCAGGGCTAAAGCGTTTCGGACGCATTTCCCAAAGAATTACAGGTACACCAGCTTGAGCAATTTGCCAAGCCGCTTCTGTCCCTGCTAATCCACCTCCAATAACTTGAATTGGTTGTTGTTCCATAATTAGATTTTTAATTCCTGATTTCTTTATATATATATTAAAATTCCATAATACCCAAATTCTTATCTTATATGCCCGACCTAAACGCACACGATCGGGCTTACACCGATTTTAAAGTGAATAGACCACCAGAAGAGTTAACCCCCTTCCCTACAAGTGTTGGGGGGAATCAAAGCCTCTCTCCTCTTAGGAGAGAGGTTCCAAGTATACTTATTCAGCAATCCATAACACCTGCAATAAACTCTTTCCCTTTCTCCTCTCCATGTCGATAAACTGCAACCAAACCCTCAACAGTTGCATCAGTAAAATCGACTCCCAATTCTTTGGGATCTACATCCGGTTGAATAGTATGGATATTCGCACCTTTATAATTATCTGAAATTGCCTCTAATTGAAACATATCCCGATAGAGTGTACCTGGTTCATTGGAAATAGCAATTACTTCGTGATATCCAGCATCAACCATTTCCATTGCCGGACACAAACAAGTATAGGAAGCATCGATGTAAGGTTTACCATCTATCCAAGCAGGAATATCCCAACCATGTAACATCCGAGAAGAAGCATAAGCCACTTCCGCAAAGTTATCAGCATTCAGATGCAATTCGCTTCTTTTATTGCTAAACAAAGCGACTTGTAAATTTTCATCTACCCAACTGCGGTCTTTTTTGCCTGCGGAAACTAACAAACGTCGTCCTAAACGTCTTGCTTTTTCACCTTGAGTTTCGTTAGCCGCAGCTTGACTGATTACAGCACTGGTAGCAATGCAAAATTCTGGTGTTTCCACTGCAAATATTTGCTCTTTTGGCGGACTGAATCCTGTAATACCTCCAAGAGAAATTTCACTCATTCCAATATTCCCTTGTCTAATTAATTGAGAGCCTGTTATCCAGTAATCTACACCTAATTCCGAAGCTTTATTAATAGTAGCCCAAGCTAAAGGTATCACAGATGAGGAAGCCGCAGCATAAGCATCTGCTCGAATTTTAGCCACTTCCAAAGCGCTGACTACACCATGAGCAAAAGCACCTTTGAAACTGCCAGATGAACAGGCAATAGCTAATTTTTTCTGATTATCTCTTGACATTTTGCTTATTTCCTTTATTCACATTTTCTATAAGTCCCCTCAACAATTGCGCTAAACAGGGTTGGGGTTCAATCCTTCCTCATTTTTCGCTGACGTATTATCATCAAAACCCGCTTAAACTGTTCAAATTCTTCCGTAGTTAATTCGGTCTTTTGCCATACATCTCGTTGCATTAATCGCTCAAACCAATCATTAACTTTCGGATAATTCTTAAAATCAAACCCCAATTTAGGTAATAAAGATATATCTGTTCCAGCAACAATATCTGCAAGAGTTAAATACCTACCACCAAAATAGTCATTATCTCCCAAAATATCACTAAAAAATTTCATCACAATATCTATATTGTGCTTCGCTTGTAAGCATTTTGGCGAATCTTCACTTTCAAAAATCAAAGCAATTACTTTTGGAAGCAGTTCATTTGTAGAAATCATTTGCACCATTCTGACTGTTGCTAATGCTTGAGCATTTTTAGGTAACAGCGCAGGTGTAGGATATTTAGTCTCCAAATAATCCAAAATAGCTAATGATTCTATTACCCTAAAACCATTATCAACTATTGCTGGAACATGATGAAATGGGTTAATTTGTAGATAATCGTCTTTTAACTGGTCACCATTCAAATTTAACAGAATTGGCTCAGATTGGATTCCCTTTTCTAGCAAATATCGCCATACCCGACGAGCCATAGGTGAACGTGGATTATAGTAAAATTTCAGCATGATAAATTTTCCTCTTCTCTCCCTCAACCTAACTGTTTCTCTCACGGTACAAACGCAAAGCATAAATACCCGCAGGAGTCTGCCGCAATGCATTCATATCACATACCATTTGGAGTGGTAAATCCTGTGAATTATTACGTTTCATTGGATGTTCTTGTGGCCCGATTACAGGTGCCGCAAGCGTAGCAAAAGTTATATCAGCAGCTGACAAACTATCACCAACTAAATAAGTGCGTCCATCTGCCAATAACTCGCCAACTTTATCAAAAATTGTCTTAATTTCTTCATAAGCCTCTGCACCCGACTCCGGGGTAATCCTATACTTATTTTGCAAAACTTTCTGCATGAAAGGGAAAACTAGTGGAAAGAATATTCGTTCACTAAAAGGTACATTCTTAGACCATGCAACTTGCATGAACTTCGATTCATTCTTGAGATAAGAATAAGCCCAAAGACGTGTCGCTACTCCAAGTTTATTATCAAATAATTCTTCTAACTCTTCTACTTGTTGTCGCAATTCAGGTTCAGTTGGATATAGTTTAGCGTTAGTAGGGGCAATACTATCCAAATATTTTAAAATATCGGTCGAATCTGTAAATACTCCTTTTTGTGTTACCAAAATAGGTACTGTTTTTCCCCCCATCGGAACTGTTGCAAATCGATGAAAGGGTGGCATATGTGCTTCTTCTATATAAGGTAGTTTTAACCTTGTAAGTGCCCATCTAACTTTTTCGCAATAGTGGCTGATAGAAATCGTTATTAGACGGAAGGGTTTATTTTGAGTGTCGATATTTTGCATTTTGCTTGTGAAATTAGTTATTGGGAAATCTCATTATTTTGCATACTCGTCCAAAATTCAGATTTTGGGTTAATAGCTTAAATCTATTTAAGTGGACTCTCATTTTAAGCAATTTAGTCATCTTTAGATGATAGACTGGAAAATTATTTTTGGACGGGTGTGGGAACCAATCGACTCCTTGAATATTCATCTTGCAATTCTCCTGGAAAGATACTCATAAATTCCATTCTCTAATAACCAATCCTGACCAAATAATAAATCCCAGTATTAATGAACCAGCAAAAAAATCAAACCAGATTAGGGTATGCATTTTTAAAGAAAACTCTGGCATCGCACCATAAAAATAATGCACCGGACTTGATAAGCCTGTTAGTGAATAAATACCAAGGCATAAATAAGCAAACCCAATTGTTCCGCTTTTGTACAACCAATAACCGATTAAACCGATTAAGGTCAAAATAATCCAAGCAATATACACCCCATATGCAGATGATATCCATTCAGGACTTGGATATTTGTCGAGAAAGATGGCATTATCTATGTAGTGAAGGCTTGTAATAATGATGCTGGCAATTAGCAAGCATAGCAATATTATTTGGTGTTGTTTCTTCATAAGAATACTCATTTTTTACAACTCTATTACCTTTTTAAGACCAATCGGTCTGTAAAAATGCAAAAAAATGCTTGAAAATTATTAACAAAATTTTACACCTTTAAATGACGTTCAACGTAATCATTTAAATAATTGATGACTCTTTCTAAATGAATCGTATCTCCATATAACTTGCTCATCATTACACCTCCTTCAAGTGTGGAAATAATTATAGTCGCAACTTCATCAGCATTAACATCTCGACGAATTTCAGCCCTTGCAACACCTTTTTCGATAATTTTACAAATCATATTACGCCAAGAAGTCATTGCCCTTTGAGTGCGTTCTCTCAACGCTGGATGAGCATCATCACTTTCAACTGCAGTATTCAACAGCGGACACCCACCCTTCACAATCGGATTTTGGGGGTTATCCATATGCATCCGGAATACACCGTTTAACGCTTGCAATCGCTCAATAGCATTTCGTTTACCCCGCAATGCTGCTAATTTGGCTTGAATAATTTGCGCGATCGCATAATCAAAAGCTTGCAGTGCTAAATCATCTTTACTCTTAAAGTGATTGTATATACCCCCCTTTTGCAATCCAGTAATCTGCATGATGTCAGAAATGGACGAACCAGCATATCCCTGTCTGTTAAACAGTTCCGCTGCTTGTTGGATAATTCTTTCCTTTGTTTCGTTGCCTTTTGACATCCACAACATTCAGACTGATTGGTCTGAGATTAACATGATGAATCCTCTGCGGTCAAGGGGAAAATATTCCCGTCACTTTAATATTATGGTCAGCCAACGCAGATATTACCTGCTAGAGCGTGTCTATAAAGAAAGAATAAAACCCTAAGACTTACGCAAAAACTTTCCTAAACTCTTATTTCTACCGAAACTCCAGGCGTACAGCGCCTATTGCGTACTTGGCGTCTGAACGCGGGTTAATAAATGAAAGTTTCTACAATTTCTGCGTAAGTAGGATAAATACCGTGGTAAGGGGTAAAGGAACGGTGTCCGGCAAGTTTTGTCACAATGTGGACACCGCTTGAGGTCTATCCTACGTTTGCCGACACCAAGGCCTTTTTATTCAGCAATTTCACCATTTCCTCACCCACACCTTTCGCAGAAGCCGGATTTTGCCCTGTTACCAAACGTTCAGACACCATCACCTGAACCTGAAAATTCTCAGCCTTTACTACCTCAGCACCTCTTTCAATCATTTTCGCTTCCAACAAAAAGGGAACAACATCCGTGAGTCCCACCGCAGCTTCCTCTTCATTCGTGAAACTTGCCACAGTTTTACCAGCCACCAAATATTCACCGTTACTTAACTTAATATTCACCAATCCTGCTGGCCCGTGACAGACAGCACCAACGACACCACCTTGTCCGTAAATAGCCGCAGCAATTTTTGCTAACTCTTGATTGTCAGGAAAATCCCACATTGTCCCATGTCCACCAGCGTAAAAAATAGCATCGTACTGAGTTGGATCGATTTGGCTGGGGTTGAGGGTATTTTCAACTTGAGAAACTTTTTCCGGGTTATCAAGAAAAGCTTTATTCAAAGGGTCTTGCAAATCGACTCCAACCATTGGTGCTTTGCCACCTTTGGGACTCACAAAATCAACAGCAAACCCCGCACCTTCAAAAACTGCATCAGGGTGCGTAACTTCGGGAAGGTAAAAACCTGTTTCTTTGCCAGTATTACCAAGGGTATCGTGGCTGGTTAAAACAATCAGAACTTTGATTGACATAATTTATACCTATTCTGTGCAGGGATCGGGATCTTTTTGTGTGCAATGTCCTTATCCTAACCGGGAGTTATCTAAAAGAAAAATTAGCAAAATTAGGGATTACTATAAATATATTTATGGTTAATTTCGAGTGGTATCGCAGCTTTATTGAGGTTTACCGTGTTGGAACAGCATCAGGTGCAGCTCAAATTCTGCATTTAACTCAGCCTGCAGTTAGCCAGCATATTGCAGCCTTAGAGTCAGCACTTGGGACTGGATTATTTGAACGAACACCTAGAAAAATGCTGCCAACAGAAGCGGCAAAGCGGCTTTACAACCAAATTGCAGCATCTGTTGAAACTTTGGAGTCAATTCCGACAAGAAATTCTAATCTAGAAACGCAGCAGATTATTAGATTGGGTTCACCGCAAGAGTTTTTTACTGAGAGAATTCTGAATCAATTACCACAGGATGATAAAATTTTATACACAGTTAAATTTGGCTTGACCCAGGAATTAATTGCACAATTGCAAGAAGGACAGTTAGATTTGGTAGTCGCAACGCAAAAAATTACTAAGTCAGATATTGAGTATCAATTATTGTTTGAAGAAAGCTTTTGGCTAGTGGCACCACTTACAGTTAAAGTACCTATATCTGTAGAAGATTTAACACCATTGGAAGCGTGGTTAAGAACTCAACCGTTGATTGCTTATAGTGAGGAACTGCCAATTATTAGACGGTTTTGGCGGGTTGTATTTGGCAGAAGAATTGATATTAATCCCAAATTGATAATCCCAGATTTAAGAGGGATTAGAGAAGCGATCGCCTACGGTTTTGGCTTCAGTGTCCTACCAGATTACTTGTGCCAAGAATGGGTAGATAACCAACGTTTAACGCTAGTACTTAAACCCGCGAAATCTGTCAAAAATTACATTTGGCTTGCTTTTAGAAAATCTGAACGACAAGCGCAGAAAATTCAGACGTTCTTAGAGTTACTTTGTTGATGTGAATTTGTAAGCGATCGCGTGAGTGACGAGAAGCGCTAGATTGACTTTCAAGATACAGCAAAATCAGTATACTTACGCACATCCTCTGGATGGAATCCAAGCACGATCGCCTCACGAGGAATACCTGCTTCTAATAATGCTTCCGCTACAGGAAGCGAACTACCATCATACTGAATCCAGATTTTCTCACCAATAATGTCAATATGCACTACTGAACCATGTACGCGACGGACTCCATCCCAGCCGACATGTACGACTTCATAATGATTGCGCTCATTATCAATAATCGGTTCAACCTCAATCTTTCCATGATAAGGTTTGTGAGTCGCATACTGAAATATTAGCTTCTTGACAATCTCACGATACTCAGTTAACTTATCCATTTGACTATCCTAAGAAGTTGTTCATCAAAGACAATTAGACGAATTTGTATCCTGTTGAGAATTAACTGACCAAACTTTTCTGTGAATAGACTTTCATAAACTCGTTTGGGAACCGCTAAGTAGAGTAGACGTTCTGATTCTAATTCTAAAAGCACGCTGCGATAAATGTCATATTGACCAACAGCTTCTTGAAGGTCACGGATAATAGAAGGATTCAGAAAGCTTTTGATCTCAACAGCAATTTTTTCACCATCTCTTTCTGCGGCTATTGCTGTACGTTCTGCACCCAAATCAACATACAGGTCTTTACCACCATAGCCTAAATACAAAGGGTCATGAGTAATTATCCAGCCATCTGCTGAAAGTGCTTGAATAACTGCATTGTGATATTTGTCTCTAGCAGGCATTGAAGTACTCCTTCTTCTTGAGTATAAAGAAACACTGGTGCGTAAGTTATCTATTGGGCGATCGCTATGCCGAAATTCTTCCCAAATGGTTAACTCTAGCGTAGAGTCGTCAAGATAGAAGATGTATTGTAAATAATGTTAACCAGTTTACAGAAGCCTATGGAGCCAGATAATCTACCAACCGAGCTGATTTTAACGCAGAGTCAACAGTCGCTCGGTAGTTTGCAACTTGATTGGACACCCCAACCTGGAAACTATTTAGATTTTGAAGGTAAAACCTATGCCGTTTTAGAACGTCGGCACAGGTATCAATTAAAAGCAGGACGCTATCGTTTGCAAAAAATAGCCATTTATGTGCAATCAGCGAAACGACCATCTGAGAAAAGTTTAGTAGATGGTCGTTGGGTAATCGGGGATGCTAGCTGCGATTACAATGCACATTCAGAAATGATTCGCTGTGCTGTCAACCCAGAAGGTCCTTGCAATTCTTGTCACTCGTATGAAAGTTCTGGGTGCTGAGTGTTGAAAATCTTGCAAGATATTAACTCACTGGCTCAGGACTGTCAAATTTTTCTCCAACAGTTAACCGCATACCGTTGACAAAATCCCATCCAGACTGGGGACGTTTGCCAGCAAGTTGAACTTCTCGCAACAGCAACAAACCATTCCCAGTTTGAGCGATCGCTCCTATTCCCTTGACGATACTTACTATTTCCCCAGGATTAGTCGATAATATTGAATCGGCAGTTAATTTATCTTTTAAATTTTGTAATTCATCTGGTAGTTCATGAGCATAAGCAGAATCAAGGGGAGCGGTAGCAGTAATTTTCAGTTGTTGGTTGCGAAAGTAGGCGATAGAGTTGGGATATAAGCCTCTGATTTGATTGTGTAATTGGATGGCGCTTTTTGTCCAATCCAACAGATAATCTTCTTTTTTAATCAATGGCGCATAAGTGGCTTGGGAATTATCTTGAGCAATTGGTTCAACTTCGCCGCGTTCCAATTTTAACAGCGTTTCCACCAATAAATCCGCACCGATTACCGCTAGCCTTTCTCCTAAATCCTGGGCATTGTCCAGTAATCCTATCGGTGTAGTAGCTTTAAGTAGCATAGCTCCGGTATCCATGCCTGCATCCATTAACATTGTTGCGATCCCAGTCTGTTTTTCGCCGTTGCAAATAGACCACTGAATGGGAGCAGCACCCCGGTATTTGGGTAAAATTGAGCCATGCACGTTAACGCAGCCTAATTTCGGCATACCCAAAATTTCTTGGGATAAAATTTGCCCGTAAGCTACAACAACAAAAACATCTGCACCAATTTCTCTGAGTTGAGTTAAAGTTTCAGCGTCTTTTTTAATCCGTTGGGGTTGCCATACAGGAAGATTATGAGAGATAGCGACGCTTTTGGTGGGAGTTGGTGTAATTTTATTGCCACGTCCTCTGGGTTTATCTGGCTGGGTAACAACAGCCAAAACTTGAAATTGCGAATGATGCAGCAATTTTTCCAGAGTAGGTACAGCAAACTGGGGCGTACCAAAAAATACAATTTTCATACTCGTCAATCTATCAATAAAATAGTTTCGTTACTTTTGAACAAAAAATCGGCACATTCGGTTATAATAAGTTCGCTGGATGATAAACCAGCATCAAACGCATCTCCTTCTGGTAAACCAAATTATTCGGCGATGTCTAACGGCAAGATAGAATTTGTATCTATAGGTCTAATCTATTGTCTTTAGGTTTTCCAGAATTTGCTGTATGAAAATGAAGCTCTTGATTCCTTAGCTCCATTTTTTGAAGATTTGCAACTGTTCCCGATTTATTTTATCCCTTTGGCTAGATGTTAGCAGTGATTTTGGCTTAGTAGAATTATTACTGTAGTCAATTTTTTAAAACTGTCACAGCCCCAACGTTATCAGGATATCCAGTGTGGCATAACAGAAGAGGTAAATAAACGCCACTTGGTGAAAGTCAAGTGCTTATAACCGCCTGCTATCAGCAGTTATACTGATAAGCTGAATTCACTTTAAACCTGCCTAACTTTTAGTATGGTTAGATTATGAGCGTTGGTATATTTGTGACACAGTAATTCCTGAGTTAGTTTGCATTTATACGGTGGTGGCATCTTCTTGTGAAAGAGTAAGTTGGGAGAAGGAGTAGTAAGTGATACATAGTTTGTGTAAAACTCTACAAAATTTGAATAAATGCTCTCGTGAAACCAGTTAGTTCTTTGTTATACATATAATTGTATCCTGCCCCCACTGCTGTATTGGCATTGCTTCTTACACAGCAACCGCCCTCTAGAGAATCAACAAATGCTTAAACCTCTTTTGCTATCAGGATGGTTCCGCGTGCAACCGTTCCTCAAGTATGTTGTTGTTGTCTTGGTGATCGCGCCCTTAGTCGTTGCCAGCGGTCACTCTAGTTCAGCAAAACAGTCACAAGCTGCTCGAATCAACTCCGTAACAGCAGCCGAATCTGATCCTTTGTCAATGTCCGCAAGTGGTGTTAATAAACCCGATTTAGCTCAGGTATTAAAAGCGGCTCAACTGGGCTTTTTGATCGGAGCATCTGATTCGATGTCAATGTCTACAGTTGCTGTGAATGAACCGCAACTATTACAATCTGGCAAAGTTGAATCTTGGACAGTTGAAGATAATCGCGTTTCAATGTCCATCATTGCTAAGGATTCCTTAGGAGCAGTTGAATTTGCGCCATTGCCAAAAAATTCTGACTCTCACTCAACAGGGATGACAGCTAGTGAGAGCGAATTAATCCAACGATTGAAGAAGGGTTATAAAGATGCTAAAGAAGCAAAATCTTTGCTAGCAGCGAAAATCTCGCCTTCTTTAAGGCAAGTGCAACCAAATACACAAGCACCTGCGAAAGAACCCAGTGAGGCTGAACAAGCAGCACCAAACGATCCCATAGGAAGCCCTTATCCTATTCCTTGGCAATGGATACAACAGACACAACAGGCTATTGGTTCTAAGGGTGGTTCTGGAGTGCGCTACTACCGCAGTATCCCGGTGCTTTCTCCAGATGGTAGATATGCTGTTTACAGCCGCGTGCAGTTAGAAGTCAAGCCAGAGATGTATAATAGCCGCGTCACTAGCACGATGTTTGTAGAAGATAGACAAACTGGAAAGTTGCGGGTAATGACTGCGACTGGTCCGATTAGCGATCCCCTATTGAAGGTCAGGGCTTCAGTGGCGCTAAATCCCGATACTAATGGGACAATTGGGGTGCTAGTTCCCGTCAGCTGGTCCCAACAAGGCGATCGCTTCTTAGCGCGTAAGTTTGAAGGGGTTTTAAACACTGCTGATGCTACAGATCATGCAGTGATTTGGGATCGCCAAAAAAATAACACTAACTCCGTTACTCCCTCCCAAGAGCAGAAAGAGCATGATATTGCAGTCTTGCTAGGTTGGAGTAAGACTCAACCGAATAATGTACTGTTCCGTGCAGGTGAAATGGGTGAAGAAAACTGGCCCGTAGTTTCAGTTAGCAGTGATGGTAAGACAGCGAATGCACCAGATGTAGACCAACCGATTATTTACGGTCAAAAAATATCAGATGTTTGGTCCAGGCCAGAGGTTGCTTCTCGCTAATTTATCCAACAGTTAATATTTTCCCGTTGTCGCTTATGGCGATGACGGGATTTTTTTGTGATGTCATTTGAGAAGGAAGAAGGAAGAAGGAAGTTTATATGTGTGGATTCAGATGAGAGTTTCTTACCCTTGTCTCCCCCTGCCTGTTTTTTTCATAAATGGACATTACTTTCTATCTACATCAGAGCCGGGACAAGGCATAAATTGGGATGCAGGTTATATTAATAACGACTAAATAAAATAAGTAAAACAATCTACGAAGTTTTATCAGTGGTTTCCTTTTCTGGTGTAATTTCTTTTACCCTACGTATAGGTAAATTTGCAATCAAGGCAGTGGTGCGTTGGTTGCTTTCGAGGGAAAACTCCAAACCCTCTGTCTCAACTTCTACATAGCGACAGACAATTTCGAGGATTTCTTGTCGCATTTTTTCTATCATTTGAGGGCTTAAGTCAGCGCGATCGTGGGCAATGACTAATTGCAGTCGGCGTTTGACTTCAGTGCGACTATTGTCAGCACCGCGAAAAAAAATTCTTTCTAGAAATTCGAGAATCATTACAGCTACGTGTGTGCCGAGATGGGTTTAAAGCTTAAATAATCTTTGTCCACAATAATCTCCTCAGACGGGAAAAGATGCTGTCATTGGGTGCATCAAGTTCAAGAAATTCGACTGTTTCCCCTTCCAATCTTCGAGCAATATTTTCAAAAGCTGTGGCAGCTAACGAGGGTGTATCTGATAATACCAGAGGTTCGCCGCGATTGGTAGACACAATCACGCGCTCATCGTCAGGGATCACACCAATGAGGGGAATTGCCAGCAGTTCTTGAACATCTTGTACCGACATCATATCATTTGCCCGCACCATTGCGGGTCTAATGCGGTTAATAATTAAATGAGCGCGTTTGATGCCTTGTGCTTCCAATAATCCGACTACGCGATCGGCATCCCGGACTGCGGAAATTTCCGGTGTGGTGACAATTAGGGCTTCTTTCGCAGGGGCGATCGCATTCTTAAACCCATTCTCAATCCCCGCTGGGCTATCAATCACCACATACTGATATCTCTGCGCCAAAGCGTTCACCAGTAACTTCATTTGGTCGGGAGTTATTGACTCTTTGGTACGGGTTTGTGCTGCTGGTAGCAGTACCAAATTAGGTTGTCGCTTATCTTTGACTAAAGCTTGTTCTAGTCGGCACTCACGAGCCAAAACTTCCACCGCTGTATAAACGATGCGGTTTTCCAAGCCTAGAAGTAAATCCAAATTTCTTAAGCCAAAATCCGCATCAACCAACGCCACTTGACGTCCCATTTTGGCTAAAGCCATACCCAGATTTGCTGAAACTGTGGTTTTACCCACTCCTCCTTTACCGGAGGTAATGACAATAATTCGAGTCATGATAGAAACGGATCAAAAAATATAGAACAATCAACTACACCCCGACGACTACAATATTACCTATATCCCTCTGTTTTCTTTCTACCGAAACGGAAGCCCCTCCTTTGTCTATGGCGTACTACCGAAACGGAAGGCGAAGCGCCTATGGCGGTTAATCAAACAGGTACTCTTTGGGTGTCCAAGAAGTAAACTAAACTGTGAAATCATTTTTTTATCCTTCATTCTTCGCTCAATGGTTCTTGATTCATCCTACTGATTTGAATTCTGGAAAAATCAGGAGCTCTAGTGATGCGAATTCCTTCGGGTGTTACATAGGCCACTTCCGGTAAAAATTGCATCGGGGATTTTTCTGGTGAACGGGCAACAGAATCAGCGATTCGCAACTGTGTTGGTTCCATTTGTACTGCCATAATTAGACATTCGCGGTTACCTGTTGCACCCGCATGAGCCACTCCACGTAAACGACCCCAAACTAGAATATCTCCATCTGCGACTACGATACCACCAGGATTTAAATCTCCCAAGATAATTACCGTACCAGGATGGCGAATCTCGACTCCAGAACGGACTGTCATTTCTAGATACAGGGCATCTGATAGAGGTGCCGCAGTAGTATTTGAGGTTATGGAGAGGGAACTTTCTCGCTCTAGCTGTTCTACAGAATAGCCTGCAGAAACGGCCGCGATCGCTGTTTGACGACGACTGGTAGAGACAGATTTGAGCTGCAATTGGACTTTGCTCAAAGTCTCAGCAAGTTCTTGCAGTTGTCTGGTGTCTAAGAGGCGATCGCCTGCCATTAGATGTACAATGGCGTTGGGTATTCTCAGGCGATCGCCCGCCATCAACCGCAGTTGTATTTGTTGCCAAATTTCAGACCAATTTAGCTCCGATGCAGGCAATTGAGACTCTGTTGGCAAAATTAATAATAGTTTTCCCCCCTCAGTTTTAAACTTGACTTGATTATTTTTATTGACTGTAGTTTCTTTTAATGGTAGTTCACTAGAATCATCTAGTAGAGTCAAGTTGAAATTTTCTTCAGTAGGAGCATTTGATTCTTGAACAGGAGTAGGATTTGATTCTAAATCGGAAAGCGCAGAAATTGACTCTAATGAAGGAGCAGTAGAATTTGATTCTAAATTAGGGATGGCAAAATCAGAAGTCATATTTATTGATAGTTGTTGGTTGATAGTTGTTGGTTGATAGTTGTTGGTTGATAGTTGTTGGTTGATAGTTGTTGGTTCCCAATGCCCTATACCCACTAACCACTAACAACTAACCAATAACTACTAACAACTAACCAATAACAACTTTTTTTGTTAATCTTTGATACACAGTCGTCAAAGCCGACTTTGAACCAACATTACCCGGAAACAGCACTACTGGTAAATTCGGAAACTGAGGATGCTCAGATGAGGTAATAATCATCGAACAACCAGCTAAAATTTGACCGAGTAAGCGTGCTGAAGTTAAATTTAGACCAGTACTTAAGACATCGTTTGAGGTAATGCCGCCCTTACTGATTAAGAATCCTATATCAGATGGTAAACCTCTTACAACATCCATCAATAAGCTTGAAACCTTTTCTCCAAACTGCAACCGTGTCTCTATATCCTTAAAACTAAGTTCCTGACGGCTGGTATAAACAACTGGTGTATGCTGTGAGTCATGTACCGCCCGAACATTTTCAAGAATCTCGGTTAGCAGTGTAGCAGATTGATTGACTTTCTCATCTAACAACCGCGCTACATTTATTTCTATTCCTACCGTTCCCTCTGCTTCCAACAGCACTTCTAGTTGCTGAGTAGTTTTTTTGACGTGAGAACCAACAATTACTGCACCAGGCTTGCCACCTCGCACGTAGGAAGCCATGTTTTCAGAGGGGATTGGTTGCGGGGGTAATGCTGCCAAAGCTGTTAAAATACTGGCAGCACTGCGAAATAGAAAGCGTTTCCCTTGACTTGCGGCTGTTAAAACATCTTCGGCAAAGCGGTTTAAATCAGCTTGAGTTTCACCATCGACAACAGCGCACTGATTGCCACTGAGTTTCATCAAACGTTCTAAGCTACCAGCACGGATATCGGCAAGTGAAAATATTTCGACCGACTCAGCATTAATACGACCTTGAGTCTTTTCTTCTACATATTTGGGTAAGTAACTGTGATGGTAAGCGAAGACAGAATCACGAGCAAACTCTGTTTCGTGAACTGGTGTGGGTACGCCATCCACAATTAAGTAATGTATGCTGTCGCGAGTGATTCGTCCACCCTCAAAGAACGCCGGTACGAGAAAATGAGCATCAAAATCGCCGAGTTCTTCAGCAATAACATCAGTTTCAATGGGATAGTGTCCCCGCAAAGTCGAATCAGAACGGCTGACAATCAAAAAATCTCGAATCGATAAAGCATCCAACGCCAATTTTAAATTATGACATACTTCTTTGGTGACAGATGCCGCAGACTCTGGAGGCAGTGCCCTTGTATTAGTCAGCACAAATAAAATCGGTGAATTATCCTGCAATCCAGTGCGTAACGTATCTACATCCCAGCGCATCAAAAGCAAGCAACTATGTACTGTTTGAGAACCAGTGGGATCGTCATCCAGAACAATTATCTTTGATTTAGCAGTCATATTGAAGTCAACGGGGCGACTGTAACTTTTTTATCTCAGCTTGAACATCAAGAGCAATCTGCAATGATTCGTTTAGGAATTGGGCATATTCCCCAGCTTGACTGCTCACTTGCAAAGCTTGCAGATTTGCTAAATTGTTTACAAATAGCTCTTGGTTATTAGCAAGCAGTTTTTTATTATCTCGCAAAATTCGTTCCGTTTTCAGAGCTAGTACTAAATCTTCTCTTATAAGTTGCAGTGCCGCGATCGCTTTCTCTCTGTCATTGATTTTACTGTCAGAATTTCCAGATGTTGCCAACTGGTCATTAATATCTATAGCTTTGATAACTGTATGATATTTATCAACTTCATCTAAAAGTATTGTCAGTACTTTGGGACAGCTTTTGCGCCGCCAGAACTCGCGCCCAATTTGTACGACAATTGGCACTAAAATTAGTAAAGCGATCGCCACTGGAATTGAAGAGCCAATTGTCGGTAAAATTATGAAGGCGTAAATAGAACCTACAATTAATACTGAAAGTGCAAGTGTCGCCAGCATTTCATCGATAAAAAAACTGTTCCGTAACTGGCGATCGCTCATCACAGAGGGTCGAAACACATCGTCTGGATCGAATCCAGTCAACCGTCTGAGTTCTCCCTTAGAAATCTCCAAGCCTATTAAATCCGGCTGCACAACTGGATAGTCCCACCAAACGCGAAGAATGCGTATTTATTCTAATCGGCTTTGGTATGGTCAAGCCAAATTGAATGAAGGAAGAAGGAAGAAGGAAGAAGGAAGAAGGAAGTTTTTAGGTGGGGATTGGAACCCTAACTCAAAACGGACGGTCCCAATCCGGTCGGGGTCTTAAAAAGTACAGTAAGGATAAAAAAAGGGGGGAGCGAATCAGGAACATGACCGCTCACATCCCGCAATAACAGTGAGTACTTTTGGGCACTCACCACCTACTGTAAAGATGCGAGGAGCTTCGCATCTCAATAATTGCTACACTCGTACTCACCAGTTTTCCAGATATGAAGTATTTTTATCGGTTTACTCCTTAATGGTAGGCATATTTACGCGGTGCTGTATTAGTGTCATGTAGTACCAGTACTTATTCTGAGACTCCCCCGATTTCTGACGTTGATTTGGTAAATTTAATTAATAGTTTTCATCATAAATAGTTTTCATCATATTTCATGCTTGTAAAACTTCAGCCGCAGTTAACTGAAGATTAACAAAAATTGAAGAAACAATAACACTTTTCCCCTGATAAAGTCGCTCATCATAAAATCCCTCCACCCATTCCAAAACAGTCACCTTTTGGGCAATAGGATCGACAATCCAATACTCCGCAATCCCCCGTGCTGCATACTCCGAACGCTTATAGCGATAATCCCGATTTTCCTGATTTGGACTCACCACCTCAACCACCAATAACGGTGGTGGCATATCCATCAAAATCAGCGATACCATCGAAGATGGTTGCCAAGGGCATCGCGTAGCCCCTTGCATTACCGTCGCTAATTCTTCGGAAAATAATGTCAAATCAGGCACTCGCACCCCTACCTGGCGACTATTTACAGCTACCTCTGTTTTCATGCTTAACCGATAAAATGGAATTCCCAATTTCAAGAAATAAGCAACTAAAAACATCACTATTCGGCGATTTAGCTCGCTTTCTAATGGCATTTGAATTAATTCTCCATTTTCTAATTCATATAAATTATCCGTCCCATCGTCATAATTAAGGAATTCTTCAAAGGTCATCTTTTTCTCGGCTGCAACTGTCATTGCTTTTTCTCCCAGATGTAGCTTGTATGGATTATTTTAACAATGTCTCTAATTTCTCCATCCCTGTTGAATTTCCAGCTTAACTATAATTTACCCGGATTTCTCACCACTTTTCCCAAAAGCTTATAAAACCAAGGTTTATGCGTTTCGCACCGTTACACTGTACTTGGCGTTAAGCTGAGTCCCAAAAAGACACGCTCCGCATAGCCTGATTCCCCAGAGGGGTAGGCGCAGATAATTGATAAAATTGATTTATTGCCTACTCCCTATGCCCAAAACAGCCCCAAGTCTATCGCAGACCTAAAGTCAGAAATTAGCGCATTGGAGAGCGCGATCGCCCCAACGTAATTATGGGTTCTCGCTGCCAAAATTGCTATATCCATAATTCTCGTAAAGACGATATCAGCTGACAAGTTCCTTCATGTTTATGCTCTCTTAGCAACTGTGTCCAAGAAGCAACCGCCACTACGTGAAATGTTTTTTTGATGATGGGGTTAAGTAGGCGATATCTACCGACAAGCCGATACAGCATCTACGCATTGCAATTTTTCGCCAAAGCTAAATTCCTAATTTCCCAACTGCGATCGCCTTTAGCTGGCATGTGCCATTGCACTTTTGATGATGAGGTTGTGTGGGCAATGTCTCGTGATAAAGCGCTTTGCGTCTACGCACTCTTGGTAATTGCGTCAAATAGGAAAAAGATTCAACTAAATGGATTCAATGTAGATATACCACAACCCTCAAAATCATTAATATTTCTAGTAACAAGTGTCAAAGAATGTATTTTAGCTGTTGCCGCAATAAATATATCAGCTTGTGTTCGCGGTTTACCTTGAGTTCTCAAAAAGCCTCTCAATTCACCCGAACACTTGGCAATTTCTGAGGTGACGGGAAGAATTTGACAGTGAGTTGTCAGAAAGTTTTCAAACCAGTTTTGGATTCTGGCATTAGGCTTGGCTGTTAAACCGTAATAAATTTCCTCAATTGTAATTACACTTAAGTTAATAGATGTTACAGTACCGCTCCATGCTATTACCCCTTGATTGGGCATTGGGCGAGTTAATTCACTGATAATATTTGTGTCACAAAGATGACTCATCTTAGTCTTCTGTAAAAGGATTATCGCGGTCGCTGCGTGCTGGTATCTCTAGGCTATAATTTTCATTGGTGCATAATTGCTGAAGTTCTTTAAAGACTGGAGCTAGAGATGTTTTTGCCGTTTGTTGTCGCCAGTTTAAAAATTCTTTAAAAAGCTCAGGGTCTACAATTGCAGCTACAAATTCTTCTTGAGTATAAATTAGCTGAGGTTCTTGACTAGTTGCGTTAATTATTGAAGGTAGCTGTTTTTTGGCTTCTTCAAGTGTCCATTTCATTCTAAAAATCTCCAAGTTTTGGCAGCATTATAATATAGAGACTGTTCTCAAGTTAGCTTATTTTCTCAAATGAAAAAACTCTCTGCCCAACTTATTTAAGCGATTCCTTCTCTACGAGACCCTACGCGAACGCAGAGCTACGCTTAACGCCTACAATAAAACCTACCCCATACCCTCCACAGCCCCCAAAGCCAAAAGAGCCGATCGCTGCGCTGCTGTTAACCCAGTCACCCCTCTGATGTTCATCCCTTCATAAAGGCGATCTACTTTCAGGGTTTTAATGCACTCACCTGTTTCCACATCCCACAGCATTTGCCCATCAAGATCACCCGTAGCCAACAGTTTTCCATCTGGACTTAAGGCAAGTGAAAAAATACTCTTCAAGCTTGTAGCAAATAGAGACTTATCAAAAGCAGTATTTTGGAAATTAACTCCAGCTGAATTTATACGCTGTAAGTCAGCTTGCCTAATAGTCAAATTTGAGAAGTCATACTCCTGTAAATTTACTTGCAAATGCTTTAACAAATTCAGGACATTGCCCCCCACATACCCTGCTAGTATTGGAGCTTGATGTTTTTGCTGCGACAGTACATCCTGTAACAAAACTACGAGTTTTTGTTGACTGCCTATCTCTAGCAACAATTTCTCAAGTAAGGGTTGCACAATTAATTGCTTTTGTGTCTCCCTGATATAGTTTTTGGCTGTTGCTTTAATCAAAGCATGGGTTTGAAACAAGTGTAAATGGACAGACTTTTCTCCTACTAATTCTTGAAAAACCTGTTCTACCAATCGCTGCGCAGTATATTCCATCACCACTGGTTGCAGGAAGAAATACTCGTCATTTTTTTCAATTAATGACCGTTGTAATAAAGATTTAATCGCTGAAGGTACGAGACGCTTGGAAGCAGATGTCACCATATCCTCAGCTAACTCGGCAAAGGATACTGGCTCTCGATTAATTGCCAGCCAATACATTACTTCCTCCTCTACTACCGACAAACGCTGGAACTGGCATTCTAACAAGTCACAGATGTCTTCAAAAATTAGTGCCCCTTGTTCCAGTTTCATACCCGTGAATTCCTCTTTTTGCAGAAATAACTCTTGTCCCTCGGTAGGATTTAATCCCTTTAATGGCAGAGATTTTACTCCTGTTCTCTCTCCTTCTAACAAAGTAATTTCTTTTGGTTTTTCTCTGGAAGTCAGCAGAACGCAACTTTGATGGGGTACTTCTCCAACACGCTTGAGTAATTGACCATATCCCTCGTAGCCGGGACGACATTGCCCTGCTTGCCCACCACTAGATAAAATTGTTTCAACGTTGTCTAAAATCAACAAACATCGGTTTGATTGCAAACATTCCATCAGCTTCGATAATTTTCCATCAAAGCTTTCAGGTATCACTATATCAAGTCGCAGCGCCCACAATAAAAATTGTAGTATGCTTGTTAAATTTTCCTCTACTGGTGGGGCATTTTGCAGGCTTCGCCACACCACTACCTCAAATTCAGCTTGAACTTGCAGCCCTAAGTTGACTGCTAAAGTACTTTTGCCAATGCCACCAATTCCTAACAATGCTACTAGACGGCATCGTTCCTCTAGCACCCATTGCCGTAGTTGCACCAGTTCCAGAGAGCGACCACAAAATACAGATACATCCGGTGCTTCTGTCCAGTCATATTCTGGACAAGCGTGTCGGACTTCCAAATCGTCAGGGGGGCTTGGTCGAGTATAGTCATGATTGCACAACTCTAACCCAAAGGCCGCGAAAGCAGATTGCAACGAACTTTTATCTACAGGTTCCAAGCGTCCTTGTATTCTGGAGATAGTGTGCAGCGATAAAGCCATGCGGGAGCTAAGTTCTTCTAAAGTAAAGCCGTTTTGAGCATTTTCGGTCAACTCGGCTTGAGTAATCGATGTTTGAAGTTTATCCCAGCCTTTGAGGGTGAGGACAACACCTCGAATTCGTCTGTTTTGTTTCATCAAGGTCACCTAAAACGGAGTAGATGCATCTCAATAGAGGAAAATAAAAAGAGATAGTTGTGAAACCAAAATTTAAGTTTGACAAAATGAATAAAATATGTAAATACCATATTTTATTCGAGCTAACTCTTGTATTTAAGTTAATAGGTGAAATTAAAATGTACTTATGCACAAATCACTATTGTTTAGGACTTACGCAAAAGCTCTGTTCAACTCTTACTCCTTGGCGCACTACCCTTGCCTTGTCTGCGACACGCTTCGCGAACGGCACACTTCGTGAACGGGAAGGCGTTCAGCGCCTATGGCGTACTTGGCGGTTAATTAAATCAAAGTTTCTGGCAATTTTTGCGTAAGTCCTATTGTTAAAGGTTGGTTCCTTTTAATCTCCCTACAGCCCTTAATACTAAAAGCCTCGTTTTGTGCGTAAAGAAGGCTGTCGTCGCCAAATGGGATGGTATTTTTAATATAAAATAGCTTTAGAACTAAAAGTTTATTAATTTCAATGGCTAAGGCAATTCCGGCAATTTACGAAAACGGAGTTTTGCGTCCCCTGGCTCCAGTGCATTTGTCTGAAAGCCAAACTGTTTGGCTGCAAGTGTTACCTGAACAAACCATGACTGGACTCCAGCATGAGCTTGGGCCTCTCTATGAGTCTGGTTTACTTACATCTCCCACTCCCTCTGACGCAGAACCGATTTCTGACGCTGATTTGGCAGCAATGGTAGAGTCTATTCATGTTACTGGTCAACCACTTTCAGAAACAATCATTGAGGACCGAGGTGAGTGGTAGAAGCCTATTTTTTGGATAGTAGTGCTTTACTTAAACGTTATGTTTCAGAAACAGGAACCGCTTGGATTCAGTCCTTAACGGCTGAATCCAGTGGTAACTTGCTGGTAGTTGCCCGAATTGCCTGGGTTGAAATTCTCAGCGCATTGGCTCGTCGCCAGCGAGAGGGTAGCATTTCGGATAATCAGGCTAGCCAAATTTTGCAAGCATTTCGTTACCACTTCGATGCTCAATATCAAAAAGTTGAATTACTGCCAGCAGTTACTCAAATGGCAGGACAACTCGTCAGTCGTCATCCTCTGAGAGCTTATGATGCCGTTCAACTCGCTTCAGCACTATGCATTTTGCCTCAATTCTCTCAGGCAAATACGATGACATACACATTTCTTACTGCCGATCAGCGCTTGCTGGCAGTTGCCCAAGCTGAAAACCTCATCACTGATAATCCCAATTAGCATCCTTAAATTTGGATGGGAGCAACGGGTAAGTTTTGTAATAGTATTTAAGACTATTAATTTTTTGGCGTTCCTGAATTGAGGTATGAATTACCCTCACAAGAACAGCCCCTCTCCCCAAGGGAGAGGGGAGCTTTTAATTCTTGTCCCCTCTCCCCAAGGGAGAGGGCTAGGGTGAGGGTAAATTTAGCAATTCATACCCGGATATGGCTAACGCCAAGCTGCGCTAACAGCAACGCCAATTTTTTTAATCTCCTGTAGCCCTCAACGCCAAAAGTGTTGATTTATGCTCTGTTGTTAACTCAGTCACAGCCGCAATATTCATACCTTCGCTCCATGCGATCGCTTTTCAAAATTCTAATACGATCGCCCGTCCTCACATCCCAAAATTGAATTTTATCAACCGTATTACTACTTACTAAAGTTTGTCCAGCCGGACTCCATACTACAGACTACTAAATTAAACGCCATTCACGAGCATCTACAAACTGGGACAAATGACTAACATTCGTAGTTGCAATTATCAGTTCGTGCCCCAAATCTTCTACTAATTAACGAGGCAAAATATCATCTAAGCGAAGTTGAAGACGGGGCAAAAGCGGTGAGTTAATTAATTGATTTAATCGGTATTGTTGTTGAGTATAAGTGTCTTCAACTAGTTGACAGACAGTGAAGGTTGGTTGTTTGGGTTTACCAATAAATGCTACACCGCCCAATCCTCGATAGTCAACAATCCAAAATTCAGGAATGCCTAAAAGCGCATATTCTTCAACCTTGCGAGCATAATCAGTTTCCCAATTGGTACTAACAACTTCAACCACTAATTTTATTGTTCGTCCCAATGTAATTACGGGTTCTCGTTCCCAAAGAGGTTCGCGATCTAGAACAGTTTCGTCAAGAACCACGACATCAGGACGACGGGCTGTAGCCGCATCTGCGAAGGGAGAAATTAAACAAGTGCGAGGGATAAACCAGGGGAGTTGTTCTGCAACAATATGTATACCAATTTGGGTTGCAACTTTGCCACTCACTGTTTCGTGGGGGCCAGTAGGTTCCATATCAATTAGTTCTCCGTCTACCAGTTCATAGCGGGGATTATCTCGGTATTGAGAGAGAAAATCCTCAAAAGTAAGCGTTTTGGAGGAGATATACGTCATTGTGTCAACCTTCATCAAGGCAGATTAATTTTAATTATTGTCCATTTTTGAACTGTGGGAAACCCGAAACGGAATGTTTATAAATTGCAACTCGCTACTAAGGATAAAGTCCTCTATCCGTCAACGCTTGCCCAACACGACCTACACCCAAAGTATAAGCTGCTAATCTAGAAGAAATTCCCCTTACCTTCGATTGTTCCATCACCTGACGATAAGCTTGCACCATCAACTGTTCCATTTCCCGATTGACCCGCTCTTCATCCCAGAATACATAAGAAAGACCCTGCACCCACTCTAAATAACTCACCACAACACCACCGGCATTCGCCAAAATATCTGGTAACACAGTCACACCCCGTGCTTCTAAAGACTGGTTTGCAACCAAAGTAACCGGGCCATTCGCTGCTTCTGCGACAATCTCGGCTTGTACCAAATCGACATTTTTTTCAGTAATTTGGTTTTCCAAAGCTGCTGGAATCAACACATCACAAGGTAAAGTTAATAACTCAGCATTACTAATAGCTACAGCTTGAGGAAAATTAGCAATACTTTTGCGATTCTGCAATGCATAAGCTTTCAAAGCCGGAATATCAATACCAGCTTCCGCATAGATACCACCAGAACCAGTAGAAACAGCGATTACTTTAGCTCCTGCTTGATATAATAACAAAGCAGCAGCAGCACCGACATTACCGAAACCTTGAATTGCGACTCGCACACCTACTAAAGATTTCCCGCGACTGTGCAACGCTTCACGGACAATAATCATCACACCTCGTCCCGTAGCCATTTCCCTTCCCCGCGAACCACCGATAGAAAGGGGCTTCCCAGTCACAATACCCGGTACAGCATGACCGACATTCACAGAGTAAGTATCCATCATCCAAGCCATCTCCCGTGCCGAAGTTCCCATATCAGGTGCAGGAATGTCCACACTAGGACCGATATCTTTAATCAACTCACTAGTATACCGACGGGTAATTCTTTCTAGTTCGTTCACACTGTAGGATTTTGGGTCTATAGCAATACCACCCTTAGCACCACCGTAAGGAATACCCAGCAACGCACATTTCCAAGTCATTAGCATTGCCAGGGCTGACACCTCACGCAAAGTCACAGCAGGATGATAACGAGTACCTCCCTTGTAGGGACCCAAAATATCAGAATGCTGTACCCGGTGTCCCGCTAGAACCTGAATTTCACCATTATCCCGTTTCACAGGGATGGAAACCGTTATTACCTTGCGGGGGTTGCTAAGGATTGCCAACAGCCCTGGATCTAATTTTAATTCTTTCGCAGCAGCTTCTAAGTAGCTACAAGCTTGGTCAAACGGGCAAATATGCGCCGGCGAAGGACTCTCTAAAGGTAGTAGCGAATTTGACATCAGTAAATGCTCCCTCAAACGCGGTATTGACAAGAAACCTGACATTATAATATGCCTAGCCTATGCCTGTATTCCAAAATTAATATAAGAATTGTAAATTTCGTTACATTTATTTGAATTTTTTTATCATCAGAAAGATATAGAATAAAGAAACCAGAGATATACTTAGATAAACACAGATAATTACTACCTGTGTTTATTTTTGTTGCTAGACGGCAAGTACGCTAAGTATGGCTTTGCATAAATTCGTAGCGTTTTTAAGCGCAGAGGTACGCAGAGTTTTTTGAGAGGATTCACTACGAACTTGCGAAATTCTGCACTAAGAAATAAGAGTTTAAGAGAATTTTCGTGTGAGTTCTATTTACTTTATAAACACCTCATTGGTAAAGTTTCCATGCAACCCGTAGGGAATATGATGCTTGAGATGAAGCCGTGCAACAGGCCCCTGATTAAAATTACGAGCATCTAAAATCACCACATCAGAGCGTTGATGAGCAGCATCATAAACCAAAGCTAGCACCCAACCATCATCTTCACCCGAATTTGAGAGATGCGGAACAAAAATGGGTTCACTGGCAAAACCTTGCGGTGCAGCACTCCACAATTGTTTTTCTCCTGTCTCTAAATCAACTTTCACAAATGCTTGCAACGGTGCATTGCCAGTTTCTGCATGAGCCGCACCCATGTATAAATAACGATATTGCCGTCCCTCTTTATCTGGATGAATGCTGGGAAACTCACAACACCTTCCTTCAATCAATATCCGTCGCACAGTCTTATCTTGGAGGTTGAGAGAAAACCGCCATAATTGCCCAGGTTTGAGGGCTTCAAAATCAACCTGCCGAAAATCGCTTTCTGGTTCAACTTCTGGTAAAGATTCGTAACAAATTGAATCAATGATTATCTCCTCACCTTGCTCAAAAGCATTGGCATGATGGAAGACAAAACCCGATTGAGTTTCGAGAATTTGTACTTCCTTTTGTTGGGGGTTGCGAGGAATCACGATCGCCCGAGTCGGCATAGAAGGTTGAAATTTAATACATTCTCCCGCAGCACGCATTCCTAAAGCGAAAGGAATGGGATTGAATTTGACAGGATTTTGAAAGAGGATGCAGTAATTCGGGGTAATGGCAAAATCGTGAATAAAACAGAAACCTGGAACACTGTGAGCGTGCTTTCTAACGACTTCACCCGCTAGATTTAACTCAAATATAGTAATTGTTGTAGAAAGTCCCGGTTTGATGGAAAAGTTTACCATACAGGGAGCGCCACCATCTAGAGCGCAACTGGCATCGAAGCGGGGATGAGCGCCAAAAGCTTCACCCTCTGACAAAACACCATTGAAATATTCTTTTCCTAAAGTTTCTAAGGTTTGAGCATCAAGAAGATGGGGTTCTGCTGCTTCCCACAGTGCCAAAAGTTTGCCACCCCAGTAAATAACATTTGTGTTGGCAATATTTTTCAATTTGAAATCAAAGATATTCGCCAACCAACCACCAGCTTTTTGGGTACCGAACACCCCACGATAAAGGATTTTTCCGGCTTTTTGTTCTTCCACATAGGCATCAGTGCGGACAAAGCGGTTGCGGAAATGGGCACGACCATTGAAAAATGTTATCCGGCTAATCATCCCGTCGCCATCAAAGGGGTGATGAATCCGTTGCCCATTGATATCGAGCAATCCCGGACCATTTCTAAATAGCGTACCTTCTAATTCTTTTGGAATTTCCCCTTCGATATCATCAATCCAATAATCATATTCTTGGCTGAGAGATTCATATCCTCCTTGCCAATCATCGCGATTATAAGATTTTTCTGAAATGGTAGATGTGCGATTGTCAAGTTTCATCTTTCTTTTTTTGTAACTTTAATATGGTTGTGTTGGCTCACGTACTGGTTGTGAAAAGTCAGAGAATTCCTTGGAGACGCTGCGACTTTGCCCCCTACTCCCCCAATTCAAAGGGGAGAATAAAATTCAATTTGAAGTAGTAGACTGTCAAGGGAACTTTAATAGGTGAATCAACACTCCAGTTTCTCTTTTCTCTTTTCTCTTTTCTTCTTTCTTCGCGCTCTTTGCGTCTTCCGTTTCGGTAGGACGCGAAGGAAGAAATCGAAAGAAGGTTTGCTTTAATGTCGCCCCTGAAAATTAATGTGGTCGAGTACTAGAAATGAGATTATTTCTTCCTTATTCTGCTGGTTTCGATTCTGGCTGTCCGATCGCTAATTCTGGGAGAAACTCAGGTATAAACGGCTTCACAACTTCTTTCGCAGGTGCCAAGGAAGATGTTCCAGTTACACTTTGTGAATCTGCTGCAGGTAACCAGTTAAGGAATGGCAGGGGTAAAAGAGTACTGAGGTTGGCAATTACCACCAGTAGCCAAAGTGACTCAAAATTATTTTCCGTGATTCCCAGCCAATGCATCACGATCGCGCCCAATTCATAGGAAACTAATCCTGCTAAATTAGACACGGACATCAACAGGGCAAAAAATGTGGCTTCTACACCAGGAGGACAGAGCCTTGCAGCTAGTACCAAGACTGGCATATAAGCGATTTGCCCCATGACAGTGAGAATCAGACTATCACCCAAACTAAACCAGCGATCGTCTATTCCTAAAGCTCGGTTTGCATGAGTCACCAGCAGCAGCATCGTCATTCCCAAGACTGCTGAAAGAACAGTACTCCAACCAAAGATGACCCGAAAGGGAACAGTCTTCAAGAAGCGTTGGAAAATCCAGATTCCAACTAAAGAAGCAATGCTGGTTACGAGACGCACCCGTCCTAAAAATTCCGGTTCAAAGTGCAGTTCGTTAGTTGTGAAGAAGAAAAAGGCTGAGTCAGCTGTTGGAGTCCCTAGCCAAATGAAGAGAAATGCTGTTGGCAGCCAAATTGCTTTTTGAGTTACAGCTTGACGTAATTGTCCCAATTGATGCTTAATTGTGGGTGAGTTTGATTCACTCTGATTTCTACTCACTGGCGATTCTGCAATCAACCAAGCCACCCCGGAAACAATTAGGGGGAATGAAGCGGTAATCCAAAATACAGTCCGGTTGGTGAAGTGTTGTAAAAGCATACCGCTAAAATAAGCAGTAATTAAGCCTCCAACCGCCGAAGCACCCCAGGTTAGAGATTGTAGTGAACCTGCTTTCTCTTGAGATTCTCCCCTTGCACGTTCTACAACTAGGGAATCAACAATCACATCGCTGACAGCAACGCTCAAAGAGCCAAGAGCGATCGCCAGTGTAGCAGCCCAACTTGTGTGAACAATTGTTGCCAGACTTACCCAGGAAATTGCCCCTAATATTCCAGATATAACCAAGTATGGGCGACGCTTGTAACCAAATATAGGCAAGCCATCAGAGACAAAGCCAAACACGGGCTTGATAATCCAAGGAAGGGCCACAACACCCATTAGCGCCGAAACCTGAGCCGGACTTAGCCCCAGTTCATCCTTGAGAAAAAAGCTGACGGCCAAACGCGCCAACCCCAAAATTCCTTGGACAAAGTAGACTGTCAGAATGGCGATTAACTCGGTACTCGGTTCGTTACCGAAAAAGATTTTTTCCTTTACTGAGTCTTTGACCTTGGACAAGGTAGAGGAGGAAACCAGCATTGATAAACAATTCTTAAGAATTATGACTTTTCTATCATATCCATTTCTTGGGATTGGGAGTACGGGGCATTGGGTTTCGTTGTCAGGAGATGCTGAAACTGTTGTGGGCAAATCGAACATCCATAGCGTTTCTTAGTCTACTGAGGTACAAATTTATCTGCGTCTATCTGCGTCCATCCTTTTCCCGAAGCGATTAATTCATAAATAATCTTCTGCCGATTCGGGAATAGTTCAGGACTTACGCAAAAACTCTCTTAAACTCTTATTTCTACCGAAACTCCAGGCGTATCCCTGACGGGACGCTTGCGACGAGAGCGCCTATGGCGTACTACCGAAACGCAAGCCGCTTTGCGTCAATGGCGTCTTGGCGGTTAATTCATAAATAATCTTCTACCAGTTCAGGAATAGTTAAAGAAACTCCCCAAGGCCACAAGTGCATTCTGCCCCCCAAAACCAAAACTAAAACACAACATCCGCCGAACTTCAGCCCGACGCGCTACCATCACCAAATCCAAATCAAACTCCGGCTCCTTCAACCCCACACAAGGTGGTAAAATTTGTTGCTGTAGTGCCATCAGACAAAAAGCTACGCCCAAAGCCCCGGAGGCGCCTAAACTATGACCAGTGGCTCCCTTTGTCGAACTCACCGCCACACCTTGGGGAAATAATCTCTGTATTAATAAGCTCTCAAATTTATCATTTAGGACAGTGCCAGTACCGTGAGCGTGAATATAATCAATATCGCTGGCTCTTATCTGACTGCGTTCCAAACATTGCTTCACAGCCGCGATCGCACTCTTCCCTTCTGGCTCGGGTGAATTTACATGATATGCGTCTGTTGTCAAGCCAAAACCAAGGATTTCCCCATATATTTTTGCCCCTCGCCCAACAGCCAACTCCTTTGATTCCAGGACAAATACAGCCCCGCCTTCTCCTAAAACCAAACCTTCGCGGTTCACATCAAAAGGATAAGCGCCAGTATCAGCTAAAGCCCCCATTTGCCCAAATCCAGTTATCGTTAAAGGTGTAATTGGTGCTTCCACAGCGCCAGCAATTACCCGCTGACATTGCCCAGATTGGATAAGCATAGTTGCTTGAGCTAGAGTCCAAATTCCAGTCGCACAAGCTGCCATTGGTGCTTTGACAATCCCCGTTCCCCCAATTTCTCGGGCAGTGGCGATCGCATTCATGTGCGGTAAAATATCCAACCAATCCTCTAACCTCACCCCACTGTGACTGGGGGTGGAAGCCAAAATTTCCCAATCGGCCTGATGAGCGCGACTAGAACCAATCACCACTCCACAATCTGGCAAAGGTGGAAACAAAGCAGCATCTTTCAACGCAGATTCTACAACTAATCTTCTCAATACTCGAAGCTGTGCTGTTGAATAAGCAATCAAACCTAAAGGAAGCGGTGGAATTTCCAGAAAAGGTTGATGAAATTTAATCCCACATTTTCCATCAATCAAACCTTGCCAGCTATCCTCTAGGCTTTCCCCCAATGCTGAAACTAAACCAATACCAGTGACAACAACTTCAACCAAGTTAGGAATTAAGAGTTAGGAGTTAGGAGTTAAGAATTAGGAGTTGGGAGTTAAAAATTCATAACTCATCACTCCTAACTCCTAACTTTTTACTTACTTTCCGCCGTTTTTGAGATTTTCAGCACCTCCGGTGACTTTCACCGTCTCAATGCGATCGCCCTGCTTAATTTTATTAACTACGTCCATGCCTTCAGTGACATTGCCAAACACGGCATAGTTACCATCAAGAAAACCCTGATCTGCTAGGGTAAAGTAAAACTGGGAAGAAGCAGAATCTGGCATTTGCGATCGCGCCATTGCGATCGCACCGAGTTTATGCTGCAATATCGGCGTTTGATTGCCATCTAATGGCTTACCGTAAGTAGGCTCAGTAGCCCCTTTTGCTTTAATTTCTAAAGGTATCTGACGCTCATTTCCGGTTTTTGGGTCTTTAAAGCCACCAGTTCCCAACCTATCTGCCGGAAATTTCGGGTCTTTACCCTGAGGGTCGCCTCCTTGAGCTACAAACGGTTGTGGTTCGCGTATAACTCGATGGAAAGCTAATCCATCATATACACCCCGTTGGACTAAATCTACAAAGTTGCCTGCGGTAATTGGCGCATTGATACCGTCTACTTCAACTGTGATTGGCGAACCCTTGACGGTCATCACCACAGTAGCCTTACCTTCGAGTCTTGGTAAATCTTTCATTCCGGGAATACTCTCATTAGTAGTTTCTGATACAGGGGTTCTTCCTGTTGTTGCCTCAGTGGTTGTCTTTGTTGCTGCTTCGGTGGCGCTACTGGTTGGAGAAACAGAACTAGAAGCAGTTTGCTCCCCTGTACATCCTCCCAGCATCAGGGCACCGACAATCAAAAAAGCAAATAAAAAATGTGGAATTTTTAACCGCATTGTTATGTTAGATAATCAACCAGACTATCTTACTGCTGCTTTCACCTAGACAGAGCTAGTCCGTCCTATTTCATGCTTCAACCAAGGTAGTCCCAAAATCCAAAATCTCTTAAAGTCCTTCCAGAGGTACTTCCAAAAAGCGGGCTAATTCTGCTCCTTGAACTTCTAAATCTTTTAAGGACAGAGGTTGACCTACTCTTGTTAGCGGAATGTCTCGACGACCTTTTGCCCGCAAGTAAAGGGCACGACGGGGATTAAGACCCTCTTTCATGTCTATACGCACGCATTGTATGTCTTTAGTGAGACAATCGATTTCTATCCGGCGGTTTTTCCCAGGAAATCCCCAACGGAAGATTTTGATTTTGTCTGATACTCGATCGAACTCGTTGTAGCCACCGCCTACATCCCATAGAATTACCAGCCACAGGTACAATGCCAGCAGTAAGCCAGCTGTCCCATATAAACCCATAACTAGCCCTTGGGGAAAAAATATTAGTTGAGTTGGATCGGTAACTATGAGTAAATTAATTCCAAGGTAGCTAGATATCCCGGCTAGCAAAAAACCTGTGGCTCCCATCGTCACGATAGTTGCCCACCAGTAGTTGCTAAATCGGCGAGAACCAAGAACCTTTTGATGTAGCAGGCGATCGCTTTTGTTTGTGGTTGTTGTTGCCGTCATTTGACTGCCCTGAAAGTCTTGAGTTGGAGTCTTGAATGAAAAGCGGAAAGATTTTAATCTGCTCGTTGTGTACAAAGTGCTTTACTTTCAGCATCATTAAGATTTTTGGATTTTTAAATCGCCTTATTACAGGTGGGCTACTATTGTACAGGTTTTCAGCCCTGAAAGTCTTTTACTGCTTGGTTTTGATACTTAATTACTAATTTTACTATAAGTCGGCCGACACAAATAAATCAAGGTTGGTAGTTGCGCTCTTCTGTAAAGGCTAGCGCAGCTACAAACCTTTACAGAAATTCATAATACTTTCGTTTTTCTGTGTCGATTTACTTTTGACGAGTTATCTGGCTTTGCACATATCACATTCTTTGTTCTTGTCGGTTTTTTTAATCAAAATTTAAGGTTTAGCAAGAATCGACATTTCAGAAAGTAAAATTTCTGAGAAAAGTTGTGTCAAATTGTTAAATTTCTGATATTTATAGTAATTAAAAGGTTCGTGTTTGATACCTGGTTCACTGATGTGAATTGGCGACAAAGCCCGAGTAATGTGATAAGTTAAGAATCGTAAAGGTTTGCAAACTGCAATACCAGTGCGTTGATAGGGTTGTGGCAAAACCCACAAGAAAAAGCCGACCAATTAGGCGGTGAATTCTCATAATCTCAGTTAAGTTAAAATTTCCTGAGAATGTCAAAAACGTTAATTCCTCATGGCCGTTGCCACAAGTCGGGAGATCCGTCTGGGGCATTGCTAAAAAAAACGTTGCAATTTTAGTAAAAAAAGAGGATTTTAGTCCGATGACCATCGCAGTTGGACGCGCCCCTAGCGAAAGAGGGCTGTTTGACGCTCTCGACGACTGGTTGAAGCGCGATAGATTCGTATTCGTAGGTTGGTCGGGAATTTTACTATTTCCCTGCGCCTTTCTTTCAATCGGCGGCTGGTTGACCGGCACCACCTTCGTGACCTCTTGGTATACTCACGGTTTAGCATCTAGCTATCTTGAAGGAGCCAACTTCCTGACAGTAGCAGTCTCGACCCCCGCCGACAGCATGGGACATTCCCTGTTGTTATTGTGGGGACCTGAAGCTCAAGGTGACTTGACTCGTTGGTTTCAATTGGGTGGATTGTGGGCGTTTATCGCTTTACACGGAGCATTTGCTTTAATCGGCTTCATGCTCCGCCAATTTGAAATCGCTCGTCTAGTAGGGATTCGTCCTTACAATGCGATCGCCTTTTCTGCTCCCATTGCCGTGTTCGTCAGCGTATTTCTGATGTACCCCTTGGGACAATCAAGCTGGTTCTTTGCACCGAGCTTTGGCGTCGCTGCTATCTTCCGCTTCCTGTTGTTCTTCCAAGGTTTCCACAACTGGACACTCAACCCCTTCCACATGATGGGTGTTGCAGGTGTACTAGGTGGAGCTTTGCTATGTGCGATTCACGGTGCAACTGTGGAAAACACACTGTTTGAAGACGGTGATGCTTCCAACACCTTCCGTGCGTTCAACCCCACCCAATCTGAAGAAACCTACTCAATGGTGACTGCAAACCGTTTCTGGTCGCAGATTTTCGGTATTGCTTTCTCCAACAAACGCTGGTTGCACTTCTTCATGTTGTTTGTACCAGTAACAGGGTTGTGGATGAGCGCCGTTGGCGTAGTCGGGTTGGCACTCAACCTACGGGCTTATGACTTCACCTCGCAAGAATTGCGGGCAGCAGAAGACCCCGAATTTGAAACTTTCTATACCAAAAATGTTTTGTTGAACGAGGGTATCCGCGCTTGGATGGCACCTCAAGACCAGCCTCACGAACAATTTGTATTCCCCGAAGAGGTACTACCGCGTGGTAACGCTCTCTAATAGAACTTCCGTCATGGGCGGTGGACGCGACCAAGAATCAACAGGTTTCGCCTGGTGGTCCGGTAACGCCCGTCTCATTAACTTATCTGGTAAGCTGCTGGGCGCTCACGTTGCTCACGCTGGTTTGATTGTATTCTGGGCTGGAGCGATGACTTTGTTTGAAGTCGCTCACTTCGTACCTGAAAAGCCCATGTACGAGCAGGGTTTAATCTTGCTACCTCACCTTGCAACTTTGGGTTGGGGTGTTGGTGCTGGTGGTGAAGTTTTCGACACCTTCCCTTACTTTGTAGTTGGTGTACTGCACCTAATTTCTTCAGCCGTACTGGGTTTTGGCGGTATTTATCATGCCGTTCGCGGTCCAGAAACCTTGGAAGAATATTCTTCTTTCTTCGGTTACGACTGGAAAGACAAGAACAAGATGACTAACATCATCGGGTTCCACCTGATCATTTTGGGTTGCGGTGCGCTCCTGCTGGTTTTGAAGGCAATGTTCTTCGGTGGCGTGTATGACACATGGGCACCCGGTGGTGGTGATGTTCGCGTCATTACTAACCCAACATTGAACCCAGCAACCATCTTCGGTTACATCCTGAAATCTCCTTTCGGTGGCGATGGTTGGATTGTCAGCGTCGATAACATGGAAGATGTCATCGGCGGTCACATTTGGGTTGCCTTCATCTGTATCGCAGGTGGTATTTGGCACATCTTCACCAAGCCTTTTGGTTGGGCACGTCGCGCTTTAATTTGGTCTGGAGAGGCTTATCTTTCCTACAGCTTAGGCGCACTGTCCTTGATGGGCTTCATTGCCTGTCTGATGGTTTGGTACAACAACACCGTTTACCCCAGCGAATTCTTTGGTCCTACAGGTCCTGAAGCATCTCAAGCACAAGCTTTAACCTTCTTGATTCGTGACCAACGCTTGGGTGCTAACGTCGGTTCTGCACAAGGTCCTACCGGTCTAGGTAAATACCTGATGCGCTCTCCTACAGGTGAAATCATCTTTGGTGGAGAAACAATGCGCTTCTGGGATTTCCGTGGTCCTTGGTTGGAGCCTCTACGCGGTCCCAACGGTCTTGACTTGGAAAAAATCAAGAACGACATTCAACCTTGGCAAGCACGTCGTGCTGCTGAGTACATGACACACGCTCCTCTGGGTTCTTTGAACTCCGTGGGTGGTGTGGCTACAGAGATTAACTCTTTTAACTACGTATCTCCTCGTGCGTGGTTGGCATGTTCTCACTTCGTGTTGGGTTTCTTCTTCCTCATTGGTCACCTGTGGCACGCTGGACGGGCTCGGGCTGCTGCTGGTGGTTTCGAGAAAGGTATCGACCGCGAAACTGAGCCAGTAATGTTTATGAAGAATCTTGACTAATTAGCAAGATTTGTTTCATCAAATAAAAAGCTCCTGTGTAAAAGCAGGAGCTTTTTTATTTTGGGGAGGTTGAGGTTTTTGATTTTACTCCTGCATGAGAGAATCGTAATCCTGCCCCCCGTAAAAAACGCCGTAGATTATCACTTGGTCGGTTTTTACGGAAAAGGCGATGGTGGCACGTTTGGCATACCCGATAACCCGCAAATCCGGTCGCAAATCATCACGTTTCGTTCCGCGTTCTGGGAAGGTGGAAAGACCTTGGCAAAAGCCAATGATGTCGCTGATGTAACGTTCTGCCAAGGTTTCAAACATCCGTTGCTAATAGAGAATTTTAATTTATACTTGTATATAATTATTAATATTTTTACTAAGTTAACAACCCCTACCTTAAATACAAATTATCACTACGCCAAATCGGGTATAAAACCTCAAGCATGAATCAAGGACCCCATTCCAATGTAATCTCCAAATTAGCTGTAGCAGTACCCTTTACCAGCAAAGCCGTTAACTTTCCAGATTCCATGCCAATCTCTATACCAAACTTTACACTTGCCCTATCTGGCTTAACTTTTTGTAATGTTTCGGCAATATCTTTAGAAAGGGATTCAATAGCGGTGGTAACCTCGCTAAATGGTCGAGTTTGAAATCCTACTTTGCGATCGCCTATGGGTGTAGCTTCTACTCTGACGCTTGTACCATCAGTCAGTTCTACTGAAATAATTTTGGTCTGAGGTTCCATTTTCGCCCGAATAGATTACTCTGCCTTTATACCATTTCTTCGTTTTAATCCGTCTAGGAAATAATTCTTAACAAACAAGCCACTTTTAATTATTTACATAATAGTCACTCCCTGGATGTTTAGCGGAATCCACCAGCGATATTGTAGAATAAAAAGCAACCAAGTATTTATCAATTATACCGACTGCATTGCCGTCCGTCAGAGACTTGAAGTCTCTGTCTAATAGCTAAAGTCCTCTTTAAGAGGACTATTAGAGAATTCATATTTTCATGTCAAGTTAGATAGTTATTTATACCTTTATGTGAAAGACATAATTTAACCTCAAACATTCATCGCTGCTAAAAAAGCCTTTTGACTAACATCCTTATAAACTGCATCCAGATATTTCATTGTCACATCTGTAGGAGACAAATGTACAGAATCCTCTTCTTTCCCTAGGGGAATTGGGCCTAAGGCATCTAAAACTGTCTCGCTACTTGATGGTGCAATTACAACTAGAGAAGACTCCAAAGGCTCATTATATTGCCAAAAAGAGTCTAGTTTGATAGTGGGTTGGTTGTTCTCAGATGTCTCAGTGACTATTGATGGGGTTTCTTGATTGCTAGCACTGCGGACTTTGCGTAAATCGCTGATAATTTGTTTTTTAGCCCGACCCCGTAATTGAAATAATACAAATGGGTCTTCACTAAAGCGATCGCCTAACTGATAGTACACTGCACCGACGTGTTTGCAAGGATTTACTTTGTCAGGACAAGAGCATTTGCTTTCGACATCTGAGAGCGTGAAAGGAAAGAGCGAAAGACCATTGGCAGTGAATACATCTTCAATATTTTGCGGCATTTCTCCAGCCAATAATTTCCCTGCAAAAATCGCTTTTTTGGACATTGTTTCAATCACATAACCCCATTCTTCTTCACTAAAAGGGTTTAGGGAAAGAGAAACTTTATAAGGGTCGGGTTCGCTACCTTGGACTCTAGCTAAAACTTTTTCAGCTTTAAATTCTATGCTGAGAACATTACCTTGACGAGAATAATTTCTCGCACGTTCTAAACGCTTTTTAAACCGATAAGAATCTAGTAAATCTAACCACCGTTGTGACCACCATTCACGACTTGCTTGTAATGTTTCTGTTGAATTTGTCATATTTCTATTGTTAGTTCTCCGTTGAGTGCAGTATATTTAATTAGCCGCTTCGTTATAGGATGGACGCACCCTGGACGCAGATAAATTTTTACCTCACCAGACTAGGAAACGCTATAACTCCTAACTCCTACCTCTACCCCTGTTAAGGTGTAGGCTGTAAAATGGTTTTTTCTTTGCGTTCTTCATTACTACCCTCCGGGAAGGTAAGAGTAAAAATTAGGTATTTTACACTAGTTATTGAGTCACCTTAACAGCCGTACTCCTAACTCCTAACTCCTAACTCCTAACTCCTAACTTAATCTTCTTCAATAACAGCACTGCGGTCAAGTAAAAGTAAATTTCTGAGTTGGTTTGTATCAAGTTCAGTTAGCCATTCTTCACCACCACCAACAACTTGTTCAGCCAGTTGTTTTTTACTTTCAATCATATCGTGGATTTTCTCTTCTAAAGTACCATTGCAAACAAACTTATGCACTTGCACATTGCGGGTTTGACCAATACGAAAGACTCTATCTGTGGCTTGGTTTTCTACTGCTGGGTTCCACCATCTATCAAAGTGGAAAACATGATTAGCCCGAGTTAAATTCAATCCCACACCACCGGCTTTTAGAGACAGAATCATAATTGGTGGTCCTTGAGGATCGTGTTGAAAACGGTCTATCATTTCCTCCCGTTGCTTTTTACTGCTGCTACCATATAAGAAGAAAATCTCTCGCTTAAACTGATTTTCTAGATAGGGTTTGAGTAGCTTTCCCCACTCCGCAAATTGGGTAAAAATTAAAGAGCGATCGCCTTCTAAAATCACCTCCTCTAACATTTCCTCCAAACGCTGGAGTTTGCCAGAATGATATTCTTCTAGAGAGTTTTTCTTGAGATATTGGGCTGGGTGATTGCAGACTTGTTTGAGCTTTACAAGTAGAGCCAAAATCATCCCCCGTCTTTGCAACCCGGATGCTGTTTCAATCTCAGCTAAAGAATCTTCCACAACTTTCTGATAAAGTGTTGCTTGGTCGGGAGTTAAACCGCAAAACACGTTCATTTCTTGCTTGTCTGGCAAATCTTGAATTATCTCGCGATCGCTTTTCAAACGACGCAGAATAAACGGTTGAACCAAGGAACGCAATTGATTCAAGGAAGCACTATCTCCATACTTCTCAATTGGCATGGCAAACCTTCTTTGAAAAAATTGCTTATTTCCCAAATAACCCGGATTGAGAAAGTCTAAAATAGACCATAATTCTTGCAGTCTATTTTCTACCGGCGTTCCTGTCAATGCGATGCGAAATGTCGCTTCTAATTGTCTTACAGCCTGAGACTGTTTGGCATCGGGATTTTTAATATTTTGAGCTTCATCTAAAACAATCCCTTGCCAAGAAACACCCTGTAATGATTTGACATCACGGTGAAGCAGCGAATAGCTCGTAATCGCTAAATCATATTTCTTCACTGTTTCCGCAAACGCTTTCCCTTTAGGACGTTTGTCCCCATGATATTGTAAAACCTTCAGGGTAGGAGCGAATTTTTTCACCTCTCTTTCCCAATTACCTAATACTGAAGTTGGACAAACCAGTAGCGTCGGTTGCTCTAATACCTCTTCCTCCTTTAGATGTAGTAAAAAAGCAATAAACTGGACAGTATTATGGCAGATAATATTATTAGCAACAAAATTGTGATATTTGCTAACCTCCAAATCATACACCCATCCCCGATACTCAACATCCTCTATACTGTCGATTTTACAGTAAAATACTTCTTGTAAGAATTGGCGTGAATCCCCCGCAGACTTGGTTCGTGTCTGCGCGATTGCTAATTCCCTGCTCAAATATGACTTACGCAAAAACCCTCTGAAACTCTTACTCCTTTGCGTACTTCGCGTCTTCGCGGTTCCATAAATCAAAGTTTCCGGCAAATTCTGCGTAACTCCCATAGCACACCTATCTTCAAATTGCCCGTCACAACCCATTGTTGCAGGAACCCCAACATAATCCCCTACCTGCAATTGATTCGTCCAACCCCTACTCGTGAGCAACTTATGGCGACGAGTAATAGTGACACTTCTACCATCCTCTAAAGTCACCTTTCGTAATTTTTCGCAAACTTGCTGCCGATACAACCGCCGGATAGGAGCCTGTACAATCTTACCCTGTTCCTCATCTATAGAATTTACCAGCAATTCCGTCCTCGGCTCTGCCCAATATCCCTCCCCATCAAACACTGTTGCCCCAGCATGAGTTTTCCAAATTTCTTCTGCTGTATTTAATACTCCATTTACATATATCTGAGTATCACTTTTCACACATTTCCCGAGACCCATATCATCTGCGAGACAAGCACCCAAGCCCCAACGTTCTAAAAATGCCAGCCAAGCAGCACCACGTTCTTGATACGGTCTTAACTGTCCTTGGAAATTTGCAGGTGTGGGTAAAGGCTCTATCGCCTGATTATTTGTTAGAGCACCAATTAATTCGTGCAATGCTCCAGAGGCATCAAAGCTGACTACTGGTAATTTTTCAATTACTTGGGTATCACCAGTACTCAGACGTAAAGCATCTTCTAAAGACAGCGCCATTTGTTCCTTACGAGAGGCAAAAAATGCTTGGGCTGTCTTAATATCTTGGGCACGCAATTCTACCCATTCCCCATTAATTTCCACCAACGGACTGTTCAAAGCCACGAGCCTGTTAAATTCTTTTTGGGAAATAGTCTGACCCCCAATAGCTAATTGCCACTCAAAATTTAGCAAACTCTGCAAACCCAAACGTCCCTGGTTCTTGTCTGGTGTTTGGGCCGTGATTTTTAAACCCAGACGATTGGCAATATCTCCACGATTGGCTAAACTCGGAGGTAAAACCACACCCAAACCGCTATCTTCAAAACGCCAAGCGACAGACTTGATAAACTCGTATGCTTGGACTGGGGTGATGTGGCAATCAGAAGGAGATTCGCTTTCCAAACTGGCAGTAATTACTGGATACAATCGGGAAGCTAGCCCCAAACCTCGCAAAAATGTTTCCTGCGGTTGTTCAATTGTCCGATTTTGATAAACTAATCTCTCGACTGGATGCTTCCAAATCGTTCCAGCATCCACCAAAAACTCTTTATCATCAGCCGCTTGCAGAAAATAAGCCAAAGTCCAATCAGTTTCCTCTGACTCTGGGGAACGCAACTCAAAACAGGAGCGATACTGACTCTTCCCCACCAATTCATACTGTAGCGGCATAGTCCAAGCTTTCAGTGCCGCTTCTAAGCGTTCCAAACCAAGCGGTTCTGCACTGATTGTATTGGTGGTAACAGCCGTTAAGCTTTGCAACCACTGCCGCACCGCAGGCGGTAGAGTAGACATAATCCTTGTTTCTACAAGGGATTGAGAACTCACCATCCCCCGTAGTTGGGCATCTATTGTACTGTTGAGAAATCCCTCTAACAATTTTTGAGGCATGGAAGGTAAATTCAGTGCTGCATATTGCTCGTCGTTTGACGGCTGACCCTCCTGATACATTTTGCAAGCAAGAGGCATCAATTCTTTAAATTTTTCCAAGCGGGTTCCATCCACCGCACTATCTAATAGTGCTTGCCATTTTGCGATCGCTTCACCATCTCCTTGCCGTTCAATTGTTGGTAAAAACTTACACCGCGAGATTAAATCTAAACTCCACCGAGCAATTTGCGACCAAAAGCGTAAATCTCCACCTAAATAAGCATCTTCCCCATTTGTTGCACTCAGGGGTAGAGAAGTGAGAAATTTTACAGTTTGCCAAGGGTTAAGACAAAAACCTTCCACTTGCCAAGGTTGCAAATATTGCTCTTGTTGGTTTGGCGAATCTAATGTGACAGAATATATGGGTGATAAAAAAATTGCCCCATCCTTACTGCTTTCTGAGATGTAAGTTGGTAGAGCAATTGTTTGGGATTGGGTTGGCAGACTAGAATCACCAGCGTTACGCCTTGTTTTCCCACTTGCAGAAACTTGAGACTGTGAAACAGCATTCGCTATTGTTATATGCAAAGAATGCAACCACTCGCTTAATTCAACTGCGGTTATCGCTAATGGATGTGGTTGTATATTTGTCAATGCACTTTTAGTATTATCTATTTGTGGCGATGTTCGCCAAGTCTCTCCCCAAATAAATAAACAACCATCCTGATGTTGTAGTAGCCAACTACCGTGTAATATTGCCATTTGGTAATTACTCAATTTTAAAAGTACAAGTAAAGTCTCAAATTCGCCGATTTTCTATTGCCTAAGTTTCCGATATAACATTAATAAAATAGTTTCTATTGATAGAGAAAATAATCGCAATCAAAATTATTATTAAATATAGAATTATATCAAATCCGGTAGCATCGGAATGATAAATTAACCGCAGATATAGACGCGGTACGGCTTCTTGCAGGGTACACAGATGAACGCGGACTTAGAGAAAGAATAAATAATTCCGATGTAAACGGATTCGATATTACTCCTTTATAAAATTTAAAAAAATGGCATAAAAGTGGAATTAGATAATATCCATTCAAAAAGAGCAGGAGATGGTAAGGGCATTATTTAATATTGTGTTTCTTGAAGGTAAAAAATATCTTCAAAAGCAACCCCTATCTCAATTTTGAATTGCAGCTTACTGGATGAGTCAAGAAGCCTTTGCAGTCAGGGCAGTTGATGCAAACGCTGCACACAAGCCAAAAGAATTATTAGGAGCTTTTTTGTCAAGCCAAACTTTCTCGGTCGCTATACCCATGCAATGCTGGTTTTATTGTACACTCTGGGCAGCGCAGTCAAAGAATTGGGCAGTTTATGGGAGAGACAACACAACATGATAGTGTCCAAAAAACAGCGATCGCAGTTCCTGTACCGAAACGTATCGAGATGGTCGCTTGAGTTAAAAAGATTATCTGCGTCTGTGAGCTATGCCCGTTAGATAGTGAAAGGCAATGGGTATTTTAGAGTAAGAAGCTTTCTCTGCCTCAACTTAGACTCTACCATTATCGACACCTAAAGAAGGGACGGAGTTTGTCATCCAAATTCCTGTCCGGTAGCACGTCCGTGATTAATTTTTAACTCCTAACTCCACTCCTTTGCTCCTCACGACTAATAACTCTTAACTCATTGGATCACCAGCAATAGTACATAAATGTTAGGATTGCCACAGAAAGAGAATAGCGAGCATAGAAGGAAAAAGAACTGAATGGGAGAATTTGAGAAGTCAATATCCTTTGACGGACGGGATATTCGACTGAAGGTTGGCTTACTAGCTCCCCAGGCTGGTGGGTCTGTTTTGATACAGTCTGGGGATACGGCAGTTTTGGTGACAGCTACGCGATCGAAAGCCAGAGAAGGCATTGATTTCCTTCCCCTCACCGTAGATTACGAAGAAAGATTGTATGCAGCTGGTAGGATTCCCGGAGGAATCATGCGCCGGGAAGGTCGTCCACCTGAAAGGGCAATTCTCACTAGTCGTCTAATTGACCGTCCGTTGCGTCCATTATTTCCCTCGTGGTTGCGGGATGACCTGCAAGTTGTAGCAGTGACTATGTCGATGGATGAACTGGTACCGCCAGATGTTCTAGCGGTGACTGGTGCTTCCATTGCGACTCTGTTAGCTCAGATACCTTTTAACGGTCCGATGGCGGCTGTGCGCGTTGGTCTAGTAGGGGATGATTTTATCATTAATCCTACCTACGCAGAAATTGAAGCCGGAGACTTGGATTTAATCGTCGCAGGTTCCCCTCATGGTGTGATCATGGTTGAGGCCGGAGCCAATCAATTGCCAGAACGAGATATTATCGAAGCGATTGATTTTGGCTATGAAGCTGTCAGGGATTTAATCAAAGCCCAAGAAGAGTTGATTGAAGAACTGGGACTGCGAATCATCCAAGAAATACCCCCAGAAATGGACTCGACGCTGGAAAACTTTATCCGCTCTAGCGCCAGAGATGATATCAAAAAAATCCTGGCACAATTTGAATTGGGTAAAACCGACCGCGATGCAGCTTTAGATGTGGTGAAAGACGCGATTAAAACGAAGATCGTCGAAATGTCAGATGAAGATCCAATTCGAGTCGCTGCTACCGCCAACGGTAAAGCACTCGAAAACACCTTCAAAGACATAACCAAACAGTTGATGCGCCGTCAAATCGTTGAAGATAACGTGCGTGTTGATGGTCGCAAGCTCGATCAAGTCCGCCCCGTCTCTTGTGATGTTGGCATCTTGCCTCGGCGCGTCCACGGCAGCGGTTTATTTAATCGGGGACTCACCCAGGTGTTAAGCTGTTGCACCTTGGGTACACCAGGTGATGCCCAAAACCTGAATGATGACCTGCAAGCAGACCAACACAAGCGTTATCTGCATCATTACAACTTCCCACCCTTCTCCGTTGGGGAAACCAAACCCATGCGTGCGCCGGGACGTCGGGAAATTGGTCACGGAGCGCTAGCAGAGCGAGCGATGTTACCTGTCCTACCATCGAAAACCGATTTTCCCTATGTAATTCGGGTAGTATCAGAAGTACTTTCTTCCAACGGTTCCACCTCTATGGGTTCCGTCTGTGGTTCCACACTCGCACTTATGGACGCAGGTGTACCAATTCTTAAACCCGTCAGCGGTGCCGCAATGGGTTTGATTAAAGAAGGTGATGAAATCCGCGTTCTCACCGATATTCAAGGTATCGAAGATTTCTTGGGCGACATGGACTTTAAAGTCGCGGGTACCGATACTGGCATTACAGCATTACAGATGGATATGAAAATATCGGGTCTGTCTATGGACGTGATTGCCCAAGCCGTGAATCAAGCCAAAGATGCGCGGTTGCATATCTTGGAGAAAATGCTTGCCTCCATTGATAAACCCCGGATTGAAACTTCACCTTATGCCCCACGTCTACTGACCATTAAGATTGACTCAGACATGATTGGTCTGGTTATCGGACCTGGAGGCAAGACAATCAAGGGCATCACTGAAGAAACAGGTGCCAAAATCGATATAGAAGATGATGGTACTGTGACGATTTCTGCTGTGGATGAAAGTAAGGCGAAGAGAGCGCGTAATATCATCCAAGGTATGACACGCAAGCTCAACGAAGGTGATGTCTACGTTGGTCGCGTCACTAGGATTATACCGATTGGTGCCTTTGTAGAATTTCTACCAGGTAAAGAAGGAATGATCCACATTTCTCAGCTAGCTGACTATCGTGTTGGCAAAGTTGAAGATGAAGTCGCTGTTGGTGATGAGGTCGTTGTCAAAGTGCGCGAAATTGACAATAAAGGTCGGATTAATCTCACCCGTTTGGGTATTCACCCAGATCAAGCAACTACAGCCCGAGAAGCAGCAGCAGTAAATCGCTAGCTCTTTAACTGGATTTTAGATTCATCGCAAATCTAAAGTCCGCGTCAGCTTTTATCAAGAACCGGATGAGCCGAACAACTCAACTAGCGGCTAGCAGTCACTGCCAGTCCTTGAAGTCCTCTTTTCGCCCTTGGCGTTCCCGTAGGGTAGAGGACTATTAGATAATTTTTTTAATGTCAAATTAATTACTATTAAAATTTTAACCACCGATTTGTACGTATATACAAGATATAAGTTCCGCGATACCTTCGGTTACGAAACGTATCGCACTCTTCTATGTAGATACGCAGTTTCCCACTCTATTGCTTTAAGCAGCCATCATCGCTTGAATTTCTGCATAAGTTAGGCGATCGCCCACAGTCATCGGTTCTACAAAGGTTTCAATCCAGGTTTTAGCACCGTACTTGGCATTCTCAAAGTCATAAACCACAGTACAAGGTCCAGGAATCACCACCCGACGACTGTAGATATTCTGGCTGCTTTTTTTGACGGTGATGACAGGAACATACTCACCATCCTTATCTTTCTTGCCAAATAACTTAGTGTTGACGTGGATGTAAGTTGGGGATGGCGATTTCAGTTTTTTTTCCCAAGTGGCTTTTGGACCATATTTGCTTGTTTGGATGACTGGCTCACCATCAACCAAAGGAATCACCCAAGTTCCACCGACTTTGAAAGCGCCCTCAACTCTGCCAGCTTTAAGTAAAGCTCTGACTCGACGGGGAGAAATACCCAATAATTTACCAAGTTCCTCTGTCCCAATCATCTGAAAACCCCAATCATCCAACAACGGAATAATCCTAATTTTACTTTAGCAGTTCAGATTTGACTATATTTGACTATGCGAAAGGTAACTATCAACATCTCATCTTAATATAAGATACACTTATGCCAATAGTCGCCCAGACACCCTTCTTCAGATGGTTTAAGTATAATTGCTTATTTACTTAGATTACTGTAGTTGATGTATGTTTGATAATTGTAAAGGTATAGCTGATTAACTTGACATAAAGCATCGTGAGCGCTAGGCAATTACCAGAAACCACCGCCCACGTCAGGATTATCCGCCAATCCTGGCAACATGGCTTACTTGAAGGTGAAGTGAAAGCGGGTGATTTTGAGTGGCAGTTCCAGTGGCATTTTCGCCAAGGTGACTTGTCCGTCAAGCCATCCCAAGGTCGTGCTTTAATCAAAGAGCCTCTTGGACGCTTTTTGGAGCAAAAAGATTACCAGCTCGAACCAGGAGGAGATTATGCCTTTACAATTCGGGCTGAACTATAATTTAATGAAGGAAGAAGGAAGAAGGAAAAAGAACCCCAACTCAAAACGGGCGACCGTTCTTAGGTCGGGGCATTAAATCCCCAACTCCCGGATAAATTAACTCAGGACTCAAGAAGCTAAACGAGCCAGGTATCTCTCAATTAAGAGGATGGCAACGATGTCATCTATCGGTCGTGGTGGTTGCCGCATTCCCCGTGGCAATAATCTTGTCAGTCCTTTAGGTGGGTACATTTCCCAGTAGCGATCGCGTGCTTCTAAGGTACTATTACGTTCATCTACCAAAACAATATTAATTTGTTCTGGTAATTCCTCCTGAAGTTTTTTTTTCCACTGTTTGGATGTGGTTTGGTCACCCATTACCAGCAAGGAGATAGGGAACTTTTGCAGTAGTTTGACTAATTTTGGTAGAGCCTCTGTTGCTGGTACTACTTCGTGATAATGTAGCTGCCTATCTAATCCAATGACCGCGACACCACACTTATCTCTACCTGGATCGAAGCCTAAAATTGCTGGTTGTGTGGGCGAAAAATCACGAAAAGTCATATTAAATAAGCTTAAATTTTACTAAACAAATGATTAATTTTTTAAGTACTAAAAATAACTTGTCCGTTTTGGAATGCCACCAATCTTACTTTTAATGGTCCGGCAGTATAAGTATCCTCCACCGCAATTGCTTTGATATCTACAGGTTGATCGTACTGCCTCAACTGTGCCAGAAAACGAAGAAAAGTACCATCTACTTGAATATTTTCTAAAATTCCCGCATTGCGAGCGCGAAATTGGGAAGCAGAAATTAGGGATTCTATCCGCTGTCGCAACTGATAGGATGTCATAGTTTTGGGATCGGCAGGAATTGCGGCTAATACCTCACCTTTGGAGAACACTACTTGATTTCGGGCCGCATCAGCAAAAAATTCTATCCGCTTTTCTCCCCGGACATAATTCCCCGCAGAAAAAACCCGCACTACATATTCTCGACCATCATTAATTTGTTTCGCTAATTGCTCAACTTGCTGTTGAGTAATCTGCAGTATCTGCACCTTACCGGGATTTTGTGTCCCAGGTTCAGCTAATTCAATGCCAGCATTGCGATTAGCTTCCTGTAACAATTCAATCACCAACTGACGGGGAGAACTCGTTTTCTCTATACGAACTACGCCAGTAAATAGAACTTGACCGCGAACTAAAGCAAGTTTACCCAAACGCAGGTCGCGATATAAGTCACGATATAACTGGGAATATTTTTCCAGCCTTGCGACTTCTTGCTCTAGATTGTCCTGTTGTGTTTCTAATTCTTTAAGCCGGGTTTCCCTTTGAGCAATAACTTGTTCTTTTGCTGTAACTTCGAGATTGCGCTTTTGAATCAGTCCATCTAGTTGAGAAATTTTGCGATCGCGCTCTCCAATTGATTGTTGTCGTTTGTCAAGTTCGCGATCGCGTTCGGCTAGTGCTTGCTTGGCTTCATTCAACAGCCGTTGGCGTTCTACTTTCCGAGCTTCTATTTGGGCCTGTAATTGCTTTCTCTCATCATATACGCTATTGAGTTGACCAATGGCTTGTTCATATTGCGCTACAACTTTACCCAATTGGCTTTGGGTCCGTTGCAGTTGATTTTGGGTTTGCTTTTGTTGACCGATTGTGCGGTTCAGCTGAGTTTGAGTTAACTGTTGTGCTACGATTGCTTTTCGCAACGATTCATTCGTCGCTTGCAAGTTTCTCTGAGCCTGTGTTTCTTGAACTCTTGCTTGGTCTAGCTGAGTCTGTACTTCTGTTTTCTCTTTTCTGGTAGTATCCAACTCAGCCGTTGTTCTTTGTACTTCCTCACGTTTCTGCCTGAGGTCTTTTTGAATCTCATCTAGTTCAAATACCCCTTTGCGCAACCCATCATCCGCAGCAAATAAAATTGCCAGGGTCGATGCTGAAATCAATGTCCCTGTAACAATTGTCACTAGTACTGCTGTATTTTTGGGACGCAGCTTAAAGAGTGAGAGGCGAGCTTTGCCAACCCGTGTGCCAATGCGATCGCCCACGGTTGCCAAAGAGCCTCCCAAAATTAAAATTGCCACAATGAGGATGTACCCAGGGTCCATCTTATTTCAAATCGAAATGCTTCCAGATACAGCCTACTACAACAGTCATTGTCTGTGGGGAATCGAGATCAGGCAAGTGTTGAAATTACTAAATGTCAGAAATTTCCCTACAGAATAGGGAACAATTCTTAAAATATGCAATACACACCTTAAAAAAATCACAAAAATTGGTCAGTTTACTGATAACTACTCCATGTATTGTGGTGGATGTAACCAACTAATAATTGTCATTAACAGTTATCAGTTCCATTAGTTGAATTTCAGTTGCCTACTAATGGGTATAAGAAACAAGAAGTAGTGCTTGTCATAATCCCTTACCAGACTAAGTTGTGGCGGATTGTTTGCTGTTTTAAATCCGGGGAGCAACGCAGTCAGAACTGATAACTGTTAACTGAATTTAAGTGAATTGCCTACTTAAAGTGACAGGCTTGTGTACAGTAATCTTTTTCTTGTGTATAGAAATCATCTTTTTTTCACGTAAATCGCCTAACAACCTAGTGACAGTAACGCGAGTTGAACCAATTGCCTCGGCGATCGCTTGATGAGATAGTTTCAAATCAATAGTGATTCCATCCGCACAAGGAACCCCAAAATCGCGGCAGAGGATTAACAAAAAACTCACTAACCTCGAACCCATATCTCGGTGAGCAAGTGTCTCAATCATCATCTCTGTCTGTAAAATCCTTGAAGACAGACCCCGCAGCATTAACATTGACAATTCCGGATTTTCCTTGAGTGCTTGTTCCACCTGTTCAATCGGTGCTGAAAGTAATTCCACAGGTGTAAAAGCAACAGCATGGTAAAACCGATCGGACTTGTTTCCCGTTAGCAGGGACAAAACACCAAAAACGCTATTTTCCCGGAGCAATGCTACCGTTATTTCTTCTCCTGCCTCGTACACCCTGGACAGCTTAACTGCACCTTTGAGAAGAAAATAAACTCGTTCGGCAGGATCTCCGGGAAAAAAGATCGTTTTATTACGTTCAAACGTTTCCACAACCGGAGGAAACGCTCCAGTTGCCATTTGACGAAAAACATTTGCGAGGGCCTTATCTTGTGTCACGATCATTCTCCCTTCCCCTACCCCAATGCCGGAAACATTAAAACAGATTCATTAAGAATACACCTGAAAATTCAATAGCACATTGTCAACCTTTTTGTACTTTCCTATACTTAACTTCACTACATGATGACCTATTAATAGCTATTTGTTCATGATGATACATAATTTTTCATACTTCAAAGTGTTAATTTTTGATGTTTAGTCACTTCCAAAAGCCCTTTTTAAAGCTTTTATTAAGAAAAAATCAAGATGTCTTGAGAATATATTAAGGAATTCGCAGAATTTTTTTACTGGCAAACAGCCTTGCCTTGAAATCATATTTGCAAATCCTGCTCAAAACAGGACTCAGATTCTAGTATGCTCAATTTTGTCAAGTTCACATTAAGAATTTATATGCTGGATCTAAAGGGAAAAAATGCCTTAGTTACAGGCATTGCCAATAACCGCTCTATCGCTTGGGGTATAGCCCAACAATTGCACAAAGCTGGCGCTAAACTGGGTATTACCTACTTGCCCGATTCCAAGGGCAAAATGGAAAAAAAAGTAGCAGAACTGGTAGAACCCCTCAACCCTGACCTATTTGTCCCTTGTAACGTCCAAAATGACGAGCAAATTCAATCTACTTTTGCAACAATCAAAGAAAAGTGGGGCAAGTTAGATATCCTAATTCACTGCCTTGCCTTTGCCAACAAAGATGATTTGAGTGGAGACTTTAGCCAAACCGGACGTGCTGGGTTTAATTTAGCTTTAGAAGTAAGTACATATTCTTTGGTGCAGCTTGCTGGTGCGGCTAAACCTTTGATGACAGAATCTGGAAGTATTGTCACCCTCACCTATTTAGGTGGTGTGCGGGCGATTCCCAATTACAATGTTATGGGAATCGCGAAAGCTGGGCTAGAAATGAGCGTGCGTTACTTAGCTGCGGAACTTGGCCCAAATAATATTCGCGTTAATGCCATCTCTGCTGGACCTATCCGGACTTTAGCTTCCAGTGCAGTTGGCGGCATTTTAGATGCTATTCATCATGTAGAAAAAGTGGCACCCCTCAGACGCACTGTCACCCAGCAGGAAGTGGGTAATGCCGCTGCTTTCTTATGTAGCGACTTAGCAAGCGGAATTACCGGGCAAATACTGTATGTAGATGCAGGATATGAAATTATGGGAATGTAAAATTGTTAGTTGTTAGTTGTTGGTTGTCAAACACCTCACTAACCACTAACCACTAACCATTAATTATGCAAATCACCTCTAGCCAATCTCAAACCCCAATTATTTATTCGGCTTCAAACCAGCGGATTGCGTCAGTCAGCCGCAAGACTGGCGAAACAGATGTGCAAGTCACAATCAACCTGGATGGTACTGGGCTTTGCACCAGCCAAACCGGCATTCCATTTTTGGATCATATGCTGCACCAAATTGCTTCTCACGGTCTGATTGACTTGGATGTCAAAGCAGAGGGAGATTTGGAAATCGACGACCATCACACCAACGAAGATGTGGGTATTACTCTAGGTCAAGCCTTGGGCAAAGCATTAGGCGATCGCAAAGGTATTGTCCGCTTTGGTAATTTCCTTGCTCCTCTAGATGAAGCCTTAATTCAAGTCGCATTGGACTTTTCCGGTCGGCCACATATCAGCTACGGCTTGCAAATTCCATCTTGGCGTGTGGGAACCTATGACACTCAGCTAGTGCGCGAATTTTTTGTTGCGCTAGTCAACCACAGCCAAATGACACTGCACATTCGCCAACTAGATGGTATCAATTCTCACCACATCATTGAAGCGACCTTTAAGGCATTTGCCAGGGCAACACGTATGGCAGTAGAAATTGACCCCAGACGCGCTGGTCTAATACCTAGTTCAAAAGGTGTACTCTAAATATGGGAGTTAGGAGTTAGGAGTTAGGAGTTAGGAGTTAGGGGTTAAATATTCATAACTCTTAACTCTTAAGTTTTCCCCTCTTTTAGTTGATATCCTTGTCAAGCAACGGGGTAACTTGTTATTAAATAGTAGTCTGATGTAGCTAAAAAGACAATTTAAACCGTGATCAAGTCTGTTGCAGACGCACCCGAACCTCAATTGAATACTACAAGTACTCCAGTAGTCTTAACTTCCGAGTTGCGAAAAGTCTATCGCACTGGTTTTTGGATGAATCAAAAAGTCGTACCCCTCAAAAGCTGTTCTCTGAAAGTTTATCAGGGGGAAACCTTTGGATTGCTAGGTCTAAATGGTGCTGGTAAAACTACATTGTTAAAACTTTTATTAGGAATTATCCGTCCCTCGTCTGGGCGGGGTTTATTGCTAGGTAAACCCCTAGGCTCAAGTGGTGTGAAACAGCGGATCGGCTATCTACCAGAAAATCCTTATTTGTACGACTATCTTACAGGCTGGGAGTTTTTGCAGTTCGCTGCCGGATTATTCCAAATACCCAGAAGCATTCAACGTCAGCGGATTCCCCAACTCATAAAGTTAGTCGGTTTATCTGATCAAGATGCCTGCAAAAAACAGATGCGCCGCTACTCTAAAGGAATGTTACAGCGTGTCGGTATGGCACAAGCATTAATTAACGATCCAGAATTAGTGTTTCTGGATGAACCGATGTCGGGACTAGATCCAGTCGGACGCTTCCAAATGCGGGAAATTATCCTGGGACTGAAAAGACAAGGCAAGACAATATTTTTGAACAGTCATATTCTGAGTGAAGTTGAACAGATATGCGATCGCATCGCTATCCTTGCTCAAGGTGAATTAATTTGCTCTGGTTCCCTGAATCAACTTCTAGGAACCGCACACACATATCGTGTCAAAGGTCAAGGTGGTGATTGGGAAATCCTTAAAAAATGGGTGCCCAATTTAGAATATGAAGCTGATGGTTCTTGGCAAGGTCAACTAGAAGGCGATTACTGTGATTTTATTGCCAGTCTCCGCCTCATGGGGGGACAAATTATGGCAATGAACTTACTTCGTCCATCTCTAGAAGAATTTTTTATGCAACAAATCCAAAAAAATCATCAATAGCTTAATAAGAGTCAAGATAGTTAATACTTTGAGTATAAAAAAACAATCATAATGTAATTATTGCCACAGTTATGCCGTTTAACTTTAATTAACTTCACCAAGAATTCAAACTAAATAAATCATTTTTTTACTGAAAATCTGGTTAATTTAAGAAAATAAGAATGTCAGGGAACTTGAATACTTAAGTAAAGTCAAGATTACAATGTTCATACAGCACTTTAGGTATCGTGGTGTCAGGTAAATATGCTTAATACGGGCTTGTTTAAATTCCTTGGACATCCATTTATGGGTGTAGCCTTATTAATGACTGTTAACATTGGTTTTCCGGCCGCCAGCTTTGCCCAAAGACGCGCAGCCCCATCTCGAAGCAGAACCCCAGTCAGTTCCCCCCGACGGGCAGTTCCACAAGTGGGTGCGTCAGGAAACAGAGTAGATACAAATTACACATTAGGGGGCGGTGACCTGATCAAAGTAAACGTATTTGAAGTTCCCGAATATACAGGTGATTACCAAGTTCCTCCTGGAGGAGCGATTAACCTGCCTTTGATTGGCAGCGTATCAGTTTTGGGACTAACAACAGAAGAGGCAGCAGACGAAATTTCCAGACGCTTTGAAAAGTTCTTGAAACGTCCCCTAATTTCAGTCAATCTTTTATCCCCTCGTCCGATTAATGTTTTCGTTGCTGGAGAAGTCACCCGTCCGGGGGCTTATAGCCTGAGTTTACAAGGCGGTGCGGGGAACAATCCTGGTGTGCAATACCCAACTGTAATATCAGCCCTGACCATAGCTCAGGGTGTTACCCAAAGCGCGGATATCACTCAAGTGTTGCTGCGTCGCAAGTTAGGACGTGGACCAGAACAGAGTGTCAGCATCGATTTGCAAGAACTCACACGTACGGGTCGGTTACCCCAAGATATTACCTTACGGGATGGAGACACAATTGTCGTCCCAACTGCAGCTAAGTTGAACTTGGCACAAGCGCGGAATCTAAGTGCCAATAGCTTTGCCGCTGACCCTACCAGACCCCGCACAGTGGCGATAATTGGTGAAGTTAACCGTCCAGGTTCCTATCTTGTCACTCAGGGTGAGAGTGGAGGTCAACAAAATGGTCAGCAAACAATCACTGGTTTGCCAACTTTAAGTCGGGCACTTCAACTTGCAGGAGGAATTACACCCCAAGCAAATATCCGCGAAGTCGTTATCCGCCGACCCACAAGAACCGGTACGGAACAGTTGATTAGTGCAGACCTAGGGAAACTAATTACTAGCGGTGATATCAATCAAGATATAATTGTCCAAGACGGAGATACGATCTTTTTTCCTACTGCGACTGAAACCAACGCAGCAGAAGCGATTCAATTAGCTAATACCACATTGTCTCCAGCGACAATTCAAGTTGGTGTAGTTGGTGAAGTGAAAAGACCCGGACCTGTAGATATTAAGTCTAATAGTTCGTTAAATCAGGCCCTGTTAGCTGCCGGTGGATTTAATGATTCCAGAGCAAGCAGCAAGGCTGTAGATCTAATTCGCCTCAACCCCAATGGTTCTGTGACCAAACGTCAAGTAAAAGTAGACCTTGCTGCAGGACTTAACGAGGATACTAATCCTATTCTGCGCAACAATGATGTTGTAGTAGTTGGGCGTTCAAATATTGCCACAATTGCTGACCCTGTAAATACGATTGCCGGACCTTTCGGTACTATTTTGAGTATTCTCAGATTCTTTGGTATTGGATTTTAGATAGTTGAAATAAACCCGGTTTCTTAAGAAAATCGGGTTTTTGGAAGCTTTTGGCCATTATCTGTTACATCCCTTCCTAGATTTATCCGCTAGTTAGAGGCTCATATCTTGCACCTTGCGTATAAAACACATCCTTGAAATTTTGTAAGTTGCGAAAAATACGACAAAAAAAGATCATTTTTACTTTTCCATACAAAACCGAACTGTATTGACTCTTACTTTATTTTCAAGTCTGTTTGGGAAGAAGCCCAAATTAGCCTAAAATTTTACACGGGGAGGCAAATTGAATGCGCCCAGGATATAAATTGAGATTAGGAGTTTTGTTGTGGATCTATCCCTTATTCCTGCCCAACCTAAACCAGGCTTGATTAACGTTCTGATTGAAATAACAGGCGGGAGTAAAAATAAATACGAATACGACAAGGATTTGCAAGCTTTTGCCTTAGATCGGGTACTTTATTCTTCGGTAAAATATCCATATGACTACGGCTTTGTCCCCAATACCTTGGCTGATGATGGTGACCCATTGGATGGTATGGTAATAGTGGATGAACCAACTTTTCCAGGGTGTGTCATTGCCGCCAGACCAATTGGAATGTTAGAGATGATTGACGGTGGCGATCGCGATGAAAAAATTCTTTGCGTTCCTGACAGAGATCCCCGCTACGCTCACGTTAAATCTCTTAAAGACATAGCACCGCACCGATTGCTCGAAATCGAAGAATTTTTTAAGACTTATAAAAATTTGGAGAAGAAAGTAACGGAAATTCACGGCTGGCAAGATGTTGACAAGGTAATGCCCTTAGTCGAAAAATGCATTAAAGCTGGTAGTGAAAAAGGTCGCGATTCTGATTCTGAAACCACTTAAGACATTAACAACAGCAAATGTTAAGGAACATGAAGCATAAAAAACTTTTGTTTCTTGATTTCCTTTCTACGAATCATGGCTTGTACTCCAAACTCGGACACTTTTTAAATCAGTGAATAGCGAAAAGCAGTGGATGGTGTTAATTTCAAACCCGCCACAAACTCGCTTATCCCCAGACGGAGTACTCGACCATCAAGTATGTGTGGTGTTTCACCTCTGGGTTGAAGAAGGAAGAAGGAAGAAATGTATATATGGGGATTGGAGCCCTGCTTCAAAGTCGGGGTATTAACCCCCTACAAGGAAGAATTTTGTATATTGAAAACTTCTTCCTTGCCCTAAAAGGGCACGCTACGCGAACAAACTTCTTCCTTCATTGATAAAATTCATAACTTATAATTGATGACTAATAACTCTTAAATTCCTTTGCCACAAAATACTAAACGTAATGCAGCGCACGCTCCTTTTGGCAAAAATTCACAACTGTACCCTTATGGGGGCAAATATAAACTACGTCGGTAGTATCAGTATCGATAAAACCTTATTAGATAAAGCAGGTATTCTACCCTACGAGCAAGTACAGGTAGTGAATAATGCCAATGGACAGAGATTTATTACTTATGCGATTCCAGCAGAAGCTAATTCTGGAGCGATTGTGCTAAATGGGGCTGCGGCACGTCTAGGCATTCCAGGCGATCGCTTGATTATAATGACTTACGGGCAGTTCACAAAAGAAGAGTTAAAAAACTACTCTCCTACGGTTGTCATTGTGGACGAAAAAAACCGACCATTAGAAGTGCGGCGCTACGATGACCTGCTCGATAAGGTCTAATTTAAAGAAAAATGTCAAATATTGAGCTGTCGCGTTCCCTAAACAACTTAACCCAAGAGCAAAATAGTACCTCTCACAGCCTTGGGTCAGAATTTATCGTTCAATTCTGGGGTGTTCGGGGTTTAATTCCCACACCTAGCAGTAATACCAGTCGCTATGGTGCTAATACTGCTTGTGTGATTATGCAAGTTGCTGGAAAACGGTTAATTTTTGATGGAGGTACGGGCTTAAGGATACTGGGAAAAAGTTTGGAAGAACTGCAACAGCCTTTAGTTGCCCATTTATTTTTTACTAACTCCCAATCAAATCGCATCCAAGGGTTTCCTTTTTTTGCCCCTGCTTTTAGTCAAGAAAATTCCTTCCATATTTACGGGACAGCAGCTTCAAATGGAGCTTCTATCAAACAATCTCTGTGCGATCAGATGCTGCAACCGCATTTTCCTTACCCATTACAGGCAATGCAGTCAGAATTGCAATTTTACAATCTGACTCCGGGTAAAGTTGTGACCCTAGATGATGTCACAGTGACAACACTACCAATCAATCAAATTCAAAAGTCAATCGGCTATCGCATCACTTGGCAAGAATATAGCGTTGCTTATGTAACCGATTTGTATAAAAGTACTGATGAATCGGAGCTAGAAAAAATTGCACAGCTAATCAGGGGTGTAGATTTGCTGATTGCGAATGCTACCTATACTCCGCCAACAGCGCACAGCGATCTCAATTCTGACTTACACTGGCAGACTGCTGTGGATTTGGCTAATTTGGCTACAGTGAAACGGCTATTAATCTCTCAGCACCATCCAGACGACGACGATGATTTTCTTGACAAAGTTCAAACTGATATTCAATCAGCCTTTGCAAAAGCATTACTAGCCCGTGAAGGTTTGGTTATATCTGTTAGTTAGTGGTTAGTTGTTAGTGGTTATTGGTTAGTTGTTATTGGTTATTGGTTATTGGTTAGTTGTTATTGGTTATTGGTTATTGGTTCGTAGACAACTAACAACTAACAACCAACAACTAACAACTAACAACCAACAACTATCAACTATCAACTAACAACTAACTAATAACAACTTGACATATTTCTTCGAGTTTTTTCGCAACTGCACCACTAGTTAATAGTTCTTGTGCCTTGGTAATAGCTTCTTGCATATCCGAACAAATCCCGCTACAAAACAAGTAAAATCCGCCATTCCATAAGGCTGTTTGCATCAGTTCTGAGGGTTCACCACCCAATAAGCTTTGGATACCAGTAAGTAATTCTTCTTTGGTGCCTAATCCTACGTTATTACTGGTAAAGCCATATTCACGTGGGACAAGTAGCAAGCGTTCCATAGGCTTGGAAGGTAGTCCCAAACCGATGATAGCCGTGCGATCGCGTGGTAAGTCGCAACTCCCTTCCAATCCTTTGACCGTTGTAAATTTAGTCACTCCCCTTAAGGAATGAGCTTCTTGGAACATCATTTCTGTCGGTGGATGAACAAAACCCGAAATTACGTGAACATCCCCGGAATAAGGGCACCAAATCAACTCCATTGTGGCGAAGGGTGGACGTTTTCCCAGTTGGTCACGGTATTCCCAAATACTGTTAGTTAAGGGAAAATGCCGAGGCTGGTAAACAAAGCCAATTCCTGTTTTTTCAAAGACAGACTGGGTTTTTTCTAATGATAACTGCGTCCAATCAACACCTAAACCCTGCCAAATCTCTACTAAAGGAAGCCCGTATTTGGTTGGTAGGCGATCGCCTCCATGCATCACCAATGGTTGCCCACAGGAAGCAAGTAATAGAGCCGTCACTGGGCTAATGGGTGCAGTCCGGGTTCTACCATCATAAGGAATACCTAAAACGATAACTGGTCGGCTGGAAGAGATTGGTTGTAACTCCGGTCCTAATTCTGCGTAGGCATCCAACATCCCTGATAACTCTTCTCCCGTGGGACGCTTGATGCGGTGAGCAATCAAAAATGCCCCAATTTGGGCTGGAGTCGCTTCACCCAACAGCATCATCTTTGTTGCTGTCGCTGCTTCATGGCGGGTTAAATTCTCTCCTGTATGGTTCCCACTACCTACCTTCTGCAGCAATTTTCTAAATTCTTTACTCATCTGTGTGTTAGTTGTTGTTTGTTAGTTGTTAGTTGTTGGTTGTTAGTTGTTAATTGTTAGTTGTTAGTTGTTAGTTTTCTACGAACCAATAACCAATAACCAATAACCAATAACCAATAACAAACAACTATTAACCAATAACAAATTAAGAAGCCGACCGCTGCACAGAGTCAAATTGTGGTGGTATATTTTCCCGCACCAATTGCCAAAAATGCTTGATCGGAGGAATCTGGAGGCGATCGTTAGTAGTTACCATCACCACCCGGCGTGTCAAACTAGAAACGTCAGGTGCAGAACCATTACTGTTGCTAGTCAGAGGACGGACAGCAAGAGTCGGATCTTGCAGTGCTTCGATTAATGCTGAGTGAGGCAACAGAGCGATTAATTTCCCTTGACGCACTACTCCTCGGAATGCATCTAGAGTATTTACCTCTAAAGCTGCTTGCAGTGTAGCTTCCATTCGGTCAAATTTATCTTGGATCAGACGCTGCATCCCATAACCATCTTTAAAGACGACTTGTGGATAACGAATTAGCTCGGACCAAGGGATGCGTTCATACTGTGCCAGCGGGTGGTTGGCTGCTGTCAAAACTTCTATCGGTTCATCATATAGCACTTCCACCACCATTTCTTTGGCAGTAGTTAAAAAGCGATTATTCATCACAATTGCCAAATCCACTAGCCCATCTTTCAGGACTTTCAGAGCGCGATCGCTACCTAAGGATGTCACCCGCAATTGCACATCCGGATAATCATGACAAAACTTTTGCAACACAGGTGGCAAATAATAGGCACACAATGAGTGAATCGCTGCGATACAAAGTTCCGGCTGTTTTCCTTCCCGTAAATCTGTCAATTCCTCTGTCGCAAATTGCCACTCTTGGCAAATTTTTCGTGCCCGAGGTAGCAAGCGATCGCCCGCTAATGTCAGCTTTGCCTGACCTGTTCTGTGAAACAACTCTAATCCCACATCGGCCTCTAGCGCCTGGATTTGGCGACTAATTGTCGATTGGGTGACACCACACTTTCTCGCCGCTTGTTGAAAGCTGCCAGTTTGGGCGATCGCTAAAAAGGCTTGCAACTGCTCTAGTCGCATTTTTTATGTAGCCCGGATTACATTTATGACTTTCATTAACTTAGCGTATTTACAACGTTGTTTTAGTACTCTTTGTTACAGGTATTTATTTTTACACAACTTTAAATTTGTTTTAAAAACTGGTTAAATTTATCTAGAATAATACCAAATTATTAGTAACACAGAAAATTTTGAGGATGGAATTTTCCGCGAATTCATCCTTCATTTTTTACGTAGGCGCTTTTTTCTTGGCAAGTGCCTTAAGGAGATTTGATAGAAAATGACCAGCTATAAGATTTCGTTGTGCCATCTATAGTCCGAAACCGAATTTCAGCACAATGGATGCCTAGCTTCCAAGAATTTGGAGTGTAAGAAATTTTGTAATAGCTCTGAGGCCAGTCACGGGTGCCACCAATCCGAGCTTGTTTCGTGACATCTATTCCATCAAAAAATAGTTGCACCGAGCCACGTTCAGCCTCTTCTCCCAAACGAAAATTTAATGCAGCACCAACAAACTGCACGGAGGTCTGTACTGAATTCTCCGCAGGAAACACTTCTAAGAGTTGAGGAGGTCGAGGTACAGAAGAAGCCATCAACAGAAAACTCAGTAAAATTGCAGAAACCTGCTTCATTGGAAAGTTACCTATAACTAATACTGTTGATAGGGATAAAACCTTAAAAGTAGCCTTGTGAAGGAAGTTTTATCACTTTGGCACTATCAAACTATACAAATGCTTGCTAAAGAAGGGGGTGAAGAAATCAATACTAAGGATGTGCATTTTTCGTCCTGTACACACTTGCTAAACGAAAACAAACTTAAAATTGGGTTAAACCTAATAATTTTTGCATCTTGATAACAAGCTATTTTTACTAGTATTTTTTAGCAATTTTTATACTTTATTGTAACCTGTATCAGTGTTCTAGAAGTTTAAAAACACTACGATTTCATTGAGCGAGATTTTTCAGAGCAGCGATCGCGTGCAGTCTAACGGGTGCATCGGTATCAGCCAGCAGTGCCGTTAAGGGTTCGATTGCTTGGGTAGTACCTAATTGCCCCAAAGAAAGAGCGATCGCACTTTTGACACTGGCAATCTCTACTGCTGGATGCTTAATTTTCAAGATATCCAGTAAAATTTCTCCAGCAGCAGATTTTAAGTTAGGTTGTTGAACTCGTCCCAGAACTGTAACAATTTCCTGCCACAGCGTTGGTGTTGAGAGTTGATCGAGTGCTTGTCTGAGATATGTCAAACTTGAAAGCGTCCCCAGCCAACTCAAGGCACGAATAACTTCAATTTGTAGCTTCATCGGTGTGTGAGGTGAAATTAGCACCTGAAATAAGTGCCGTGCCGCAGCATCATCACCCATCCGGGAAATTGCCCCTGCTGCCGCACAACAAACATCTAAATTAAAATCATAAAGTCTGGGTTGCAGTCTGTTTGTCAAATCTAATTTGTCGCGTAAATTAGACCGTAAACCCAAACCTTGCACAGCATATCTTCTCACTGTAGCTGCCACATCATCCAGAGCATTCAACAATACGGGTGCGATGCGTTCGTCATGAAAATTGCTCAGGGCTTCAATTGCTGCACCACGGACTCCTACATCTAAATCTTGTACTACACTTAACAATGGTGTGATGATTTCTTGACAGCGGATATAGGAAAGCGATCGCACTGCCAATAATCTTGTATTTTCAGTAGCCAGTAATGAAGTGAGACTGGCAATGGCTGTAGTCCCAATTTGTCCTAATACAGTGCCGATTATTTCCCGGAGTTCTTCCGAATCAGACGTTTTGAGTAATCGAACCAAAGGCTCGATTGCGCTCTCGTCTTTCAAATCCCCCAAAATCCGTACCGCAAAAAAGCGCAATTCCTCCTCAGCCTCTTCATCCTCTAATATTTCAATCAGTGGAGAAATAGCGATCGCTCCCAAACGGTTAAACACCTTGGCTATATCCCAACGTTGCTGAAAATCTCCAATCGTTAACACAAAAAGTGCTAATTCTAAGAAATATTCTTGATTTTTAACTATCTCTGGATCTTTGAAATTTTCTTCTAGAATTAATTGTTGCAAACACTGAATCAACAATGACATATCAGCAGCTTCATATGCTGCTTGTGCCTGTAGCCTATAAAGGTTGATATTATTCACAATTACTTAGTTGTTGATCTATCCGCTTCTTTGTGGGGGTTTAATACCCCGACCTCTACAAGGAGCCAGTTTTGAGTTGGGGTCTTAATCCCCATCTCAAAACTTCTTCCTTCTTCAATGTTAACTGTTGACTGTTGATTGTTAATAGTCAACAGTCAACCAATTTTATTGCACTAGAATTGCATTTCCTTCAATCTTTGCTTGGTATGTTTTCAATGGCTTGTCGGCTGGGCCTTTGAGAATCTTGCCATCAGAACCAAAGTCAGAACCATGACAGGGACACGCAAAATTGTTATTTTTTGCCTGCCATGTCACTATGCAACCTTTGTGAGTACAAGTAGGATTAACAGCAATTACATTCTTGCTTTTAGATGTACCCACAAGCAAAACAGCACCAACAGGCGATTGTTCAACCAATAACTGACCATTTTTATCCAATTCTGCTGTTGTCCCGATCTTTTGCCAACCCTTAGATGCCGCTGTTGGTGAACCTGAGGTTTTCGATTCTTTAGTCTCACTTGAACAAGCGACAACTGCCACAGGTAAAGAACTGGCTATCAAACCTACACCAACAAATGCAAAGAAATCACGACGATTCATAGCAGATCCAGAGAATAATTGACAATTTAACCAGATTGTCGCATTTTCAATGCTCTACAAGTTTAGTTAATTGTAATTGTTCCGCAGATCGGCTTTTGCAACTCCAATTTAATTTTATAGTATGCACGTAATGCATATTAGGCATACAGATTCTGCAATCTAACTGACATTCCGTAACAATTTATACGATTTTAATGTTTATCTAAGCTTAACTTAAGGGTATGAAAAAGGTTACAAAACAGCATCCGAACATACTTGACAAATAGAGATTTCTTTAAGCAATAAATTGTCATTACAGCCCAGCATCGAGCGACCGTTATTAAAATTCTATACCTCGTAACCAAGAGAGACACCGCAAGTTATGAGGCGACCGAGTTCAGCAAAACAGCAACAAGAGTCAGCATCATGACAGACGCAACTACTACCAACAGCCTCAACAAGTTCGAGAAATTAAAGGCAGAAAAAGATGGACTGGCGGTAAAGGCGGAAATCGCCAAATTTGCTCTTCTAGGTTGGGAAGCAATGGACGAAACCGATCGCGACCATCGCCTTAAATGGTGGGGCGTATTCTTCCGCCCAGTGACTCCAGGTAAGTTTATGATGCGGATGCGGGTACCCAACGGTATTCTAACATCTAATCAAATGCGTGCCCTTGCTGCAGTGGTGCAGCGGTATGGTGACGACGGGTGCGCCGATATTACAACCAGACAGAATATTCAATTGCGGGGCATCCGGATTGAGGATTTACCGGATATCTTTGAGACATTTCAGGCTGTTGGTTTAACCACTGTCCAGTCAGGAATGGACAACGTTCGCAACATTACAGGCGACGCGGTGGCGGGTTTAGATGCGGATGAATTGTTTGACACCCGTCAAGTGGTGCAAGAAATTCAAGACATGATTACCGGATCGGGGGAAGGTAACCCAGAGTTTAGCAATCTACCACGGAAGTTTAACATTGCGATCGCTGGTGGACGGGACAATTCAGTTCACGCTGAAATTAACGATTTAGCTTTCGTCCCAGCCTTTAAGAGTAGTGCTGAGTCGGACAACTCAGAACTCATATTAGGTTTCAACGTCGTTGTGGGTGGCTTTTTCTCTGCTAAACGCTGCGATCCTGCGATTCCTTTAAATGCTTGGGTGTCTCCGGATGATGTGGTAGCAGTATGTCGGGCTGTTTTGGAAGTTTATCGGGATAACGGCTTACGTGCCAATCGGCAAAAATCTCGTTTGATGTGGTTGATTGATGAATGGGGTATAGAAAAATTTCGTGCCCAAGTCGAAAAGCAGTTGGGTAAGTCTTTATTAACCGCAGCCGCAAAAGATGAAATCGACTGGGAAAAACGCGACCACATTGGAGTGTACAAACAGAAGCAAGCGGGATTTAACTACGTAGGGCTGCATATTCCGGTTGGTCGGCTAAATGCTGATGAAATGTTTGAATTAGCACGTTTAGCTGAAGTTTACGGGAGTAGCGAAATACGCTTCACTGTTGAACAGAACGCGATTATACCTAATATAGATGATTCAAATCTAGCTGCATTTTACACCGAAGACTCGGTAAAAAAGTTTACAATAAAACCAGAGTCGCTAATGCGATCGCTGGTTTCTTGTACGGGTGCGCAATTTTGCAACTTTGCTTTAATTGAAACCAAAAACCGGGCTTTGCAAATAATTAAAGAGTTGGAAGCAGAGTTATTACTTACTCATACAGTGCGAATTCATTGGACTGGTTGCCCTAACTCTTGTGGACAACCCCAAGTAGCAGATATCGGCTTGATGGGAACCAAAACTCGCAAAAACGGCAAGATGGTCGAAGGGGTTGATATCTACATGGGTGGCAAAGTGGGCAAAGATGCGCATCTAGGAACTTGTGTGACCAAAGGTATCCCCTGCGAGGACTTAGAGCCAGTATTGCGAGAGTTGCTTATCAAAAACTTCGGAGCAAAATCAAGGCAATTAGTCATTAGTCATTGACAGTAATCAACAATCAACCAACAAAAAATGACAAATCTCTCCAGAAGACAATTTATTATTACTGCGGGTGTTGCGACTGCTGGTTCTATTGTTGTTCATGGTTGCACTTCAAGTGGACAAAGTGGAGAAAACTCCTCCTCCACAACTCCCAGTGGTGCTAGCCCCGCAGCTAATGTCACTCAAGTAGCACAGAATGCACCCAAAGTAGAAACAACTAAAGTGAAATTGGGATTTATTCCCCTAACTGATTCTGCTCCGATAATTATTGCTAAAGAGAAAGGCTTCTTCGCGAAGTACGGGATGACCGATGTCGAAGTGGTTAAGCAAAAATCATGGCCCGTAACTCGCGATAACTTAAAATTAGGTTCCGGAGGGGGTGGTATTGATGGAGCGCACATCCTCAGCCCAATGCCGTATTCGCTAACCATCAGCGACAAAGTGCCAATGTACATTTTGGCACGTTTGAACCTCAACGGTCAGGCAATTTCTGTTTCCAATAACTACAAAGAATTTAAATTAGGTACAGATAGCAAAGCGCTAAAAGCTTCTGCGGACAAAGCCAAAGCTGATAAGAAATTGATCAAAGCTGCGATCACTTTCCCCGGTGGTACCCATGATTTGTGGATGCGCTACTGGCTAGGAGCAGGTGGTATCGACCCCGATAGTGATGTCGGTTTGGAACCAGTCCCACCACCACAAATGGTGGCAAATATGAAAGTTGGTACCGTAGATGCTTTCTGCGTGGGTGAACCCTGGAATGCCCAATTAGTGAGCCAAAAATTGGGTTATACAGCTTTAGTTACAGGGGAACTTTGGAAAGACCATCCAGAAAAAGCCTTTACAATGCGCAAAGATTGGGTTGATAAAAATCCCAATGCTGCACAAGCTTTATTGATGGGAGTTTTAGAAGCCCAGCAGTGGTGCGACAAGCCAGAAAATAAAGATGAAATGTGCAAAATAATTGCCGCACGCAAATACTTTAACGTTCCTGTAAAAGATATTGTGGAACGGGCTAAAGGTAATATTGACTACGGTGATGGACGCAAACAAGAGAACTTTGAAGCCAAGATGAAATTCTGGCAAAATAACGCTTCCTATCCCTATAAGAGTCATGACATTTGGTTTTTGACTGAAAATATCCGTTGGGGCAAATTGCCGGCTGATACTAAAGTCAAGGAAATAGTTGATCAGGTGAATAAAGAGGATTTGTGGAAAAAAGCTGCTCAAGCTTTGAATATTCCCGCTGCTCAAATTCCTACGAGTACGAGTCGTGGAGTCGAGACATTCTTTGATGGTGTCAAGTTCGATGCAGAAAAACCAGAAGAATATTTGAAGAGTCTAAAAATCAAGAAAGCTTAACTTGAACAAAGGAAGAAGGAAGAAGGAAGAAGACTTCTTTCTTCTTTCCAAACGGGTTTAAATCCCCCATAAATTGTGCGAATTCCTTCAACATCCATTTTTTAAATAAATCATAATTGGAGAGGATAAATCATGACTGCAACCCTTGGAAGTCGTACTAGAAAAAAAGCTCAGAGCGATCTCACTAAATTTATATCTCAAAAAATTGTCCCCCCACTCGTCGCACTTGGTATATTTCTAGTAATTTGGCAGTTGCTTTGTTCCGCTCCTAATTCTAACTTGCCCGGTCCCATAGAAACTTTCTCTGAAACTTGGGACCCTTTTATCACTCAACCTTTTTTTGATAATGGTGAAAGTGATAAAGGATTAGGTTGGCAGATCCTCAGCAGTTTAATAAGGGTTGGGTTTGGTTTTTCTTTGTCAGCCACAGTCGGAATTGTCTTAGGTATCCTTGTCGGTGCTAATCCATTAGTATATAACGCTGTAGACCCGATTTTCCAAGTGCTGCGGACGGTACCGCCTTTAGCATGGTTGCCTATCTCTCTAGCCGCATTTCAACAAGCTAATCCTTCAGCAATTTTCGTAATTTTTATCACTTCAATCTGGCCGATTCTGATTAACACTACAGTCGGTGTCCAACAATTGCCTCAAGATTATAGAAATGTTGCTAGAGTATTACGTTTATCTGGGCCAAAGTATTTCGTGAAAATTTTGTTCCCTGCCACTGTCCCCTATATATTTACTGGATTAAGAATCGGAATTGGCTTGTCTTGGCTGGCAATTGTTGCTGCTGAAATGTTAGTTGGTGGTGTGGGTATCGGTTCTTTTATCTGGGATGCATATAATACAACTACAGATACTAATTTAAGCGAGATTATCTTAGCGTTGATTTATGTCGGTTTGGTTGGTTTGTTATTGGATCGTCTAGTTGGTTTTGTCGCTAGTAAGGTTGTTCCTGAAGAACAAAAGTAAGATTTGTTTGTAGTTCATTGTTGGTCGTTGTTTGGAAGAAATTAACAACCAACAAATAACAACTAACAACCAACAATTAACAATTAACAATTAATAACTAAAAATGACTACTTTTATTGAAGTTGACCACATTGACCGTGTTTTTAATCTGCCAAATGGCGGTCAGTATATAGCGCTGAAAAATATTGAACTCAAAATTAAACAAGGTGAATTTGTTTCTTTAATTGGCCACTCTGGTTGTGGTAAGTCTACCTTGTTGAATATCATTGCCGGTTTGGATAAAGCGAGTATTGGTGGAGTGACGTTGGAAGGACGAGAGGTTAGAGAACCCGGTCCCGATCGCATGGTAGTATTCCAAAATTACTCTCTCCTACCTTGGCTAACTGTCCGGGAAAATATCGGCTTGGCAGTGGATGAAGTGTATAAAAATAAATCCAACGGTGAGCGAAAAGGCATTATCGAACAACACATCGATATGGTGGGACTGCGCCAAGCCGCCGATAAACGCCCAAATCAGTTATCTGGAGGGATGAAACAACGAGTATCAATTGCTCGCGCTCTCGCTATTCGTCCCAAATTGTTGTTGCTAGATGAACCCTTTGGTGCATTGGATGCCTTGACACGGGGTAGTTTGCAGGAACAGTTGATGAAAATCTGCAACGAAAATAACCTCACCTGCGTGATGGTGACTCATGATGTCGATGAAGCGCTATTGTTGAGCGATCGCATTGTGATGCTCACCAATGGACCAGAAGCTCATATCGGACAAATTATAGATGTAAATATAGCCCGTCCCAGAAAGCGTTTAGAAGTAGTCAACCATACCAGCTATTACGTGCTGCGGAATGAGATGATTTACTTCCTCAACCAGCAAAAACTGGCCAAGAAACGCAAATCCCAAGGATCTGCACCCCAGATTATCTCCCGTAACGGATTGGAAAAAGTCAATCTCGAACTTGGCTTTATGCCCCTTACCGATGCCGCTCCTTTGATTGTGGCGAAAGAAAAAGGCTTCTTTGCCGAATTCGGCCTAGAAGAAGTCACTCTCTACCGCGAACCCAGTTGGAAAGAAATCGCCAAAGGTGTGGGTACAGGCAGATTAGATGCGGCCCAGATGGTTGCTGGAATGCCCCTTGCTTTAACTTTGGGTGCTGGGGAGAAAACACCAGTTACCATAGTCTCGGCAATGACTCTCTCCCGCAACGGTAACGCCATCACCTTAAGCAAGAAACTTCAACAGCTTGGTGTTCATACCCTAGCCGACTTGAAAGTAGCACTGCAAGCCGACACTGAGAAAACCCACTCTTTAGGGGTGGTACATCCAGCATCAATGCAAAACTTGCTGATGCGTTACTGGCTAGCTGCAGGTGGTATAGACCCCGACCAAGATGTCAGCCTGCCAGTGATTCCACCACCACAAATGATGTCCGCTCTCAAATCTGGCACTATCGACGGCTACTGTGTCGGAGGACCTTGGAACACCCGTGCTGTCAAGGATGAAATCGGTTTTGTTGCCGCTACAGGGTTGGAAATCTGGGCAGGACATCCAGAAAAGGTACTTGGTGTCAGCGAAGAATGGGCACAGAAGTATCCAAAAACCCACTTAGCTCTAGTGAAAGCACTGTTGAAGGCTTGCGAATATTGCGACGACATCCGCAACCGAGAAGAAATTGTCGAATTACTTTGTCGTCCACAGTACCTCGACACAACACCCGAAACCATCCGTCCCGGCTTCATCGACCCTTACGAACGCGGTGATGGCACAGAAGCCGAGTTCCTCGCGACATATAACCAATTCTACGTCAACAAAACCAATTACCCCGACCGCACTGAAATGCTGTGGATTTTGACTCAGTTAGCTCGTTGGGGTTTAACTCCATTCCCGAAAAACTGGGTAGAAATTATCGAACGAATCTGTCGCACCGATGTATATGGCGCTGCAGCCCGAGAACTTGGTTTCTTGGATATCGGACGAGATACCCCCATTTGGCTATTTGATGGAAAACTTTTTAACCCCTCCGAGCCGATAGAGTATCTTAACAGCTTTGAAATCAAGCACCAGATACATATTCAGGAAGTAATTATCTAAGGGTTAGGAGTGGGGAGTTAGGAGTTAAGAATAAAACTCATAACCCATAATTCCTAACTAATAACCCATAACTCATAACCCATAACTCATAACTCATAACTCCCTTACCATGATGCAAGCATTAAACCAAACTAAAACCGAAATCAATCAATTGCAATTGCCAAAATCAGAACACTTCCTGGTGATTGAAGGTGTCACCAAGGTTTACCCAACCGCTAATGGCCCTTACACTGTACTTGATGGAATTGATCTGAAAGTTAGTGAAGGCGAATTTGTTTGTCTTATCGGTCACTCTGGCTGCGGTAAATCCACGCTCTTAAATATGATTTCCGGATTTAATACACCTACTGACGGTGTGGTCATGCTCCAAAACCAGCGGATTGTTGAACCTGGTCCCGACCGGATGATGGTATTCCAAAACTATTGCTTGCTGCCGTGGTTGTCTGTATTTGATAACGTTTATACCGCAGTTGATGCTGTATTTCCGAAAAAACCGAAAGCCGAAAAAAGAGCGATCGTTAGAGAACATTTAGCGATGGTGGGACTCACTGAAGCCGCAGAGAAAAAGCCCGGTCAAATTTCTGGTGGGATGAAACAACGAGTAGCGATCGCCCGTGCATTATCTATCCGTCCCAAGCTTTTAATTTTAGATGAGCCTTTCGGTGCTTTGGATGCGATCACCAGAGAAGAACTTCAAGAAGAATTGCTGAAAATTTGGCGCGAACATCGAGTTACGGTATTAATGATTACCCACGACATTGATGAAGCTTTATTTATGGCAGACCGTTTGGTAATGATGACCAACGGTCCCTCAGCAAAGATTGGCGAAATCTTGGATATTCCTTTTTCTCGCCCCCGCAACCGCGCACGCATCATGGAAGACCCGAAATACTACGAACTCAGAAACTATACACTCGACTTTTTATACAACAAATTTGCCCACGATGACGCGCAATGAGAAGGTTAGGAGTTAGGGGTTAGGAGTTAGGAGTTAGGAGTTAGAAGTTAGGAGTTAGGAGTTAGAAGTTAGGAGTTAGGAGTTAGGAGTTAGGAGTTAGGAGTTAGGAGTTAGGAGTTAGGAGTTAGGGGTTAGAGGTTAGGAGTAAACAACTAACAACCAACAACTAACGACCAACAATTAACAAATAACCAATAATATATTGCATTAAATCAATGCGTTTTTGTGATGAGTGATTGCTTGATGGTATTCATACCTATGAGAATAGGAAATGACCAACGAGCCAATAGTTCGTTTAAATAGGGTTCATTTTGTGAGCGAGATTATAAAAACCCTTTGTCCATATTGCGGTGTAGGGTGCGGTTTAGAGGTTGTAGCTAGTCAGAAGACGACATCTCACCCTGATGAGCAAATCCGTCTGGAAAAGTTTGGTGGGACAAAATCTGACACTGCCACGTCAGATGCTACAACTTTGGCAACCTCCGCACAACACTCGCTCCACTATCCGCAAAATCTCAAAACCCCAATCCAAAATTGGAAAGTTCGAGGCGATCGCACTCATCCTTCCAGTCAGGGTATGGTTTGCATCAAAGGTGCAACAGTCGCTGAATCTTTGGACAAAGACAGGTTGCTCTACCCAATGGTGCGGAACTCTTTGAATGAACCATTCCAAAGGGTCGGTTGGGACGAGGTACTAAATCTGATTGCACAGCGCATTGAAACTGTCTGCGCAACTTCTGGTTCGGATTCTCTATGTATGTACGGTTCCGGGCAGATGCAAAGTGAAGATTATTATGTAGCCCAAAAACTCTTCAAAGGGTGTCTGGGAACCAATAACTTTGACTCTAACTCCCGTTTATGTATGTCTAGTGCAGTCAAAGCTTACGTGCAAAGTTTGGGGGCTGATGGGCCACCCTGCTGTTACGAAGACCTTGACATTACAGACTGCGCTTTTATTATCGGCTCCAATGCCGCCGAATGTCACCCGATTGTTTTCAACCGCTTACAAAAACATCATAAGAAAAACCCGTCAGTAAAATTAATTGTTGTTGACCCCCGGCATACTCCTACAGCCGAAGTCGCAGATTTACATTTAGCAATTCGTCCTGGAACAGATATTGATTTACTTAATGGCATTGCCCATTTGCTGCTGCGTTGGGGTGAAATTGATGCCGAATTTATTGAAGATTGTACCAATCACTTTTCACAATTTGTTCAAGTCGTTCAGCACTATCCACCATCCATTGTTGCTGCACGCTGTGAAATTTCTGTCAAGGATTTAGAGTTAGCAGCCCGTTACTGGGCTGAAGGAAAAAATGTCCTTTCTTTGTGGTCAATGGGTGTCAACCAGTCACAGGAAGGAACCGCCAAAGCCAGCAGCATTATTAATTTACACCTGCTGACTGGTCAAATCGGCAAACCAGGAGCGGGTCCATTTTCTCTCACAGGTCAGCCCAATGCAATGGGGGGAAGGGAAGTTGGCGGTTTATCAAACTTATTACCCGGTTATCGATGTGTTAACAATCCCCAACATCGGGCAGAAGTTGAGCAATTTTGGGGATTAAAAGCAGGTGGAATCGCACCTGAGAACGGTCGCACAGCTTGGGAAATTATTACAGGTTTAGAAAGTGGTGATGTCGAGTTTCTTTGGGTTGTCGCCACAAACCCAGCAGTCAGTTTACCTGATTTGGAACGTGTCAAAGCAGCATTAAAGCGATCGCCTTTTACCATCTGCCAAGACGCTTATTATCCTACAGAAACTGCTGCTTACGCTCACGTTTTATTACCGGCCGCTCAATGGGGCGAAAAAACTGGTACAATGACCAACTCAGAAAGAGTAGTCACCCTCCAAAAAGCATTTCGCCAACCACCTGGAGAGGCGAAAGTTGACTGGGAGATTTTTGCAGAAGTTGGTCGTCGTTTGGGTTTTGGCGACAAATTTGAATTTAGTTCTGCATCCGCAGTCCATGCCGAATTTGTGCAATTAACACGCGATCGCCCCTGCGACATGACTGGCATCAACCACGCACTACTGGCAAAAAAACCCTTGCAATGGCCACTTTGTCAAGAAAGTGAGGAGTTAGGAGTTATGAGTTATGAGTTAGAATTTTTAACTCCTAACTCCTCACTCCCAACCCCCAACTCCAAATCCTCAACTCCTAACTCCTCACTCCCAACCCCCAACTCCAAAAGACTCTACACCAACAATCGCTACCACACCCCAGACGGACGGGCACGCTTCATTCCTTCTCATTCCCGAGGACTGGCAGAACCACCAGATTCCAATTATCCCTTTGTGCTAACGACAGGTAGAGTTTACGGACATTGGCACACCCAGACACGCACTGGTCGGATTGAGAAAATCAGACAAATGTATCCCGAACCGTTTATCGAAATTCATCCCCGAGATGCTGATGATTTGGGAATTGCCAATAATAGCTGGGTGGAAGTGCGATCGCCTCGGGGAAACAGTAGATTTTGTGCCAAAGTGACAAGAGCGATCGCACCCGGTACTGTTTTTGTCCCCATCCACTGGGGTACACTTTGGGCAATGGATTCCGAAGCTAACAGCCTCACCCATTCCCAATCTTGCCCTGACTCCCAGCAACCGGAATTAAAAGCTTGCGCCGTACAACTGTTGCCAGTTAGTCTAGAGTTAAAAATTAATAAGTATCAAGTCCTACCTCACAATGGTAAGCTGCTAGACGTAGAGAAAGGGTAAAGGTTAAAAGACAGCTACATAGAAACGAAGCAGTACTCTATTGGATGTAGTGCTTCTGCTTTTAGTTATGAAAGAAAATAAAAAAACGCTGAAAGTCTACCGCAGCTGGGCAAAACATCATTTTTTAAACCTCTAGATTGATCTATGGGGTTATATTTTTGCTTTTTACTTTTGACTCTAGAATGGAGTACGGCAAATGCGAAAAATACTAAAGCGAATAGTAGAAGCCACTAAGGATGAGAATTTTATGCACCTCACCGAAAATATAGAGGTCATAGTTTCCAAGGTGCTAGCTATTATGATGTTACTTGTGATTTTTGTAGCGATTGGAGATTTAATTATATTTTTCTTCAAAGAACTATTTTTGACAAAATACGGGGATTTTAACACAAAATTATTTGAAGTTTTTGGATTATTTCTAAATGTTTTGATTGCTTTAGAAATCTTAGAAAATATTACAGGGTATCTCAAAAAACACGTTTTACAAATTGAGCTAGTTATTGGAACTTCCCTAATAGCCATTGCTAGAAAAATTATTATACTTGACATTAAAAACACAGAAGGTATCGAAATAATTGGCTTAGGAGTTGCTGTTTTTTCTCTATCGATTAGTTATTTAATAATACGGATGAGCAACTCTAGAAAACCTCATTAAATTCAGCGTTATTTGTCTAATGTTTGCCGCAACGGATATTTTTTTGATTTCACACTTATGACAGATTTTTTTGAATTTGAAACAGATTTTGTTGATTCCTTGCGTTGTATTCCCATGCAAGTACGCTGCAAACTAGATACTTGTGGCATCAAACTGAAGCTATCTGACTGGAACCACATGAGTCAAACTGAACGTGAATCTTTAGTTGAATTACCTTGTGCTAATCCGACGGAAGTTCAAGTCTACCGAGAATATCTCCAGCAGATGATTTTACAACGTACAGGCACACCAGTATCTGAATTACCGATTGACCCTCACCCGGAATGGATGGATTCTACAGCTGTGCCAGCCAATATAAAGGAGAAAGCTGAAGAATTAGGAGCTACCCTCACATCTCAACAGTGGACGGTATTAACTCCTTTGCAGCGTTTTGCCTTGATTAAACTCAGTCGTTCGGGGCACGAAAACGAAAATTTCCCCAAAGCAATGCAAGAATTTAATTTGCTTTAAAGGATTATTTTTTCCCTGTTAATACCAATTTTCTGTATCGATGAAGCTCTAATCACCCGCAGTATAGGCACTCATGAATAAGAAAATTGGATTGATTCACTACCAAATATAGAAGTTGGCAATTCATCCCCACTCATTCCGTTGCGTAGAGGGTGGGGATAAATTGCGAAATGTTAAAACTATTTAATTTTTAATTTCTAATTTCTTAGCAGGGAGTAAAGCTATAGTGTATTTAGCAATCCTGCTATTGAAAGTGGCTGCGGTTTAGTCGCAGGTGGCAATTTTAAGAATTAGTAATAGACAGCACATCTAACTCAATGACAGGCAACAACGCAAGACATAATGGATTTCTGCGGCTAATGTCTGGTAATGGAGCAGCTTTTGGCCCAGAACTTCGCTACTCGCTGCTCACCAGTAAAGAGGTGGTAATTGGACGTGACCCGAACTGTCAATTTGTCTTAGATGCCATGATTTATCGCATGGTATCTCGTCGTCATGCTGTGGTTCGTCCCCTGTCTTCATCCCCAGAAAGTGGATGCAGTTGGATAATTTGCGACCTCAGTAGCGCTAATGGCACTTATCTAAACGGACAACGCTTGCAGGGTTGCCAAGAATTACATCCCGGCGATCGCATTACTCTGGGTCATGATGGGCCAGATGTGTTTTTTGAATCCGAATTGCAGCAACAACCAAGCGCTTACACGTCCATTAAGAGTGCGATTACACCACTACCACCAGCCCGAAACTTTCACGCAACACAACAAAAGTCTGATTCTGTTAGCTTTACGCAACTGTTCCCAATTATTTCCACTGGTAAAGATTTAACTAGTAAAGCCTACCTCTTACCAGGAATTCTCACAGTAATATTTGTAGTACTTATGTTTGCGACCGTAGGCAATCCCCAAGCCAATCGGGCGATCGTCGGAACTTATATAGCTTTTGCAGCCTACTATTTTATTTATCAGCTATGTGGTAAATCCAAGCCTTGGTGGGTGTTGCTGAGTGCCGGATTGGTAACAACGCTGATTTTGTACAAAGGAAGCCCGATTCTAAATTTATTTATTGTTGTATTTCGCGTTATCTTACCTGGGAGCTTGCCTTCAGAACAACAGTCTATCACCTTCACAGAATTGTTGGTACGGATGTTTTTCGGTGCCGGTTTGATGGAGGAATTAATCAAGGCGTTGCCAATAATTGGAGCGTATTTGATTGGCAGAAAATTACCTTCGCCTTGGCGAGAGAGGATTGGTGTCTGGGAACCTTTAGATGGCATTCTTCTTGGAACTGCCTCTGCTGTTGGCTTTACCCTGTTGGAAACCCTAGGTCAGTATGTGCCGGATATTACTTTAAGGATTGCCCAGGAATCCGGTGCTGTCGCAGGAGAACTCGCTGGTTCACAGTTATTGATTCCTCGAATTTTAGGCTCTGTGGCAGGACATATGGCTTACAGTGGGTACTTGGGCTATTTTATCGGGTTGGCTGTACTCAAGCCCAGTAAAAGCGTGCAAATTCTACTAGTTGGTTACTTTAGTGCCTCTTTTCTTCATGCTTTGTGGAACGTCACGGGAGAAATCAATGGCTTGCTATTGGTGGTAGTTGGAGTGATGTCTTACGCCTTTTTAATGGCAGCAATTCTCAAAGCAAGGGCACTATCCCCAACCCGAGAGCAAAATTTCGCTACCCGCTTTATTAATAAGAAGTAATTTGAATTGGGGCAACAACTAACCACTAACAAATTTTATAAAGTGCTTTGCCTACAAGCAATGTTAAGTTCAGTCAACTCAGATTACCTTTTATATGTCTTAGGGTAGATGGTGTTTGTTCGTCATCTAACTTATTGTTTACTTATAGTGGTATTTCATGTCTATAAAAAGACAGAAAAAAGGTATTCCAGTAAAGACGACTTGTAGGCAGAGCAATCCACAAAGCATGAGTCGCAAACAAGAAAAGGTCGAAGTTTTCGATATTTACTCTTCTGCTTGAAAGCTATCAAGTTGGTTGAGTGCATAATAAGCGATCGCCAAGCTAATGCGAGCTTGTTCAATTTCTGATAAAGCTGTCCAGTCCTGTGTGCCAAAATTATCAACAAAAGATGCCCCGTTTGGTGATTCGTTACTCCTCATGGCGTAGGCAAACGGACGAGCTAAAACCAATAAATCCTCTGTACCCCATGCAGGCATTACTGTTTGGACGCATAGTGCCAATTGTTCGCCGATTGTTTGTGTACTGCCGAAAATCGCTGTTGCTCTAGAAGCGATCGCTTTTAACCATTCAGCAGGTATGCGAGTAGAAAAACTGGATTGTAAAGTTTCTTGAAGCTGAATTATTGTATTCTCTTGTGTAGTATGATTGTAATGTGAGGAGGCAGGCATGGATGACCAGAGATTGTCTAGATGAGTGTAAAAAGCTTGCGATTGGGATTGCAATTCATCTTCAGCAAAGGAATCCTCCAATCTGAATTGCTGTTCAATTCGGAAAAAATAGTCTTCAGACAGTTCGTCGGCTGGGTTATAAGGATAAGTGTTATCTTCTGGTTCAAGGATTGCATTGAGTAAATCGAGCTTAACTTGGTCTGAGTTTTTAATTTTGTGAGTCATTGTCGCCTCCTGATTGATTATTTAGCAGTATTGACAGCTACACCTGCCAGAATGTGCTTTCCGCAAAAAGAATTTCATTTAATACGGTTATAAGGCATTTTTTTTGCTTATGTGTTAGCCGTAACAAAATCGTATTCCCAATACTTTAACTCAAGAAGAAGAATCTTCAATGATAAACTCCCAAGTTTCAGACCTGGTACTGCCAAACTTTAGCTGTATGCCAGATTGTAGAGGTACTTCCCTGCGGTGGATTTGTTCCCAATTATCTGAGCGAAAAATCCAGGTAGTGCCATAGGTAGATAAATCTTCAAGATAATAAGTTCGAACTGGAGTAGCGCCGATGAGAGTATTTCGGCATAAAATTTGGGCATGGCGTCGGGAAACAGAAGATTCTGGGATGACGATATCATTATCTTCGGTACGACCAATGCGGGTGATTCCAGGTCTAAGGGTACAGTTTCTACCTAGAGAACGTAAAGTCGCAGATTGGGAACCGATACCCGGCATAGAAGTTTCTGGTAGTTCTGTAATTCCCTCATCAAAACCTTTTATCAGTTCGCCGGTGAAGTCGGGATGGAGGTACAGAACTGGTAAAGTCCAAGCGGGTTGATTGAACCGATAAACTGCTAATAGATGCTGCCTTGCTTCTGCAACTGCTTCATCAATTGGTTTACGCGATCGCAAAGCTTGGGTAAAGACTTTGATAAAACTATGACTTTCGCTATCGGCTATTTGATCCCGCATTCCTAAAACTGCTGGTACACCTTGACGGATTAGGACTTCTGCCAAACTGCTCGAAGGTATAGCTTGATTGTTAATTGCTGCGGGTTGTGCCCCCCAACAAGCATTAAAAACAGCCAATTTTACATGATTCCGGGTTAAAACTTGGGCAAGTTCAATGCCATTCAGACTCATGCCGGGTCGTAAAAATAATAACCCTCCATCTGGTCCGGGTAAACCGTGACCTGCATAAAACAGGACATTATATGCTTTCGTTTCTAATTCTTGAATCAACTCAGAAGGGCTTGGTTGCAGGAGTATATTCACTATACAGCGGGCATACCCTTGAGAATTGCTGCCTAATGCACTGCCATTGGAAAGGGTTTGTTTGAGAATGGCGGCTTCTTTTTCCAGTTGCAAGCTTTCGTCGTGCCCTAACACCAACAGGATACTTAAAGCGGGATCTGCCCGTAAATATTGTAATTGCAGGGGTTCTACTTCACTAGTCGTCCTACTAAATAGCACATCTTGACTCAGTGACATAGCTGCGTGACCGACTTCACGCTGCATAATTTCCCAAGGTAGAACGATGATTTGGGGGTCTCGAATTTCCAGACGGATATGCAAGCGTGTATTCTGACCCATAGCAATCCCCTGACTGCGTTCCAAGCTGTTGAGAATTTTTCCATCGAATACCCACTGCCACAGGTTAATACCTAAGTGTTGCATGAGGCGACTGCTATAACTCGTCGTCTGACCGGAAGGGGGTGAAATTAATTCTGGAGGGAGTGGAGTTTGCGGTTGAGGGCTTCCTGGGGGAATATCTAAACGGTTTTCAGGAGAAAACATCTCCCGCCATTCCTGCCAGACCTTAGTCAGATCGGCAGGCCAAACACAATCACGCAGAACATAACCACTGGGATAGGGAGCGTTCACCACCCAAATGGCGAAATTGTCAGTGCCGGTGTTGACGAGACGGGCGATCGCCAGATTTAAGGATGGCATGGATTAATTCAACTTGAACGTAAATCAGCTAATTTTAACTAAATCGGTCAGGAGTCCCCGCAAGAGCGCTGTAACGAGTGTTTGGTTAGTGTGGGTAGTTTACATAAGAAATCGAAGAGGCAAGAATGTTTTGTATGTTTGGATATTTTATCCGGATGTTTACCTGTATTAATTTCAGGTTCATTACCAGTTTATCGAGTTTTTGACTCTGTGCTAAATGTTTAGTTATCAGTGTTACTGTTTGGTGGCAGGTTCAAACTGCTCAACTGAAGCATCCCCAGGTAGCACACACTGACTGCCTTCCCCTGGTTTGGAGATGGAAAAATTTGATAATAAGTCTAGTTTGGCAGCAGGAATCCATACTTGGTCACCTGCCTTGAGTAAGGGTTTCGTAGTGTTGGATGTTTTTTGTGATGCTGGAGTGGTTGTCCCCGGATTTGGGGGAGTTGAGCAAACTTGCAGGTGCAGCCCATCTTCTGCTGATGAGTTTTGTGTAACTGGTGATTTAATAACTTGCAAAACCGTACCAGCAAGAGCATTCGCATTACTGACTGTAGGACGACTGGCACTATTTGGTGGCAATTTGCTCTTGCTCAAAACGATTTCTTTTGTATTGGTTAACTGCCAACCTACGCCTATACCAGCAGCAGACGGGGGTGCTGATGCTGTTGGGGAATCAGTTGGGTTGATGGATGGAGTACCGAAGCCAACAATACCCGAAGGCGATTGCAACTGCATAATTCCGTATCCGAGCAAACCGCCTGCGACCACTAACACTGAGATAATTGCCAATTGTAGGGGTAGTTGAGAGCGTTTAATAACAGGACTTGGCTGGGTATCAGGGGGAATGACTTGGGTTTTTTGAGTGGTCGCAGGTTGGATCGTGGTCGCAGTTCCCATTCTGGGTAAGTCGTTAGTCCAGATTGCATCCAAGTCAGACGCAGAAAAGCTTAAAGGAGATTCTGGTTCGGAATATTTAACTTGGTAGTGAATTAAAGCGATCGTGATATTATCATGTCCATTTTGCTGGCTAGCAATTTCCACTAATCTATCTGTGGCATTTAGGACATCAGTTTTTTCACTTAGAATCGGTAAAACTTCTGTTTCCCAATACTGTTCAACCCGGTCAAAGTCACTTAAACCATCGGAACACAAAAGAAAAACACCATCTTCGTCAAGAATAAACCGCTGTGCTGTTGGATGTAACGCACTGCTGGGATTCATCCCTAAAGCTTGTACCAAAGAACCAGAAGCTGGTTGTTGTATGGCATCTCGGTATACAGCGTAACCCAAGCGTACCTCCCGCGATGCCACATCATCGTCGAGAGTAACTTGATAACAGCCTGCATGGTTAATCCAATAGGCACGGCTGTCACCAACGTGGGTAATATACATTTCGTGGGCAACAGATAAGGCCATTACCAGAGTAGTGCCCATCCGCTGACGTCCTTGGCGGTTTTCGCTGTCATTGCGCTGGCTGATTTTGTCGTTAGCAACTGCAGCGGCACCTTCTAAGTCTGCCAAAAGAATTCCGGGGTCAATGTGGTCGTATGGTACTTTTGTTAGCTGCTGCACCTGCTGTTGGATGGTCTCAATTGCTAAATTTGATGCCACATTGCCACCCGCATGACCGCCAATGCCATCACAGACAATGGCAAGGGCTGTGGGTTGGGGTGGTTTGGTGACGATGGTGCCACTAGGGGGGTAACAGGCATCTTCGTTGCGCTGGCGACTCGGCCCGGTGTCAGTCTTCGTAGTAATTTTGATACTGATTGTTTGGGATACCCGACCGAGTTCTGCCAGCCCTCGATCCAGAAGTTGGATTAACTGCTCTGTTGAGCGGATATTTTCCTTGCTCAAACCGTCGCAAATTTTACCCAAAAAGTCAGTAATAGCTGGTTTTGCCTCCGGTAATAGCTGCCGCCAAAACTCAGCTAATTCCGGCAACCCTGGTGCCGTTTGGTTCTTATCAGCACGCAATTCTAGCAACCGGATTAAAGAACCTTCTACCCTTAATAACTCGGGTACGAGCAAGCTTCCTGCCACACCTTCACTAGCCATCGGTTGCCAGAGGTGGGCTATTTGCCACAGCCAATTGAGTTGACGCATTGAAGTGGCATCAGCCCAAGCAGCAGTCAGATGGGGGCACATCTGGAGTTCGTTTGTGGTCGAATCTACCTGGAGTGGTGGCTTTTCGAGCAGTAATATTTCTCGCTCAATCAAAGGTAAAACGCCATAAACTTCGGGTATGTTCAAACGATAAGGAACTAGCCGGAGATAAGCTCTAATGGACTGTAAATTTTCTAACTCTGGCGTTTGCGCTATTAAACCAGGCTTTATATCTAAAACAACAGATTTACCAATGACTAAATAGCGATCGGCTAAAATTTCTCCTGGCGTACCCAAACTCAGACCATCTGCCACAGCCCATAAGTAGCGCTTGGGCAGAGGTGTGGAGCAGCGCTGGCAAAAGTTATGAGATATAGGGTTAGGAGCCTGACAAGCTTCATTTGGACAGTACAGCGTTGCCGCGTCATTTTCCATAGTTTTCCCACCGATCGGCTTTCTTGGCAATTTCTAAGGGCAGCATTGGTAGCGGCGTTAAATAACCGCTGATGTTCGATACTCGATATATCCAATTTTGGATCAAGATTTTAACTTGCTCCATATAACTTGCACCCAAAGAACAATATATTAAATTATCAACTAACACTCCTGTCGCAGGACGATTTGCTATCCGCCAATTTTGACGAGGAGAGAGCGCACAAAGGCTGCGTTTTGCGATCGCCTGGACACCAAACCGATTCAGCAACGACTGGCTCACCCTGAATGTGTTGGGTTTGTATATAGCCCGGACTGGGGAACAACGTCCGGTAATACGTGTCAAGTTGTGTCTCAATGGTCTAGTCACACAAGCTCCACTTTCAGCCTTTAGGCAGACTGCAGTTATTGACAACGCTACAACAAAAGTGTTGCTTGATGCGTAACTAATTACCTCATCCGAAAGAGGAAATTATCCTGGTCTTTGTTTAGTTTATAAGTAGGTGAGCGTTAATAAACTTAAGTAAAGACTAAATATAGCTAGCAGCTAATTGCAATTTTCAAAAAAAAGCAAAAGTTGTGTTTAATACAATGCTCCCTACTCTCAAGAGAAAATTTATCATACTAAACGAGGGCGAAGCTGTAATGGAAGATAGCAAACAAGAAAAAATTCATCGTTCAGCCAATCCCGGCGATGTAATTTCTGAAGAGCCACAAAGTATTGAAGAAAAGTCTAAGCAACTTGCTGTAGATTCACCTGATATTACAGGTGACCATATTCAAGTTCCCACTTACTTTGTTGTTGAGGAACCAGATGGCGAAAAGAAAGCTCTACACCATGTCAAAGATGCAGAAGAAATTTCCGATGTAATTCGACAAGCACGAGTCGATGAAGACGGAAATCGGATTTGGTAGAGTTATTAGTGGATTGTCGTTAAATAAATAAGTGAGATTCCCGACTTCTTAAAGAAGTCGGGAATCTAGGTATTAGGCGTCAACGCAACTGAGATAGTATTGCTATATACCGATTTTAAAAAATAATGCGACAAATAAATTCTAGGTGCGTCTTTACGGCAATCCATCTGTCGGAAACATTATTTGAATTGGTATAACACATAAAATATCAGTCAAAATTTTATTGACCCTTAATCAAATTCAAAGGTCGTTCTAATCTAATTTTAATAAACTCAGTATTGTCGATTTGTGCTGGAGTCCGACCGATGCTATCAGCATAATTATTATCGTTAATTACGAGCAATGTTCTTTCATCAAGGGGTAATACATTCTCAATTGTCACAAAGGGAAATGTAAACTTACCATTCCTGCTTCCCTTGCCACCTATACCTTGAGGGTCGGGAATATTAAGCAAATCTACTAATAACTGCTTCTCGACAAAACCATTTTTATCTGAAGAAGAAATATCAATTTTATAAAGACGTTTGAATTTAGCAGGAGTTTTAAAAGCTGAGTTATTAGGGTCGCCTTGGTTGTTGTCGCGCTCAATAACAATAAATTCGTTGTCGTTAATAGCAGTTAAATCACCAATTGCATAATTAGTATTTTCTAACCGATAAAAGAAAACTTTACCAGTATACTGTTTACTTATTAAATCAAATTCATGAATTAACAAACGATTTTGCTGCAAATCTTCTTTCAAAGCCCCTTCCAACATTGCGTAAAGCTTTGTGCCACTGGTGTTGAGTGCCATACCTTCAAATCCTTTGGAACCTCCGAGATTGGCAGCTACTCGTGCTTCTTCGCTGGGTAAATTGGCGAATTCTGGGTTATCGGGAGATTTTACAAAATTTAACTTGCCAAGGTCTAAAAAATTAGGTAAAGAAATTGGGGCTTCCAGCAACTCACCATTTTTTCCAATATGTAGTAAAAACGGGCCAAACTCGTCTCCGAACCAAAAAGTGCCATCACTCACCCGCCGGAATGATTCAATGTCAAAATCTCCTCCCGTCAGCAGGCGATTAACTTTAATTTTTTGACTTACTGGAATTTGACTATTGGGATAAACTGTAGCATCGCTAACAATTGGGAAGTTAACTTTACGATTTATATCATTCAATTCTAGAAAACTTTGACGATTAAAACTGTTCAATCTTTCACCTGTCTGTAGATTGACTGCAAAAACCTTGTTAGTAGAAAAATCCGGTTCTACAGCATAAATACGTAGCACATAATCTAGTGAATTAGATTTTGCTCCGAAACCATTATCTGAAATTACTAAATAAGTGCCAAGTTTTGGGCCATCGACAACACCAGAAAATCCCTGTACTGGTTGGGCATTGAAAAAGGGTGTTGTCCGATTTGTTTTCTTGAATTGGGCTGTGGTCGATCCAGGAGCAAAGGTATCAGCCGATAAAACAGCACGTCCGACCAATTCGGCTGCAAGGGCTTGGGATAGGAACAAGGGCAAAATAAAAGTAAGCGTAATTAGCGAAGCCGCCAAAAATATATTCATAAGCCATGAATCAGAAGTCAACAACCAACGGTCACAGGTCCAGATTTATAAGTAAAATGCTAAAAACTTACTGATGGCTAAAGCCACCAGTAACATTAACCCGTCCTTTTAATGGCGGGAAAGTCAACTAGCAAACAAAAGAGTGACTATTGACTACTTTCGGTTGCGAGTCGAGGAAGTCCCATACTGTAGTTAGTGACACGGGCATTGAGATTGTAGCTAATTTCGCCGAGTTGTAAAAGCGATCGCATAAAATGCTCCAAATCTGACCCAATGCGACGTAAGTTGTAATCTGTGAGGTCTGCGCCACTAGATGCTTCTACTAGTTCATTGAACTTGTCACGCAACTTTTGTAGTGCATCCTCATTCCAGATAAATTCGTTATCAGGGTCAATATCCAACGTTAAAACCTGACTGCTGGGAACCAATTCGCCATCGGAGTCGATTTCACCCGCAAAAATACGGATATGCCGAGTAGTAGACTTGAGGAGCATTAGGTTGTCCATAAAAGGGTGTAAGATTCTGGTTAATTACACTGAAATAATTGTAGACGCTATCTCCATTCAAAGGATCTGCATCCAACTTCTGGTCTTTCATCCTTAAGATGTTTGTTAAAGACCGAGAATAAAGCGCAATTCCCCGCAACAGACCTTCTACTCCCTTCAGTACCCTAAAAATTACCAATTATCTCTTTACCTATTCATAGACGACCTGCTACAGACCCAAGCCTTTAAGAAGCCACTACGTGTCTATGGCAGTCCATTTAAAAGTAATCTTCACAGCACCAAAGGGAGTAAATATTAATTTTCCACATAGGATGTGCATCTTTTGAGGTAATCAAAGCGATTAAACCTGATTAACTTGGAAGCACAAAGAATCGTCTTCCCACGTCCGGTGCGTCTTAATGTTGCAGCTTCACCAAATCTGATAATTATCATTATGTTGACTTACTAGGGTCTGTAGCGTTAAAGTGACGCGAAATGATGCTCCCCGTTGGACTGGGCAATAACTACCTTGATGACGCTTGTATCTAAAGCAAATATAGCTATGTTACCGTGAAGAACCACAACCAAAACTTCTCTCCACCCACAATTATAAGTTAGGCTGTTTTCCAGCAAGAGGGGAACTAGAAAATTACCATAGGGGTCTTTTCACCCAACCCAAACAAAACTCCCCGGCTTTTGCTACTTGAAGAAGCGAATTTTGGAACTGGGGTCAAGTAAATTCATTGCGTTTTCTCTTGTCATCTAGAACCAAAATTCTACCCCGAACTATTTTAGTGATAAACCTTCTCCGTCTGATGATGAAAAAAAGGTACATCAAGTAAATTTACTGAATTCTGGTACAACTACCACTGGCTTTAATTGTATGAGAAAAAAACCGCGTTTTTACTTACGTATAAATACGTGTTAGCTAGTAAAAAGTCCAACCATTGTTGACGAAAAAATAAAGTTGATGTAAAAAGCTTTAAAAAGCCTACACAACTTCTTACAGAAACTTTATTGTATAGAATCTGAAAAACTGAATAATAGTTATGGCTTGCTTTCACTACAGCAGGCAAAGGAACATAGAAAAACTAGACACTGAAAAGTCTAGACATAAACAAGACACAGGAGAGTGAAATGGGATACAAATTTGGTTGATGCACAAAGATTGTTAATTCAAACACTTTGGATTTCAAAAAATATATAAAGTATTTGCGCTCTTTGATACAGCTCCTCACCTTCATTCACCATCAAGTCAAGGAATCCTAAAAGCTATGAACTCCAAAGCATTACCGCGTCAAATAAATAGTGTCGAAGTGGGTGTTTATGAATGCGAAATCAATCTAAAATTTAGATTGATTGAGGAAAAGAGTCTATTAAGCGATCGCGACAAACTCCTAGAAGTACTGTTAGACGCTTTGACTGAAGGTTCTGATGAATTCCTGGAGATGCTGCAACAGGCTGTCAAAATCCATGAAACCTCGGAGCTCAAAGCCTCACCCCAGATGCGACGCCAGCTAATGCGCTTGCGAAATTCTGCCGACAACACTCCCTAGTTAAAGAGTTGAAATTGACAAATTGTGTCTTGGCATGAAATGGTAAATTTCTTTTAAGTTTGCTTTTTTGAGCCTATTTGTTCTGTTTATGAGTTGGCTTGTGTAACCTGACCTCACGTCTACAGTAGCCCTCACTATGACGCACTACGAAGATATATTGGGTGCCTACTAATGCAGTCATGCCAAGATTCAGGCAGGGTTGCGGTTTTTAAAGATGTATTTTTCAGTTATCTTCCATTGGGTGGAAGTATTAGCTAGTTAAATTATTAGTCAATAGTCATTAGTCATTAGTCCATAGCCAAAAAAGATTGACCATAGAAAATTGACTATTGACTATTGACTATTTAGCCAAACCATGCTCCAAAGCGAAACGAACTAATTCAGTGCGGCTATTAGTACCGGTTTTACTAAACAAACGGCTGACATATTTTTCGACATTGCGGACGCTAGTTTCCAAACGACGGGCGATTTCTTTATTCATCAGCCCTTCAGCAACTAGATTTAAAACACTTTGTTCTCTGGGGGTTAAATCGATTTTGAAAGGCGCTGGTGATTGCGCGATCGCATTTCTTTGGGTTAACAAAACTTTTATTTGGGCAATTTGATTTGCTAGTTCAGCAAGATCGGGCGTTTCACCATCTTCAGTTGTCGAGATTTTGCCAGTGCGCTTTTTCGTGAGTAAGTTTTCCACAATTGCGACCAACTCATCTGGATCGAAAGGTTTGGGTAAATAAGCATCTACACCAGCTTGATAACCTTGGATGCGATCGCCTGTCATGCCTTTTGCAGTTAAAAATACTACCGGTAGGGTTTGAAAACGGGGGTCTTCCCGGAGTTGTTTGAGGAACTGATAGCCATCCACCTGAGGCATCATAATATCGGAAATTACCAAATCAGGTGTATTTTGTTGCATTAAATCCCAACCCTCACGGGCGTTACTGGCAACTTGAACGTTGAAACCGCTTTCTTGCAAATAGTCTTTCACCGCTTCCCGCAATCCCGGCTCATCATCCACCAGTAACAATTGTGCTGACATTTCAAATTTTCCTGACGCTATATATTTTCCACTCTAGCGAAATTTGACAACAGTCTGCCAAGAAATGAGGAATCAGAATCAGGAAGGGGGAATAACTAATGATTTTTATCCTTGAATAAACTTTTTAATATCCCGACAAGAACGCAAGTGGTTCGTTTTGAGTTGGAACCCCAATCCCCATATATAAATCTACGAATTCCTTCTTCCTTCTTCCTTCTTCCTTCTTCCTTCTTCCTTCTTCCTTCTTCCTTCATTCATCCGTCAAAGTTTATCAATCATCTTGGCGTTTTCTGGCAACTTCGCATCTCGCTGCCCAGCAGCACGCGCTCTAGCAGTGAACAAACCTATGGGAGTATTTAATAACTCTACTAGGCTTTTTTTACCTGCTAACACCTTTACGCCGTCTCTGGGCAATTCTTTCAGCAACCAGCGCCCCAAACGATAACCGCATTCCTGGAGTGTGATGTCTCGCATCAAGTCTACGCCATACAACTCGTGCAAATAACGATTAGATTTCCCATAGCGCCGCCATTGACTTTCTAATTCCTTAAATGTACTGCGGTGGTGATGCTGCACTAGGGCGTCTGGAGCAAATTCCAATGTCCCCAAATTTTCTCGCAGAATTCGCCAGCATATATCAGCATCACCCCCGGTGGTGAGATAGGGGCGAAATAAACCTACTTTTTCTAAGATTTGCCGCCGAATCGCTAAATTCGCCGTTTGCCCGTAAGCACAAAACTTGTTGGCGAGAGTGTGTTTTTGCGATAAAGTCTCTTGCTTGTCAGCAAATTGCTCTAGAAGGCTATTGCCTGGTAACGCGGCAATCTCTCCGGCGACAATTACTACATCTTGCTTGACAAAAGGTTGGACTAATGATTCTAGCCATTGCGGTTGCGGACGGCAATCAGCATCGGTGAAGGCGATAATTTCATTCTCTGCAGCGCGAATGCCTGTGTTCCTGGCAGCGTAAGAACTTTGGATTTGATTTTCGCTTTTCGGTCGAATTGCGATTGGCGAATGGACGGCAGTCGATTTCAGGATATCGAGAGTGCGATCGCTACTGTTATTGTCCACCAGTAAATACTCTACCCGGTCTGAAGGGTAAGTTTGGGCTATCAAACAGGCGATTAACTCTGGTAAATCCGCTTCACCATTATAAATAGGAACAACCACCGAAACCTTGGGAAAAAAGGTTTTAGTGGTTGGATTACTTGAGTTAGAAGTCATAAATTTTGAATTGTTAGTTGTTGGTTGTTGATTGTTAGTTGCTAGTTGTTGGTTGTTGGTTGTTATTTCTATAAAGCAAAGTGTACGCTGCGCTTATACCACCAACTCCTAACTCCTAACCCCTAACTTTTAACTCCTAACTCCTAATCAATACTCTAAAATCCTAAATCAGCAGCGCGATTCCCAATCGGTTTCTGAGATTGTTGAGATGGTTGATTTTCTAGGGGTTGGGCAAAATTGTTGCTAGATAGCACTGAAATCGCCCGTGCATATTGCGGGTCACTCAAAGTAGCTACTTGATCGGGATTGGTTGCCAGTTGCCGCTGTTGTAGCTCTGTCAAATCTATCTTGATATCAGGTACAATTCCCTTGTGGTTGATATCCGTTCCTTTGGGGGTGTAGTAATGAGCAATAGTAACTGCCAAACCGGAACCATCGGCGAGTTCGTGAACTGACTGTACCAAAGCTTTACCAAAACTTTGACTACCAACCACTACCGCTCGCTTGTTATCTTTAAGCGCTCCTGTGAGAATCTCACTAGCACTGGCTGAATTGCCATCTATCAGCACTGCTAGAGGGCGTTTCGTCAAAGAGGTGCGATTGGCTTTAGTTTCTTCAGTTCCGCCTCTACGATCTACGGTCTTGACAATACCGCCATCGTCATACCACATCCGAGCAATTTCAATACTCGCCTGCAACAAACCACCAGGATTACCGCGCAAGTCCAATACATACGCATCCACTTGCTTGCTATTCAAATCGCGGATAGCCCGCCGCATTTGGTCTGCAGCGTGAGCGCTGAATTCCCGCAGGCGGATATAACCAACTTTCCGTCCACCTTCTTGCTTGACGTTGTAACGGACTGTTGGGACTTCAATCATCGCCCGTGTCAGCTTTAGATCAAAATCTGTCTGCCCTTGGCGTCCCAGTCGCAATGTTACCATTGTGCCCGCTTTACCGCGAATTAGCCTTGAAGCATCTTCCGACTTCATACTAGTAGTGGGTTTGCCATCAATTGCTAAAATTTGGTCGCCGGCTTTAACTCCAGCCCGCAGTGCTGGTGAGTTTTCTATGGCTTCTACGACAGTCAGACGCTTGTTTTTTTCGTTCTGTTCCATGCGAATCCCAATCCCTGAAACTTCACCAGATGTCTGGTTGGTCAGGGCCTCATACTGTTTGGGGTCCATGAACCGAGTGTAGGGGTCACCCAGCTGTTTCAGGGCTTCACGAATGGCAACGTAAGCTTCATCACGGTTACTATAATTTTTGCTTAACAGACTTTGCCGAATCTCTTGCCAATTCTTCTTATTAAACGTGCCATCTACATATTCACGATTTACCGTTTGCCATACTTGGTCAACGATCGCCTTCGGACTATCTTGTAGCGCAGCACGAACAGAACGAGACCAAGCCTGACCAAACACGGACAATGTAGCGGTAGTGGCGATAACTCCACCAATCAAGGCTACTTGGAGAGGCGAGTAACGTTTCGCAGATTGGTTCATGTATATTAGCTGGAATAATTGTGTTATTGACAGTTTAGCAATCAGACTTTCTGGGAATTTATAAGTCTTTTTACTCAGTTATCCTTCATGCATCCCTTTACCTTTCAATCCTTCTGACAAATAATCCGTTACTTTACCAACCAACTTCTTTAAGTTAGCCAATTTCCTCCGCAAGCTTACTGCGATTATATGACACTTTCATCAGTGTCTAAAGGGCACCCAGAATTATTTTCTATACTTTCCTACGCGGCTAACTTAACAAAATGAATTACATATTTTACCATAACCAGAATTTAGCTTAGTATCCTATGAAACTTAAACTCACGAGCGACCGATTTTTTTCCCAGAGGAGACAATTTCGGAGATGCTGGAAATTTCTGCAAAAAATGGCTGTTGGGATGTGCCTAATTATTACTATTTGGCTAGCTTCTAATACTATAGCTATTATTTCTGCTTCTTCCAAGCCAGTAGATGCCTTTTTTGTGCTTGGTGGCAGCATTAGCCGCGAAGTCTATGTTGCTGCTCAAGCAAAACTACATCCAGAAATTCCGATTTTAATTTCTCATGGTTCCCCAGCCCCTTGTATCTGGTTAATTTGTCAGCAACAAGCTGTTTTGCTCGAAAATGTTTGGTTGGAGGAGTGCGCGGATTCTACTTTTGGTAACTTTTACTACAGTATCCCGATTTTGCGCCGTTGGGGGGTGCATAAGGTGAAATTGATTACTTCTCCTACTCACTTACCAAGAGCTAAATGGATGGCACAGATTCTTTTTGGTGCTAATGGTATATGGATGGAACCAGAGATTATACAGGAAAAGGGCATTCCTGGCAATCGTGAATCTTGGCTAAAAACTGGCTTAGATGTCACACGTAGTTTGTTATGGGCACCTTTGAGTCGAATTATTCAGCCGCAATGTCTCGATGTGACTAAACTCGCAGATGTGGATATGAATGCTTGGAAAAGTCGAGGTTTTAAATGTGAACGACAAGGTGGAATTTAGTTGTTAGTTGTTAGTTGTTGGTTGTTGGTTGTTGGTTGTTAGTAGTTGGTCGCTAACCACTAACCACTAACCACTAACCACTAACCACTAACCATTTGTCTGAGCAAGTGCTTGAATCGTTGATATGGGCACTTCGGCAAAATATTCCTGTTGGAACTGTTCTTCTCTAACAGCAGCTAAAAATTGCGTGATAGCATTGTCAATAGCAGTCTCCTTGCCATTACCACACCAGCTAAACTGCAAATGATTATCTTCACGTTTGACTGTGAAACCTAAATGTTTTAATGCTTGAAAGCCTAAAAATAAGCTTTGATTGCCAATATTCAGTTTTTCTAAAAGCTGTACCCGAGTGACTGGTTGATTGGTGCGACTGAGATATTTCGCAAGTCCCACAAGGGTTAGCCAAATTTGACTGGGTGGTTGGTGGTTGGGTTTAGACCAAGCGATCGCTAGTTGTTGCTGATTATATAGCGATCGCCTTACCCATGCTCGGATATCTTCCCAATTTGTCGGACAATGCTTAATCAGAAGTGCTGAGTTCTGTGTTGTGAGTCCTGAGTATTCTTCGTTGGAGATATTACGCCAATCTAAGATAGATGCTGTAGAGACTTGATTTATCACGTCTGCATTCGGACGGACTGCAATTAATCTAATTTCATACTGCTTTTTAAAGGAATTATAATCGAGTTCCGCGACACAATCGCATCTAACTGGTGGTAATTCTTCCTTATAATGTCCCCACCACACTCCGGGAAAGGGACTTTTGGTTGAGTCATCCCGAATATTAAAATCAGTCTTGATATACTGGATTTTTTTCCCTTGAGAATCTTGCTGATTGCGGTGCCAAGTATTTTCAAACCAGCAATTTTGAATGAGTAATTTTGGGACTGGGTTACCCATTCCACAAGGTTCTAAGAGTTTAAATTCTAAAAATAATTCTTTCCCTAAATCGGCCACCGTCACCGCTAAATCGGCTTGTACCGTCGGGATCAAAGTTAAACCACCCAACGTTTGTCGCAGCTGCTGGTTTATCGCTTGTGTAAATAAAGGAATATTCTCTACTGGCAAACTCAACCCTGCCGCAAAGGGGTGTCCACCAAAGCGATGCAATAAGTGTGCTTGCTCTTTAACTAATTGATACAAGTCTACAGAATTTATTGAACGAGCGGAACCACGGGCTAAAGGGGTCTCTCCCGTGTCCCACAGACCTTCTGTACTCAACAAAATCGTTGGTCTTCCTGTCTCAATAGCTACTTGCCCTGCAACTAAGCCCAAGACCCCCACTGCCCATTGTGGGTCTTCTAAAACAATGACGCTAGTGGTTGATAAGTCTATCTGGCTCAACTTTTGCCTTACTTGTTGGGTCACGTCTTTCTGTAAAGATTTGCGCCGACTATTCGCTAACTCGGTGACTTCTGCTAGCTCATTTACACGTATCTGGTCGCGACTAGTCAGTAATTCTACGCAAAAGCTAGCATCCCCTTGAATGCGACTAACTGCATTGATTCTCGGACCCAAACCAAAGGAAATATCTGTGGGGCGATCGCCACTTTGCTGACATAATTCCAATAACTTTCCCACCCCCGGACGTCGCCTTGCTTCGTTGGGTTGTTTATAATCTTTTTGCAGTTGTCCAATTCCCAACTGTGCCAAATAGCGGCAGTCTCCACTCAACTGCACTAAATCGGCAATTAGCCCGACTGCGACTAAATCCAATAAATCTTCTAACGGAGAAAGCGGAATTTTTGGTAGACTTTGATAGAGAGCTTCCACCAACTTGTAAGCTACTGCCACCCCAGATAAATGAAACAGTGGATGTTCTTTGGGTAAATATCGCGGGTTAATAATTGCCGTTACTTCTGGACGTTCTGCGGGTAAGGTGTGATGGTCGGTAATAATAATATTTATGCCCAACTGTTTGGCATAAGCAATTTCATCTATATTCGTGCTGCCAGTGTCGCAAGTCACAATTAAGTCACAAGCTTGTTTGGCTAAGTTCTCAATCCCTTGGAAGTTAAGTCCGTGAGATTCCTTGAGACGATTCGGAATGTAATAGATTAGCTGCGTGTTTTTATTGAAAAACTGTCCCAAACCATCCCACAACACAGCAGTAGAAGTAATCCCATCAGCGTCAAAATCTCCCCAAATACAGACTTTTTCAGCCGCATCCCGCGCTTTTTGCAGCCGTTTTACAGCCCACAGCATTTCTTCTCCAAACTCAAAGGGACTGGCGGGTTGATAATCTCTTGGGTTGACAAAAGCCGCAAGTTGTGATTTTTCACGGATGCCACGTTGCCATAACAACTGAGCCGCATACTGTCCGTTGGATGCGGGTATATACTGTTTCACCGCTTGCGCAAACCATTCTGTTGGTTGTTCAGTTGAGATAAGATTCCATTGCTGTTCGGGCATATAACTTTTGAAAAGTTAGGAGTTATGAATTAGGAGTTATGAATTTTTAACACAAAGACTCTTAACTTTTAACACAAATACTCTTAACTCCAAACTGCTAACCCCCTACTCCAAACTGCTAACCCCCTACTCCAAACTCCTAACTTCTAACTCCTAACTCCTAACTCCTAACTCCTAACTCCTAACTTTTTAAACAGGTGTTTGTTCTTCAGTCGTTTGGGGTTCTGTAACTAAGGGAGTTAGTGCGACTTCACCAACAACTCCATCAGTTTTGCGGGGACGAACTGTCGGACGCATTCGTCGATAACCGGCTCTTTCTGCTTTTTGGCGTTCGTAATCAATTAGTCTACCGTAATGTTCGTGCTTGCTAAGATTCATCGACAAGAAAATATGCTGACGAATATTACCAAAACCTTTGCGGTTAAAAAACTTCACTGCTGGGACATTTGCTGGGTCAGTATCTACTAACATAAATCTGGCCCCATCTTCAATCATCCGAGCGATCGCCTTATCAACTAGGGTATCTGCTACACCACGACGCTGAAACTTTGGGTTAACTCCCAGCCACAAAATATAACCATAAGTCCAGGATTCCTTGGTAATGATGGTTCCGAGAATAAATCCAGCTAATTCCTCATCTATCTCGGCCACTAAGCAATAATCTGGATCGGTGTTGTAAAGTCCAATCACCTCCCATTCATCCCAAGTCCGGTATAGATAAGGATATAGCTCGCTGGTAAACAATTGTTCCCCTAAGTGATAAACAGGGGCAATGTCATCAATTCTTAATTCACGGACGTATACCGCATCAACTCTATCGGAGTGCATAAAAATAATCAGTTACAGTCCTGAGACAGCCAGTCCTGAGACAGCCAGTCTTAAGTAAAGAAAAAATACCTACCGACTCACCGACTCACTACTCAGCACTCATGACAGGGTTACTTCTTGAATGTTATCTAGATTTACTAAGCTGGTGTCCACTGCATTCAATAGAGACTGGGCTGTAGATATTACCTCAGAAGCGGCATTAGACCTACCACAGCGCGGATTAAACTTACAGTCAGCACAGATTTTACTTCCCTCAGCAATTTGTGGAAACTGCTCTCCTTGGTAGTAACCTTCCAGGTATTTAGTTAACTGGTTTAATAATTTATTCAGTTTCTTCTCAGTTTGCTCGTGCTGAACGTCACTGTAACTAAACTTAATATTTTGCGGTTTGCCATCTGCTTGCACAAACCAATAAGTCATAGAAATATTTTCTGGCAGATATTCGCTAGTTTCCCGCAATACATACATATAAAGACGTGTCTGCCAATTACTTTCCAACTTACGTTTATTTGGCGGTTTGGGATAAGTCTTCCAGTCGAGAATTTGCGCTTGGAGGTTATCTGCAATCAATAGATCGTAGATAACCGTAATTAAATAATCGTGGTGATGAGCTTGCAGTGTGCGGTAATGTTCACTTTCCCGGAATGTTTGATTCTTTGCAGGTGCGATAATTTCTGGTGCCGCATCAGCAAAACCTGCCATCCAGTTTCGCAATTGAGAATCAGCTTGCAACAAACTATCAATTGGTAAACCCATTTCTCGCTGTTGCATCAGCAAGTGAAAGCGACTCCCCAATGTTTGCTTTTCTTGATGTTCTGGGTCTGCGGGAGAGTTGAGCTTTTCTAAATATGTGTGTTGAAATTGGCGGGGACAACGTTCTAGTATGTTGAGTTGTCCTTGAGAAAGTCGTAGGAGTTGAGGTTGAGTTGATAGCATTCTTTTAGATTAGCAAAATTTTCTCAAATCGCGTTTTGATGTAGATCCAAATCATGCACGAAACTTGAGTAATATAATAGAACAATCTTAATACCAATAAAAAAAATAAGATTCCCTACTTCTTAAAGAAGTCAGTAATCTAGGTATGTGCAATTTCCAGTCATTTCATCAACGCCAAAAGAGCAAACTCTTGCCGAATATCTAACAAAGACTTATCAAGTAACACCTGATAGTCCAAAAATGGATAATACTTGTGAGTTTCATGAGTCTTAAACCACATCACAACAGTTTGATTTTGAGAAGTGAAAATAAGTATTAAAATCATATTTGTTGAGGGTAAAAGATTTAACCGCGAAGTACGCGAAGTACGCAAAGTAATATTGAGAAATTGATGCACCTATCAAAATTGATGTGACAGACTATTAGTACTCCACCACATTAATTGCGATGAGTAAATCAACATTCAAATTTCTCTTCTTTCCCTCTTCCTTAGCGTACTTCGCGTCTTCGCGGTTAAATCTTTTACCCCTTGTAATTAATGTGACAGACCACTAATTACTACCAACCTTACAAATTACCATAATATGTGATAAGTATTTGTTAGTACTATAATGGACAATTTCTAGCCCAGCCTGTTCTATTTCTTGCTTTATTTCGGTGATTTCATGTTTATGATGTCTCCAAATAGTAATCTCTTCACCTTCAGATATTTGAATATTTTTAACTATATCCATAAAACTAAAATTGATAGTTAAATTGCAATTAAATTTTATATTAGCAACAACACTATCTGTTTTTTCATCGTACTTTCTCACAAGTTCACAATCTTGGTTTCTAATGCCAATCTTGTTTTTAATCCATACATAGATTTGCTCTGCATGATAATCTAACGCACCTCTAGCTTTTCCATCCCATTGAGAGTTAGAACCAATTTCATTAGTAAATACCAACAAATCATTCTTTACCATATTGTTTCTAAAATTTTTGAGTACTCCGCTTCTATTGTGATGATTGCCAATTGTTACGCCTAAGTGGAAAAAGATTTTTGCTATATTATCAGTTTCAACATTCTGCCCTTGTGTCAAGATTTCAGAAAAACAACTATTCTCTATGTCAATTACGTAACTTTGAAACTTGATTAGTGGAAACCACTTGTTAAAATTATTTCGGGATAAATCAAGCAATTCTTCGCTAATATCTAACGCAATATATTTATTAATTCTGCCCAATTGATTAAGTTTAAAGATAAATTGTTTAACAGGATACGAATTCCCTGAGCCGACATCGATAATATTGACTTTTTCAGAACTAAGAGGAGTGCGATTTATATATTCAAAATTTTCTCTTAAAAGGTCAATTTCTACATTTGATGTCCGATACCATCTTGGAATAATATATTTTCGATAAAAATCATCCCAAGTCTTAGCACCTCTACCTTTGTAAGAATATTTTAGAGGTATTTCTCGTCGGACTTCTAATGCATGAATTATCCCTAAAACTTCTTCAGTTGAAAAAATAGAGTAGAACTCAGAATTTGGCTTTGCTATGCGACCTTCTTGAGTTGAAATCTCTGAATTGCTATTCAATTTTTTAGCCATTGTTCTTAAGCCGATATTTAACGGTTACATAATTATGGCGGACAAGATAGCCACCCCACAAGACTCTGAGGAAATTTAGATATGCAAACTAGATGTGGAACAGCTTATCTCATGCGGTGACAGGTAAAATTAATCTAAGAGAATTGGTCGAGGAACAATCATGACTACAGCAGTCAAACCCATCACCTTAGAAGAATTCCTGCAACTAAGAGAAACCGAACCCGCTTCTGAGTACATCGACGGTCAGATTAAGCAAAAACCTATGCCACAAGGAGAACACAGCCGACTTCAAGGAAAACTTGTCACCACCATCAACGAAGTCACCGAAACTCAAAAAATTGCTCTTGCATTACCCGAATTGCGCTGCACGTTTGGCGGTGCTACCATAGTTCCGGATGTTACCGTATTTCGCTGGGAACGCATACCCCGTCAAGAATCAAGAAGAATAGCCAACCGCTTTGAAAGTCATCCCGACTGGGCAATAGAAATTCTCTCACCAGACCAGAGCCAAACCAAAGTTCTCCGCAACCTGCTGCACTGCTGTAAAAATGGCACAGAACTAGGGTGGTTAATTCTTCCAGAAGAAGCCGACATCTTGACTGTACACCCCAACCAACGCATTGAACTGTTTGCAAGTCTCGATTCACTCCCCATCCTCAGCAATATTGACTTATCCCTGACCGTCGAGCAAGTCTTTAGCTGGCTGAATATGTAGCTATCGAGGTTTTATTGGCTGATGTATTTGCGACCGTTGTTTTTTTGCGGGTTGCTGCGATTGATGATATTGTTACATTTCTAGTTGATCTACTACTAAAATACGCAGTTCTGTTACACGCTTAAAGGTTATCTCGCCGCTCAGTACCATCGGATTGCTGCCAGACGCGGTAAAAAAAGAGCAATTATCGCCGTTGCACATTCAATTTTAAAAATTGCTTACCACTTAATTTTGCGTCAGGAAGCTTATAAAGATTTAGGAGGTGATTATTTCGATAAGCAAAAGAGAGGCGACAAAAAAACGTTTAGTTAAACGTTTGCAGAAACTTGGATATGAAGTTTCACTTACTGAACTAGAAACTGCCTCGCCAGCGATGCCCTTGGCAACGGCGTTGCATCCGTATCGCCTGATTTACTGAATTTACATTATTCTTACCGAACCAAAGTCCATTTGACCCTTACATGCCGGATATTTTACTGTAGAGATTATACTTTCATGCTCCGTCTCAGTTTTCAAATCCCATTTACCAGAGGTTTCAGCAAGGATTGTAATTTCTCCCGCACATCGCTGCGCTTTCTCTAATCCTGATTTACCCATTGCAGTACGTTTACTAGCTGAATGAAAGCATGTTCGAGTTACTTCCGTGCAAACAAATTTGTCTAATTTCTTAGATTCATCATCTTTTTGATTCAACAAAAGGTTAAATAGCTCTGGAACAACGTGCCCATATGTATTAGTACTACCTACTGATAAAACAGCCAGTTCTGCATCAATTGTTTGAAGTAAATGCTTGAGGTCATCTCCATTTTTGGGGTATGCTCCGTGATGCGGAATTTTTACAATGTTCGCGCTCAATTCATCAGGTTGGCAAGTCTCAATACATTCTTTCAGTCCAGAACCCTCAATGTCTGCTAGTAGTAGTGCAGCAAAATCGCCGTAACTTACACGTAGCACAACAGATATTTCGTTATCTCTGCCTCTTACAGTTGCGAGATGATCCTGAGCGTATAAAAGTGCTGGGTGTAAAATACTAATTTCTAGCGCACCTTGCGAATATGGATTAGAACCACGAGCCGCTTCTATAAATTGGATAATATTTTTCTTTTCCCATTCTCTAAGGCGTAGCAGAGCATCTTCAAGACTTTTATAAGCTGTTCTATTAGAAACTACTTTTTTCTTTGCTTCTTTATATACTTCATAAGGTAGACAAAGAGTACTAACCTTTCCACGCTTCAACCAATTATCAAGAAATGTTACCAAACCTTCTAGTGATGGAAAATGGTCTCGATGTTCGTGGGTTATGTAGATTCTGCTAATATTGGTTTCTTTTTTAGTTTGCAACCACTTAAGAAGGATAGGTATCTTATGTAGATCGACTACAACAACAGAAGCGTCATCAGGACGAATAACAATGCTATCAGCATTTCCAACTGGTAAAAAAACTAACTCACAACTCATAAAATTTATTCTACGCCTCTATCCCTAGTTCTTTCATCAACTCGTCGTCTGTAAAATAGGGACGAGGCGTATGGCGAAAGTGCCTGATAGCCCAAGGACGTTGAGCAATTTCTTCAAATGTTTCTACATCCTCACTTAATTCAGCTTCAAAAACAGTACCATCAAGTGCCCAACCAGGTATTTCTGGCAACATCGGAAGCCATTCTTCTTGATTGTCATCTATTAACCCACTCAAATATAAGCGAATTTGACTATTATCCTGGGACACTTCTAAAACTTGACCGCGCACAATAAATGTAGACTTTATTTGTTCTGATTTCCACTCTTTTAATTCTGGAGGTTCTCCTGTGCGAGCTATCTCAATCCAGTGCGGATTTCCGTAAGATGCCTCTACCAATTTCTCTAATTGCTCGCGTAGTTTATCTGGTTTAGGGATAGGAGCATGATTTTGATCCCGCTCAATAATTTGACGACTGATTTCAATCACATCTAAATTTATTTTTCGAGGTAACTGAAGTTTACAGAGTTCATTTAATGTTATTTCATGTGTTTTGCGTCCAATTAAAGAGAGTGCATTACATATCCTTGATGCCAGGATACCTAGAAGCCATAATATTTGCTGTTCGTAGTCAAGTTGTTCCCATCCTTCAGGAAATTCATCGTTCTCATATCCTTCAACATATTTACCTGCCTCTTTTGTGGGAAGAACACAAAATATATTGTTATCAGGACAAAGACCAGTGGTATCCAGTTGAGCAGCAAGAGGATATACAGATCCACGATTGACTTTTCGACCAACAAGTATTTTTGGTAAATCCAAAAGTTGATCATTTTCTAATCGAGAACTTTCTAGGTATTCTCTTCCATACCTCAGCCAACGCTCTTGATCAGGAACTCTTTTTGGATTTGCCCATAACCGCTTACGATCGCGCCACTTCATCCGCCAGTTGAGTTTACACACTGTATCAGGTGGACATTCACCAACTGGTTTATAGTGTTTGCTAGGAGTTACACCATTAAAAACATAGAAAAGGCTGCCTAAAGAAATTGTTGGAACAGCAATATTTATTGATGGTGCTGTAACTGATGCCCAGTCATCAGTACAATTTAATTGTGAAATCCATGTAGTACCTAGAAAACCGTTATCACGAGTATCAGAAATCTTTGCTCTAGAAAAAATTGCTCGTGCAAAAGTAGGAATTTTTATTTGGGGCTTTCCAATACTTCCCAGAATAATTGTTACATCTTGGCTCGCATCAATACCAACAGTACCCTCTGGACATTGCCATACTTCAAAAATGCGGCAATTTTCAGTTATCAATTTACGTGTATCTAATATTCCATGAGTTGAAGCTGTTAAAAAAGATTGAGGTAGGATAAAAGCAAACTGAGAATCTTTATCCAACCAACTTAAAACTTTCTCTATAAATTTTGCTGCTCGTTGAGTATTTCCATCTTCCGCGAAAGGTGGATTTGCCACGATAACACGGGGCTTTATGCCCATGTTATTCTTATCTAACTTCTCGTAATCTTCATGAGAAAAGTGAGAAGGAAAGGGAAATGGAACATCTTGACCCAAAGACTCTCTTGCTAAGGTGTATCTAAGTTGTGTTACTAAATCCGCATATTGATCTAAATCATTTCCTGAAACATGCTGTTCAAGATAATATTTTCGCGCTTCCACATCTTCAGGAATATCAGACATCCCTGCAAGACGAGATGTCGCAGCTAATAAGAGACTACCCGAACCTGCCGCTGGGTCGAAAATAACTCTTTCCTCTGGACGTAGCCGTTCCAAAGGAAGTAGCTCAAGCATACGTTCCGCGATCGCAACTGGTGTGTAATGTCGCTGCAAGTCGCTCCACTTTGCACCACCAATATCGTTAGGTAATTCTTTGATAGCTCGTTCGTACAGCAGCCCAACATCTTTATGATCCACCAGCGCAAAACTGACTCGACTCCCTAAGTTATATGCTAAACGCTGTAACACCCTATCGCTTAGATGAGGTATCGATTCTTCTAAAGCCTTTTTAAAAAAACCGTTGACACGAGGGACTGTGCGATTTAGTAAAGCGTGAGGATCGTTAGTTGGAATCCTTAAATCTGAACCAAAAAAGCCTTTGTCCTCTAAAATTCGTGCAGCCATAAATGCGATTGCAACTCGAATTCCATGTCCTGCTATTTCTGCACGAGAGGACGTATAACTTTGTGGACGTGTTTGTTGCTGAGGAAGACCAATATCTTCAAGCACTCCCTGAATGGCTGTTTGAAATGCTCGATCCAGTTCTGCCCTTTGTCTAAGTAGAAAAGATAAACTACGCTCCGTAATTGATTCTTCTAAATCAGCAAGCGTTAGCTGACCAGTACGAAATTCTGCTAAGGCTTTTGGTGTAAATAGTTTACTTCTAGGTTCACCAAGCTCAACCGCTAAGGAATCACTCTCAATTTCCCGTTCTTCCAACTTACCAGATGGGTCAAGATATTGAAGTAAGATGTAAGCCTCATCTGTAACTAACAATCCCGCACGAATAGGATAACGATTTAGCCTTCGTTTCCACTGTTCAATATCTGATTGTGTGACAGATTGCACCATAAATGCCAAATTAGTTGCGCTGGGGCGAAGTGCGTAATCAGTCCATAAGGCATCGACTGATATTGGTTCGCTGTCACTATTTATAACTGGGGGAATACGAACATCTCGATGTGGCTCCATGTTCCACACCCGACGCGCAGTTTCAATAACATAACTAAGTCCCCGTCCAGTCATTTTTATCTCAAATTTACTACATCAAAAGTAATTGCTAAGTAATTTAATCTACCTGTGCCTGCATGTGGCATTGAGGTTGTCACTAAATATAGTGGAAATTATCAAAAATTGCGATCGCTACAAGGTGGGTACAAAGCAACATCGCGTAAGCGATGGGTAGGTTTATCACGCTTGTGCTGATTTCTCAGTTCGCTCTTCACAGTCGTAATGATGGAACTGACTGTAGAAGCTAGCTAGGTAAAGCTTTATAGCTAACTAGCGTCTAAATTCATTGGAAAGAAGTTTACTATCTGACAACCAACAAAGTTTTTTATTAACTTGGCATAATATTATCACTTTGTTATACAAAAAAACTATTTTGTACAACAAAATTTTTTATTTACAAGTTAAATCATACTCTCTTGTAGATATTTAGAGCTTTGGTATAATGCGATCGCAAGCTCTAGCTTCTAAAAGAGCCTAAAACCTAACTTGAGTAACCAAGTAGATTAGTACGACTATGAACCAGATGTCAGGTTTTACAAGACAAGAGACAATGCATCTGGCTGGCTGCACATCTAGCAGACTTGCCTATTTAGAAAAGGTAAGTTTAATCGTTCCATATCGGTTCGGCAATAATGCAAGACCAACCGTAATTTTTAGCTGGGAGCAGCTTCTAGAAATACGAGCTATAAAAAACCTGCGAAAAGATGTCTCCCTACAAACGGTTAGGAAGTTAATAAAATTTTTAGACGATAGTGGTTATGACAACAGTCTGCGGGATAAGCAGCTAGTCGTTGTTGGCGAAGAAATCTTCTGGGTTAAGCAAGACTGGTCGGACTTTGGTGAAAACCTGCCCACAGCTGTGAAAGTAGCAGGAAAAAGCGATAAGCAAGTGGGTCAGTATGTCCTGATTGTCATACCGCCATTAATCGATATTGTGAACGAGATTTGGAAAGCTGCAAGAAGGTCGAAAATAGTGGATTTCAAGAGCTTTGAAAAAAGAGCTAAAACTTTACCAATTTAGTAATTTCCCAGTGCTGATTGAAGAAAATCTGATAGTTTCAACTACCATCCCGGTTGGGGATGGGTTGGAAGAATCGAATCAATGCGATGCCCTTGGCAACCATATTCGGTAGTATCGCAAAAAAAATTGCGATAAGGCAACAAAAATATTTTTGGAGGGTTGAAAAGCGCATTTTGTTCGGGAAACTTCTAAAGTTTACGTATATATCCGAATTCAGGCTAGATCAGCCTTGAATCACATGACCAAGACTATGAACAATTCGGCGACATTAAGTTGTTACTGGACAACAAAGTAATTAGTTAATCAAAAATCGGGATGACTGGATTCGAACCAGCGGCCCCTTCGTCCCGAACGAAGTGCGCTACCAAGCTGCGCCACATCCCGGCACAATAATGCCATTCTTCTAAATATATCACAATCAAAGCTGATTCACAAACTCGCATCTCTAAATACATTCAATAACTCACCAAGCTTGTTACCATTAACTTTGATAAGTTTAGTGGTAAAAACGGACTGTGACTGTTAAACCAGACTGGCTGCGGGTAAAAGCGCCTCAGTGGGAGCGCGTTGGTAACGTCAAAGAAGTTTTGCGGGATTTAGCACTGAATACGGTTTGCGAGGAAGCGTCCTGTCCGAATATTGGTGAGTGCTTTAGTGCTGGTACTGCGACTTTCTTAATTATGGGGCCTGCTTGCACTCGCGCTTGTCCCTACTGCGATATTGATTTTGAGAAGAAACCACAAGCCCTAGACCCCACAGAACCGACACGATTGGCGGAAGCTGTACGTCGAATGCGCCTCAAGCATGTGGTTATCACTTCGGTAAACCGCGATGACTTAGCTGATGGTGGTGCGTCGCAGTTTGTCCAGTGTATTGAAGCTGTTCGCACTGTATCACCCGACACAACTATAGAAGTATTAATTCCTGACTTGTGCGCTAACTGGGAAGCGTTGGAAATAATCTTAAAAGCACAGCCAGAAGTCCTAAACCACAACACAGAGACAGTTCCCCGGTTGTATCGTCGGGTGCGTCCCCAAGGTAATTATCAACGGACGTTGGAATTATTGGACAGAAGCCGCTCCCTCGCTCCTTGGGTTTACACTAAATCCGGTATTATGGTCGGCTTAGGCGAAACCGATGAAGAAATCCGTCAAGTTATGTGCGATTTACGTGATGCAGATTGTGATATTTTGACAATTGGTCAATATCTCCAACCCAGTCAAAAACACTTACAGGTAAGCGACTTTATTCGTCCCGAACAATTCGCTGCTTGGCAAGCATTCGGTGAAGATTTGGGCTTTTTACAAGTTGTTTCCTCCCCCTTGACAAGAAGCTCGTATCATGCAGAGCAAGTTAAGGAATTGATGCAGCAATATCCACGGGTGAAGAGTGCAGTGTTAGCTTGCGGTTAGTTTAGATATGTTCAGGTGATTTAATTGGGATAGGCGAACCTGTGAATTAATTCACGATCGCCGTCAATTCTTTATTATGCTTGACGCTCAAGTCAGCGATCGCGCTTCACGAACCGGAGGTTTATCGCGCAATTTTTGCAGATCAAAGTTTGCTTAGTTCCGGATTGCAAATTTCTTGCGCTTCTATATAAATAATACTTAACGGCAGCGATCGCCCTAGAAATAATATCAAACCATTGCAATGCCGATATGACTACCATCGAAATCGGATGTAAACAATTATTAGAAATTCGGCTGCGATATCTGCCCCAAATGGTACCTGTCAAAACGCTATCATTTCTATAAGCAAACGACAGAGATAAGATTTATCAAATAATTATCAACTATCCCAGCATTAAAACTTAAAATCCAAAATTGAGCAATCCAAAATCGACTAATCCAAAATCCATAGCTGTTCTCGGTGCTGGTGCGTGGGGAACTTGTTTAGCTGCGATCGCTTCCGATAACGGTCATAAGGTAAGGGTTTGGTCCCGTAGTGGTTCCCTATCTTTAAAAGAAACAGTCAAAGATGCTGATATTATTCTGTCTGCAATTTCGATGAAGGGGGTAAGCTCGGTTGCAGCGCAAATTGAATCTTTCTCGATTCCCCCAGATGTAGTTTTTATCACAGCAACGAAAGGGTTAGACCCGGAAACGACTCATACACCGTCGCAAATATGGCAAGCGATGTTTCCTAACCATGCAGTAGTTGTGCTGTCGGGGCCAAATTTATCGAAGGAAATTCAGCTCAAACTACCATCTGCAACCGTGGTGGCTAGTCGTTTTCCTACTGCTGCAGAGTTTGTGCAGCTGGTTTTTTCATCGCAACAGTTTCGAGTCTATACAAATCTCGATACTTTGGGTGTGGAATTAGGGGGGACATTAAAGAATGTCATCGCGATCGCTGCTGGTGTATGTGATGGTTTGCAGCTGGGAACCAACGCTAAAGCAGCGCTAGTTACTCGTGGACTTACAGAAATGGTTCGCATTGGTGTTTCCTGGGGTGCAAAAATGGAAACATTTTATGGGCTATCCGGTTTAGGGGACCTACTAGCGACTTGTAACAGTCCCTTAAGTCGCAATTACCAAGTTGGTTACCAGCTAGCTTGTGGCAAAACCCTCTCTTCCATTCTTTTGCAGTTACAAGGAACCGCTGAGGGTGTCAATACTTGTCAGGTTTTAGTAACCAGAAGTAAGCAGCAAAATATTTCTATGCCAATCACCCAGCAAGTCTATCGCTTACTTCGGGCTGAGATTGCACCCCGACAAGCGCTTGAAGAACTCATGCAGCGTGATATTAAGCCGGAATTATAACTATTGACTGTTGACTATCAACCGTCAACCAATATCAAATACCAAGATTTCCTGACGAAGACTTTGCAAACCTTCAGGAAATCACAAGCATAGCTATGTAGATATAACTATGCCAAAAATAAATATGTTTATCACTTGTCTATGTTTATACCACGCTCTCAAGCTAACAGTCAAGACACATCAAAGCATAAATCTTGACTGAAGAGTAGATAAAAGGAGTCCAGCTAGGCGTTTGAATAGCTATTGGTTCAACCAACCCCCAGCCTGGGAGTTCATCAAAAAATATGTGTATATTAAAACCAGTACAGTTTTTCAAAAAAAAACTTAGTGGAATTTTAAACCGTGGTGTTAGTTCTTTGTAAATCACGGGAACAATAGCAACAGTTGATTAGCTGACCGTAACCTATTGTTACCTGGAGCCATTGAGACGATATTATGCCAGCAACATCTTTTTACGCAGATGCCGCCTACAACACCCAACAGTCCAGCCAGGTTTTTGATTCAGAAATGGCGATTGATGAAAGTGAATTGCCAGTAGAGGAATTGGAAGAGCTAGAAATGGCTGCTGCCGATCCTGCTAGCTTTGCTCCTAGTACAAACCGTCGCAGTACTGACTTAGTACGTCTATACCTGCAGGAAATTGGTCGGGTTCGGCTGTTAGGACGCGATGAAGAGGTTTCAGAAGCTCAAAAAGTCCAGCGCTATTTAAAGCTACGAGCGCTGCTTGCGAATACTGCCAAGCAAGGAGATGAAGTCCTTTGTGTCTACCTGCGGTTAGTTGAAGTTCAAGAGCGGTTAACATCTGAGTTAGGACATCGTCCTTCTCTAGAACGTTGGGCTAGTACATCTGGTATAGAACTGTCGGATCTCAAGCCGACTTTAAGCCAAGGGAAACGACGTTGGGCTGAGATTGCCAAGTTAACAGTTGAAGAATTAGAGAAAGTTCAGAGCAACGGACTCCAGTCCAAAGAACACATGATTAAGGCGAATTTGCGCCTAGTTGTGTCTGTTGCGAAGAAGTACCAAAATCGTGGTTTGGAATTATTGGATTTAGTCCAAGAAGGTACTTTAGGCTTGGAACGTGCAGTTGAGAAGTTTGACCCCACCAAGGGTTACCGTTTCAGCACCTACGCTTACTGGTGGATTCGTCAGGGGATTACACGGGCGATCGCTACTTCTAGCCGCACTATCCGTCTCCCAGTTCACATTACAGAAAAACTCAACAAAATCAAAAAGGCACAACGCAAAATTGCCCAAGAAAAGGGTCGTACCCCAACTTTGGAAGATTTGGCAGTTGAGTTAGAAATGACACCGGCTCAAGTGCGGGAAGTCTTGTTGCGCGTTCCTCGCTCCGTTTCTTTGGAAACTAAAGTTGGTAAAGACAAAGACACTGAGTTGGGAGAACTACTCGAAACAGACGGTGTAACACCAGAAGATATGTTGATGCGGGAATCTTTACAAAGAGACTTGCAAAATCTTTTGGCTGATTTAACCAGCCGTGAGCGTGATGTAATTCTCATGCGCTTTGGTTTAGCAGATGGTCACCCTTACTCCCTAGCAGAAATCGGACGTGCGCTTGATTTATCACGGGAACGGGTACGTCAAATCGAATCCAAGGCCTTGCAAAAGCTGCGCCAACCCAAGCGTCGCAACCTCATCCGCGACTATTTGGAATCTCTTAGTTAGTCAATAAGGCGAGAAAAAACATCTCTAAACTAGGCTCGTAGTAGCGCTTTATATAGCGTCCGGCAAGCCACAGCGCTTCTTGTGGCTACTACAGACCTTTTGGATTTATTTCCGCCTACCTGACTTGAAAATAATCAATCAATATTTGATTTTGGATTTATTCCATAGTTGAAACTAGTTCCTCTCTCACCTTTTTACTTATTCAATCCAAAATCTCAAATCGCCGATTATTCAATTTAACAGGTTTGTGTAACGGTTACTTTGAATACTAAGCACTCACCACATTTAGTTTGTATATCTCAAATTCCTACAGGAATGAGTAAGGTGGGTTTTGGCGTGGTACCCGAACCCGTGCAACTTAAATGTGGACTACTCTTATGCGGTTACAATCCTTAACAAGAGCGTTAACAGCCAATTCCAAATCCAAAATCTTGGGATCGAAAATGCGATCGCCAATTTAAAAAGAATTATTGCCATTAAAAAAAACTTGAGTGCTGCAAATCTTTTTCTTAAGATATATTTGGGGTAGGGATTGCATACTATCTGGTTGCTTATCAAGATTTCATGACTTGTTTTAGCTTCCTTAGCAATTATTCTCAATAAGTTGTGATTGTTGCAACTTGGTTCAAATATTTGTTATATTCTCAACTAACAGTCTTTGTTGAGAAAAATTAGTATGACTGTCTACACATCTGTTTCGCTTAAAGCAGAACTTAATGAACGCGGCTGGCGTTTAACTCCCCAGAGAGAGACGATTTTACACATTTTTCAAGAGCTTCCACAAGGTGAGCATCTGAGTGCTGAAGACCTTTACTATCGGTTAGAAGGTCAAGGGGAAGGGATTAGCTTATCAACGATTTATCGGACTTTGAAGTTGATGGCACGGATGGGAATTTTGCGGGAATTAGAACTGGGAGAGGGTCATAAGCATTACGAACTCAACCAGCCATATCCTCACCACCACCACCACTTGATATGTGTCAGGTGCAACACAACCATCGAGTTCAAGAACGACACAATTCTTAAAATTGGAGCTAAAACTGCTCAAAAAGAAGGTTATCAGTTGCTTGACTGCCAACTGACAATCCATGCCGTGTGTCCCAAGTGCCAAAGGGCATTAATCCCTGTTTAGCACTTGGGGCAGTATGTTGTGATAAGAGGTGGGCAAGCGGTTGGTAACAGACAACGATCCATATGGTGCGGATGCTAAAAGCGTCCGCCCCTGACATCAGTCAAGCTAACACCGTAAAAGTCCTGAGCTTGTTTAATTGCTCGCTTGGTATCATTCCCCATAACACCGTTCAGAGGCCCTTTATAAAAACCTCGCTCCCTTAATCGCCTTTGGATTTCCTGGATACTAAACTCGCTTTTGGAAGCGATGTTGACTACACTATGTATTTTCGCCCTGGTTGTTGGTCCCGCAACGCCACTTGCTGCCAAGTAGTTAGCGGCCTGAAAGCGCTTCACAGCATCTGCAGTATAGGGACCGTAGTATCCATTTGGCTTTCCTTCGAGATATCCTGCTTGGATCAACTGTTCCTGAAGAACCCTGACTGGCTCACCGCGATCGCCCAAGCGGAGTTTGTCTGTTTCCGTCATCCGTCTGGGAACATCTTCTCCAAAACCAACACCTGCGGGAGGCAAAGTGCGTAGTGTGACAGCGCCAACAACACCGTCACTGTCTAACTTGTAAGCTGTCTGGAACCGCTTGACAGAATCTTCTGTAATCGGACCAAATATGCCAGTCGCGTTACCGTAATAAAAGCCTGCTACTCTCAAGCGCTCTTGTAAGACTCTGACCTGTTCTCCTTCATCACCTCTTTTGAGGAAGTCAGTGTCACTCGGCTTTTTGGCTGTGGGGTTGTCAGTACTAGGCTTTTTGGCTTGGGTATTTTCAGTACTGGGCTTTCTCGTCGTTAGAGTCCGGCTTGCGGGGGGACGCCAATCATCTAATTTGTCCAGAGTTGTTGGTCCGGCAATGCCACTAGCTTCCAATCCAGCAGCCTTTTGGAAGCGTCGGACAGCATCTTCTGTACGAGGGTCAAATACTTGAGTAATGGGAGCTTCATAAAAACCTGCTTTTTTCAAGCGTTGTTGGAGAGTTCGCACAGAAGGGCCTTGGTCGCCTTTTTCAAGTGCTAAAACACTACTAACAGTACTGAGAACAGCTAGGGTGAGAGCGAGGGGGAGCATATATCTCCAAGCCTTGCTAGAAAGCCGCTTCCAATCAGGTGCGGCACCCTTTAACAAATTACTTATTCCGACTAATTCACTAGACGGGTCTTCTTCGTAGGCGAAAGCTACGTGTAAATACGCAAGATTTTCCATCGTTTTTTCCTAAACCAGTTATTTTTCTTCTATTACGGCTTCGGCTTGATGTACTAAATTTCTCAAATTTTCGAGTATTTGTATACCTACATCCTGCCATAAACCGCGCTTGTGTGCTTCAAGCAATCTCTCAGCAATATCACGCAAAGCATAGGGGTTTTTTTGGAAGATGAAGTCGCAGACGACTGGATCGAGCAAATACCCCTGTGCTATCCCTTCATACATATGGTCTTCGACACATTTGGCACAAGCATCGTAGGCAAATAGAAAATCTACCGTTGCTGCCATTTCAAATGCACCTTTGTAACCGTGACGCATCACTCCGGCAATCCATTTGGGATTAATCACCCGCGAACGATACACCCGTGCAATTTCTTCTTTGAGTTGGCGGACTTGGGGTTTCGCCGGAATAGAATTATCACCAAAGTAGGTTTGGGGATTATTTCCCTGTAGAGAACGTACTGCCGCAGTTAAACCACCCTGAAATTGATAATAATCATCAGAATCGAGCAAGTCGTGTTCCCGGTTGTCTTGGTTGTGCAAGACAATTTGCATTTGTTGTAGACGCTGCTTAAATGCTTCCGGAGCAGATTGAGGGGAGAGTTGAGAGTTAGGAGTTGGGAGCGTAGCAAGATCCCCCGCAGGGGTGGAGTTCTCAGAATTTTTCTGCTCCCCCTCCCCTTTTCCTCCTTGTCCCGAAGAATAGGCGTAACAACTCCAATTGAAGTAGGCACGGGCTAAATCCTCGTCTGAAGTCCAGTTTTGGGATTCAATTAAGCCTTGGAGTCCAGCACCGTAAGCACCCGGTTTGGAGCCGAAGATCCGGTAGCGCGATCGCGTATATGCTTCGTAATCGCTTAAACCTTGTGTTGTCCAATATTCCGTTTCTTGGCGGACTTGGGCTGCTAGGGGATTTTGTGAGAAAGGTTCATCTAATGCTGCTACTGCTTCCACTGCTTGGTCGAATAAATCAATCAAATTTGGGAAAGCATCTCGGAAAAAGCCTGAAATTCTCAACGTCACATCCACACGGGGACGTCCCAGAATCGAAAGCGGTAAAATCTCAAAATCTACTACCCGTCGTGCTGCACCATCCCATACAGGTCGGACACCAAGCAAAGCCAAGGCCTCTGCGATGTCATCACCCCCAGTCCGCATTGTGGAAGTTCCCCACACTGACAAAGCTAGTGTTTTTGGATACTCGCCATTTTCCTGAGTATAGCATTCTATGATTGTTTCTGCTGCCCTTCGACCGATATCCCAAGCGGTTTCTGTAGGTATAGCCCGAATATCTACTGAGTAGAAATTATTGCCAGTTGGTAGAACTTCTGGCCGTCCCCGTGTGGGTGCGCCGGCAGGTGCGCTGGGGACATAACAACCATTGAGTCCATCTAGAAGGTGGGTAATTTCTAGGTAAGTCTGTTGTAGGGAAGGGATGAGGCTGTTTTGTATCCAGTATAGAGTCGGGAGGAGGGAGGAGTTGGGAGTTAGGAGGGGGAAGTTGGGAGTTAGGAGTTGTTCTACTAATTGGGCGGCATATTCTTCGAGAATTTCGACTGCATCACCGACTATGCGACAGGGGTGCTGGGTTTTTTCAATCAGGATTTTTCGGCTTTCGGTTGATAGTTGAGTGCCTAAATCCTCTGTGAGGGGGTCGAAATCTAAGCCAAGATCCTGGGCTAGAGCGCGGGTAAAACCTATAGAATTGCGATTTGGGGCGCGGGCGATCGCTATAATTAAATCGCGCAGTTGTCGTCCTTGAGGACATTGCCCAAAGATATGCAAGCCATCGCGAATTTGGGCTTCTTTCAGTTCACAGAGATAACCATCAGCACGAGTTAGAAAATTTTCGATTTGGAATTTTCGATTTTGTTTTACATCTGTTTCCCCAGTCCCGATTCCCAAATCAAGGTGAAGATTTTCTTTAATAACTAATTCTTGGATGCGTGAGGATATTAGTGGTAAACGGTTCGGGTCTAAACTCTCAGCTTCATAATATTCATCAATCAGATTTTCTAACTGTTGTAGGGAACCGTATAGTTCAGCACGAGTTAGGGGTGGGGTGAGATGGTCTAAAATTACTGCTTGAGCGCGACGCTTGGCTTGGGCACCTTCACCTGGATCGTTCACTATAAATGGATATAAATGTGGAAGTGGACCCAAAGCCACTTCTGGATAACAATTACTCGATAAAGCCACACTTTTACCGGGTAGCCATTCCAAATTTCCATGTTTGCCGACGTGAACCACCGCATCAACAGCAAAATGTTCTCTTAGCCAATAATAAAAAGCTAAATAATTATGGGTTGGTTCCAAATCTGGTGCATGATAATTTAAACTCGGGTCAAGATCGTAGCCCCGTGATGGCTGAATTCCCACAAATACGTTACCGAATTGAATCCCAGAAACAGGGAGTAGTGGGGAGTGGGGGCTATAATAAGTCCCCTCTGGGTCTGTGCGGTTCATCTCCAAAACACTTCCCCAACGCGAAGTAATTCCCGAACGAACTGCTTCTGGTAAGGTCGCAAAATATTCTTCATACTCTGCAATGTCTACACTCTGGCACACTGGACGCCATTCTCTACCTTCAGGATCGTTAGTTACAAAAGCGGTGAGACGCTCAATCAACTCATCACCGGTTTTGGGTAAATTCTCCACCCGATAACCTGATTCCTGCAAAGCCTTAAGGATTTCTACACAACTGGCTGGCGTATCTAGTCCCACACCGTTAGCGATGCGTCCGTTGCGGTTGGGGTAATTTGCCAAAATTAGAGCAACTCGGCGCTCTTGAGGTGGTTTGGTACGCAGTCTTACCCAATTTGCCGCTAATTGCGCTACGAATTCAATCCGCGATCGCTCGGGTTGATAAACTATGACATCAGTTTCTAAGTCGGCATTTCTAGTTTTCACTGCTTTAAAAGACACTGCCCGACTAATAATCCGCCCATCCACTTCTGGTAACGCTACATTAATCGCTGTATCGCGCCCTTGAAGCCCTTGAAGCCCAGACTCCCACTGTTCAACGCTGCCACCGCTGAATATGACCTGCAACACAGGCACATCCAATTTTTGCCACAGTTCGACTGATGGTCTTTCTGTCTCCAACCGTGCCAGAGAAAAACTGGTGGTATTTAGTAATATTGCAATTTGCTCCGAGTCTTTAGGCTGAAGAAATTCCATTAACTCCGCACTGACATCAGGTTCCCGCAAGGAAGAAACAAACACTGGTACTGGTTCTAAATTGCGTTCGGCTAAAGCTTGACAAATTGCATCAATTGGTAGTGTATTCCCAGATAGATAATGAGCGCGGTAGAAGAGGATGCCGACTTTGGGAATTGGGGAGTCTTTACGCCACTCTCCATAAAGTCCCACACGAGGAACAAAAGAAGGAGATGGGGGATTAAATGAAGTTGAAAGGCAAGTATCGGCAATAAACTTGAGACAGGAGGCAAAATTTTCGACGCCACCTTGACTAAAGTATTGCCATACCTGATTTACTTTCTCTGAAGGTAGAGTAGATTGAGCCATTAAATCGCCATCTAGGGCGTCATCTCCTGACATTACAATTAGAGTCGTACCCCGGCGTTGTACAATCTCTTGCACTACTTCTAACCCATAAGACCAGTATGAACGTCCTCCTAAAAGGCGCAGGATAATTACTTGAGCAAATTCTAAAACTTGCTCGGCATAATTATCAATGCTGATTTGCTGCTGCAATTGCAAAAGGCTCGCGACTCTGAATGCCGGAAATGTTGTAGGTAGTTTGTTCCGTGCAGCGGCCAAAGTTTGAATATCGGTATCAGCAGCCGTAAGTAACACAACTGGGGCTGGAGTTTGTTCAACAAAAATTACACTCTCTGAATCCGGGTTCCATCCCCCGCTTGTAGCACTTATCCGATGCATAATCCTGTTTTACCGCTTTAAACTGTTGGTTAGGAAACAATCAAAAAAACTTTGTTACTCAGCATATCTTCTTTCCACTACTACTCGACCACATTGATTATGAGGGGTGAAAAAATTAGGTAGTAGTGCGAGCGTATCTTTCTCCCTAGAAGAGAAAAGTGAGCGGGGACGCTCGTACTACATATTTTTTTTAATCCCTCAAAATTAATGACATAGACTACTAGTACTGAGTTAGAAGAGACGTATATTTATTGTGGAGTGGCCATCCGAACCGCCCTATCAACAAAATTTTATTTTAGGTTTATTTATGCCCAACTCCTAACTCCTAACTGATCTCCCGTCGCTGAAAAATCACCATCTCAGTACCAACGACAGGGCTACGCGCAATTAAAATACCTTGTAAGTCAGTAATTTCCAAATGGCTGAAATCTAATTCCTGTGAACGCTGCAAGATTTCGGTCGCTAGTTTATTCTGTTGAGATTCTTTAAGGGTGTACCAATCGTCACTAATTTTTATAGTTAGACTGCTGTCAAGAAAATTCGCTTGAATTGATTTTATGAGACCTTCTGTAAAGCGATCGCTTATTTGCGCTACTTGATTTTCGATCGCTGCAATCAATGTCTGTTCTGGTGTCAATTCCACCAAAGGTGTTGGAGTTGGAATTGGAGTTGGTATGGGTTCTGGTTCTGGTGTTATTTCCTCTGGTGGGGCAATTTCCGGTGTTTCTATCTGAGGGGGTGTATCTATAGATGCGGGAGGAATTTCCTGGGCTGGGGGAACGGTTTTTTCTTCGCTAGGAGGCAAGGTTGCAACTTCAGGAGGTTTCTGCGTGAAAGCATTTGTACTTGTCCAAACCAAAAGCACCACTATTCCTGCAATTACCCCAGTCAAAGCGGTATCTGATAACTTTGCCGACAAACTTGCTGGTAAAAAAGCGCGAATTTTGCCTAATAGTCCACTCCAAAAGCCGGGGGTTTCCTCAGTACCGGGTGCAGGTTCTGTCTCCAATTTGACTACTGTTGTTTCTAAAACCCCAATCGTCTCTCTAAGAATTTGGATAATCTTAACTTTCCAAAAGGGCTGAAAACTAGATGGGGCTGGCTTTTGAGGTTTAGTTCGGCGATTAATTCTAGGTTCTGGTTGAGAATTCGGATTGTCTTGTGACATTGAAGTTTCCTTCTTGACAGCGCATTAATTGAAAATGGGATAAATTCTAAGCAGTCCTGCGTCTTCAGCATTAATCTATCACTAGTTGAAGAAGGAAGAAGGAAGAAGTTTTGAGTTGGGGTTCCAATCCCCATATATCAACTGGTTCCCTACTTGCGGATAGATAATTGTTTAGGATTTAACACTTTGATTTTGGTAGTCTATGAAACTAAAACGTCGTGAATTTTTATTTTTAACTGGTTTGAGTGCGATCGCTACAGCTTGTACGGCTAAAAGCTCCAGCAGTCAAGCGATTCAAGCTATTTCTACGGCTTCCGCAAAAATTAGTATTCCAGCCAAAAAAGGTATGCTGCTGCGTTTTGTTTCTGTAGCAGATACAGGAACTGGTGCAAAAGGTCAATATAATGTTGCGAAGGCAATGACTAATTATCACAGCAAAAATACTTATGATTTAGTAGTTTTAGCTGGAGATAATATCTACAATAATGGCGAAATTGAAAAAATAAATGCAGTTTTTGAGCGTCCTTATGCTGATTTACTCAAGGCTGGTGTGAAGTTTCAAGCTTGTCTTGGCAATCACGATATTCGTACGGCTAATGGTGAAAATCAAGTCAAGTATGCCGGTTTTAATATGAAGGGACGCTATTATACTTTTAGTCGGGGTGAAGTCCAATTTTTTGCTTTAGATACGAACGATATTGCTGGGAATAAACAGCAGATTGCTTGGCTAGAAAAAGAATTAAGCAGTTCTAAGGCTCCTTGGAAAATTGTATTTGGTCATCATCCGATTTATTCATCAGGTTATTATGCCTCAAATCCAACTTTTGTTCAACTCCTGACTCCGTTATTTCAAAAATATGGAGTTCAAGTTTATATAAACGGTCACGACCACAATTATGAACGTACTCAGTCAATAAATGGTACGACTTATGTAATTTGTGGTGCAGGTGCTGGTAATCGTCCTGTAGGTAAAAGTCAATGGACGGAATATTCAACTAGCGATTTAAGTTTTGCGGCTTATCAGGTGTATCCAGACAGAATAGAAATCAGCGGTATCGGTATTGATAACCGCGTGTTTGATAAAGGTGTTATCAAGCTAAAATCAACATAATTGAAACTATGAAACTGAAGCGTCTCGTGATGACATCTTTCCGTGGTATTGGTGATTTGACTCTAGAGTTTGATACTACAGAACCAACGGTACTTATCGGCATTAACGGGGTAGGAAAATCGAGTATTCTTGATTGTTTGGCAATTCTTCTATCCCGTTTAACAAGTTCGATTCAATATCCCACTTCTTCGGGAAGATTGTTCCGAGAAGAGGATGTTACTAATGGATGCAACGAGACACGCAACGAAGTTACAATTTCTGTTGATGATAATGAAGTAACTTGGTCTCTCACTAAGGGACAAAAACGACGTACTAAAGAAACTACCACCAATCTAGTTGAGTTAAGAAAGCTGGTTGAAAATGTCCACAACCAGTTAAAAATAAACCCTCTATTTAACTTAGATGTTGTTGTCTATTATGCAGTCAATCGGGCTGTCATAGATATTCCCTTAAAGATTAAGAAGAACTATTCTACTGATTCAGTAAGCGCTTACGAACAGGCACTGAATGGAGTCCAAATCAACTTTGGGAACTTCTTTCAATGGTTTAGAACCTTGGAAGATTTGGAGAACGAACAAAGACGAGATGAACCCGATTATATCAACCCCCATCTGGAAGCTGTCAGACAAGCTATTTATTCAGTAATTCACGGCTTTTCTGACTTAAGAATACGTCGTTCTCCTTTACGAATGACTGTTACTAAACAAGGTCGTGAATTAATCATCAATCAGTTATCTGATGGTGAAAAATGCTTGTTGGCAATGGTGGGAGATTTGGCAAGACGTTTAGCATTTGCCAACCCAGGTTTACCTAACCCATTACAAGGGAATGGTGTGGTTTTAATTGATGAAATTGAACTGCACCTACACCCAAAATGGCAACGGGAAATTATTCCTGCTTTGACAAGAACTTTTCCTAATTGTCAATTTATTATTACCACCCATTCACCGCAGGTAATTAGCCACGTCAAACCTGAAGGAATTCATATCCTAGAAAGAACAGATGAAGGTATTATTGTCAACCAAGCAGAAAGTTCTTTTGGAAGAGATAGCAACCGAATTCTAGAAGACTTGATGGATGTACCAGAAAGACCGCAAGAAATCAAAGATACTCTCCGAGAATTGTTTAAATGTATTGACCAGGGAAATCTTGATGGTGCGAGACAATTACGCCAAGATTTAGCAAGTTGCATTGGAGAAGATGAGCCGGAGTTTGTGCGAGCAGATGTACTAATCCGACGCAAGGAAATTCTCAAGAAATGAAATATATCCAAAAAGGTAACGAACCGAGTAGCTTGGCTGCATGGAATCGAAAGCTAGGCAATAGAATGCCTAATTGGAAATCCTTTAGCCATCCAGTAAAAAATGATGTGTATGCTGCACTATTAACAGAACAAGGTTATACCTGTTGTTACTGCGGTATTTCCATCAATAGGAGAAATTGCCATATTGAGCATTATCGACCCAAAAGTAAGTATCCAGACCTGACATTTGAATACAAAAATTTGATAGCTTCCTGTCAGGGAGAAGATGAAAAAAGACCAACTAAACCAGTTCATTGCGGACACAAAAAAGGTGGTTGGTTTGAGTATGAGTTGATGGTTTCTCCCATAGATCCGAACTGTGTAGATTTCTTTAAATACTCTGGTTATGGAGAAATTATCCCAACGGATAATCCAGATAGAGAAGAGGCCGCAGAAACTACAATTGCACGTTTGGCACTCGATATTGATAAGTTGAAAAAAATGCGACGGAATGCAATTGATGCAGCACTAGAAGCTACTGATGGCTTGAGTGATGCGGAAATTGAGTTGCTTTTTCAAGGTTATCAGCAAGTCGATTCCCAGGGACGCTATACACCTTTTCTTGCGGCAATTAATTATACTTTTAAGCAGTATTTAATTGTTTGAAAATTGTAGATCCCCGACTTCTTTTAGAAGTCAGGGATCTGATGTCTGGTGGGTTAATCTTTTTAGCCCACGGGAAATTATGATATAATATTTGGCTAATTGACTACTGGATATTATCTTAGAGTTCTTGCACTCATTGCTAAAAAATAAATAATTAATTAACCGCAGTAGCCGTTTCGGCTTCCCGGAGAGTAGGACGCAGATGAAGAAGATTTTGCACTCTTGTCTATTACTTCCCCACAAACTTTAACCACGATTTGATATTATCTGGTAATTGCGAAACTAGACGCAATGGCATTTGTGGTGTAGAAAAAGATTGGGCATAATCTGAAGTCAGAAACGGCTGATAAATATTTGCTTCTGGTGTTAATTGTTTAATAAACGCCAAACTCACTCCTTGTGTTAGCTGACGCAAAGTTTTGGTTTCTTCACCTCTTTTTTCTCTCACAATAGTAGTTGCAGCACTCGCAAGATATGCTGGGTCGCTAATACTTAAGTGAGTTCCACCAATGGCAGTTAACAGGTATTTGTTACCGGACAATTGGGTAAAAGGTTCTATTTGATGAGTCAATGCTGGAGTTAATGCATCTTCGGTACCAGTTAAAATTAAAACTGGCTTATCGACTTGATTTAAACCCTTTTTACCAAAGAGTTCACCGACTAGGGGATTTAGAGCGATCGCACTCTTGACTCGCTCATCTTTAAGAAGCAATTTTTCGACAGGTAAGGAAGCTGCCGCACATTGCAACCAGTCTCCAGGTGATTCACCCAAGGAAAGAGAAGTTTTACAATACTGTCGCAACTGTTGGATGTTGACTTCACCTCCCACCAACGCTAAAGCCGTATAACCCCCCAAGGAGTGGCCAATAACAGTTACTTTACTAGTATTAAATTTTCCTTGAAGTTGTCCCGCTTGTGTATTTAGTTTTGTTAACTCATCCAACAAAAAGCTAATATCTTTTGGTCGGTCAATAAATTCCCGAGCGGGTAAAAGTTGTGCTAGGTTGCTTGTATTTGAGGCTCTAGTAACAGATGTGCCATTACTTCCAGGATGCTCGATTGCAGCAACTGTGATGCCATAGGATGCCAGATGACGGGCTAAATAAGCAGAAAATTTGCGGTTAGCACCAAAGCCATGAGAAATAACAACTAGCGGTTGTTGAGAATCACCCCTACTTGCATAAATATCTACAGGAATAGTCCGATTTCTTTGTTTATCTTGTAAGACTATTGTAATAAGTTGAATATTCTGTTTACCATCCGCTGCCGGATTAAATGCTGTTGGTAACTTTGTGTTACTTACTATAGGTAAATCCCTAGCGAGCAACATTCCAATAGCTTGACTTTGTAAGTGGTTAAGGTTGAATTTGGTTGCAATTTGCAGCGCACTTGTAGCATCAATAGTTACATTTTCTTCCGGATAAGCTCGCAAAAACCCTAACGCACTTAAACCGTTGACCTGTCGCAAGGCAAGATTGAGAGTTGCTTGCAAACTTTCCACAGTACTTCCAGGTATAGTCACTCCCAAAGATGCAATTAATTGTTTGCCTTCTGGGGTTCGCACTAACTCATCAATAAATTTGTCGCCTACATTTGGGTCAATTTGCAAACGCCGATTCAGCAATTCTGCCATCTGGGGCGTTACTAAAGATGAAAATATTTGTAATGAAGCAGGCAGTTTCCCTGTTTTGGCAAACTTTTCAATGTCCGCGATCGCTACTGACTGCTGAAACGGCCCCAACTGGATAGTAACTGTTTGAGCCGCCAAAGCAGAGGGCATTGCCGCACCCCAACTGAAAGCGAGAGTTAAACTATAAAATAATCCTTGCATTAAGGATGCTTTTGGTCGATGTCCTCGAACACGCTGAAAATGCATAAGCTTATTTAGTGTTTTCTGCTATATAAAAGCTGATTGTAGTAACTGATACTTTTAACCGAGACATTTTGCGACATCAGAGATATCTTGAATATCCAGTACAACATCACCAACAGAGTCAGTGAAGGTGGTATCCCACATTGCCTTGAGGAAAATCCCCACGGCTCCATTAAAATCTCGTGGTATTTCATAACCACAATTTGGGCATTTAAAGTTCTTAGAACTACCAAGTTTTCTATGAACGTGACCGCATTTAGTGCAGGTCTTTGAAGTATATTCTTCAGTTATTCTCACCAATTTGGAACCGTAGCGGTTACACAAATGTTCAAGGGTTTGAGAGAACTGGTAGAACGCCCAAGTCATCATTGCTCGCGCAGTTTTATTCTTTAACTTCCGTTTCTTTCTAACAACCATTTGGGATGTTTGAAAAGTTGGAAGTACAATTACATCGTAGTTTTTAGCAAGATAAGAGCCGACTTGTTTATGGCACTCAGAACGTAGGTTTTTTATCCTGGTTCTAATTCGTTCCATTGCTTGTCTTAACTTGTATCTTAGCCGCTTACATCCGTGTCCCTTCGACTTATCGTGCTTTGATTTTAGCTTATCAAGGTGAGAACAAAGTTTAGCAATTTTATTAAAATCTCCGTTCCCGAACTCAAGAAAGTCGCTTCCATCAAAGCCAGTCATAAAGGTGCGAACACCAGGATCGAGAGCAATTACCTTGTTAGTAAATTGTAGTGAAACCTCGCTCCTCACCGGGAAATTAGCAAACCAGCGTCCCTTGTTATAAGTAAGTTCTGTAGAACCGTCGGTCAGAACACAGAAATTTTGACCTTTAAATTGAGGCTTTGGTAAATGTTTAGTGGTTGATACCATCCACCTACCATTTTTATAGGCAGTGGGGTCAAATTGAATAGTTAACTTTTGGTCGCGGATACTACGGAACTTAGCTATTTTTAATCCGGCTTGAGGATGTGATTTTTTATTTTTTCCCTTGCTTATAAATTTAGGATTTATTGCGGTTCCTGACCATGCAGTATAAGCTTCCATAGATGCATTATCTAATATCTTAGAAACATTCAAGTCTAAGCACCATTGTGGGATTAAACCTTTATGTTTCAACATTGTCCTAAAACCCCGGACACCGCCTTTATTTCCAACTTTTTCAAAACCTTGATTTTGATTCAAATAAGCTATTGAAATGTTATATACTTTACGTACCGCAGCAACCCATTTTTTCCAAATTATTTCTAATTCTTTACACGGGTACACTCGGTAACTCACTGTCTTCAACAATTTGTTTTTTGTACTTTCGCAATCCGTACAATCTACAACTGAAGACGTGGACGATGGCAAGAATATCTTCAACCATTTCGCGTTCTGGGCTGAGGTAATGCAGGTCGAGAACCAATATTTCAGTCTGCATCCTTGTACACAACCATGCGATAAGATCGAACCCAAAGCGGCAAAGCCGATCTTTGTGGGCAATGACAACAAGTTTGCAAGAGTTTGTGAGAACTCTGTCCAGTAAGCTTTGAAGACCTTTTCGCTTAAAGTTGAGTCCGCTTCCAATGTCGGTGATGATTTCCGCATCGGGATAACGAGACTTAAGAAACTTAACCTGTTGTTCAAGGTCAGACTTTTGACTGCGGCTTGAAACTCTGGCATAAAGTAAGGTTGCTCTTTCGTCTGTGGGATTGCCAGATCGAACAGGGATAATTGAATCGAGGTTATATCTTCTTTGACCACCTTGGGTAAAGATACCTTCGATTTTGCCTTCCGCCAGCCATCTTTCAAGCGTTTTGGTGCTGACTCCCAGTCGGGTAGCAGCGACCCTTGGTGGTACATAATTTATAGTCATCTCGGGTTTTTTAGTTTACTTAAATACTATAACACAAGATGTTCGGCAATATCTAATATGTCTGGATATTTAGCGTCCTATATTTTGCTCCTGTTATAAGAGTAATCCAAAAAATAAATGTTCCCGTTTGTCTTGTTAATACATCTATCCGGACAGGTGGGATGGTTATCTTAGAATATTTTTTTAATTAAAATGCTCTTTATGGGCGATCGCCACCCGTGGGTCGCTTTCAAGAAACACATTCCATAATTCATATATAGTAAGGATTAGAAAAAGAATGTGTTTTTTGATATTTTACGGGAGCGATGATGCCGGGATGTCTACCACCAAAGTCGTATCACGCTCGTCGGAGGCTGACCGGAATGCAGCATTTTCAACAAGCCCTAAATCTCGACCTGAACGGCAAGGGTGAACGGGCTAATAGCTCAAGTAAGGGGTCATCTTACTCAATAAGCTTTTTAACCCATTTTAATGAGTTTAAGCTTTAAGCCCGTTCGCTCTTGAAATTCCGTTCACGTACAGTGTGCCCGCAAGGGCTTAGGTAATTTAATTATGGGTGCGATTTCGAGCTTATTGACAATGCTGCAAGATGTGGGTTAACCAAATTTATATAGTTCTGCTTATTTTCGCTCACCTACCTATATAAATGGTGAAGAAAGTTATTTATCACTTTGTTGCACGTTATAGGTAAGCGGTTGCGGGTTTTTGGAAACATTAGTGTTAGTGTAGTGGGCTATGACAAAAACTGGTAACGTCAGAGTTAACAGAGCGATCGTTGTTCCCACAATGTCTGCCAAACGATGGGAATATGTATCGGGACTGGCAGACTGGCTATTTGAATTCATAGAAAAGAAGAGCTATTCACATTACTTGTAGTTCTACTCTCACCAAGAGAGTCTCTTATTATTGTAGCTATTTTTTGCGCCTTTACTGTCAAGTAATGAATTATTTATATTATTCCTAAAAATGACCTTATATAATTTTTGATACCTAAAAATGTTGATTCAATGTAGTATTTAAATACTAGATATTAAAATTGACAATTAATCTAGCAAACTAATTAATAATAAGTTGTCGTAAATGCCTTCCGCATGACAACGTTGAGCGGATACGAAAAATTACACTTCAATGCTGCTACTTTATCTTAATTCCTAAACTGGCAAGCGGCAAGTTTGAAATCAAGCCATATTCCTTAAAACCTTTTATCACAAGCTTTTAGAATAGATTCTTGTTGCTCGATACTCAAAATTAGCACCGAATAATCACTTAGTACACGTGGGTGCCTAACTGTTTTCGTCAGTAGTTCTACTCAAAACTTTTTCGACTCTACAATCCCGCTCGCTACTATCAGTTTTTTACTGTCACATAACACCGAAGAAATACAGACTAATTACTATTTTTGGCATTTTGTATCAGTAATTACACCCAAAATAAATTTTTAAGTTTTATTTAAGAATATGTGAAAAACATGAATTCAATTTTGTCAATCTACATATCGGTAGACTGATAAAATTCTGTTGGGGGTTTCACCCCTCAAATTTCCAGATTAACAATAAATAATATAATAATGAGAAAACCGCCACTAAAGTAGGGCGGTTTGGTTAAGCAATCGGAGGGTATTTATAGCTTACTCTGCCAATTTTAAAATTGTTGTAGCAAAGTTTGCAGTTGTAAATTATTGACTGTTTTAACGTTTGGCGTAAGCACTCATTGGTTCTTTGATAAAACGAATGTAAAGATGCTTAAAGGTAGACTTAATGACGCGGGGCATGGCAAAATCGATGGGTACGAGCTTGTCAGGTAGCCGCCAATCGTCGATTTGCAATAAGTCAGGATGTAGTTGAGGAAAGTCGATTGCATCAAGTTCACAGCAAAGTCCCATTCGCATCGATGCAGCAACAGTAGGTACTTGTTCGGGAGAAACTTTAAGAATTTCGACTATTGCCCTATCCAAGGCAAATACGTCAGTGGATGCAGCTAAAATACCAAGTGGACGGGGTTCACCTCCACTTGGTCCATTACCTTCATGACCGATAATGCCATCAAGAATTGTTAAGTTGGGATTAATTGCTCTGGCAGTTTCCACTAACATTTCGGCAAAGCGGTTTGCATCTTTTCCTGCCTCCATGTGCCACCAAGCTTTCATTTTGCCGGGAACGCAACCAAATAAATTTTTGGTTCCCATTGTCAACGTTAGTTGTACGTGAGATTTCAGCTTGGGGAGGTTGATTACTACATCTGCTTCCATTGCCTCTTTGCACAGGAGCAGGTGGTTAAACTCTTGGTTGACAGTCTCGTAACGTTTGCCCTGAAACTCGACGATCGGCAGATTCAGTTCTTTTAAAATTGGTTGATAGCCATTTGCTTGAGCGACTCCCTTAGCACTACCAAAAGCGGGACTATCTCCCAAAAATGGAGTTCCACCACATTCAATTACCATTTGAGCAACAGCGTAAACCAGTTCCGGTCGCGTGGTACACTCTTTAGTCGGACGTGCGCCTGTAAGCAGATTTGGTTTGAGTAAAACGCGCTGCCCTGGTTTCACAAAAGCTGCCATTCCCCCGTGATGTTCGAGCAGTGTTTGTAAAGATTCCCGTAATGCCTCATATTCATAAGAAGTCGCTCGAATTAGACTGACAGATGGTGTTTTATGCATATATATCTAACGATGTCCCAACTCCCAACTCCTAACTCCTAACTCCTAACTCCTAACTCCTAACTCCTACTCCCTAATAACACTCATTTCTTCCAGATTTAGCACTTTTGCTAACTCAGTATCACTCATTAGTTTTTTTTCTAATACAATCTGACGCAGGGATTTGCCAGTTTCTAAAGATTCTTTTGCCACTGCAGCAGCGTTGAGATAACCAATGTGTGTATTCAGTGCAGTTACTAAAGCTAAACTAGCCTCAGCGTATGCCAAACAACGTTCCCGATTGGCAGTAATTCCTTTGAGACAACGTTCGGTAAGTGCAGCGATAGTGTTTCCGAGAATTTCGATGCTGTGAATCAGATTGTAGGCAATTAGGGGCATCATCACATTCAATTCTAATTGTCCGGCTTGGGCTGCTAGAGCGATCGCACTATCGTAACCCATCACCTGAAAACAGACCATAGATGTCATCTCTGCCATGACTGGATTATATTTACCCGGCATGATCGATGAACCTGGTTGGACTGGAGGTAGCTGAATTTCTTTGAAACCTGTTTTTGGGCCAGAATCCATCAATCGCAAATCATGGGATATTTTCACTAAATCTTGAGCTAAGTTACGTAAAGCACCAGAAACATTGACAAATGGGGCCATACTCTGCATTGCTGCCATGAGGTGTGGTGCTGGTTCTAAAGGAATATCAATCAGTTCTGATAATGTTTCTACCACACGAGTGCGATACTGGGGATGAGTGTTCAAACCCGTTCCCGCTGCACTTCCTCCCAAACCCAACGCCATCAAGTCCCCACTGGCAGTGTAAATGCGATTTTGGTGTTCAGCAAGGATTTGTGCCCAAGCCCGAAAATTTTCGCCCAAGCGCACCGGTACGGCATCTTGGAGGTGGGTTCTGCCAGATTTAATGACATCTTGAAATTCTGTGGCTTTTTCCTCTAAGGTTGCTCTAGCCGACTCCAAGGCTGGGTGTAATGTCTTTGATAATGCTAACAACCCACCAATTCTAATCGCAGTCGGAATCACATCATTGGTAGACTGTCCGTAGTTAACGTGGTCATTTGGGCTAACCTGCTGGTAATTTCCCTTGGATGAACCCAGAATTTCTAATGCCCGATTTGCTAGTACTTCATTGATATTCATGTGGTGAGAAGTTCCAGCCCCCGCTTGATAAACATCTACCACAAATTGGTCGCGGAATTTTCCCCCCAAGACTTCATCCGCAGCTTCGATAATTGCTTGACTGACATCAAGAGGAATGCAACCCAGTTCGCCATTAACAAAAGAGGTAGCTTTTTTTATTAGAATGCAAGCATCTACGTAAGTATCTAGAGGCATAATACCGCTAATCGGGAAATTTTCGATAGCCCGCAGCGTTTGAATCCCGTAGTAAATGTTACTACGGATTGAGCGATCGCCCATTGAATCGTGTTCTATTCGGAATTGGGAGTCAGGTTGTTGAGCCATAGGGATTTTTAAGTAAACTGATATGCAGAGAAACCATATCAAAAAACGGCATTGCTGAATCAGCATTATCCAAAATCGAATGACTTTACCCAACTGGATAACTTTCTCCCGACTTTTGGGGATACCATTTCTGCTTTACGGCTTGCACAACCCCACGCCACAATCAAGATGGGTATGTTTAGTAATTTTTCTAATTTGTGCGCTGACAGACTGGCTAGACGGCTATTTGGCACGGAAACTCAACCAAATCAGCGAGTTAGGAAAATTTCTTGACCCTTTAGTCGATAAATTATTGGTACTTGCCCCATTACTGGCATTAATAGAACTAGGACAAATACCGGGGTGGGGAGTATTTCTAATTTTAGGACGAGAATTGACGATCGCTGGTTGGCGTGTGAATCAAACTACAATTACAGGTGCAAATATTTGGGGTAAATTGAAAACAGTCAGTCAAATAATCGCGATCGCCCTTTTGATTGCACCTTTACCCCAAGTTTGGCAAACCCCCACCATCATTGCATTCTGGGTTTCTGTTAGTCTAACACTAATCTCTGGTGGAATTTATCTATTGCCGCAGAAAAATGAGTAGTCAATTTTGTCAACTCCTGTTGTAGCAGATGTAACGGATAAATAAAAAAAATTATCAGTTACATCCGTTTTTATCCGCTTCCTCAGGGGTTTAATACTCCGACAAGAAGCAGGGAACCCGTTTTGAGTTGGGGTACTGTATCCACAGATATAAACCTCTTAGAAATTCAACCCTTGTCGGCTTTCAAGATTTCCTCATCCATAGAAAAATCGACCTCAGTCTTATCCCGTCCAGATAACAAATAATCGTTCTGCAACGAGTCTCTTAACCCACTTACTAGATCGTACTCAGGTTGCCAACCCAATTCTGTGACAGCTTTATTAATCGATGCAAAGAAATGCTGTACCCGCATCGGAAAAGCTTTGCGCTTGCCAAAATCAAACTTCTTGGGGTCATAATGGACTATTTTAATTTCATTTGGGGATTTACCCGCAGCAGCGGCACAAGCGTAGGCTATACCATCAAAAGTAACAAAGCGATCGCCTGAGATATTGTAAATTTCTCGTGCAGTCATTGAATTTCCCAATATCTTGGACATTGCATTTGCTAAGTCCTTGACATGACCTAGCTGAGTGATGTGCATTCCATTACCGGGGATAGGAATCGGGCGATCGCGAACAATTCTGTCGAAGAACCAGGATTCTAATTCGTTATAGTTTTGAGGGCCGTAAATATATGTGGGACGGATTGAAGTAAACGGTATTCCCTGAGTAGCGAGAAAAGCCTCAGTATCGTATTTACCCTTATGGCGACTTTTTGGATCGACGCGATCGCCTTCGATGTGGGGCAATTGATCTGATTTTAGATATACTCCAGCAGAACTCATGTATACAAAATGTTGCACGCGGTCTTGAAAAATTTCCGCTAGTGGTTGAGTATCAGTAAGTTCCCTACCGTTGTTGTCAAAGATAGCATCAAAATTTTCTGATGATAATTTTTCTTTGAGTTGACTAGGATCAGTGCGATCGCCTGTTATTTGTCCGACTCCCTTGATCGAAGGTAGCTCCCGATTACCACGATTGAACAACACGACCTCATGTCCTTGTTCCACCAACATCTGAGTCAGATAAACACCAATGAACCGAGTGCCACCCATAATTAAAATTCGCATAAATTCCCACTTCCTATGTCACGCACGTATTCAGTTAGCTATTTAAGGTGCTTGATACTGAGGTTATCAGGTTGCGGCATCCTACTGGAACCTCTGTTGTTGGGATTACGTCTTAGGGTACGGGTGGGGCATTTCCCATTTATCAATCGCAACGAGAAACAACAAAGTTAAAACAGCGAACAGTCGTGAACAAACCAGAGCTGTCGAACCTTTGCCCTTAAACCTTATGTGTTTAAACTCATAACTGATAACTGCCTTACGTGTTTTCTACCTACTAAAAGTTAGCTGTGCCCTTGAAATATGCTCTAGTACATGAGTGGCTTACACCTAAAGCAACTGGCGGTTCAGAACTCGTTGTTAAAGAAATTCTGAATCATGTCGATGCTGACTTATATGCCCTCATCGACTTTGAATCCAGTAACCCTGAAAGTTATTTATATAAGCGTCAAATTGGCACAACGTTTCTCCAGTATTTGCCTTCTGCTCGCAATGGTGTACAAAAATACTTGCCGTTATTGCCGTTAGCGATTGAACAGTTGGATTTGCGCCAGTATGACGTAATTTTATCTTCATCCCACGCAGTTGCCAAAGGAGTGCTAACAACTCCAGAGCAACTGCATATTTGCTATTGCCACACTCCCATGCGCTATGCTTGGGATTTGACGTTTGATTATCTTTCCGGAAGTAAGTTGGGTAATGGTTTGGCGGGTATTGCCACCCGTTATTTGCTGCATGGTTTGCGTCAGTGGGATGTCAGTAGCGCCAATCGTGTTGATTATTTTATTGCCAACTCCCAGCATATAGCTCGTCGCATTTGGCGTTGTTACCGACGAGAAGCAACAGTAATTTACCCACCAGTAAATGTGGAAGAATTTCCGTTTCAAGCACAGAAAGAAGATTTTTACCTAATCGTTTCCCGGTTGGTTAGTTATAAACAAGTATCTTTAATAGTCAGGGCTTTTAATCAATTGCAAAAGCCTTTAGTAATAATTGGCACAGGAGAAGATATGGACAAAATTCGACAAATAGCAAAATCTAATATAAAAATACTGGGATGGCAACCAGATAATGTGGTAAAAAACTATATGAGTAATGCTAAAGCATTTGTGTATGCGGCTCGTGAAGATTTTGGTATCTCCCTAGTGGAAGCACAAGCTTGCGGCACTCCTGTGATTGCTTACGGAGCCGGTGGTGCATTGGAAACGGTGCGTTCAATTTACTCCTCACCCACAGGAACAGGAACAGGTATATTTTTCGGGGTGCAAACAGAGACAGCTTTGGTCGAGGCAGTCGAAAAATTTGAAGCCCAAATCGGCAAGTTCAGTCCAGAATATGCTCGATTACATGCTGCCAAATTTTCGCCAAAAGTCTTCGCACACAGCTATCTAGATTTTTTAAATAGTAAGAGCGAAAAAAGACCAGCGCAGAAGTGATGGTCGCACTTTGTATGCTCAAAGTGTAGGCTTTTGGAAATTTCCCTCCAGAAGCACCTCGTCTGGCTTTAAGATTGGGACTATGTGTGGTGTGGATAATAAGGAGTATGATGACTGCCCAGAGTTCATTCCTCTCCGGCAAGCGATCGCGTACTTTCTTAAAGCGTGGTCAAGAAAAAAAGACGCCTAAACTGCAATCGAAAGGTTTGTCTTTTGCTGGCTTAAACGGAGAGTTCGTCAAGCGATTGTTCGACATTGTGTTTTCGAGTCTCGTGTTGATTTTGTTTTCCCCGATCTACATGATTTTGGGCTTGCTGATCGCTCTAAGCTCGGAGGGTCCAATTTTTTATGTTCAAGAACGGGTCGGCAAAAACTATAAGCGATTTAATTGTATTAAATTTCGCACAATGGTAAGCAATGCCGACGAAGTTCTGATGCAGATTGTGGAAACCTCCGAAGAACTACGGGAAGAATTTGAGAATAATTTTAAGCTCAAGCAAGACCCCCGAATTACCAAAATCGGTCAATTTTTGCGAATTACCAGCTTGGACGAGTTTCCCCAATTCTGGAACGTTTTACTCGGGGATATGAGTGTTGTGGGCCCCAGACCTTTGGTAGAAAAAGAACTACCCAAATACGGTTGTCACATAGACGAGGTTTTAACGATTCAACCAGGAATCACTGGATTATGGCAAGTTTCTGGACGCAACGACATTCCCTATCCCCGACGAGTCCAAATAGACCTGCATTACGCCAAATTCAGGACTTTATGGCTCGACTTGTGGATCATATTGAAAACAGTTGGTGTTGTCATTATCCCTAAAAATAACGGGGCGTACTGAAATCCTTGCTAGTCATTAGTTGGACTAAACATATGAAGCTAATGACTTTCCTCTCTACGCTTGATTTAATCTTAACAAATACGAAAACTGTATAAAGTTTTGGTGAAGATAATACAAATTATACCGACTCAGCCAGGAATTATTTGTTATAGAAAGGGAGACCACCTTAAAAATACTTTCAAATCAGCATAAATACTGATATATTTTTGCTGAAATGTAAGTGAAACTCGTAGGTTTCCCATTGGGCAATTTAGCAATAAGCTGCTAGGTTATACCAGGTTGCCTGTATAAATTTCATTGCCATTCGACAAGGGACTATTGAGCATGACGCAACAAAAGCGAGCGCTGATTACTGGGATTACGGGTCAAGATGGTTCATATTTGAGTGAGTTTTTGCTAGAGAAAGGTTATGAAGTTCACGGGATTATCCGTCGTACTTCTACGTTCAACACAGACCGCATCGATCATATTTATGAAGACCCTCACACTTCAGGTGCGCGGTTGTTTTTACACTACGGTGACCTCACGGATGGAACCACGCTGCGCCGCATCATTGAAGAAGTCCAGCCAATAGAAATTTATAATCTGGGCGCTCAATCCCACGTACGTGTAAGCTTTGACTCTCCAGAATATACGGTAGATGCAGTCGGAATGGGAACATTGCGTCTGTTAGAAGCAATCCGTGATTACCAGCATCGGACTGGGATTCATGTCCGCTTCTACCAAGCAGGTTCTTCGGAAATGTATGGTTTGGTGCAAGCTGTACCCCAAAGCGAAGCAACACCATTTTATCCTCGCAGTCCGTACGCCTGTGCAAAGGTTTACGCTCACTGGCAAACAGTAAATTACCGCGAATCTTACGAGATGTTTGCTTGTAACGGCATTCTGTTCAATCACGAATCTCCACGTCGCGGCGAAACTTTTGTCACCCGCAAGATTACGATGGCAGTTGCTCGGATTGTTGCTGGTAAACAGAAAAAACTTTTTATGGGTAATCTAGATTCCAAACGGGATTGGGGTTACGCGAAAGATTACATCAAAGCTATGTGGGCTATGCTCCAAAAAGACCAGCCAGACGATTATGTAATCGCGACCGGTGAAACCCACACGGTACGAGAATTTTTGGAACGTGCGTTTGGTTATGTAAATCTTAATTGGGAAGATTACGTAGAGTTCGACCAACGCTATCTGCGTCCATCGGAAGTAGACTTATTAATTGGCGATTCTACCAAGGCACGCCAGAACTTGGATTGGGAACCTTCAGTAACATTCGAGGGACTTGTTTCCTTAATGGTGGAAGCTGACTTACAAGCATTGGGTTTGACTTCACCAAATGGCGAAGGTTCATCCATGCCTTATGACATCGCTACTGTTCGTCAAGAACTTGGTGTGCTGCACTTTTAAAACACCGATAAGGACGAAAATATGAACGCCTTAGATTTAAAAGATAAGCGGATTCTTGTGACTGGTGGGGCTGGTTTCCTCGGACGTCAGGTAATAGATCAACTGTGTCAGGCTGGAGCTTCCTCCGAGAAAATTACAGTCACGCGATCGCGTGACTGCGATTTGCGGGTCATGGATAATTGCAAACGTGCAGCTGACAATCAAGATATTATTATCCACCTTGCAGCTCATGTTGGCGGTATCGGTCTGAACCGCGAAAAACCTGGTGAGTTGTTCTACGACAACTTGATGATGGGTACCCAGCTCATTCACGCGGCCTATGAAGCTGGAGTAGAAAAATTTGTCTGCGTTGGCACTATCTGTGCTTATCCCAAATTCACTCCAGTGCCATTCAAAGAAGATGATATTTGGAATGGCTACCCAGAGGAAACTAACGCCCCCTACGGTGTGGCAAAGAAAGCGCTGTTAGTACAACTGCAAGCTTATCGCCAGCAGTATAACTTTAACGGCATCTACCTGCTCCCAGTGAATTTGTACGGTCCTGAAGATAACTTTGATCCGAAAAGTTCCCACGTTATCCCAGCCTTAATTCGTAAGGTTCAAGAAGCCCAAGCTAGAGGAGATAAACAACTTCCTGTTTGGGGTGATGGCAGTCCTACCCGCGAGTTCCTTTACTCGGAAGATGCGGCAAGGGGCATTGTCATGGGTACCGAATTTTATAACGATTCTGAGCCCGTGAACTTGGGGACTGGTTATGAAATCTCTATCAAAGATTTGATTACTCTCATCTGTGAATTGATGGAATTTGAGGGCGAAATTGTTTGGGAAACTCACCAACCCAACGGACAACCCCGTCGTTGTTTGGATACTGCTCGGGCAAAAGAAGCTTTTGATTTCACTGCTCAAGTAGAATTTAAGCAAGGGTTGAAAAATACAATTGAATGGTGGCGGAATAACGCTGCTTAATTGGAATAATAGCAGATTTTAAATACTATAGACGCGAAGACACGAAGATATTTTTTTAGTGTCTTCGCGTTTACGTTGTTTTATAAATGAAGGAAGAAGGAAGAAGGAAGAAGGAAGAAGGAAGAAGGAAGAAGGAAGAAGGAAGAAGGAAGAAGGAAGAAGGAGGTTTTTAGATGGGGATTGGAACCCCAACTCAAAATGGACGGCCTTGAGAACGATCGGAGTCTAAAAAAGAACAGCGAGGATAGCGTGTAAAAATGGAAAAATCACAGTTACGCCGCACTCTCCTAAAAAAACGCCAAGCAATGTCAAAAGAAGATTGGCGCATTCATAGCGATCGCATCTGTACTCTCCTTGCTTCTTCTCCTATGTTTACCCAAGCAAGAACGATACTCGCCTATTTCAGCTTCCGCCAAGAAGCCGATTTAAGTCCTTTATTTACCGATACTCACCACCGTTGGGGATTTCCTCGCTGTGTCGGTAACAGTCTTTACTGGCATCTGTGGGCACCGAATGAACCAGTGAAAACAGGGGCTTATGGCATTCTTGAACCCTATCTTGATGCCCCAATTATAGAACCAGAACAGGTGGATTTGATTCTCGTCCCTTGTGTTGGTTGTGATTATCAAGGATATCGTTTGGGTTATGGTGGGGGTTATTACGATCGCCTGCTAAGTTCACCTGAATGGGGAATGAAACCAACTATTGGAATTGTATTTGATTTTGCTTATTTATCAGAGTTACCGATTGAGCCTTGGGATAAACCTTTACAAGCTATTTGCACAGAAACGCAGATTGTCAAAAGAATCCAGTTATAAGTTGTAATTTTTATAACTTGATGTATGTTAAAACCTCTAAAAGTAATCTAAGAAATAAATCATCCTGTAGGATAGGCGTATGGAGGTTTAACGCTTGAGTGAGGAAGCCAATGAATGAAAGATGGATTATCTTCATGCTGCAAATTTGAACCCCTTGGCAGAGGATAGGGAGGCTCTCAACTACAGGAATCCTAAACATGACCAAGGATAATCAGCCAGAGGACGGTATAAAACGCTCAAAGGGTAAATTTGACCCAGTTACAGAGACAAGAGATTGGGCAATAGCCGCATCTGAAGATAATTGCAAGCGGATTGCTAGAAACACAGGTAGGCGATTAATAGAAATAATTGATACAGAAGATAAGCCACTGCCAATAGTTTGTATTTTTGAGGATATTATTTATGACTGAAACAGCAACCCAAATTCCACTAAGTACAGTGATTCCCATATTTGCGGCCATTTCAGATCGCAATTGGGTAAAGTTTAAAGAGCTTGAATTGGAGTTCGCCAATAATCACGGCGTAGAAACTTGGGCTTCGGTTTTTAACTTTCGCGTCCTGCCTGCGTTAGATAAGGAAACTAAAACCTGGGTACTGGTTCAAAAATGCAGCAAAGGTTACACAGTCAAGCAGGTAGCATGATTAAGATAATGTTTTGCTGTTGAATCGTTCAAAAAAGCAGCAACATGAATGACGTTCAAACCTCGGTCAAACGTGGCTGAGGTTTAAACTTCGGGGTTTTTAGCTTGCCTCATTATAATTAAAATATTATTTTGTATAGTAATTTCACATAAGTAGGTAATAAGTTTTTTTAGATATATTTTTGTTAAAAACTAACTTGAAATAACCATCATTTGTTGCGAATATTTAACCATTTAGCCAGGAAACAGATGAGTAATATCAAAAGTGGAAATCGGTTATTGATGTATGGGTTATTGTTGGCGATCGCACTAATCACCCTGTTCCCACTACTGTGGCTAATTAGTACAGCGTTGAAGTCGCAAACAGAAAATATCTTTCAGTCTCCACCGCAGTTGCTGCCGTATAAGCCGACCTTGGATAACTTTGTTTCTGTTTGGCAGAGTAATCCAATGGGACAGTATCTGTTCAACTCTACCTTAGTTGCAGTGGTAACTGTGGGCTTAAACCTGCTGTTTTCTGCTTTAGCGGCTTATCCTTTAGCTCGACTATCCTTTCCTGGAAGAGACTGGATTTTTATTGCGATCGTCACTACGATTATGATTCCCTTCCAGATTGTGATGATTCCCTTGTATATTTTGATAGTCAAGCTGGGTTTGGCAAATAGTTATTTGGGAATGATTTTCCCCAGTTTAGCTTCTGCCTTTGGGATATTTTTGTTGCGACAAGCTTTTATGGGTGTACCTAAAGAAATGGAAGAAGCGGCTAGGATGGATGGTTGTTCAGATTTAGGTTTGTGGTGGCACATCATGCTGCCAGCAATTCGTCCGGCATTAGTGACGCTGGCAATTTTCGTATTTATTGGCTCTTGGAGTGATTTTCTTTGGCCGTTAATTGTCATTCAAGATGAAAATTTATACACCCTTCCCTTGGGTGTTGCCAAGCTAGCTGGTACGTTTTCTTTGGACTGGCGGTTGGTTGCTGCTGGCTCAGTAATTTCGATTGCTCCAGTACTGGTATTATTTTTATTTTTACAACGCTATATTGTGCCAACGGAAGCTGGAAGTGGTGTGAAGGGTTGAAGAAGGAAGAAGGAAGAAGGAGGAGGTTTATATATATTAGGACTTACGCAAAACAATTAAAAAATTAACCGCCATAGGCGCTTCGCCTTCCGTTTCGGTAGTACGCCATAGGCGCGGTAGGCGCTTCGCCTTCCATCGGTACGGCTTCCGTTTCGGTAGAGATAAGAGTTTCAGAGAGTTTTTGCGTAAGTCCTGTATATGTGGATACAGTATCCCAACTTAAAATTGGCTCCCTTTAGAGGTCGGGGTATTAGACCCCTGAGGAAGCGGATAAAATCGATGCTTGTAAGAATTTTCAGTATATTTATAGTTAGCCGAGTCTTAAAGGGAAGTGTGAGAACTACGACTTAATAAGCGCCGCTTTTTCTAAGCACAACCCAAATAGTTTTGAAAATCAAACTCAAGTCGTAGGTTATAGACCAGTTTCGTTGGTAATTTATATCCATGCTGACAATGGTTTCAAAGTCTTTGATACTAGAGCGACCATTAGCTTGCCAAACTCCGGTAATACCTGGTTTGACTTGCAATCTCTGGCAGTGATGTTCTTGATAGTGGATCACTTCGTCAGGAGTTGGCGGACGGGTACCAACTAAGCTCATATCCCCCTTCAGGACGTTCCAAAATTGGGGAAATTCATCCAAACTGGTGCTGCGTAAAAGTCTACCTACGCGAGTAACCCGAGGGTCATGAAGACATTTGAATATGTGACCGTTGGCTTCGTTTTTTACCAGATGCTTGAGTTTATCGGCATTGATGACCATAGAACGAAACTTCCATATCCGGAAGGGTTTTCCGAAAATTCCGCAGCGAATTTGGCTGTAAAATATCGGACCTGGGTCATCAATCTGGGTCGCAATGGCTACAGGAATCGCAACAAAAGCTGTAATTATCAGTCCAATAATAGCTCCAATAATATCAATTAGTCGTTTTGAAATGCTTCTAGTTGAAGGATGAATTGGCTGTTGTGAGAAATTTACTGAATCAGGGTGACTCAGTTGGGCTAATTTCGCAGCAAAAATTGCCGTATCAGAAGTAGTGCTAGACACGGTATTTATTCGGTTTTTACTTAGTTGACTGTTATGTTAAATATATACAACAGTTTTATCTACTGAGAAGTAGAAACCCAGAAGTTCATACAATCTTTCAATTAAACCAGGTTAATTTAAAATTTCCGTATTTTTTCGCAATCACTAAATAAACTTAAACCTCTACTCGTAGGTACTTGAGTCGCAAGCCCCCTGCCCCCAATTCTGTTCGAGAATAGAATTCAAACTCTCCTACAATTGGGGAGCCACTGCGTTTCTTGGCTCTGCCGACTTGTAGCATGTGGCGTGGATTTAGGGGACTTTACCTTACACATAACCTAATTAGCAACTCAATACAGCGAAATTAACCGTATAGGGTTCTAGGAGTGATTGCTGTGTACTTCCTTTAATTGCAGTCAGATAGCGACGCAGAGCCTGTAATTGTTGCAAATTGGGACGATAGGTGAGACTACCTTGTTTTTCAAACAGTGGTGCAGAGGCGATCGCTTTATAGTCGGCATTTTGTTGAGAACTTTGCCCAAGCCAGGTGAAGTCAATAGTGTTTGGGATCAAACCGGGAGGTAGTTCACCTTCCAAGAAAGCTAGCAAACGTTGCTGACAGCTGCGAGTATTAATACCACGACCCTCGAATAACTGAATAACTTCGCCAAAAGACACAGAGCGTTCTGGTAAAAGTCGCAGTAATTCGGTAAAGAGGAAATAATCAGTGTATTGTTGCCGGGGTACTTCTAAGACTTGGGGATGTAAAGGCAACATTGCCAGTCCGTATGCTACACGGCTACAGGTGGGGATGCCATTTTCACCGAGATACAAATCTTGAATAATCTTGGCGTTGGGGAGTTTTTGGCGCAACCAACGACTGACAGCACCAATTGACGCAACTCCACCTGTAAGGATGGCTTGATTGATGGCTTCTGTGGGGATGCCACGAGCGACCAATAATCTGTTGAGTTCCCGGTTGAGACGACGGACAAAGGGGACAAAGACTTGACTCTCCAAGTCTCGCCGTTGTAATGTCCAACGCTGGTCTGCTAAATCTAAGGTGAAAGACTCTTGGTGTTGCAAAATTAAACGCAAGGCGATCGCTGCATCTAAGACAGCTTGTCCAAGAAGCGAACTTTCTAAACGCTGAATAAGACGAGTTCGTTCTATGAGGTCGGGTTCTCCCGGTCTGGGTAGGTCTAATGTTTCCAATCCCAAACTAGAAAAGCGCATTTGGTCTAAACCGGGAATGGCTGGTTGCCAATGCCAAGGGTTACTGCTGATAGTTTTGTTTTCTTCCTGCAACAAATTGCGTGATTCTCGCCATTTTGCCGGAAACAGTAGCTGGCAGATAATATCTTGCTCAATGCCTTTGCCAGCAAAAGCGAAACTGTGGAGCATGAAATCGCTGTGTGCCAATTCTTGGAGATTTTCCGGCAAATCTACTAGTGCCATTTCTGTACTGCTGGCTCCAATATTGATAACCAGGGTATTGCCAACTACAGGATGCTCGCTGACTTTAGCAAGACGAGAACCAGTTTTTGTACTGAGTTTAACTATTTCGCCGTTCGCTCCATCAAGTTCCGAAAGTAGACTAGCGATCGCTTCTTCCACAAAAAATACTTGTTGTGGATGTGGCACGAGTTTGCTAGTAATTAATGCCTCCCGGACGTTGAAGCGATATTGTTCCGACCAGTTCGAGGGACAAGTGCAAATAATTCCAGCAACTTTACTGATAATGTTGCGGAAGGTAGCTCCATCTATACCAACAGCAGCAGCGGTTAAACCAGGAGTGGTGCTGGTGCGGTCTGATTTTAAAGTTAATAGCAGTTTCGAGAGCGATCGCACGATCCAAATCAAAGGAACCATAGAAAATTCATTCAGTTGCAATACTGGTTCCCATTTTTGGCGATCGCTCTTGTAGGGTATAGCTATATGTAAATAAGGCTTTAACTGTGCCGAGAAGAGATTATGTGTCGCTTCTGCTGGTATCACTGAAGGAGGTACAGAAGCTGCGGGTAAATAAACCTCTGCTGGTAAACGAAACGATCGCGCTAAAGAAGAAGTTGTATCTGTTTCATCTTCTGCTGACCAATAAAGAGGATATACTTCAGTGTTAGAACGATTCAATAGCGCAGCAGAAATACCAGTTGTACCTAAATCAATTCCTAAATACCAAACTGCCGATTCGAGAGCATCCTTTGATTCGGAATCGTTTATTGGGGTTGCAACACTGAGGAAAGAATTATCTTGATTTAAATTTGTTACTTCTGGTTTCTCGCTTTCAACAATTAGCGATTCTTCTGTAAAGGAGTCAAAGGTATTTGGCGTAACTTGTGATTCCAGGCTGTCTGTGTTTAAAGTGTGAGTGTTATCTGTATTTTCTTGATTTTCTACATTAGTTGTGGATGAATTTAGCTCTCCATCGAAGTATGCCAAATCCTGCTCCAATTGCCTTAACTGAGCTTCATCAAGGGAAATATCAGGGACTCCATCTGTTGGAGATTTCTTGTTGAAGAATAAATTTTCTCTGCTGGAGGCGGGAGTATAGTTATCTGAAGACTGTTCTAAATTGCCTTCACTTATGACTGGCTCGAAATTCGCTGACGTTGGGATTATAGCATTATTAACAGGCAACTCCTCTACATGGACAAAATCAGTCAATAGTTCAGTCAAGTTGTGAATTGTATCAGCACTGGCTGGAGCTTCATAATTATTTTGACTTTCTTCATGTGGCAATATATTCCATATATCTGATAATTCTTCAGTGGTTTCAACTGGTGATTCTGGTGAGGAACCTAACAAAATATCGTTTTGTTGATTAACCCACAAGTCTGGTGTTGGGGGAGTTGGGGGAGTTAGTTCTGAGGTATCCTCTACTTCATCGGCAATTTCGGGTTTTTGTGATGGAGCTGGTATGGGGATAACAGATGGCTCGTTTTTTGGTAAGGGAATGTTGAGGCGAGTATTATTTATATCATCAAGACCAAATAAACTTGCGTAAAGTTGGTCTACTTCATCAGCAACTACCTGAGAACGTGCCTGCTGCAATTCGACTGGAATTACTGTAGTCTCAATACCTGATAAATCTTGGACATCTTGCCCCAACTCCAAAAGTACAGCATCCAAGTCCGGTACAGTGGCAGTATCCTCGATTGCTTCAAAGTCTAATTCTTGAAGATTAATAGTCCCTGTGCTTTCTTTATGGCTTTCGGGAGCCTGGTTCTTGATATCGGCTGTTTGAGGAACCTCTGCGGTTTGTTGCTGCAACAGAGAAGCCAAATTATTGATTAAATTTTCTAGTTGTTCCCCTTGGACTCCTTTACTCCCCATTTTTCCCAAAGCTTGGGATAAGGATTCGTGGTAGGTTTGGATGTTCTGCTGTAAAGCTTCAAATACAACATTCACAGTGCCATCTAATGCATCTAGACGTTGATCCAAATTGCTCGCCAGATTTGTTAAATGCTCCACCTGACTTGAGGAATGGAGTCCGGCTTGAGTATTAAACGTTTCATCTGTTAACGAGGAACTAGTAGCATCCATTGTTAGGAACTGCTGACTTTGGGCATAATTTGTCGAATCCTCGTAAGATGGTGTTAAAGAAAATGCAAGGCGATTTGTTAGCACTTGCAAAAACTCGGAAATCATTTGTTCTTGATTTTCTACCTGCTGCGCTAAAGAGTTATTGTGCAGCCGTCTTTGCTCTAATTGCTTGATTTCCTGCACAAGATTTGCTCGCTCTTGCAGCAGTCCTTGTAATTCTGCTTGCAATGGCTGCATCAATGCCGAAAAATCATATTGTGGTGAAATATGAGAATTTTCCTCTGTTGATGAAGGCAGGCTAACTGACCCCTTGTCAACGCTATCGGCAAATTTTGCCAACAAAGGTGATGATTTCGACTGGTTGTCACGCTCCTCACTTTGAGATAAGTTAACAAGGAAGTTGCGAATCCTTTCCAAAACCTGCCGTGGTTCTTGCCCTTGAGTAGACAGAATCCTTGGCAAGAACTTGCTTTGGGAAGCAAGTAAATTATCAATATCTGCAATCAGTGTTTGAATTTCAGTTGCGCGGGAAGTCACTTTGGTTTACCTTAACTAGAACTGTACGAAGGGAAATGGGAGTGCAAATACAGTAAAGACTTTTTAGCTGGTTGTCTTGGTAATTTCCGGAATTTTGTTTTTTCGTGCCCAAACTTACAAGTGTAATGTTACTGATCTGCGAACATCCTGCAACTACAAAAGGGCAACAATCAGTTTTAAAGATTAGCTCAGTTAGTACACCTCAAGTCCAGCGACACAAAACTTATCTTCAAGTTCCCAGCTACCATAGGTCGGCGGAATGCACCATTCTCAAGCCCCAAAAAACCGGGAATACCCACGAAAATATAGGGTTTGAGGTTATGATTTTTGCTGAAAACCCGGTTTCTGCCTTTGGTGCATTCCAGTCAAACACGAAATTTTCCTGCGTGACGGCGGATTTTTGGTTAAAAATTGCTAAAACTTTACATTAGCAATTTTTAACGGCCTTGAACATTAATTTTGCTTGCTATTGAACGCACCCCACCCACCCAAGTCTTACGCTACTTTGGGCTTTCGTGCCCTTCGACGTTATTTTTGTGAACTGGGTTGTGCTTTTATAACCTAGGCTTAAATTGGCACTCTTGTTTGTTGTGTATATTGCAGCTTTAATAAAGATGTTCTAATGGAAGACCGATATAGCTTGCTCACCCCCGGCCATCCCTGGATTATCTCGGCTCCCTTTTTTCAAGGGTTGCCAGAAAGCGTTGTGGAACCAGCTCTCACCCATCTTGTCGCTCGCTCTCATCCAGCGAATCAAGTGATTCTCCTAGAAAATGATTGGGGCGGTTCAGTATATTTCATTATGGAAGGATGGGTAAAAATTCGCACATACAATCTGGAAGGTAAAGAAGTAACGCTGAATATTCTCGGTAAGGGAGAATTGTTTGGTGAAATGGCGGCTTTAGATGAAGTACCTCGCTCTACTGATGTGATTACTCTAACTACTACAATGATTGGTAGTATGCCGGCACAAGATTTTGTTAAGTTACTTCATACAGAACCTTTAGCCGGAGTCAGATTAGCCCAATTGATGGCGCGACGCTTGCGACAAGTCAATCGCCGACTGCGTTTGCGCGAATCTGACAGCCTATCACGAGTGGCAGATACATTAATATTTTTAGCCGAGGGACAGGGAAAAAAAGCAGATACAGGAACCGAAATTCCTAATTTACCTCACCGTGAATTAAGTAGTTTGAGCGGACTGGCGCGAGAAACGGTTACCCGAGTATTGACAAGACTAGAAAAAAAAGGCTTGATTAAACGCGATCAAGATGTAATTTGCATTCCCGATTTGTCAGCCTTAGAAAGAATGATTGTCTAACTACTTGTCAAAATATGAGCGATTTTGATTCTTTGCCACATGAGCCTACTGAGCATTCATCCGGAACATCGGAAACTGTTAAAGATTTTAAGCGTTCTTTGAGCGACTCCCCTGGAGTATCGCCTCTAAAACTGGATGTGGCATTAAGAATGGTGGAAACGGCCTTTTTTGCCAGTACCGCCAGCTTAATCTGGTTTATTAATGTCTATTTCCCTCTAGGCCCAGTATTGCGGATATTTTTTCCCGTACCGATCGCTTTAGTTTATTTGCGTTGGGGCACACGAGCGGCATGGATGGCGGCACTGACCAGTGGGTTGTTGCTTTCGGTGCTGATGGGTCCGATTCGCTCTTTGCTGTTTGTGATGCCTTTCGCCTTTATGGGCGTGCTTTTGGGGTCGGCTTGGCATCGTCGTGTTCCCTGGGTTGTTTCTATCACCTTGGGGGCGCTGCTGGGCACTATTGGAGTCTTTTTTCGGATATGGTTGCTGTCTGTATTGACAGGTGAAGACTTGTGGGTTTACCTGATTAACCAGGTGACGGAATTGGCTGAATGGATTTTTCTAAAATTGGGAATATTGGCAACACCCAGTATATTTTTTATTCAAATCGGAGCGATCGCTTTGATTGTGGTCAATAATTTTATCTATTTGTTCGTAGTCCACGTCGCTGCATGGTTTTTGTTAGATCGCTTGGGTAATCCCATCCCCCGTCCCCCACACTGGGTACAAGTTTTGATGGATTATGAATGAGTTATCCTCGAATAAACTTTTTAAGACCCCGACCCGATTCAAGTCGTCCGTTTTTGAGTTGGGGTTTAAGTCCCCACCTCTTCCTTCTTCCTTCATTCCTCTTCCTTCTTCCTTCTTCCTTCTTCCTTCTTCCTTCTTCCTTCATTCCTCTTCCTTCTTCCTTCTTCCTTCATTCCTCTTCCTTCTTCCTTCTTCCTTCTTCCTTCTTCCTTCATTCCTCTTCCTTCTTCCTTCTTCCTTCTTCCTTCTTCCTTCATTCAAGAATTAAGTGATTCAAATTTATACTCAAATTACTCAGGGCGAGAAATGGATTGCTAAGTATCGGGGTACTTCCCCCGTTTTTGCGTGTGTTTTAGGTTTTACTGACACTGGTCTGATTCCAGGAATTTCCGCTGCTGGCTTAACTCCAGAAGACCGGAAATATACCGCAATTGCTGATGCTGACTTTTTATACTACGGCACAGGTACCAAACCGCAGTATCCCCTGCCACCACTGACTGCTGGGGCTTCTCCTGTTGTGATTACTCGCGCGATAGTTGAGTCATTAAATATACCTGTATATTTATTCAATGCCGGATTACCTCAGCCTCCCACCGTTCCAGTAATTGACTTAGGAGGTTTCCCAGCTAAATGTTTAAGCCAAGGTAGGGCAATGGAACTAGCAACAGTACAGCATTTGCTAGAACAGGGACTACTTTGGGGGGAACGATTGGGTAATAAAAACCAAGATGGGTATGTAATTTTAGGCGAGTGCGTTGTCGGTGGAACTACTACCGCATTGGCGATTTTAACTGGCTTGGGTATAAATGCTGCTGGCAAAGTTAACAGCAGTCACCCTGTTTGCAACCACGAGCAGAAATGGGCAGTGGTAAAAGAGGGGTTGGAGAAAATGAGGGGGAGAGATTGGGATCAGGAAACGCAAAGAAATTTTGGCTCTGTCCCCGTCTCCCCATCTCCTCTAGAATTAGTTGCATCCGTAGGTGATCCCATGCAGGTGGTGGTGGCTGGAATGGCGATTTCTGCCAGCCGTCATTGCGGTGTACTACTGGCTGGTGGCACGCAAATGCTCGCAGTGTATGCTTTATCTTGTGCGATCGCTCAAACTTACAGTTTATTTTGGTGTCCTCAACAAGTCGTGGTGGGAACTACCCGTTGGGTAGCAGAAGACCCCACAGGTAGTACAGTTGAATTAGCTCAGTTAATTGCTGAAACTCCCCCTCTACTCGCAACTAGCTTGAGTTTTGCTGATTCTGGCTATCCGCAACTCAAAGCTTATGAACAGGGCTTTGTGAAAGAGGGTATGGGGGCTGGAGGTGCTTGTATTGCGGCCCATCTGAGCCACAATTGGGAACAAGAGCAACTGTTGAAAGCAATTGAAGCCCAATTGGTTGAATGAAGGAAGAGGGAAGAAGGAAGAAGGAAGAGGTTTATACAGCACTTTGCAAGTAAATGAAGTACACCCCCTCCCCTTGGCAAGGGGAGGGTTGGGGAGGGGTATTTCTGTACCTCACAAAGTTGAAATTTGCTGTATATGTGGTTTCAGACTCCAACTCAAAACTAGCGACTTGAATCGGGTCGGGGTATTAAAAAGTTTATTCGAGGATAATAATTTTTTTGACTGTTAACTATTGCCTATTAACAGTCAGGATTAACTTAAGATATGCTAGCTAGTGATGAATTCTTTTGAGGAGTAATTGCTCTTCTAATGCCGCAATGCGATTATATGCAGCTGTTAATTGGGCTGTCAGTCGCTGGATTTGGATTTCTGGCGTTAACTGCCTTTCTGCTCCTTGGATATTGGCATCAGGGTACATCCCATCGACTAATACATCCTTATGTTCCATCTCTGAGCTGAAACTGAAATGTCCTATACGCTCTTGTTTTCGAGCATCCTTATTTTCCAGTAAATCCTTTGCTTGAGTTCTATCTAAGCTAGCTTCCGATAACACTTGAGACACTTTACCGTCAAGCTGCTCAATCACCTGGTAGAGGGCATCCAGTTTATAACTCAAATCCTGGACTTGCTTCTCTAATGAATCCATTTAATACCCTCATCGGTTTATTTTATTTTTTATATAGTATTCAATCTATCCCCTAAATTAACGATACTTATGATTTATTTAATTATTAACATTTTGCCTTGGGTATTGTAAATTTCCAAATCATTTAGATTTTATGAGTAAATTCCAGCAAAATCCCGCAAAAACACCTGGTAGCATGAAAAAAAGCTATTTATACGAGTTTATGCCTTTGCTTGCACCAATAAACGCAGAATAGGCAAAGGTTTAGGCTACGTCCTTGTAAATAATTTATAATTCAGTGCAGTTGGGGGGAAATGTCAGCCACATGGTTCCTATCTTCCTAATGTCTGCCACTGTAAGTACAGTCAGTATCTTCCAAAATTAAAAATTTCAAACTTAAAATCGATGCAGCGACGGTCTTTTTTGCTAGGCACTGGTTCACTCTTCATGGCACAATTGCTGGCTGGCTGTGCCCAAAACAATCAGGGAACCTTTAATGTAGAATTATTGAAAGATTCTATCCCCGGTCAGGTTGTAAATCAGTTCCAGAAAGGTTTGCAAGAAAAGGTGCAATTAAAATTTGCCCCAGTTGGACAGTTACTAGATTTATTTCAACGCTTGCAAACTTGGCAGCAGAAACCAAAAACAAGCGATGCAAAGGGATGGGGTAGCTTCATACCCTTTATGTCATCAGAAAAATCTGCTGTTGCGGACTTGGTGACTTTGGGAGATTACTGGATAAAAGCTGCAATTGAGCAGAAACTGATTCAACCAATAGATGTCGCACAGCTAAGTGGGTGGAAAGCTTTACCCAAACGCTGGCAAGAATTGGTAACTCGGAATGACTTGGGAGAGGTGGATGCTCAAGGAAAAGTTTGGGCTGCACCTTATCGTTGGGGTGTAACTGCGATCGTTTATCGACGGGATCGATTTCAAGAGTTAGGTTGGACTCCAAAAGATTGGGGTGATTTGTGGAAAAGTGAATTACGCGATCGCATTTCTTTATTAGACCAACCACGAGAAGTGATTGGTTTAGTTCTAAAGAAATTGGGAAAATCTTACAACACAGAGAATCTAGCCGCTGTTAAAGAGTTAAAAGCGGAACTCCAGAAATTAAAGCCGCAAGTGAAATTTTACGGTTCCAATCGATATCTAGAACCTTTACTTAATGGAGATACTTGGTTAGCCGTTGGTTGGTCGAGTGATATAATACCAGCGATTGGGCGTTATCCAGAACTTGCTGCAATTACACCCCAATCGGGAACAGCAGTTTGGGCTGATTCGTGGGTTCACCCTACAAGTAAGAATAAGGAAGATTTATTATATAAATGGATTGATTTTTGTTGGCAACCAGATATCGCCAAAGAGATTTCTGTGCTTACCAAAACAAATTCACCAATTCCGGCAAATATTTCCTCATCGGAGATTCAAGATTCCTTACGAAACCTGTTGCTGAACAATCAAGCAGTTTTTGATAAAAGTGAATTTTTGCTTCCTCTATCAGCATCAGCCATGAAGCAATATGATAGTTTGTTTGCAGAAATTAAAAATGGTTAGTGGTTAGTGCGTTTGGACAGTACCCACACGCTAGGGGCAGGACTGTTTCATTCTAAAAAGGAAAATAGTAATTGAATGTTATGAGCGCAATGTCGTATTGCTCTAGTCAAGGAATCAAAACCATTATTGCGGAACAAATTAATCACAAAACTGCGAAGAACCGAGAAATTAGCAGAGGCATAACCATCAACCATTTGGGCTTGGTCTTCATTAAATACAACATCCTTAACCCAATGTAACTGACATCTTGCACCAATGTCAGGAAGCCCAGAAATAAATTATCCCTTCGGGACAATTTATTTCTGGGCATTATTTCGGGCTTATTGAGAATGGTGCAAGATATTCAGATGTAATCAATTTTCAACACCCTAGTGTCCACGAATACCTACGGCGAAATCATATGCCTCAAGAGTTATGGAACTGATATAATATGCGGTTTCCTCATAAGGTTTACCTGCTTTGAGTACCAAAACGTTCGACTTGAACTATACGTTTTAACCCAACCCATTCTGGCGTAATATTATCCAAGTTATCAAATACTGATATTCGACGTTCAGTTAGGCGATAGCGCAAGCGCTAACAAGGAGTCAGTTCGCTAACTGTAGTTTGTGACTGTCGCTTTGATACTTTTACCATCTGTCGCTAGCCATTCAGACTCACTCAACTCTACGTATTGATTAGCCCAAGAGTTAAATACTCTAGTTATTTTGAATAGCTACCATAGAATTTCATGAACCCGCCATCTAATTTTCAATACTTCCAAGGAAATTCGTTCTCAGATCTGTTTGCTCAAGATACAAGAGATGCCCGCTATACCTTTTTGCTAAATTTTCCCGCGACTGCGAGTTGGACAGAGTATCCCAATACGAAACACTACTTTATCCAAGACGGCAGGAGCGAAGCAACCAAAAAATCATTTAACACTCTTTGTCAGAAGTCACCCTGGAAAAATTTAGCGATGTTAGGAGATGCGCTATCGGGCATCGTAATTTCTCCGGTACAATCGGTGTTGCTTAATTACTGGCGAGAGCATTTTGGCTTCTGTTATTCCAATTTTGAAACGATTCACAGCTCGGTGTATTTGGATGAACTTAACCAAAACACTTCATTTGATCGGATTATTACACTGTTTCCGTTTGATCATCTTAAACCTGAAAAACACGCTGTTAATCCAGATATTCATTACCACTTACTGAGCAAAGTAACACTTGCGGAACTGGGGGTGCAATGTCCGAAATATCAAAGTTATAATTTAGACCAAACTTGCTTAGATGATATTCAGCTACCCCAGTTTCCTTATGTGATCAAAACATCTCATGGAGCTAGTGGCGAAGGCACATACATTATCAGAAGCGCCAATGACCTTAATTTTTGCCAATCGGAACTCAGAAAGTATTTGGATATTAAGTTGTTAAAGGAAATTATTGTCTCGGAATTTATCAAGAATACGGTGCAGAATTACTGTGTTCAATTCTATCTCAACAAAGCTGGAGAAATTACGCTCATTGGAACGACGAGCCAACAGGTTAATGCAAAAGGCAATTATTTAGGTGGTCTGATTGATTACTGCAACACCGACATGAGTAAGTTCTATAAAATGATCGCTGCGATCGCTCAGTATGCTCATCACCAAGGCTACTTCGGTATAATCGGTTTTGACGTGCTCGAAGATCGAGACGAACAGCTTTATGTGATCGACGCTAATTTCCGGGTCAATGGCTCAACACCGCTCTGTTTGCAGCGGCATACTTTATTAAAGCTGGGGAAAACTGTAGCAAAATACTTCACCGATTATTGGATTGATGGAACTTTAGATTCAGTTTTAGTTGCTTTCAAAGCAGAACTTGATCGCAAAGCTTTGATTATTCTGTCTGCCTTAGAAAAAGTCAAAGACGGCAAAATATATACCGAAATTTACGGCATCATAGCTGGAGAAACATTCGACGAATTGCACCATATTGAAGGCAATTTACAGCGTAAGGGATTACATTTTATCAGTTAAATTCCCTCAATATAGTCATGCCAACGATTTGCGCCATCTCAAATCATTGGCATGGATGGTGAGTGCATGACTCTCGCTTTGGACAACTAAGTCTACCTGCATGGGCTAACAACCAACAACCAACATTTTTATAAACTTCGAGGCAAACCTATTTGATTCTGAGAATTCATGTTGATATTACATAAAGTTTGACTGGTAGCAAAGTTACAAGTGTAGGTAGCTAAAGGTTCTTCTTGATAATTAAAAACCCGGACGTTATAACCCTGGTTGCGTGCTACAGTCCCTAAGGCATTGACGAAATGGTAACGTTCTAGATAGTCTAATAAACTCCAAATTTGCTGATTTACTACTAAGTCTATTCGCTTAGGTTCTTTATCGGAAGCTGAATATACTATCCAGTTATCTAAAAGTTTGTTTTCAGAATTTTCTTTTGCCCACCACAAACTAGGAACGCTCAATTGCGCTTGGTTGATAGTGTCGGCTGTAATCACCGAACCTTTGGGGTTAGTTAATAAATCTAGTTCTACAGGTGCTTTAGAAGCTACTGGTACTGGGGCTGTTTGTGCAACTGAGGGGTGAAATGCTAGGAGGGATGCGGTGAGACTGATACTCAAGATGAATGCAAGCTGGCGCATAGCTTAACAAATTTAGGTTGTCTGGTCGCCTAATTTATATATTGACAATAATTTTATTGCCAAGTACCAATGACTTCCTATTTGAGGTGAAAGTTTCCTATCTGACCGGAATGCAACTCTAGAAAATAATGTCAAAATCATCACCGTTATTACCCAGCAAATCGATTAATCTCCTTACCCGCTCTTAGACTATAAGTCCCTGTCTAACAGCGTAAGTCCATTTTAATGGACTAGGAATAATGCTTTGATTTCGTCGTATTTTTCATAACTTAATAAAATTATAAGTCCAAGTGGCTTCAATTAGAAATATGCAATACGGCTTTACCAACAAACTGTCTATCAGTAAGCTGTTGGGCAATTTCTGCTACTTGCGTCCAGGGTGCTTCTAAATCAATATGCGGACGCAAAGACCCTTCTGCAACGAGGTTTACTAACTTTTTTAGTCCAAAAGATGCAGGTTGTTTTTCTAATTCGTGGAAGAGGATGAAGCCATATAAACTTAAACCACCTTTGCCGTAGAAGCGTGAGGCATTAAATGTAATTTCTGCGCCGGAAGTTGTACCGAAAATTACACAGGTACCATCTTTTGCTAATAAATTCAATGCAGTAGTGAGGGTATTTCCGCCCACTGAGTCTAATATCAAATCGTATTCATATTGGGCTGCTGCTGAAATATCATCTCCTACTACCACTTCTTCTGCACCGGCGGCTTTGACAAAATCTATTAATTCAAGACGACGAATATGCGCTATCACTTTTGCTCCAGCATGATGCGCTAGTTGGCAAGCTGCATGACCAACTCCACCGGATGCGCCAGTAATTAGTATCGATTTACCCAATAACAATCCGCCTCGTTCTAAAGCTAGTAGTGCTGTTAAGCCTGCTACAGGTAACGTTGAAGCAATCGCAAAAGATACTGAATCAGGTATTTCTGCAAGGGAATGGGTCGGAACACAGACTAGTTCCGCCCAAGCCCCAGATGAAAGAAAACCGACTACTCGCGTTCCTGTGGGGAATCCCGAACCGTCTGCTGCTGCTGTTTCGATAACTCCTGCTAAATCCCAACCAGGACGCCAACCAGCATCCGCGCTGAGTGAGCGTCTAACTTCTCCTCGGTTGAGAGAAAGGGCTGAAACTCTCACTACTGCTTGTTGTGGTTGTGGTATGGGGTGTGGGACTTCCTGGAGTGTTAAACGTCCTGGGACTGTCGGGTCAACTACGACCGCACGTATCGTGTTCATCCGGAATTCGCTTTTTGTTATTTATATCACAAGAACAGAATCCGTTGGCGTCGCTTTAATATATATGAACGCAGAAGGACGGAGAGTTTTTGGAATTAGAGGGGAGATTTTTCGAGTATTTTTTTTAATTTTAAGTATGCTTGTTCTGGGCTGAGGGCTTCTGACTGTTTTTCATTGGGGATGTAGAATTCCCAACTATCAGGGAAGTGATGCACAACAAAGCTGGCGATCAGTCCTAATTTCAAAGCTTTTCTGCCTAAGCCTTCTGCTTGTTCTGCTAAGGAAATTTCATTATTAAACTGGTAGGAACTCATATTGCTGCCGGTTTGGAGGGGTAAAATTGCTCCCTATGCGATCGCTAGTTTACGATATTTCCGTACCCAAATATTTAGCTTCTAGATTTTTATTTCTGACCGCAGCGAATCGCCGATTCCTTAGAGGGATCGGCTATAGTTGAAGAAGGAAGAAGGAAGAAGGAAGAAGGAAGAAGGAAGAAGGAAGAAGGAAGAAGGAAGAAGGAAGAAGGAAGAAGGAAGAAGGAAGAAGGAAGCTTCCATTCCTCAAAGCTGCCGCCCCATCTCAAAACGAGCGACGTCTACAGGTCGGGGTATTAAACCCCCTACTTGCGGATAAATTAAATATTTGGCGGATATTTGGCGGACAAGAGCAAGTATGTGCAGCTTGTAGTGAGGTGACAAGAATTGCTGTTGTCTTTTGCGAAGCGGTTTATGGACACTCATTATGAGTAGGGAAGCTTGGTCTAGTTTGAAAGTGCTGATATGTAAGTCATGCTCATAGATAATTGTAAATATTGTTAAATACTCCACACACCATCTTTTCAGCTATCAAACAGCAAGACTAACAATTTGGCTTTTCAATCAAAGCCTGGAAGCGTTGGTCGTAGCGGATTTTGTCGAAATCGGAGCTAGTCTTTACTTGCGTGAGGTATTTTTTTGGACTCAAACAAATTGCTTGTTGCAAATTCTCAATTGCTGCGCCGATGTTATTTTCCAAGGCATAACAGCGAGAAATATTATACCAGATGATGTCATCTTTTGGTTGCAACTGTTTTGCTTGATTGTAATTTGCGATCGCCTCTTCGTAAGAGAGTAATTTTTCACAAGCGATACCCCGGTTTAACCAAGCTTTGTAGTAATCTGGTTTGACTGCCAAGGCACGGTCGTAGCTAGCGATCGCCTTTGTATAACGTCCCCAGTCAGTAAAATTCATGCCTCGGTTATGCCAAGCCATCACGTCGTCGGGATTGAATTCGATTGCGCGATCGTAGCTATTGAGTGCTTGCAAGTGAGACCCTAGCTGTCTATAGGCATTGCCTCTATTGTTCCACGCCCAATAAGCATCTGGCTGTAACTTCAAAGTCCGGTCAAAACTGTCGATTGCTTTTTCATACAACCCGCAATCGCACAAGGTAATACCCCGATTGTGCCATGCAGTAGCGGCATCGGGATTAAACTCAATGGCACGGTCAAAACTATTGAGTGCTTCCAGGTAGCGTTCTAACTTACCTAAAGCGATCGCCCGGTTGTGCCAAACCCAGCAAGCATCTGATTGTAATTTTAGAGTCTCGTCAAAAACAGCGATCGCTTTGAGGTGATGGCCCAAAGAACCCAATGCAAAGCCTTTTTGGGATAAAGCTTCGGGATAGTCTGGTTTACATTGGAGTGCCTTGTCAAAACTAGCGATCGCGGCTTCAAACTTTTCTGCTTTGTTCCGGCGTAATCCTTGCTGGAAATAAAATTCTGCTTCCAGGTTTAGAGTCAGCTTGAAAGAGTTTGGCATCATACCTTAGGATGATTTTTTATTTCAGATTTTTAAAACAATAACATAACTTCACAACCATATTAGCGATCGCGAATCAACTTTTTTTCTAAAAATGCCGATTAAATTGCAAAAAACGCATCATTTTTTTGTCATATTTAATACTTGGTATGTTTAGCTACTTAAAAAAAACACTCTACTTGAATAACAAAAAAAGTTCTGATTTTACCCCAAAGTCCTCTCCGTGTAAGCGATTGGATGAAATAAAAGACTAAAATCTTCCTCAGTGATCCACTTGAAAGAGGGCGTAAGAAGTAGCGATATACGAAATGTATAATAATTTATTTCGCATCTAACTATAGATAGATTATTGCAAATTACGCATCCTTGAGTTGGATACCTTATGTCTTGCAACTGTACATATAAATTAGTACTTTTGGTTATTAAGTGCCTAATAGAACATAAATATTACTAATAGTCCTCTGAAGAGGACTTTGGCTATGAGACAGGGATTTTGAATCCCTGGCGGACAGGAGCGCAGTCAAGCTATAAATACTTAGTGATTTTTGTGTTTAGCTGTTAGAAATTTCACTTACACAAGTATGGCGGGAAAGATACCCACGCCACAAGACTTTGATAAAATTTAGATATGCAAACTAGATGTAGAACAGCTTAACGATATTGAGAAAGAGCAAGAAGTGAGATAGCTACAAACCATATTTTTTCCGACTCCCATTCCTATTTTCCAGGCATATTCATCGAACCACGAGTAACCCCCAACTGCTTAACCTGCAACTTCAACTCTCGCCATAGTTGGGAACCTGAAATCTCACCGTTTAACAGTTGCTGATAACTCAAGATAGTTTGCGTCACTTCAAGAGGGGTTTCATTGACAAACTCAATGCGGAAATGAAGCAATCCCAACTCGATTAGATGCCGTACATACTCTGCCCCCGTTTGTGCCATGCCATTAAATACGGTATTGCGACAACCGGCATCGGCATGTAAGACATGTTCTGTTCCCACCCTGTCTCGCAACTTCACCTCATGCTTCTCACAAGGTCGTCCGCAGTTAGTGTAGTCTGTTCCCTCAGATAAGAACGCACAGAAAACACAATGCTCCATGTGAAACATCGGCATATGTTGATGTATCGTCACCTCGTACCAATCGGGGGGAGAACTTTTGAGTAAATCTTCGAGTTGATTAATATTCAAGTCATAGGAAGCAGTCACCCGTTCCAAACCAAAAGTATTTTTAAAGTAGTCTGCTGTCAAGGGGTTGGCAACATTCAGAGAAAAATCTCCTATACAGCGCTCATTCGCAAAAAACTGTAAATGGTCATAGTTCCGAATTAAATAACCATCAGCCTCAGATAAACGCACCTGTTCTAAAATCCAGTTTTCCCCCGGTTTTGTGATGCGAGGAGGAGCGACGAAGATGGTGGGGAGTGGAGAGTTAGGAGTTATTAATTTTGAATTTCTTTCTCTCAACTGTCGTACCATCTTCACAGCTTCCTGATACTTGCGCGGATCTTCAAATTCACAGTAAATTGTCTCAACACCTGCGTCTAGTGCTGCTTGCAGTTGGTTCAGATTGCGTACCAAGACGATGAGAGAGGGAGTGGGTAGGGTCGGGGTGGGGGAACCCATATGCTTCGCGAGTAAGTCGTTAAGGGAGGCGTTTTCGTTTAATTGCCAGCGTTTGGGTAACGATCGCAATTTTTCCAACTGTGTGACAATCTCTCGCCGCATCCGGTTTAATTCACTCACGGGCAGCATTAATGCACCTTTGACCTTATTTGTCAAGCCACCCAAACAGAAAGGAGTATTTCCCAGACGTCCTAATTGTTCTTGCAGACGTTCTGTTGTTAGGGGTTTGGTATGGGCCTCAACTAGAGACATTTCCGATTCAACTTGGACGATATTACCCTGCTTGTCGCGGGCGATCGCCTGCAAATTTCCCCCAACTTCTCCATACACCTCAATATGGATTGGACGCTGAAATTGGGGGTATTCTCCGGCAAAACTTTGACGCAGTTGCTTATCTAATTCTGGGTCACTCGTCTTCCAAACGCGATCGCCTATATATATCCGTCGCCAATCCAAATTATCCCGCCCAAAAGTTAGCACAGCTTCTTTACCATTAACATTTGCTGTATAGATACGACCGCCTTCTTCCTTCGTCTCTGGATGACCGGAGTCAAAAACCACACCATCACCAGCTTTTACAGGCGCTTCCAATCTTACCGTCACTTCTTCGTTGCGGATGCGGATAACCCTTCCCAGATATACCCCGCGCTTCTTCCCAAACCGGGCGTGAACCAATTCTTGATTGTTGATTCCACGGAACCACCCAGTATAAAGACCGCGAGAGAATGCCATCTCTAGGTTGTAGTGTTCTTGGGAGGGACGGAGAAACCCATGCTCTACGGGAGGAGTAGAGGGAGAAGAAACTATATTTCCCCCTTCTCCCCTTGTCTCTTCTTCCAACTCCTCCATCAATTTATCCAAAGCTTGGCGATAAACCAGGGTCACATTCGCCACGTACTCTGGGGTTTTCAAGCGTCCTTCAATCTTCAGAGAACTCACCCCAGATTTCACCAAATCAGGCAAAACATCCAACCCGGCCAAATCTTGAGGGCTGAGGAGATATTTTCTGTCTCCCAGATTCACAATTTCGCCATCAGAGATTAACTCGTAGGGCATCCGGCAAGCTTGGGCACATTCACCCCGATTTGCAGAACGTCCCCCCAAAGCTTCACTCGTCAAACATTGCCCAGAATACGCCACACACAGCGCTCCGTGAACAAACACCTCCAACGGCAGAGACGCGCCATACCGGGTCTGCTGCTGAATTTTGTCGATTTCCCGCAGCGAACATTCCCGCGCTAACACTACTAAATTACACCCAAGTTCTTCCGCAAATTCCACACCGGCGGCACTGGTAATCGTCATTTGAGTTGATGCATGGATAGGGAAGTCGGGGGATAGGTAACGAATGAGACGACAAATCCCGACATCTTGAACAATTGCAGCATCCACACCAGCGGCAATAATCGAACGCAGATAGTGTTGTGCTTCTTGGAGTTCTTGGGGAAAGATGAGGGTATTAAGGGTGACATAACCTTTAACACCGCGAAGGTGGAGAAACTCCATTAATTCGGGTAAATCTGCTTCGATGAAATTCTCCGCTCGCATTCTTGCATTAAACCTATCCAAGCCGAAGTAAATTGCATCTGCACCATTTTCGACAGCAGCTTCGGCGCATTCCCAGTTACCTGCGGGTGCTAAGAGTTCGGGACGTTGGAGCGTGGTTGGGGTAAGTTCGGCTTGCATGGTTATTAAGGGGTAATATTTATTTAAATCTACTTATAGTTAGTTATGAGAAGTTTTAAAAATTACGCTCCTACTTAGGACGCTTCTAGAAATATCGATATTTGATATGATAACTAAACCATAGTTATTAATTATGTTTTAAGCGAAAACCAATTCTTACAAAGTTTAATAACTAGAAAATTATACTATCGTAGTGACCAGCGATCGCTTATTTCCACTGGTGGTCAAAAACAAGAGCGTAGCCTACTAGCTAGTAGCGAAATCAAAAAAAATACCACCTTCAAGCTACCCTATAAAAAAAACACCTCTAACAAACAACCCCAAAATAATGGTCGTATCCCCCCAACCTCCCTACCTCACGACATGCGACGACTCATATTTTGATTCAACCGTTCCCATTTCCTTAACCAAAAAATGAACAAACTTATCCGAAGGGGAAACCCAAAGACTATCCACTAACCCGCTTATGCCGTTCGTGTAAAGTATTTCCTCAGCATCATTCTTAATCCTGGTTGCATCAAAATTATCACGGTGGAAAAGTTTGAGGTTTTCAATGTCTTTGGAGCCGTAGTCTAAAATATTGAACGTGAAAAACGGTTCTTTGTCCATCATGTTAGCGTCTTCGAGGTCAGTAAAGAAGCGATATTCAACCCCGTTGGTAACAATGCTAACTCGTGCCGTGCGTACAGCGTTAAAGTAATATTTCAATTGCCCGTCGTGAACCTCTGGCGTTTCGGTGCAGGCTTTAGCCTCAATTAACATGACGAGTTTACCGTTAATTGCGATCGCGTAATCTACTTTTTTGGGCTTTACCTTACCAGGTGTACCAAAGTCAGCGAAATATTCGTGCATAACTTCGGTTGGATCAGTAATGTTATACCCCAAAATACCCAAAAATGGAGAAATAAAAGCTGCCTTTGTATTCTCTTCCCCAATGACCAAAGCGCGTTTTTGCCGCACATGTTCGGATAATTTAGCCAAATCTTCTGTGAAACCCATAATCAAACCCTGAGTAATACTTTTAACCCTAATTCCAGTATTCCCAGGTTAAACTCAAAAACGAAATCCGAAGGACGCAGCTAACCTCTGCGTCTTTTTATTGCCAATCAAAACGTAAACCACTATCATAAAAGCAAGTGGTTTACGCTTTCTTATGGCAAGACAAAAATTAAACCGTGCAAGCCTACACGCAAGGGTAGACTCTCAAACATCAGAAGCACTAAAAAGAATAGCTTATAAGTTAGGATATATCTACGATACAGAAGGTTCAATAGGTCAATTACTGGATGCGATCGCGTCCCAAGAACAAGTACTAATGCCTCAATGCTTATACTTCAAAGCGGTAGACGCTTTAACCGAAATGAGGGACAATATTAAGTGTGGGGAGGAAAACCAACCCCCAATGACGAAAGCGAACAGGAAAGTGACGAAGAGTCGTAATCCTTAGTATATAGCCCCAAGATAGCTTGGGGCTTTCTTGGTTGTATATTTTGATTGTAACTATGGCTGATATAAATGACACGACAGTAATTCTTCCCGACCACATCCGCATAATTGAGTGCAAATCAGAGGGGTGGCTATTTAAAGCTATGAAGCCTTTTTTGACACGCAAGAGTGTTGATATTAACGATTTTTCGCCGCTTTACGGTATTAATCAAGAGCAAATACTAATCGAACTGTTCCGCATCAATGGAGGTAAACTTGGTTTTTATCTCGCCAATTTGCGGTCTAGACAATTTTATTACTGTGGTAAGACAGCCGAATCCGTTAAACCTAAACTAATTGAAATTGGGATTGGTCGAGCCGATCCATTTTTATAGAATAATTCAGTTACATCCGTTACAAATGATGTTGAAGTAAGGACCGAAGTTGGAAGAAGGAATAGCTAATAAAAATGCGCGTTCTGAGTTTAGAGCTTCAGTAAAAAAAAGATGTTTTTCGAGTCCTTTGTAGCGCGTTCACGTAGTGTCTCGCAGAGAAGAAAAACAGTGTCCTTGTTTCAATCTCACATGAGTACTCATGTGGGTACTTCTTCCTTCTTTTTTCGTTACCCATGAGTTGTCAAACCTTACCCCATAGGACTTATACCGTTTCTTTGTGAAGCTGCATATATTACCCCCCTGTAGTCCCCCCTTGCCAAGGGGGGACTACAGGGGGGTCTTGATTATGTGCATCTTCATACAGAATTGGTATTACGCATAAATTGCCGCACGATAGCAACGCTCGTCGCAAGCAAAGAGTGAGGAATAAGCCTTCCATGTTTTGTAGTACGGAAAGAAATAAGAGTTTAAGAGAGTTTTTGCGTAAGTCCTACCCCAAAGAAATCCCGCTCAATTTCTGAAACAAACTGGTAGCAAAATAATCAGTCATCCCGGAAATATAGTCAGTAATTCTGAGCATTTTATTATAGGTATTTTCTTCAGGTTCTGGGCGATATTCTTGAGGCAGCATATAATAAACCAACTCACCTTTTTCGGTGTTTTGCAAAACAGCACTCATAAATTCCGCAAACAATTTACCCAAAACTTCATATCCAGCAATTCGCATTCCCACAACATCCGAATGCTGGAAGACTGTAGTCCGAACTGTCTCGCTAATTTCTTTTAGATGTCGTGTATAACTACTAAGAGATAATAAATTTTCATCAAATTCACCCGAGAGAATTTCTATTTCATTTTCCAAGAAAATCTCAGCCGTTTCTCCAATCAGTTTGTCAATACATTTTCCCCGGAGTCGCTTCAGTTTTTCGGCATTACTTTCATCATATTGTTGCAAATCAATTTCGGCAATTTCGTTGAGTAAAACCTGAGCTTGGCGGAAGGGAATATAACCCATACGACAAGCATCTTCGATATCAACAATCGAGTAACAAATATCATCTGCGGCTTCCACCAAAAAAGCCAAAGGATGTCTACACCACCATGAGGCATTATCCCGACGACGAACAAGTCCAACAGTTTCTGCTACTTCTGCAAATAAATCTTTTTCTGCTTGAAAAAAACCATATTTTTTAATACTGCAACCTGAGTAACCATCAAGTATTAACTCTGAAATAAAAGATTCTCTAGGGTATTTAGTAAAAGCAGCTAAAGTTGGACAAGTTAGTCCCATACCACCTTTTCTTGGCTGCATTTCTAACTTTGTAACGACCCGAAAACCTTGGGCATTACCTTCAAATAAATCAAAGTCAGCTTGTTGATGAGTATTCAGAAAATGCTGTCTTAAATTCTTAATACTTTTGTAGTAAGATGCGAATCCTAAACGGATAGCATTTTCTCCAGAATGACCAAAAGGAGGATTGCCAATATCATGAGCCAGACAAGCAGCCGAAACTATATCACCAAAGTCGGCAGCACTAAACCCATATTTTTCCAGGTCGTGTCTGCTGATAACTTCATAACCCACCATCCGACCAAGAGAACGACCAACACAGGAAACTTCCAGACTGTGAATTAGACGAGTCCGGATATAATCATTTTTGGGTAGAGAGAAAACCTGTGTTTTATCTTTGAGACGACGAAAAGGAGAAGAAAATACTAGGCGATCGTAATCTTTATGAAAGGGAGTTCGGGCTTTCTGGATATCTTCTGGTTCTGTTTTACCGAGTCTTTGGGGTGTGAGGAGTTTCTGCCAATCCATCATAGATGTTTTGTTTGAGGGTAGGGTGAGCGATATCGCCACGCCATATTGTAATATTAGTTACCCTCAGATATCCGCAAAGGGGTATACCGACCAACTATTAGGAACCTTGAGAATCAACCACTTCAAACTGCACCTTGTTGTATAAATCCTGTAACGAAATCTCAAAAGGTACTGAAGTTAAAGAAACCTTCTCATCTTCTTCATCATATTCCTGGAATGACCATCGCTTATTCGCTGTTTTAGAATATTGCTCAACCCGTATCCGAGTTTGGTCAATTAAGAGATATTCTTGGAATGTGGCGATCGCCCGATAAGCTTCAAATTTATCTTCCCTGTCGTAACCTTTGGTAGATTTAGATAAAACTTCTACAATCAACAGTGGGCTTGTAATTATATCCGTACGGTTGTTGTAGTACCGAGGTTTACCAGCAACAATAATTACATCTGGATAAGTATAAATTCGCTTTTGAGGCATCCATAGACGCATATTACTCATGAAAACTTCGTAATCCTGCTGTTTGAAGGCAAAATTTAAAGCAGCACTAAAATTAAGTGTGATTCGGTTGTGATTTACCGTTCCACCAGCCATCGGAATGATTTCCCCGTCAAGATATTCGCTTTTATATTCAGCAGCTTCCTCTAGCGCTAAATATTCCTCCGGGGTATAGTACCGCTTTTCGGTAACTTGCATAATTTTTTAAGAGGATAGTGGCCGAAATTTTATTGTAATCTTATCCCCACAATCTTCTGCCACTCTTTCCATTCAATAAGGAGTGAGCATCTTCTAACAAACCCGGAATATCCAAATTTTCGGGACATTTGGGCAAACAATCCCCACATTCGGTACACTTATTTCCCTTCATCCCTGGGAACCAATGTCCGGCATTTTCAAACATCCCATAACGATATTGCCCGTAGTCGCTCATATCATATGCTACGGCTAAATTCCGCAGGCGCAATACTTCCGGAATGTTGATATTTTCGGGACAGGGTAAACATTGATAACATTGGCTACATTTCTCTGTACCTAGTGCAGTATTTTGATGGTTTTCCAAACTCTCAAGTACAGTAATTTCCTCTAGTGTCAATTTTCCAACCCTGTCAGCGACTTGCAACGGTTCGATTAACTCCTCCAGATTTGCTGCACCGACACTCAGAGTAGTAATTCGCGGGTCACTGAGTAAAAAACGATAGTTTAGCTCTAAGGGTGAAAACGGATAACACAAGTCTTTCAACTTTTGAGGTGGTGTGTAAAGTTTCCCTCCCTTATCAGCGGGAGAAATAATAAAAACGCCGATGTCCTTGTCACTCACTAGCTGAATTACAGGGGCATGGCGTTGAAAGAAATAGTAATAATGCAGATTGACAAATTCAAAAAAATCAGTCTCAATTGCTGCCTGAATTAGTTCAAGGGAACCGTGGGTGGAAAAGCCAACGTGTCGCACTTTCTGTGAGGCTACAGCTTCAAAAACAGCTTGCATACAGCCATCCTTGGCTTTCGCCCACTCTAAATGTTCCCAAGTATTTAAACCATGAATCGCCAAACAATCTAGATAATCTAGCTGCAATCGTTCCAGAGATTCATTAATGCACCTACTCATGGTTTTAGCATCTACCTTAGGAGGTATTTTGCTGGTGATGTGAAGTTCCTGGCGGGATACTGACAAACCAAATTTTAGCGCCTGACCCAAATACTCCTCACTCTTGCCATAACCAGAGGCTGTCTCTATGTGATTAATCCCCAGTGCTAAGGCTTGCTGGATTGTCTGGTAGGCATTTTCAGGTGAAGCGTTAGAGCGCATAGTTCCTAAGGAAAACACCGAAAGGCGCAGATTCGTTTTCCCAAAGCGTCGGTATTGCATCGCAAACAAAGTTAGGAGTTACGAGGAGCGGAGTTAGGAATTAGGAGTTAGGAGTTAAATATCTGAGTTTAGAGTCTTGAGTGAAACTAATTAACTCATAACTCACAACTCACAACTCATAACTCATAAATTTTTTAACCGTCACTACCAAAACGCTTAATTAAATCTTCAGGGCGGAGATTGGAAATAAATTCACGGAACGCTTGCTGTTCGGCTTCATCAGCATCACGATCGACGGGAATGGAAGCATCGGCGATGACTTCTTCCATTACCCAGATAGGGGTGTTGGTGCGGAGGGCCACGGCGATCGCATCCGACGGACGGGCATCAATCTCTTTTTTGACTTCGCCTTGTCGGACTATCAAAGCCGCATAAAATGTGTCTTTTTGCAGCGAATGAATCACAATCCGCTCCAAAGTCATGTCCCACGTCTCTAAAAGATTCACAATCAGGTCGTGGGTTAGAGGTCTGGGAGGTTTCTGGTTTTCCAGTGCGCCCATAATTGCCCGAGCCTGCTCTTGACCGATATAAATCGGCAAAGCGCGGCGGTCTGAAGCATCTTTCAAAAGTACAATCGGGCTGCGGTTGATGGCATCTAATGCTATGCCAGCGACTTTCATTTCAATCATTGGCTAAGCCTCTACAATCCTTTGAGCGCTAGTGGGATATGTGACCAACTATACCCTTTTTGGGGCAAGATTGGGACGGGCACAAACATGAGCGTTTATTCTATATAATTGCTTCTATTAAACTCCCAAATGGTTGTGAATTCCAGAGTGAGTTAAATTAGTTAGGTTCAACAACGATCTACTTATCCAAGTATGCCTTGTTTATGCGGTAAATGTGATGATTCCAGGATACAATCAATGGTTAAAAATTATACCAATGCCACATTTGTGATTGAGAGAATTACTAGTTGATTTCCAGGGAAATTAGGCAATAAAATCGGTTAGTTTTGCTAAAAAGACGTGTTTACAGGATTAATCCAGTCATTAGGAACGATGAAACCCCTAGGTGGGGATTCTTGGCAAATTACTTGCGCGACTCCTTCGTCTACTGCCATTATGCAGGATTTGGCTTACGGTGACAGCGTGGCTGTTGACGGAGTTTGCTTAACGGTGGAATCCGTATTGCCTTCGGGGTTTATTGCCACTGCTTCACCAGAAACTTTGCGTCGTACAACTCTGAATAAGCAAGCCAAGCAGGGATACGTGAATCTAGAAGCGTCACTGCGGGTGGGTAGCAAGGTTGGGGGGCATTTTGTGATGGGACATGTGGACGGGGTAGGTGAATTAGTGTTGGCAGAACAAACAGCCACATCTTGGGAAATGACTTTTACAGCCCCAACTGCGATCGCGCGTTACATCGTACCTAAAGGCAGCATTGCCATCAATGGCATCAGCCTCACAGTAGCAGAATATGACCCAGAACTTTCACACTTTAGGGTCGCAGTTATTCCTTTAACCTATGCTGACACCAATCTGCGCTATCTCACAAATGGCAGTCCGGTGAATTTGGAAGGGGATATTTTAGGCAAATATGTCGAAAAATTCCTTTCTCCCAACAACCAACATTCAGCAGGTGGAATATCACCCGCATTCTTAGCGGAGAATGGATACCTCTGAAAGTGGTTAGTGGTTAGTGGTTGGTTGTTGGTTGTAAATTTCCAAACAAATAACCAATAACCACTAACCAATAACTACTAACTCTTCTTTAATTTCCTGGTTGTTGGGGTACTTGCGCTGTTTGCAAGACTTGTACCAACTGATTGACAGCGTACTGTAATTGAGCGCTTGGGTCGGTAGCAACCCAGCCATCTGCTGTCAATTGCCGGACTTCAAAGTGCAGGTGAGGTCCAGTAGAATTACCTGTGCTACCTACCCGTCCGATAACGGTTCCTTGTTCAACCCATTGACCGGGTTGGACAAGAATTTCTGACATATGACCGTAGAGGGTTTGTTGGGCAAAGTTGTGGTTGAGGATGACTGTTAAGCCATAACCACCAACGCGATCGGCGACTTCTACTTGGCCGGTATAGGCTGCAAGAACAGGTGTACCCATAGCCCCACCCAAATCTGTACCGGAGTGGAAACGGCGATCGCCTGTAATTGGATGAACTCGCCAACCAAACATAGAAGTAATGGCAGAAGGTACGGAAAGAGGGAAGATTAATCCCGAACCACCATAAGCATAAGTTCCACCACTATAAGGAATTTGTGGCAATACTGATGCCAAGGGAATGTTGTAAGCTACAGTACTGGCACGGGGTTCGGCATTCTCCGCTGTCATCGGTAATGGTAAAATTCCACCACTTGGCGCGATCGGAGTTGAACTTACTGTAGTGGTTGAAGAAATGAAATTGTTGGGGATAAACCGACTTGGATGGTATTCGCTCTTGCTGACATTGCGAGAAGCCACCCGTGTCGGACGCCATATAGGTTGGCGAACTGACTCCTTGTCAGCGCTTGCGCTAGTTACACCAATGCTCCTCGAACGCCAAGTACTAGTATTTGGATTGCGGGTAGTACTATTTACAGTACGTGAAACGCGCAGGACTGGGGGAACGGTTGCTAACTGAACATTTTGGCTTCTTCTAATCCAATTTGGCGTTGATTTGCGTGGTTGGTTGGTATCAGAATCAGCTATCGGTTGACTGCGAGAGGGGGTAATGGGTGCTTTGGCACAAAGACTGCTTGAGACACCTTGCCCTTGACCCAAAATGGATCGACAACCACCAGAGCGTTCTGTAAGTACCACAGAATTTGGCGCTTCGTAGTTCCCTGTGGCATTAGCGTTGTATTCAGTGGGGTCAATATAAGCGTTGTTGTAGTCCGATTGTTTGCCTGCAGTCGCACTTTCACTATTTGCGGGTTGTGCTATCCGTTCTGTTTTTTCTAGCTTTTCTTCATGAATAGTAACTCTCGGTTGGCGAACCTCAAATACGGGTTTTTGCTCTCTAATAACTACAGGAGCCTGTCGTGAAGCTTCTATTTTTGCCCTTAACCTTCTAGCTGTAACTTTTGGCTCAGTTGCTTCAACATCCCGTCTGGGATTTCTGACAGTTGCCTGAGCTTCGGAAGGTTCGGGTTTAGGTCTGGAATGCCTAACTGGTTCTTGGTTTTGCGTAACCTCTACCTGCTGCCGCAGTCGTTTTTTGAGGTTGGCTCGACGTTGAGAAAATTCGACTTGGGTACGTTCTGCTGATTCTGGTGCCGAAGTACTGCGGAGCCGTTCAATCGTGACTTTTTTAACTGGATTGACCACTGCCGGCTGAGAATTTTCTACAGTCGGAACAATGTTGTCGATTCCTGATTCTGTTTGGGCAACAACAAAGCCACTGCTAAGAAGGCTGAAGCTGCCAAGCCAGCAGATGCTCTGTGCTGGTAGCGTGGACGAGAAGCGTTTTTTCAAAGGTTCTGAAGGATTATGAGCATTATTGCGCTGCGTCATTTTTTCTTGTTGTTAGTTGTTAGTTGTTGGTTGTTGGTCGTTAATTGTTAGTTGTTGGTTGTTGGTTGTTAATTGTTAGTTGTTGGCTGTTTACTCCTAACTCCTAACTCCTAACTCCTAACTCCTAACCACTCAATTCCTTGACTTTTCGGACAAAATATAAATTCAATCAGAAAATTTGCTATAGCCCAAACTGATTGTACCGGGCTGGAGGCAAATTTCTGTGACCTCCGCATCTGAACTATTTTTTGTTTTAATATGTTTTGTTTCCGTGGAAACACGCAATAGCCCGTTAGGGGTAACACCAATAACAGTTCCGACTTGATTGCTGACGTATACCTTTTCACCCATGTTTGCAAGTAAGTCAACGTAACCAGACAACAATGTAGTAATTCCTTCGTTTAAAAGACACTCCAGACCGGATTGTATCCCCTGTAAAACTACATAGGCAAGCATTTCCAAAGAATTAATTGCCTGGGAGTTGGAGAAAGCTTGCCAGAAAAGTAAATTGATTCCGGTTTCTGGTACTGGATTTGCCCAGTTAATGCCAACACCAATGACTGCTTGGGTTATTTGTCCTTTGTTTACTTTGGTTTCTGTCAAAATACCGCCCAATTTGCGACCATTTAACACTAGATCGTTCGGCCATTTAATTCCAACTGGGATACCAGACTGTTGCAACTTTTTGGCAATTCCCCAAGCGCTAGCCAAAGTTAACTGATAGCTATTGCTAGCTTCTAACCGACAGCTACTAGCCATTGAAAGATACAATCCTCCATCTGAGGAAATCCACTGACGACCCCATTGTCCGCGTCCTGCAGTTTGGCGAGTCGCAATAACTACACTACCTGGCTTTTCTCCTTGCTTTAATAAGTCCCACAAGGTTTGATTTGTTGAAGCGACGGTATCAAAAAAATGTAGATTACACCCAGATTTCAGGGCAGCAATCGGCTGTTGTTTGTCAAATCCCACAGCAGTTTACCTAAATTGCGTTGTACAAGTTAGCATGAATTGGCTGAATTTATGTAGTTTCTTAGGTTTTGTTGAAGATGCACACTTGGCACTGGCGTACTTGGGAAGGGCTGCCTTATTTGGCTTGTAGTCTATTAGAACCTTGGCATCACGGCTTTTTTACCCTGCAGTTCTATCCTCGTTCTCCTCTGGAGTTGACTAAGGTGCTGCAACCAGAGGCTATAGGATATCGCTTAAAACAGGTACATGGCAATAAGGTTCTCACCCCTTTGGAAATTGAAGCTAAGTTAACTGGTGGTGGGGATGAGGTTGAAGGTGAAGGAGATTCGTCTCTTGCAATGGCCGATGGTTTAATGAGCGAGCAGCCTCTACAAGCTGTGTGGGTAGCTAGCGCTGATTGTACACCGGTGCTGATTGCCGACGTGAAAACCTCAATGGTGGCAGCGTTACATGCGGGTTGGCGGGGTACTGCTCAAAAAATCGTACCCTTGGCGATCGCCCGTTTACAACAACAAGGCAGCAAACTTGAAGATTTACGCATTGCGATGGGTCCGGCGATCGCTGGTGAGGTTTACCAAGTCTCCAATCAAGTGGCTGCTGAAGTTGGAGCCAGCATTATACCACATGATGACGAAAATATTATTGTTCAGGCTATGCACGAATTAGAAAATTCACCTCTGCTTCCAGACGAGAGTCGAGGAAAGGTAAAATTGGATGTTAGGCGGGTGAATGCCCTGCAAATAGAAGCGCTAGGTATTAATCCCGAACAAGTAGCGATCGCTCCTTTTTGTACCTATCAAACCCCAGAGCATTTCTTTTCCTATCGTCGGGAGAAACAGAAAAAAATCCAATGGTCTGGAATTATTAGTAAATAGGTAACTCAGAAAAGTAAAAAGGCAAAAGAAAGAAAAAAGAAAAAGGATTTAGAGCAAGTAAATTTATGGGTTTTACTTTTTACTTTTTACTTTTTACTTTTTACTTTTTACTTAATTCAATGCCTGAGCAAGCAATTCGCGGTGTATTAAGGCCCTATCCACTAAAAACTGAATTTTATCTGATGAAAGCGGTTCACCGTTGGCGTAATGCTCAATCCAAGTCTTACTAATTAGATTAGCATTCTCAGGTAAACTGCCTAAATTCCACCCCGGCATATCTAAATCTTCCATCAAACGGTTGACTTTGGGGTCATAACTGAGAGCAAAACAGCGACAACCTTCAGATGCTGCCATAATTAAACTATGGAGACGCATCCCAATAGTCATCTCTACACCACGATAGACACCTTTTAGAACTTCTGGCTCTTCTATACAGAGAATTTTACTGACATCTTTGACTCGCGGTTGAATTTTTTCAGCAATGCTTAAATCTTCGCTTTTTTGAAATGGCAGTAATAAAATAAAAGTCTGTGTAGCTTTTTGAAAATCAACTATAGCCTGAGTCAGATTTTCCAGACGTTCTGGTGTTAGTAAAGGATGCGATCGCAAAGTAACAGCGACTCTTGGTGCAGGTAAATCCCAAAGTCTGGGCATTGGCTGAGATTGCAGTGCCCAAACTGGGTCAGGAGCCATTATATGAGGAATTTGCCACTCATTTAATAGTGCAGAACTCACGCGATCGCGTACACTAACTTTAGTACAACCTGCAAAATTTTGTCTTGCCATCCACTTAGTGACAGGACGTTTCAAAGGGCCAATACCCTGTGCCCAAGCAACAGTCTTCAAATTCATTTTCTGAGCCAGTACCATCAAGCCTCCATAGTAAAATGGGCTAATAGTACTAGTGACATCTTGGATGAGACTACCACCACCCCAAATCAAAGCATCGCAAGAACGCAAAGCTTGGATGACTGGAGAAAAAGAAAAGCGGTCGTGTGCTTCTACATGATAGCGATCGCTTGTTTCTTTTGGATTACCAGATAAAACCACAGGCGTTACATCTTCTGGTAGCATTTGGAGAAGCGTTGCCAGCAAAGCTTCATCACCACCATTGCCCTTACCGTAATACCCAGACAATAACGCTCGCATCTTTGCCATGTTGGATTATGGATTATGGATTAGATTAGCAACTTTTTTTGAAATTAAATATCTCCCTGTGATACAGACAAAAGGGGAGAATGAATTAATAACTCTTAATTTTTAACTAGGACAAAACGCGAGTAACATCGCATCTTTATTCTAAAATCAGGACTCTTATGCACGCTCTTTCGATTCCCACTTGGATAATTCATGTCTCTAGCGTAATTGAGTGGATTGCCGCTATTTGGTTAATCTGGAATTATGGCGAAGTTACAGGTAACCGCACTTGGTGGGCATTGTCCCTTGGGATGTTACCAGCTTTAATCAGCGCCATGTGCGCTTGTACCTGGCATTATTTCGATAACTCCGAATGTCTTGAATGGATGGTAACACTGCAAGCTACGATGACATTAGTTGGTAATTTTACCCTCTGGGCAGCAGCCTGGTTAATTTGGCGTTCCACTCAACCGCAAAAAGCTGTAGAGTCCGATCCAACAGAAATTATTGCATCAAAGCAATAATCTCTCCTAACTAAAAACTCCTAACTCTCCACTCCCCAATAGAGCAATGATTTCAAAAGAAACCCTATTTGCCCTTTCCCTGTTTCCCTACTTGGGTTTCTTGTGGTTTATCAGCCGCAGTCCGCAAATGCCGCGTTTAGCCCTATATGGATTTTACGGTACTCTTGTATTTGTTGCCGTCACCATCCCCGCAGGAATCTACGCTCTAGTACATTATGGTGACACTTTGGCAAATGTCGATTGGTTGCACGGAAGCGCCGAATTATTTTTAACACTTTCCAATATTTTGATTGTATTGGGTTTCCGGCAAGCAATAATAATTCAAAGGCAGAATTCGTCAGAAAATAAACTTTGAGTTATGGGAGAGGTAAACGGTTGCTCAGTTGTCAACAACTAACAAATAACTAACGACTATGGAAGTTATTCCGGCTATTGATATTTTAGAAGGTCGTTGCGTACGACTATATCAGGGAGACTACGACAAATCGGAAGTTTTTAGCGAGAACCCGGCAGATTTCGCCAAACAGTGGGTTGAACAAGGTGCGACTAGATTGCACCTTGTTGATTTGGATGGGGCAAAAGCCGGTAAAATTGTAAATCTGAAAGCAATAGAAGCGATCGCCTCTACAGTTTCTATTCCCATCGAAGTTGGTGGCGGTTTGCGTACCAAAAACAGCGTACAACAACTATTTAACATCGGTGTAGAGTGGGCAATTTTGGGAACTGTTGCTGTCGAACAACCCCAGCTAGTACAAGAACTGTGCCAAGAATTCCCCAGACAAATTATTGTTGGCATTGATGCTCGGAATGGGAAAGTCGCTACTCGCGGTTGGTTAGAAACCTCAGAAGTTTTAGCGACTCAACTGGCTGTACAAATGCAAGAATTAGGAGCAGCAGCCATTATCTATACTGATATTCACCGTGATGGTACCCTAGAAGGGCCAAATATGGAAGCTTTGCGAGAAATAGCGGCCGCTGTCAAAATTCCAATTATCGCCTCAGGTGGAATGAGTTCCATCACCGATTTGTTGAGTCTATTGGCATTAGAACCCCAAGGTGTAACAGGTGTAATTATCGGACGTGCCTTGTATACTGGCGATATTTCTCTTCGAGAAGCACTACGGGCAGTTGGTTCCGGACGCATCCAAGATATTCCACCTAATTTCGGTTCTTCCACATTCGCTTAATATTCTATTTCCTATAGATACAAGACAACAGAACTAAATCCCCTTTGAATTGGGGGCAGGGGGCGAAGACATTTGTGGCAAGAAATAGACCAGTCCTTCTCCCTGCTCAAAAGTTAGGATGTGAGTTAACGGCACAAACCCCAGCTAATTTAGGAAAATCGCAAGCAGGCTAGGCAATCTTACATCTCCAATTCGTTGCAGACAAAAGGCACTGCCGATACTCAAAGCATTGAACAGGTTTGGTATTATTTTTTTGAAATTTCCGGATTAGCAATTTACACCCGTGTAGTTCAAGTTGTAGAGAATTGCAAATTAATCCGGTGTGTTTTTATGGCTCGTCGTCGTCCACAACCTCCTAACAATGGTCAACCAATCAAAACAGAGTCCGGTGGTACTAGGTTAAGGAAATTAAAAATTAAAATTAAAATTAATAAGGAATCAAAGCCAAACAAATTAGATAAGACAACATAAATTTTATGATTTTTAAATTTTAAATTTTCTATTGGGTTTTCTCTTTATAGAGACGCAGAAATAAAAGCGTCTCTATTTTTTTCTAAAAAATTAATTTAATTATTTGTTGAAAATTTCAGGAATCAATAATTACAATCCTGTATCTCAAGAAAGAGAGTAAACAACATCAAATGAAAAATCATGACAAGCGAAAGACAAGATCCCCCAACCGATGACCAACCCAAAAAATCTCAAGCTGGTTTTGTCCCTAAGAAAAAGAAAGCTTCCTAAATTATCAAAGAAGCAATCTTTAACTGCTCTGTATATTAATTTGGACTCAATTCAAAGGTGAAAATTATGTCAAGTAAAAGAGAAGAACCTCCAGTTCCTGACCAACCAATTAAGAGTGAAGCTGGTTTTTTTCTGAGAATAAAGAGAAATTTGATGATAAATTTCAAGGCTCGTAGACCAGAACCTAAACCTAAAGGTCAACCATCAAAATCACAAAATGGTGGCTCCAAATAAAAACTTTAAGCAGCTAAAAAAAATCTGAGCAATGGTTCCAATTTTCGTAGAGGCGTAACTTTAATTACGTCTCTACTCTTAAGTTAATAATTCACTAAGTTATTTATTTTTTGCCTGAGTTTTTGCCTGTTCTAATGCGATTTCTTTGATGGCTTGATACGAATTGACATTTGCAGTTCCTTCAATAGCTTTAACCGCTAAATCTTGAACTTGTTTCAACGCAGAGTCAAGTTGCTTGGAAAGATTTTGAACCCTTCCTTCTTGATTATTAATCGTCTGCTCCAAAGATTGCAATCTTTGTTCGTAAAAACGCTTTTGCCCTTCAACTTCTTTGCCGTATAAATCCGATTTTGTCTTCGCTTGATAGTGAGCAATGCCTTTACCTTCTTCGGTAGCTTTCTTGATAGCAGCTTCTTTATCCTTCGGAAAGGCTTCTACCTTAGCTTTAAATTCTTCAAATTGTTTTTCTCTATCATAAATTGCTTTTTCCCGCTCAGTCCAGATTTTCTCAGCTTCTTCTTGCGATTCTTCTAATACTTTATATAACCCTTGTTGGCGTTGTTGATATTCGTCCATCTCCAACTTTCGCTGAAGTTCTAAATCATACTTGTATTCCGTTGTATCTCTTTGGCGAATTTTATTACTACTTTCATTCCGCTCTTTTATTGTTTGTTTATTTTCCTCTTGCTCTTTTTCCCAAGTCTTTCTCTGCCCTTGTATTTCTTGAGATAAACTTTCGTAACGCAGATTATACTCCTCTTGATAAGCCTTGGAATTATCTTCATAGGCAGTGATGAGAGTATCTAAAGTATCTTCAGTAATTTCTAAATTATGTAAATCTTTTAATTGTTGTAATTCAGTTTCAACACTGTTTCCAATTTCTCCTAATTTAGAGGCTTTTGAGGTTAGTTGTTCTGATAATTCACTGGCAGCGCTACCAAATCCTAGTTGAATTTTGAGTAAGTTATCAATAATATAGTTCATCTTTTCTTGAGCGGTGATAGGCTGATTCATAGTAGCTGTTTCCTCCTTTTTTGGTTGAATACTGCCAGAATTATTGTTTTTTGCCACCTGTTCAAATTGTGATTTAATTGCAGCTTTTTCCTTCAGTAGCTCGTTATATGCTTCTAAAATTTCAGCTTTAGTACTTTTGTCACTCGGTTTTTTTGTTGCCATAACAAACCTCTAAAGAATTTTCTGTTTTTCGTGCAATTAGCCTTTGTAGTAACCGGGGTTTTGATGAAAAGTTTTTCAACCCGGTTTCTTGTAGCAATTCTTTATGAAGATGCGCTTGCATAATTCGACTATAAAGACCTTGCTTAGGAAAGTCTTTACAAGCTTTATAACCATGCAACTTCACGCATAATCAGTATTACCTTGTATTTGAGTTGTATACTAATTATCTAGTGGAACTATCAAAAGCTCTCATCGCCAAATCTTGCGATTGTTTCAGTGCAGTTTGTAGTTGAACACTAATCCCTTCAATCTGCTCAGATTGCTTCTTAATTGTTTCTTCCAGGGATTGAATTTTCAACTCATAACTTTGCTTGGTCGATTCCCACTCTTTCTCAAATAAATCAGCCTCAATCTTCGCTTTTTGACTTGTATCTTTAATTGCTTCTTCTCTCGCTTTCTTAACTGCTTCTTCCAATTCGTTAGGAAAGGCTGCAATTTTTTGTTGATATTCTGCGAATAAAGGTTGATTTTTGCTGAGTATTTTTTCCCGAGCAGCCCAATCTTTTTCTTTTACTTGAAAATTTTCTTGCAATTCTCTTTCTACCGCACGATTTTTCGCTTCATAGGCATCTGTATTAATTTTGCGGGTGTTTTCTAATTTATATTGATATTCTTCTGTTTCTTGTTGGCGTTGTTTGGCTAATGACTCATTGTATGCTTGCTCTTCTTCTTCAAAATCTGCTTGCTCTTTTTGCCACTCTTTGCGCCGACCTGCAATTTCTTTCTCCAAAGTTTCCCGCTTACTTGCGGTATCTTGTTCCAGATTTTTTAACTTTTCTTGATGCTCTTGAGTCAGTATATCCAGAATATCTGCTACAACTCTGACTTTTTGAAGTTCTTGCAAGCGCTGCGTTTCAATTTCTATCGAGCGGTTGAGTTCATCTAATTTGGAGTTTTCTTTACCTAACTTTCCAGATAATGAGTTGACAATTCCACCAAACTCCAATTGCAAATCAGCTATCCCTTTGACAATACTATCAACTGTATATGTCAAAGCAACTTCCAAAACTTCTTTGTTTTTTGCTTTTTCCGCTTCTTCTTGTTTAGTTGCTATTTTTGATTCCAGCTTTTTCCTATCTGTAATAATTTGCCCAAATGCTTGCATTAATTGTTGTTTACTATCTTTGGCTGCAACTGTTGTCATACACAAACTCCTGTGAATATACAATAGAACGGGGAACGGAGGAAGGTGATTATGCCCCCTAAATCCACGCCACATGCTACAAGTGAACGCAGTGGCTCCCCAAGTATGTTCAACTTGGAATGGAATTTTATTCTCCCTTTGAATTGGGGGCAGGGGGCAAATTTCCAGGGTTAAAGATAAGCTCCCTAAATCGAACATAATTGAGGGACTTGGAATTTCCTTCTCCCCTTTGAATTGGGGGCAGGGGGCAAATTCCCAGAGATGTAGCAAGCCATACCAAAATAGACCCTGTACTTAGTTCAGGGTAGCCCTGCAATGCGCGTTTTAAACGCCGTGGAAATACTGAAAATGATTAAGCCGCTACCTGCGATAGTAGTACTTTTGTACCATAATTATATCCAGGTAGATTTACTCCTGTCAAGAAAATTTATTAAATATAAGAAGTGAGGAGTTGGGGACGATCTCAAAAAAATATTCCCTTTCTATTAGCTATAAAAATGAAAAGCTGCCAAAAGTTTTTAGCAGCTTGTTGTCCCATTGGTTTATAATAATTTGGGTGCTGTTACATATGTTACAATTAGTTGCGGAACACACCACGGAGAAAGCGTGGATGCACTGAAAATCGACAATTATATTTATACAAACACAAGCCACTTAATTGGTCATATAAATGTATACCAGCGAATTGACTAAGTATCCCTCCAGAGCCGACATTGGACAAACAAGCCGAGTCTTAGTAGTAGAAGACGAAGAATTAATCCGAGAAATGCTAGTTTTAGCGTTGGAGGAAGAAGGTTATGCAGTGGTTACAGCCACTGATGGGCGCTCCGCAGTAGAGTATCTAAAAAATTGTGAGCCGAGTTCCGGAGAGCTTCCCTTTGATTTGGTGGTTTTAGATTTGATGCTGCCTCAAATCAATGGACTTGATATTTGTCGCTTGCTGCGCCATCAAGGAAACCCAGTACCGATTTTGATGCTAAGTGCTAAGGGTAGCGAAACTGACCGGGTTTTGGGGTTAGAGGTGGGAGCAGATGATTATCTCACCAAACCTTTTAGTATGCGGGAATTGGTGGCTCGCTGTCGGGCTTTGCTGCGTCGCCAACGCTTAAGCACTTTGCCGCAAATACCGATACTGCAATATAAGGAAGTGACATTATACCCTCAAGAGTGTCGGGTACTGGTTCGTTCTCAAGAAGTAAATTTGTCACCGAAAGAGTTTCGATTATTAGAATTATTTATGAGTTATGCCCGTCGGGTATGGTCACGGGAGCAATTGCTCGATCAGGTTTGGGGTCCTGATTTTGTTGGCGATAGTAAGACTGTAGACGTTCATATCCGTTGGTTGCGGGAAAAACTAGAGCAAGACCCAAGCCATCCAGAATATATTGTGACAGTCCGTGGTTTTGGCTATCGATTTGGATAATAGTTGTTAGTGTTTAGTTGTCAGAAAGCAACTAACAACGGATCATGCTCGTATTGGGATTTCTTGTTGGTTTAGCGGTAGGCATCGTGTTTTGGTTGTGGCAGGTGGTTGAGTTAAACCGCTACCTGGCACAAGTGCTGCGACCGCTGGACTCCCACACATTCAAGGTGGCACTGCGGCTAATTCCTCGCTGGAGGCATGATATGGCATTGGTGAAGCACGATCGCTTAAATTTGCAGCAACAATTGCAAACCTACAAAGATTTGCTTGACTTTGCACCAGTGGGATATTTGCAGGTAGATGAAGAAAATCAGCTGCTGTGGTGCAATCAACAGGCACGAGAGATTTTGTATCTCGAAAGGTGGCAACCAGGACAGGTACGCTTGTTGTTGGAGTTGGTGCGGTCTTATGAACTAGACCGTTTGATAGAGAAAACACGCGATCGCCAGGAACCACAACTTAGGGAGTGGGTGTTTCACCCCTCTTGTGATAACGTTGCGGCAATGTTAGATATTAAGTCGCTAGCATTACGTGCATCTAGCTTGCCTTTACCTAAAGGACAAGTAGGAGTATTTCTGGAAAATCGCCAACCACTGCTGGATATGAATCAAGCACGCGATCGCGCTTTTTCTGACCTTGCCCACGAACTCAGAACACCCCTAACTTCGATTCGTTTGGTTGTAGAAACTTTACAAGACCGCCTAGAGCCACCTTTAAATCGCTGGGTTGACCGCCTCATGCAGGAGGTTGACCGTTTGATTCATTTGGTGCAAAGCTGGTTAGAACTGACTCAATTGGAAACCAATCCAACGATCCAACTCCATCGCCAACCCGTAGAAGTGCGATCGCTGATTTCCGATGTATGGGAAAGCTTAGAACCCATAGCACAGGGTCATGAGATCAAGCTTGCTTATTCTGGGGGAGAGAGTTTATGGATTCATGCCGATAAATCCCGAATTTATCAAGTATTTCTGAATTTATTGGATAACAGTATTAAATACAGTCCTCCACGTACAACCATTCAGGTAGAAACTAAAATCCTGCCATACTCGGATACCTACCAAGGCGAAGCTAACGATTCACAAGCGCTACAAGTTAATATCATTGACTGCGGAGTTGGTTTCTCCAAAACAGATTTGCCCCATGTTTTCGAGCGATTTTATCGAGGAGATAAAGCCCGCTCTCGTTCAAAAGGAGGAGAAAGTAACTCCGCAACCGCAATTGTGGGAACTGGTTTAGGTTTAGCGATCGTTCAACAAATTGTTACAGCACACGGTGGTTCAATCAAAGCCACGAACGATCCTCACACTGGTGGTGCATGGCTGCAAATTGAATTTCCCGAAGTAATGGCAAACTCACCAAGCCAAGACTATAGTTAAAAGTAACTTGATGTTTGAGACTACAAGCGTGACCACCCTCCTTTATAGTCCCAATCCTGAAAGACCCCATCTAGCACGCGACGTTAGGCGTTTAGAACGGGATGTTTTACGTATGGGAGCATTAGTAGAACAATCATTTCGTTTGAGTCACCAATCATTGTTTGCCCGTGACTTAACAGCGGCTGAAGAAATACCCTTATTAGATAAAAAAATTGATCGTTTTTACAGACAAATAGAATCGGACTGCGCGGTAATTATGACCGCACAATCGCCAACATCTCAAGATTTACGCTGCTTGAGCGCGTTTATGCAGTTGGTGCGTGATTTAGAACGTATTGGCGATTATGCCAAAGATATAGCTGAAATTGCCATTAAAATTTTTCCTTATCCGATTCATCCCTGTTTACCAGAAATGGCAGTCATGTCCCGGCATGCCCAAGCTATGTTAGCAACTAGCTTAGTTGCTCTAGCTGATTTGGATGAAGTTGGGGGCAGAGGCATAAAGCATTTAGATGATGCTGTAGATAATGCTTACGAACATCTGTATCAAACTTTAGCCCAGCAACGGGATGTTGTCGGTGTCGTGGAGCCAATTATACTGCTGGCACTTGCTATTCGTTGTCTGGAAAGAATGGCAGACCATGCCACTAATATCGGTCAGCGAGTGGCGTACATTGTTACAGGTCAACGCAATTAGGTATACAAAAGCTCGCCGCATTTTTGAGTTCCTTGGTAAATCAGGGCAAGTAACTGTTCGGTAATTTCTACCTAAATCTCAACATAGTTTACGATTTCTCCACATTTTCAATCAACTCATCAATAAATTCTCTCAGCCGCTTTTTCCATTCAGGACGGCTTTTAGTTTTTTTTTACTCCGACCTTAACGATCTATTAAACGGCTCTTCCTGTAAAGGTGTCGCACCTAATTTATGTTTTTGATGAAAAGTCATTTGCTAAATTAAAAAGAAGATATAAATACTTAGTTATTTTTCTGCTGACTATATCCAGAGAGTTTATAGATAACGGATCTACTCTATAAATAAATCCTATTAATAAACAGATTTGCGATAAAAATAAATTATCTAAATGGAATCTATTAAGGTCGTGAACCGCATTTTTAGCAAAAATTGTAGCCTCAAATGCTATATTTTCGAGGATATTGTCAGTTTATTGGATATGAGTTGAAATAGCTTTAAAATTTTAAATTTTTAATAAATTACTACTTAAGATAGAGGTAATAAAACTCAGTAAATGCTAATAATATCTACCTTATTATTTATATCTTAATTATATTCATAATATTTATCGAGCGAGTAGCAAGTAATGTAGAATACACGTTACTCTGAAGTAGTGTTAGATTAATCACCATCACTATTGAGGTGAGAAAAAATTAAAAGCTAGTTAACTGACATACATTTCACTAAAAGCTTACCTGTTCTTAAACTTTCAGTATTAGAGTATCCAATGGTAACCTTGAAATGTTTTCTATCGAACGGTCGATACTGGTGTAAAAGATAAAGCTGATGAGTATCAAATGTTGTGATTTCTTACTGTTGAAGGAGGGGAGTGTTGGTGCGGTAGCACTTGACTCGTTCGTGGAATGCGAACAGAAAGTTACAGCGCAATCCACGACAGAAGCAGTTAAGTCATTATTCTCATTGAGTACGATGGGTTTGACTCCATACTTAACCGCTGACTTCCAACCCAAACAACAGCAAGAAAAAGACATCCCATCCCAAGCGGTGAATATGATACTATCACTCGGTTTTCAGTATCAAATATTTCCCTCTTGGAGAGATAAAACAAATTGTTCTCGCTTTGGTTATAATAATAACTATGTATCTTTGATGGAAAGCGATGAAGTCAATTTTGGATACATCAGCTTTCGATCGTGGATACGGACAATGGGGAAACTCCTGCCATTTGATGTGGTAAAAGCAGCACTCGAAAAGAATTCGTGTTTTTTGCCTGCTAACGACTCAATTCAAGCAGAAGTTTGTGGAATTGTTAGGGAAGCATGGTTAGATTGGGGACTGGGTGTCATCTTGGTTCGCAAAAGTGCGAATGGTAATTGGCAGAAGATTAATTCCTCGTCAGACAGGCAAATTAGCGATATTTCTGATTTGGAAGATGATAGTCGTTTGGTGCAAGAAATCCCGATTAGTAATGCACATTACGACCTAATAAATGCTGTGACCGTAACTTACATAAGTCGTCCGGAAGACACAAAAGTTGCTCGAAATGATTTGTATATTAACTTCACCTTAAGTAGTTCCGAACACATTTTCCAAGGTTCCAAAGGTGAAGGACTCTGCTACTATTGCAATGACCCTGCTCCTTTGGGCGATTGTTGGCAAATGATAACAACCCTCGTCAGCTTTGGTTTTGCTCATCCGGATAATTTCTTAGTAAATCGGGCTGAAAATGTATGGATGATGACAGACATATCTACGTTAAGGGTCAATAATGCTGTAAAAAGTCGCACGGACAACAAAGGTATTTCTGCTGATTTGACGGGTGTATTTAAAAACGCTATGTGGTACATTATTACCAGTAGTGATGCAAGCAAAGCCTTATTGTTCGATACCAACTTGATGGAGTGTGAAACGAATTGCTCCGCAGAAGCAAGCTTCAGATATTTCCTCACTCCATATGAAGGCACAATGTTTCTTTCTATAGATCATCTTTGGGAAACTCTTGGCTATATTACGCAACTGCTGACTTACAGCACTTTGCAAGTAAATGAAGTACACCCCCTCCCCTTGGCAAGGGGAGGGTTGGGGAGGGGTATTTCTGTACCTCACAAAGTTGAAATTTGCTGTATCATTTCAACAAATCAAATATCGAAGACCGGAGAATCCAACCTCTATTAAGTGAATCTTGGAATTAATTCTAAATAGATTTTAAAAAGCAAAATACCTAACTCTAAGACTGAATTTCAAGTCTATAGTGCCATCGCGACCGAAATTAAACTTTTACGCTTACTCTATTTCGCTCGCCCATGAAAGGATGTTTTGCTCCAGTAATTAAGCAACGAAGAAGTCTATGTTAACAATTTGATTTCTGAATCGCCATATAGTTGGCAAGTATTATTAAAGCTTACAAGAGCTATCTAACTTTTGACATCTATCTTGCGACTTAATTTTGGGTGACATCAAAGGAGCGTCCTACGCCTAATCCAGTGAACCTGGATTGCCCTGTGTGTCCAGCACAGGGCGAGGGCAGCTCTCAAAACTAACCTCCAGGCGTAAAACGAGCTATCGCTCTCTCAAACAATCCATAAATGATTTGACCACGAATTGGCAGTTCGTGGCTAGTTGCCAGGATACCTCCGATAAATTTTAAATCCACCAAAGAGTCTTAAACTACCTAAACAACAACTATGTATTCAGCAAGCCGTACACCTAACTCCAATTCCAATCCTTCTTTCAACAACCCAACCACTTCTGGAAACTTACCACAGCGCCTATTCACCCGTCGTGAAGTTATCCCATCTCGCAATGACGTACTATGGCGCATTGAGCGTGGAGCGGTTCGCACCTTGACATGGAGTGAAGATGGAACATTCATCACTTTGGGTTACTGGGGGCCAGGAGACTTGATTGGTTATCCTTTGTCCAGAGTCAAACCGTATCAAATTGAGTGCCTGACAAGCGTAGAAGTCAGCGTTGTACCTCCTCAACTTTGGCACCAAGACGTTAACGCCTTGCTGTCACACATTCAACAAGCAGAGGAGCTTCTAAGTATAGTACATCGGAAGCCAATTTCCTTGAGATTGTGGCAGTTTTTAGTTTGGCTGAGTGAGAAATTTGGTCGTGAGGTAGAACAAGGCAAACTCATCGACTTAAATGTCACCCATCAAGAAATGGCGGAAGTACTAAATACTACCCGTGTGACTGTGACTCGCCTCCTTCAACAATTTGAAGAAGAGGGAACAATGATCCGTCACAAACGTCGCATTATTCTGCAATTGCCAAATAAAACAGTCAAAAAATAGAGCGAAATAGTGTGCTGGTTTACTTGTTTCTCACTTAGGTGATCGATAGAATTCTATACATAAGAGCAGGGTAGATTCTCAGTGAATCAAAAGCTGATGAAACTACCCTGATTTCTTTAACTGGTGTGAGTGAGAAATAATTTAAACCATGACAAAGCTAATCTGGAACGCTCTGAGATTGAGTCCAGTAGTCCTAGCAGCGACCTTCTTGGCTGCTAACAGCGCTTTCGCTGCTGAAGTTAACGATCAAGTAACACCTGTTGCTTCTTTGTCCCAAGAATCCAACAACATCGGTCAGGTAACATCCGTTTCACAGTTCTCTGACGTACAACCCACCGACTGGGCATTCCAAGCATTACAATCCTTAGTTGAGCGTTACGGTTGCATCGCCGGCTACCCCAACAAAACCTTCCGTGGTAACCGTGCGATGACTCGTTATGAGTTTGCCGCTGGTTTGAACGCTTGCTTAGACCGCGTTAACGAATTGATTGCTACAGCGACTGCTGATTTAGTTAAGAAAGACGACCTAGCAACATTGCAACGTCTGCAAGAAGAATACTCTGCAGAATTGGCTACCCTACGCGGACGTGTCGATCAACTAGATGCTCGCACCGCTGAGTTGGAAGCCAATCAGTTCTCCACCACCACCAAGTTGTCTGGTGAAGTTATTTTCAACCTTGGTCAAGCTTTTGGTGATACAAGAGCGCTTCCTAGTGGTAGTAATGCTGCTCGAACCAACTTAGACAGCAACACCGTTTTCTCTGACCGCGTTCGTTTGAGCTTGAACACCAGCTTCACTGGTAAAGACCTATTGCAAACTCGTTTGGAAGCTCGCAATACCATCTCCAATAGTGGTATTACTGGCACCAACATGACCCGCTTGGGCTTTGATGGAAGCACAGACAACGATGTTTTCGTCGATAAACTCAACTATGCTTTCAACCTGACTGACAAAGTTCGCGTTAAAGTTGACGCTAGCAACGCTCAGATATATGGAAACACCTACACCTTTAGCCCCGACTTCTCTAGCTCGGGTAAAGGTGCTATTTCCCGCTACGGTCGTTTCAGCCCCATCTACCGTCAAGGTGCTGGTGGTTCTGGTTTGACTGTTAGCATCAACCCTAAAGGTACTTTCGGTGCTACTTTGGCTTACTTAGTACCTAGAGGTGGCAATAATCCTGTTGCTGGTCAGGGAATATTTAATGGCGACAACACCCTATTTGGTGAGTTAGCTTTCAAACCCAGCAATGCGTTAAACGTAGGTTTCTCCTACGCTCGCAGCTATACTGGTGGTGCTACTCCTGTCTTCCAAGGTACAGGCAGCGCCTTGGCTAACAGCCCCTTCGGCGCAGGTGTTCGTACCGACTCCAACCACTACGGTATCCAAGCTAACGTCAAACCTAGCGACAAGTTGACCCTTGGCGGTTGGGCTGGTTACAGTACCGCTGATGCTAAGACCGGCGCTGTTAGAGATGCAGACTTCTTCTACTGGGCCGCCAGCTTAGGTGTGCAAGACTTTGGTAAAGAAGGTAACGTTCTCGGTTTAATATTTGGTCAACCCCCCAAAGTAACTGGCGGTAGGGGTATTACCAGAGAATCTGGTACTTCTTACCACTTAGAAGCTCTCTACAAAATGCAGATGAGCGACAACATTCTCATAACCCCCGGTTTGTTGGTTATTTTCAATCCTGAGAACAACAACAGCAACAGCACTGAGTATGTTGGTACACTACGTACAACCTTCAGCTTCTAATATCTGCCTGAGCCTCACTTCGGTGCGGCTCTCTCTGCTTGTTCTAGTTTAGAAGTTGAAAGCCCGGTTTATTGAATAAACCGGGCTTTTTGTTGGAACTCATATTTTTGCTTTTTGGGATACTATAGCGTTCTTAAATCAAGATTGCATACAGCACTTTGCAAGTAAATGAAGTACACCCCCTCCCCAAGGCATACGGGGAGGGTTGGGGAGGGGTATTTCTGTACCTCACAAAGTTGAAATTTGCTGTAATTTGTGCGGGCACCGAAGCCCACCCCTCTTACTATTTCTAGTCCGCCCTATCAACCAAATTTTATTTTAGGTTTGTGTGCTGTAGGGACAAGTAAACTACAAGCCAATAAGAGTCCAAATTACGGTTCATAGCGATCGCCCAAGATTTTATAAAACCAATTATCAAATTAGTATAGCAAATTACAAAAAATAGCTAACGTATTAATTAGGACATCATTTTTTGGCGACCCTCCTGTCAGAATCAGTACAGCAAGCGGGAACATTTTTTCATTAAGAACTGATGAATTATTGTACCTTTATTAAATAAAGTTAAAAGAACATGGCGCAAAAATGGGCTGATTAATTTGTGTTAAAGGCCACATCTTTGCTACAATTCTTACAGTTAATCATTAAGTAAATTTCCTGAAAAGAAAATTCACCGGAAATCCTACAATGATTAAGCCTGTAGGTGTGAGTGAGAATAAAACCATGACAAAAGTATTCTGGAACGTTATAAAGCTGAGTCCAGTTGTTGTAGCAGCAACATTCTTGGTTGCTAGCCCTGCCTTCGCTGATGAAGCTAACCAACAGGTAACTCCCGTTTCATCGTTGTCCCAAGAAGCCAACAGCATGGGTCAGGTAACATCAGTTTCTCAGTTCTCTGACGTACAGCCGACCGACTGGGCATTCCAAGCATTACAATCTTTAGTAGAACGCTACGGTTGTATCGCAGGCTATCCCAACGGCACCTTCCGTGGCAACCGTGCGATGACTCGTTATGAATTTGCCGCTGGTTTGAACGCTTGCTTAGACCGCGTTAACGAATTGATTGCCACAGCAACTGCTGACTTGGTTAAGAAAGAAGACCTGGCAACATTGCAGCGTCTGCAAGAAGAATTTTCTGCGGAATTAGCTACTCTGCGCGGTCGTGTAGATGCTTTAGAAGCACGCACCGCTGAGTTGGAAGCCAATCAGTTCTCTACCACTACCAAACTAGTTGGGGAAGCAATTTTCAACCTTAGTCAAGCTTTTGGTGATACGAGAGCGCTTCCTAGCGGTAGTACTGCTACTCGTACCAACTTAGACAGCAACACCGTTTTCTCTGACCGTGTTCGTTTGAGCTTGAATACCAGCTTCACTGGTACAGACCTGTTGCAAACTCGTTTGCAAGCTCGCAATACTGCTCAATTTGATGGTGGTAGCACTAGTCTTACTAGTCCTAGACCTAACATTACAGGCACCAACATGACCCGGTTGGGCTTTGATGGAGATGGCAACAACGCTGTTTCCGTTGATAACCTCAACTATGCTTTCAATCTGACTAGCAAAGTTCGCGTTAAGATTGACGCTAACAATGGTAAGTTATATGACAATACCTACACCTTTAATCCCGACTTCTCTAGCTCGGGTAAAGGTTCTATCTCTCGCTATGGTCGTTTCAGCCCCATCTACCGTCAAGGTGCTGGTGGTTCTGGTTTGACTGTTAGCGTCAACCCTAAAGGTACTTTCGGTGCTACTCTTGCTTACTTAGTACCCACAGGTGGTAATAATCCTGTTAGTGGTCAAGGAATATTCAATGGCGACAACACCCTCTTTGGTGAGTTAGCTTTCAAACCCAGTAGTGCGTTAAACGTAGGTTTATCCTACGCTCGCAGCTATACTGGTGGTACTATTGGTCTCTTCCAAAGTACAGGTAGCCGCTTGGCTAACAGCCCTTTCGGCGCAGGTGTTCGTACCGATTCCAACCACTACGGTATACAAGTTAGCGTCAAACCAAGCGACAAATTGACCCTTGGCGGCTGGGCTGGTTACAGTACCGCTGATGCTAAGACCGGCGCTGTTAGAGATGCAGACTTCTTCTACTGGGCCGCCAGCTTAGGTGTGCAAGACTTTGGTAAAGAAGGTAACGTTCTCGGTTTAATATTTGGTCAACCCCCCAAAGTAACTGGCGGTAGGGGTATTACCAGAGAATCTGGTACTTCTTACCACTTAGAAGCTCTCTACAAAATGCAGATGAGCGACAACATTCTCATAACCCCCGGTTTGTTGGTTATTTTCAATCCTGAGAACAACAACAGCAACAGCACTGAGTATGTTGGTACACTACGTACAACCTTCAGCTTCTAATATCTGCCTGAGCCTCACTTCGGTGCGGCTCTCTCTGCTTGTTCTAGTTTAGAAGTTGAAAGCCCGGTTTATTGAATAAACCGGGCTTTTTGTTGGAACTCATATTTTTGCTTTTTGGGATACTATAGCGTTCTTAAATCAAGATTGCATACAGCACTTTGCAAGTAAATGAAGTACACCCCCTCCCCAAGGCATACGGGGAGGGTTGGGGAGGGGTATTTCTGTACCTCACAAAGTTGAAATTTGCTGTAATTTGTGCGGGCACCGAAGCCCACCCCTCTTACTATTTCTAGTCCGCCCTATCAACCAAATTTTATTTTAGGTTTGTGTGCTGTAGGGACAAGTAAACTACAAGCCAATAAGAGTCCAAATTACGGTTCATAGCGATCGCCCAAGATTTTATAAAACCAATTATCAAATTAGTATAGCAAATTACAAAAAATAGCTAACGTATTAATTAGGACATCATTTTTTGGCGACCCTCCTGTCAGAATCAGTACAGCAAGCGGGAACATTTTTTCATTAAGAACTGATGAATTATTGTACCTTTATTAAATAAAGTTAAAAGAACATGGCGCAAAAATGGGCTGATTAATTTGTGTTAAAGGCCACATCTTTGCTACAATTCTTACAGTTAATCATTAAGTAAATTTCCTGAAAAGAAAATTCACCGGAAATCCTACAATGATTAAGCCTGTAGGTGTGAGTGAGAATAAAACCATGACAAAAGTATTCTGGAACGTTATAAAGCTGAGTCCAGTTGTTGTAGCAGCAACATTCTTGGTTGCTAGCCCTGCCTTCGCTGATGAAGCTAACCAACAGGTAACTCCCGTTTCATCGTTGTCCCAAGAAGCCAACAGCATGGGTCAGGTAACATCAGTTTCTCAGTTCTCTGACGTACAGCCGACCGACTGGGCATTCCAAGCATTACAATCTTTAGTAGAACGCTACGGTTGTATCGCAGGCTATCCCAACGGCACCTTCCGTGGCAACCGTGCGATGACTCGTTATGAATTTGCCGCTGGTTTGAACGCTTGCTTAGACCGCGTTAACGAATTGATTGCCACAGCAACTGCTGACTTGGTTAAGAAAGAAGACCTGGCAACATTACAGCGTCTGCAAGAAGAATTTTCTGCGGAATTAGCTACTCTGCGCGGTCGTGTAGATGCTTTAGAAGCACGCACCGCTGAGTTGGAAGCCAATCAGTTCTCTACCACTACCAAATTAGTTGGGGAAGCAATTTTCAGCTTATCCGAAGCTTTCGGCGATCGCCAAGCGGTTTCCTCTTCTACGTTGGTCAATAACCCAAATGCTCCAAGAAGAAACTTAGACAGCAACACCACATTCTCTGACCGGATTCGTCTGAGCTTGAATAGCAGCTTCACGGGTAAAGACCAGTTGCAAATTCGTTTGGAAGCAGGGAATGTTTTTAATAATAACGGTAGCAGCTTGGGTACCGCAGCAACTGGTACTAACATGACTCGTCTTACATACGACGGGTTTGACAACAACCAAAACGGCGTTATCGTAGATAAAATCAACTATGCTTTCAACCTAACCAGTGCAGTGCGCGTTAAAGTTGACGCTAGCAAAGGTGAATTCTGGGAAAACATCAATAACTTCAACCCCGATTTTGCCAGCACTGGTAAAGGTGCTATCTCCCGCTATGGTCGTTTCAGCCCGATTTATCGCCAAGGTGCTGGTGGTGCCGGTGCGACGATCAGCCTTAATCCCAACGGACCTATCAGTGCCTCTATCGGTTATTTAGCAGGTGGAAGCAACAACGTATCTAGCAATCCTGCTGACAGAGCAGGTCTATTCGATGGTAATTATGCAGCACTGGGTCAAATAGGTATCCAACCTAGTAAGGCCTTTAATGTAGGTTTGACATACGCCCGCACTTATCAAAACTCTTTCACTACAAATAACGTCACTCGTAACGTCAGCCTGTTTGAATCAACAGGTAGTACCTTGGCAAATCAACCTTTCGGTAACGTCGCTACCGAAGCGAATCATTATGGTATACAAGCTAACTTCAAACCTAGTGATAGACTCGCATTAGGTGGTTGGGTAGGTTACAGCGATGCTGAAGCTAAAGCCGGTATTAACGCGGGTAGTGGTGCAGAAATGTTCTACTGGGGTACTACTCTATCTTTGAAAGACTTTGGCAGACAGGGTAATATGCTTGGTTTTGTGTTTGGTCAACCACCCCAAGTTACCAGTAATAATGTCAGAGTTGCAGGTGTAGAGCAGAAAGATAGAAACACCTCCTATCACCTAGAGGGTCTATACCGGATGCAGCTTAACGACAATATTTCTGTCACCCCTGCTTTGTTGGTAATCTTCAATCCTGAGCATAACGACGCCAACGATACTATATACGTTGGTACACTGCGAACTACCTTCACTTTCTAAGATGGTTGGGTTGACATAATTTACCTATCGGCGGTGTAGAGAGGTTATATATAATGTCTCTACATCTTAGAAATTATCTTAACTCACCGGAATGCACCTGTACTAGAAATTTTTGTTCACCGATTTTGCAGTCACTAATTTGACTTTTAAATTTGGATACTCAAATAGTCCTCTCAAAGAGGACTACTAAAGAATCTATATCTATTGTGTCAATTAGTCAGTTTGAAATTATTTTATTAGTTATTTATACGTATAAGTGTAAGATATTAGCCCGCAGTAAGACGGGCTATTTTTTTGAGATTGTATATATTACACATCAATCTTCCTGCTTAGAAAAATCCGCTGGTGGTCTGTCGCTACTCCAAGCCCACCACACAGTACTACAGTTACAATCGTAAAATTCTTGCCATTTACGGCGATGGTCTGGTGTCAGCACAGGCGATCGCCTATTTATCCATACTTGTTTTGCATCAAGGCTACTGGAGTTGCAATTAGGACAGCAAAACCCGTAAGCATGAATTGCTTTATTCGTCCATTCAGGTGGGATGGGGGCGAAAGGGTCCATGTAGGAAAATTTATATTTTACTGCATATTATGGCAGGTAGTGGGGAGTAGGGAAGGAATTTATTCACCTCATTTTCAGGATAACAGAACTAAATCCTCTGCCCCCTGCCCCCAATTCTGGGGGGTTGGGGGGCATTTGAATTTTCTTCCCGCAGAATTGGGGGCAGGGGGCAAATTTGAGATTTTGGATAATTTCAGACTTTTACTATCGGCTTATCTGTGTGATATTACTTAATATCTTGGAAAATTCAATCCCTAACATGGTGCTTTGGTCTGTCAGTAGGTGAAACGAATGGCAAGATGCGAGCAATACAAACTTACAGAAAAGTTTCAATAAGTACATGATGAATGTGACAATTAAATAAAGCTACTCCCATTTCACTCAAAGAATACTTATTTTTTTTAATTAACCTTACTACGACACAGAGAACGTGGAGGAAGATAACACGCTCCAACGTCTGCGAAGCGAAACGTACCAAGAGCGCAATTACACCAAACAATTATAGATTAGGAATATGGAGCCAAACGTTGAAATTCGCCGATTGTTAGATGTGATGCCTGCTTCGGGTAGGATGAATACAAAAATCATCAGCAAACCGGAGCAGTCAAAATTGATTGATGCTGCTTTTCCACTGCCTTGGAAACAGGAACGACCGATATATATTAATTTTGATTTGTGGCGACGTCTAACGAAACCACAACGGGATCTACTGCTATTAAGGACTATTAGCTGGTTGTCAGGGGTGAGGTGGTTTAAGCCTGATATTTATCAAGGTGTGGTAGTGGCAGGAATTTTAGGCGGATTCGTAGAAATACTACAGGGAGATGCGGTAGGTGTAGTTGTTTCTGGGGGATTAAGTGCGATCGCCCTGACTCGGATTTGGCGCACCAACAATTCTCAAGAGTCTGAGATCGATGCCGATATCGCTGCCATTAAGGTAGCATTGCGCCGGGGTTACTCAGAAACTGAAGCTGCGGAACATTTATTATCTGCTATTGAGACAGCAGCAAAAATACAAGGACGTTCTGGTTTAGATTTTAACGAGTTGATCCGCTGCCAAAACTTGCGGGCGATCGCCGGTTTTTCACAAGTCGGAATACCGAAAAGTTAGGAGTTAGGAGTTAGGAGTTAGGGGTTAGGGGTTAGGAGTTAGGAGTTAGGAGTTAGGAGTTAGGAGTTAAGAGTTAAGAGTGAATTAATATCTAGTCTTTATAAGCCCCCTCCCCGCATGCGGGGAGGGGGTTGGGGGTGGGGTTCTGTGGTCATCCAATGAACTTAATATTACATCTGTTTCAAATTTAAGTAATAATTTTTTAATCCTTTAAATATCAATGCAAATAACAAGCTTGCATAAGTTTTTAATTATTTCAAATGATAAAAATTCTCAATTTAAGAAAAGATTCTGGTTTAGTTTAAGTTTAATTTTTGGCATATTTTATAGTCTCTTAGAATTGCGGCAAGCCTTTAGTAACACATACGTAGTCCAAGATGATGCACGAGTATATATCTTCTGGATGCAGAGATTTTTACAGCCAGATATACTTCCAAATGACTTAATTGCCGACTATTTTCAGTCCGTAACTCCAGTCGGATTTACTACTCTTTATAGAGTCATGGCAATGGTGGGGATTGAGCCACTATTGTTGAGTAAATTACTGCCAATATTGTTGAAAATAATTAGCATTTGTTATTGGTTTCCATTATGCATGGAGATATTTCCAGTACCGACAGCAGGATTTATTAGTACGGTATTGTTTGCTCAAAATCTTTCTTTAAGGGATGATATTGTTTCTGCAACACCTAGGTCTTTTATTTTTGTATTTTTTATCGCGTTTTTGTATTATTTGCTGCGAAAAGATTTACTACCAAGTTTGATAGCGATCGCATTAATTGGATTGTTTTATCCACCGTTTTTATTAATCGTAGCTGGAATCTTAATTTTAAGACTTTGGCGTTGGCAAGAAAAGCGTCGTGATTATATATTTTCTGGTGTGGGATTGGCAATTAGCCTACTATTGATGTTGCCTTATGCATTCAGTTCTTCTAGATTTGGCCCAACGATTGCAGGAGCCGCAGCAAGAGAATTACCAGGACTTGCAGCAACAGGAAGAATACCTTTTTTTAGTGACGATCCAATTTGGTTTTGGTTGTCCAATCAGCACAGCGGTTTGATTCCGAATGTGTTGGAACACCCATTAAATATTATTGGATTGCTCTTACCCATTCTTTTACTATATCCTCAACGTTTTCCCCTGACCAAGAAAATCACCAGTAAAATCAAAATTTTACCGGAAATTATCGTAGTATCTGTCGCAATGTTTTTTGTTGCCCATTTACTACTCTATAAGCTTTTTGCTCCGGCTCGATACACAAGATATACCCTGAAATTTGTGGTAATTATTTCTGCTGGTATAGCGTTGGCAGTTATAATTGATGCTGTTTTTAGATGGGCAAAGCAGTATAGAAAACGTTCATCTCGACGACAAATTTTAGCTTTGGGATTTACAAGTTTATTAGGAAGTGTACTTATTATTTATCCACACTTCTTGCAAATTTTTCCATACAGCTTATACAAAGTAGGTGAAGCACCTGCAATGTATGATTTTTTTCAGAAACAACCCAAAGATACTCTGATTGCTTCCTTGGCACAAGAGATAGATAACGTCCCAATATTTTCTCAGAGGTCTATTTTCATCGGTTGGGAATATGCTGTTCCTTATCATGTAGGGTACAATCGCCAAATCACCCAACGAACTACTGATTTAATTAATGCTCAGTACAGCGAAAATTTAGCCCCAGTGCAGAGTTTTATTGAGAAATATGGAGTAGATTTTTTTGTAATAGAACAGGCTGCGTTTACACCAGAATATATCAAGATTAATCCTTGGTTTATCCAATGGGAATCAATAGCGAAAGATATTTCATTAAAGTTACAACAAGGAACTACTCCTGCTTTATTAGAGATGAAGGAGCGTTGTTCTGTCTTAGAAACTAAAAATTTTACTGTATTACGAGCAAAATGTGTTGGCAAAGGATAAATAACAGAAACTTTGATTTATGGAACCGCACGATGAGCGCTCTCGTCGCAAGCGTCCCGTTAGGGATACGCCTTTCGTTTCGGTAGGAATAGGAGTTTAAGAGAGTTTTTGCGTAAGTCCTATTCATGTAACTCTTGTGGGGTGGGCTTCCAGCCCGCCCGAATGTGCATTCCTATATGTGGAACATCTTAATTCATCCATTGCCACTCTTATAAATCAATTTCCATCCTCGGAAAGTACCTAAATCACGATAATTTGAAGATAAAAGCACATTCGTTTCAGGACTAACCCAGGCATAATTTCCATTTGCAACTTCTGATAACTGCCGATATCGCTGTCCCCAGTGAGGAGTATAAAAAGTTAATAATAATAATGCTTTATCGCCACCAGTGCTGAGAGCTTGTGTTTTTTGCACCACAAAGTTAATAGAATTGTTTGGAAGCACTTCGGCGATCGCACTCTGTTGTAAAAATATTTTAACATCAGGGCTGTAGTTTCCTAACAATCCGACAAAACCAGCCGCAGCTAAAGCCAACCAAACGGGAATTATCAAATTTGCTAACCAATATTTAGCAGTAAAAAACAAGAAGCCACGATGTCGCAAAATCCAGACTAAAGGTAACATCAACCAACCGAGTCCTAAAACTAACCCCACCACTGCAGCTTTTTTGATGTCTATTTCGTCACTAGTAATAGATAGGATGTCAGTATAAATTAGAATTGATGTTACAAAGACTAAACCGCCGAACCCACCAAAAGCATAGCTTAGATTGCGGGGTAGCCATTTTTGAGTAGAAGTTTTATCCTCATAAATTTGGCACAACCAATCGAGAGCCACTGCTGCCAATATCGCTATAAAAGGATAAAGCATCAGTGCATAGTGGGGTAGACGAGTTGAAACCAGGCTGATTTGTATCAACATAATCAACGGACACCCTACTAATATCCAGTTGTAGCGTCCAGTTTGATGGCGTAAAATTAGTAAGCCTAAAACACTGAAAAAGGGCCAAGGAAAGGCTTTGATAGGGGTATTCCAAAGATAAAATAAAGGCGAATTCCCATTTCGCTGTTCTTTTGCTATTCTAATAGCCAAAGAAAAAAATTGTTCAAAAACAATATCGCCATAACGCTGCCAACTAAACCAAAACCAAGCAATTGTCGGGACAAAGCCGACTAAAAGCCCTAAATACAACATCGGATTAGTCAGATGGCGATGACGGCGATGCTCTAAGATTAGATAAGGCAATAAAGCGATCGCCGGCACAAAGATTAATTGCCCCCTGAATAAAAAACTCACCCCAAAACTTAAGCCTGTTGCAAAACCCCAGTAATATTTATATTTGGGATGTAATTCTGCTTTGAGCAAACACCAAAGTGTCAAAAGAATAACACAATTTGTCACGATGTTTGCAGTAGCTAATCGACTACCTTGAAGCCAAAGCAAGGATACACCGAGAATTGCTGAGGCTAAATAAGCGATACGTTTATTCAGCAGAATCGTGCCAATTTCATAGGTAAGTAAAAGACTGAATATACACGCTATTTGGGCGGGTAATCGAGATGTTGCTTCACTAATACCAAATATTGTGTAAACAGATGCTAGCCACCAATATGGACCCGGTGTTTTTTCATAAACTAATTCTCCCCAAGATTGAGGAGTTATCCAGTCACCAGACTCTAGCAACCAGCGGGAACGGACGGCATACATGGCTTCGTCATGAGGCATAAGACTGTTGTGCCCATTATTCAAAAACAATAATGGGACTATCCAAAGAATTAAACCTAAATAATGCCAAATAGTGTTTTTTATTGCTATTTTTTCAACATTACGCATCAATCCAGTTCAGTTAAAGTAGTTTGTTTATTATGGGATGTAGAGATGTTAGATATAACCTGTCTACAAGGCTAATATTCTCGCGAATAACTGTTAACTAAACCGTATTAAATTATGCATAAAAAGAAAGTTTTAAGAATTACGGCAGATTCTTGTAAATGAAGTAGATATAAGAGATAAAAACCGCAGATAAACGCAGATAAACGCAGATAAAAAAATCTTTCATCTGCGTCCTACCCTACGGGAAGCCGAAGCGGCTACTGGGTGCATCTGCGGTTAATTATTTATTTTTTGGTAATGAAGCAAGAAATCTAATTTTTCCGGCAGTGATAAAGTTTATATTCGTAGCCGTTAATTGCTGGTAGTGATTTGGTTTGGGTTACACAGTTTTTGACTTCTTCGGGAATTGGAGCATGAAAGTTAACAAGCCATAAGTCCAGAGGTCTTGGTAATTCTTTTAAGGTATTTTGTAGGGTTGTGGTAGAAGTTTGAGAGTTTTTGTCTTGATGGGCTAGGAAAAAAAGGGGGGGAGTGGAATTTTGGGTTTTGAATTCTCTGGCTAATCCCATCATTTCCCCAGTTTGTGCCAGGGTTTTGTGGGTGGTGGCAATTAAAACTGGGGATTGGGAATTTTGTTGAATCACGGGTAGGAAAAGGTCAGGACGGTAATATTTTTGATATCCCAGATTACTAACAACTGTTATGGCACTGACAAATCCGAGCGATAAAATTATCTCTACAGCTTTTTTTCCCGATATTTTTGTAAAGCCCACATAAGGAGTTTTTCTGCAAACTGCGAGACTTGCTCCAACTAAAACGATCGCAATCGGAAAATATACAAAGTTATACCGAGCACCCCTTGTCAAATCAATACCCAGAAAATAGGTGAAGATAAAGAATAAAGCGATCGCACTCACTACTACCCCAGCAAGCACCTGAGTCATCAAACCGTTTTCTGAGTGCTTTAGCTGTATTTTTAAACCACGGGTCAGAATTGGTGCCCCCCAAATCAACAAAACCAGCATCACCAACCCAGAAGCAATCATAATCGCTAAGTTTGGTGATTCTACTGGTAGTAAATAAATCATTGTAATCCATGCAGCTAAAGCTTGGAAAATTGGACTTATCCAAGCAATGCCTTGACGTGAACCTTGAATCCACTCAGTCAACGGACCCCCAGACTTATTTTGTAAAAACACTGGTAGCCAAACAATAGACACCAGAAAAGTACCGATAGCAACGGCGTAAATAGGATACCAGGGAGAGGGGGAGATGGGGAGAGGGGGGGATGGGGAAGACAAGCTAGAAGAAGCTACGCTCCCCCCCTGTCCCCCACTTTGGACTCTCCAAGCAACCAGAATTAATGCCACAGCTTCAGCACAGAGGGTGAGAGTAAAGAAGTAGTGAGTGGCAACACCTAAAGCATTGATTACTACCCAAGAAATCCCTATCCACAATGGTAACTGTGTGCGATTTTGGATGTGGCGTGTGGCAATTACCAAGCAGGCACAAGAAGCAATAACCCATAACATTACTAAGGTATAATGTCGGGCTTCTTGTGCCATAAAAATGCCGTAGGGTGATACTGCCATCATCGCAGCAGCCAACTGTCCGACTAATCGGGAACGAAAAGCTAGTCTGCCTAATGCATAAACACATGGAATAGAAATCGCACCAAATAAAGCTGGAAGCGATCGCCCTGCAAATAGAGATACGAATCCTCCATCACTAGGAAATAGCTTCATCCACAGATGAGCCAGAATAAAGTACAGAGGTGGATGGATATCTTCTGTCAACAGGGTGTGAATAACATCTGCAATACCAGCCCCTGGATTCACTTGAAGCGGTTGCAATAGGACATCGGTAGCGATCGCCCGATCTAATGGTACTACTTTAAAACTATTACCCAAGCTAAAAACCAAGGTCGCAAATTCATCAATCCAAGGAGGTTTAGCTGTTAGATTAGTTAAGCGCAAGCTAAGACCGAGCGCTATCCACACCAACAAAATTAGCCATTGAGAGTGTATTTTTTTATGCCACATTAGTAGTTCCGACTATAAGCAGTGAAAAAGTTTGTATACGTAGCCGTTGATGCCTGGTAAAGATTTTATCCTCGCTGGGGGTTTAAGACCCCGACCTCTAAAGGTCGTCCGTTTTGAGTTGGGGTTCCAATCCCCGTCTAAAAACGTCCTTCTTTCTTCTTCCTTCTTTCTTCTTCCTTCATTCAATTCAGATATACAATTTTGAACTACTTCTGGAACTGGTGCATAAAAGTTTACAAGCCACAAGTCTAGAGGTCTTGGTAATACTTGCAAAGTATTTTCTAGGGCTGTAGTGGAGGTTATGGGGTTTTCGTCTTGATGGGCCAGGAGGAAGAGAGGAGAAGGGGAGGAGGAAAAATGTTGGATTTTAAATTCTCTAGCTACTCCCATCATTTCGCCGATGTGGACGTGAGTTTTTTGGGTAGTGGCAATAAGTACTGGTACATTAGATGTTTTTTCAATTAATTCTACAAACAAATCGGGACGGTAATATTTTTGATAACCAAGGTTTGAAATTACTGTTATTGCGCTGAGGAAACCCACCAAGCAAATAATTATCGCGCTTTTTTTGCCACCGGGAGAAGTCCAAGTAATTGCGAGACTTGCACCGAGTAAAACCATGACACCAGGGAAGTATACAAAGTTATAACGAGCCCCCCTGGTCAGGTCAATGTCAAGAAAGTAGGTAAAGATAAAGAATATCGCGATCGCACTCACTATAACCCCAGCAAATACCTGTGTCATCAAACGGTTTTGCGGTTCCCTTAGCTGCGCTTTGAAACCACGTACAAGTATTGGTGCAGCACAAATCAAGAAAATCAGCATCACTAGCCCAGAAGCAATCATAATTGCCAAATGTGGTGATTCTACTGGTAGCAAGTAAATCATCGTAAGCCATGCCGCGAAAGCTTGAAAAATCGGACTAATCCAAGCTATTCCGACGCGATCGCCTTGAATCCACTCGGTTAATTTCCCACCATAATTATTCTGCAAAAATACTGGTAACCAAACCAACCCCGCAACTGCAGTCCCTACAATTACGGCGTAGATTTGCTTCCAGGGAGAGGGGAGGGGAAGAGGGGGGGATGGGGAGAGGGGGGGATGGGGAGAGGGGGAGACATTTGGCCCTTTCCTCAATTGCCATCTTAAAAAAAGCAAAACCATGAGTTCCGCCCAAAGGGTGAGGGCGAAGAAGTAATGAGTTGCAATTCCTAAAGCGTTGATTACTTCCCAACTAATAGCCACCCAGATAGGTAAAGCTGTGCGGTTTTGGATATGGCGGACACAGATTGCCAAGCAGGCAAAGGAAGCAATCACCCACAAAATAGCTAAAGTGTAGTGACGCGCTTCTTGTGAGAGAAAAATACTATAGGGTGATACCGCCATCATCACAGCGGCGAAATGACCAACTAAACGAGAACGAAATGCCACCCAGCTTAATATATAAATAGCTGGGATGGATAAAGCCCCAAAAATCGCCGCAAGCGATCGCGCTCCCCACAAAGAAACTAACCCCCCATTCACCGGAAATAACTGCATCCACCAATGAGTCAGCATAAAATATAGCGGTGGATGGTTGCTTTCTGTTAGTAAATGTGCTAATACATTTCGGACACTAGTAGATGATTGTGGTTGGAGTGGTTGCAATAAAATATCAGGAGCGATCGCTTTGTCTAGAGGTACATCTAAAAAAGTATTCCCCAGGCTAAAGACTAAGGTAGAAAATTCATCAGTCCAAGGAGGCTTGGCGGTTAAGTTGGCTAGCCGAAAGCCCAAAGCGATGATGAACCAAAACAACAGCAGTAAGGGATGAATCTGGCGAGTCAAGAGGGAAGCTTTCATGAAAATGCCATTAACAAGTCATTTTGTAGGCTAATAGACTTGACATTCTAGATTAAGTTCAATGTGAACCTAAAGAGTTGTTGGTTGTTGGTTGTTAGTTGTTAGTTGTTAGTTGTTGGTTGTTGGTTGTTTACTCCTAACTCCTAACTCCTAACTCCTAACTCCTAACTCCTAACTCCTAACCCCTAACTCCTAACTCCTAACCCCCTAACCACTATCCACTAACAACTAACCAATTACTTAACTTCCGTGACTCGCCAACTCAGCTTTAAATTCACCCAGAAGTTCCAGACAGTGGCAATAGCGATCGCAATTAAGTTGGCGATATATCTGTTTTGAATCACGAAATTAAAGACTAAGTTCAAAATCACGACATTCAACACCAGTCCCGCCAAACATATAATATTGAATTTCAAAAACCGCTTTAGACGCTGACGCCATCCCTGCTGTCTCATGGTGACATCGGCAAAAGTCCAAACGTCATTCCATAAAAAATTATTGAAAATCGCAATTTCTCCAGCAATGATTTTACTGCGGGTCAGGGGTAACGCGAGGGTATGGGGGTCACTCAGCAAATACAGTACTGTCATATCCACAAACACTCCACTTAGCCCCACCAAACCAAAGCGGAGAAATCGACCGATGGGAAAACCGAGACGTTGAGTTAATTTTGCGACAGTTCCAGTATCCAGGCGCAATTTGACTAAGTGGTGAATATAGTCTATATACTGCTTGCTCGTTACCTTGCTTTCACCCTCAGTCCGTTCGCGGAAAACATACCCGACTTCGGCTATTTCTTGTACCTGTCCTCTTCCCAATACTTCCAGCAGAATTTTGTATCCTACGGGACTGAGGTTTACTTGTGCGATCGCGCTGCGACGTACCATAAAATAACCGCTCATCGGGTCGGAAACTCTACCCAATACACCGGGTAAAATCAGCAATCCCAGAACTTGAGCCCCACGAGAAAGAAACCGCCGGATAAAACTCCAGCGACTCACCCCACCACCTTCCACATGACGGCTAGCGACGGCTAAATCTGCTCCTTCTTCAATAGCGCGGAACAGTTGCAGCAGTACTTCTGGCGGATGCTGCAAGTCTCCATCAATCACCCCTAAAACGCGCCCTCTCGCAGCTTGCCAACCGCGAATCACTGCACTTGAAAGTCCGCGTTCACTTTGGCGTCGCATTACCTGCAACTGAGGATATTCTCGGGTTAGGGACTGTGCAACTTCCCAAGTACCATCGGGGCTATCATCGTCTACCACAATCAACTCATAATTTTTCGGAATAGACTCATCAAGCAACCTAGTCAATACCCTGACAACATTCTTGATGTTCTCACGCTCTTTATAAGTAGGAATTACTAGAGAAAATACGATGGTTTCACCTCCCATCTTACTAGGGGGTCGATCGGAAATTTGCAATGCACCAGTTGGCACTGACAAAAGTGAATTTGGTTCGGTGATACTCATTCCAAATGGGACTATGTGGGGAAAATAGTACTCTTACTAATTATGCGTGATACCGTTTCTTTGTGAAGCTGCATATATTACCCCCCGGCTACGCCGTCCCCCCTTGGCAAGGGGGGACTACAGGGGGGTCTTGATTATGTGCATCTTCATACAGAATTGGTATGAGCAAAGCGTAGTAATTTGAGCGCAAATAATAACTTGTTGATTCTCGTTGATATTCTATATCAAAGGACGTACATCGCAAGTCATAGTTATACTTTACACCTGAGGTTTTGACATATCAGATACAAATAATAGAGAATTGCTGGAGTTATAGACAAAAGAAGGACTGGCAATGCTTACAACAAATAGACAGCGATTACGCTCATTGCAGTTCCCGACATCAAGGCTGCGGTTTTGTGTCGTGATTTTATTAATATTGGGAATATTTTTTCGTTGCGTCAATTTAGAGCGCAAAGTCTACTGGCATGATGAAGCCTACACATCATTAAGAATTTCTGGTTACACCAAAACAGAATTTGTCCAACAAGTTTTTGATGGGCAGGTAATTGATGTGGAGTCCCTACAAAAATATCAATACCCCAATTCCCAAAAAACTGCACTCGATACAATCAAATCTTTAGCGTTGGAAGATGCTCAACATCCGCCACTATATTTTTTGATGTTGAGATTGTGGATGCAAATATTTGGCGATTCGGTGGCAGCAGCTAGAAGTCTCTCAGTCATAATTAGCTTCCTTTGCTTTCCTTGTATTTATTGGCTGTGCATAGAATTATTCCAGTCGCCAATCATTGGATGGATGGCTGTTGCGCTATTATCAGTATCACCATTCCATGTACTCTATGCCCAAGAAGCTAGGCAATTTTCTTTATGGTCGGTGATTATTACCATCAGTAGCGCCGTATTTTTGCGAGCAGTCATGCTTGGTGGAATAAGGCTTTGGGCGATTTACGCAGTAACAGTAATATTAGGCTTGTATACATTTTTATTTTCTGCTTTAGTAGCGATCGCCCACGGTTTTTATCTAGTTATTATAGAAAACTTTCGCTTCACCAAAACTGTTAAAGCTTACCTGCTAGCAATAAGTTGTGCATTTTTGGCTTTTGTTCCTTGGATTTTAGTAATTATTAACAACATTTCTCAAATTGATAGCACCACAGCCAGTGCCCAAAAAAGACAATCTCTTTCCGGCTTAATATCAGGTTGGATTAGCAATCTCAGCTATATATTCGGTGATTTTTGGCGTTACGAACCATTTTACCCCAACTTAAATCTTCCTATCTTGCGTTGGGGTAGATATTTAATTCCTTTAATACTTATCTTAGTCGGATATGCTCTATGGTTTATTTATCGCTGTACACAAAAACGAGTTTGGTTATTTATATTTAGCTTGAGTGGAGTCCCAGGATTAACTCTGATATTATCTGATTTAATTTTTGGGGGAAAACTTAGTACCCGCGCTCGTTATGTCATCCCATGTTATATAGGCATTCAGCTAGCGATCGCCTACTTATTAGCAACAAAAATTATCTCTATTAAACCTATACAGCAGAAGCTTTGGCGATTAGTCATAGTATTAGTAATTTCGACTGGAATTATTTCTTGTACAGTTAGTTCTCAAGCCGAAACATGGTGGAATAAAGGAAGTCATGCAAATCCGCAAATTGCCCGCATCATCAATCAATCGGATAAACCACTATTAATTAGCAGCAATTACTCTCTAAATATTGGCGATTTAATGTCTCTGAGTCATGTGCTAGATAATAAAGTCAAAGTGCAGTTAGTAACTGAGCCTAATATTCCCAATATACCTGATAACTTCAAAGAGATTTTTTTGTACAATCCATCAAAAAAATTGAAATCGGACATTGAGAAAAAATATAAATTGAATCTTGTTGACAAACCCGGTAGACTTTGGCGATTAAGTGCCCTAAATCCATGAGGGTCACAGAAGTCGGGGATCTTGGACTCTAATATTTGAATGAAGGAATAAGGAAGCTTCCTTCTTCCTTCTTCCTTCTTCCTTCATTTTTTAATATGCAAACTACAGAAATAACAAAAAATTGGATTACCCGAATCATTGCAATTCAAGCTATTATTTTATTAATTATCGGATTGTTAACTCTTCGTAAAACATTGGGTACTCATGACTTAAACCTCTACTACCGTTCTTCACTATATCTATTACAAGGTAAATTACCTTATCGAGACTTTGATTTAGAGTATCCACCATTTGCCTTAATCGCATTTATTCTTCCTAGAATTTTAACTTTAGGACTTACAAATAATTCCTATATATACGCATTTTTCTTTGTAATACAAAACGTCTTTTTTAGCAGTATCAATACAATATTATTACTGAACATTATATCTAAATCGAATTCTCAACCCCATAAAATATTGGCATTAATATTCTACACCTTATTTGCGGCAATCGTTTCTCCAGTAATGCTTTGGCGTTATGATTTATTTCCAACATTATTAACAGTTTTAGCCTTAGTCACTGTCATTTCCCTTCGTCCCACATTCGCAGGTATTTTTCTAGGATTTGGGATTGCAGCTAAACTTTACCCTGTTATTTTACTTCCAGTTTTTACTGTTTATTATTTTGCAAATAGAAGCTATCGTGCCATTTTAAATTTATGGTTGGGAACTGTTGGTACAGTATTTTTAATTTTCCTGCCATTCATTATCACTTCTCATGGCAAATTCTTTTATTTCTTGACTTACCATAAAGAGCGTGGCTTACAAATAGAATCATTTTCGGCTGGGATAATTAGCTTAATACATAAATTTGGGTTTATAGAAGTGAAAACAATTGCTGGATATGGTTCGCGAAATATTGTTTCACCTTTAAATGATATTATATTGGGTTTATTACCTTGGTTGTTGATTGTGCTTTATAGCGTCATGCTAATTAATTGTTTCTATCGTTTTCGAGAAGATCGATATGATAATCAAGTGGTGAAAAATAAAAGTTTAGTGGCGTATTCTTTACTTGCTTTATTAATATTTATTGTTACCAGTAAGGTCTTCTCTCCTCAATATATAGTATGGATTGTTCCTTTCGCTGCCCTTTTGAAACCACGGCAGCTAATTTTGATGTTAGGTATTTGTTTAACGACATATATAATGATGACGTTTGGTAGTTTTAGAAATCTTGATTTTGGGAAGATATTATGGCTGAATTTAAGAAATGTTTTGGTGTTGGGGTTGGGTGTATGGGTATTTTTGGATTATTTGCCCGGTTGGGTGAATTTGAGATTGAGAAGAAATTGGTAGGTTTTGAGGTTTTTGATTAATGAACCGTTCCAGACGCACCAGATCGCAGAGAAAAGAGTAATCTATTTTAGAAACCCGATTTCTTAAAGAAGTCGGGTTTCTGGACACTGCAAAGCCACCCAAACACAAATCAGATAGGAACGCAATATAAAAATCAATTTCAAATTAAATTAGATATAATTTATAGTATGTATTAATTGCCCAAATAAAAAAGATTTACTAATAAACTGTGACTATTTTAACTGTTGATGTAGTTCTAGAACGTGCCATAAGGGGTTACGACTTGTCTGTTGAAGAGGGAGTGGTTCTACTAAAAGAAACTGACTCAAGTGCAAAAGCTGCTATACGCGCAACGGCAGATAAACTTCGCCAACAGCAATCGGGGAATACTATTACGTATGTGATTAATCGCAATATCAATTTTACGAATATTTGCGAGCAGCATTGTAGTTTCTGCGCTTTCCGTCGGGATGATGGTGATGCGGGTGCTTATTGGTTGAATTGGACGCAAATTTTAGAAAAAACGACCGATGGGGTGCGTCGAGGTGCGACGGAAATATGTATGCAGGGGGGATTGAATTTAGAAGCGAAGATAAATGGTAAATCTCTAGATTATTATCTCAAGCTTGTAGAAACCATCAAGCAGGAATTTCCTCAGTTACATTTACACGCTTTTTCTCCCCAAGAAGTAGAATTTATCGCGAGAGTTGATGGAATTTCTTATGCTGATGTCATAGTAGCTTTGCGGGATGCTGGTGTTGGTTCAATGCCGGGAACAGCAGCGGAAGTGTTGGATGATGAGGTGCGGCGGATACTTTGTCCTGAGAAAATAAATACAGCGACTTGGTTGGAGATTGTCAGCACAGCTCATAAATTAGGTTTACCTACAACCAGTACAATGCTATCTGGGCATATTGAGACACCAGAACAGCAAATTGGTCATTTCGCAAAATTGCGATCGCTTCAACAAACCGCTATCGAGCGAGAATATCCCGCGAGGATTACAGAGTTTATTTTATTACCATTTGTTGGTCAAGAAGCCCCCAAACCCTTACGCCGTCGTGTTGGGCGCGACCAACCAGTGTTAGAAGACGCACTTGTACTGACTGCAGTCGCGCGAATTTTCTTAGGGAAATGGATACCCAACCATCAACCAAGTTGGGTAAAACTAGGGTTAAACGGTGCAAAAGAAGCTCTAGAGTGGGGTTGCAACGATATCGGGGGCACATTGATGGAAGAACACATCACCACAATGGCGGGTGCTACAGGTGGTACTTGTATGGAAGTTGAAACATTACAGAGTGCGATCGCTTCTCTAAAAAGACCTTATCAACAAAGGGATACTCTTTATCGGTTAGTTGATAGTTAATAGTTGTTGGTTGTTAGTTGTTTACTCCTAACTCCTAACTCATAACTCCTAACTCCTAACCACTAACCAGTCAAATTGATCCCTACGATACCAATCCAGGATAGTATGGTCATTGATTTAGGTATTTTTTCACTTAAAGATTATGAAGCGCTATTGGTCACGTCTGCTTGCCTTAGTTTTGGTTGTAACCATTGGCTTAATGGGCTGTTCTGGAAGTCCAGATGCGTTGAGTGGGGATTATCGCCAAGATACCCTAACCGTACTCAATACCTTGAGAAGTGCCTTAGAATTACCAGATGATTCACCCAACAAAGGATCAGCTCAGTCAGAAGCGCGTCAAAAAATCAATGATTTTTCAGCTCGCTACCAACGAGTTAACTCTGTTTCCGGTCTAAGCTCTTTCACAACCATGAGAACCGCTCTCAATTCCTTGGCGGGACACTACAGTTCTTATCCAAATCGTCCTGTACCACAAAAACTAAAAAACCGGATAGAACAAGAGTTTGAATTGGTAGAAACAGCACTGAAGCGTGGTGGTTAACTTTTTGCTCTTGTGCAGTCATTAGTCATTTGTCCCGTTCAAAGAGCAAATGGCTATTGACAAATTATTGAATGAAGGAAGAAGGAAGAAGGAAGAAGTTTACAAGATGTGGATTCAGACAAGGCCTGTTTGTGGGGAAAGCTTCCAAGAGCAAGCTGCCGCCTCAACTCAAAATGGGTGACCTGTAGAGGTTCGGGTCTTAAACCCTCAACTCTCGGAGAAATATTATTTTATTGACAAAAATACTTTTTAATGCAATGGGTTCTTGTTAACAAAGCATTTAAGTAAGTCGGCGAAATCAACTGAAATTATAGTTATAGTTTTCCTGTGCCGCGTGTTAGATGAGATGGATAACCTAAGTGATGTAAACACAAATTAAAAATAAAATCTGGCAACAAAAATAGAGGTTTGAGAGTCCTAGAAGATAGGCAGGAAAATCCCATATTATTAAAATTCTGGACTTCTGATATAGATGACCCTAATTTATTAAATTTCTGGCTAAAATTATTATTTTTGCCTGTTCCTTTGCGTCTGTAGCGCCAACCCTAGCAAAAAGGGAGCTTTGCCGATTGCGAACGGTTACGGCTTAAATCGGCAGATAAAAATATTCAGTGCATAAGATTTATGAAAATTGGGTGCAATTGTTTTTATATCCTTTTACTAATAGGTATGTCTAATCGTCTGTTGAATGTTGCAAAACCAATATTCTCTTGGCGACTCCTGTTCGCTGCAATCTTCAGCACTAATTTATTGATTCCCGGAGTGGGAACTCAACTGGCACAGGCACAAGAATATTGTCAGATATCACAAGGGTCAGCCCAAAAGAAAGAAAACTTACGTCTAAGAGCAAAAAAGGGAGATGAAGAAGCACAAGCCCGCTATCAGCAAGTGGTACAACAGCAGGCACAATACTTGCAAGAATGCCGCAGTCGGACTTGGCCGGAAGTTCAAGCTGTTTGGTTGCGGTTATATCCCTGTGATATGCAACCTGGATCAATTGACCGGATTATGGATCGGATTGTGAACCGGGGTTATAACCAAGTCTATATAGAAACATTTTACGACGGGCAGGTAATGTTACCCCAAGGGTCTAACCCGACAGTTTGGCCCTCTGTATTGCGGACACCAGGGACAGAAAATGTTGATATGTTAGCCCAAAGCATTCAAAAGGGACGAGAACGGGGTTTAAAAGTTTATGCTTGGATGTTTACCACCAACTTTGGATATACATATGCCCAGCGTCCAGACCGAGAAAGTGTGATCGCTCGCAATGGTAAAGGGCAAACCAGTTTATATGTTGTAGACAACCGCTCGCAACTATTTATTGACCCCTACAACGAACAAGCAAAACGCGACTATTATCAAATGGTTAGTGAGATAGTCCGCCGTCGCCCGGATGGGATGCTGTTCGACTATGTGCGCTATCCTAGGCAGGCCGGAGTTGATTCGATTGCGACTAAAGTTTCAGATTTATGGTTGTATACATCAGCTACCCAACAAGCTTTATTCAAAAGGGCGCAGAATAACAAAGGACTGGAATTAATTCGCCGCTTTTTGGGTAGGGGATATGTCACAAGTGGAGATGTCGCCGAGGTTGATAGACTTTATCCTCAAGAAGGTGAACCTAATTGGCAAGGGCGCATCCCACCCATACAACAAAAGTCAATCTTTCCCCCAGAGATGAGACAACCACAACTACAAGTACAGTTGTGGCAATTATCAGTCGCCCATGCCATGCAGGGAATTCTAGATTTTATCACATTAGCTGCTTACCCAGCGCAGCAAATGGGAGTTCCGACAGGAGGGGTATTTTTTCCTGAAGGTAACCAAACTCTTGGTCAAGGTTATGATTCTCGCTTGCAACCTTGGGATAGATTTCCCAGTTCAATGGAATGGCATCCCATGTCCTATGCAAACTGTGATAATGCCGATTGTATCGCAGCGCAAGTACAGCGGGTATTGAAACAAGCCAAACCGGGTACAGAAGTAATTCCCGCTTTAGCTGGTACCTGGGGAAAATCGATGAACAACCGTCCGTCATTAGAAGTGCAAATGCGAGCGCTGCGACCATTTGCGAGGCAACTTAAGGGAGTTAGCCATTTTGCTTATTCTTGGCAATTTCCCGAACATGATGGCGATCGCAAATTTTGTCGGACACGGGAATAATAAGTTAGGAGTTAGGAGTTAGGAGTTAGGAGTTAGGAGTTAGGAGTTAGGAGTTACGCAAAACATCACGAATTGCAAGCGTAAGTCCTATTAATGAATAAAGTTTTCAGCTTGACTGTTCATCTAAGCAGACTCCCCTGTTGACAAAACCAACGGCTCACTAGAGAGTAGGGACTATTAATATTTTCTTCAAGGAAACTTTTTTATGTCCATTCGTGCGTCTGCCCAATTATCTACCCCAGAATCTACAAATCTTCCTTCTCACACTATTAAAGCCCTTAGTTTCTTTAGCGGGGCAATGGGGCTAGATATTGGCTTAGAGCAAGAAGGCATTCACGTTGTCCTGGCATCTGAGATTGACAAAGATGCTCGGCTGACCATCCAAACTAATAAGCCAGATTGTCCGCTGATTGGGGACATACTCAATTACACCGCCAACGAAATTTTAGAAAATGCTGGCTTATCGAGTTTTGAAGATGTGGATTTAATTGTTGGTGGTCCACCCTGTCAAGCGTTCAGTACTGCCGGAAAACGCTCAAGCTTCAAGGATGAACGAGGTAACGTTTTTCTGACGTTTATTGACTTAATTACCCAAATTCGTCCAAAATACGCCGTAATTGAAAATGTTCGGGGTCTTCTCTCAGCTTCCCTCGTTCACCGTCCCCATAACCTGCGGGGCAAAGGGCATCCCTCTCTAACCGAAGAAGAACAACCAGGCGGTGCGCTTCGCTACATCATCCGCATCCTGGAGTCGGCTGGTTATGGTATCTCTTTTAACCTCTACAACTCGGCTAACTTTGGAACGCCCGAAATCCGGGAGAGAATGGTGATTGTATGCAGTCGGATTGGGGAAGAACTGCCTTACCTGGAACCAACCCATGCCAAAAATGGGGAATATGGTCTACAGCCCTGGGTAACGTTCCGTGATGCCGTTACCAGCTTGAGCGGTCAGCAGCACCAGTATGTCAAATTTCCAGAAAAGCGCCTCAAATATTATCGTCTGTTAGGTCCAGGGCAAAATTGGCGCAACCTGCCATCCGAGTTACAAAAAGAAGCTTTGGGCAAAGCTTATGATTCCGGTGGTGGTAAAACGGGCTTTTTGCGAAGGATAGCTTGGGATGCTCCATGCCCCACATTAGTCACACATCCTGCGATGCCGGCCACTGACCTTGCCCACCCAGAATTGGATAGACCATTGTCTGTCGAAGAGTATAAAAAGGTTCAGGAATTTCCCGATGATTGGGTGATAACCGGGAATATCCAAGCGCAATATCGCCAAATTGGGAACGCTGTACCCATTAGCTTGGGTCGGGCAATCGGTAGGTTGATAAAGCGTCACATAAATAATGAGCCTATTAAGCAGTACGATGGTTTTGTTTATTCTCGTTATATTGGCTGCGACCACCACACCTGGAAACGGGAAAACCAAAAGGATCTTCAACCCAAACAATTAGAACTTGCTATTTAAAAAGTACCAAGTCGATCGGATGGAAGGGAAATATTATTGCTGCTCACTGATGTATTTCTCCATAATCCGACGGGCTTGTTCGCTAACACCATCAACGATCGCTAAAACCTCTTCATAAGTGCCGGGGCAACCAATTGTATCCCAATAGTCTTTGCCAATAAGCACTACGCTATCCTCACGCATATTGAAAATTTTAAAAGGTGGAGAATGGTCGTACAGTACCCGGTCTTCACCGTAGGGGTTATAGTACATCCCAAAATAGGCACGACAGTCGGGAAAAGCGGTTTTGATTCTCAAAAGGTCTTGCTTGGCAGTTGCCGCTTGGTCAATGTTGGGCTTGACCGTCTTAATAGTTAAATAATGATCAATCCCCTCTCTCTGATACCACAAGTCAAAGTTAGACCTAACGATCCTACTGCGAACAGGGTTTGGCACTTGCATTAATTGCAAATCGCTGTCCCAATTTGGCGCTCGACCCAAGACGTTACTCCGCAAGGTATCAATATGATTGGCAATGTTGTTGAGTTCCCCCTCAGCAAGGGAATAGTCAACCACCTTTTGCGTACTGGCTGCTTCTGCTCCCGTGGCAAGGGCTACATACTTGGAAATAGTTTCAACTGCCCTTTGCCCAAAGCTGGTGCTAAACGAACGTTCAAACCTTGACCAAAAAATAGCTTCTTTGGGCAAAAGGAGATTTTGAAAAGGGTTGTTGTTCGCTTCTCTTTCGTTCGTCCTAGCATTGATTCGACTGACGGTATTTCTGATGCAATTAAGAAATTCGTCAGCTATCTTCTTTTTGTAGTGTTCATCCATACAAAATAGTGGCGTGAGCTATTGGCAGCAAACAAAGCTTACACCTCACAGTTACCCACACACGATTATCATTTTTAATAAGAATCTTTTGAGCATTTTAACTGATTGACAAAAGGCACTTTATCTTAAGCTCTCACGAATGATTCAGGTGGACTCCCCCAGTAACTTTGCTAGCACTGTGTAAATGTCTTTTTTGTCTCCATCCTTGCGTCTACCAATTCCAACTACCAAAACGAGAACTTGCTCTTGCTCAACTTTATAGACGATGCGATAGCGCTGCCCAACTGCCCGAACACTGCGAAAGTCTGAAAGATTATCCACCAGTGCTTTACCTTGTTTTCCCGGCTCGATTTTGAGTTGGTCAATGCGAGCGCTCAGTTTTTCTCGTTCTCGTCGATCTTTAACCGCAGCCAGCATTTCTAGGGCAAGGGGTGTGAGTTGAATATCGTATTCAATAGCATTTTCATCGCTCATAGCCCTAGCTGTGCTTTAGCGCTCTCCCAGGTAATGGTGTTGCCTTCCTCTGACTGAATAATGCTTTTGCGTAGTTTAGTGACGAATTCGGTGTCGGTGAGAATGTCGAGAGTTTCGAGCAATTCGGTGAGGTGCGTATAGCTGAGGGCAGCGATTACGGGAACACCATCTTGCGTAATGATAATTGGTTCGTTGGTCAGTTCGTTAGGGAGGTTGGGGAGTTGTTGTTGAGCCTCGGAGATCGTGAGTCGTTTGGGCATGGGATAAGAGTTGATCGGGACTAAATTTACTGTACCACCACTGCTCTATAGAACTTAGACAACTATTGACATCGTTGTAATAGTTGTTGTCTACTTCCTGTTTCAACCAAGGGAGACGGCTCCTTCTTGTCCACAGGCGTTTTCCCCCAATTAGAGGGCTTCAA
>JAESGD010000043.1_pt1 | contig 202668 bp, 187 predicted proteins | sample 9269581 | NCBI WGS metagenome assembly JAESGD01 (sample SAMN14515903, study PRJNA621661) | algae metagenome | isolation source: Cyanomargarita calcarea GSE-NOS-MK-12-04C and co-occurring heterotrophs from... | place: USA: Grand Staircase Escalante National Monument, Utah | collected 2007-12-30
TTTAATCAGTAGCGATAGAGCTTGAAACTAGCGAATCCCAAGGTATCATGACCCAGATAACGTTTACCCTACGTGGGGGTGGTTTGGTTCACACTCGCCCCGTATTACTACGGTTTAGAATGATCCCATTCGTAGCGTTTGCCTTGATTTCACCTGAATCCAGTGTAATAGTATCTGCCACAATATTCAAGTTGCCGCCATTGCCAGAACCAGTACTTCCAACTGTCAAACCCGCTCTATTAATAACCAGGGTTTTTGTTTTTAGATTTAGGTTTCCTGCATTCCCACTGCTGGAAGTTGTTGTAGAAATTCCACTTTCCTTGCTAAGTAATACAGATTCAGTTGCTGTAATATTAATTTCTCCAGCGTTGCCTGTACTTTTAGTATCAGTATTCATTTGTTGTGATACTTGAATTATTCGGCAGAGTGCGATCGGGTACAATCTGGGCAAAAGCGCAATTAACACTAGATACCAGCCCTGCGGACATACCCAAAACCATCACCAAACCCAATCCATAGCATCCCTGTCCTTTGCACCCTGTCATCTTATTCAAACCCATAAAGGATAGTTCAGATACCCACTGTATGTTCTCAAAAAATCGGAATTTTTTGCGGAAAAAAAGTGGAAAATCCTTCTAAAGGATGAGAATTAGCTTTTGCCCCTTGCCCCAATTCTGGGGGAGAATAAAATTCAAAGTTGAAGATATTTGGGGGATTTGGGGGGCTTTTTTAACCCACCAGACACCTCTATCTGTATGCCATACAGTCCACCATACAAGTCCACCTGTATGCCATACACTCCACCATACAAGTCCACCTGTATGCCATACACTCCACCATACAACTCTATCTGTATGCTTCCATGAGGGGGTTTAATACCCCGACCTCTACAGGGAAACCGTTTTGAGTTGGGTCTTGAATCCCTATCTCAAAACCTCCTCCTTCTTCCTTCTTCCTTCTTCCTTCTTCCTTCTTCAACGTTTTGCTGAGTTTGCGTTTGCTTTAAAAAAGTGATACATCGTATCTTCCGGGGCCAGACGCATAGCTGTATTGTGGTCTGCCATTGCTTTTAAATTATCACCTATTTGATAGTAAAGCTGACTGCGCCAAAGATAGAGGAGGGCATTGTCTGGATGGAGATGAATAGCCTGGGTGTAATCTTCCAGTGCTCCTTGGTTATCTCCGAGATTTTTGCGGCGAAAGTTGGCCCGTTCGGTGTAAAGATAAGCATTGTCGGAATGAATGCGAATTCCATGATTAAATTCTGCGATCGCTTTTTTAACATCTCCTTGGTGTAAAAATTTATAAGCTTGTTCAACGTATACAGCAGGAGCAATCTCTATAGATGTGGTAGGCTTATTTTCTTTTACTTCATGCTTTAAATCTGCTGTCCTGGAAGAATCCTTGCCTAAATTAAAAGCTTTATAGACGGCACTCATAGTCGCGCCAAAGGCTAAGATAGCTCCAATCACGAAAAGTGCGATCGCCAAATCATGCCCGCTACTGCGACTGGAATATTCAAAGGGTTTGACATCTTTTTTCAACAAAGGACTTCCGACAAGAGTGGCTTGTGCAGGCAGGAAAATACCTGTACCTGCTAGTCCTGTTAGAATCAGCAGTGGTGCAGTTGCGAGAATTTTTTGGTTCATAACCTGGTTTCCTCCACTACAGTGGGACAGTCGTTCTCTGTTGCTAATCAAGAGAATTATAAGTAAAACTAATTGTTATATTGGAAACAATTATCCAGTAAGATTATTCAATCAACCTTTAACCAGGCAATACGGCTTCAGCCGCTGCCAAGAGCATCGCGCAATAGTTTTCGTCTCTTATACCAATATTATCGCGTAAGATTGATGTCAAGAGGTGTCCCGGCAGACAGGACACAATGAATAGGTATATAGCTTTTTCACAATCCTTCATACACAGCTAATGCATGCGGTATTGGACGATTTGTTGGGATCAAAGCTTTCCCATCAACAATTAATCCAGTACTACCACCACCATCAAGCATTGCTTCTCCACTTGCACCAAATCTTTTTAATACGTTCACTGCATCTATTTGACGAGCGTAATTACTTGAATAAATAATCACCGAATATTTCCCATTAACACCGACAAAAGTTCGCGGTAAAAAACTTGTCGCAGATTTGTTGGCATTGGGAGCAAGTGCGCCTACTACATCAGAATTTATTGCCCCAAATGTCGAGCGATCGTAAGGTAAAATATTAGCACCTCCTTCTATGGGGTTAAAAGTAAATGTCACAATTTCGCCGGGGTACTCTTTGCCTATTGCATAGCCGTAGGTAATTATATTAGAACTTACTTTTAAACCAAAGGCGATACCAGTGGGGTTGTCATTTGTGGAAAAGAAGGTACCATTAACCAGAACCCTAACTTTACGAGATGGCGTGTTTTTTTTAGCAGCATCTTGCCAAAACTGAGTCAGCAATTTCTTCTTGACTTGAACATTAGGAGTTCCATCTACTTTGCCAATCAAATTACTCAGCTTACCAGAGCTAGTATTGACTACAGTTACATATTCCAGTTTTTGATTGCCAGAGTCTTTTTTGTAAACTTGTACTCCCGTATCTTCTAGAATTAATTTAAATCCTTCTGGAGCCTGTTTTGCCTGTATATTATCAATCTGGGTTATCAAAATTACTACAGTTGCAATACATACATTTCTCTGGATCGCGCTTATTAAAAGTTTCTTCATCAAAATAGAAAGTGTCCTTAGTGGGGAAATAGGGATTTTCATGCTTTCATTTCAGTTTTTCAAACAAACCTAGTACAGGCTGACACAAGTAACTAACCAGTTGCAAATAAAAGATTGTGAAACTGTATAACAGGTATCAGAAAATCAGTAAAGTAAATATTAAAGTCAGCGATTGTATACTCTTGGCACTGCAGAAATGAAATATTAGATATTTTTATATAAGTAGGTAGGCGTAATTAAATATAAGATGGGCTTAAGCGCCCGCCCTATAAACAAAATTTTATTTTAGGTTTATTTATGACCACCTACTTAAACAAATGAAATGTATTACTCCTGGAAAAATATTCAAATTGCTAATTTGTTACCAAAAAAAATAATAAAAAATTCAGCATTGAGAATTTCGAGGTAAGAATCTTCTAAATTAATCAAGACAAGCATCAATACCATATTTATGTGAAAAAATTGGATTTTTCAAGCAATTTTATTTGTGACGATTTATGATGAAAATGTATAGTTATGTACAGCTTTTTACTAAACGTGTAAAAACATATATTTTTATACGCTTACAAGTTTTTAATTTAAATATTAAGGAAATCTATCTATGGAGGGATAAAGCGGAAACTTAACTTTTGAATAAAACGTCACGTTTGGCAACGGATTTTAACCGGATGTAGCGGATGAAGTAACCGCGTTTGTCAATTTTATTACCTCTTCCCTGAACGCCCCGAATATAGGTTTTATTAAATGATGCTAAATTTAACAGTTCCCAATCCCCAAAAAAAGCGGCAACTGCTGGACGTTACTGGCTGGAATATTATTGAAACAGAATTTAACCCCTTGGAATTGCACCATAAAGAAACTGTCTTCACTTTAAGTAACGGCTACTTAGGAACCCGTGGTAGCTTCGAGGAAGGATATCCCCAAGATTCTGCTGCTACTTTGATTAACGGTGTCTATGACGATGTTGCTATTTCTCATACGGAACTTGTTAACTGTCCCAACTGGCTGCCTTTTGTGGTAAAGGTCAAAGGGGAACGTTTCAGCATGGATACTGGTGAAATCCTCAGTTACGAACGTCGCTTGGATATGCGTTTAGGTGTTCTCAGTCGTGATGTGAAATGGCGCAGTCCATCAGGTCATACCCTGCAATTTCACTTTGAACGTTTTGTGAGTTTAGCTTCGGAGCATATTTTGGGGACTCGCTGTCAAATTGCATCGGTAGATTTTACAGGTGATATTTCTATCGAAGTCGGATTTGATGCCAAGCCGCATACCCAAGGTGTCCCACACTGGAAAACCCTCAACCAAAGCGACGTAGAGGATATTAGCTGGTTGTGGAATCAAACTTTGCACTCAGGTATTGAACTGGGGATGGCGGCGAAGTTGGTATTAGATGATGAAAATGCGATCGCAAAAAGCTTTCAAATCCAGCCTGGAGAAACTGTCACACTAGAAAAAATCGTTACTGTATTCACCTCACGGGATACAGAAAACCCCATAGTAGCTGCAAAACAATGCTTAAATGATGTGCCTAGCTATACAACTTTGTTAGCTGCTCACATTGCGGCATGGGATTTAGTTTGGCAGGACAATGATATTGTCATTGAAGGGGATCATCAAGCTCAAGCTAGCGTCCGCTACAATCTGTTTCAGATACTTGCTACTGCACCCCGTCACGATAATCGTGTAAGTATCCCACCCAAAACCCTCTCCGGTTTCGCTTATCGCGGACACATTTTTTGGGACACGGAAATTTTCATCCTGCCTTTTTTGAGTTTAACTCAACCAGCACTAGCGCGAAACTTACTCACCTACCGCTACAACACCATAGCCGGAGCGCGACGCAAAGCCCAAGAAGCTGGTTACAAAGGAGCTATGTTCGCTTGGGAAAGTGCTACGACTGGTGATGAAGTCACACCTCGTTGGGTACCAACCCCCACAGGAGAATTAATTCGCATTTGGTGCGGTGACATTGAAGTGCATATCAACAGCGACATAGCTTATGCAGCTTGGCATTATTGGAAGACGACCGGCGATGATGCTTGGATGCGTGACTGTGGTGCAGAAATTATCCTAGATACGGCAGTTTTCTGGGAAAGTCGGGTTGAGTGGAACCTAGAGCGCAGCTGCTACGATATCCGTGATGTCATTGGTCCTGATGAAAATCACGATCGCGTAGACAATAATGCCTTCACCAATCTGATGGCACAATGGCATCTGCAATCGGCTTTGGCTGTGTGGGATTGGCTGAGTAAAATCGAACCAGATTCTCATGCACAATTAGCGCAAAAAATCAATATAAGTTCGGAGAATTTAGAGCGTTGGGCAGAAATCGCCAATAATTTGTATGTCAACCAAGACGCAGAAACAGGCTTGATTGAGCAGTTTGAAGGCTTCTTTGAGTTAGAAGATGTCAACCTAGCTGACTACGAACCGCGCACCACATCAATCCAAGGATTGTTGGGAATTGAAGCTACTAGTCAAAAACAAGTTCTGAAACAACCGGATGTGTTGATGATGCTCTACTTGTTGCGCTCCCGTTGCGATAATAAAACCCTTCAAAGTAATTGGGACTACTATAATCCCCGCACCGACCACGCTTATGGTTCTTCCTTGGGTCCTGCCATCCACGCTGTCTTAGCTTGCGACCTCAATCAACCAAAACAGGCCTACAAACATTTTATGCAGGCAGCGTTGGTAGACTTAGAAGACCTGCGACGCAATGCCCATGAAGGGATTCACGCAGCCAGTGCCGGTGGAGTTTGGCAAGCTGTAATCTTTGGGTTTGGCGGTGTTAAAATTACAGAAAATGGTTTAGTTGCCTCACCGAATCTGCCTCCAAACTGGACGCGCTTGAAATTCAAACTGCAATGGCGCAACCAGTGGCAGGAATTTGATTTAACTCCCGATACAGCGAAGAAGGAAAATTCTTCTCATCATCCTCTCTCGCTGCAAGCTGTTAATTAGTGGTATGTTTCATTAATTTTGATGGGTTACTAGATCCCCGACTTCGTAAAAGTTGTCGGGGATCTTGCAGCAAGAGCGAAATTAATATGGTGGGCTATTGGGGTAAAAAGATTGATTGAACCGCGTAGGCGAAGCCAGCCGTCTCGGCTTAGACGCAAAGAACGCGAAGGAAGAAAGAAGAAAAGCAGAGAGATAACTAAATTTTATTTTTATCTTCTATACCTCTTTCTTCGCGTTCTTCGCGTCTAAGCCGAGACGGCTGGCTTCGCCTACGCGGTTCAATCAATGTTTTCCCCCCTCAAAATTAATGACATGAACTATTAGTAGCGCATTTCACTAATTCCGATCGCACAATTTCAAACCCAAATAACCAAAATGGTTTTACCCGTAAATCTCAATACGTACACCCAAGGCAAAGGATTTCCCATCCTCTGTTTGCACGGTCATCCGGGATCGGGTCGCAGTATGTCTGTTTTCACTAATTACCTGTCCCAACGCTTTCAAACCATCGCGCCAGATTTGCGGGGATACGGCAAAAGTCGCTTTTCTGGCAATTTTGGCATGAATGACCATTTAACCGACTTAGAAGCGCTTATAGACCGCTTTCGAGTAGAAAAATGCCTGGTGTTGGGATGGTCGCTTGGTGGCATTTTGGCGATGGAATTGGCACTGCGACTACCACAGCGAGTCAGCGGGCTAATTCTTGTAGCGACTGCTGCTAGACCCTATGGTAATCATCCCCGTATTAGTTGGCAAGATAATCTTTATACCGGAATTGCTGGTATCTTAAACTATATCAAACCGAGTTGGCGGTGGAATATTGAAACATTTGGCAAGCGATCGCTTTTTCGCTACTTGATCCAACAACACAATTCTACTGCCTATAGCTACATTGCTAAGGAAGCTGTGCCAGCCTATTTACAAACTTCAGGTTCTGCAACTCGCGCTCTTTACAGCGCCATTAAGGCTGGATACAACCGAGTTGGAGACTTAAGGCTAATTCCATGCCCGAGTTTAGTACTCGCTGGTGCCGAAGACCGCCACATTAATGCCGATTTTAGCTTGGAAACATCGCGACACCTGGAAAACTCCCAGTGGTGTTGTTACCCAAATACCGCCCATCTCTTCCCCTGGGAAATTCCCGAACAAGTACTGGGCGATATTGATAACTGGCTGGAGGAGCATCCCCAAGTAGCCTCAAAATGAAAGTAAAAGGTAGAAGCCAAGAAAAGCCGCTTTGTGCTAGATGCGACTGACGGATAAAAATTAGGAGATACTGACTTTTACCTTTTGATTTTTACCTTTTGACTTTGATTAAACTTGACCGCTAAAGATAGGCTTTACTTTACGGTCAATCTTTTCCCCCAGGTCTTCAGCAATTGTTAAAGAGTCTGGTTTACAGCGCTTCACATTCACCATGATTCCTTGTGCGCCTTCGGATTCCAAATCTTCCATATAACCTTTGACTGCTGCAGAAGCATCTGCAGAACTCAGGAATGGACCAAAGTAGTAGGTGCAACGCGGACTTTGTGTGATAATCTCTACCCACCAAGCGAAGCCCAAGTTGTCAAATGCGTTAATTAACAGTTCTTTGAGGTTATCCCAAATACTTTTCATGGTGTTTGTGGATTTATAAACGTTGTACAGGGTGTTGAACGATATTCTACAAAGATATTTTCTTTTACATTTCTTTATACTCTGTTGCTGGTGCTTTTTCCAAGAGGTTTTGTGCAACTTCTCAAAACAGCAATCATTTTTTTGAGGTTTTGTGCAACTTATCCAGGTGGAGGGTATTTGACCAGCGTTGGCGATAAATTTCATAAAGTGCCATACCCGCTGCGACTGAGGCATTCAGGCTGGGAGTTTTGCCGAGTAGGGGAATAGAAACCAATCCGTCACAGGAACGTTGTGTGAGCATACTCAGACCTTCGCCTTCCGAACCGACTACAAGCACAATTGGTCCGTTGAAAGTCATTGTATGCAATGGTGTATTCCCATCTGCAGCGGTACCGTAAATCCAAAAGCCAGCAGATTTTAAATCTTCTAAAGCACGGCTGAGGTTGATGACCCGAGCCACAGAAAAGTTTTCTAAAGCGCCGGCGGCAACCTTGATTACAATAGAAGTAATCCCAGATGCTCGTCTTTGCGGGATCACCAATCCGTGGGCACCGATCGCTTCTGCTGTGCGAATAATTGCTCCCAAGTTTTGAGGATCTGTAATTCCTTCCGCAACTACAATCACTGGCGCATCTGATGCTGTTTTTGCCTGTTCAATTAACTCATGCAACTCCATATAGGCATGGGGGGCAACTTGTGCTGCTATACCTTGATGGTTTCCTTGCGATGTGAGGTGATCTAAACGCTTTGGTTCAACTTCGTCGATGACTGTGCCGTTTTCCTTTGCTTGGAGAATCAAGTTATGAAAGCGGTGGTCGTAGCGTAACTTCGCTGTAATCCAGATCCGGTTCAGACCGCGATCGCTTTCGAGGGCACTCAATACTGGATGGCGACCGTAAATCAGGTCGTTGTCTGTTTCTGTTGTTTCTGCTTGAGGTGCGGATGTCAAAGAATTGTCGGATGAACGGGGATTTCCGCGATTTGAGTCCCTCTCAATCAGGCGTTGCAGACGGGGATTTCCACCATTTGGGTTACCATCTTCACGGCGATATGAACGAGGATTTCCACCATTTGGGTTACCATCTTCACGGCGATATGAACGGGGATTTCCACCATTGGATTCACCTTGAATGCGGCGTTGCGGGCGGGAACTACCTGCATTGGAGTCCCCTTCTATACGGCGTTGCGGACGGGAACTACCTGCATTGGAATCACCCTCAATCCGGCGATATGAACGGGGCTTTCCACCATTGGACTCACCCTCAATCCGGCGTTGTGGACGGGAACCACCGCCATTGGAATCACCCTCAGAACGGCGATATGAACGGGGCTTTCCACCATTGGACTCACCCTCAATCCGGCGTTGTGGACGGGAACCACCGCCATTGGAATCACCCTCAGAACGGCGATATGAACGGGGCTTTCCACCATTGGACTCACCCTCAATCCGGCGTTGCGGACGGGAACTATCGCTATTGGAATCACCCTCAGAACGGCGATATGAACGAGGATTTCCACCATTGGACTCACCCTCAATCCGGCGTTGCGGACGGGAACTACCGCCAACAATGTCACCTTGTTGACGACGTTTTGGACGGGTAGTGTCACCTTCAATCCGGCGTTTTGGACTCTTACTGCCACCAACAATGTCACCTTCTTGCCGTCTGAGATTGCTAGTTGGGTTAGAAAGGATGCGCTTACCCTTAATTCTTATGGGTTTCCCGCGCTTTGGTTCACCATTCGACTTGATTCTTCTTGGTTGATTCGACATATTTAAGATATATGGTTGGTAGAGCGATTGAAGTGGGCGTCTCTATTATTTGACATTACCGAATATGCCATGCCGATCGGGAAATATTGAGATATTTTCCACTATTTTTCGGGATGGATTTTTTGCAGCAGTTCGTTTAAGCGTACGCGATCGCACAGATATAGATAGCCAATTAAAGTTTCGAGACTCGTTGCTTTTTGGTAGGTTTCGGGATCGACGCGCTTTGGTCTGCCTCTAGCGGCATTACGACCCCTACGGACAATTTCTAACTCGGGATCGGTTAAGTGAGGGGTAAGCTCGCGCATTATATTAGCCTGGGTTTCGGCTCTCACCTGTGCCACTACCAGACTATGGTAAGTTTGTGGTCGCTGCGCGGGTACCAGATAAAACATTCTGACATACAGTTCATAAACTGCATCTCCTAAATAGGCTAAAGCATTAGAAGAAATTTGTTTTAGTTGTGCCTGAGAAATCTGTTGAGGTACTAGCCCTGTCGGTGACAAGAGCGCTTCAGACAAAGATGAATCCAGAATGTGAGCTTCATCAAGTTGTCCATTTAATACCTCTTCCTGCTTTGATTTCACAAGTCAATTATTCCTCACAGGTTATATTTTGGCTGAATCACCAAGCATAATCAATACTTTAAAAGTTATACCATTTTAGATTTAAAGATTGTGGAGTCCGATCTATATAATCGTTTCGACAATCCCGTACTCCTATTCATTTTCCGCTCTTAGTATTACTTGCTTATGTGATTTTAGCTTCAAAGAACAAGCAAAAAAGGCTGGCTCGTGGTCGCTAATTCTTTGTGGCTTTTTTGAATGTCAATTGTCAAACTATCAGGATATTGGAAAAATGAATCACAACTGAATATTCTCTCTACGGATAAAACCGCGAGCTTCTATATCCCGTTTGTCTCCCCCAATTCCATAGTTTATCTTTTTTTTTACTAAAATTTACTTTACTAGATTTAATTTAATAAAAATTAAGCTATCCAGATTTAAACATCGGATAGCTAATTTTATTTGTCCGATCAAGCTTTTCAAGACTACTTAACGTTTTCTAGAGCCGCTTCAACTGATGGTTGCAGGGAGAGAAACTTCTCTAAGCGAACAAGCTTGACCGTTTGAGTCACACGGGCATTAGTGACAATTTGTAAAGTACCTTCAGCCGTTTGAGCCTGCTTGGCAAGCTGTACTAATGCTCCCAAGCCAGAACTATCAACAAAATCGATTTGTGAGAGGTCCAGAATAATGTGCTTTGGACCCTCATCAATTTTACTGCCAAGTACCTTACGAAATGTCGGCTCCGAAAAGGCGTCTAACAAGCCTGTGAGGCGGAATAGCTGACAGGTTTCCCTGACTTCACGAGTGCCTCTGAGGCTCACTGTTAGATTAAGTGGTTCAGCAATAACTCCCTCCTCATAGTTAAGGTGAACGCTCCAGTATAGATGCTTTTTGCGTTTTTTGTCTACATTCTTTGGAATAGGAGTTAGTTGTTAGTTGTTAGTTGTTATTGGTTATTAGTTATTGGTTATTGGTTGGGAGTTGGGAGTTGGGAGTTAGGAGTTGGGAGTTAGGAGTTAGGAGTTAGGAGTTAGGAGTTAGGAGTTGGGAGTTAGGAGTTAGGAGTTAGGAGTTAGGAGTTAGGAGTTAGGAGTTAGGAGTTAGGAGTTAGGAGTTGGGAGTTAGGAGTTGGGAGTTAGGAGTTAGGAGTTGGGAGTTAGGAGTTGGGAGTTAGGAGTTAGGAGTTAGGAGTTAGGAGTTAGGAGTTGGGAGTTAGGAGTTAGGAGTTATATAATATCTCGTGTCTCCATAACAACTAACAACTAATACCGTTTCTTTGTGAAGCTGCATATATTACCCCCCGGCTACGCCGTCCCCCCTTGCCAAGGGGGGACTACAGGGGGGTCTTGATTATGTGCATCTTCATACAGAATTGGTATAACCACTAACCACTAACAACCAACAACTAACCTTCTTGCAGTTCGCATTGTTTGAACAAATTGGGAGAATAGGTAATCAGCGTCGTGAGGGCCTGGAGATGCTTCGGGGTGATACTGGACGGAGAACACTGGTAGGGATTTGTGACGGACTCCGGCAACTGTTAGATCGTTGAGATTGAGATGGCTGATTTCTACAGATTCATCGGGTAAAGAATCTGGGCTAATGGCAAAACTGTGATTTTGGCTGGTGATTTCGATTCTTTGCTGCAAACCTGCTGGTTGGTTCAAGCCTCGGTGACCAAATTTGAGTTTGAAGGTTTCTGCTCCTAGAGCATGACCTAAAATTTGGTGTCCCATACAGATGCCAAACATGGGTTTTTCGCTTGACAAGAGTGCTTTGGTGGTTTCAATGCCTTCGGTGACGGCAGAGGGATCGCCTGGACCGTTGGAAAGAAAGATGCCATCTGGGTTATATTTTAGAATGTCTTCTGCACTGGTATGGGCGGGAACGACAATGACGCGACAACCGTGAGCAGCCAAGCGGCGTAGAATGTTGCGTTTTACACCAAAATCTAGCGCCACAACGGTGAAGGCTTCCTCACTATTAACTGCACTTTCCTCATGAAATTCCCAAGCGGGGAGCGTGGCATCAGACCATTCATAAACAAGCGGGGTGGTGACTTGATCCACCAGATTCAGTCCCGTCATGTTGGGTGCAGATGCTACTAGATTTAGTAACTCAGCCTCATCTAAAATTACCGTAGAAATACCACCATTCATGGCTCCTACCTCACGAATTTTTCGAGTGAGGGCACGGGTATCGATGCCGTAAATGCCGGGGACTTGGTGCTGTTGGAGGTAATCTGGTAAAGATTGGATAGATCGCCAGTTACTTGGTCGGGTACAAATATTGCGAGCGATCGCACCCTTTACTTGGGGTCGTTGCGATTCTTCATCCTCGGAATTTACGCCAGTATTCCCCAACTCAGGATAGGTAAAGATTACTATCTGACCGCAGTAACTAGGGTCTGTCAGGACTTCTTGATATCCGGTCATACCAGTATTAAATACCACTTCCCCAATAGCGGTTCCTGTGGCACCAAAAGACCAACCACGATATGTGGTTCCATCCGCTAAGACTAGTAGGGCAGGTATTACGTCAGAGAGGAACATAAGCGATAAGAATTATAAGGGGGGAAGGGAAAAGTTAGGAGTTAGGAGTTAGGAGTTATGAATTTTTAACTCCTAACTCTTGACTCCTGCGATGGGTTATTATCTCATGTGTTGATTATTTTGAGTTTTTAGATCAATATAAGTAATTGAAAACTAAGGTTTTGCATATTGGCGGGGTAATTTGGCAATACAGGTTAATAAATTTAACGTATTTCCCAGAGATTCCGACCGAACGTATATACGATTCATGCCAATATAAAAATTTTTAGAAAGAATTAAGCGCCGACAGTGGATTTCTCCACCCGAATAAGGGGTAAAATAGCAAGTAATTATGCTTCAGTCTCTCTTGTCCCGTGCAGCGCTAATTTTTTTCTCAACCTCACTCTTGCTTTTGGCTGCTGCTTGCAGTCGAGACAAACAGACCAAACAGGCTAATGTGAGGATTGACTCTAGTAAGCCCGAGCTAACCGCACCCAGTGCCGCACTGCCTTCATCAGTTGAAGCGTCACCAGCAGCTAGCCTTGAACCACAAGCCCCGTTACCCTCTGTTAAAGAACCAAATTCCTTTGAATTAGGTTTAGATAAAGCATCTGGTGCCTTGAGTATAAGTCTATCGGCTCAATCTGTTGATGATTGGCTGTTGGTGGCTAATCAGTATCAAGATGCGATCGCGTTTATGCAAAATGTGCAGCCACAAAGCCCTTACTTCTTTCCTGCCCAAACAAAAATCGCAGAATACAAACGTCTAATTAAGTACGCACAGGAGAAAACTAAGCCTCGTCCCGCAACACCGACTGTTGAACGGGAGAAGGTAGTAGTTATTGTCCCTGAGCAAGAAATAGCACCAAAATTCACTTCAACCCCAACAGTAACTCCTATACCTCTACCTGTAAAAGTTAAAGTAAAACTACCACCTGCGAAACTACCGGATGAAGTGCCTGTCATACCACAAAAAGAGATAGTTGAGCTACAATCAGAAGTATTTGCAGTTCCAATCAAACGGCGGATTGGGGGAACACCAATTATCGAAGTCACCTTCAATGGCGGTCGGCAATTTGAGATGATTGTTGACACGGGAGCTAGTGGTACTGTGATCACCAAAAATATGGCAAATGCTCTGGGAGTGGTAACTGTGGGAAAAGCGAAGGCAAATACCGCTAGTTCTAAATCGGTGGAATTTCCGATTGGCTATGTTGAATCCATCGCAGTTGCTGGAGTTACGGTGAATAAAGTGGCTGTAGCGATCGCTGGAGATGAACTAGAAACTGGACTTTTGGGTCACGACTTTTTTGGCGATTATGAACTCACTATTAAACGGGATGTTGTGGAATTTCGCCCCCCATCCCCGGAAGGATCGGAGATCAAGACATACCCGTAAACAAAAATTTCTAAAATTTTAATTTCCTAGTACAACAAGGAAAAAGTAAAAAGTAAAAAGAAAGAACACCTATGTTGCAGGCTTTTTAGCTATTTTTGATGGTAGCTTTATTTCCAAAAGACCTGTACTAGTGGCTTAACTCACATCTTTCACCAGCCATGTCGTCAAGACAATTTATACATTCTCATAACTAAGCTCCTGTCCGCCAGTCCTTTAAATCCCTGTCGCGTTGCCAAAGTTCAGCGCTGCCCAAGGCTAGGCAGGGATAGAGGACTATTAGATAATCTTTTTTTGATGTCAAATTTGCAATTAGTGATTTATATTTATACCATCTCTGTCTAAGTCTCCGAGTTGTTTGTATAAAAATAAACATATATAATCCTAATTTACATTTTAAAATAAAGTAATGCGGATATCTAGCGATCTACCAGATTAATTTCGAGACACTGCAAGATCCCCTGACCCTTACAAGACGTCAAAATTAATGCGGCGGACATCTAGCCGACAGTACATCATTTTTATGGTTGAAAACGTAAATTTCTCTAAGACGAAGATTACTTTGTAAGTTAAATATTAGCAAATTATATTTTTGATTTCCTCCCAATAAAATTAAGTAAAAAAGGTAGGTAAAAGTGTTTCCTGAACAGCTAAACAAGCACCAAGAGGAAGAGTTATTTCGTGCGAACGCGGATGCAGCCCCTGTGATGGTGTGGTTGGCTGGATGCGGTGCGCTTTGTTGCTATTTAAATTCTCTTTTTAAGGAATTTCTCGGTGAACCTGCAACGGAAGAAACTTTGATTGATTGGGTGCATCTAGAAGATCGGGAACAGTATCAAAATACTTATATCACTGCCTTTGCCCGTCGCCACTCTTTTAAGAGAGAATATCGGCTGCGTCGTGCTGATGGGGAATATCGCCGGATTTTAGATACAGCAGCGCCGCGATTTGCTGGCAATGGTGAGTTTATCGGTTACAGCGGCTATTGCGTGGATATAACTAAGGTTACAACACAGAATCCAGAAATCGCCATTGAGAGGAATATCGGCGAACGCAAACGGACTGAAGCTGCATTATTAGAAAGCGAAGCCAAGTTCCGCAACTTTGTAGAAAATGCCAATGATCTCGTTTTTTCCCTATCAACAGAGGGCATATTTACATACCTTTCTCCTAACTTGCTTGAGATATTGGGTTATGAAGTTTCGGAGTGGGAAGGAAAATCTTTTGTACCTTTTGTCCATCCTGACGATGTGTCAGCTTGTACAGAATTTTTAGCAAGAGTAATGGCAACAGGGGAAAAGCAAACCCCAATTGAATATCGGGTAAAACACAAAGATGGTAATTGGCGATGGCATACAAGTAACGGGGCTGCGATCAAAGATACTCAAGGACATTCTTTATACTTTGTTGGCATTTGTCACGACATTACAGAACGCAGGCAATCAGAAGATGCCCTACAGGCTTTGGTAGCGGGAACAGCGTCGGTGACGGGTGAAGAATTTTTCGCTGCCGTTGTGCGCCATTTAGCAGTGGCATTGGGAGTGCGTTATGCCTTGGTGGTCGAGAAAGTAGGCTCATTGAATCCTAGAGGACGAGTCTTGGCTTTGTGGGCAGGGGAGCAATTAGGAGAAAATTTTGAGTATGACTTGACTAATACTCCTTGTGAAATTGCTGTCAATGAGGGAATAGCTTATTATCCCAGTGGGGTACAGCAACAGTTTCCTTTTGACGAAGATTTAGTGGTGATGAAAGCCCAGAGTTACTTAGGAGCTTCATTTGTAGATACAGATGGTACGGCGATCGGACATATTGCCGTGATTGACACCAAACCAATATTGCAGGAAGAACGCGCCAAAGCAATTCTTCGCATCTTTGCCGCACGAGCGACAGCGGAACTACAACGCAAGCAAATTGAAGACTCGCTGCGTCAATCTGAAAGGCAGTTTAGAGAACTGGCTTCCAAAGAGGCATTAGTTAACCGTCTGGCTGGGGAAATTCGCGCTTCGTTGGATCTCAATACGATCTTAGAAACCGCTGTCAGCGAAATCCGCAATTTGTTACAAATCGATCGCTGTGATTTCACTTGGTATCATTCCATTGTGAAATCACCTTACTGGGAGATTGTTCAAGAGGCAAAAAATTCAGCAATTGCCAACTTTCTCGGGCTGCAAATACCTCACGCAGAACTTGGGCTAATGGGAGAAAAATCTTTAAACAAAGAAATAACTCGGATTGATGATGTTCAAAAGGTGGAAGAGCAAGTTATGCGGAAGACCGTTGAGTCTTTTGGTACTACTGCTTTATTAACAGTGCCAATTCACACTCAATCTGGTGAAATTGGTGCTTTTGTTTGCTCTCACTATACTGGTTCCCGTCCTTGGCTTGATAGTGAAGTAGAATTATTGTATGCAGTTGCCGATCAAGTAGCGATCGCCATCGACCAAGCAGAACTCTACAAACAAAGCCGCAACGCTGCCCAAGTCGCTCAAGAGGCTTTGCGCGAACTTCAACAAACCCAAGCCCAACTAATCCAAACTGAAAAAATGTCTAGTTTGGGACAGTTAGTCGCAGGTGTTGCTCACGAAATTAACAATCCCGTCAACTTTATCTACGCGAATCTCTCCCACGCTAGTGAATATGCCCAAGATTTGCTGGGATTGGTGAAACTTTACCAACAGCACTACACCCAGCCAATACCAGAAATTCAACAAAAAATCGAGACAATTGATTTAGATTTCTTAGCAGAAGATTTGCCAAAGCTCCTGGATTCGATGAAAATAGGAGCCGTTCGCATTCGTGAGATTGTCCTGTCTTTACGCAATTTCTCCCGTCTTGATGAAGCCGAAATGAAGGCCGTTGACATTCACGAAGGCATTGAAAACACTTTGCTACTGTTGCAAAGTCGTCTGAAAGCCAAACCAGGATCTCCCCAAATTCAAATACTCAAAGAGTACGGTAATTTGCCACTAGTCGAATGTTACGCAGGACAACTCAATCAGGTATTTATGAATCTCTTGGCAAATGCGATTGATGCACTTGAAGAAAATTCTTTAACTGTTAACAGTCAACAGTCAACTATTCTAATTCGCACTCAAATTAAAGGCGATTCTGTAATTATCTCTTTTGCTGATAATGGTTCTGGGATGAATGAAGAAGTACGGCAACGGGTATTTGACCCTTTTTTTACCACCAAACCCGTTGGCAAAGGCACTGGTATGGGGTTATCAATTAGCTACCAAATCGTCTTGAAACATCGCGGGCGATTGGATTGTATGTCTGCACCAGGTTCGGGAGCGGAGTTTTTGGTGTGTATTCCTTTACATCAGCAGGGCTAAGGGGAGAATTAATTGGATCTATTTGGTATAGCTTTACTCAATCTTAACTTGGTGTTTACGAAAGCTTAACCTCCTGGCTTTAACTTAAAAATAATTCACTTTTTGCTGCAACGTTTATCCCCTTTAAATCCTGTATTCTGCGGGATTCGAGGGGATTATTTCTATTTAAGATAGAAATTAACGCTTTGTCACTCTAGCTAAAGGGTGACTTCTCCCCATGAGTAAACGCAGGGGATTCATTAGGAAATACGGCAGAATTTCCTAATGTTCCGTTTGTCACCAGACTAGTATTGCGCCAAATCAAACAAAGTTAATTGGGTTCCAATCTGGTCGTAGGCATGGAACAAGAGTCTCAACCCGTTCGGATTGATAACTACTAGTACTCCACCGCACTCGCTTTGGCGGGATGCCCAGCACCGACATGGCCAAGTTTGCGCTTTTTAGATTTTTTTGGGTAAGACTAGTGCAAGAAGGCAGAAGGAAAAAAGCCTTATTCCGCAAGCTTTTTCACATTTTTTAACTGGACAGTTATTTTAGCCAAGCTGCACTAGCTCCACACACTTTGCAATTATTCGAGAAACTTTTGTGTCTGCGTGTTCAGTATAATTGCACTCAGGTTATCTTCGTCTATGTAACTATACTTAGTGAAGTTCGTCGTTCATGAATAAGCTTCAATTCTTCTTGATGTTGCCAAGCCCAATCTGCCAACACCGAGATGGGTTCAATTAGCTTTTCACCAAAGGGAGTGAGTTTGTATTCCACCTTTGGGGGTACTACTGGATATACAGTGCGTTCAACAATACCGTCTGACTCTAACTGTCTTAGGGTTTGCGTCAGCATTTTTTTGGATACCCCAGGAATCTGGCGTTGGAAATCATTATATCGTCTAGTTCCAGAACAGAGGGTATACAAAACAGGAGGTATCCATTTGTCTCTTACCAAATCAAGTATTTGTCGTACAGGGCAGTCTTTGCTGAGGAGAATTGGGCGATCGCCATTGGGAACCATAAAGTGCCTACTTGTCAAAAAGAGTCCTATTCAATAACAATACTTCAGTGCTGGAAACGGAGTAAATGGCATGAAATTATTAGAACAAAAAGTTGCACTGGTTACAAGGTGGAACTTCTGGAATTGGACGCACAACAGCGATCGCCCCCGGTCCCATTGAAACTGAGATGCTGAGTCAGGCTACAGGCGGCAATTCCAAAGCTTTTGAAGGCTTAGTTCCCGCAGGACGTTTAGGACAGCCTGATGACATTGCTAATGCTGTCCTCTGGCTTTGTTCCGATGCTGCCGATTTTATCAATGGTCATACCCTGGCGATTGATGGCAGCATTTTGGCAGCTTAAGTATCCGTTGTGAGAAAAAACAGAGGAGTAATTATGAGTAAATTAGCAGGCAAAGTTGTATTTATCCCTGGTGGTGCTGGCAATGTTGGTGAAGGCATTGTACGGGCATTTCTTAAAGCTGGTGCGATCGTGGCAGTACCATCCCGTAAAGCCGAAAAATTAGAGGAACTACGCAGTTATTTAGGTGACATTGCAACGACTGAACGCTTTATTCCTATTGTGGGAGAAATTAGCCGAGTTGATGATGCAGAACGCATTCGTGACCAAATACTCCAACAATTTGGCAAACTTGACGCTGTGATTGCTTCACTTGGGGGCTGGTGGTTTGGGAACAAATCCATAACGGAGGTATCAATCACCGAATGGCAACAATATCTAGATAGCAACTTAACGAGTCATTTTATAACGGCTCGTACCTTCTTGCCCATCCTGAGAGAACAAAAGGGCGCTAGTTACACACTCATAGGAGGTGCAGCAGCAGAAGTTCCCATTCCTAATGTCAGTTTAGTGAGCATTCCTGCGGCTGGACAACTTATGCTGGCTCAGGTATTGATAGCGGAAAACAAGAATAGTGCTGTGCGGATTAATGAAGTTATTATCCATAGTTGGGTAGCAACTCGTGCTAGTCAAGAACACAGCCAACCAAGTTGGATTACATCTGACGATATTGGTGAGTTTACCGCTTGGCTTGCGTCTGACGCTGCATCTATGGTGAATGGTAGTGTTTTGCGTTTATATGAAAAGCCTACTATGTGACATCTCCTCTTCCTTTCCGAGTACGGTTCGTCGCTATAAGCTTCTCAAGCAATCTGGCTCTGCTGTAAACATTAAGCCCAAAAGTTTACTCGTTCCCGTACAAGTCAGAGCATCTTTCTAAAGAAAGTGTTTTGTGAATAGTCAAAAAATTTAAATTATGCCAAGTTTGTAGGTTGGGTTATGGCTTACTTTCCCCGCAAGGTTGGAACGAAACCCAACATTATCAAGGATTTGTTTAGTTCTGCGTTGCGGACACCTAACCCAATACTGCGAAGGTTTTGAGCCGTGAAATAAATTGTAGGCCCAAAGCTAAAACCCATTAAAATGGGTTAAAAAACTCCCCAGTAATAGCCCAAAATTTATTTTAGGGCGGGATTTTGGGCTTAACTGAGCAGTATTGACACCTAACCTACAATTTTTCTTAACACTAACCGGATTGGAAACCGCTATATTTCAGAGAATAAAACATCTTCGTAGACGTCCGCTAGGGAACAAGAAAAATTCACGCTAGTTAACTGTATTTCCTGATTTTCTCTATAACTGTAAAGCTCCCATCTTCCTTCCGAATTGCGCCGAAAACAATCAATACGCTGGCGAGTTTGACTGATTAAGACATATTCTTGCAATGTTTCTAATTCTTGATAGTCACTAAATTTATCACCTCTGTCAAAAGCTTCAGTGGAGGGTGATAGAACTTCAATAATTAAGCTGGGATAGCGTTTAAAATATTCAAAATTTGTATCTCGTTGGTCGCAAGTGACCATAATATCAGGATAGTAGAAAATATTCAAAGATTCGATGCGGGCTTTCATGTCAGCAACGTAAATACGACAGCCAGTTCCGCGAATGTGATTTCTCAGCAGGGTGACTAAGTTAGCGGTAATTGTTACATGAGCATCACTTGCCCCTGCCATTGCATAAATCTGCCCTTGGATATATTCATGTTTAATCGGGCTAGATTTTTCGGTTTCTAGGTATTCTTCTGGTGAAAGATAGGGGTGAGATTGACTAAGAACCATACAACTAAAGTGTTATATTTTGCACAAGGGTAAGTATGTCGATAATGTACAAGTTGGGCATTATTCTAATGGTAATGCTAATTGTGGGGATGATTGGGACTGAGATTTAGTCTTTTTCTTGGTTGATTCGCAAGCCCTCCTGCCCCCAATTCTGGGGGAGAATAAAATTCAGAGTTGAACAAACATATTATTCCCCCCTTCCCCAATTTTATGGATTGCTCTTTTCTAGATATAGCTAAGTCTTTTTTACTCGAAAAAGTTGCAGTAGTTGCTTCGGAGATAGACAGCAACCCAGATGCTTTATTTCAAGCTTTGCGAGGTTTGGGGGAGTTGGGTTTACTGGCATTGCGGGTTCCGTGTCAATGGGGTGGGAAAGAAGCCAGTGAAGAAAGTTTTGGTGATTTTCAAGAATTAGTTGCTAGGTATTCTGGTGCTTTGGCTTTTCTGTTAACTCAACATGAGAGTGCTGCTGGTATGCTTGTTGCTAGCAGCAATTCGACGTTGCAAGAGGAATATCTACCACGTATGGGTAATGGTGAGGTTCTGCTGGGTGTGGGTTTTTCTCACCTGCGACGTGGGGGTGAACCGCTAATGACGGCTATACCTGTGGATGGAGGTTATCTGCTGGATGGGGTTGTGCCTTGGGTGACGGGATATAATTGTTTTCATGAGTTTATTGTTGCTGCTACTTTGAGTAATGGGGGTGCTGTTTTTGGTGTGGTTCCTTTTAGCGATCGCCTAGTAGGTCAAGAAAGAGGAAGTATTACTTTTAGTCTGCCTTTGGAGTTGGCTGCTATGCCGTCAACTAATACTGTGAGTGTTAGTTTTAATGGTTGGTTTTTACCGCAAGAGTGTGTAGTTTTTATTAAACCGCCTGATTGGATTCACGAAAATGATAAAAAGAATGTCCTAAAGGCTACTTTTTTGGCTACGGGATGCGCTTTGGCTGGTTTGGATATTGTTGAAGTGGCATCTCTGAAAAATTTACCTTTTATTACTGATGCTTTTGGATGTCTGCAACAGGAACTTAACGATTGTCGCACTGCTATTAGGGACGCGCAGCAGAATCTTTTGGGAATGACGGAAAAGTTACAATTACGGGCTTGGGCTATTGATTTAGCTACGCGCATTGCTCATGCTGCAGTGACGGTTTCTAGTGGTGTCGCTAATTATAAGCACCATCATGCACAGCGTGTTTATCGGGAGGCGTTGGTGTTTACTGTTACTGGTCAAACTAGTGATGTTATGGAGGCGACGTTGCAGAGGTTGACGCTTAGAACCCCACCCCAGCCCTCCCCGCAAGCAGGGAGGGAGGAAGAGGGGTTTTCTGCTTCAAGAAAAAATCAGATAATACATCTAAGCCATGTAATTGATATTGATATTCCTCAATGGGAGGGCGACCCAGAAGTAGATTTTGATACTGTGGCTGAGTTGGAGAAAGATGGCTATTACCTGCGGCGCTTTTCGATGGGAGAACATAGCGCTACTCATATCAATGCTCCGAAGAGTTTTTATCTCAATGGTGTAGGTATTGACGAATATCCGGCTGAGTCGCTATTCATATCTGCGGTAGTAATTGATATCCGACGGGCGGCTGTGAATGCAGATTATACTCTCACTGTCGGCGATGTTCTGGCTTGGGAGAAAGAACACGGTGAGATGGCTGGTGGCTGTGTGGTGCTGCTGTATACTGGTTGGCAAGAAAAATGGGGCGATCGCAATGCTTTTATGAATCGGGATGGGGCAGGGAATGTGCATTTTCCTGGGTTTGGTCAGGATGTTATTCAGTTTCTCGTTGATGAGCGGCAAATCGCTGGTGTCGGAATTGATACCCACGGTGTGGATTCAGGGTTAGATACAACTTTTGCTATCAACCACATAGTGTTGGAGAAACCGCGTATTGTTTTGGAGAATTTGACCAATTTGGATAAGTTGCCGTCAAAAGGAATTATGCTGGCGATCGCTCCTCTGTTGTTACGGGGTGGTTCTGGTTCTCCGGTTGGGGTGTTGGCGTTATTTTAAAGTTTTAGATATAAAATTATCAATATAGGGACTTAAATATGTCACAAAGAAGAGAAATTAAAAATATAATTTCTGGATTTTTTTTACTACTATTATTTCATCTAGCAGCCGTTATTTTAATCCTTGGTATTGCTGCTTTGACACAAAGTAGTTATAATTTATCTTTGAGTATTATCGTTTACGGAATATACGGTTTTTCCCTTTGGCAGCTTATATATGTTATTCCACTTTCTTTATGGCTGAAAAATAAAGGCAAAATTTCTGTAATGAAAGGGGTAATCACAGCCGCAATTATTACTTTTTTAGTTTATGTTGGATGCTTTTTGTTAGTGGTTGCTTTTATTATCCGTTAATTTTTTCTGAAATTTTGAATTTAAAATACAGTTAAATAATTGATTGCAAAGATCAGATTATAAATACAATGACTCCAAGGACTACGGCTGTTAAGGTGACTCAATTCGGATTGCAAAACACTTAGTCTTAACTCTTCCCTTCGCGTTCTACCGAAGCGGAAGGCGAAGCGCCTATTGCGTCTAAGCCGAGACGGCTGGCTTCGCCTACGCGGTCAAAACATATCTTTTTTTTAACCGCGAAGATGAGAAGAAGCGAAGGAAAGATTATTTCACAGCTTACACCTTAACAGCCATACTCTAAAGACTTAAATAGGTATCTCGGCTCAATGCCGAGCAGTCGTCATGAGGAACCCTCAAATTCTAAAAATTTAGAGTATATTTAGTAACAAGTGTCCCTGGGCGTAGTTTGACTTTATGAACGTGAGAAAATTGCTGTCCGTACTGACAATTAGCTGCCATTTGATAGTTTTGGGGAGTATGGCTTCGACTGCAGTGGAGGTGAAAGCCCAACTGCGAGGTATTCCTTTATCATGTTATGTCAGTGTTGGCGCTCCTACTGCCTCACCAGGACCGTTAATTTTAATGGCTGAGGTGACATCGGGATATTGGGGGGAAGTGGCCCTTGCTTATGCTGATGCGAAACAATTCGATCGCGCTGTAGGATTGTTGAAGCGTTTGGATCATGACCAGATCAAAAAAGATACTATGCTTTCGATCGCTACTAAAGCTATGGTTAGCGGTAAGTACGATCTGGCATTAAAAATTGTCCAAAGTATTAATGATGAAGATGGGGCAATCGAGAAAGCTAAAGGTTTAGCTATTATCGCTCGTCAATATGCTTCTTCGGGAAATCAAAAGCAAGGGGATCGGCTTTTTTCTCAGTCAGAAAAGTATGCCCGGAAACTAAAGCCGGAAATGTCTGCAATGGCACTTTCTTATATTGCAATTGAATATGCTGCTGCTAATCGCTTTCAATCGGCACTGAAAATTGCCCAAAATCTTCCACCTGATGACTTTCCTAAGTTTATGGCTTTGGCTGGGATAGTTGCAGAATATGCAGGCAAAGGTAAATTTGAGGACTCAGTGCGATTGGCGAGAACTATTAAGGATGACTATCACCAAAGTAACGCATTCTCAGCGATCGCAAAACAGGCTACAGTTGCTCAATTATCGCAAATTCAACCGATGGCTCTGGCTATTAAGGATGATAATTACAAAGTCACTGCTTTAGCGGCGATCGCTATGAGGTATGTTGTTAAAGGGGAATTTCAACGAGCTAGTGAGTTAGAGAAAATTTTGGTTGCGATTGACCCCGGTAGTTCGGCGTATTATCAATTACCTGGTGAGTATGCTAAGGCTGGTCGCTTTCCCAGTGCGATCGCTTTGGTCAATCAGATGCAGAAGGGTTATTGGCAAGATGTTGCGATGGCTAGTATTGCGAGTGAGTATGCAAGGGCTGGCCAGTATGACCAAGGGCTGAAATTTGCTGATACAATTGCCTCGGCTGAAGGAAAAAATAAGGCGATACAGGCGATCGCGACTGAGTATGGACAATCTGGGCAGTACGATCGGGCGAAGGTGTTGTTGAAAGGTATTAGGTCTGTTGATGATGGTGAGGGTTTGAATGTTGAGGGTTTGAATATTAAGGAACATTATATTCCTTTGTTGGAGTGTGCGCAACGAGGGGGGAAGGGATATAAAGGGGTGTGATATGATGTTTGGTTACGATTGTAGTTACAATATCCTGCAGGAGGCAAGCCAGATGAATTGTAACTACATAGAAGTTGTTAAAAATCTTGATTTATTGAACCGCCAAGACGCCAAGTACGCGAAGGAAGAAATAAGAGTAGGACTTACGCAAAAACTCTTTTACTTGGCGTACTTGGCGTACTTGGCGGTTAATTAAATAAAAGTTTCTGGCAATTTTTGCGTCAGGTCTAATGATATCAGTTCCGACTGCGCTGAGTAGGTGCTGCTTGACTCTAACCGATAAAATAAGCGACACTAATACAAAGGTTTCAGTGCATCGCGAGCTTAGTTTTTGATTATGACCACACCGTTAATTTGCCGTAATTTCATTGATGGTCAATGGTTAAATGCTACAGATAATGCTTCTTTAGTAAGTGGTAATCCTGCTAGTAAGAACGAAGTTGTCGCGACTTTTCCCCGCTCTACAATATCTGACGCAAATGCAGCGGTTGCTTCTGCTCGCAAGGCTTACCGCAGTTGGCGACTTGTCCCCGCTCCGGCTCGTGCTGAATATATCCAGCGAGTTGGGGAGGTTTTGGGTAAGTATAAAGAGGAACTGGCACTTTTAATCAGTCGGGAGATGGGTAAACCTCTAACTGAAGCGCGGGGTGATGTGCAAGAGGGTATCGACTGTGCTTATTATACTGCTGGGGAAGGACGGCGGATGTTTGGGCAAACTACACCGTCGGAAATGCCGAACAAATTTGCGATGACGGTGAGGATGCCTATTGGTGTTTGCGCTTTAATTACTCCTTGGAATTTCCCGGTGGCTATTCCCTGTTGGAAAGCGATGCCGGCGTTGGTGTGTGGGAATACTGTTATTCTAAAACCTGCGGAAGATACGCCGGCTTGTGCAACTAAACTTGTGGAAATTTTTGCGGAAGCTGGTTTGCCACCGGGTGTGATTAATTTATTGCATGGGTTGGGTGAGGAAGCGGGGAAGGTTTTGGTTGAACATTCGGATGTTGATTTGGTGTCGTTTACGGGTTCGAGTGAAACTGGGGCTTTTGTTGGTGCTACTTGCGGTCGCACTCACAAGCGTGTGTGTCTGGAAATGGGGGGAAAAAATGCTCAGGTGGTGATGGAAGATGCAGACTTGGAACTTGCTGTTGAGGGTGCTGTTTGGGGTGCATTTGGCACGGCTGGGCAGAGGTGTACGGCTACCAGTCGCTTAATTTTGCACCGTGATATTAAGCAAAAGTTTACTAAGATGCTTGTTGAGCGCAGTCAGAAGTTACGTTTGGGTGCTGGGTATGAGAGTGATACAGAGATTGGCCCGATAATTAATGAAAGGCAACTGCAACGGGTGAGTAAATATTTAGATATTGCTCGTGAGGAAGGTGCAGAGGTGTTGATTGGTGGAGAAATCGCTACTGAGGGTGAATTGAAGAATGGTTATTTCTTTCAACCCACGATTTTGGATAATGTCACACCCCAAATGCGGGTTGCGCAGGAGGAAATATTTGGTCCAGTGGTGGCATTGATTGAGGTAAGCTCTTTTGAAGAGGCGATCGCTATTCTGAATGATACTAATTACGGTCTTTCTTCTTCAATTTATACCCGCGATATCAACCGCGCTTTTACGGCGATGCGCGATATCGAAGCTGGCATTACTTATATTAATGGGCCTACTATCGGGGCTGAGGTTCATTTGCCCTTTGGTGGGGTGAAACAAACTGGTAATGGACATCGGGAGGCTGGTAGTACGGCTTTGGATGTTTTTACGGAGTGGAAGAGTGTTTATGTTGACTTTTCGGGGAGTTTGCAACGGGCGCAGATTGATAATCGGGAGTGAACCATCCTAGGTCACTGAATGCGACAATCTCCCACCGATAGCATTATGGCTGAAACATTTGCTCTATAATGATTTGAGTATTTTTAATTTGGCTTTGCTGAATCCGGGTATGAATTGCTAAATTTACCCTCACCCTAGCCCTCTCCCCAAGGGAGAGGGGACAAGAATTAAAAGCTCCCCTCTCCCTGGGGAGAGGGGCTGGGGGTGAGGGTAATTCATACCTCAATTCAGCAACGCCGTTAATTTTACCCAAATTTGTACGAATTTCCTTTTTTGGGCACAGTCCCGCGTAGCCTAAGACGATGAATATCCCTGTTTCTCAGGATTATCAATATCAATTTGGTGGTAGTCTTCCTGCTAATGCGCCTACCTATGTTACACGCAAAGCTGATAAAGAGACGAGCAGAAGGCAGCGTATTTATTAGATTTATATCAACAAGTGTGGCACTCAGGAGAGATTGATACTGATAATAGTGTCGAACAAAGCAATTTACAGTTAGCGGGAATCGTTGTTAAAAAAGAGAGTAAGTTAAAGGTTTATAATCTGATTTATCAAAATATTTTTGATAACATTTGGATTGAGAAAGCTTTAGTCAGTTTGCGCCCATACTATAAACTACCCATACCAGGAGTACGTGCTAACTGTGCAAAACTTTGCCGTGCAGAATCAAAGAACTTAAGTGCTGCTTCTTGATTTTCCTGAGAAATATAAGCAAAATGCTGATCAATATCTGAGCTAGCTTGGGGAGTTATTACAATCCGCTTCGTCATTCTTCCTCACTAATGCAACCTGTTCATTAACTGAAAGCGCTTTTGCTCCCACCATTCTGGAGTAACTTCGATTGGTTCACCACTCTCAAGACCTTCTACTAACAGCATCTCTACACGCTTTTTAGCAATACGTTCTTGTTCTTGTATGAGCAGATGCTGAATATACTCACTTGCATTGCTATAACCACCTGTGGAAACCTGCTCATCAACAAATGCTTGGATTTGCTCAGGCAGGGAGATATCGAGCTTTTCCATAAATACTATCCTTAATTTGGTCATCCTTATTTATTAAGAACTGCTCTTTATCAAATTGCTAAGGGTAATTTAACTCTACAACAATTTCTGAAAGTGGCGCCGACTGACGAAGGATTATTTGGGGATTTTTTATACCACTATCTTTTACTTCTGGAAGATTATGATACCAATTCTGTATGAGGTTGCGCTTTATTCACCCACACCCTAGAAGGGTGGGCGCCAGGTGCTTCAAGTCGGCGGAGCCGCCCAACGCACTGGCTCGGCTATACGTTGCTTGCTTAGAGCGGAGGGGTACAAAGCCCACCTGCGTGGGCTAATTAGGCGCATCTTCATAATATTTGGTATGAGTTGTTGAAAACAGCGATGCAACAAGTAATTAAGAGTGATATTCCTGTTAAATTAGATTCAGTACAAGCCTTTAAATTACGCAGTATGGGACTAATTGAACCATTAGGCAATAAAGTGCAATCCCTTTGTAATTTATATCGCCTTTATTTTCAAGAACGCTTATCTGAATGATTACACCAGTACAACAAGGCAAAAGTAAAAAGTAAATAATGACTTCAAATTATAAATAATAGCCAATTTAAGTAGTAAATATGCATCCCATACTAAAGGTCGATATCGCTGAATTAAGTATATCGGAGCGAATACAATTAGCAGAGGATTTATGGGATAGTATTCTGGCTGAGAGTAATGTAGATGAATTTCCTTTGAGTGAAGGTCAAAAACAAGAATTAGATAGACGTTTAGAAATACATTGTCAAAACCCACAGCAGGGTTCAACTTGGGAAGAGGTTAAGCAAAGACTGGGTTTTCATAAATGAGTTATCAGCTAATTATTTGCCTTTATAATGATAATATAGAAAAAGAGTAGGGTAAAAGCAGGTGTAATTATGCAGGCTATTTTTTGGACTGTAGAGGAAGTTGCCCAAAGAGCCAAACAGTTTTACGATCAGGGGATTCGCTCAGAGGTTGAGCATGGCGATAATATTGGCAAGATGATTGTGATTGATGCTGAAACTGGCGAATATGGAATTGATAAAAGTGGTGTAGAATCAGCATTAAGTTTAAAGCACAAGAACCCAAACGCTAGATTATTTACTATGCGAATTGGTTATGATGTTGCTGTCAGCTTTGGTCATGCTCCTATGGAGCGTACAGTTCAATGATTTACGGAAGATTGATTGACCGCAAGGCAATAGTTCCAGTAATCTTTCGTTTACCACATCAACCAGATTTTTCTTTGGATTTTGTCATCGATACTGGATTTAATGACTATCTTACCCTACCACCACAAGCAGTGAGTGCGATGAATTTTCCTTTATATTCAAGCATACCTGCAAGATTAGCTAACGGTAGTGAAACTTTATTATCGGTACATTTAGGAACTATTGTTTGGGATGATGTAGAAACAGTAGTCCCTATTTTGGCTTCTGGTTATAAGCCTTTACTGGGAACTGCACTGATGGAAGGATATCATCTAGAGATAGATTTTGAAGACAATGGTTTGGTTTCGTTAGAAAAAATATCATCTCCAATGTCATAGATTTTTGATGGATTGATTTTGCAATGATTAGCTTCTGCCAATTAGAGAATTATCGATCGCTCTTTCCAAGCAACTGAATTTTTCCAGCGTACTTGTATATTTATTTTCTCGATATAGAAATAAAAAGCTGGGTTTTTCTCAATATAAATACGGTAATATGATTATTGAGGTTATAAAAATTACTTGGGAAGTTAGTAGTTGCGATTATCGCTATTCACAATGACAAAAATAAAATCGTCCCAAAGCGATCGGCAATATCCCTAACATTGAAGAGTTGCTCATCTTTGCATAAATTCGTAGCGTTTTTAAACGCAGTAGGCGCTGAGTCGCAAGCGACACGCTCCGCGAACGCCTTCCCGTAGGGTAGGACGCTGTAGACGCTTTTGCGGCTTGCCGCAGGCTGGAAACCGCAAAGGTACGCAGAGTTTTTTTAAGAGGATTCGCTACGAACTTGCTCCCATTCTGTACTCAGTGGCTTTATCTCTCGACAGGAGGAGCAATACACCAACCGTTAAGCCGGAGATTTATCGCATGGTATAATAATAATAACTGCCAAGTTGGAAGCGTGAATGCTCTATGTCTTGCGATCGCCTGATAAATACTGATGTTTGGTGTGGTCTAGCTTTGAGGCATTTGCAGTAAAAAATCAAAAAGAGGTCAAGTCACCATACTAGAGGTCTGTTTCAATCCCCTTGCGGGGAATAGAGATGGGAGATTAATTAATCTAATCATCCAGCACCTCACGGACTAATATCTTCGCCGTTGCATGGAGTCAATCTTTTAACAGGATCTGACTCTTATTCAGCATAGGACGAGCGTTTGTTTCCGTTCCCTTGCGAGAATTTTATATATCTACTATTCTATCTTATTGTAAGATATCTTTTATCTGTTGTAATTGATCAAAAGCTTGATTAACTTCCCGTTGGTGGTTTTGAAAATAACTGATTGCGCTAACATATTTTATAGGTTTAACATATTTTCGGTGAGTAGAGCTTTCTAAATATCTAGCTTTTTCACTCGCACCTTGCAAATTATCATAAAGTGTACGCAATTCTCTGTTACTTATTTTACTAGCAAGGTCATAAACATAACCCCGGTGAGCATCATGGGACTTTAAACTCTCTACATCATCTCCTCTTTGACAAGCATAATATTTTACCCAGTGCAATACAGCATAAAAGCACATAGTAACTGCCCAATCAGGGTAAGTATCTTCAACACTACGTGCTGCTTCTTCATTGCTTTCAGCTTGCTCTAGGTAACGTTCACACGGCATGATTTTCTGACAAACGGAAGAGATAATTAAAGTACAACGAATTTTGGAGAATTACTTGATGATATTTTGAATTGTTTATTCTCAGAATCAGCTATCACCTCATCTTCAAGCAAGCAAAACCTATCTACTAGTTGAGGACGAAAATACCACTTTTCTCCAGAATCGTCTCTTAACTTCCATTCACTGTCAATAACCATATTCTGAATTTTATCCCAGGTTTCGTCTGATAGCTCAATATCTGTTTCCAACTCAATTTCAAAATCAATCCAATGGATGTCAGGAAAACTTGTAGCTATTGCTTTAACTCTCTTTAATCCCTCCACTTTCACTAGCTCTTCAACTAGCTTTTTGATTACAGCTAGCGCTGCGCTATCGCTAACAGTAACAGAATTATAACTTGTTGATGCTTCAGAATTAACTATGCGTAAATGAGGGGATGAACTGCGTTTAGCCCAGTTAGTCCTATTTTCAAAGGTCAATCCAAAATTTATTGATGTTGAATTCCTACTTAAAATCATACTTCTCTCTTTAAAAATTCATCTAGTCTATCTCTCAAAAATGCTGCGTGCTGTCGAGTAAGTGCAAAATTTGTTGGACGTGAGGTTGATGATTCTTGCTCAGTTTCAACAAATGGACTTTCCGAGAGCATTCCTGCTATTAATATTCCATGCTCTTCGTCAATTGCTACACGCACACCAGTCACAAATAACACGTTGTTTTGTTCTAAATTATTCATAATTTACTTTTAACCTCTACTTTATCTAAAAACTAGAGAGTGAAAAAGTACAACAAATACGATATTCACTCTCTCTCAAATGTTATGCTAGCTCTACCCTGAGTAGAGATAAACCATGTTTAAGCAGACTTTTTACTAGGCTACTTGAATAACATAAGCAGGGCTTGAAGTCTGGGCAATAGGAGAACAAGTAAGAACCGTAGGTGTTACTTGAGACTGAGTAACAGTTTTGTACTGTTTTTTTATAGATCCAAAATCCGTCCATGCAGAATACGAGTCAAATCCTGTTGTTTTGAAGCTTGACCTTGATTCAGTCATAAATCTGACCTTTAAGTACTACAATATTGATTATAAGGAATTTTTCAACCAATATCATCAAATTTTGCAAGACGTTGACAAAAAACTACAAGCTAAATACACTTAACGCTCTTAATACTTCCATCCTCTTTTAAAGCAACAATTTTTACCTTCACGATTTGCCCCTCTGTTAAAGAAGATGCCTTTTTAGGCTCTTTCTCAGTCATTTTTATTGTTCTCAATATCTCGTAGGTAACTTTATTACTCTTAACACTAATTACACTTGCATCCAAAACTTGGTCAATTTCAAATTTTTGTGACTGTAAAACCTTTGCAATTTCCGCTTGACGTTCAGAAAGCTGCTGTATAGATATTTCAGCAACCGTAATTTCCTCTACGGGACTAACCTGGTAATACCGCATCAAACGCATCGCCCATCCCAGGATTTTTAACATGGAATGGGCATTATTTTGTTGACTTTGCAAATATTTACTACAAGCACTTTCCATACTGCGATAGTAGTCTGTGGTTTTACCACTATGTCCTATTTGCCTACCATTGGTGACAAGGGTTTTGAGGTATTTAAAAAATCTTGTTCCTGCATCGGGTTGATTTACAATACTACGCAGATATGCGATCGCTTTTCCCAATTCATTAACGTCGGTATCTTCTTTAACTAAGGTAATTGCTAAATTATGGGCTAGTTGGGATTCTGCTTCTGTGAGAGATTCTGCTTGAGTCAACATTAATACATTCCTTCTGGTGGTTGTCTATCAGTTGGGTAATGCAAAACTTGAGCGAGTTGTTGAAGTTGTTCGGATTGAATTAGTCGGGAATGTGCTGTTTGGATTTGGTTTTGGATGAATTTTTGTAAAGCACTTCCTGTCAGTAAGTTATCCTCTGTGGAGGTATATTGGCAGTAGCGCGATCGCAAATCTTGAATATTCTGCAAAACCCTTGCTTGGGTTACTTCTACAGTCATAGTGCCCATCCCGATGGGTTTACCACCACCAACTTTTAATGCGATCGGATATTTGCTATCTTGTCCCAGCACAACAAGCAATGTTCCTAATTCTTCAGGTTTGAGGTTTTTAAATTGTAACTGAGTAGTAAATGTATATGCGCTTGCAGCTTGTTGGACTGCAATTCCTTGATTTTGTCCTTTTTCAATAGCGCGAATTGTATGATAATAAAACTTACGTCCAGCCACTTTTCCCCGTGTATCTAAATAAATATTGCTGGCTTCAGGATGGGGACGATATAAGGATGGCATAAAGCCTGTATTAAACCCGATACTTTCACATTTTGCGTCATGAAATTCAATTAATCCCTGCCAATCTAAAGCACCAAATACTTGACTGGCTGGACAAAGTTCGGTTTTGTTTCTACAAGGTAAACGTTCTTGGGGTATTTTATCGCGGTATTTTGATGTTACTACTGCTAATGTACTATTAGTAATCGCTTCGTATACAGAACGAATGCAACCTTTTAAGGAACTACCTTGAATTAAAAGATGTTTTTGCACACCTTGCGTCATGGTTTTAATTAAAGCCACACGACTGTCTACGTCACTACCAGGAGCCACAATACCAGTAGAAACGTGCAATGAGGTTTGGACTTGCAATTTTAAAAATAAGGTTCCATGTAAGCGATTTTTATCAAATTTATCGTGTCCCGCAGGCTTTTGTAAAAGGGGTCGTTCTCGGGGAAAAGAAACAAATTGATATGGTTTATTAGAATTATTTTCTGTAGAGTTATCCCGGATTGGACGCTGGGGAGGAGTAACTTTTCTGGGTTGAGGTTTGGGTATTTGAGTCATGAATTCAAATTGGGTTCCTGCGGGTACTACTTGGAAGTCGTAAAGTTTTCCGTCTGCTGCGGTTTCGGTATCTCTGTCAATTGATACACCGTCTCGTTCTTGGTATTGTCCAAACCAAGTATCTTCTACTACAGTTAAGTCCCGTACTTGGAATTTGCTTGCTATCCAGGGTGAACCGAAAACAGAAGAAACTAAATCAGTTTGTTTGATAATTTCCTCAGTTAAAGCCAAATCATCGGGAAAATCGTTTTTAAGTTGTTTAATTTCTTGAGAAGTTAAAGACCATTCTTCTTCAATCGCAGGGTTAGCTACTAATTTACGGTTATTGCCAACGATACCACGGAGGAAACTTTCTAAGCGCGATCGCATTGCTCCTTTAAAGCTGGAACCGGGTATGATGGGTTTACCCAATGCGTCTTTGATGACTGGTAAGTCTGAACCGATGGGTTCGCTGGAACGTCCTGCACTAATTCGTAATGCGGTTACGGTGGTGAGGGTTCCTGTAAGTTCTAAGCGGTTTTTAAATATATCGAACATAATTTTATATATCAACTAAGTAATTTCTTTACCTTCTACATATTTATGAGTACCGTAATATCGTAGATGCAAAATACCATTATGAATCTTACAACTAACTCTAAACTGTATACCTAAGCATTAACGATATATTACAAATTTATGATTCACCTTTATTTTTATAGACGAGATAACGGGCACCATAACCTAAGTATCTACGTGTTAGCTCGATACGAATAAGTTTGAAATCATCTTTACTTCCATCAACATCTGTCTGAATATTTTCTGCAATATTAGTAATTCTTCCATCTATATCATTGATAATTGTTTGTGCTAAAGAATTTTTACCTTGACCCCATTTTTTATCTCTACCAACTTGATATAGGAGAAAATTTTTAATTACCCCAATACTTTCTGTTGTATCTGCCACACGAACAAGATTACGAAATTGTGATTCTTGTAAATCACCATATGAAGCTTTATCTTTTAATGCTGTTTCAATAGCATCAACAATTTCATCTTCTTTTCTCCGAATTCCTCGCTGAATTTTTAACTGCTTTTGTTGGTCTGAAAAATCACTCATACTGGGTTCTCCCTTGTTACTAAATGAAACTCATTACAAACTTCAACTTGACCAAAACCTTCACAAGTTCTTTCTCCAACTCCTTTTAATTCTAATCCGGTTAAAGCTGCATACCATTTTTCTGGTTGACTAGTACTAAATAAGTAGACAGCACCTTTATTCGTTACCAATTCGACATCTTTCATTAACCCCCAAGCTGAATTCCAACCAGAACGATAGTCATAACTACTATAAGCTGCTTCTAGTTTTAATGATTCATCTTCAATATTTGTCAATTGCGTTAACATTTGTGCTGAAATCACAGTTGTACGTTGCCATTTTTCAGTTAATATCGCATCTGCTTGTAAATCTAAAGTAAAATAATGACAGCTTTCCGATAATTCTTGAAGTGGTTGACCAAATATTGACCACTCATTTTTCCAGCGTGTATATAGCTTATCCGTAAAACCTTTGATTTTATCTTTGATTGTTTCGTTAATGTTATCTTTGATGTCTAAAATTTCGGGTTTAATTTCAACTTTTCCTAAACCCCGTGAAGTTGATCCTCCTAAGCGAAAGTTTTGATTATTAAAATTAAGAAAATTTTGTAATTCCTCCGATATATTATCAGCTACCAAAATTCGAGAATTGAAAATAATCGGTTTTTCGTTTTCAGAATTTATTTCCGATTCATTGAGGACTTGAATACTGTATAATATCTCTTCTTCTGATGTTGCACGTCTTCGATTGATACCGACTCGTGTCAACAAGCGTTTTTTAACGCTTACACTATAATACTTACTACCTGTTTTACTATAAAAACTAGTGTAAGGTTCGACTCTTCCACCTTTTTCTTCTGGGCAGGTAGGGTCATAAGCAAATCTATAGGATTCAGCACAAAAACGGTCTATTAAACTATCAAACACTCCGTTATTTTTCTCTGTTTTAAAACCAGATTTTGTTTTGGAACTCAGTGCTGTTGCAGGTAAAACTCCAATTTCTTCTATTTGACCTCTTGGAATAGCTTTTCCTTTGGTTTTGATTGAAGGATAAGCATTTTGAAAAATAGCAGGTTCATCGCTTAAAAATAATGTTTGAAAATCACCACCATTTTGACTTAAATTACTAAATTGCTGATTTGACTGCTTCAAAATTGCACCAGCAATAGCACCCCTAATCACACTACCAGGAATATAATCTTCACATTCGCTTACCGAACCACCTGGTTTTTGTCGAGAAATTGCTAGGGGAGATAATGCTTTAATTTCCAGTTTAATTTGCTTCACTTTTCTTTCCTTTGAGCAAAAATTGCCATACTGTCTCATCTACTTTAAGCTCTGGTAATTCCCAAGTTAACCAACCTAAACCAGCAGATTTACTTCCTCCTAATGCATGAATATGTTTTAACCCACTCCAAATTAACGCTTTAGCAAAATCTGGTCTTTCGGGTGTTAAGCTTGGTTGAATGTGAATCTCTCCTGTAAATTTAAGTTTGGCATTTGCCGGAGAGGTTTCTAAAAAGTAGAGTTTTTTCTCTTCTGCTACCTTTCGACGACGATTTATAGTTACTCCAGGACGTAATAATTCTGGTAAATTTTCTGATTCTTCGGTGCAAATTAAATCATCAAATATTGCCCGTGATGGTAAAATTGGGTTGCCAAAAGTTTGACTAATTAAACAGTGATAAGTATCTTCGTAATCAGGTATTTTATATTCATCCCGTTGAAAATCTTCCGGTGCGTCGTTTCTCCTAATTACCATTCTTCCTGCATTGGGAGATTCAGAAATTGCCCATCCCAAACCTCGGGCTATTTTTTCACATTCGTGACGTACCCTACCTTTAACCTGAGATGCAGGTATTAATAAATTCCCTTCGGAGTTACGAACTATTGATTTATCTGCAAGGGAACCGGAGGAACCCCCTGCACCTACACATAATGCAGAATCGATAATTGCTGTAATTACATAAGTCTCAACTAAATTAGTATTTGTTAATTGTTCGAGATATATCATGTTCTAGTTTATTTAGATATTTTAGATGAATTAGTTGCAGGTTCTTTAGATTTAAAATTATCAGAATCATCGGTTTTGATAAATTCATATAAATCTACCATTTCTCGCCAAATTGTTTCATAATATTTATCTTTGAACCTATTTTCATACATCCAAGGTGCAATATATCCATCATTTGTTTTTGCTTCGCACCAAGCTTTTTCAAAATCTTCTTTCAGTTGAGCTTGTCCTTGTTTGAGTCGAGAGCGAAAATAATAGTAATTTAAACTTGCTGTGCGTCGTCCTTGTGCGAGGAAACTACGAATTTGATAAAGTTGCGATTTGGGAAAATCTGCTGCTTTTAAAGCTTTGACTGATGCTAATAAACCATCTAATTCGTGAAGTGTATATGGTGCCGCATATAACTTGAGTGTTACACCCCGTTCTTCTGTTAATGCGTTGTCACGAAAATCTTTGATGCTTGATGAAACCATTGTAACTGATTTCATTGTTAGAAAATCTACTGTACCACCGCAATATCCATATTTTTTGATTTTTTTAGCATATTCTTTGGCAGATTTCATTAACTGTTTGGTCAAATCTTCTGCATAATAAATTGGAGTGTTATAGGCAGTAATCAACACACCACTCGATACGCTTAACTTACATTGAGATGGTTTTGCTTTTTGCCAGTCGTAACGATGGCTATTTTGTAAATCTGCTGGCTTTTCCGCTTCTAATTTATAGCTATCTTTGTCTTGAATTGTTTCTCCTGGTATCGTGAGATTACCCAAAAGAATATTTTCAAAATTGTCACCAATATCTTTAGCTATTTCTAATGCTTTATCTGCGGGAACTATCAAGATAATATCATCACCACCTATGGTAATAATTTCAAAAGGATGGATAAAATCTCCATTTCCTACTCTTGATTTTGAATCCTCTTGTATCCCTTGTAATTGTCTTGGATGTAAATTATCAGCTAATGCTTGAAAGACTGCATATCTAGTGGCTTTATCTACATCTTGGCTAAAATTTTGATATTCTTTAGCTGTGCGGATTTTTTGAATATATCCACCCATGTTATTCCCATCAGCATAGATATAGGCAATAAATCCATTGCTTACTTTTCCTAATTGGGTGAGTGACTCTGCAATTTTAACTGATTTAGGATTATAATCCGCAAAATATTTATTGTTTAGCTGAGTGATGGGTTCTAGAAAATTTTCAAATTTTTCTATCCAATTCTCACATATTAAATCTATATTTATATCTTCTTGTTCATAGCCTTTTATTTCTCTGATTTTACCATTTTTAGCTTTATCACCTATTTGACGTTTAATAGCTGTTGTTTCAGATAAATATGGTTCTCCAAGAAGGTTAGTTGCTTTAGTAATAGCTAGACGTTTTTCTGTTTCATCTCGACGTAAATAGGGATGAGTTTCCAACATTGGTGGATTGCGACGAGTAGGACGATTTTGTGTATTGTTTCCTGCACGACGTTGGTTAAATAAAATTGCTAATTTTGTGGTTAATTCATTAAAGCTTTTATGGTTTTTAAAATTTTCTTCTAATTGGGAAGTATTTTCTATTTGACCAAAAACACCTTCTACTAATTTGTTTTCATAATTATCTTGATATTTTTCTAACCAAAATGTATCTTTTATATTTTCTCTTAGTAATCCAAAACGCAATTCTAAAAATCTAAATGAATCCCCTACTGTGCAAGAATTTGCTGTAATAGTTCTCTCAGTATATCTTTTTTCAATAGCATTGGCTAAAATGTCAACATAAAATTTTGGACAAAAAGCAAGAATATTACCACCACAGGAGTAAATAATCAGTTCGAGAATTAAAGCCTCTGATAATTGAGGATAATTTTCTTGAAGCCATTCATTTACTTTTGGTATATAAAATTTATAACGATTCTCTAGCTTTGAATGAAAGAATGTAGGTAAATCAATTAAATTAATTTGGTCTAAACGTGTGGAAGCACCACGAATATCTGGCAACTTGGACTCTTCAAATACATATTGTTTAATCTTCGTCGCACCACCATAAACTAAACCTATTTTAGAATTCCAAAGCAAAGGATGTTTTTCTGTTAACTCCTGTAACTCATCCAATGTTTTGGGAAATTTTTCTATATCCTCTAATTCTTCCAATTCTCTAACTGCATCAACAACATCAGATACTTCCTGGGGAATCTCTCGACCGTTACCTAATGCTTCCCGCATTTGATTCAATATCTCTAAATCATGCTTGGGTGTTTTTTCCTCACCCCAAGCCAAACACCAAGCAATACCGATATATATTGGATGCATTTTCTCTGTCATGATTTACCCCCTCACCTTGCTAACCAAAATTCTTGCCAAAACCTTCACTATTTTCCTATCGCAAGTATCAACCCCACGCTGCAAACAATGAACTCTACCCCTTAAAATTGGCGCTTCTGACTCGATAAAATCCTTTTTACCATGATAATCGCTGCTTGAGGTCAAAAAAGGCGTTAGGAAAGCTGACCCTTAATTTATACCCCAAAACTTAACTCACTAGTACAGATGCACCTCGGTTAAGTTTAATTAACTCACCACCAGGTATCTCCCCAGATGCGAACGACCCCGACGGGGAATATAGATAGATTTGGCCTTCTGAACAATCAACCTAGGAAATAGCGCTTTCCATGTATATAGGAAGATATCAGCAAGCAAAACTTTCTCGCTGATTTTATCGATGACTACGACTTTATATTTAACCGAACCGGGAACTATGGTTCGTTACCGCAACGAATCGTTGGTAATTACCAGAAAACAAAAATCCCAAACCTGTCGTTTGGGAGAAGTTGATTTAGTCCTGGTATTACCTGGAGTGCAATTCACTGATGTGGCAATTTCCAAGTTACTCGACAAAGGTATTGAAACCATATTTCTCCGTCAAGATGGTAATTTTCGCGGACGCTTGCAGGGACATTTTGCCACCAATCCTGCGATTCGTATTTCCCAATATCGCGTTCTCGAAAGCGCTTTTGGTATGGCTTTAGCACAGAAGTTAGTGATGGGGAAAATTCGCAACCAACGGGTATTACTGCAACGTCGCAACCGTGCTTCCCAAGGACAAATGGCCGAATTAGCAGAAGCGATCGATTTAATTCAAACCTATTCCTACCAATTACACGATAATTCTACCCTGTTAAATCGCAGCGAATTAATGGGTGTGGAAGGAATTTGTGCCCGTACTTACTACCAAGCACTGCGCTATTGGTTCCCCCCCCAATGGAATTTTACCGGACGCAACCGTCGCCCTCCCCTCGATCCAATTAATGCGTTGATGAGTTGGGGGTATGGAGTATTGTTAGCACGGGTATTTTCTGCCTGTGTCCAAGTGGGACTCGACCCGTATTTAGGCTTTTTTCATGCCATAGAACCCTACCGTCCCAATTTAGTCTTGGATGTAATGGAGGAATTTCGACCCGTAATTGTAGACCAAGCAGTAATTTCCATTATCCAATCAAACGTATTAACACCAGAAGATTTTCATCCATCACCCGATGGTGTCGGTGTGTGGGTAGGTGATGTGGCAAAAAAATTATTCCTAGCGGAGTTGGAAAAGCAATTTCGCAACACGATTATATATCCACCGCAAAACCGCAACCTGAGCATGACCCAAATTATTTTAGAACAAGCCCGCAGCTTGGGACGGTGTTTGCTGGAATTAAACACAGATTACGAGGCTTTTGTAATCAAATGACCGAAGAAAGACATTCATGAAGTAGGCAGGAGGTAAAAGAGAAAAGAATGATAAAACTTTGGTTAGTTTGCTACGACATTCCAGACGACAAACGTCGCACCAAATTAGCAAAACTCCTCGAACAACATTGTCAGCGTGTCCAATATTCGGTGTTTGAATGTCCTTTGGAAACAAATATTATCAGCCATCTTTTGGCGACACGCTGGTTGCTGGTACTCAAAGTTAGCGAAGATAATCTGCGGGTTTATCCCCTCGATGCTAGCGCTAAACAAAAGGTACGGGTATATGGAAGTGCCGAACCCTACGAACCGCCTGATTATTTAATTTTGTAACAATTAGAGTCGGGGGTGAGAGAGGAATGTTCTGGCTCAAGTTGCCTTGACATCTAGCTTTCAAGCAATGTAACAAAATGTAAATTAAATCTTGCAAATGACGCAGTGAGGATGAAAAACTATGAGTGAGTAAAGCTTTGCTAGTTAAAGAAAAGTAATATTTTTTAGCTTGACTCGTGCCTGTTTTGCGATAATATGAAGGCTGAAAGTATTTTTTGGCGCTATATGTTTTTGGGAATGTGTACTGTATCTCTAGAACACATCATCAATTCCGTAAGTTGGCGCAACTGCACCTTGAAAGCTAAATACAGTAATGGTTTTCAATAGGTAGGGTTTTAGACTACCTTTTCCCCGCAAGGGGACGGAAATCAGTACCAGTTGCAGCACCGGGGGCAATGTAGGCATTGCGTTTTAGACTACCTTTTCCCCGCAAGGGGACGGAAATGCAGCACCGGGGGCAATGTAGGCATTGCCTCCTTGTGTTTTAGACTACCTTTTCCCCGCAAGGGGACGGAAACGGAGAGTTTCGTTTATTCTCAGGAGAAAAATATGAATAGTTTTAGACTACCTTTTCCCCGCAAGGGGACGGAAACGGTGTTGTTCAGCGTTGGCTGAACGACTACACCGTTTTAGACTACCTTTTCCCCGCAAGGGGACGGAAACGGATAAACAACATAGTCGTGCTTTAGCCGATGCCATTAAAAAAAAAAGTTTTAGACTACCTTTTCCCCGCAAGGGGACGGAAACTTCATCAAGTAAATTGAAAAACGGGAAGTTGCTGCAGTTTTAGACTACCTTTTCCCCGCAAGGGGACGGAAACAGAACGAATATATACCTTATCACCCTCATCAGTTTTTGTTTTAGACTACCTTTTCCCCGCAAGGGGACGGAAACTCTTTGATACCATAACCATAATAAAAACCAAACGAATTTACGTTTTAGACTACCTTTTCCCCGCAAGGGGACGGAAACTGTTGATAGGTTGAACCATCCAACTGAAATGTTGCACATGTTTTAGACTACCTTTTCCCCGCAAGGGGACGGAAACATTCAACAACGAGCAAAGATTGCTCGTTAATTAGGTTTTGAAGTTTTAGACTACCTTTTCCCCGCAAGGGGACGGAAACATCATCAGAAACGTTACTGTTGATATCATCAAAAGTAACGTTTTAGACTACCTTTTCCCCGCAAGGGGACGGAAACCTTTTGGATTTTCATAATAAAAAAGAAAAACTATTTTTGAGTTTTAGACTACCTTTTCCCCGCAAGGGGACGGAAACTGTTAGAACTACTTCGTTTTCATTGCCTCTTTTTTTATCGTTTTAGACTACCTTTTCCCCGCAAGGGGACGGAAACGCATGTTGCGAAGATGTTTGAAATTGATAAAATCAAATGTTTTAGACTACCTTTTCCCCGCAAGGGGACGGAAACAGTAAACAACCGAAATGCTTTGATCTTTCTTCATTTGTTTTAGACTACCTTTTCCCCGCAAGGGGACGGAAACATAAATCAACTGAAAAAGTTAAGAAGATTTTCAATTGAAAAAGTTTTAGACTACCTTTTCCCCGCAAGGGGACGGAAACACAAAAGGTTATTCTCTAGTACAGGCGCTGTATAAATAGGGTTTTAGACTACCTTTTCCCCGCAAGGGGACGGAAACGCAACAACAGCAGCGACAACAGCAATGGCGGTGTTAACAGTTTTAGACTACCTTTTCCCCGCAAGGGGACGGAAACTTGTGGTAACGTTGGTGACGTTGGTCGCTGGCTGCGCGGCGTTTTAGACTACCTTTTCCCCGCAAGGGGACGGAAACAATTTTGTCTTCTTGTAAGCAGTTGATTTTGTATCTCGTTTTAGACTACCTTTTCCCCGCAAGGGGACGGAAACACACACGGTGTCGTGCGTTTTTTTGTTAGCTTCTGCGGGTTTTAGACTACCTTTTCCCCGCAAGGGGACGGAAACATGATACTCGGTCATAATCACTTGGGAAGCGATTATGAGTTTTAGACTACCTTTTCCCCGCAAGGGGACGGAAACACTTCCTTCCATGGATTGCGCGAGCACGTTGTTGACGTGTTTTAGACTACCTTTTCCCCGCAAGGGGACGGAAACCATAACTGCGTGCCAAATCTCATCTTGCGCCTTTGTTGTTTTAGACTACCTTTTCCCCGCAAGAGGACGGAAACGTCCCACAAGCCATTGCTGGCTGGGAAGGAATAAGTTTTAGACTACCTTTTCCCCGCAAGGGGACGGAAACAGCCCCGTGTCTTCAGACCGGGGTGCTGACACGTTCCGTCGTAACACGAAGATTTTTATCCTCAGTATTTTACAAGTCGCAGTGCGAGAGAATAAGACCCCATCGCCACCCCTATGGTACAGTGCAAAGAGTATCCCACCCCTCAATCGTTGACTTGAGAGTGGCAATTTCTGCTTCTATGAACCCTTTGACACCTGTGATATAATAATAGTCTGGGTAGAGTAAATTTAAATTATTTTGTGGCGATGGGTGCGGTGGGTTGCGCCTACGCAATAGTTTTGTATCACCAAAATAACTAAAAAGGTCTTTCAATAGAAGAAATAGTTTGATAAATTGCATTCTGATACCAATTTGCTGTGTTAGCGAAGCTTGCCCTTCGGGCAAGCTGCATATAATTTTTCCCCCTCCAAACCTCCCCTTTACAAGGGGAGGTGCCGCAGGCGGTGGGGTTTTTGTATGCATCTTCATATAAAAATGGTATGAGTATGCTAAGTGGATAGAATAAACTCGTTAAATTGATGTTGCGTATCGCCGAACTTGAAGGTGGTGAAGGATTGGATGGTAAAACTGTTTTGGCAGAAATATTAGATAGATATAAAAGATAAAAGAGCGTGTCTAGAACTATGTGCAGAAGGCAAAAGGGAGAAAGAATAATAGATATAGGAGATTAATTAAAGATGACGCAAATTATTCAGGCTGAAAAAGTCAAGTTGTATGATTTAGAGAAAAAATTTAAACTACGATTGTCGGAAAATAAGAATTTTTTCTCAGAATGGCAAGAAGATTTACCAGAGTTAAGTGAGATTGAAAAACAACAATTAGACCAAGTAAAAGCGAGTTATTTAAACTTAACTAAACGTCCTATGCTTGAGGATATGGTTAAGATGGTGGTGCTGTCACCTTTATTAAGTAATGCAGGCTTTTATTTGCCACCTTTTTATTCAGCAAGTGAGTCATCGGTGGAAATTTGCGACGAGGATAAAGAGGTAACTATTCGTGGTAAAATTGATGTTTTGGTTTTGCAAGACCAGCTTTGGATTATTGTCATTGAATCGAAGCAAGCAGGTTTTTCTCTAGAGGTGGGGATTCCTCAAGCTTTGGCTTATATGTTAGCAAATCCTCAATCAGATAAACCCATGTTTGGGTTGGTGACAAATGGGGGGAATTTTATTTTTATGAAAATGATTGGGGGAGAACAGCCAATTTATGCATTGTCTGATGAATTTACTCTCAGACGAGGAAATGATTTATACATGGTTTTAAGGATTTTAAAGCGGTTGGGTCAATTGTTTGTATAGAAGGTAATACCATTTTTATATGAAGATGCATATAAAAACCCCACCCCCTGCGGCACTTCCCCGTATGCTTAGGGGAGGTTTGGAGGGGTAAAAATTATATGCAGCTTGCCCGAAGGGCAAGCTTCGCTAACACAGCAAATTGGTATAAGATTTTTTTTATGTAAACTTCGGACCCTTGAAGCTGAAATTCTTTGGGTAAAATTACTGTTTGATTATCACCGTTTGTTATTAGTTGAGCAGTATTCATCTTTAAGCCTCCCATTTTCAGACTAACAAATTACATCAACAATTTATAAAAGCATTTAGTTTTATTTTAGACAATAAAACATTGTATTTTACGAAGCCTCCACATATTTGCACAGAGTAGTTGGTTCGGGAATCGGCAACCGCTTCTTCTCGCAATCCGTCCAAATCAAAAGCGTTAACGAAGCTTACCGGAGGTATCGCTTCTTTAATTTGTTGGTTAACTTCTTGAAGAGTTATACCAGTAGCTACACATCCAGGTAAATCTGGTACATAAGCTGAATAGTTGTTTGTTGCTTTTTTGATTACAATTGGATGACGCATTAGTTTTCCTCCTCTTCTGTTTCAAATACAACACCTTCATACAGTAGTGCGATGGGCAACTCAAATTCGATGCTGGATAGGGTAATAATATCTCCCTCGGTGTAGGGATAGTAAAGCCACATTCTTCCCTCTCCCCGACAGTAACGTTCGACAGAGATTGTTTCCGAATCTATCAATAAATATTCTTGTAAAGAGGGCATTTTTAGGTAATTAGTAAATTTTTCACCCCTATCTTTCCCGCTTGTACCGGGGGAAAGAACTTCGGCTATTATTTTCGGGTTTTGAATAAATTTACGGGCATTGAGGTCTTGAGGGTCGCAACTGACGATAACATCAGGATAATAGTAAGGACTTTTAGAACTAACTTGCACCTTTACGTCTGACACATTCACTCGGCAACCTCTAACACGTAAATGTGGGTATAAGGTTCTATAAAAATTAAGTGCAATGTCATTGTGGGGAATTGTACCACCTGTCATGGCAAAAACTTCGCCGTTGAAATATTCGTAGCGGAGGTCTTGCAGGGGTTCCCATTCGAGATATTCCTCGATGGTCATTTTTTCCGGTTGTTGGGGAATTGTTATCATAGCAGGGTTTTTTCAGTTTGCTTTGATTTTAGCGAATATGGCAGAGCCGAAGCATTTTTGAAAGCTGCAACTCCAGAAATTGAAGCTCGTTTGATAGCTCAAGCAGCAGCACAGGGTATGATTCAATTCTATAAAATAATACTTTGTCAGTGGTCAATAGTTATGAGTCGGTTGATTCTAAACTATTTATATAAAGAGAGGGGATTAAGAACATGGCACACACAATTGTTACAAACGTCTGTGAAGGGGTTGCCGACTGCGTTGATGCTTGTCCAGTAGCTTGCATTCATCCAGGTCCAAGTAAAAATACTAAAGGAACCGATTGGTATTGGATTGATTTTGCTACCTGTATCGATTGTGGTATATGTCTGCAAGTATGTCCAGTCGAAGGAGCTATTGTACCTGAAGAACGCCCCGAATTGCAGAAAACGCCACAATAGTCTTGAAGAAGGAAAAAGGAGGAGGAGGTTGATGTATGTGGGTTGAGGCCCCAACTCAAAACGTCCGATCTATATAAGGTCGGGGTGATGATAAGCCTCCTCCACGAAAGGTGCGCTCTGGGGGGTGGGGTTGGTGGGTGTGCTGCAAGATGTGAGTTATCAGTCTTGACTAATCACCAATGAATCATAACTATTGACTAATAACTATTGATTATTGAGTAATGAGTAATAAATATTTACTAGAAGTTCAGAACGTCCACGCTGGTTACATTAAAGACGTAGATATCTTGCAAGGTATAAATTTCTGTGTAGAACCGGGAGAATTGGTAACAGTCATTGGCCCCAATGGTGCCGGTAAATCCACTTTAGCAAAAACAATTTTTGGGCTCTTGACTCCCCACACAGGCACAATCACCTTTAAAGGTGAAAAGATTGGTGGACTCAAATCAAATCAAATTGTACAACGGGGAATGTCCTATGTTCCGCAAATCGTTAATGTCTTCCCCTCCCTGAGCATCGAAGAAAACCTGGAAATGGGTGCGTTTGTGCGGGATGTTCCTCTCAAACCGCTCAAAGATAAGATATTCGATATGTTTCCCAAATTAAGCGATCGCCGGAAGCAACGAGCGGGTACTCTATCAGGAGGGGAACGTCAAATGTTGGCAATGGGTAAGGCTTTGATGTTAGAACCCAGTTTGTTGCTGTTGGATGAGCCTTCTGCTGCACTGTCTCCCATTCTGGTAACACAGGTATTCGAGCAAATTAAGGTCGTTAACCGTACTGGTACGGCAATTGTACTAGTTGAGCAAAATGCACGGAGAGCTTTGGAAATGGCCCATCGTGGTTATGTACTAGAATCTGGTCGTGATGCCATCTCAGGCCCCGGTTTAGAGTTGTTGAACGACCCGAAGGTGGCAGAATTGTATCTCGGTGCAGGGAAGCATTAGGGGTTAGGAGTTAGGAGTTAGGAGTTAGGAGTTAGGAGTTGGGAGTTGGGAGTTGGGAGTTGGGAGTTGGGAGTTGGGAGTTAGGGGTTGGGAGTTAGGGGTTAGGAGTTAGGAGTTAGGAGTTAGGAGTTAGGAGTTAGGAGTTAGGAGTTAGAAGTTAGGAGTTAGGAGTTAGGAGTTAATGTTAAAAATAGTGGTGTAAATTTTCCTCTATAAACCTTCACCCAGTAAAGATTTATAGAGTAACTCCCCACCGATTGGGTTAATTAGGATTAGGTGGCATCAACCACCGTCTGGACAGTTGTTGTGTGTGCTGGTTTTGGAGCAACGTAAGTTAAATTTTGAGTACCAAGTGCAGAAATCCCCATCGATTTTCCACCTAAGAAGTTAAACTTAACAGCCGGGAAATCTGACGAGTTTTGAACATTTCCACAGACTTTAATGTTAGCAACGTTGCGACCTTTTTTGTCTATAGAATAACTCAAATCCACACGCGCCACAATTTTTTTTTCCGAGTCTGAAACAAGATAAGCAAAGCGTTTATTCCCTGCGCTATAAGCTGTGCTGGAATACTTTTCCCCGTTTGTTTTTTTCTCTAGAATAGGGACTTCGCCTAAGTTGCGATATCCAGAGTTTAAACCAGCTATACTACAAGCTTTTGTAGTTTGAGCATCAGCACTTTGAATTTCAAGGTTTGGAGAAAAACCCAAAGTTAGACCAACTAAGCTTGAGAAAAACACAAACTTACTAATTTTTTTCACTTCACTTGAGCCTCTGTATAAAATATAACTAGGACAATTAGGAAACTGTTAGACGTGAAAGCCCCACCAGGAGCAACTCCAAAGATTCAACGAGAGATGCGATGTCTCCTTTGACAATCACGGTTTTTGCTTCGTGGAGAAACTGGAATGTCCTCAAGGGGTTTACAGAACTAATAGTATTCGACTTTTTCTCAGATTGATTAACAACAAATTAAGGTTTGGTAATCAACATTAAATAGTGTTTAAAAATAGAATAAAAACTGCTTTTAAATCTTTATAGAATAAAATCGAATAAACAAGTTATGGCAATTATTCATTAAGCAAAATAAAGAAAGCCGAGTTGTTAATTTTGGATAAAGTTGAGCTAAAAGGACTTGCTCTTAATTTCTGGAAACATTTCTGCGGAAGTATATTTAAGGTTATTTACAACACAGACTTTAAGTTTTAAATGTGATACAGCCTTCTTCATCTGTGACGATTCAGCTTGACTGTCTAGTATCGTATCCCTAAATTAGCCAAAAACCTATGTATCAATTCCAGGTAAGTGCATATACGCAAGTTGGTGAATCCATTGCTTTGGTGGGTTCTGCTCCCGAATTAGGATTGTGGGACATCACTAAATGTGTTCATCTGCGCACAAGTGGCGATCGCTATCCTTTATGGTGGACAGACACAGAAATCGACATTCAGCCATCTTTGGAGTCAGACGAGCGCCAGAGAGTTGAATATAAATATGTACGTCTTGATGCAAAAGGTCGTGGGCGATGGGAAGCTCTGGGTGCAAACCGTTGGGTACCGATCAACCCTGACGAGCAGTCTGGTACTATTATTGTGGATGATGGCGCATTTGGTTATTTGCAGCCTTATCCGTTCGGATACATTCAAGAGCCTGCTGTCACGATACCCTTGCCATTTGAACCTGAAGGGCTAAAAATCGTAGTCATTGGCAGTTCTGTTGCCTTAGGTCATAAAGCCTGGTTATTGAAAGGTTGGGTGTGGCTATTGGCACAAGCTTTGCAGCAAAAATATGGGCACAAACTCGTAAATGTATCCGAGGTAGGGGCAAATGTCAGCAGAACGATCGCCCGATTTGGTGCAGTAATCACAAAAGAAAAACCAGATATCGTGATTATTGCCTTGTCGTTGGGTAACGAAGGTTTAGCCTACTGTCCCCCTCACGAACGGCGGGCAATACAGCGGCGGTTTGAAAGTGGCTTGCTTTCTCTGGTGAAAATGACACGGGCACTGGGCGCACGTCCGATACTGGGTGGGGTCTATCCCAATGGCGACTATTCCCCTGAGCATCACTGGCTGCTTCTTGAGACACACAAACGGATGTTGGATTGGGGTGTTCCGGTTTTGGATTGGTTGGCAACATTAGATAATGGACAGGGACGCTGGCTTTCGAGGACATCCTTCGACCCAGCACACCCCAACACTATTGGTCACCGTCTCATGTATCAGGCAATTGACCTGAGTCTGTTCCAAATCAACAAAGACGAATTAGCAAAAGAAAAACAACGCTCAAAGCAGCCCAATGAAATCCCCATCTACCTTGACAATGCAGGCTTCTATATCTCTGCCTGTATCGAAGAGAAGCGTTTGCGGATTAGCAATCCATCAAAATACAGCTACACTATTGCTCCCTATTGGCAAGAACTACAAACTGGACTGCAAAGTAAAGCAGGATTGATTCCAGGCATTTATATTACGAAAAATGCCCAGAAAGGAATACTCCCCTTCTTTGCCGTGCAAAAGGATGGCAGGATCGCCACGACGGTAAACATCCCCCCTGATGCTGACCTGGAATACAGTGCCGCCTTCAATCTCTTTGCGCCGAACAACTCACAAATTTTGTTCTATGATGGGCATCTAGGGATTTTGCAAAAAGACGAACGCCACCTCTGGGTGATTAACGAATCAGACAACGAGTACAACATCCAGCCGATGTGGCAGGAGGTACGCAAGGCACTAAAAGCCATGCCATCAGGTGTATATGAAGATCCGCTTCATCCCGATGCACCTTTTCGCACCATGATGATTGGTAACGACGGGTTGGAAAGTCGGGTTAAACTACCACCCCAGTCTGCTGTGCTGTTCCAATATCAGTGTAAATTATCAGATATCAATCGTGTGGGGATCATTCCCCTTGGCGATCGCTGTGCTGTCCGGATGATGCTGTATAAAATGGAGTACGACGGACCCGCCTTTCCCTTTGATCTGACACGCACTACCAATATTGCAGATATCGCGGATATGATCGAAAGCCATTTTTATGATATGTGGAACCCTGCCTTCCTGCATTACAATCTAGACGCAGGCAGAATCTACCACAGTAAGTGGGCGGGTCTGTCCTTTGCCCATGAAGTTGAGGACACAGATGACCCCACGGGCGATATGTCTCCCGTCCATGAACGGATGCGCGTTCGCTACACGGCACGCTCCCAAAGGTTTTGGTACACAATCTTGAACTGCGACAAGGTGCTTTTCGTCCGCACAGGTATTAGCGATCGCGGTGGCGTGATTGACCTGGTTAACAAGCTGGAAAAACAATGCCAGGGGAAGCCATTTCACCTGTTGCTCCTTTCTCCCCAAGCTTCTGATGAGTTCTCAAACCTCCCTAATGTGCTGCATTACAATGTCGAGTTTAATCCCGATCGCATGTATGACGATTTGGGACACTGGATGTACTGTACAGAGGTGATGCGAGGAATTCTGGAATCCCTTGGTGTGTCTAGCAAAAACCTCTTCTGGTGCCCGCCAAATCCGCATAAATGAAGGAAGAAGGAAGAAGGAAGAAGGAAGAAGGAACAGAGGTTTTAATCCACAGATATAAACCTCCTCCTTCATTGCTAACTGCTCTACGATGAAGATGAGCGAAATAGCTCAACCACTGTTGGCTTAGTCACTTTCCCCATAGCGTTGCGCGGTAATTCTTCAACTGTCAGAATTCGGGTTGGGATCTTATAAACTGCCAATTGCTCTTTTGCCCAATTCCTAAAAAATTCTAATGTCAACTGGCATTGTGGTTGCAATACTAAAGCAGCACAGACCCGCTCACCCCACTCTAGATCGGCAACTCCAACCACTGCACATTCCTGAATATCTGGATGCTTTAGCAACACTTCTTCAATTTCTAGAGCGGAAACTTTATAGCCTCCCGTTTTGATGATATCCACGCTCATTCGTCCGAAAATACGGTAGTTGCCGTTCTCGACTACAGCGAGATCTCCAGTACAAAACCAGCCATCTCTAAAAGCTTTTGCAGTTGCTTGAGGGTTTTGCCAATATTCTAAAAACACTGTGGGGCCTTTGACTTGAATTTCTCCTGGTGTTCCTGGTGGGACTAACTCTCCACTCTCATCCACTAATCTTACTTCCACAAACGGCAAAGGCTGACCCACATATCCTGGGTCCCGTTGACCGTGTAAAGGGTTCGATAGTGCCATGCCAATTTCCGTCATCCCATAGCGCTCAAGCATCCAATGGCTGCTGATGGTTTGCCACTTTTCTAAAACTTGAACTGGTAAGGCTGCTGAACCAGAAACCATTAGGCGCATTTTGGCACAACCTGCTGTCATGCTTTTTTGGCGTTCGCTAGAAGCAGTTTCCCAAGCAGCAATCAACTTTACATAAATTGTCGGTACTGCCATAAATAGGGTTAAGTCACCGTCACAAATTCGGTTCCAAGTGGTTTCGGCATCAAATTTGCTCAAGATGTGGCACTCCGCCCCAGCCCATAAAGCACAAGTCAAGACATTGACAATTCCATGAATATGATGTAATGGTAGTATATGCAAAATGCTATCGCTAGATGTCCATTCCCAAGCGGTGATTAAGCTACTCACTTGAGCTTGAATATTGTTATGGGTCGTAACCACACCCTTCGGTTTACCTGTTGTACCGCTTGTGTAGAGAATTAAGGCACGTCTAGTGATATCTACGAATGGAAGGCGACCAACACTTACTGGGAGCGTTTCTGAGGTGAGGATAAATCGCAAATTTTGTTCAGTAGCGATCGGGCGCAGTATAGCCTCAAAATTGGGATGGGCAATGATAATCGATGCTTCTGAATTTGCAATCACATACTCCAATTCTGGTCGCGGGTGGGAAATACACAGAGGTACGGCTATTCCCCCAGCGTGCCAAATCCCCCACTGAGTAGCTACATACTCAAACCCAGGCGGGATGAGAAATGCAACTCGTTGCTCCTGTAAATCTTCTGCATCCTGAAGAAGATTTGTTGCTATTTGGCTGGAGGTGTGCAGCAAATCCCGATAGGTAAATGCTCCGTCAGCTGTAACAATTGCTATTTTCTCGTTATGTTCTTGGGCATGAGTAATCAAAGGGAGATTCACTTTTCTTTACCAATTTCTGGTTGATTCAGTCTAGTTACTGAAAGCATATAGCAATCTCAAATGATTTTTTGAACTTCCGTAATTGTATCGCAATTACCTGCCCAGGCTTAACGCGATCGCCTCGCTTGACAAGTAGTTGAGCAATCCGGTCGTTATGGGGCAGATACTTGTACCACCTCTGATAAAGGTTCTAGCCGTCCTAAAGCTATACCACTAGTACTTCATGTCATTAATTTTGATGGATGTAGAGACGCAAAATTTCGGCTCTCTATAAGGTTTTCAACACCCAACCAACCCCTCAGAACTAATGACATGAAGTACTAGTACCCCACCACATTAATTTTGAGGGGTAAGAGATTGAACCGCGTAGGCGAAGCCAGCCGTCTCGGCTTAGACAAAGAAGGACGCGAAGGAAGAGGAAGAGAAGAGAAATTCCAAGAAGTTTCACCCCTCAAAGTTGATGTGACAGTCTACTAGTAGAATTGAGCAACATTTGAAAAGTTAATGCAGCCAACCCTCCCGCAGCTAAAGTTTCCTGTCCCAATCTGCCCATCATAATTGTGTCTACAAAACCCGTTGCAGATTGAGCAACTTGGGCCAAGGTCGAGCTGGTTGATAGATGGTACCCATCAAGTAAAACTTGTTCAAGCTGCGGTCATATTCAACCGATGCCCCTATCCGAGCGTGTTTATCGATGTAGTAATTGCGGTTATACCTGTGACCGAGATCAAAAGGTTGCCTAATATGCTAGATTTAAACAGATAAGTGTATGCGAGCGTAAATAGCTCTATGGCTATTATTGTTACCCTTAATCCAGAATTAGAAGCTTTACTGCGTAGCAAAGCAGCGCAACAGGGTCAAGATGTTAATTTGGTAGCATCTGAATTACTAGCCAGTGTATTAGAGTTGGAAGCACAAGAAACGCAAGAAACGATACAGGGAATTCAGCAAGGTTTAGATAATTTTGAAGCAGGTAGGTTTCGTTCTTTTGATGAGTTTGCCTTAGAGCAGCGTCGTAAATACAATCTACCAGCCGATTCATGAAGTATTGTGTCGAAATTTCTAGTGTGGCAGAGGCTGATGCAGACAATGCCTTCTTAAGATTGTCTCAAATCACATCTCCGACAACAGCGAGTCAGTGGTATGCAGGATTGTTACAGGCAATTGAGTCTTTATCGCAAATGCCGAAACGTTGTTCTATAGCACGAGAGAATGAGTTTTTCAGCCAGGAAATTAGACAACTACTTTATGGAAGAGGGCGCAATTTATACCGTATCCTCTTCACTATTATTGAGGAACGAGAAGTTTCTACAGTTCGTATTTTACACATTAGGCACGCTACACAGCAAACTCTGGGTGAAGAGCCAGAATTATAATGCAATTGGTTTAGAGAACTTTTAATTCAGTTCCATAATCAAAGCGTTTATTAATCGATGCCCAAACGCTGATGCATTCAAACGTGCCGAAGAAATAGCTAAATCTCAAAGATTGGGAGTGTGGGGGGATTCCTTAAGTATCCCCCCTTGGAAATGAAGAAAGCAACATCGGTAGTTTTTAGGTCATAGAAAATGCGGTGCAGTTATCCAAGCAATTAATAACGAACCACTCCCAGGAAAAATGGGTTTAGCTATTGAGGGAATCAAACCAGCCGGAAAAATAGTTAATTTAACTACTGGTGATATCCGGGAAGATACTGTTATAGCCAACATTCAATATCAAACTGCAAAATTGCTGCAATCTGCTGTATATTGGCAAAATTGATTGGCGAAAATAAACTCAAAATCGTTGGCGCTCTTTACAATATTGATACCGGAATAGTAACTATTGTTACTTGATATAAATTTTTAATTTATAGATTTTAATCTATACTAACCATTACTATAATTGCAAAACATTTTGTTACATAAAGTCCAAGTAATTAGCCACAAGCCTGATTATGAAGTTATAAATATCTTCCAAAGTAAAGACTTCATTTTTGTTACTTAATTCTGGTATATTTCAAATAATAAGAAAGCTGTTTTCATCCTAAGTCACAATTCCATCTAGCGCCCAAATTGAAGTTAGGTAGCTTATTTTTGGTTGGGGTAGTAAATTATTTGTCTGAAGCAGCTGAGTCTAAAATTGAGGAGCATTCATGAGTCACATTAATGGATTTGTTGGGCGTCGTAATTTGTTAAAATTAATTGGTGTGGGAAGTGCGGGTATTGCCGCTAGTACGGCTGTGAGTAGTGTATGGAATCAAGAAGAAGCAGTTGCTCAACAACCAGCTAGAACATTAGAAAAGAAACCTCAACCAGTTAATCCTCAAGCCGCATTACAGCAATTAATCGAAGGCAACAAGCGGTTTGTTGCCGGTAAAGGTTTGCGTCCCAATCAATCACGGTTGCGTTTGCAAGAAACTGCGATCGATCAATATCCTTTTGCTGCTATATTGGGTTGCGCAGATTCACGAGTTCCTTCAGAAATTATTTTCGACCAAGGACTTGGGGACTTGTTTGTCGTTAGAGTCGCTGGGAATGTTGCTTCCCAAACGGTTATCGGTAGTTTAGAATTTGCTACAGCCGTATTAGGTGCCCAATTAATAATGGTTTTGGGACATGCAAGATGCGGTGCAGTCACAGCAGCGGTTAAAGGTGACCCACTTCCTGGTAGAATTGGAATATTCGTTGAAGAAATCAAACCAGCCGTAGAAAGAGTAAGAAACAAGACCGGCAACATGGAAGAAAATTCCATCATTGCCAATGTCCAATATCAGGCAGAAAAATTGGGAGATAGCTCCACAATTTTGGGAGGTTTAATCAAGTCCGGCAAACTGAAAATTGTTGGTGGCCGTTATGACCTTGCTACTGGCAAAGTCACGATGTTAGCTTAATTTGTGAATAAATATTAAGTTTTTCTGCTTTTGTCCTGAAGTGAATTACATTTTACTAGCTTCAGGATAATTAACCGCAGATGTAGACACGGAGTGGCTTCCCGTAGGGTACACGGATGGACACGGATGGAATTGGATGAGATTATTGGTGGTGCGTTTACGGTTGGGAATAATTTAGGGTGTGGGTTTTTGGAAAAAGTTTATGAAAATGCCTTAGCTTATGAGTTGAGAAATCTGGGACTGTTGGTAGAACAACAAAAATGAGATAGAAGTACGATACAACGTCCATCAGCGTCCATCAGCGGTTAATAATTCCCCGTGATTCTCCAACTCAACCAAGAACACCTCCAAACCATCCAAACTCACGCCGAAATCACTTATCCCCTTGAATGCTGTGGTGTAATATTGGGGTGTGGTAAAATGGCAGTAGAAGCAATACCCACAGAAAATGCTTTCCCTGTAGAGTCAGAAAAAAAACGACGGTATGCGATCGCTCCAGAAATCATGTTAAAGACACAAAGGGAAGCACGGGATAAGAGTCTCAACATCATCGGCATTTATCACTCCCACCCCGATTATCCAGCCATCCCCTCAGAATGCGATCGCGAACTGGCTTGGCAAGAATATTCATATATAATTATTTCAGTCGTTAAAGGTAAAGCTTCGGACATCCAAAGTTGGACTCTCGACGAAAACCACCAATTCCAACCAGAAGAAATTAAGCTCCTAACTCCTAACTCCTAACTCTTTTAATGCACTCCATTATTCGGTAGGATTAAAAATCTGCGCTTGTTTCCCTGAAATTGCTATGCTCAATCCTAACCTGGATGAAATCCAGCTTTCCAAAGATGATTACGAACGCTACTCCCGTCACCTGATTTTGCCGGAAGTTGGTGTTGAAGGACAAAAACGCCTGAAAGCTGCTAGTGTATTATGTATCGGTACAGGTGGACTTGGTTCGCCATTGTTACTTTATCTTGCAGCAGCAGGTATCGGACGTATCGGTATTGTTGACTTTGATATTGTAGATAGTTCTAATCTCCAACGGCAAGTGATTCACGGGACATCTTGGGTGGGTAAACCCAAGATAGAATCAGCAAAAAATCGCATCCACGAGATTAACCCCAGTTGTCAGGTTGATTTGTACGAAACTCGTTTGAGTTCCGAAAATGCCCTCGACATCATGAAACCTTACGATATCGTCGTGGATGGTACCGATAATTTTCCCACACGGTATCTTGTAAACGACGCTTGCGTATTGTTGAACAAACCCAACGTCTACGGTTCTATCTTCCGCTTTGAAGGACAAGCTACAGTCTTTAACTACGAAGGTGGTCCAAATTATCGTGACTTATATCCAGAACCACCACCACCAGGAATGGTTCCTTCCTGTGCAGAAGGTGGTGTATTAGGTGTATTGTGCGGGATTATCGGCACAATTCAAGCAACAGAAACTGTTAAAATAATCCTGGGCAGGGGTGAAACCTTAAGTGGACGACTGATGCTGTACGATGCTCTCAACATGAAATTCCGGGAGCTAAAGCTGCGTCCTAACCCTATCCGCCCAGTCATCGAAAAACTGGTAGACTACGAACAATTCTGCGGTATTCCACAAGCGAAGGCTCTTGAGGCACAACAGCATATGTCCATTGAAGAAATGACAGTACAGGAATTGAAGCAACTGCTAGATAGCGGTGCTGATGATTTTGTCCTGCTGGATGTCCGCAATCCCCATGAATATGAAATCGCTAAAATTCCAGGAAGCGTTTTGGTACCCTTACCAGATATTGAAAATGGGAATGGTGTCGCAAAAGTCAAGGAATTACTCAATGGTCATCGCCTGATTGCTCATTGTAAAATGGGTGGACGTTCTGCGAAAGCCTTGGGTATTCTAAAGCTTGCCGGAATTGATGGAACGAATGTCAAAGGTGGTATCACTGCCTGGAGTAAGGAAGTAGATTCATCAGTTCCAACTTATTAAATTTTAAACGCAGAGGGATTCAGAATTCCCTCTGTCGTGCTTTAAGATGTTTAAAATTTTAGGCAATAAATTAAAGAGAAGCTTTTTGTAATCACTACTATATATGTACGCACAGATTCCCATTATATGGTTTATAGTATCAGTTTTAAGCCTAATTGTCAATAGGCCATTGCTGGTTGAGTTTTTTTTTGTATTGATGAACTATCACTAAATCGAAAACTTTTTTCCTCAATAGCGATCGCTGAATTTTTATAGCCTGAGAACTCAGTTAATTCGAGAGAAGCTTTTTGGAATCACTACTATATATGTACGCACAGATTCCCATTATAAGGTTTATAGTATCAGTTTTAAGCCTAATTGTCAATAGGCCATTGCTGGTTGAGTTTTTTTTGTATTGATGAACTATCACTAAATCGAAAACTTTTTTCCTCAATAGCGATCGCTGAATTTTTATAGCCTGAGAACTCAGTTAATTCGAGAGAAGCTTTTTGGAATCACTACTATATATGTACGCACAGATTCCCATTATAAGGTTTATAGTATCAGTTTTAAGCCTAATTGTCAATAGGCCATTGCTGGTTGAGTTTTTTTCACGAAGAAAGAAGGAAGAAGGAAGAAGTACCCACATGAGTACTCATGTGGGATTGAAACAAGGACACTGTTTTTCTTCTCTGCGAGACACTACGTGAACGCGCTACAAAGGACTCGAATAGCTTTTTTTTTACTGAAGCTCTAAACTTACGAACGCGCATTTTTATTAGCTATTCCTTCTTCCAACTTCGGTCCTTACTTCAACATCATTTGTAAGCCAAATAAGAGCGTAGGGACAATTGATCTACTATTATCCCTACGTCAATTGCCTATTTGCTGCGAATGAAAATTTGCGTGAAGTAGACTTCACCTTTGCTATTAGTAGCTACACCAATTCCAGTTTGATTGTAATCCCTGTTTTGAATGTTTCTCAAATGACCCGGACTCTTCAGCCAACCCTGCACGGCTTGAGTCGCAGGATCGCTATAACCCATATTGTAAGCAACGTTTTCAGCGGCCCCTCTGTAAGTGACACCAGTGCCTTTAACCCGCTCATCAAAACCTTGATGGCTAAAAGGAACCTTACCACTAGCCATATTCTGACTGTGATTTTTTGACTGACTATCAATGCGAGCATCACGAGATAATGCAGGTAAACCCTTGGAAGCCCGATATTGATTAATTTTGTCGAAAATCGACTGTTCAATATCGTTCGTGTTCTGAGTGGTGGTAGATTGTGCAACCCGAATCACTGTATTTGATGCTGGTATGCTTGCGGTAGTACGAATTGGTACAGAAATAACGATTGCGCTACTTGCCAAGACTAGAGTACCCAACGCAATGCTGCTAACAGTAATAGGGAACATAAATCTCTTAAAAGAAACAGCGGTATCTGTCTAAAGTAACACCTGTCATTTTTAAATGCCCATAAAATATGCAGAGAAAGGGACAGTTTATAAAATGACACATTAAATATAACTTTCAGTATTTATGCAGTTATGGATAGGCTCTAGTGCTTGCAATAAGTAGATAGAGTAATTTGGCGTCATCAATAAAACGTATTTTAAAATACATTTCAAATATTAAGACGAATCAGAATTCTTACTCTAATAAAATTACTAATCCTCAGTGTAGTTACGCATCTCTACATTGGGTTGGTGATAGGGTCAGATCCCCTTTTCTTTGAAAGTTGTCGGGGATCTAGCAGCCCGTAATGCGTTGCCTGCCGGAAATCCTGATGTTCTTACGTTGTGTCTAACGTAAGAACATCATATGCAGGAACGACACTTATTTAGTGCGGACGAAAATCTGCGTAAAATAGATTTCACCTTTGCTATTGCTGGCTACGCCAATTCCAGTTTCATTGTAATCTTTGGCTTGGATGCTGCCCAAATGAGCGGGACTCTTCAGCCAACCGCGAACCGCTTGAGCTGCGGGGTCGTTAAAACCTTTGGTGTAAGCAACATTTTCAGTGGCTCTCTTAATTACGATTCCAGTTGCTTTAACGCGATTGTCAAAACCTTCATGGCTAAGAGGAATTTTACCATTAGCCATATCTTGACTGTGATTTTTGGACTGACTATCGATCCTCGGATCGCGAGACAATGGAGATAAACCCTTGCTCGTGCGATATTGATTAATTTGCTTGAAAATTGACTGTTCAATATTGCTTGTACTAGATTGTGAAACCTGAACTACTGGGCTGTTTGCGCTACTAGGACTTGGTAGAGAAATAGCGCTAGCCGTTAAAGTACTACTTGCGAGGATAAAAGTACCCAGCGCAATGCTGTTGACAGTAATAGGGAACATGAATGTCTGAAAAGTAACAGGGAACTTTGTCTAAAGTAGCACTGAGTATTTTCCAGTAAAGAAATAATATTCAACGTTATTAAAAGTTAATAAAAGGACTTAATAAATATATTTGTCAGTATTTATGGCGTTCAGAATGGGGTAAAGTGGCTGTTTTATGGTAAAGAGCTAATTTTTCCCCTGTCATATGTTGTATTAGAGGATACGGGGTAGTATAGAAAATCAGGAGTTAATTATCACCTGCTATGTCAAGTAAAAAGTATAGTTTTATGGCTACGAAGTGACTCAACCCCACCCCTTTTAGCTGTGCTTTACTTCCCCTCTACGTAAACGGGGAGGGGATATTGGGGATTTATAACTAATCATCCAAACTTGATATTAATTACAAGTGTTCATCCGAACTTGATATAAGAGAATTTGCATGGAAATCATGTTGTGCACAACACGATCGTTCAACCAAGTAATCTAGGTTGGAACTCTCATTACACGAACTTCTCCCGTACTGGGACAAGTCCTCTTTAACAGCACAATTGCTTCTATTGAGGGAATCTGCTCCTAAAACTCAAACAAGCACACTTATTTATTTAACACCCACCAATTCAACATCAAAAATCAGTGTAGCGTTGGGAGGAATTGCCCCACCAGCACCGCTTGCACCATAACCCAAATCAGGTGGAATAATTAACTGACGACGACCGCCGACTTTCATTGTACTTAAACCTTCGTCCCAACCTTTAATTACTTGTCCAACACCAAGTGGAAACTCAAAAGGGACACCGCGATGCCCTTGGCAACGGCTAAAGCCGTATCGCGTGAGCTATCGAACTTAGTACCATTTTCTAAAGTACCTGTGTATTGAACAGAAACGGTTTGACCTTGTTTTGGTGTTGCACCAGTCCCAACTTTCAGATCCACGTACTTTAATCCTGAAGGAGTGGTAATAGTGTTTTTGGCGTTGGTGATGGGGGTAGGGGTTGCCTTGGGTTCGGTTGCAGGTACTGATGGAGTAGTGGTTGCATTCGCTTCGGTTGCAGGTACTGATGGGGTAGAAGTTTGTTGAGTATCGCTCGCTTGCGTACAGGCTACTATCAAACAACAGAAAGTCATCAACCCTGCACGGTATAACATTGTTTTCAACATAATTTCTATATATGGTAAATTCTACAAGTTCTAAGTGTATACGAGAATGTTATAAATGGGTTGATTGATTTGATATGAAGAGTTTGGATAAGACAAAAAAGATTGTATCACCTTGGTGGCGTTGGCCTCTGGAAGTTCTATACCCGGATAAAAAATTTGACGGACAATTGCAAAATCCAGGTAGCGAAGAGGTTTTTGATTTTGACTCGGTGATGGCATCTGTGAATCCCATCGCAGCGATCGCCACAGATATCGCTTATTATCCTCTTAATGATTCACGCGAACTCTTTGCAATATTTGTCTCTGGACTGGGACAACGGGAAAAAGAGTCTTCAAGGAGAAGCCGCAGATATGCTGTGACTCTAGAGACTGGCATCGCAAACATGAATAACGCCTCTTTTCTCAAACAAAATCCAATTATTGGTTTCATTAACCGATACCTTGACTGGATTAATGCAACTCTTGATTATCTTGGTTTATCTGGAAGTCCAATTATTGAAAATGCCGCAAGTTTGATTACTTATGCCGTAAACAACAGTATAACTCTGAATTTATCAGGCGATAGTCTGGGAACAATTTTATTGGCTAGAGCTATTAGACGTGCTAAAAGAAAATTTATCTATGCACACACATCAATATTTGACTTAACAGCCCAACGAATTGAAGAACAGAAGTGGGAGCAGCGCACAAGTAACCTGATTAATGTCTTCGCTTTTGGAAACGGCTATAAAAAATGGGTGAAAGGGCCAAATTATATAATGGTTTACATTCAAGGTGATCCATTAGCAGAGAAATTTGGAATTACACCCCGCATAGCTATTAAGCAAAAACGAGACGATATAAAATTTTTGATATTTCCCCGTCTATTCCCTAAAGGCAGCTTTGAAGCCCACAACATGATGTTTACAACCGAACTGCTTCGCCAAACCTTTAAAAAAAATCAGATTGGAGTTGGTGATTTTGCCCGTCTTCATAAAAAACTAAATTCCAACACTCTAGAAATTGCCACACCCGAAGAAGTATCATGGCCCAGTGACATGAAAGACTACACCTGGAATCCAGACAGCCTCAAATCGATTCCATTTGAATGAAGGAAGAAGGAAGAAGGAAGAAGGAAGAAGGAAGAAGGAAGAAGGAAGAAGGAAGAAGGAAGAAGGAAGAAGTTTATATATGGGGATAAAGAACCCCAACTCAAAACGGGTTCCCTGTAGACGTCGGGGTATTAAACCCCCTGAAGAAGCGGATAGATAATATACTACCCATCCGCGTACATCCGCGTATATCTGCGGTTAATTATCCTATTTTTTTACATCCAATCCAAACAAATGAGGGCACAACCATGTTGTACCCCTTCTAATTTATAGTACTAAAAATTACAACGCACAGCTTAAATCATCAGATTTTTGACTAAAACGGCTGTTCTCGCGGTAGTCTATAGGACAATCTATCACTGCTGGGACATCTTGAGCTAAAGCTTCTTTCAAAATGGGAATCAAATCAGTGGCAGATTCAACTCGATAACCCTTTAAACCCATGCTTTCGGCAAATTTTACAAAGTCGGGATTGCCAAAACGGATAAAAGACGACCGACCTTTGCCAAAGTGATTTTCTTGCTTCCACTCAATTAAGCCATAGCCACCATCATTGAAAATTAGGGTGACGAAGGGTGTACCGACACGCAAAGCTGTTTCTAATTCCTGGCAATTCATCATAAAGCCACCGTCGCCGGTTGCAGCGACAACTTTCCGGTTGGGATTAACGAGTTTCGCAGCTAATGCACCGGGAATGGCAATACCCATCGCAGCGAAGCCGTTGGAAATTAGGCAAGTATTGGGACTATGACAATGATAATGGCGGGCAATCCACATTTTATGGGCACCCACATCAGATATCACAATATCTTCTGGCCCCATAACTTGCCGCAAGTCATAAATCAATTTTTGTGGTTTGATGGGGAAGCCGTCATCATTCGCGTATTGTTCGTAATCGGCACGAATATTTGACCGTAAACTGATAGCATAGGGATTAGCTTTACCCTGTCTATCTGATAGCTTTAAGATTTCATCTAGGGAGTCGGAAATATCTCCGACTACTTCAATTTTGGGAATATAACTGCTATCAATCTCCGCCGAATTAGCCGCAATATGCACAATCGGAATATTACCAAGAGGATTCCATTTTTTCGGGGAAAACTCAATCAAATCGTAGCCAATGGCAATAACTAAATCGGTATTATCAAAACCGCATGTGATAAAGTCTCGTAGCTGCAATCCCACTGACCACAAAGCTAAGGGGTGAGTATAGGGAATCACACCTTTACCCATGAATGTATTGGCTACAGGGATATTCATTTCGGTAGCAAACTGCGTTACACCATCGCTTGCTTGGGCGCGGATAGCCCCATTTCCGACTAAGATTAAGGGATTGACTGCTTGAGAAATTGCTGCCGCTGCGGCCCTGATACTGGCAAAAGCAGCATAGGTTTTTTCGAGATTGCCCTTATGCAAAGATTTACCTTCTACTGGCATTGCAGCAATATTTTCCGGTAAATCGATATGAACTGCACCCGGCTTTTCCGATTGCGCTACCTTAAATGCTTTGCGCACTACCTCTGGTGTAATACTCGGTCTGACAATCTGTTTATTCCACTTAGTCACAGGAGCAAACATCGCTACCAAATCTAAGTATTGATGGGATTCAATATGCATTCTATCGGTTCCCACCTGTCCGGTAATCGCCACCAACGGCGCACCATCCAAGTTAGCGTCCGCCACCCCAGTCATTAAGTTAGTCGCACCAGGCCCAAGTGTAGAAAGACACACTCCAGCTTTCCCAGTCAAGCGTCCGTAGACATCCGCCATGAAAGCTGCACCCTGTTCGTGACGGGTAGTAATAAATTTAATGGAAGAATTTTTTAATGCTTCCAAAACGTGTAAATTTTCTTCACCAGGGAGTCCAAAAACATATTGCACCCCTTCATTTTCCAGACACTGCACCAATAATTCAGCCGTATTCATCTTGTTTTCCCTAATATGTTGCTCCCAGTTAGGGGTTATGAGTTATGAGTTTTAATTCTTAACTCCTAACTCCAAACTCCAAACCCCAGACTCCTAATTCTTAATCACTTCACCCACACAGTTTTAACATTCACAAACTCATGTATACCCTGGATACTTAATTCTCGCCCGTATCCAGAACGCTTGATGCCACCAAACGGCAATCGGGGGTCAGATTTGACCATTCCGTTGATAAATACGCCACCTGCTTCGATTTCCTCTATCAACCGCTGTTTTTCTTCAGCATTCGCAGTCCAAGCGCTGGCACCCAAACCAAAAGGTGAATCATTAGCTAATTTAATGGCTGCGTCGATATCGGGAACCCGGAATAACAATGCCACCGGGCCAAAAAATTCATCTTTAGCGATCGCACTATCTTGAGGAACATCCCTAATAATCGTCGCTGGGTAGAAATTGCCAGAACCAGACAAAGGTTGTCCCCCGGTAAGAATTTTTCCGCCACTGTTGACAGCAGTTTGCACTTGTTGGTCTAAATCCTGGAGAATATCGGGAGTAGCCAACGGACCCAAATCGGTTTCTGGTAGCATCGGATCGCCCACTTTCAAGGCAATAAATTTTTCTAACAGTAGTTTTTCAAATTTGTCAGCAATGGCCTCAATAACAATAAAACGTTTCGCCGCAATACAAGATTGCCCGTTATTTAACATTCGTGCTGTAGTCGCTGTGGCAACTGCGGCCTCTATGTCAGCACTTTCTAACACAATAAATGGGTCACTTCCACCCAATTCCAAGACGACTTTTTTAATTTGTTTTCCTGCTGCTTGTGCTAACGAAGCCCCTGCGGGTTCGCTTCCTGTCAAAGTCGCAGCTTTTATGCGGTCATCTGCCATCAAATTTGCGACCTTCGCAGCACCGATGAGCAAAGTTTGAAACGCACCTTGAGGAAAACCCGCTCTGTGGATAATATCTTCAATTGCCAAAGCACACTGCGGAACATTAGAAGCGTGTTTGAGCAAACCAACATTACCCGCCATCAGTGCAGGAGCCGCAAACCGAAACACCTGCCAAAAGGGAAAATTCCAGGGCATGACTGCGAGAATCACACCTAAAGGTTGGTATTTTACACAACTATGACTGGCATCGGTTTTTACGTAAATATCAGCCAGGAAATTAGCAGCGTGTTCGGCGTAGTAGCGACAGACTGCAGCGCATTTTTCTACTTCCGCGATCGCACTTTTTTTGGTCTTCCCCATTTCGAGGGTCATCAAATTCGCAAAGTCGGCTTTTTCTTGCTCTAAAATCTCAGCAGCTTTGGTAAGTTTAAGCGATCGCTCCTGAAAACTAGTATGGCGATATTGGTGGTAAGTCTCACCAGCCAAATCCAATTTAGCGGCAATTTCTGTATCATTCAGCGGCTCAAATGTCTTGAGCGTCTCCCCTGTAGCGGGATTAATGGTAGCGATAGCCATAACCCTTTTCTCCCTCACAAATAGTTTGAGGTAGCACCATATTTTTACCAAACCTTTATCAGATGGAAGCTACCACCCAAATTTTAGTCTCTCCAAGAAAAATTAGCTGCTAATTGTTAAAGTTTCGCAACTTAAATGATAGAAAAGTTACACCTGTTTTATGTATTTATTCTGAGGTATTAGCTAATCCGGTTCAGTTAAGTCTATGCAGTGTTTGAAATGTTCCAGTACCTCTGTGTTTAAATGCATATAGCGATTCTCACATTCGTGAGGTACAGCATATTGAATTAACCGCAGTAGCCGCTGTACGGCTTCTGTGTAGGGTAGGACGCAGATAAATTTGTACCTCAGTAGACTAGGAAACGCTACAAGCAAGACGCATCTAATGTCAACCTGGCATAATAAAAGTACGGCGTAAACCCATTGCTGTAATTGTTTGGAGGTTTTATGACTATCACTCATGACACAGATGTTGAACCACTTTTACTCAACATTCGCAGTACAGAACTCCATGTCACTCCAGAACAGTTTGATCGGCTGTGTATCGATAATCCCAATTTAAGACTGGAGTTAACTAGAGATAAAAAATTAATCGTTATGGCTCCAACTTTTGGAGAAAGTGGCAAGCAAAATGTTAGTTTAGTAGTCCAAGTCGGAAGTTGGAACTATCAAACCGGACTGGGTGAAGTATTCGACTCTTCGACTGGCTACGACTTCACAGCTATTAGAGGGGGCAAGATGTCTCCTGACGTATCTTGGATTGAAAAATCTAGGTTAGAAGGTGTTTCGCTTCTTCAGTTCATTCCTGTAGTGCCTGATTTTGTTATCGAACTGCGCTCTAGTACCGATAGATTAAGTGTGCTGCAAGCCAAAATGCAAGAATACCAACGGCTAGGGGTGCGATTAGGTCTACTCATCAATCCCCAAGATAAGCAGGTCGAGGTCTATCGATTAGGTGGAGAGGTTGAAGTCATCCAATCGCCAAACTCTGTTAGCTGTGAGGATGTTCTGCCTGGATTGAGATTGGATTTAATGAGAATTTTTGACTAATTTCGCTAAATAATTTATGACCCAAACTCCAACACAAACCGAACTAAAATTGTATACCTTTGACGAATTCATCGAATGGTATCCAGAAAATTCGACACGAAAATACGAGCTACACAATGGAGTGATAATCGAAGTGCCCCCAGCGACTGGTGACCATGCGGATATTATCAGTTTTTTGCTTGAAGTAATATTATTGGCGCTTCAACAGGACAAGTTACCCTATCGAGTTTCAGCGTCGGTATTCGTGAAAACGCCTAATGCATTGGGAGCATATCTGCCTGATATGTTGGTCATAAACCACGACAACCTAAAAAATGAACCGTTGTGGAAAAAGCAGTCCACCCTTATTTACCCCGAATCTATACCGGTGGTAATTGAGATAGTGAGTACCAACTGGCAGGATGACTATTACGACAAAATTAGGGACTACGAAACTATGGGTATTCCTGAGTATTGGATTGTGGATTATGCTGCGTTGGGTGGTCGGAAGTTTATCGGGAATCCCAAAGTCCCGACGATTTTTGTGTGCGAGTTGGTAGATGGAGAGTATCAAATGTCGCCATTTAGGGGAACTGACCGTATCGTGTCTCCTACTTTTCCACAGTTGAACCTAACCGCGCAACAGGTTTTTGATTCGGTTGTTTGAATTTACCCAACTTGATGGTCAATCTTTTACAGCTGAGTAGGCTTTTTTCTAACTCACTAAAAAATCGGTGAACCGGGAGTTATAATGCAGCGGTAAGGATGGGAATCATTGTTCGCACCTCTATTGATGCATCTTTGTTTGATAAACTTTAACTAATCGATTAATACCTTTAAAACGATAATGCCCCATTTCGCCAAAGTCTGAGGAGTCAGAAAGCATCTTATAAGTAACTTCACTGATGACACATTCACCAGGGGGACAAACAGCTTCCATCCGAGCGGCCAAATTAATAGTTGCACCTAATGCGGTATAGTCAACTCTTTGGGAACTACCAACATCACCCACAACAGCCTTCCCACTATTAATCGCAATTCGTAATTGTAGCGGTTCAGACCAAAAATTATTTGCATTGAGACTTTCGAGCCGAATTAGCATTCCCTTTGCAGCCGCAACAGCACGTTCAGCATGGTCTGGTTGCGGTTCAGGAGCGCCAAAAAATGCCATAATACAGTCACCAATATATTTATCTAAAGTGCCGCCATAAGTAAATACCTCTTGGAGCATTTCTTCAAATAAATTATTCAGCAATTGGGCAACTTCGGTTGGTGAAATACGTTCTGACATCGCCGTAAAACCGACAATATCAGCAAATACAATACTAATTTCGCTCTCCTTGGGAGGCAAACGGCCATTTGGCAATGCACCCACAGCAATTAATTGTTGGACAACTGCCGGGGAATGATAGCGTTCTAATCTGTGACGAATTACCTCTTCAGCTTTCAACTTTTCTGCTAACAACCAACGTTGGACGCTAGAAGCCACAATATTAGCTAAAGCTGAAAAAAAGCTGAGTTCTTCCTCACCTTCATTTGCCCAATGATAAGAAGAAAGACGGGCATCAGCATAAAGAACACCGACAACCTTATTCTCATCCCACAAAGGCACTGCCATCGCACTGCGAATACCTTTAACTAAAATACTGTGTTCGCTAGCGAAGCGTTCATCTTTATGAGTGTCGGCAGTTTGAATCGCAACTTTTTCGGCAAATACCTTTTGACAAATGCTCCGACTAATCCAACTACCATCCGCTGCCAGATGTTTCTGTTGAGAAAGTCTTCTCGTAGCAGCATTGATTATCTCTAAATTACCAGAATCATTGACATCAATTAACAACGCCAAACGTTCGATACTATCCAAGTAACGAAACACAACCTGCTGAACTTGAGAAAAAATCTCTTCAATCGATGTAGCAGCACAAAGATTTTTGGCTATATCCACCAAATCTTTCAGACGGGCAATGGTTGTATCCTTGTTGCTGTCACCACCTTTACTATCTGCTGCTATCCATTGCTGTTGCAGCTCCTTGACATTGTGAAGGATCGTTCTTTGCTCGCCAGTTTCAGAAGTATCGCTAGTTTCCACCTGAAAAGCTGTAAACACCTCCAATTGTCTTACCAACACCACCACCAGAGTAACATCCCCTAACCAAACAATATCACCGTCACGCAACACTTGAGGAGAGGAAACAAGACGTTCATTCAATTGTGTGCCGTTTTTGCTACCAAGATCCTCAATAGTCCAGACATCCGCAGCGGTTTTCGTGACTCTGGCATGGCATCGGGAAACCCCCCCAAAAGGTAAATACAGGTCACATTCCGGCAAGCGACCGATGGTGAATACATCTTTCTGTACCGACACCATTCTTTCAGTATTTTCCTCTTTTAGGCGTAGCTTGAGTTCTGTCATGACTGTGATAAATCCATCCTGGAAGCTGGGGAAGGTGTGTACCGAAAAACTTCACCCCTTCTTTATGACACTCTTGATGCCATTCCGACAACTATGTAGAAAATATTACCACTCAACTCTTCTTCATCTGCGTCCATCTACGGTTAATTATTTATTTTTTGGCTCTGTTGCAAGAACTAAAAATGATTATCCGGGAACTGGGGGTTTAATACCCGACAAGAAACAGTTTGTCCGTTTTGAGCTGGGATCCTGTATTCACATATATAAACCTCTTCCTTCTTCCTTCTTCCTTCTTCCTTCTTCCTTCATTCAATTAATTTGGCGGTAATTCGAGAGGAATTGAACCTAGCAACCCTTTGCGGTAATCTGTTAAAAGTTTCCGTGCAGCCCTTTCCACATCACCTGTATAACGATGTTCTGCCAAAGCGTGTAAATACGACTCTCCAGTTTGGTCGATTCCAGGGTCGAGTCCGTAGCGAGATTCTAAAGGTTTATTTGGTAAATATTCACTGTTTGTAGCTTCGAGATAAGTGAGTATATCGATTAAAACTGATGCTACTAGTTGATTGTCGTAAGATGCTTCGCCAATATCGTCACAAATCGCTAATTTAAATGCTGCTTCTTGGTCTTCTAACCTGAGGGGGATGACACCGGGTGCATCTAGTAACTCTAATTGCTCAGAAATTCGCACCCAGCGTAAAGAACGAGTCACCCCAGGACGTGCCGCACTTTCCACAACTCGTCGTCCTAACAAACGATTAATTAAAGCTGATTTGCCGACATTGGGAAAGCCGATAACCACAGCCCGGACAGGACGAGGCAACATCCCGCGATCGCTCCTTCTTTTATTAATCTCCACACCCGCTATTTGTGCTGCTTTTGATACAGCCGTAATATTTTTCCCGTCCTGGGCATTTGTAAAATAAGGCACTTCACCTTGACGGCGAAACCAATTGACCCACAGCGATCGCACTTCCGGAGAAACCATATCTAGGCGGTTGAGTACCAACACCCGTGCCTTATTTCCCACCCATTCAGGCACTTGAGGATGGTGCGTCGCCAAGGGTATGCGAGCATCCCGGACTTCCAGCACCACATCTACCCGTTTTAATTGTTCTTTTAAACTCCTTTCAGCTTTGGCGATATGTCCGGGATACCACTGAATAGTATTTAACTTATAGTTTTGCGTGATAGACATTTTGTTTGTTAGTAGTTAGTTGTTATTTGTTGGTTGTTGCTTGTTCACCGTCAACCACCAAGAAATAACTAATGAGATTGATGTAAGATTATTCTATTCCCATCCGGGTCATAGGCGTAAATTTCTCGACCGTGGGAAGCGATGGAGAGTTCTCCTGGTGGGGGATAGCCGATATTTTTCAGGTGAGCGATCGCCAATTCTAAGTTATCTACCTCCAAGCATAAACTAATCTTACTTTTCCCTGAATTTGAAAATTCCAATTCGTGAGTGTTTTTTGGTTTGAAAACAGCTAATTTTATACCAGGAAGCTGAAACTCGGCATAAACATTTGGAATAAATTTCGTTGGTTTTTGCCCCAAGAGTTGAGTATAAAAATCAACTATTTTTTCGATGTCAACAGATGCCAAGGTGACAAGTGCCTTACTGCAATTAATAGTCATTAGTCGAGAAATATTGATTAACGCTGTTCGCCATCTCCAGGGTTAATAGTAGCGTATTTTTCCTGAGTGACCACTGTATATATTATCGCTCGATAAACAGTAATAACGTTCTTGAGATTTGCACTTTTCTGCATAGATTAAAAATTGGTTTCCAATTAGAATAAGCACATACTTCAACGAATGTGGTCAGGAATTCTTAAGCTGAGTTGGCTCTTCGGGGATTTCCCAAAATTAAATTAACTATCTTGTGGAATGACCATTTCCACCTGTTCGATATGAGCAGTATTGGGGTTAAAAAAATTTGGTGTTGCTGAATTGAGGTATGAATTACCCTCACCCCAGCCCCTCTCCCCAAGGGAGAGGGCTAGGGTGAGGGTAAATTTAGCAATTCATACCCGGATTCAGCAACGCCAAAAATTTGAATTTGGATGGATATAGGTAAAAATATGATATTAGTAAGTTTAGAAGAACACCAGGTTTATGGGCATTTACCAGTGAAAAAAAAGCTGGGTATTCTTGTGGTCGATGACCATCAATTAATTTTGACTGGTACTTTGGATGTATTAAGTAGAGAGTATCCAGAAGCTGATATTCTTAAGGCACAGACAGCAAAAGAGACGCTTTCTCTACTTCAATCCCACCAGTTTGACCTGATTGTGATGGATTTGTCAATTCCCAATCGGCAAGGGGAGACAGCAGAAATTGATACTGGAATTAAGATGTTGCAAACTTTGCTCAAAGAATATCCCGATCGGAATTTTATGGTGCAAACAAGTTATGTTAAGGCCTTAATCCGGATCAAACATGAGATTGATAATCATCAAGGTGGGTTTGCGATCGCTGACAAAGGATTACCCGAATCGGAGATGCTGATGCGGGCTAATTTAGCACTTCATGGTGCAACCCACACCAAAGATATCAAAAGAGGGATTGAACTTAAACCCGAATGGTTGGATGTATTGCGGTTAGCTTTTGAAGAGAGCTTGACAGATAAGGCGATCGCGGAAAGAATGTATAAATCAGAACGAGCAGTACGGACTTACTGGACGAAGATTCAGGATGTTTTGGGGGTGTATCCTGAAGACTGCAAGCAAAATGGGAAGAATATGCGAATTCAAACCGAAATTCGTTCCCGTGAAGAAGGTTTAATTGATTGATGCGGCAAAAAGCTAGATGAAAAGGAGAATCTGGAATCGCATTCGGAAAGAATTTGGGTTGTGGTCCCTGGCTGCACCTCCAGGAATAATAGTGCTGGTTGTGGTGATATTAATTCGTATAGCTGGAGGAATGCAATCTTTAGAGTGGATGCTCCTCGATAATATGTTACGTCTGCGTCCGACAGAAAAGCTTGATGAACGTGTCGTAATTGTGGGAATCGATGAAAAGGATATTCAATGGGTTATAGAAAACAAACGTGGAATATGCCTTTTTATGGAAGAAGCTTTGTGTAATGTTGGTAAACATGCTCAAGGAGTCAAACGCGTTCAAGCATCGGGTGTTTATAGTGCAAATAAATATAAGTTGTGGGTCAAAGATAACGGTTCAGGAATTAAATCAAAGCTAGAAAATAAAGGTACAAAATATTTTAGAATACTCGCTAAACAATTAGGAGGAGAGTTTCGACGAGAATCACTTTCTCCTCGTGGGACTATATGCGAACTTAGTTGGACACCGATGAAGTAATTTGAAATTTGAGATTTTTATCTATCCGCTTCTTCAGGGGGTTTAATACCCCGACAAGAAGCAGGGAACCCGTTTTCAGTTGGGGTTCCAATCACCATATATAAACCTCCTTCTTCCTTCTTCCTTCTTCAAATAACCATGAGTCATCAACATTTTGCATTTTGGCGAAATAATCGCAGACTTACAAGCTTGGTAGTGGGAGTGGCTTTCCTCATGACCGCAGTCCCTGCATTTGCTCAATTTAAACCACGCGATCGCAAACCAGCCAGCGGAAATTCCCGTGCGGGTGGTTCACGTGGATGTTCAAGTAGCGGTATCCCCCTAATGCAGCTTGCACCTCAGGCATTTATCGGTAAAACCGCTTCTACACGTCCAATGTTAGCTTGGTATATGTCAAGTTCCCAAAATGTGCGATTCCGACTGTTTGAATTTGATTCAGCAACAACCCTTAAACAAATCAACAAAGTTAAAGAAATACCCACAATAGTCGGGATTAACAAGTTAAAACTTCCCTTCGATTACCCCGAACTCACAGTGGGTAAAACATATTTATGGCAAATTGTAATTGACTGCGAAAAGGACACAATTATTAACCATGCAGAATTTACCGTCATCAATCCTCAATCACTTCCTAAGAACCAATTTACTAGCATTACAGAAAGCGTAAATTATTATGCTCAAAATGAACTGTGGTATGAAGCATTTGAAGAAGCATTGAAAGCAACCACTAATGGTAAACTGGGGCAAACTGGGGCAAGTTTAGTTAAAGACCTTGCACAATCCGAAATGCTGACGGGTAGCGACGTAGATATAAAAAACATTCAGCAACGAATCGAATACCTCCAGAAAATTGCCAGCGAAAGAATTTAGCAGTTTTTGTTTCTCTGACCTCTCTCCTAAAAGGAGCTATGGTGTATACACAAGTGTGAATAGCTTAGGAACTTGTGTTTGAGCTTTCGTTTTACCCCACCCTAACCCTCCCCTTGGAAAGGGGAGGGAATTAGATTTCTTGTTTCTTCCCTTGGAAAGCTTTCGTTTTACCCCACCCTAACCCTCCCCTTGGAAAGGGGAGGGAATTAGATTTCTTGTTTCCTCCCTTGGAAAGCTTTCGTTTTACCCCACCCTAACCCTCCCCTTGGAAAGGGGAGGGAATTAGATTTCTTGTTTCCTCCGTAACCGATTATTTAATATTGCATTTTGAGTAACCTTTCCAAGGGGAGGGAATTAGATTTATTGTTTCCCCCCTTTCCAAGGGGGGATTAAGGGGGGTAATTTAACTTGTGTATTAAACAACTAAGAACCGCTATAGAAATATTAGGGAGAATAGAAAAAGTGAAAATTTTGCGGTTTGCTGTGATGGGATTGCTGGGATGCGTGGGAGTAGTCGCAGTTTCTATTAATCCTGCTTTTGCTCAGTTAACTCCCGATAACACCCTTGGGAAAGACCAATCAGTTGTTATTCCTATTAATCAAAATAATGACGGTATTGTGGGCGGTGCGGCTCGTGACACTAATCTATTTCACAGTTTTCAAGATTTTAACGTCGGTGAAGGTCGAGGCGTTTATTTCGCCAATCCAGAGGGGATAACAAATATCTTTTCTCGCGTTACTGGTGGTAAGGAATCGAATATTTTCGGGAAATTGGGGGTATTGGGTAATGCGAATTTGTTTTTGCTCAATCCCAATGGCATTGTATTTGGTAAAAATGCCCAGTTAGATATTCGGGGATCATTTATGGGGACGACAGCAAATAGCTTGGTCTTTCCCAATGGTGTAGAATTTAGCGCTACAAATCCCCAAGCACCGTCGTTGTTGAGTATCAATGTACCAATTGGCTTGCAGTTCGGTTCGCAACCAGGAGGCATTACTAGTCAAGCAGTTGGTACGTTGGGTGTTGGCTCTGATAGCACCTTAGCACTTATGGGTGGTGAAATTGCCTTGGATGGTAGTTTTTTGTTTACTCAAAATGGACAAGTGAAATTGGGAGCAGTTAATGGAGATACAACTCTTGGGTTGAATGTCAATGGCTCCTCATTGGGTTTTAAGTTCCCAGAAAATTTCGGACGGGCACCCATCAACTTAACGAATGATAGCTTCATCGTTGCAATTGGAAATGCTGCAATTGAGCTATTTGGCGGAAAAATTGGGCTAAACGGTTCGTTTATTTTCGGTAACAATGGCGGCTCAATTGTTGTTGATGCGAATCAACTTAGTTTGGATAACAACTCTGGAATTCAGAGCGCTAATTCTGGTGCAGCGAAGGGTGGTGATATTCAAATTCAAGCCAGCGATGCAGTAACTCTCGCTAACAGCAGTCGGATTATTTCCGGCAGCAATACCTCCGCGACGGGTGCGGGTGGTGATATTAGTATTAATGCCAGGAAAATCACAATTACTGGAGATGGAGATGCACAAAATAGCAGTAGCATTAATACGTTTACCACTGGTGAAGGCAATGGGGGGAACCTCACTTTGAATGCAACAGAGTCTGTTAACATCAATGGCGGCTTCATCCCTGTTACATCTAGAGGTGCCGGCAGTGGGGGAAACTTAACTGTGCGAGCCACGGATGCCGTCAATATCACTAACCAAGCTTCTTTAGGACTCTTAAGCTTGAGTTCTGGTTCAACAGGTAATCTGCGGATTGAAACGGGCACTTTGCGAGTTCAAAACAATTTCCCAGGGGGGGGAGTGACAGCAATTACATCTGGTGGTGGAAATGTTGGTTCTATTTCCATTCAGGCTCGCAATGCGGTTGAGGTGACTAAAAGTCAGATATCTACAACTATTGTTACACCACGAGGAAGTACAACTCAAGCAATAGCAGGGGATATTACCATTGAAACCCAGCGACTCAATCTCAAAGATAGGGGTTATATCAGTACGGATACTTCTAGTAGTGCAAATGCAGCTAACATTTTTATTAAAGCTAGTGAATACATAGAGATTGGCGGTTTCTCTAGCTATGTATCAAGCAGTACATTTTCTGGTTCAGGAAATGGAGGTAATGTAACGATTGAAACACCGCGAGTCACTGTCAGTCAAGGAGGACAGATAGACACCACATCCACTCAAAGCAGTGGTAATGCCGGGAATATTAACATCCGCGCCAAAGATGTAGAATTGGATGGGTTTATTTTCGTACCTAAAGAACAGTTTTTGGCTAGCAACTCAAGGAAATGGAAACGCGGGTAATTTAACGGTACAAGCTGATAACATTATCCTGACTGGTTCAGACAGTGAGTTTGCAACTGGCTTAATATCATCAGTTGACGAAGGGGCTAAGGGGAAAGGTGGTGATATAGATATTACTAGCAATCGCCTGATTCTCCGTGATAGTGCTGAAATTGTCTCCGGCAGCATAGGTACAGGTGAAGCTGGAGATATTGGAATTAATGCTAATTTTCTGGAAATTATTGGAAAAGGCAGCGCGATCGCTTCTTTCACGAATGCGGGTAATGGTGGTGACATAACCCTCGATATCGCTGATTTATTACTGTTGCGTGGTGGAGGTTTAATTTCAACCACCGCAGGTAGAAGCCAAGCTGGTGGCGATGGTGGTAATATCAATATCAACTCTAAATTCATCGTCGCCATCCCCAAAGAAAACAGCGACATCAGCGCGAATGCATACACTGGTTCCGGTGGAAGAGTCCAAATCAACTCGCAAGGTATCTTCGGTATCGAGTCACGTCCAAAGCCGACCGAAAAAAGCGATATTACTGCCAGTTCGGAATTAGGAGTTTCAGGTATAACAAATATCAACGCACCCGATACCAGTTCTATTCAAAACAGCTTCACTGGATTATCCGCAAACGTCATCAACGCTAATGCACTGATCGCCAATAGTTGCATTTCACGCAGTCCTAAACAACAGGGTACATTTTTCATCACTGGTTCTGGTGCTTTACGTAGCAGTCCTAACGATGCTTCAATCTCAATCTATTCCACTGGTGAGGTACGTAATGTTGAACCAACATCCCGGACTTGGAAAAAAGGCGATCGCATAGTTGAACCACAAGGGGTTTATCGGCTTGCTGATGGACAGTTGGTACTCAGTCGAGTATGCCAGTGAAGGAATAGTACTTACGCAAAACTAACTTTTTTTAGGGGCAATTCATGTGGCTTGCCTCCCGCAGGGTATTGCCCCTACTAGTAAGCACTCACCACATCTAGTTTGCATATTTAAAATTTATGTAACTCTTGTGGGGAGGGGTCAAAGCCAATTACCGATCGCAATCATTGGGGCCCAATATGCAGGGTGGTCATACATGGGATTGATACCTTCAGATTGTGGTAATTTCTTAGCATTAATCATTCTAATTTGGGCTTGTTGCAAGGCTTCCGCAATCAAGAGCAGTTCGAGCCGCGACTGTGCCAATTTCCGGTACAATGGTTGAACAACATCACGGAAGTCAAATTGTACATCCCGTTCGGCGGTCAAAATATCCCGGCGGATATCTTCTAAGGTGTCAAATGCTCGCTGATAGGATGCGATCGCTTCTTCTTTTCGCTCCTGTTTATCTAAAATGCGTCCTGCTTGCCACTCCCACAAATACAAGCTATCTTTTGCACTCAACTTGCTGTCTGCTGCTATGATTGCGGATTGAGTATATTTTAGTGCTTTTTCATTATTTTGGCGACATTCCCAGAAATGACCCAAAGCACCATTAGAATAGGAAATTAGGCGATTATCTTGTAATTTATTACCTATTAATACTGAGTGTTCGAGCAAATTAAATGCTTCGTTGTTGCCAGACAAAACCAGTTGAGATGGACAGTAGGTAAAGGGTGAAGTTCCTTTAGCATCACGCTGCAAGTATGCTAAATCAATTGCTCCATAGACTTTTGTGGCTGAATCGGGCAAACCTTCGAGAACTTTCAAAGCATCCTTAAGAGCTTTGTTAAACTCCTCATCTTTAATAACTTTACTCTTATTCGTCTGGGAACCCAACTGAATTAAATTTAATAATCCCCGCATCTCTGCTAAAGCTTGTTTTTCCTTGCGGGCGAATTTTATACTATCCTGAAAATATTGATAAGCTCTGTCGTAGTCTTCTTGTGACTTTTTAGTAAATTCTTGTTCTTTACTAAGAATACCAGCCTTATTTGCAGAATCGGCTTGTAACTCTCGCAATTGACCACGACTTTTGTAAGCATTACCCAAACTATTGAACACCAAAAATTTATATTCTGGAGTTACTTGTTGTGCTGCGTCTAAATACTTAATTGCTTGGTCGTAACTTCCGATTAAGCGATATGCTTCACCGAGAATCCCCAAAGCCGCAACTTGCCCACGTTTGTCGTTGTATTTAGTGGCTATTTGTTTAGCACTTTCTGGAGTACATTCTATTTCTTGACTTGGTTGATTTTTCGACTTATCTACCAGTTTCCCACACAAAAGGGCGATCGCTTTGCGAGGTTGTCCCAAATTGCTGTAAACTTGGGCGAGTTCTGAGTTCATGCGTCCGACTTGCTGGATATTCTCCACCGCACCATAGTCACGAATTGCTGCCGACAGTGATGCGATCGCTTCTTTGTTTTCTCCTATTTGTTGGTAGGCTCGTGCTAAATTTTCATTAACAACTGCCGCTGACGATGGATTATTTTTATACTGACTTAGTGCCTCTTGCCAGTGTTTTACCGCACTAGTAAAATTTGCTGTATTATAGTCTTTGATTCCTTCTTCGACTAAATTATCGACATTTGGAGCTTGTGCAGATACTATTTGCCCAAATAATAAACATATTAAAGTTGTTAAAAATAATACTTTACTAAAACGATGTCGATTTAATTGTTGGTATTGCTGGGTAAAGAAGTAAATTAGCCTTGCACTGAGTTGTAGAGGGACAGAAAGTAATTTGAGATATTTTTTGGTTCTCATATTGTAACAATAAGTAAAAAGTGATTTACTATACAATTTTTTGAGATTTTACAGTTCGAGGATAGAGAAAATACTTATTTAGGAGTTATTTTTAAACTTACCAGAAATAAACATTGAAAACAGAACTGTCGGAAAGTATGCAGTTTTCTGCAAAAGCCTATACATAATGATGCAATCAAATTTACATGAAAGGTGAATTGTATTACTTAGCCCAATCTCTTAATCTAAGTATTAAACGAACGAAAATAAATCTAAAAAAGCTTAAAACATAAATTTATCAATCGTTTCTGATGAAAACTTCTAATTTTTATTAACGCTTCTCAAAATTTTACATATATAAACAATGGGTTTCTACCTCCGGTTTCAAAAGCTTTTTTTTATATTACTTACCTGCATTAGCATTACTCCACTTGCAGTATTTGCACAATCCACACCCCCATCCGGAGTCACAATTCCCCCCAATGTACCAGGGAAAGTCGAAGAAACTCTACCCCAAACATCACCATCACCAACCCCTCCTCCCACACCATCTGCACCAACTACCCCCATACTCCCATCACCCCCCAAAGAAAATCTACCCGATACAACCTTTCCCAGTGGTGAAAGTTTCTTTGTCAAAGAAATTCAAGTCACAGGCTATTCTGTTTTAGAAGATGAAATCATCAAGTTAAAACAGGGTTATGAAAATAGAGATGTCACATTTGAGGAGTTGTTAGAACTGCGATCGCAAATCACTGAACTCTATGTTAAAAAGGGTTATATTACCAGCGGTGCATTTATTCCCAACAATCAAAATCTGACTAGTGGTGTTGTGCAACTCCAAGTTGTGGAAGGTGAACTCGAAGGAATTTTCATTTCCGGGTTACAAAGATTGCAAAATGGTTACGTGCGTTCCCGGATTGAGCGCCTTGTAGGAAAACCTTTAAACCAAAAACGTCTGGAAGAAGCGTTGCAATTATTACAACTTGACTCGGTTATTGAACGAGTCAATGCTGAGTTAACCGCAGGTAGCACCTCAGGTAGCAATATTTTACAGGTGAAAATTACCGAATCGCCTGCATTTCACGCTGGGGTGATTTTTGCAAATAATCAATCAACTAGCGTTGGTTCACAACAAGGGAGTGTTTTTGTTGCTCACGATAATTTATTGGGGTTTGGTGATAAATTTAGTGCCGAATATGCAGTGACTGAGGGCTTAAATATTTACGATATCAATTATTCTATTCCCTTTAACGCCCTTGATGGAACAGTTGGTGTCCGTTATAGCAACAGCGGTAGCCGCATTATTGAAAGCCAATTTCGTGACTTGAATATCCGTAGCGAAGCCGAAACCCTTTCTTTTAATGTCCGTCAACCGCTAATTCACACCCCAGACAGCGAATTTGCTCTCGGTTTAGCATTCGATTTACGGCGCAGTCAAACCTTCATACTCAATGATATTCCCTACTCCTTTACCGAAGGACCCGAAGGTGGGGAATCAAAAGTTACGGTAATTCGCTTTTCTCAAGATTGGTTGCAACGTAACACTACTAGTGTTTTCGCAGCGCGATCGCAATTTAGTTTGGGGATAGGTGCAATCGACGCAACCGTCAACGATACAGGGACTGATGGGCGTTTTTTCTCCTGGGTGGGGCAATTTCAATGGGTACAACGGCTATCCCCCCGTGTCTTGATGCTTGCCAAAGTTAACACTCAACTCACGGGTGATTCCTTACTTTCGCTGGAAAAAATTAGCATTGGGGGAGTTGATACGGTGCGAGGCTATCGTCAAAATCAACTTGTTGCAGATAATGGGGTAATTGGAGGTGTGGAAGTTCGCATTCCCCTAGCATCGAATGTGGAAACACTGCAGTTAGTACCATTTTTTGATATCAGTACAGTTTGGAATAATCGCGGTAGCAATCTTGACCCACAAACCCTTGCCAGTTTAGGATTGGGTTTGCAGTGGCAACCTTTTAGGGGTTTGGCATTGCGTGCGGACTACGGTATCCCATTAATTGGAACAAGCGAACGTGGTAGTTCGCTGCAAGATAATGGCTTTAATTTTTCGGTGCGATATCAGCCGTTTTGATATATCAATGAAGCCCCCTTGCCACCAAGTTTGGGGGAGAGTTTTGCCCCCCTACCCCAATTCTGGGGGAGAATAAAATTCAAAGTCCTTCAAAGTCGCCCAAACTTGGGGAGCCACTGCGTTGGGTGGCTCTGCTTGAGGCTGTACTGTGAATATCGTTTTCTAAAACTTCTTGTATTATTTTGTGCGCAAGCCGTTTTGTATAAGTCCTTTTTTTACTCACAAAATTTAGGTCTTCGCTAAATGGTTTTCTACATTTTTCACATTTGAATTGTCGCCTATTAATTTCTAAAAATACTGGTTTTTCTCCAAAGGGTAAGTCCTTAACAATAATTAACAGAAGTTGAGCTAAGAAATTATGTTAAACAACATCCTGAAGATGAAGACGCTTTTCAACACTATCTCAGTATTGTACGAGCAAAACCAGGTAGAGTTGTCGTTAGTACCGAAGAACAGTCACTAGCTGAATTTAAAAAGCGAATACAAGCCGAAACAACACACTAATAAAGTGAGCGAATTCTTTACTAAATAGCCTTAAAGTTAATTGTTTTAAGGCTATTTAAATAATTTGCAAGAGTATGGAAAAATAGTACTGCAATCAGTAGAAGTGAGCTACCGCTAACCTTACATAACTCGTTTTTCTGCGTATCTTAAGGAAGATATTGTGGATAAACAATCAATCCTCTACTTCCGGCTCACCAATTGTCTTCTGTGCCCCATGACGAATATAGAGAATTCTTACTGTGGGAATGGGTTGGTCTTCAATAACTGTAAAAATAATGCGGTATGTTTGCTTCCCTTGCCCATAAAGAAGCTGGCGAATTTCTTGACTAAAAAAGGCATCTTCACGAGCGATTGGACAGCGTCTAGGCATTTCTCGCAAAGATGCGATTGCTTTAATCAGTCCTTGATACCAAAGTTGGGCACGCTCGGCTGTGGTAAACTGAGATATCGTTAAGAATGCAGCATCCGCTTCGGCTTTCGCAATGCTAGAAAAATCAATGTGGTACGTCATGCCTCAAGAGACAATCCATATTTTTGATTTTGTTCGGCAATGAAGTCCTCTAAACTCGAAAATTGTCCTTGCTCAAAATCATCAAGCCCACGTTGAATTCCCTTCAAAGCCTCAAAAAAATCTTGCGAATCCAAACTCAGCCCCAAAGTCAGGACGAACAGTGCCATTTGCGAAATATCTTGTCCGGTACTTTCAGCACGCTGTCGCAGCAGCGCTTCAATTTTTGGTGGAAGATCAAGCGTAATGGACATTGTTGCTTTTTCTTTAGTAATACTGGTTTTATTATAGCGCTATAGTTGAAGTGTATAGCTTACAAACCTTGACTACAAAAGCTTCCACACACATCGTTGTTTCAGCACCTTTAGGCAATTACAGCTTTAAGTATTGAAGAGTGGATTCGTTTTGAGCAAGCCATTTTAAATAGGTAGCGTAAGGTGCGGAGGGCGCTGATTGATTTTTCGTTTTATGGAAGATTGTAATGGCTTTGACACACCCTACCACAACTCTCTCTCTGCGTACTCTGTGTCTCTGTGGTTTAAAAAAACACGTGCCTTTACCACAGAGGCGCAGAGGGCACAGAGTAGAGAGGAAATTAATAAGAGAGTTGGCGCCAGTTTAGCAAAACTTTTAATATAATTACTTTTAAAGGAAGCGAAAATCTTTAAGAACAAGCAAATATCGATTAATGTGCAGTTTTCTGCAATTACGCTCGCGCATTCGTGCATTATTGAGATATAAATACTGCACGCAAACAAGCAGAAATAGTGGATGTGCAACATTCAGATTCAGTTTATTGTATGACTATCGGCAACAGTAATGTTACTGACGGCTACTTCGTGCCTCGGTTTTAGGGCTAAGTAATTACACAATTTATGGTTTTTACAAGTTACAGCTATTTTCAGCTAGAGGAATCGGGCCACTTTGGGCAGCGCTCAACCGCAGCAAAATTCAAGTCCTGCATTTTCGTTACGAATCAGGAGCAGCCTTTGCCGCTTGCGAAGCCTATTTTGCCAGCGATCGCGTTGTCGTTGTATTTGCAACAACAGGTCCGGGCATCACCAACACCATCACCGGAATCCTCGCTGCTAGGGGGGAAGGTGCAAAGGTAATTCTGTTATCTGCGGCAACTGCAGCGGGAAATCGCGGACGTTGGGCTTGTCAAGAAACCAGCGCTCACACCATGCCCATTTCCGGCTTATTCACTCCAGGAGCATTATTCAACTACGCCACAATCGTAGAAACAGGGGATGAAATCCCAGAAATATCCCGCAGACTTGCTCAAGGATTATCCCAACCAGGTGGTTTTGTCGCCCATATAAGTATACCGACCCCAATTCAAACCACCCCATGCACGGCAAAATCGCAATTTGGATTTACTCGGGGAGAATCAGCCCCTAGTCAAAATACAATTGCGGAATCTGTGCGCCCAAGGCATGGATTTACAAGGTTTTAAAGGCGTAGATACGGAGATACTGAGTATATATTTCGTCCAATTAGCCCAGTCGATGGGTGCAAAGGGTATCCGTGTTTCCCAAGAATCAGAACTCGAAGCAGTGTTAAAAACAGCCCTTGCTTCCACCGTTCCCTTCGTCGTTGACATCAGCTTAGACCCCAAACCACCTGCTCCAATTGGTGGTCGAATTCGCAGCCTCATTCAGCAAGGAGCAATCGAATTAAAAGGAGAAAAATCATGAACTAACGTGTTAGTAGTTGTTTCCACTACATACTCCGGCTATACTGACGAAAACGATACCCTAGCGTTTCTATCGGGTGATGCTGCGGGAGCCTTTATAGTCGGAGAATTCAAAACCCAACCAGGGAATACTCGGTACAAAAATTGCTAATACAGCCGCTACCTGTGGTGCTTTTTATAACGAATTTACCATCGGTGAAAAAGGTAATATTCGGATGTTTATCCGGGGTGGTAAAGGTGCCAGCAAGATGTTCCACGAGACAACAGTCAAATTTATTCAGCTTTGCTGTCATGGTGCGATCGCCACTGCTAACGTTAGCTTAGAGCACTATTATATAAGAAGCATTTACATAGATTTTATGGGTAAGTAATTTATTATGCAGATATAATTGATACTAATTTTTATCCTATGTATATAGTCATTCGCCTAATTTATATTTGTCTTAAAGCTACTTGCACATACTTTTCAGCGTAAAAGCATGACTTTAGTCACCCATAAACTAGTGACCTTTGATACAGGCAATTTGCTTGGAAAATTCTTAGGATGAAGTTGTTGAAGAGGAAGCAATTCCGACCGATGAATTTACCGAGAATACCCATGAAGATGAAAGCTTTGTTTTTGTTGCCCGGAGCGCTGATGTTGATGTTTGCGGCTTCCCCCCTCATTCCATCCTTCACTAATCCTGCCGTTGCTCAAAATGCTCGTGCCAAAGGAGAATATGGCAATAAATGGGGAACTCAACTGAATCTGAGTGCTGACCAAAAAGCGAAAATCAAAACAATTAGCGACTCTGCCAAGCAGCAAATGGATGGTATTCTGACCGCAGAGCAAAAGGCGCAAATACAACAGGCTAAACAAACACGTCAAAGACCTAATCTAAACCTGACTGCCGATCAAAAAGCGCGAATGAAAACAGTTCGTGAGTCTACCGAAAGTCAGATCAAAGCATTGCTGACTTCCGAGCAACAGCAGCAATTAGAAAAAATGCAGCAGGAAAGGCAGCAACGTCGTCAGCAACGGAAATCCTAGGTTCAGACAGCCATAGCCAGGGGACTTTGCTCTGCATGGTAGGGGTACAACAGTATTGGTTGTGCCCCTACAAGAATTTTTCCAAATTACCAATTGTCAATAAAATAAAGTTATTGATAATAAAATAGTCGGAGGGAAAAAGTTGGGATAGTAATCTCACTCGTAATTGAACCTAAAATCAAGGGTATATAATTTACAACTATTTTATCAAACTTGATATTACATCTATCAAAAGCTAGATTTCTGATATTCAGCAATGTGATGGAGATAACATGAAAAAAAATTTAGCCTATCTTAAGGCGTAAATGCAATCTAGTAGATAGCAATAAGATAAGTAATGATACAGAATCATTAATGCAGCGATTCACAACGCTAAATTTTTGGGGAAAAAGCTATGACTTCTACTCTATCTGTGCCTAATTCCATCGAGTCCTTGCTAGGTAAAGAAGCAGAAGATTTGCTCACCTACAAGGCAAAAGTTTCTCAAGATTTGTTACATCTACCAGGAGCAGACTTTGTAGATCGAGTCTGGTTGAATAGCGATCGCTCACCTCAAGTTTTACGGAATCTCCAGCAACTCTATTCTACGGGTCGTCTGGCAAATACTGGCTATCTCTCGATTTTACCCGTAGACCAAGGGATTGAACACTCCGCAGGTGCATCCTTTGCACCCAATCCAATTTATTTTGACCCAGAAAATATTATCAAGCTGGCAATCGAATCAGGTTGTAATGCTGTTGCGACAACATTTGGTGTATTGGGCAGCGTTTCCCGCAAATATGCTCATAAAATCCCATTTATTGTCAAAATAAATCATAACGAATTGTTAACTTGTCCGAACCAATACGACCAAATTATGTTTGCGGATGTAGAACAAGCTTGGAATTTGGGAGCTGTGGCAGTTGGTGCGACAATATATTTTGGAAGTGAAAATTCCACCAGACAAATTCAGGAAGTCAGCAAAGCTTTTAAACGCGCTCATGAATTGGGGATGGTCACGATTCTTTGGTGTTATTTGCGGAATAATGCTTTTAAACAAGATAAAGATTATCACCTTGCTGCTGACTTGACGGGACAAGCAAATCATTTGGGTGTCACCATCGAAGCGGACATTATTAAACAAAAGCTGCCGGAATGCAATAATGGTTACGGGGCTGTGGCGAAGGCGATCGCTGGAAGTTATGGTAAAACCAATGAGCGGGTTTATACAGACTTGACAACAGACCACCCAATTGATTTAACTCGCTATCAGGTATTGAATTGTTATTGCGGTCGTGCTGGTTTGATTAATTCTGGTGGTGCGTCAGGGAAGAGTGATTTTGCGGAAGCGGTGCGGACTGCTGTAATTAATAAGCGTGCTGGTGGGACAGGTTTAATTTCTGGACGTAAGACTTTTCAGCGGCCCTTTGACGAAGGAGTGAAATTGTTTCATGCGATTCAAGATGTTTACTTGTCTTCATCTGTGACCATCGCTTAACCTCACCCCTAACCCCCGAGAGGGCTTTTCTTCGAGGGGGTTTATCTGTGTCCATCTGCGTTCATTCCTTCTTCCTTCTTCCTTCATTCCTTTAGACATACATCACCAACCAACCCACGGAGAGACGATCGCCTGTTTTTAATTGCCTAACATTCAGGAGGTTAACCGAAAAAGTCTGGAGGGAGTTTCAGAATGTTGGAAATTAAGAAAATATTTCACAAAATTGCATTTTTGATGTTAGCTGGTTTTGTCTGGATGATCATACCTGCAACAAACGCACAAGCTGCAGGTTATTATTCTGGCGACCTTTCTACCCAAGACCACTATAGGTTAGAACGCGCTGCTCATGGCAATCAAGGAGGAGTTGCACCCTATTTTGCTAACAAAGACCGCGTAGAAGAAAAGATGGGACGCAATGCTAACGTTACACCAAATATTGGCGAAGATGATTACGTTGAGAGTGGCAAGAGAGCCGCAGAAGTAATTCCTAAGGATTTGGGAACTGGTAGCCGTCAGAAAAATCCCGTCGATATGTTAAAGCGAGCAGGTGAAGAAGTGGTCAACAATCCCCTAAAGCGCTCTTTTGGCGTAAACGACTACGATCGCAGTCCAATTGAAGAAGAATTAGCACGCAATAAAGCTGAACGCGGCGATTACAAATAAGCAAAGCTTCCGAGAGAGAGCGCATATGAGACAAAAAAAACCCGACTTTTTAGGAGGTCGGGTTTCTCAATATATAAGTTTAATAAATAATAAATTAGAATTTAGATTTAAATTACTCAAGGTTTTTATATTAAGTTTGTCACAAAATCCTGATAATCTTGATATTGCCTAACGATTTTAGTAGGCTTTCAGACCGTAGTAATTTAAGACTTGGGGAGGCGTATAATTACTTTTATTAACGTCCTTGAAACCCTTGTAATAGCGTTGTCAGTTTTTTCAAAAATCAAGCATTAATTTCCTAGCTTAATATAAACATGGAATGGCATTTGAATTGCGGTTGACAGAATTATAAAATTCAGCAGTTACCGTGAAAATCAACTTCCGAGTCAGAGCAACTCCGCAACAAAGGAATTATGGTCGATGGGAAATCTCTTCTTGTGTTTCTGGGATATTCTAAAAGGGTGACCAATTATGAAGTGGTGGACAGCAACAAAGGGCCTAAAAGTTCTAGCTGTAATGCGTTAAAGTTGCACGAGTCGTTTTCCCCCCGTGGTTTAAGCCACTGGGTTTCCTTTCCTCCGACGAAATTTTTATGAAGCTGGCAGAAAGAGTAAGTCAGGTAACTCCTTCGATAACCTTAGCGATCGCAGCGAAAGCTAAGGCTATGAAGACAGAAGGAATTGATGTTTGTAGTTTTAGTGCTGGGGAACCAGATTTTGATACGCCGGCACATATCAAAGCTGCTTGTGTGAAAGCTTTGGATGAAGGTAAGACGAAATATGGTCCCGCTTCTGGTGAACCGAAGTTAAGGGAAGCGATCGCCCAGAAACTGAAACGAGAGAATGGTCTGGATTACAAACCAGAAAATGTCATCGTTACCAATGGTGGTAAGCATTCTCTGTATAATTTGATAATTGCGTTGATTGAGTCGGGTGATGAGGTAATTATCCCCGCTCCCTATTGGTTGAGCTATCCAGAGATGGTGACTCTGGCTGGTGGAACTTCAGTAATTGTACAGACGGATGCCAGCAATGGATATAAGATTACACCGCAGCAATTGCGTCAGGCAATTACACCAAAAACAAAGTTATTTATCATCAATTCACCATCGAATCCGACAGGGATGGTGTACACACCAGAGGAACTCCAGGCCTTAGCGGAGGTAATCGTTGAGAAAGATATTCTGGTTGTTTCCGACGAGATTTACGAAAAGATTATCTACGACGGGGCAAAACAGGTAAGTATTGGTTCCTTGGGAGAAGAAATTTTTGCCCGGACTATTATTAGTAATGGGTTTGCCAAAGGTTATTCGATGACCGGATGGCGGATTGGTTATTTGGCGGGACCTTTGGAGTTAATTAAAGCCACAATTACTCTTCAGAGTCATAGTACATCGAATGTATGTACCTTTGCTCAGTATGGAGCGATCGCTGCTTTAGAGGGTGAGCAAGATTGTGTAGAAGAAATGCGTCAAGCTTTCGCAAAACGGCGAGAAGTGATGTATGAAAGACTTAACGGGATTCCCAGATTAAGTTGTCCCAAACCAGAAGGAGCTTTTTATATGCTTCCCGATATCAGCAAAACCGGGCTAAAATCTCTAGAATTTTCTAACCTTCTACTCGAAAAGGAGCAAGTCGCAGTCATCCCCGGAATTGCTTTCGGTGTTGACAACAATATACGTCTTTCCTACGCTACCGATATGGCAACAATTGAGAAAGGGATGGATAGATTGGAGAGATTTATAAAAAGTGCAACAGTCATGAAATCTTGAATGAAGGAAGAAGGAAGAAGGAAGAAGGAAGAAGGAGGGTTTGAGATGGGGATTCAGACCTCAGTTCAAAACGGGCAACCTTGATTAGGTCGGGATATTAAAAAGAATAGCGAGGATAAACTCGCTCCCTACTATTCGACCACGTTAGTTTTGAGGGGGAGGGATTGAACCGCGTAGGCGAAGCCAGCCGTCTCGGCTTAGACGCTAAGGACGCGAAGGAAGAGCGAAAGAGAAACTAGGATGCTCCTTCATTCCTCAAAATTGGTGTGGTGGACTACTAGTAGTTCGACGCATTAGTTTTAATGGGTCACTCAACCAATAAATTTCTCTTCTTCTCTCTTCCTTGGCGTACTTGGCGTCTTGGCGGTTCAATCCCTCCCCTCAAAATTGCCGTCTGGGTTAATGCAACCTATAAAAACCCCATCTCCTGCAACCCAGAACGCAATCGAAGAGCTTCATCAGGATTTTGTTTCTCGTGAAGGGCGATCGCATTCTTAAAAGCTGTCATACTACTTGGTACTTGCCCCAGTTTCAACAGCACAACCCCTAAATTTTGATATGCTTCTGCATAGTAGGGGTTTAGCTTGATAGCTTGTTGGTAAGAGGCGATCGCTTCGGCAAATAAACCCTCTTGTTTGAGAGTCATGCCCAAATTGTAATGTCCGATGGCAAAACTCGGGTCAATCCGCAAGGTGATTTCATAAGCGGTTTTTGCACCTCTTAAATCTCCTTTCTCTTTGATTAAATTACCCAAATTATTGTATGCTCCTAACTTGAGCAATGGGTGAATGTGTAGCTTGGTTGCAATTTGGTAGTGAAAAACTGCCTGCTGGGGATCTTGATTTTTACTATAAGCAATACCCAAATGGTAGTGGAGTTCATATAAAATGTCATCGTTCGTAAGCTTAGAAGCAATTCCTCGCTGCAATAACTCAATCCCTTCGGAAACTTTCCCGACTTGCACGTACAAAGCACCCAATTTGCTGCAAACATAAGGGTCCGAAGGATGAGTTGCCAAAAACCCCTCCATTGCCGTTTGCGCTTTCACATACTTATTTTGTTCGGCGATCGCACTTTGTTGATATCCTGTATGCAAAATCGCCACTCGTTGTAAATATCCGACTTCCCAATTAGGCTCTCTAAGGATAATAGAGGAGACGCTATCATCCACCAAAGCATGATAAGGACGAGAAAAACAGATATTAGGGTGATTGCGGAATAACCGTGAAACCAAAGAATAAGGAGATTGCTCCGCTCCCACCTCATGACGAACTAAATTAATTAACAAGTATTCTGGACTCTCTATCACCTCTTTGATTTGCGGCACAATTTCTGCAGTTAAAGTCTCATCCGCATCCAACACCAGAATCCAGTCTCCCGTCACATATTTTAAAGCTTCATTCCGGGCTGCGCTGAAATCATTACACCATTGATAATGGTAGACTTTCGCTCCAAACTGTTTGGCAACTTCAACAGTGCGATCGCCCGAACCGGTATCCAGCACAATTATCTCATCTACCACATTCCTTACACTGCCCAGGCATTTAGGTAGTGCAGCTTCTTCATTTTTGGCGATCGTACACAGACTAAGTTTCATGCGATGCAGAATTAGGTAAAAGTTAGCTCAATATTCAATGCGATAATCGCTTAAAAATCAGTATATTTCAACATTTCTCCAGTCCATTTTAACCATTCTCAGTGGTCAGTCAAACCAATCGCTTAAATTTCCCATTCATCGCAAAATAAATCAAGCTATGGAAGTGCATGTAAATTTGCGGTATCTAAATCTTGGGCGGAGATGACTATGTACATCTGACATCTCTGCATTGCTTCATGATTCATGTCTGCGCAAATCTCGGCCAAATAAATTATCAAATTTTCTTGACAATGAATATAAATTGCGATTTTGCATAAATTTACCAGTTTTATTGGGTATTATAAGCCAACGAGGGAAAGCTTGCAGACAGTGTTCCATTCTAATGTCACAGGATTGATACACAATTTACATAAAATCTTCACCATCTTGGAATATAGTCGTAGTGCTGAGTTAACAAAAAGTTACAATAACACTGTTCATTACTTCCATTACCGATTTATCAGTTAATCTTCGGCATAATTAGGAGTTGCACCGAGTGAATACAAGCCTTATATTATCGAACTTTTTAGATCCACCAGTCCTATTTTTATTTCTGGGGATCAATCAGTGCCGTCACCTTTATCACTGCCCAGTCTTTTTTGAAAATACTTGGCTTAACTCCAGGTGGACATATGGTAGCTGCTTTAGCCCTGATGAAATCTCCAGCAATTGTAGTTGGAATTGTATTAGTGACAATGTTTGGTCAAAGCAAAGAAGATGGAGAAAAAAAGAGTTTTCTTGGGGTGAAGTTTTGCGGGAAGCTTTGTGGAAATTCCTGTATATATGAATATCGTCAAAGCTATCGGATTGACGAAGGAAGAAGGAAGAAGGAAGGGTTTATATATGGGGATTCAAACCCCAACTCAAAACGAGCGACCTGTAGACGTTGGGGTATTAAACCCCCACAAGGAAGTGGATAAAAGTCTAAAAAATGGAACCTGTTAAAAAATTAGAAATGTTTCTTCTCGTGGGTATTAAACTCCCACAAGGAAGCAGATAAATTCTGTACGGGTGCATTTTGTATAAAGTGGTCTTATTGAATCAATGTTTGCGATAAATCCTCGGGAAATGAGGTAAAAACTATGAAGTATAAAGAGAGAGATGCCTATGTCCATTAACAAGGGGAATTCCGCTGTGCCAATTAAACGAATAATTGCAGGACTGAATGAGTTTCACGATAACTACTTCAGTTCCCATCGTGAGATGTTTGAGCAGTTGTCTCAGGGTCAAAGTCCAGAAGTCCTATTCATAACTTGTTCCGATTCTCGGATTGACCCATGTTTAATTACTCAAAGTCAACCAGGAGAATTATTTGTTATTCGCAATATTGGAAATATAATCCCAGCCCACGGAACCCTAAATAGCAGTGAAGGTGCAGCTCTAGAATATGCCGTTCACGGTTTGGGTATTAAAGATATTGTTATCTGCGGACATTCCCACTGCGGGGCAATGAGAGGACTGATGCAAATAGGTAACCTTACTCATCAAATGCCCTTAGTTTACGACTGGTTGAGACATCATGCCGAGTCTACCCGTCGGCTTGTTGTGGATAATTACAAAGATTGTCCCGCTGATAAACTTTTAAAGATTGCAATTGAGCAAAATGTCCTAACGCAGATAGAAAATTTAGGGACGTACCCAGTAATCCGCTCCAAACTTCACAGCCAAGAACTGACTCTGCATGCATGGATTTATGAGATTGAGACTGGAGAAGTCTTTGCCTATGATGCCAGCCGTGGTCAATTTAAACTTATAGAAAATCGCCTGTTCCCGGTACCTAACCCTTTAATTAGTGTACACTCAGAATAAGGAACAATGGCTGGTAAGTAATAATTATCATAAATTACCTATTAGCCATTTCAAATGTGTATTGTATAGATAAGGATTGGATGTGAAATGTGTGCCACAAGAAGTTCATTTTGGTCAAGGAATATAGAATTATTTCGCCAAAAAATCAAAGAATATTTGCTTGATAAGAAACAATGGTTTTTTGATACACCAGAAAGAGCGCTTTTTAAAGCATACGAAGCAGCACAAGTAATTAAAAATATAGAACAAGAACAGTTTGGGGGTAAAAAGATATCTTTGGAATCTGAGAGTTATACCCCAAATGTCATGTCTTATTGGGAGGAAATTCTTGATAAGAACCTAATTACTGTTAAGGTTAAACTCTCAGAATTTAAGTTGAGTCGTTCAATTTTAAAAAATTCCAGTAGTGTTTTTTTAGAGAAATTAAAGTTTATTGATGAAGTGGTGGCCAAATATAGACCACAAGATGAACTGTATGAATCCAAAGCTATAATACCAATTCCTGAATCAATTCCTCAAAAATTGGAAATAAAGCAAAATTCATCTACTGTAGATCCTACTAGAGTTAAACCTCATCAAAAAACAGGAATTTTACCAAGGTCAATAGGAAGAACATTTAATAGAATTACAGCAGATTTAACTCCGGGTGGAGAAGAGAAAATTGTCAAAAATTATCGGGATACTAAAAATAGAACAAGAATTTCTGTGAAATTTTTGGCAATGTTAGTGATTGTGCCGCTTTTGACTCAGATCGCAACCAAGCATTTTTTAGTAAAGCCGATAGTAGACAGAGTTAGAGGTGAGAATGACACTGAGATTTTCCTCAACTCGGAAATGCAAGAAAAAGCTTATCATGAACTAAAGATTTTTGAACAAGAACTAAAGTTTAAAAATTTCCTGGAAGAAGCACCACAAATTACTCCAGAAGTTATAAAATCAAAAGTTAGAAACAAAGCAGTTGAGATAGCTGAAGAATTTAGGGTAAAAACTCATAGTGCTATCAGCAATATTTTTGCGGATATGATATCACTTATCGCTTTTGCTGTAGTCGTGGCTACTAGTAAAAGAGAAATTGTAGTTGTTAAAGAATTTATGGATGATATGGTTTATGGTTTAAGTGATAGTGCGAAAGCTTTTTTAATTATTTTATGTACAGATATATTTGTCGGATTTCACTCACCACATGGATGGATAGTACTGCTGGAAGGATTTTCACAACATATTGGGTTAGCGGCAGAAAATAAAAGTTGGGTAAATTTATTTATCGCCACATTCCCTGTCATTTTAGACACTATAATTAAATATTGGATATTCCGTTACCTGAGTCGTTTATCTCCTTCAGCACTCGCTACATTGAAAGAGATGAATGAGTAGGGGGAAGGCAGAGCAACAAGCCGTGAACTAAAGTTCCGGCTAAGAGCTTAAACCCATTGAAATGGGTTGGGATTTTTATAATAAACATATCTGGTGCCTTGCGTATAAACCACACATTTATATTTTTAGAAGTTATGAAAATTACTATAAAATTTAATGGAATTGTGCTATTAGACAAGGACTTATAGTCGCTGGCAATTAAGGACGTTAATCGATTTTCCCAATCAATAACAGTGATAATTTTGACATTTTTTTTCGACTAAGCTATTAGTTCATATGTGGCATATTGAAGGTATTTTTTTTAGACGAGATGACCGTATATGTACTGAAGCCGCGTCCCATCGCCACAAACACATTTTTTTAAATTCCCTAAAAGCCTTGCTATATAAGGGGTTGAAAAGGCGTGTTGAATGAGCTAGAATGGGCTAAAATTATTGTTGACATAGCCTCAACCTTCCACTAATAATTATCGCCTGACTTGAAACCCCTGCAAATGCTCCGGTTCCTCATACTCAATCAAAACATCTTTCACAACAGAATCAGGTGGTCCCTGGTGACACCAGCGAATCATTTCCTCCACGACTTCCTGCCTTCCTTCAAAAACTGCTTCTACACGGCGATCGCTAAGATTTCGCACCCAACCGTTGATTCCAAGGTGAGTAGCGGTATCAACAGTGGCATAGCGATAACCTACCCCTTGGACTTTACCACTAACGAATACATGGGCGCGGATTTGGTGCAGCATTTTTTGACTGATTCGTTACCACTTCCACTTTAGCACTAACTGAGTAATGCGATATTTTCACTCTTTTCTTGGAATTTGGAATTACTTATGTCTAACTTACCACCACTGAACACAGAAACTATTTGGGCAATTATCAATGAAGAAATTGATGATGCTACCGTCAACCAGTTGGTATGGTACTACTTAGGCTATCGCTATGAAGAATCATCTGGAAAATGGGATACTACAGGGGTATCAGAAGAATGGCTGATTGAGTACCCAGAACCACCTAATTTCATCGAAAATCGGCCTCCAACAGTCAAGCTGACTCGTTCAATTCCCAAAGAAAATAAGCAAATTCTCAAAGAAAAATTGGGCTTTACAGGTTACAAAATTGGTGAATTTGGTCCCAGGCAAACTCGTAGGGCAACTGCAGCAAATTGGTTATTTAGTTATATGCAATCCTAATATTAGATCCCCGACTTTTTGAGAAGTCGGGGATCTGTATGTATAAAGAATACAAATTTAATAAAAAAATATTCCTTCAGACAGAGGTAATAATTAGATAATTCTTACTAAAGAATGATTTGCGGAAGCCTTGGAGAAATGGATAATACTGACAACAATAGGCGTAATTCAACATCATTCCTCTCTTCTAATTGCTAATCACTAATCGCTATCAAGCCATTAAAAATTAGCCATTAGTAACATTATGATTTCATGTTGTTTGCGTTTATGTACTTACCTATTATGTATTGCCAAATACTTTTATGACAAAGCCAATTGAATTTAATTTATTTGCGCCATATAACAATGCAGCAGCGTTAATTGGTTCTTTTTCTGATTGGGAAGAAATTCCAATGGAGAAAGGAGAAGATGGTTATTTCCGCACAACTGTTGAGTTAAAAGATGGCACTTATGAATATAAATTCCGCGTTCAATCAAAATCGTGGTTTTTTGAACCAGACCAATGGGTAGATGTTACCGACCCTTATGCCACAGATATTAATGAATCAACTGGAAAAGATAACAGCGTTCTTCGGATAAAAGATGGCGAAAGAGTTGTTGATACTTATGTTTGGCAGCATGACGATAAACCCTTACCTGCTGACCATGAATTAGTAATTTATGAAATGCACATTGCGGATTTTTCTGGGGGTGAAGATGACCCAAATCCGCGAGGAAAGTACAAACACGCGATTGAGAAGTTAGATTATATTTTAGAGTTGGGAATTAACGCGATTGAGTTAATGCCAATCAAAGAATATCCAGGTGATTTTAGCTGGGGTTACAATCCGCGTTATTTCTTTGCAACTGAATCGAGTTATGGGCCGACATCAGAATTAAAGCAGTTGATTGACGAGTGTCATGCTAGAGGCATTCGGGTCATCATGGACGGTATTTACAATCACTCAGAAGCATCCAGTCCGCTAACACAAATAGACCACGATTTATGGTATCATCACTCACCCCGTGACCCTGGTAATAACTGGGGACCGGAATTTAATTACGAACTCTACGATGAGAAATTAGAGACTTATCCAGCGCGAAAATTTATTGGTGATACAATCCGTTTTTGGATTCAAGAATATCATATAGATGGGATTCGCTACGATGCCGCACGACAAATTGCCAATTACGACTTCATGCATTGGATTGTGCAAGAAGCAAAACAAAGTGCTGGTGCGAAGCCTTTTTATAACATTGCCGAACATATTCCAGAAACTCCCAGCATCACTAATGTGGATGGTCCAATGGATGGTTGCTGGCACGATAGTTTCTATCATTGCATCGTCGAACATATTTGCGGTGACACCTTTGATTTAGAACGTCTAAAAGATGTTATTGATTGTAAACGTCAAGGTTTCTTGGGTGCAACAAATGTTGTCAATTACTTGACAAATCACGACCACAATCATTTAATGGTCGAATTAGGCGATCGCCAAATTTTTGATGAAGAAGCATTCAAACGCGCTAAACTAGGCGCAGCAATGTTAATGACAGCAGTTGGTGTGCCGATGCTTTGGATGGGTGAAGAATTTGGCGAGTACAAAGCCAAAACACCTGATTCAGCTAAAATAGATTGGAAGCTGTTGGGGAATGACCTAAATCGCAGTTTGTTTGAATACTACAAAGGGTTAATAAATCTGCGTAAAAACAACCATGCCCTCTACACGGAAAATATCGACTTCATCCACGAAAATTCGGAGACAAAAGTATTGGCATACAGCCGATGGAATGAAGAAGGTTCTCGTGTGGTTGTCGTAGCCAATTTCTCAGAAAACTTCCTAGCTGGCTATCACGTTCCTAACTTCCCCAGCGGTGGTACATGGCACGAGTGGACAGGCAATTATGATGTCGAAGCCGGGGATGATGGTATCATGGCCGACCTAGGACCATACGAAGCCAAAGTATTCGTCTGGCAGTAATCTTACAAATGAAGGAAGAAGGAAGAGGGAAGAAGGAATAATTTAGGATCGTTCTGAGTTTAGAGCTTCAGTCAAAAAAAGATGTTTTTTGATTTGAGTGCAACGTTAGGGAAGCGGCACCTCCTTAACGTTGTTTTCCCGTAGGGTAGTGCTAAAAAACAGCGTCCTTGTTTTAATCCCACCCCTTTTAAGGTTTGGTACTTCTTACTTCGTGAACATATTAGTCTTCTTGCAAAAGTAAAAAAATACGAATAATTAACCGTAGATGTACGCGGATATACGCAGATAGAATCTGGGATTTTCTCGGTTAAAAAAAGCTAAAAATATGTATGTGTTATTGTTGTTACCTTTGAATTACAATATGTAAATGAATTTCTCTGCTCTATCTCCAATATGCATCAACTATTTAACACAAACATTGAGAATGCACAAGTTTTACTAACCCCAAGTGAAGTTAAATCAAAACTACCTTTAACAGAATTAGCTGAACAAATTGTTTTGAAATCCCGGCAAGAATTAGAAGATATCCTAGATTTTCAAGACAGCAGAAAGTTTATAGTTGTTGGTCCATGTTCGATTCATGACACAAAAGCAGCCCTAGAGTATTCAGCGAGATTAAAAAATCTTGCCGAAAAAGTCAACGATAAACTATTTTTGTTGATGAGGGTATATTTTGAGAAACCTAGAACAACAGTCGGATGGAAAGGATTAATTAATGACCCTGATATGGATGATTCTTTCCATATTGAAAAGGGGATGTTAATTGCCCGTGAATTATTGATAAAAATTGCCGAATTGGGATTACCTGCCGCTACAGAAGCTCTTGACCCAATCATCCCTCAATATATTAGCGAACTGATTACTTGGTCGGCAATTGGAGCGAGAACAACAGAATCACAAACTCACCGGGAAATGGCAAGTGGATTATCAATGCCTGTGGGTTTTAAAAATGGTACCGATGGTAGTATTCAAGTAGCTTTGAATGCTCTAGAATCAGCAAAAAATCCTCATAATTTCCTAGGGATTAATCATGAGGGTCAAGTCAGCATATTTAAAACTAAAGGTAATACACACGGTCATGTAATTTTACGAGGTGGAAACGATGGACCAAACTTTGATGCAGCGAATGTAGAAATAGTCGAAACAAAGTTAAAAGAGGCAGATTTATCACCGAGAATAGTTATTGACTGCAGTCATGGCAATTCTAATAAGGACTATAAATTGCAATCTGCTGTTTTTGAAAATGCAGTTTCGCAAATTATGGATGGGAATACATCTATCGTGGGGATGATGTTAGAGTCCAATTTGTCTGAAGGTGGTCAAAAAATTCCTAATAACAAAGAGGAATTAAAATATGGTGTTTCTGTAACTGATAAATGTATTAGTTGGGAAGAAACGGAAAAAATTATTTTGGCTGCTTATGAAAGGTTAGGGACTTTGAAAAAATAAACTGCCCTCATCCCCCAGCCCCTTCTCCCACTGGGAGAAGGGGAGCTAGTTTGTTTCAAACTCTTTCTTCGTACCCAACTGTTAATATTCGCCGTTTTTTATCCTCGGTGTTCTTGTTAATACCCCGACCTAAGAAGGGTTGCCTGTTTTGAGTTGGAGCGGCAGCTTCCTTCTTCCTTCATTCAATGTCACCAAATTTTGTTCATGCTCACTACGAAACCCGGCATGACCTCGCTACAGTCAATTGACATTGGTGACTCTAATACCTCTATTTCTTGTCCTGGTCGATAGATTTCAACCTTTTTGTCCTGGGGATTAATGAGTAGTCCTAGACGCACCCCTAGTCGTTGATATTCAACCATCTTGTTCTTGATTGCATACAGTCTGTCAGTAGCGGAGCGTAGCTCGATGACGAAATCGGGGACTATTGGGATAAATTTGGTGATGTCTATGGACTCTAATCGGGACTTCTCTATCCAAGAGACATCGGGTGATGGTTGTCCACCTCCGATCGCAGTAAAGTCATAGCCTGTTGAGGAGTCGAATGCTTCACCTAGTTCGGTTCTTTCATTCCAGACAAAAAGCTGACCTGACAACCTAAAGTTTTTTTTCCCACTTTCACCACCAGATGGAGCCATCACAATCAATTCTCTATTTGGGGTTAACTCCAGTCTTAAATCGGGGTTATTGACACATAAGCGATCGAACTGAAGAGGAGTAACAATCAGAGTTGTACCGCTAACATCAAGTAGCAATGGTTGAGTAGCACCAGAGGCAGTAGGAGCGGTAGCAATTGTCATAAAACCTCCAAACCTTTGTGGGAACTGGTTATGTCACTTTTATTTTATCACTACCACCACAGTCCAAGGGAAGAGGGATGCAGTGGTGGTGCCCTCATCCCCCAGCCCCTTCTCCCCTTGGGAGGAAGGGGGGCTAGAATATTCAAAGTCCCTCTCCCCTTGGGAGAGGGATTTAGGGTGAGGGCAAAATTACAAGATTGTCCCAATTTCTTTAAGATACACTCTTGTGAATGGTTCACCTTCCCACAGTGCGTAGTCTTCAATCAAACCCTTACGCTGGATTGTGATGTTGTTTCCTCTCTTAATTACTACTGTGGAATCATCTAAAATATCCCGTGTTAACACCATCTCTGTTTCGGTGGGGTTATCGAGAACCACAATATTGCTACCTTGGTAAAACATCCCCTGACTTTCCAAGATATCTTCTGTGTATTCAGCTATCAGTAAATCTAGTTTGGGATGACGCAACAAATTTTGGACGTTATTGTTGTAATCTTCATTTAAGTTTTTTTCCGAGCGATTTACAAAAACTCGATCTCGGCAAATAGCCCCAATTGTCCAATCTGGATGTTGCAATAAGATATGGTCTATCGTCTCTTGAAGTTCGTGAAGTGGGATTTTATTAAAAGTCATAATCGGTATCCTGGCATCTTTACTGGAATTAAAAAAGGTTTCCAGGATATAGTCAGGTACATCTACGCTTTCACCGATCGCTGGATTAAGATGCATTAAAATCCCAGGTGCAGCATTGATTTCTATGATGGCTAACTCTCCAGACTTCCAAGATTTGTCCAGACTTGGGGCGATCGCATCAATCCCAAGACAAGTTAAACTAAAGTATTGCGCGATGTCTTGCGCCAAAATGATATTGTCTGGGTGTACGGTGCGGGTGGCGTCAATGCTTACACCCCCAGCTGAGAGATTGGCAACTTTCCGAAGATATATTGTCCGATCTTTCTCAATTATGCTGTCTAATGACAAGCGCTGCTCTTCTAGATACAGTTCCATCGCTTCATCAGACTGAATTTTGCTCATCGGTGAGGTGGGTGTATCCAAACGAGCAGGTTTGCGGTTTTCCTTTCTAATTAACTCACCAATAGTTGAATCACCGTCACCTACAACCGATGCTGGACGACGTTCGGTAGCTGCAACAAATCTACCGTTAACGCAAAGTAAGCGAAAATCTGCTCCCCGGATGCTTTTCTCGACAATTATTCGGGTTGGTTCGGTTTCTGGTATTGCTTTGAATGCGCGACTATAAGCGGATCTCAATTCTTCAGAATCTCGGACATCAGCAGTTACACCGATTCCTTTGTGACCAACTACAGGTTTAACTGCTACTGGGTAACCCATTCCTTTGGCTACAGATAAAGCTTCCCTTTCTGTAACAATGATATCACCATTAGGTACGGGGAAGCCTAAGCTTTTTAAGAATGCCTTACAGTCATCCTTGCGGGTAGTGAAGTCTGAATCTATGTGACTATCGCAGTTAAATGTTGTTGCCACACCGCGAACTTGTTTTTTTCCATAGCCGTATTGCATCAGTCCTTCTTCCCATAGATAAAAGGTGGGAATATTCTTTTTGTCTGCTGTTCGCAATAAGGTGTACACTGTCGGACCACCGTAGACAGATTTTCGGAATCTATTTTGTAGCGATCGCATTTGTCCATCTAAATCTATGTCGTAATCAATGCCGGATGACTGAGTAATGGCTTCAAACCAGTCCCAAACCAGGTAGACTACATCTCTACTTGTCCGTGCATCAAGCGATCGCACAGCTATTCTCCAGCGTTCGGGGTAGGACTTCACATCCCAACTGTTGAGGTGCAAACCCATATCCAGCTTACCCACTTCCCTGACAGTACTGGCAAATAAATGAGCGTGGGATTCTAAAGTTTCTTCTTTGATATGAGGATAGCGATCGCCAATAATCGAGACATAATCCTCAATCTGTAACGGTTTATTGAGAGTAAAAGCAAAATCGAATACCAGTGCCCCTGTCTCTAAATAGGGATTTGGGCCGATGAAATGCTTGAAATTGAAAATATCGAATGTATCAGTTTTTCTAGCATTGATGCGGACTGCATCGGTGCTTCTTTGTTGAACCATTGACTATAACCTTTTAGTAAACGCCCTGGAATTTGGATGCAGGAGCTTAGAATGATTTTTAATTTAAGTTAGTGTCTGGGTAGCTTCAGCATCTAACGCAAGCTAGCGTAACCCTATTTATAGTGATTGTCAGCTATCTAAAGGCATAAATAATGTGAATATCTTAAGTTTCAATCTTTACTCATAGCTAAGAGTATAACTTTTGAAAGGTGTAATTTATTATTGAATAATATATAAATAATAAATAAGGATTTAGGAGACAGCAAGTTATGAATAGCACACAAGCTGCTCTTAGAAAGGAAGTTACAGAACTTGCCGAGCAAGCTTTTCACCGCAAGCTGATTTCTGGTTATGGAGATGGGCCAGATAGTGAGGAGTTTCAAATTGCATTTCAGGGGAAACCCAGACATCTTCTTCTAGAAGAAGCACGTTCTTTTTTAGTTGACTTGCTTTCTGGCAGTTTGATTAATAATATATTCTCTGATTAGTTAACACTATGATAGTACCCAACTTTAAAATCAAGATTTAATGCCAGTGGATTGCCAAAAACTCTCTTTATAGTCCAAGATAAGAGAGTTTTTTTTATTTGGCAAAATATATCAATAGAATGAGGAAGCATTAGGAAATTTTATATAAAATCAAAAATATCACTTATCAGCTTTTTCATAAGATCCCCGACTTCTTTAAGAAGTCGAGCATCTGAGCCTCATAACACGAAGAAAGGCACAAATACAATTAATCAATCGAATTCGCGTTTTTGTCAGGAATCTATGTATGCGCTGCCCCCAATTCTGAGGAAGAAAATTCAAATTTGAACAAAATACCCCCAATTCTGGGGGTCACGGGAGCAGGGAATCTGAGACTCACAACAACCAATTCACAAACCCCCTAGAATATTCTTCCAGAGGGCTTAGTGACTTGCTTTAGTCAGACGAGACTTACGCAGGTTTCATATAATTCGTAGGGCATATGCGAAGAACAGTAAAAATTGTTACTTGCTCATCACTGATTTCGGATTACGAGTAACATATTACAGCATATTTTTCATATATCTGTATCGTAATCTACCAAATGGTAGTTTCTCAGGATAAGATTGTCAGGTTTTATTGATATATCTAGACTCACATCAGGAGACACTATGGCGAGTGAAATCAAAGGGCAGTTAGTGATTATAGGCGGAGCGGAAGACAAAGAGGGAGACTGCCAGATTTTACGGGAGTTTGTGCGGCGGGCTGGGGGAACCAAGGCTCATGTTGTAATTATTACAGCTGCAACAGAATTGCCAAGGGAGGTCGGAGAAAATTATATTAGAGTCTTTGAGCGCTTGGGGGCAGAGGAGGCTCGGATAATTGACACCGAAACCCGCAAAGATGCCTCATCATCAACTGCATTGGAAGCGATCGCCAGCGCAACTGGGATATTTTTTACCGGAGGTGACCAAGCACGCATCACCAGTATCCTCAAGGACACCGAAATCGATGTAGCTATCCACAAACGTTACTCGGAAGGGGCAGTTATTGGAGGTACTAGTGCTGGGGCTGCGGTAATGCCAGATGTGATGATTGTAGAAGGCGATTCCGAGACAAATGCTCGGGTAGAAACAGTTAAAATGGGTCCCGGTATGGGCTTTCTACCAGGTGTAGTAATTGACCAACATTTCTCACAGCGCGGACGCTTGGGAAGGTTAATTTCAGCTTTGTTAATTCAGCCTGCAGTATTGGGATTCGGCATTGATGAGAACACCGCGATGGTTGTGACCAATGGTCAATTTGAAGTCATCGGTCAAGGCTGCGTCACCGTAGTTGATGAATCAGAAGCGACACATAGCAACATCGACGACATTTTGCGAGATGAGCCTTTAGCGATTTGCGGTGCAAAGCTGCATATTCTGCCACGCGGTTACAAATTTGACCTGAAAAGCCGCAAGCCGATTCTAGAAAATCGGTCTGTGTCGGATGCATCAGTAGCAGTAGCATAAGTGGGTGTATAGTATAATCTCTGCCTAATTACTTATAAATGCCCAAGAACTCGACCCCACCCTTCCCTCCCCTTGTAAAGGGGAGGGTTAAAAGAAAATTCTTGCTCCCTCCCCTTTACAAGGGGAGGGTTGGGGAGGGGTAATCTTGCTCATCCATTACCAGCAAGCCCCGCAACAATTGATACCAACTCATCGACATTAATTGGTTTAGCGATACACCTTTGAAAACCTGCCGTCAGACACTTGGTTTGCTCTTCAACGCTGGCGTATCCTGTCAATGCCGCAGCGGGGATTTGTCCCCCGAATTCCGCAGAGAGTGCCCTCACCTGACGAATTAGGGCATAACCATCTTCACCTGGCATCCCAATGTCAGATAAAAGAACATCGTACTGTCTGGGGTTCTCAGTTAAAGACGCGATCGCTAATGATGCAGAGCTAACTCCTGTCGATAAAGCTCCGTGGGATTCAATAATCGTCGTCAGTAGCCCAAGTAAAGCTGGGTCGTCATCAACTACAAGCACCCGCAAGCCTTCGAGGGTTGGGATGCTATCCAATGGCACTCCTGGTTCCTTTGTGGATACGGTCGTCTCTATGGGTAAAGTTTGCTTATTCAACCTGACAGTCATCGTTGTACCTTGCCCCTCCCCTCGACTTGCTGCTTGAACTGTGCCACCGTGGAGTTCTACTAAATAACGGACTATTGAAAGTCCGAGTCCGAGTCCATCATGCATTCTAGTGCTGCTGCTATCAGCCTGACGGAAACGCTCGAAGACATAGGGGAGAAATTCGGGGCTGATACCCTTACCTGTATCGCTAACTTCAATCTGGGCTTCTTGGTCAATCTGCTCCAGTTTGACTGTAACTTCTCCTCCGACGGGAGTAAACTTGATAGCATTAGAAAGCAGATTCCAGATTACCTGTTGTAGGCGATCCGAATCCCCTGAGACTCTTAAATCCTGCTCCACCACGTGTTCTATGTGAATATTTTTGACCTCAGATGACAAACGGACAACATCAATAGCTGCGTTAATCAGAGGTGCTAGCTGGATCGAAGCGACCTGAAGTTGGAGCTTGCCTGTGGTAATGCGCGAGATGTCTAAGATATCTTCAATCAGCTTAACTTGCAACTTGGCACTTTTCTCGACCATCTCAAGCGCCCGAGCAGTTGCGGCTGTGTCAAACTTGCGCTTTTGCAGCAGTTGAGTCCACCCGAGGATCGAGTTCAGGGGGTTCCGCAGTTCGTGAGAGACGATTGATAAAAACTCATCCTTTGCGCGGTTGGAAGCTTCCGACTCTATGCGGAGCAACTGCTCGGAAGTCAGTTGCTGGTCGCGTTGTTTTTCAAATAGTTTTCGCTCAGTAATGTCCTCAATGGCGAGGAGAATCGTGGTACTGTCTGAGCGTAAGATTTGACAGGCACTAAACAGCATTGTCTTGCATCCAATCAGCCCGAAATCATGCTCAACCTCAAAATTACGGATCTGCTTGTTTTGAGGCAGAACTTCTTCTAGGAGCGATCGCAACTGGGGAATATCCCACTGACCATTCCCTAACTCAAAGATACTTCGAGATTCCGTTTCCACTGGCAAGACTTGGAAAGTCTCGTAAAAAGACTGATTTGCCGTCAGGACTCTTAAATCTGTATCGATTACTATCAAAGGTTCTCCGACAGTATCCACGATTGCTTCGGCATAATCACGGGCTTCTTCGAGTTTTTGGGCATTAATTTTAAGTGTGTGAATATCAAACAAGGCGACTACTGCACCATCAATCTGATTTTCGGTGGTTTGGTAGGGGCGAATCACCATATCATACCAATGACCTTGGTTGTCTTGAACCTCTTGTTCTTTCACAGTCAAAGTTTCAATTACTTCTAAAATCAATTGCTCCAAGTTGCCGATCCTAATATTAGTTCTAATCTGACTGAGCGATCGCCCCACATCAGTTGCAATTAAGTTGAAGATTTTCTCTGCCATCGGGGTGAAACGTCGGATGGACAAATTTCTTTCCAGCATGACGATGGGGATATTGGTACAAAAGAGGAAATTACGGATATCGTTGTTGATTTGGTTTGATTCAATAATCCGACTGCGTAATTCATCATTAGTCGTGTGGAGTTCTTCATTAGTCGCTTGAATTTCTTCTTTTGCAGTTTCTAGTTCCTCGTTTGTACTTTGCAACTCCTCATTGCTTGAGAGAATTTCCTCATTCGCAGTTACGATATCTTGGTTAGTCCCTTCTTGCTCCTGAATAATCGATTGCAGATAGTCTTTAGTCGCAGCAAGCTCCTGTTGAGTAGCAGCAAGCTCCTGTTTTAACTGGATTATCTGCTGTCCTGCGGCTGTTTGCTTCCCCTTGGTAGCGATTACCTTCGGGTTGTTAGTTACAATTGCTGACGCGGTAATATGCTCAAATAAAACTAAAAAATAACGTTCTTCAAAACCAGCAATCTTGAAAGGAATAACTTCAAAACTAACTTCCCTCAATTGCTCTTTATCTGCGAACTGGATGCCTTCCTTTCTCACCGACAGATTTAGTTTTTTCGCTTGATTGAGTGCTGTCCGTAGCTCTAACCGCAAACCAACTTGAGCCATTTTTAACAAGTTAAAGCTTGGCTTTCCGGGTGGAGGGCCAAGGTATGAGCTGGTTTCACCCCGAAATTGCAAGATATCTAAATCGTTATTGACAATCACCCCGACTGGTGCATATTTATCCCAGATGATCCGTTCAGCCTCTTTCTGGATGTCAATACCGTTTCCAGCATCTTTATTCATTTGCTTGCCACTCGCTTTTTGTGCAAGAGAATTGCTGGTAACAAAGTCAAGGTTCAACCGAATGGATGCCAATTTTCGAGAATAAATCTTGTGTTTTTTGTCCACCAAGGCAAACAGATTTGAGAACTCACCCGTAGTCTCGGAGATTCCTAAAAAAAGAAAGCCTGTTGGTTTAAGGCTGTAATGGAACAGCGGTATCACCTTCTTCTGCAAAGCGGGTTGCAAATAAATTAAAACGTTCCGACAACTAATCAGATCGAGGTTGGAAAAAGGTGGATCGGCAACCAAGTTCTGTTTGGCAAAAACACACATCTCGCGGATAGTTTTGCTGACTTGGTATCCCTCCTCGACCTTGAAAAAGAAGCGTTGTAGGCGTTCTGGTGAGACATTACCAAGCAAATTTTTTACATATCTACCGGAACGGGCTTTCTCAATAGCGGAATCACTAATATCCGTACCAAATATCTGGATGGTTGGCTTAGTTGCCCAATCGGACAAAAACTCCAGCAAGCAGATGGCAATGGAATAAACTTCCTCACCCGTTGAACAAGCCGGCACCCAGATTCGGATAGGATTGAGATGTGATTTATCCTGGGTAATAATGGGAAATACCTGATTTTTTAAGGCTTGAAATGCTTCAGGGTCTCGAAAAAAACTAGTGACGTGAATTAAAAAATCCTGGGACAAAGCCTCCACTTCAATGGGATTGTCTTGGAGATATTTCACATAATCCTCTAGCTTTTCCAGCTTGTGCAAAACTAATCGTCGCTGAATTCGCCGCTTCAGGGTGGGAAGTTTATAATTGGTAAAATCAATTCCCACACCCTGCAACAAAGTAAAAATTTGGTGTAAATCATCCTTACTTTCGGGCAAAGTCTTAACACTACTGACAAAAGGATGATGGCTAATCCTTCCTAATTCTTCGGCAATCTCTTGCGGTGACAGAATAAAATCCACGCAACCGCTGGTAGCAGCGTTGTGGGGCATACTGTGGAATTTAGCTGATTCTTCAGATTGAGCAAAGGTAATGCCACCCGAGGCTTTAATTGCCTCCAGTCCCAATGCACCGTCTCCATCCCCTCCCGACAGAACCACACCAATTGCTCTTTGCCCCCGTTTTGCTAGGGAATAAAATAAAGAATCCACAGGCATATGTTTCCCATCAGTATTCTCGCGGGGCGTAAGTTTCAGCACTCCTTGAGAAATGGTCATCTTCCTGTTAGGTGGAATAATGTAGATGTGGTTGGGTTGTACTGACATCCCATCCCTCACCTCTATCACTGGTATTTCAGTTGCCCTAGCGAGAATTTCAGTTAACAAACTCTTGTGGTCGGGGCTCAAATGCTGAACTAGCACAAATCCCATACCAGTATCGTTGGGTAGATGCATCAGTAACTCAGTGAATGCTTCCAACCCACCTGCTGAGGCACCAATTCCAACAATGGGGAACAATTCCTGTTGCTCTGGACGTTCCTCAGGGATCTCTTCTCGATTGGAGGAATCAGTAGAATTCATATTTTTTCCCTGATGTATTATGTAAAGGATTTCATATTGAGCGATTCAAGAGCCACTATCGCTTGGTGTAAATAGACCTACGTCTTTCGAGGCCTATAAGCAATAGAATTTTTGTTAGTTTTAATGGTAGGTTCACTTGCCCCAAGCTGTACTAGTGTATTCCGACCAGTTGACATAAAAATTATCGAAAATATTTCGTAGGGCCGACGTTGAGACGTCGGCCCTACGGTACAATTACTATTCAGAAATATTCTAATAGGACTGCCTTGAAAATAAGAGATGGGGAATAATAACTTTTTTGGCTTATCTCAAAAAGCTTATAAAAACGTTGCGGGTGAGGGGTCAGACTTACCATTAGGCAGCCCTATCCTAGAAGGAATTAAAAGTACAATGTTTCGAGCGTAAATTATTGTTTACCTTATAATTATAACCTACGAAGGAAGATTTCAAGAAAAGTTTTATTAGAAGATGATACAACTTCCTTGACTGCAATCAATAGTTTCCAGGTCTTCAAATGACAAGTATAATTGAATTCGATTTTTTTGCTCCTCGCAACAACGGAGTAGCTTTAATTGGGTCTTTTTCTGAGTGGAAGGAGATACCAATGCAAAAAGGTAAAGATGGTTATTTTCGCACTCAAATAGAGCTAAAAGACGGCACTTATCAATATAAATTCCGTGTCCAAACAAAAAGCCCAAATTTTGAACCAGACCAATGGTTAGACATTATAGATCCCTATGCCACAGATGTTGATGAAGAACAAACATATGCTGTAGTACATATTAAAGACGGCGAACGCATTGTTGATACTTATGTTTGGCAGCACGACGACACCCCATTACCAGAAAATCATCAATTAGTCATATATGAAATGCACGTCGCCGATTTTACAGGTGGTGAAGTTGATTCTCACAAACGTGGCAAATTCTTAGATGCAATCGAAAAATTAGACTATCTCAAGGAATTAGGAATTAATGCCATTGAATTAATGCCAGTCAATGAATACCCTGGTGATTATAGCTGGGGTTATAAAGTCCGGCACTTCTTCGCTGTAGAATCTAGTTACGGTTCCACTGCCGATTTAAAACAGTTGATTGACGAGTGTCATGGTAGAGGGATTCGCGTTTTCATGGATGGAATTTACAACCATACCGATGAAGAATGTCCGTTAATGTTGGTAGACCGGAACTACTGGTACTACGAATATATGCACTACCCAGAAGACCCCGGAAATTATTGGGGACCAGAGTTTAACTACGATAATTATGATGAAAAATTAGATGTAAAACCAGCATGGAAATATGTTGGGGATGTGGTAAAGTACTGGGTTGAGGAATATCACATTGATGGAATTCGTTTTGATGCAGTGCGTCAATTAGCTAATGTAGAATTTTTGGATTGGTTGGCCAAGCAATCGAAGAAGAATACTGCAAATAAACCGTTTTATAATATTGCCGAATACATTCCCGATACCAATGAAATTACATCTCCAGAGGGACCTTTGGATGCTTGTTGGCATGAAAGTTTTCGCTACTTCATGATACCTTCTATTTGCGGTGAATCATTTGAATTAGAAAAGTTGAAAGAGGTTTTAGACCCCAAACGGCAAGGTTATGCAACTGCGATCAATGTCATAAATTATCTAGCGACTCATGACAGGGAGCATTTATTTCGAGAATTAGGCGATCTGCGCTTCGCAGCAGCGCTTCGCTATCGCTCGATATTTGACGAAGCAGCCTTTACCCGTGCGAAATTAGGGGCTGTATTATTAATTACAGCGATGGGTATACCGATGTTGTGGATGGGTGAGGAATTTGGCGAACACAAACGCAAAAGCCAAACTGTGACCCAGCCCAAGAAAATCGCATGGCCTTTGTTAGAAAGAGAGGAGAATCGGAATTTATTTGAATATTACAAAGCCTTAATCGCTTTACGCCAAGAAAATCCAGCCCTACAGAGCGACAATATCGAGTTTTTCGGTGAGAATGCTTTATCAAAAGTATTCGCATATCACCGCTGGAATAATGCCGGCAATAGAGTGGTTGTGGTTGTGAATTTCTCTGACGTGAATTTAACTGGATATCAGGTTGATAACTTTCCTGATTGCGGACAGTGGCGCGATTGGTTGGGAAGTGAGATGATTGGAGAAAATGGCTTAGTCACCGACATAGCGGCATATACAGCCAAAATATTTGTCTCGCAGAGCTGATTTCTGAATACAATAAGTCAAGCGCAACACCCTAGAAGGGTGTCGCTATACATAACAAAGCCCACCTGCGTGGGCTAGGACAAATAAATAGTTTCATAGCCCACGCAGGTGGGCTTTGTACAATTAGACCTACCCTTATAGGGTAGGTGCACTCTTGGAGGCAACCCGAAAATGGTACAAGCAGCATCCAAAACATTGACATTGGAGGAGTTTCTGCAACTACCGGAAACAAAACCTGCCAGTGAGTACATTGATGGTAAAATTTTCTATAAACCAATGCCGCAAGGGAAACACAGTACGCTTCAAGGTGAACTTGTACCCGCTGTCAATACCGTAGTCAAGCCTAAACGTATTGCTCGTGCGTTCCCTGAATTGCGTTGTACATTTGGCGCTGCTAAAAACCTTATCAAACTTATCCATTTATGGCTAAGTAGATAGGTAAACCGTCAGCGCTAGTTTTTAATTTAATATGAGGGGTACGCCGTACCTACAAAGTATTCCCAACCCTTTTAAAGAGTGGTATTTGCCGTAGCTTGCCCTGTAACAGACAGTTAGTCTGTGCCTGTTTGTGACCAGAACTAGTCTGGTGACCAAACTTATGCGTCTCGACTCTAATTGATCCTCTGGTCGTTCAGAGTGGGGATGGCACAAGTTTTAGCGCTTATCTTGTCAAATTATAACACATTGAAAAACTTTGGATGATTTTGGACAGTTTTAGTCAAGAAAACCACTACTTAGTAATAGCCGATCGCTCAACTATACCTGATATTGCTGTCTTTGTTTGGAATCGGATTCCCCGTGACGATAATGGGGAAGTAGCGAATATATTTGCGCTCGCTCCAGATTGGACAATTGAAATTTTGTCACCCGACCAAAGTCAGACAAAAGTAACGAAAAATATTCTTCACTGTCTTAAGCATGGGACTCAAATGAGTTGGTTAATCGATCCAAACGAGCAAACCGTATTTGTTTATCGTCCAAAGCAAGAAACTGAGGTGTTTGACGAACCAGACGCATTATTGCCTGGACCATTTTTTGCCAGTGAGCTAGAGCTTACAGTCAAAGATTTGTTTGCTTGGCTGTTGGAATGACACGCGATCGCACTTATTCAAACTCCCCTTCCCCTAGAATATGAGTGCTGTGATAATATTGTAGACTGCTGCACTAATTTAGAAATCGAAACCATCATGGCTCTCACGCAACAGCGCAAAATTGAATTAATTTCACTGTACCAAGTTCACGAAACCGATACAGGCTCCTCAGATGTCCAAGTTGCCATGCTGACAGACCGGATTAACCGTCTCAGCCAACATCTGCAAGCCAATAAGAAAGACCACTCTTCCAGAAGAGGGTTATTAAAGATGATTGGACAACGCAAACGCCTTTTGTCATATATTCAAAAGGATAACCGCGATAAGTACCTAGCTTTAATCGGTCGTCTTGGTATTCGTGGATAAGGACACTGATACGATGTCTGCTGAACCTGAGGAAACACGCTTACCCTTTGAACCAAAGAAAAAGCGTCAAAAACCAGCAAAAGCCCAAGCGAAATCAGTAGAACCCCCAAATAAACCTGAGAACAAACCTGCAGGAAGTCCAAAAAAGCCTGAAAACAAACCAGCAACTGCCAAAGAATCCCCAAAAAAGGAAGAGCAAAAGCCTACTTTTAGCAAGGAAGAAATGGCAATTCCCAAAATCGTTAGCCAGCGGATGGTTCGACGAGTTGCAGGATTCTGTGGAATACCAACATTTTTGGGTATTAGCAGCTTAGTTGCCAGCTATTTGCTAATGACATTTGCGGATATCAAACTGCCTCCCATCGCCGTATTATTGGTGAATTTGGGACTTTTTGGTTTGGGAGTGTTAGGGATAACTTATGGAGTTCTCTCTGCCTCCTGGGATGAAGATAGAGTCGGCAGTTTTTTGGGTTTGGGTGAGTTCACCACCAATTGGGGACGGATGGTAGAAACTTGGCGCTCAACAAAGAGTGGTTAGTGGTTATTTGTTAGTGGTTAGTGGTTAGTGGTTATTTGTTAGTGGATAGTGGATGGTGGTTGACAACCAACAACCAACAACCAACAACCAACAACCAACAACCAACAGCCAACAACTAACAACTAACAACCAACAACCAACAACCAACAATCAACAATCAACAACTAACAATTAATCAGGGAGTCTGCCATGATTGTCGTAATGAAGATTGGTTCCCCAGAAGCGGAAATTAACCGGATTAACGAGGAGTTGAGTAACTGGGGACTGACACCAGAAAAAATTATTGGTAAGCACAAGGTAGTAATTGGTTTAGTCGGTGAAACCGTTGATTTGCAACCAGAGCAAATTCAGGAAGTTAGCCCCTGGATTGAGCAAGTGTTGCGGGTAGAACAGCCTTACAAACGAGCAAGTCGGCAGTATCGCCAAGGGGAAGCAACCAATGTATTGATTTCCACTCCCAACGGACAAGTTGCGATCGGTGAAAATCAGCCCTTGGTAATAGTTGCTGGCCCGTGTTCCGTAGAAAACGAACAAATGATTGTCGAGACGGCATTGCGCGTTAAGGCAGCAGGGGCACATTTCTTGCGCGGTGGAGCATACAAACCCCGGACTTCACCTTATGCCTTCCAAGGACACGGCGAGAGTGCTTTGGAACTATTGGCGGCAGCAAGAAAAGTATCTGGTTTAGGTATTATTACGGAAGTAATGGATGCTGTTGACCTAGATAAAATCGTCGAAGTTGCCGATGTGGTTCAGGTGGGAGCAAGAAATATGCAAAATTTCTCCCTACTCAAAAAAGTGGGAGCGCAACCCAAACCAGTCCTTTTGAAGCGGGGAATGGCTGCAACCATTGAAGATTGGTTGATGGCGGCTGAGTATGTATTAGCGGCCGGAAATCCGAATGTGATTTTGTGCGAGCGAGGAATCCGTACCTTTGACCGTGAGTTCACCCGGAATACCTTGGATTTATCGGTAGTGCCAGTATTGCGGAAGTTGACACACCTACCAATTATGATTGACCCCAGTCACGGCACGGGTTGGTCAGAATTTGTCCCTTCAATGGCAATGGCCGCGATCGCCGCCGGCACCGATTCCTTGATGATTGAAGTCCATCCTAACCCGAAAAAAGCTTTATCAGACGGGCCACAATCCTTGACCCCAGAGCGTTTTGATAAGTTGATGCAAGAGTTATCAGTCATTGGGAAAGCTGTTGGGCGTTGGCCACAATCGGCAGTAGCTTTGGTGTGAGGGAGGAAGGAGTTAGGAGTTATGAGTTATGAGTTAGGAATTCGTAATGAGGAGGGGCATGGTAAAGAGCGTCCGTACGGGAGTTAGGAGTTCGGTAGTTGTAGAGATACAATATGAGGCATTTCTACAGGAGTGTTGTTGGGAAAATTCCTAACTCCTAACTCCCAACTCCCAACTCCCAACTCCCAACTCCCAACTCCCAACTCCTAACTCCTAACTCCTAACTCCTAACTCTTTCTATCTTCTTCTGCTACCGCTACCAAAACCAGTAGAGCGACGACTAGAAGATGAACGACCCCCACTACCAAAACCACTACCAGAATTGCGTCTATTTGGGTTGGAGTTACCACTCGGTCTTAAAGTACTGCCACCGTAGCCAGAACCAGTGGCACGGCTACCCGTGTTGGGACGCGGTGAAGTCCGGATATTTGAATTACCAGGATATGACCTTCTAATTGAACCCGTGCTGCGGAAAGCAGTCCGATTTCTCACGGCTGCAGGTGGTGCATTATAACGAGAACGGTAACTAGAAACTGCATCATCATAAGAGCGACCGTAACCACCGTAACCAGTCAACACTCCACCGGGCTGATAGGCCGGTGGAACGTAATATTGGGGCCTAAACAACAGACTGCCAATAGCCTGACCCGCTATTGCTCCCGCAAAAGGTGCCCAGAAACCATTTTGCTGGCGCACTACGACATTTTCTTGTTGTCCAGTCTGGGGATTGGTTCTAGCCTCAGTAACGTTGTGAACGTACTCAAATTTAAAATCTTCAGTGGCATATAAAGTTGGCTTTCCACCTTCCACCTTCACAAAAGTCTTCTTACCCTGCTTGATTTCATCATCCGTCAACCGTGCCATTTGCAAATTTTCGGTTCTAAAAGTTGGGGGTGTACTGTTGAGCAAAAACAGTGTATATTCCCCATCACCATCGTTGTAGCTAGCTTGTTGTACCGGATACTCCCCATCACTCAACTTGGTGGATGCGGGTGTATTTTGGCTGACATTTCTCCCCTGAGGAGGGGTATTCGCTTGGTCTGCTCCCCCACAGGCGACAGTCGTCAAGCACAAACTTAGAGCTAAAAAAATGCTTGTGAATTTACGCAAGACTTTCACGATCATTTGACTATTGTCCTTATTTAAGCTTAACAATTCTAAATTTAAATGGTTAGTACGGACTACCCTACAAGGTTATAAAGGAATTAACTCTGGGTAATGTTGTAGTAGCTGGTCGCTGGTAAGTTCATCGCCTAACTGTGCTGGAGAAAAATGCACCTGAATTGCCTGGAGATTATGTTTGTAGTGCAAATTAATTAAAGCTTTTAAAGCATCTTTTAACGCCGCAATATTTGAAAGGTCGGTTTCCAATTGTGGAACTTCTCCCTCATAAGCGACGGTAAGCATTACAACAACATTATGGGTTACAGGTATGGATAAAGGTTCATTAGAATCACGAGCAGAATTGAAATCTGGTTCGCTCAGGTAACGTTGCGCCGAGTCGGTAAATAATTCATTGACAAAATCTCCTGCCTCGCCTTCACTCCAAAATACATCACCTTCATTGGCAGCGGAGAGCCAACATTCATCATATTGCAGCAGACTTTCGCAGATTTCCACCAGTCCTTCTCCCAAAATGTCCAAATCGCCCTCAGCGTCTATTGCTTCCCGTCCGGCACGATTTAGTACTCCCAAAATTGGTGCGACCTCAGACCCACTTAAATGTAGCATTAAGCGGCAAACTACATAGCGAGTCTTACCCATCATCCTATTAAACATTTTATTTATCCTCCTAAAGTTGGTTATTTGTTCATAGTTAGTTGTTGGTTGCTACTAACCACTAACCATTTACCACTAACGACTAACGATTAACAACTAACTAATGACTGATATAATGAAACCCTTTGACGAAATCAACAATCATACTTGAGGAAGGCGCGATTAACTTTGCCGCTTCATTATAACTTTCATCATATGCCGCAGTATTTACTTGAGAACGGTTAATAAATCGTTTACCAAAATTTGGGTGATAATGCACAATTAAATTTTGAGAACTTGAATTAGTCAAAATTGTCTGCGTCGGGGCTTGAAAGAAATTCAATTTTGCAGCTAGTTGCAAAATTTTTTTCATTTCTTTAATCGCCGTGGCATTAGCGATCGCCTCATCTAAAAGCTTGTCCAATTCCTGGATGTACTGTCCAGAATTATCCTGATTTGCCATCATGGATAGTGAAGCAGCAATGTTCTTTTGGGTATCTGTGGCATCTTTAAAAGGGAGAATGGCAATGTAAGCTGTAGGTAATAAAGCTTCATCGCTCGAAAGGACGAAAGTGAAAACAGTCCGACGCCGCCCAATATCCATACTCGGAGGTTGTCTGAGTTCCCGATATTGTTGGGAAATTTGGTAATAAGCGCCAGCGAGGGCAAAATTAGCTTCCCCATCCAAAGGCGCATCGACGATAATCCGGATAGTTGGTGGAGTTGCATTAAAAAAGTCCCGTGAATCTTCGGCGGTAAAATTTTGGATAATTGAGCGATCGCCTGTAGGACTAAGGTCAACCCATTCGCAAATTATCCCTTCAGTTTTTAAACCAAAGCGGGTTGTCGCATAAAGTTTGGCTCCAGTTAAAGTGGCTCCCGTTAAATCTGCGCCTACCCAGTCAGCATTGATTAATTTCGTTTGAGTTAAATCGGCGTGAACAAAACTCGCATTCGTTAAATTGGCATTACTCAAATCAGCTCCAATTAACTTCGCTCCGCTCAATTTTGCCCCACTCAAATCGCAAAAGCGCAAGTTCGCCCCACTCAAATCAGCCCAACGCAAATTCGCCCCACTTAAATTCGTCCCACTCAAATTAGCACGGCGCAAATTCACTTGTCTGAGTTCTGTGTCTCGCAAATTCGCCCCACTCATGACAGTGCGACTTAAGTCAGTATCATTTAAATTAGCCTCTTCTAAGTGTGCCCCTGTCAGGAAAGCACCCCTCAAAGTCGCTTGACTCAAATTGGCACCCCGGAGATTTGCTTGTCTGAGTGCAGCTTCTCTGAGATCGGCGTTGCGGAGATTTGCCCCCTCCAAATCAGCGCGACTGAGATCCGCTCGAATTAACTCGGCACGAATTAGAGAAGCTCCTTTGAGTTGGGCGCTTTTAAGGTCTGCTCTAATTAGATTAGCGACGTTGAGACTAGCATTATTCAAAATAGCTTTACTCAAATGAGCGCCACTCAATCTGGCTACATTCAGCTTGGCATTAGTCAAATTGGCTTCATCCAGATTCGCCCCACTTAAATTTGCCACACTCAAATTGGCGTCGCTAAAATTCGCACCACTGAGTTTAGCGCCACTTAAGTTAGCTTCAGAGAGGTCAACACCACTAAAATCTGTGACTCCTTTTGCGTATTTTTCCAGCAATTCCTCTACAGTCATGAATGCAACCCTATCACTCAATTGTGGATTTTGGATTTCCGATTTTGTAATGTAACCAAAAATAAAATCTAAAATCTAAAAATGCTTTGTTTGGTAAAAATCAGATGAATATTGGTATTTTGGGACTTGGACTCATTGGCGGCTCATTGGGTCTGGATTTGCTAGAGCGCGGACATCGTGTCATCGGAGTTAGCCGCCAGGAAACTACTTGCTTTCAAGCGATCGCTCTAGGCAGTGTTTCGGAAGCGTCAACAGACATGAGTCGGCTTCAAGCAGCAGAAGTGGTATTTATTTGTACACCTCTTGGGCTTATTGTGCCCAAATTTGCAGAATTAATTTCTCATCTGGATGATGCTACCGTAATTACTGATGTGGGTTCCGTGAAAACACCGATAGTTGAAGCACTTTCTCCCCTCTGGGAAAATTTTATTGGCGGACATCCGATGGCAGGAAGCACAAATAGTGGTATAGAAGCTGCACAGCGTAATTTGTTTGCCGCTAGACCTTATGTACTGACACCGACGACGACTACACCAAAGAAAGCAATTAGCACAGTGTCCGAAATAGTACTTTCTCTTGGCGCTAATATTTATCATTGTCAGCCCGAGCAACACGATCGCGCAGTTAGCTGGATTTCCCATTTACCTGTGATGGTGAGTTCTTCATTGATTGCTACAGCGATGAGCGAAAGGGAGCAGGATGTATTGGAATTGGCGCAAAAACTTGCAAGTACAGGTTTTCGCGATACTAGTCGTGTTGGTGGTGGAAATCCAGAATTGGGGGTGATGATGGCAAAGTATAATCGACAAGCCTTGCTAAATTCCCTGCAACAATATCGTCAAAACCTCGACGAATTGATTGACTTAATAGAGCAGGAAAATTGGATAAAGTTAGAGGAGAAGCTACAGTCAACTCAATCAAGCCGCCGTCAATTTAATGTATGAAGGAAGAAGGAAGAAGGAAGAAGGAAGAAGGAAGAGGTTTATATATGTAGATTCAGCGTCAATTTAATGTATGAAGGAAGAAGGAAGAAGGAAGAGGTTTATATATGTAGATTCAGAGCCACCTCAAAACGGAAATATCCATATAAGGTCGGGGTATTAAACCTCCAACTCAAAGGATAAATGAACCGTCTCGCTTGTCCCTAATAAACAGGGTTCTAAAAACAAAGCAACCCGTATAATAGGCATCTCGTCTGTCCGCACCAATATTAACACAATCGGATATTTATTTATGTTGAAGTCCCTAGGACAAATGTCAGATTTAGCAGATATATTCATGAGCAATCAAACAATTACAACTACATCTAAACTTGGTTGGACATTACAAGAGCGAGATCCGGAATTTATTGAATCATTAATGCCTTTGTGGGAATGGCTGTATCGCTACTATTTTCGAGTCAAAACAGATGGTTGGCATCACATCCCAACAGAAGGAAAAGTATTAATAGTTGGTTCCCACAATGGAGGGATGGCTTCTCCAGATTTACACATGATGATGTACGATTGGTTCCGTCGATTTGGAACCGAACGTTTGATTTATGGTTTAATGCATCCCTATGTTTGGAAACTCAGTCCAGAAATAGCCAAACTAGCTGAGAAAACAGGGGCAATTGTCGCACATCCTAAAAATGCCGTTGCTGCTTTGGATATCGGTGCCAGCGTCCTAGTTTATCCAGGAGGACAATATGATATGTTTCGTCCTCACAGCGAGCGTTACAAAATTAATTTTGCCAATAATAAAGGCTTTATCAAAGTTGCGTTAAAAAAAGAAGTTCCCATCATTCCTGCCATCTCTGTAGGCGCTCATGATACCTTGATAGTCTTAGCTGACTGCTATCAACTGATAAAACAGTTACATGAGTGGGGATTGCCGTGGTTGTATGGGATGGACCCAGGAATATTTCCGATATATTTAGGTTTACCTTGGGGATTATCTATTGGGCCTTTACCGAACATTCCTCTACCCGTACAAATTCATACTCGTATCTGTGCCCCGATTGTTTTTGAACGGTATGGTCAAGAAGCTGCACGCGATCGCGATTATGTAAATGCTTGTTACGACTTAGTTCACACCAAAATGCAGCAAGAATTGGATTGTTTGGTACAGGAGTATGGCAATGAATGAAGGAAGAAGGAAGAAGGAAGAAGGAAGAAGGAAGAAGGAGGTTTTTAGATGGGATTGGGGCCCCTTTCGTGTATTACACGAGAACAATATTTTCTTTATATAACCCCCAATTTTTTCTTAACCGATGAGGACAAGCTCCAACAATTAGCGAGGAGTGAATTTATCACGATTCATGATACCCATTGGGGAATTGAAACATTCCATCGAGCAATTAAACAGGTTTGTGGAATCTGTCGATTTATGGTTCGAGATAGTCATGCAATTCCCCACTCATATTTTTTGCTCACTTCAAGCATTTGTTAGATTGGAGCTAATGCGCTCTGAAAAAACAATTACCAACTGGTATGAAGTGCAAAGGAACTTATTTACAGAAGCCGTGCGCGAGTATATTTTAAACAACCCCACTACTGCTGGCGTTTACTAAACCACATACTTGATGTTTTTTGTCAATGCGTAAGTCCTAGTTAATATGGTAATTGGGTAAGAAAAGCGTCAAAATAGGGTGGTAGCTATGGAATTACGTGATATGCCTCGAAAAGACGACCGATTACAACTACCTCCAATAGGAGAGTATTATGAAGATTTACTGAGTGCTGACGCGAATATCAACGCTCTTCAGCTATGGAATGCAAGCAAACAGCCTACTATGCGCTCTTCTTGCAAGAAAGAGAACCTTTAATAAAAAAACGTGTAGAGTATTTGGCTAGTAAAAGAGGTGTTAGTTTTGATGAATGTTGGAAGTTAGCCGTTACAGGTAAGCTTGAAAAAATAACACCTGATGAATGATTGGATATGCCTGATATTGAACAGGAGTAAATATGACTCAAACACAAACAGAACTAAAGTTATTTACCTTTGATGAATTTGCCGAATGGTATCCCAACGACGGTAAGAGATATGAACTGTACGACGGAGTAATAATTGAGATGCCACAACCAACAGGAGATCACACGGATATTATTAGTTTTTTACTTAAACTAATACTATTAGAAATTGAAAAGTTAAATTTATCTTATCGAGTTTCATCGTCAGCATTCGTGAAAACACCCAATGCTAAATCAGGTTATTTACCCGATATGTTGGTCATAAACCACGACAATCTCGTAAATGAACCATTGTGGAAAAAGCAGTCCACACTAATTTCCCCTGAATCTATACCCTTAATAATTGAGATAGTTAGTAGCAATTGGTCGGATGATTACTATAAAAAATTTGCTGATTATCAAAGTATGGGAATAGCTGAATATTGGATTGTGGATTTTGAAGCATACGGTGGACGTGTATTTATCGGGAATCCCAAAGTTCCTACTATATTCATCTGTGAACTTGTTGAGGGTGAATATCAGATGACTCCGTTTAGAGGAACTGAACGCATCATATCGCCTACATTTCCAGAGTTAAATTTAACAGCACAACAGATTTTTGACTCGGTTGCAGTTTAAAAGTATTTGTGTGGGATGAAATTCATACCCACATTTTATCTTTGGCTTAATTCCTCTTGTGTAGAGTCTCAATACTGCTCGGTTAAGGAAAAATGTGTTCGCGTTAGAATATTGAGAACAATATTTACTTTTTCTTTTCGAGACTATCGTATAAATCCACCCAATTTTGTCTAAGAGAATCAATAGTCGAAACCAGGGAGTCGAGTTGAACTCTTCTCTGGACTTGCATAACAATAGCGGTCGCTCAAATGTGGTGCAAGATACGGAACTAACCCTAACGCGCGTACAGCATCAACAACAATATCTAATTCTTCACGTACAAATGTCGCACTTGCTGGGCTTATCAAACCCACACCAGTACCTGGACGTAACTTACCCGGTTTGATAATTCCCGAAGCTTCACTAACTCCAGCTTGAGAAATTAAACTAGTAATAGTTGCAGCAGTGCAATTGGTCAGAAATTGGTGCCGATTCATTTTTTTAGATAAAGTGCTGTCTTCATGAACAGTTTATTTATACAGCACTTTTCTGAATATTTTACGTATACTAGTAGACCTGCTGCTGCTCTGTTAACGTATGTAGAGACGTGATTAATCCCTGCGGGAAAACCTCCGGTTTACACAATTTTTAAAATATACGTAGGGTGGGCACTGCCCACCATACGCGACTGTCAAACTATCAAAAAGCTATTTTTACTAACAGCTATAGTGGTGACAACTTCCCTAATTAGGATGAACAGGTTGAACAGGAGCAGACGCCTGATTAGAAGTTGGTCTTACGTTATTTTCATGTCTATATATGTATTGATTAGTTGGCGCCTGTTGTGAACCACCTCCGCTATTTAGAAGGTTTACAAACATTTCTAACAAGAATAAATTTGCTTCTGCTTGCTTTTGTCTAAGTTGCTCACAAAATTTCTAATTTATTCAAAAATACTTAAACCCCTTTCTAGTCGTCTTCAGACGACTTTCAGTATCTATAAGCCAGGGATTTCAATCCCAGACGTATTAGTAATTAAAATGGCCATATTGTCTTTATAGTTTGTTGTAGAACATCTTCGACAATTTCCTTCACAACATTATCAAACCAACCATTAACTTCTTTTTGAGAAACCTTTTGTGCGTCTTGATTTGCTGGAGCGTTATTATCAACCTTCAAGTTAGATTTATCTACCCCAGCTTGAGATGCCATTGCCATAAATGTGTTAATAGGAATCGCTGAATTTAAGCCTGTTTTTACCTCTTCAGTTCCTTGCCCAGATTCGGTTTTCACTGTTCCTACAGTGTCTCCTTGACCATGAATTCCCACAACACGTCCAGATACATCAAATACAGGACCTCCACTCATCCCCCGACGGGTTACTGCGTCGTAGCGCATTGTATACCCCTCAGCATTACCAGGGCGAATATTTATTACTTGCCCATTGGTAAAAGCATATTCTCTTTCTTTTGCATTACCAGCAGGTATAGGATAACCGGAAATGTAGATACCAGAACCAATACTGGCTTCATCTGAATTGGTTACGGGTGCAATAAAATATTCTTCGTTGCTTTCAAATTTGACTATTGCTAAATCCAAACTTCCTTTGTTTCCCGCCAAATTCTGCACCCCTGTAACCGCATGGTCTTTTCCTTTAGCAGTCCTAATTACATATTCAGAATTGGAATTTTTTACCACATGATTAGCTGTGAGTACAGTGTAAGTATTTCCCTGTTTGGCAATAATCACTCCCGAACCACTATCACCAGGACTAAGGGTATTGTTTATCTGTACTGTTGTGGGAATAGCAATTTTTGCTACTTCTTTGGCAGATTTTGCTAATACGGGTTGAGTAATTACAATACTGGCAACAATTGCAGTTCCAGCAATAAGTGGATTGAAATTATTCACGTTAACTCCTTAATTTCAAATACGTACTAATTGGGATTCCCCAACTTGAGGTCATCATCTGCTCTAACAAAAGTGGATGGGGTTCTGTACCATCCTCAAAGCTATATACCCCAAAATCAGGGTCACGATTTTTTACCCGTCCGTTAATTCCTACCAACTGCCCTTTTTGGTTCAAAATTGAACCACCACTCATCCCTATACTGATATGGTTGGTGTAGCCTAGGCGATATCCTTGGTATAAAGGTTTAGGCGCCAGCAAGGACACTAAACCTTGAGTAAAGCGAAATGCTTTTATACCTTGGTCAAAAGTTGTATTAACACGGTCTTCGGCATACATAGGAAAACCTGCTACATATACAGGTTCTCCCGATATTGGCAATTCTGAACTAATTGCTGCGACTTTGTAATGGATAAAACTCCGAAACTGTACAACAGCTAAATCAACATTTCCCAATTGCGTCAAGCGGTTAATAATACGATATCGGCGCCCATCGCTAGTCATAAGCTTCGGTTGCTCGTTAAACCCGACAACATGCCAATTCGTTAACACAGTGTAGGTTTCACCTCGACGAGCAATAATCACACCCGAACCAGAAGCATTATTAGTAAAAATGCGTACTGTTGTTTGACGTGCAATTTGCTCTATTTTCTCTGTATCAAGATTTGTTAATGGCGTAGGATTAAAATCTTGTTGTGCAGGACTTACAACCGGAGATAAAACAACCAGCACTCCAGCTAATCCAAGATCCAGTAACCGCCGAATCAATCGCATTTACAGTTCCCTTGAACCGCTTGCTGGTGTATTTTCTACTGGTTTGTTAACACTTGGTGCGGCGCCATCATCTTGCAATCGTTTGCTGACATCAATATAAGGAATAGAACCACTTTCATACATTGATGGTATTCCTGCTTGACCTTCACGCCAAGCTAAGAGATTATTTAGAGTTTGGACAGCATCTTGATTTGGTTTAAGAGTAAAAATCAACCCTTCACAGCGACCATTTACTTTACTTGCAGTACAAACCACACGCTGACGATTCATTATACCCACGGTGATAAGCTTTAATTGCTTCTGTTGACGGTAAGTTTCCAAACGACTACTCACTTCCCGACATCGAGTAAGTCCGTCATAACCACCTGTTTTGAAAAAGTTAGAAGTCCATTGAATCCAAGGTTCTAGACCCCCCTCTGAATTACGATAAACTGTCACAGGTTTACCCGTAGAAGTATCACAGTAAAAACCTTTGGCATTCTGTGCTTGACTTGATTGCGAAGGAATGATAATTGTACCCAAGCTGATAGCGCTTGTTAAGACTATCTGTGCAAGTTTTTTACTCATGGCTATAAATAAAATAAACTAAATGAACTTCATCTAACGTATATACGCCACACACTCTGCACATGCTGCAACTAAAAAAGAAATATTTTTGAATCAGGTTTACACTTGCCCTACTAGAATTGCGACTACACCCAGTACTGAGTGACTGAGAATAATTGGATATAAATTACGATACGTAACGTAATGCACGCCCCACAGTACACCAATAATAAACGTGCATAGCAGTGTGAGAACATCTTGATAGATAAGATGAACAAAGCTGTAGAGTAATGAAGAAAGTAAAATCATAAGCCAAGGCGCCAACTTAGCTCTAGAAAATACGGCGAATAAAAAGCCCCTGTATAAAAATTCTTGCACAGGAGAGGAGACACCAACAAAGAACAGGTAAAAAGGTAATTGATATGTGGAGTTGTCGATGCGTAGTCCTTGCGTTATGTAGTTGATGAGCATCAACAGTACAAATGCTAACGTTGGTAAAGCAATAAATTTAAGAGAAATTCCTAAACGCTGTTTGGTTAACCCCAGTTCTACAGCAGAGAAGTTATATAGTCGGGTAATTGCCAAGATAGCAATAGCAGTTAGGATGAGGAGATAAAATCGCCAGAAGAAAGGTATTATTTTTAAATAGAGTAGTAAAACGGGTAAAATGTATCCTAGGCTCATAATTAAGATAAGCTTTTGTCTTTCTTGGTTGATTGACAAAATTCCCATATTTTACTCATTCTTTATGCTAAGGTCAATAAAACGAATAAGTAGGAAAAATAATAAAGCAAAGAATATAGTACTGGAGAACCATGAAGTTAGGGGTTCGGTACTGCTCATTCCGAGCACTTGGTCAATTATAGAGGCGCCGAAAACGCCACTTAAAAATGTGATAATTAAAGTACCCAATAAGAAAGTTAATAATAGCGGCTGATATTTTTGACTGGCGCCTCTATATATACTGCTAATGGTTACTAAAAATAGTACAGAAATAATGGTGTAGGCAAGAATATTGATTCCAGCAAAAGTCCCTCTAAACCCAGGCGAAAATAAAATACTTTTAGTATGCTCTATGGTGTAGCGTTGAAAGGGCACCCATAGTAACATACCAAATTCACTGATGATTAGATATGTTAAGTACTTATTTTTGTTAAATATCGAATCTGGCACAAACAAAATCGTTAAAAGCAAAGTCAAAATCTGCACACCACAACTTACAATTGCAACAAAGGATATGGCATAACACCAGCGAGCAATTGAAAAATATTTAAAATTATGGCACCAAACATCATAGGCAGTAGCAATACGTAAAAGTCCTTGTAATCCCTTTATGTTATTAGATTTATAAATACGCTGTATAGCTAACTCTAAATCGGATTTTTTCAGCGCCAAATTTCCTTTAGCATCGAAAGCTTCACGAGTATTAAAAATTTCTGAAGGAATACTTAAAATCTCAGTCTCAGAGGTTTTCCACTTTATATAAAGTTGTGGAAGTTGCTTTGCGTTAATAGTTGTCGTCGCATTAGGTTGAAACTCCATCAACATCATGCGATTACCATATACTTCAAAAAGTAATGCCAACGATGTTAGAATAATAGTTAAGATTGTCAACAATACGAATGGATGTGTTTTAACGCGAATCATACAATGCGCTCTGTAAGAAGCATATATAGATATCCAGAGAAATAAGGAAGGATACACTACAAGGTGAGGGTAAAGTTGAGCATAAAACGCCAAAGTTTCCCAACTTTGAAATTCAGTAAGTATACTTATGGGTAGGCAAACTAGTACAGCGATGACAATTAATCCAAGTATTATCTCCCATTGTGAAGATAACCTCCTCTCAGAAAACAAACGATTCCATGTAAGTTCTTTAGCCAAAGGATTGGCGACAATTACAGGTAGCCAACTTTTTCCGGCTTCAAATTTTTGTTGTAACTGCTGTCTTGCTGCATTCATCGATGCGAACAAAGACTTATCTTTAACAAAAGCTGCGAGAAAATGCTTTAATAATTCTCTAGCGACAGTAGACTCTACCATCTCTCGCATTACAATACAGTAGGGTAGCGATAATTCAGTTAACTGGTTAGCAAGTCCCAAACCATCACAAGAATTAAAAATGGCTAGTTGCAACTTTTTTTGAATGGCGCCTGCAAGTAAATCTTTTAATTCTGTAATTTCAATAATTCCTAGGGCGCCATCGACTGAATTAATTTGAATACGTCCAATTCGCCCATTAGCATCGCTTTCACTATGTCCCGCAAAAAAGAAAATGTGCCAGCTTTCAGGGTCTTTTAATTTTTGCTCTAATTCTTGACGTGTAGGTTGTCTAAGGATATGTGGTTCTCCACCATATTGTTTTAAACTTTTAATAAAGTCTTCTTCTTGTGCAAAACCAAGCTTTTCGTCACCAAAAACTACAAGTATGCGCGCGGTCGCTCTTAGTTGTGGCGTTTGCTTTTGAGTTAGGCGCCGGAAATTTGTAGCACTAATGGCAACTTCTACACCTCTACTAGTATATGCTGCCAAAGTATCCCACTCTTGCCAAGGAAGTCCCCGTAATTGTCGGTCTTCTGTTTGTACAATAATCTGAACTTCATCTTTTTGTGTAATTTTCTCTCGAAATTTTTCTAAAACCAAATTTACACGAAAATCGGGGCGCCCATTCTCATCAATCCAACCATCTCTTCCTAACCATTTATTTAATTCTTCTTTTAGAGAATTTGCCAGTTCTGTAAGGTTGACTACCCCTGAATAATTGTTGTCACGATTTTTTGCAACTTTACGATTACCTTGAAGACCAATATAATACTGCCATTCTTTGAACTTATCTTCAAGAGCTTTCGGTAAAGGATAAAGAAATGAAACAATTTCTTCTATTTGCCCTTCTTCATCAAAAATAGCAAAAGTGACAGGCAAAAATTCCGAATGCTTTATTTTTACTCGCCCACCAATTTTAAAAGAAACTTTTAATGCCATTACAAATCCTTTTCAGGCAACAAAATACTCTCGAATAAAACTTTGTCCTATACGCAACTCTACCCAGAATTCTTCTCCTTTTGATAGTTCCAAAGGAATAGATATTAAATCAGCCTCTTCATTGACTGTTTCGGTATAAATTTCACTTTCATCGGGTACACTTACTTGCATCCCTCTAGGTAAACTACTACTTGCACCTTGTACAATAACTCTTACCAAAATCAATTCGTCATCTTGAGAAACAGAAAGTTGTATTTCAAAGGTTTGCCCTGCCAGTTCTAACGTTTTCTTACAAGTAACAGTTTTTAAATCGCGCATTGAGGGTTGCCAATCTGCCTCATAAATGCTATTTAACCAGTTTCTTAAATACGTAATTTTCTTGTCTGTAAATTCTTGTGTCAAGTTATTTGTCTCGACTATCTGAGTAAACGAAGATTCTTCCTGTGGCACCAAGTAGTCAATCATATCATCCATAGATAGCAAATCAGTGAGCAACACTTCTGAATCTGTGGTTTCGATGTGAGAAACAGGCAGAAAACCAAGCAGTGTTGCTGTATTTTGACTGTTGATTTCTACAAATAAATAACCTAGGTTCCCGCTCAAACTTTCCTGTGGTAAAACAATTGAAAATTGCTCAAGCTTAATTACACAACATTCTAAACACCCCAACCCAGATAATTCTATCTCGTTTGCTTCGCTCCACAGCCGATTCGCAGCATTCCATCTTTCTGGTTTGGCAAGATTAGTCTCGAAACCTAACATACGAAAATATTCATTGGCAACAAGCACGGCTAGGGTATTAAAATAAACTCTTTCTCGAACATCTTGTGTGAAGTACTGCAACGCATATGTTTCAGCTTGTCGGCGAAACGATACTGGAATTGGCAAGGGTATAGCCAGTTCGAGTAAAACATCTAGCTTATCGGTCATAGCTATCTTCTCCAAACAGCCTTTGATTTGTATCTAACCACTGCCGCATATAAAATTCACATTTTCTGCACCAATGGGATGTAACGGCGCCACGCGAGGAACCAACTTCGGCAGCGATTTGCTGCCATTCAAAACCACCAACAATTCTCAAATGAGCCAGCAATTGACAGTTTGCTGTGGGGTTATTTGCTATATGACAGCTTCTAAGAATATTATCAGGGTCATTTGTCACCCATTGCACAAATGATTCCCAAGTTTGTAGAAGTAAAGTCGCATCTACTGGAGAAATTACTTTATCTAAAGGGTCGATATCAAGCTCATCACTTTGCCACACTGGTTGTCTATAAGAGCGCTCGCGTTGAGTCGCGCGAATTTCATCTCTATACTGATTCTCAAGGCATTTATTAAACCAAGCCAAGAATGAACCTAGATTTGGATTATATTTCTCGCAAAGTGTTTTAGTTATTTTAACCATAGTTTTATGTAAAGCTTCTTCATAAAGAGTATGTTCATAACTATCTCCTGCTGGTGGTCTCCAAAGGCGCCCAGATTTTAGGATAACTCGGAGCAAACAATTGAGGGTTTTACGATGCTGTGGGCTAGATGGTAGATAGCTACAAAGTTCTTGAATGAGTGATTGTAAGTGGAGATTTAGCTCGTCCATAAACTCATAACATTGTTGTGGCAGTGTCGCTAAGTATACCACACAAGGAGAATCATTCTTAAGTATAAGCTAATCTCTACTACCATTAATACGAACGATACTAAGACCATGCTGCAAAAATAAATTAAATATTCAGTTTTCGGTGCCTGAGTTTGCTGTGATATTAGATGTTTGTTTTGATCTAAATTGTCTTGTGTGCGAGAGCAAATCAGAATGCCGCACCCTTGCTTACCCTTGTGACAAAATACCACACCCACCGAAACCGATGATATTTTTAGGGGGTATTACCCCTTATTCGCCAACGGTATCCTTTAAGAAGTCGGGGATTTTAATTTTCACTTAAGATTTGAGACTGTTATATCTGAAGGAAAAGGCCTATTCCACCCATAGGTTTTAATTAAAAGTAAGAAAACACAAACCCAAAACAAATTGTGAAAGTTTACCGTAAATCTCGACAACGCTTTTATGACAGCACAAAAATTTTAATTACAAAATAAACTCGCATAAAGTGCGGGATTATTTAGCCGACCAGAAAGAAGCGAGATAGGTAATTCTAATGTCTTTAATTCCTGAAATAAATATGTTATTTCTCAAGATAAGCAGTGTTATAGGTTTGGTCGGTTTGTGGTTTATGTTTGGGATGAATAATCAACCCAAATATCAAAATAGTCAGCCTCAGAAAAAAGCGAAGTCTCTAGAATTAATTCAACCAGAATATAGAAATAAGTTAGTAACTGTTAAGGGGGTGCGCTTAAGGCGTAGCAGCCGATAATAATGTAGATGCCGGGATTGGATTTACGAGTTTACCGGTAGTGATTGGTATAAGACTAATGCTGTATGAAGATGCACATAATCAAGACCCCCCTGTAGTCCCCCCTTGGCAAGGGGGGACGGCGTAGCCGGGGGGTAATATATGCAGCTTCACAAAGAAACGGCATAAGACTAATGCTGTGTATTTGTCAAGTGATGATTGTTACTTTTGTTCGTGAGGGTCAGATTCCCGATTCTTTGAAAAAGTCGGCAAGGGAGCAGCTAATAATCAAACTGGAATACGCCTATTCCATCCGCATGTGATAGTAAAGCAGTTGTTAGAGAAATAAAACCAAATGCAGAATATGTACAGCTACCAGATGACGCTAAAAGGTGAGGTATTGCATGTTGGGTTTAATCGTAATGTTCCTGCACAAGGCAATCGCATCGCTAAAGAGGCCCTCGAACTATTAAACCAAATGATTGATTCAGGGGAAATTGCGGGAGGAAAGCGTATTTTAATTGACGGGCCTCAATCTATTCCCGTTGCTTATGTTCTCTCTCACAAACTGGTGCATTTATACGAGGCAGTCGCAGTCCTCGACCCCAAACTAGGCAGTAAAATCAGTACAGCAGATGGTGCTATCAGACACAAAACCTATGTAGTCACCTCTGCACACGGTTCCGCAGAATATAAAGTGGGAGATTTGATTGAAACCAAAGAATCTCAAAAAGAGCGATCGCTTATTAAAGTAGTCTTGTGCGGACCACCACAGTCAGGAAAGTCCTGTTTGCGGGATGGGTTGAAAAGAGCGATTTTGGGTAATTTAGGCGCACCTTATCCCTATGTAATCACAGCTTGTCCCGATGGGGAAGGGTCTTGGCATCAGGAAGCTTATGAAAAGAATGAGCCAGTAGCTGCATACTGCAAACGTAACAATAAAGGAGATGTTACCGCAGAGTTCGCTATTGAAGCGGCTAAATGGGTCAAAAGTGCGAACCAGTTAATAAATATTATTGATGTTGGCGGTAAAATTACAGACGAAAACGAGATAATTATGCAACCAGCAACCCATGCAGTTATTTTGTCAGGAGATGTAAATAAATTTGCAGAGTGGGAGAAATTTTGTCAAAAATTAAATCTCAAAATCGTTGCAAAAATTCACAGTCAGTTGGATGCTGTGGAAGATGAAGTTTTGTTTGCTAATAAATGGCAAGAAAATACAAGCGAATTACTCGAAAAAAAGCCGTTACTCACAGGTAGCGTGCATAGTTTGAAGCGAGGAGAAAATTTATCAACTCGTCCGATGGTGCAAGCATTAGCTGAGGTTTTGATTCATTTGACAAAATCTTAAGGAAATCTTCAAGAAATATGAAATCTTAAATTAATCCTAAGCAGATGCTTTTATGTAAAAAAAGGACTATCTTAAATTAAGTGTAACATTTCACACTAGTTAGTTAAAATCTTACTAACTTTTTCGGCTGCGAATTTGGCGGATAAATGGGAGTGTCAACCATTTTTACAGGAATTATCGCTTTACAGAGATTCTAAAAATTAACGAAATAAAGTAAAAATTCAGCATAGTAAGGGAGCCGAAAGATAATGAATTTTCAGGTACTATGACGAACAAAATTTACACAGTTATTACCTTTGCTCCCGTGCAAGGGTTTATTGAGAAATCACGGAAGTTGCGAGATTTGTATGGGAGTTCCTATTTACTTTCTTACTTATCTTGGGTGATTTGTAGTGCGGCTCAAAAGCATGGTTGTGAAGTCGTTTCTCCAGCTTTACCAAATATCACTCAAGGAATGCCCAATCAAATTATTATCCAGGGTGATTTTCCAGAAGAAAATGCCAAGTCAGCGCTATTAATAGCTTGGAAATGTGTCACGGAAACTTGCCGTCAATGGGTTGAGGATAATGTTACAGGTGATTACAAAGCCTGGAAAAGAAGTTGGGGCTTGTGGACAAAATATGCATGGGAATTTTTCTGGGTTCAAGGGGAAATTGGTCAGTCTATAAGTGATGTTAGGGAAAAATTGAATGAGAAAAAACGCTGGCGTGATTGGACTGGGATAAACTGGCAGGGGGAGAGTTCTACTCTTTCTGGTGCAGATGCGATCGCATATCCGAAACTGGGTCAAATTTCCGATCCTCGCAACTATGATTACCAGCAAGAAAAGAAAGATGTCAGAGTTTTCTACGAAGCACTCAGCGAGAAACTAGGAGAATCGTTTATCAAGTCAGTCGGGTTAAAGGTTCCTGATGGAGAAATGAGCGAACGGAGCAAAGAGTATGGGAAATCTTTTATCGATCCTGAAGAAGAATTGAGCGTTCCAGAGCTAATCAAGCGATTGATTACCCATAATGCAATTGCTGATAAATTAACTGAACGACTCAAACAAGTTTTTGGAAATAATGGGATAGTTCTTAAAAATCTTGCTCAACAAATAAATCAGCTATCAGATGACTTAAATCCTACTAGATTTACCGACTTAAGCAGACTTAATAAGAATAAGCGCACTAGTAAAGAAACACAACAAGAAAAATTCTGTACTGGTTGGTTTCAGGGAGATGGGGATAAAGCTGGTGAATACCTAAAAAGTTTTGCAAATACTGATAAAGAAGCTGAGGAAATTACAAAATTTAGTACAGAGATGAGGGAATGGGGTGATTACTTTAAACAATTACCCAAAACTAAGTCTATTGACAATTTCCGTGTTGTTTATGCCGGAGGTGATGATTTTTTAGGTGTATTTTATAACAAGATAAATGCAGCAGATTGTGTAAAATTTTTCTCTAGGTTTAAAACTGAGACTTGGAATGAGGGCAAAGTCAAGTCAGAGGAAAAAAAGAAAATTACTGTCAGCGTTGGTTTTGTTTGGGCTTTTCCTGATATTCCACAACGTGATGTACTGCAACATTGTCGGGAGGCTGAAAAATCAGCAAAAAATAACGGACGCGATCGCATTGCTTTTCGGATCTTATTTAATAACGGTAATTACTTAGAATGGGTGTGTCCTTGGTGGCTTTTAGAGGCTGATTTGCTGTCGAATTATCGCGATCGCGAGGGAAAACAAAACTGGACGCATATATATAGTGATATCGCAGTCTTAGAATCCCGTCATGCTTTCGGTAAGAGAGTTAGAGATACAGATGATGAATCTAATTCTTCCTCCGATGATACGGGTATAGAGATAGCTGTGGCGATGTTAGCGGGGCCATTTTGGGGGAATGTAGATGAGGTAATGTCAGATGAACAGAACTTTTACGTACCAACTCCCCGGAACTATCTAGTAAAAGATGGAAAAATCGTAGATAAACTAAGCTGGAAACGGGAAAAGAAGGTATGGCTAAATCAAGAAGGTGAAACTCCAACTGATAAGTATGAGAGTAATACTTGGTTAGCTATGAATCAGTGGATGGAACCCAAGGAAGTAAAGAAAAATCCTTGGAGGTTTTTAGCCCACTTGCATCCACGTCTCGAACTTGATGAACGACATACAATCAGAAATCATCAAGAACAAGGTAGCTTGTTTTTAGAAAACTCAGTGCAAATGAAAACTGGTACTTGTTTAGTTTATCTCTCCAACACCAAACTTGACCCCGGTTGGTATCGCTTTGGAGGTGAGGGACATATGGTTGATGTGCGATGCGAACCTATTCGCAGCACACTTCACATTTTTTTGCAAGTACCCGTAGGTAATACTTTTGCCTTAATTACACCTGGGGTTTGGGGTTCTAATCGTTTATCTAAGCGAGAACCGGTTGAATTGAAAAAGCGGGATGAGACTTTCTACGAACAAGCAGAACCAGAAAAGCAAGAAAAAAATGTTTGGAAATTAGAAGCACTTTTCACAGACCGTCCTATACCCTTTCGTTACCGCTTGGGGGGGAAGGGTGAAACTAAGTTAATGTCTAGGGGACGCTATGCGGTTCCTGCGGGTACTGTTTACGTATTGGAAGAACCAATAAATCAACCTTGGCAAGATTGGGATGTCAATTGGTTCCCCCAAGAAGGACCTTCACTCAAACGTTGGGGATGTGGGTTAGCACTACCTTTACCGAGTGCTGTTGACCCCTTTTCAAACCTCTCCCCCCATCGGGAAAATGCTTAATTCCCACCCTTGGGAATCTTGCGGGAGCAGGGAAGGGGGTAGTAGTCCATGTCATTAATTTTGATGGATGTAGAGACGCAAAATTTCGGCCTTCTACAAGGTTTTCAACACCCAACCAACCCCTCAGAACTAATGACATGGACTAGTAGTAGTCCATGTCATTAATTTTGATGGATGTAGAGACGCAAAATTTCGGCCTTCTACAAGGTTTTCAACACCCAACCAACCCCTCAAAACTTTTTGCATGAACTATTAGTACTCCACCGCACTCGCTATGGTGGAGTACTAGTACGGGAGTTAGGTCAAAAATTTATCTGGAGTATATAAATGTATCACAAAGCTTACGGCATTATTGAAACCTTAGCACCTCTGCATATTGGTGCAAGTGCGGGGGAGGAAACGGGTAATTTGAACTTAATTTTTCGGGATCAATTTACCCAAACAGGGATAATTCCCGGTAGTTCGATTCGAGGTAGATTTAGGACCGACATGCGATCGCATTCCAAGGGAAGCGAAAATGATTGGTATGGTCATGAAGCCACACCGGGAGAGGAAAACAAAACTACCGAAGCATTAGTAAAGTTTGAATATGCTTCTTTGGTATGGCTTCCGGTATTTTGTCCCGGTCAACCGATTGTTTGGGTAACGTGTAGGAGATTGCTCAAACGCTACCAGCAAATTACAGGAAAACCAACAGTTACAGAGAACGGTCAAACGAAACTTGCACCGCTACCCCAAGTTGGAAATGCAAAACTCAAACGCGATCGCAAATTTCTCTTCTTCAATTTAGGCTTTTTGGATGACTTGACCTCAAATCCACAGCTATCTAATTGGGTTCCCGATGGGGTTGAACTGGATAACTTAGTCGTGGTTGATGATAGTGAAATCGGTATTATTCACGACATGGCACTTTACCGCCAAACTCGTACTAAGCTAGAAAACGATGTCAAAAAAGTAGAAAATTTCTTTGGGGTTGAGGCTTTACCAGAAAGTAGCATTTTGATATTTCCTATTGCTATTAAAGAGGCTGGTTGGCATCCATTTATGAGTAAAACATTCCAAGACCTTTATTTTGGTGGTTTGGAATCGATTGGGTTTGGTCGTTGTCATGTCAAATTAGCATCAGAGGAGTACGAATTATGTCCTGGAAACCATACGCTTTAGATGAAAAAGCAAGGCAATTAGTCAAAAATGCTCTGGAAGGAGATAAGGGAATTAAAGAAGCTAGCAAACAAGCTTTTAAAGAATCATATAAAATGCGTGAAACAGTCGTTTACGGGTTAGAACGATTTTGGGGTGAGGCAAAACGTCATGATGAGTCATCAGCTTTGGCTAAATATTGGAAAGCCACATGGGATGTCTTAGCCGAAATTTTGGAAAAAACAGAGGTGAAGTTACCTAAACATAGCAAAGTTGCGGCAATGGCAGATGAATTATGGAAGTTACCACGTGAAGACCAACAAATTGCACTAGCTGTTTTAACCCAACTCTGCGATTGCATGGTGTGGTGGACGCAACGATATAAAAACGATGCAAAAAAATAATTACTATGCCTGACAAAAACGACGTACCACTAATGTATCGAGCGCAAATAGAAGGACGCAGCCAGTTACATCGAATTTATAAACCAAGAGATTTGGAGGAGATTGCCAAAGAAGAAGGCTTAAAAACAGCAGAACAATATTCTGTGCGTTGGGTGAATCAGTGGTTAGAAGTTCAATCAGGGATAGAAAATCCTCGTAATCCCTTATTAAATGAAAACCTACCCGAAGAGAGAAGCCAGTTTCAAGTCAATATATATAAAATATCTTGGCGTTTTGTTACTAATGGTGGTAAAGATGACGGGGTTATCCGTCCGTTAATTGCTGCATCTGGTTTACCATTTTATCCCGGTAGCAGTATGAAAGGAGCTTTTAGAGAAGCTTGTCAACGAGAAGAAAAAGCAGGGAGAATTCCTCAAGGGACTTGCGATCGCTATTGTGGTGCAAAACTAAAGGATGGTGATTCTCAACCCGGTATCCTCCGTTTTCATGGTGGTTATCCAGTTGATAAATGGCAGGAAAATCTCTTAGATATTGTGCATCCGCAACAAAAATGGCAAGTTCAAGCAATCGATACGATTAATAGGCCAAAAAATGAAAGTGCTTTTACTTTAATTTCCTTGTACAAACCAAATATCAAGTTTGGCATTTCCTCTGAATTAAAAGAAATTAACTGGAATGAGATTTGGAATATTTGGGAAAAGGCTTTAGGTTTCGGTATCGGGTGCAGAGTTAGCTGTGGATATGGACTAGCAGATAAGATTACAGGAGACGTTCTTTACCAAGTCAAACTGCATGGAATAGGTGCATCATCTAAACTTATTAATAAGAAATCAGAATTTAGACCAAATATTTTTAGAGCAGCATTACGAGGTCATGCACTGCGAATATTTGGCGGTTTGAATCAAAAACAAGCTGAAGATATTGTCGATGAATTATTTGGGGGTATTCGCTCAGGAAAAGAAGAGGTGGGCTTATTGGGAATGGCATTTCACCAAGATAGCCTAGGTTTAGATTTTGTTAATCAAAGTGATGTTTATGATGTCAGTGGTAACTTAATTTGGTTACTATTAGGGAAGCTAGAAAATTCTGAACATCGTCCTTACTTGCAAAAATTATTAGAAAAGTTAACTCAGTTTGCAATGCTACTCGGTGGATTTGGTAAATCTTGGCGACGTGCTGATCATCGAATATTTTACCCAGCATACACTAAGCATATAATTGGTTGTCATTGGGATTGGGCTGACAATAATTGGAATTCAGTTATAAGTTTAAATGATGCAAAAACGTTAATTGAAGAAACACTCAAGGCAGCTAAAAAATGGATGCTAAAAAGAGGTTTTGAGGTGAAACAACCTATAACCACTAAATCACTCACTACCACTACCCCATCCAGCCAAACTAACCCCAATCAGCCACAACTAAATAGACCAATGCCCAGACCTGCTCCAAAGCAAAATCAAGCAACACAGGAAACACAATGGCGGGAAGCATGGCATCAAGAAAATGTACAAGTATGGGGAAGAATTGCTAAAAATACAGGAGATTCCAAGGTAATTCACTGGCTACATTCTTCCAGACAAGGAGGAAATCAGCAACCTGAAAAGGGCAATTATCATAATCAACAAAAGAAAGCACAAAACCAAAGTTTACCTTCAGCAGTTCAAAGACCGACAAAACCAACAAATGCATTTTCTAGTAGACCTTCTATTTATCGTACATCCTTGACTGGCAGACTCAAGGATACAAGGAAATCGCCCGATCCAACGCAGATTGGTAGACTTTGGCATCGAATGTATCCTTTGAAAAATGACCAATACTTAGAATTAATTACTATTTTTCCCAAGGGATGCACTGAAGCCGAATTGCTGATTAAATGGCTTTCTTCTCAGGCAGAATGGAAGCAAGTTTGGTAAATAGGGGGAAAAACAGCATTTTAGAGGTAAATGAGGTACAGTGCTTAATTTTTAAACTCTTGTGGGGGAGCCAGTGCGTTGCGGGGGTTCCCCCCGTTGTAGCACCTGGGGACAGCTAATTTGGAATCAGTGTAAAGACGATTTACTTTCCAATGATTTAATCCCTTTCTCTAGATTAGAATATCAAGATACTTTTAGGGCTGATTACAATAAAGCTAGAGAAAAACACAAACGAGTAAAATTACAAGAGACTCTAGCCACAGTTACACGTTTACTGGATGAGTCTAAGGGTGATACTGCCATTCTTAGGCAACATGGAGGAATACAGTATGATAAGTATAGTAATAAGGGAAATATTGACCATTTTCGGGTAACTAAAAGTATTCGAGTTAGTTGTGTTTGCAAGCAGGGAAAATTGATTTTACACCACTACGACGAACAGCATGACGATATAAATAATAATCCCTATTAATTTTCTGTTTTCTTTTGGGACATTGCGGAAATGATAAATTTAATTTTTGCCTCGAATTAATCTTTTTCCCTTAGCACAATTTTGATTGGATTTCAAGAAGTTTGTCCAGAGATTGGAAGTAGTCCAAAATTTTCATCGTTCGTATGAAGTGAGCGAGTTGGAAATTGAGAACTAGTGAGGCTCCCGTCCGTCAAGTCTTATGTCTGACCAACAGCAGACAATGACAAATTTCCCACAGTGTCACAAGGTAGAAACAAGATTGTTTTCCAGTATTATCTGTATTTTTGAGGGAACGCTTGAGTTCCTCTTCTATTGTCTGGGTGGGAACTACCAGTGTCTGAACTTGGGCGATGCCCGTATGTCTACCACAAAGTGGTATCGCCACCAACAATATTGAACGAACTTGGCGGCGTAAAAGAAATCTTTTACCGGCACGAGGAACAGGTTCAAACGTCAAATCAATATTCTGTCGGCCATCACATCTATATATATATGTATAGCCAATATTTTTCTCAAACAAATCTATCAAAATTGATATCTTTTCATCTACTGTTGAATAAACCTGGTCAATAAATCTTCCCTAGATAGATTTGATAATTGTAGCAGTAAAGAGCTAAATTCGGACGCTGGTAATGCTAATAAAGGTTCAATAATTGCTGTTAGTTGTGCTTCTTCACTACCGAAACGAACTCGAAGTAAGTTTTCAATAATCGCGCGACGTTCATTTATTTCTCCTTCTTGCCTACCTTCTTGCCTACCTTCTTGTCTACCTTCTTGTCTACCTTGCTGTATGGCCTCTGCCAAACGTTGTTCATAAATCGGCGATAACTGCATAACCAAGTCCCTATCTTCTACATCTAAACCCTGATTCAATTCTAAAGTAGTTTTCAAGTTTGCCAACAAATCTATGGCTTTGCTGCGTAAAGGATTGTTAATATCCAACGCCTGTACTTCCTCAATCGCCCGTTGTTGTACTTTGCCCTTACCCAATAATCTTAACCAAAGCGTTTCTGGTGTTACTGGTAATTGGTGAATTACGACTATAGCCCCGCGCCAAGATTTATCAAAGAAATAAATACCACTTCCCCATTTACTTTCGTCTAATTCGCCTCCAAATCCTTCTAAAAAATCTTTACTAGCTGTGGGTGAGAGAATCCATAACCGAGGTAAAGAATCTTCATCTATCAAAGTATCATTACGTTTCGCCTCACGTTCAAAGCGCGCGCAAGTATCAAATAACTTAGTTGAACAACTGCGAACTTCCGATTTTGTTGGTGGATTACGGTAAGGCTCAATCAATGCTTTTGTTTCAGCAAATCTTCCTAGTAAACCCAAGGAAGATTTATCAATTTGAGGGTCAGCATTGGGCGCGAAGTAAACATCAATCTCGCGTTTTTCTCCAGCGACATCTTTACTTGTTTCTACTGACCCTAACGGTGATAATAATTCTTTGAAATAGTCCTTGGCGAAGCTGTCATACGGAAATCTTGTCATTTTTCTGGGGAGATGCACTACCGACCATACATTATTATATGTGTTAGACCTAAATGCCTAGCCAGGGATAAACATTACCCCGCGCTGCTGGGATAATACTGCCGCTCGCCGTTCGTATCTTCCAATCGCGCTTGTCAACTTGTTCCGGTTCAACCTTTAGATTTAGATACATCTATCGCTGTTGGTCTTGCCGCTTATGGTTTCCAACTAATCCGATTTAACCCAATCGGTAGGGACAAAATATTCACAACTTACGGGTTGTGGGTATGAAGCGTTTCCAACTAATCCGATTTAACCCAATCGGTAGGGTTATAAAACCCATTCAATACTTCAGACAGAATGGAAACGGTTTCCAACTAATCCGATTTAACCCAATCGGTAGGGACGTGCAGATGCACTTGGTTCTGCTATCAAGATTTTGTGTTTCCAACTAATCCGATTTAACCCAATCGGTAGGGGAAAGTCACGGATTTGAAATGTTAAAGACTGCTTTTTTTGTTTCCAACTAATCCGATTTAACCCAATCGGTAGGGTGGGTGGAAATGAAGAACGGGCAGGTATTCCGTATCGTTTCCAACTAATCCGATTTAACCCAATCGGTAGGGAACACAACGACAAAATGAGTCAGAGGAAGTTTATGAGTTTCCAACTAATCCGATTTAACCCAATCGGTAGGGAGTTCGTCTAGGAGCCTTTACCCAGTAAGGGTTTCAGCCGCCAAATCGACACCACTCTGAAAAACATTATATATGTTGTGCAAAATTGCGCAAGACACACACCTCAAACCCTTACGCAGTAAGCAATCGACACCAGTCAACGAAAAATATAGGGTTTTAGCGATTTGTTGAGTGGTGTCGATGACCATGTTACAAAACCTCCTTAATTATCCTAAAACCTAGATAACGTAATACTTTCGCGGTACTGTAGAGTTAGATAACAGGCGTACTCTTTTTATCACCAGGAATATCATACGTGACAATTACTAGTATTTTAGCAGTAAGAATTAATACTTAATGAAAACAAAAGTTTTTTTACTTAAAGAATACAAAAAAGAAATTACACCAATTTTTATTGGTGTAATACCAATTTGCTGTGAAGCTACATATAATTTTTACCCCTCCAAACCTCCCCTTCCTCCAAACCTCCCCTTTGCAAGGGGAGGTGCCGCAGGCGGTGGGGTTTTTGTATGCATCTTCATATAAAAATTGGTGTAAGATGCGACAAAGGATAAACTGCGATCGCTTCCAGGGCCGCTTGCGATATCGCGTTTTTCTAAACATTATCTCAAATAAAGTCCACGTCTCAAAGCCTCAATTCTTTTATGAATAGGTGGATGTGTATGTTTTAACCAGTGAAAAGTTCCTAATTCTTCTTTCATGGCAACCCTAATCCATAAAGTAGCCATTTGTTCTTGATTTTTTCTGGGTGGCTGAAAAGGTAAACGGTCAAGAATTGCCAAGGCTGATGCGATATCATCAACACTAGTTAATCTTGCAGCAACTGCATCAGCATGATATTCTCGCCAACGACTATGCCAGAAGGTCAATAATGTAACTAGAAATTTTGTGATTGTCGGCAACATCATTAAAATAATCCAAACTAATACACCCACAAGAAAAGCTGTTGCATATTGCCAATTACCCATAATACCGTAGATTAAACCTGCAATTAGCATTAATAAAGCTGCAAATCTTCCGAAGTACCATACAATCAGCAACATTGGCTTAAAAAGTATTAACATCACACCATCCAAAACTGCTGAAAGTAAGGTTTTTGCCATTGTATCTAAGTTTGCAATATGCCCTAGTTCATGTGCCATCACAGCAGCAACTTGTCTTTGATTTAATTGGTTGATTAAACCACTAGTGGCAACCACCATCGCATGAGAACGTGTGGCACCTACAGCGTAAGCATTAGGATTATCATCAGACCATTCAATTCCTACTAATGGAGTTCTGGGTAACCCTTCTGCTTGAGCTAGCTCCTTAACTGACGTGCCTAACCATATTTCAGTTTCAGAATACAGGTCTTTTTCATGTAGTAAAAGTGGATTAATTATTCTAATTTTTCTTTGGTTAATACAAGTAGGTACAGCGGCAAAATATCTGTAAGCAGTTGTAACTACCCAATAAATACTAGGTATGCCAATACAACCCAAAAAAAATAAACCAATAATAAAATTGAAAGCACCTTGCTGAAACAATTGCAATCCAAAATAGCTCGCATATACTCCATAACTAAAAACGCTTAAACAAAACAACGTCATGATTGCAATTACAGCGAGGTTGCCTTTGGAATTTCTAAATTTCATAACTTTATCCTAGATATTTGAAGAGTTAATTGCTCGGGATTTTCAGTTGAATGCTATCTATACTGCAATTTATCACAGCAGTGGAAATAGACTTTTCCAGAAATACTTCCCAGTCCTCTTTTAGAGGACTTTAGCTATTAGACAGGGACTTATAGTCGAATGGCACTAATACCAATTCTGTATGAAGATGCACATAATCAAGACCCCCCTGTAGTCCCCCCTTGCCAAGGGGGGACGGCGTAGCCGGGGGGTAATATATGCAGCTTCACAAAGAAACGGTATAAGTTAACAGGATATTAAGCCAAGAAATAAATTTCTGGCTGAAAGCTGAAGTAAGCTAAAGCTTACTATCTAAGGCTTTTAACCCGTTTTAACGGGTTTAAGCTTTCAGCCCGTTCGCGCAGCGTCCCGAAGGGATAATTTATTTCAGGGCTTAACAATAGTCCCTGCCTGACTCGTTGACTATTTATGCAAAATTAAGATCCTCTCTTTCGCCAGATGATAAAATCAGAATTCTCAAAATCAGAATTCTCAACAACTTCTTCCAAACTCTTCATCCCACAAAAGTAACAATCATCAGTCTGCAAATACTCAGTATTAGTCTTACGCCAATCACTACTGGGAAACTCATAAATCCAATCAATCCCGGAATCTACATTCAAAAAACCACTCACTATCCCGTGAATCACACCAACACCTGTACTTGCACAAATACTATTTAACCAAAATACCGCCGGGTCATTTACACCTTCTAAATAACCCGCACCCGCAGCCATTTGATTAATCTCGAATGGTGCAGACTCTAAAGCAGCACGTTGCAAATTAATAATATTACCGCACATTAAACACCAACCACCCCCCAGAGGAGGAACGGTAATTCTGCAATACATTCGCGGTTTATTATCTGGTTTCACGTCTATATGAGTCCCCAAACACACCAAAGGACGCATATATTGCAACGCTAATTCTTGAGCAGTTTTTCGAGAAAGATGATTGTCTGTCGCCACCACAATTAAATCACAAGTTGCTATTTCTTGCTTGGCTAATTCACTTTCAACTGTGGTTTCTATTGTTTTAACACAGGAACCCTCACTGTAAATTTTCTTAATAAGATGCTTGACATAATGGACTTTATGCCATTGTTGCTCTACCATTTCTTGTGTAGCACCGGGCATCCGATTGAGGTTAACCGTCTCCAATTTATCGGGGTCAATTAATACCCAATTAGTCACACCCAAACGTCCCAATAATTCAGCAAAAATTGAACCAATACCACCACAACCAATTAATGCTACTTTTAGCTGATTAAGAACCTTTTGATTAGCTGAACCAAAAATTTTTTGTCGAGAAAACATCAAATCTGTGTTGTTCATCACATCTTGAGAATTAGAGACTTCAAATAATGAATTACAGAAATTAACATACTCAAACTTCTCTCCTTTTCTATCCCAAATCCGAAATTGACCAGATTGTAAATTCTCGTCAAATACACCCGAAATCAACCGAGGTTTTTTAGGAAAACTGGATGCAATAAACTGTGCATATTCTGACTCATAGCGGTCATCAACATAGGAAAAATCAGGTATAGCTCGACCAGCATGAGTATGAATGTGAACTATATCTAAACCTGGTTGAAGATGATTTTCTAGCAGATAGGAATGAAAATGCTGTTTTAATACCAAGCCACTGGCAGATTGATGTTCATAGCAGTCAGAAGCCGGAACAACCCAACTTTTAGGAATATATCGAATTTTGTGTTTTGAAACTTGATGTCGCTGACAAAATAAAAAACCAATCACTTCTTCATTAAACATCCGAGACTTAAGCATAGATTTCTGAAATTCAGACCACATTTTTGGTGGTATATGTAGAGAGATTGTAGAGGGTTTGTTCATTGTTATTTGTTATTTGTTGGTTGTTATTTGTTGGTTGTTGGTTGTTATTTGTTGGTTGTTATTAATTTATCACTCCTAATTTATAACAACTAACAACTAACAACTAACTACTAACAACTAACAACTATCAACTATCAATCAATCATCACTATTAATCGCATGACGTGCTGTTATAAACAAAGTCGCAAGATTGTGGCCATTTTCAGAATTGTTACTAGGTCTCCAAGAATTTAACCAAACATCATGGTTAAATCCTCCTCCCAATCCGACGCAGTACCAATACCATCCTTCTTCACTCAGAAATGGCGCACCGTAGTAACTTTGTCTGGTAAAGTGATGGTCTCCTTCTCCTAGAGTATTCCACGGGTAATTTAGATAGCAGCCAATGGGAGGAAGTCGAGGATAATCGGATGGTAATAAAAACAAAACATCTGTGTTAGAAACTGTAAACTTTTTGGAAGATAAAGGCATTCCTTTAATCAGAACAGCAGTATATTTGATATTGCCTACAGTTTTGCTACCAACAATTACATTTTTGGCAACTTTTTCTAACAGTTTGAGTTCTTCTAGAATTCGCTGACTTGGTTTAATTCCTGATTTTTCTTGACTGATTGTAACTGCCATGATTAACCTTGATAATTCCAAATTTTTAACTAGACAATTGGATAATCCAAAATCTAAAATTCCACTACCCTTTGACAATTTTGGGTACAGTCCAAACCTTTGAACCTTCTTTCAGTGCTTCGTTATTTTTGAGAGGACGTGTACCAGCAAAACCTTCTTCCATCACATCATCTTGACCAATTTCTGGTAATTTTTTTCTTAACTCTTCAACAGTTGCACCTTGTGGTAAATCAACCAATTTACCGTTAACAATTGCTCTCATCTTATTTCCTCACTTTGTTCTAATTATTAACCTGATGGTGATTTAAATATCTATGAACAACCCATTTCTAGATTCTGGTTGAATGAATTCCAGAGATTTCACTTTTTTCTGATGCTGAATTTTGTGATGTTCGGGTTGATTATTCATGCCAAATATAAACCACAAACCTATCAAACCGATGACAGTGCTTATCTTGAGCAAAAATAACTGTTTAGCTTGTCTCGATGTCACATCCTCCAAAAAGCCAATTTTTTGCTCCATCTTTTGTAGATAGGATTTGTTACTATTAACTTCCTCGCTTACCTTTTGGAAATATTGCGTATAGTCTTGTTTGCTAATAGCAGTAACCTGAGATTCTAAATGCTCAAAACGTTGATTGATTCTCTCAGTCTTTTGTGTAAGTTCATCAAAATTGCTTAGTTCTTGATTAATTAATTTGCCATTCAATGTCCCCATGAATAACTCCTTTTGTTTTTTGTTTATTTCATAATTACGCATTCATCAATCAAAGACATTAGAACTACCAATACGGTGGTAATTTTGGCTAGTGTCATGTTGGTCAAATTCATCAAATACCTCAGTCAAATCCACTACGCTATTAGCCGAGTTTTTTAACTCACTTCCTAAAGATTGTTCGACTGAAGCTACCTCAACTCGTATTCCTCGTCTTCTCAATTTTTGTGCTAAATAAGCGAAATCCGAATCTCCGGTCACCAAAACCACAATATCTGGTTTAATTTCTAAGGCTAACTCAATTGCATCGATTGCCATCACAACATCAACATTATTCTCGTAATCATCTCCTTTAGCTTTACCTTCTTTTGCTACGACTAAAAAACCATTACTCTTTGCCCAGTAGATAAATTTTTCTTTGCTTTTTCGTTGTTCTTCAAATCTTTCTTTTGCAGGAGGTAAACCGAGATAAATCACCATCTCAATTAACTCTCTCCCTTCTTTTGGGTCGGCTAAATAATCCCGCATTTTATGCCAGTTAATTTTGCGATTAAAATTTTGTGCTGCCATAAAAGCGTTATCACCATCCGCAATAACCATCACTCGATGAAGATTTCCCATATACTTTCACCATTTGTTTTGGGTTTGTGTTTTCTTGTTTCCTATTAAAACCTATGGGTGGAATATGCTCTTTCCTTCAGCCAGAACCCTAACTTATTCAATACAGCACTTTGCAAGTAAATGAAGTACACCCCCTCCCCTTGGCAAGGGGAGGGTTGGGGAGGGGTATTTCTGTACCTCACAAAGTTGAAATTTGCTGTAAGTAGGAGTTCTTGTTAGTCACAGATGGAAATGTCGTTTTCCAGTAACTCACTAAACTAAATGTATGAAAATCAGAAATTAGTGAGTAGTACAAATGAACCTTACTCAAGCATTTCCAATCGGAATAGTTGCATCGACGGTGTGTCTCTTGACTGGAACTATTAGCAAACAACCTTTATTGCGAGGACTGGGAGAAATAGTCACATTGGGAGCTATCTCTAGAAAAATAATAGTCAACCAGAAGCAATTAACTCTATTAATTAAAGATAATACTTGCTTACAAGCGAAACTTTCTGATGCAGAGTGTGAATTAAATAAGCTGGACAAAAAAGTCAAAGTTCAAAATACTTGTCAGCGTCTTTATCTGTCTAAAATTAATAAATTAGAGCATCAGCAAAAAGTGATTGCCGGAAATATCACTCAATTGCAAAAGAAGTTAGAGAATAAAACTTTCCCCAAATATGAAAATAATCTAAACAATTCTCAAAAATTACCTGTTAAAATCCTTCCCAATACTCGAACATCAGTGACTCGTGTTTATATTGACGGCAATAATTTAAGTTTTGCTCTCGATCGCTTGCAAATTGAGGTTGACTATAATGCCCTGCTGATAGAACTTTCTCAATATGCCACTGCTACCACTTTTAAATATTACACTGGTGCTCATTTTCCCATGACTGAGGGTCAGAAGCGGTTTATAAATTATTTAGAAGGTTTGCATTATGAAGTAATTGCACTTCCAATTTTACCTCGACCTGATAGTAATACTGTGAAAACTGTTGGTGATGATGTCAAAATTGTTGTTGATATGTTAGGAGAAGTTAAACAGCAAGATAGGGTGATTCTTCTGAGTGGTGATGGTGATTTTGTTCCTGCGATCGCCGAACTTCAACGACGTGGGGCAGAGGTCACTGTTATTGCGAAAAAAGGTATGTTAAGTCAACAGCTTTGGGAAATAGCTGATGATGTGATTTTTTTGGATGATATACAATATCAAATTGCTAAGTATACGAAATTAAGTGCCGCTTGAGTAATTTTGATATTAAAAACGCTTATTTTTTTGTAAACATTATTAGCTTTTACCCTGATTTAAAGTTACGATAAATTTTGGAACAAGAGTGCATCTAGAACAATGCCAAAACCTGCAGATACAAGTACGAAAAAACTAATTAGTCTTGCACCTGATAATTGGGTTCAATGGGTAACAAATATTCCCAATATTAAAGCAGGCGAAATTTTATCGGGGGAATTTCAGTGGATAAGTAGGGAAACCGATGTATTAATTCGTGCTAACAGTCCCGAATATGGAGATTTTCTCGTTTTAAACGAACTGCAATTACGCTACAGTTCCAAAATGCCTCGTCGAATGCGTTGCTATGCAGCACTTGCAGAAGAAAAATACGAATTACCAACTTACCCTGTGTTAATTAATATTTTGCAAACAAGCAATGTGGAAATACCTACAAATTTTGGGCGTTGCTGAATCCGGGTATGAATTGCTAAATTTACCCTCACCCTAGCCCTCTCCCCAAGGGAGAGGGGACAAGAATTAAAAGCTCCCCTCTCCCTTAGGGAGAGGGGCTGGGGGTGAGGGTAATTCATACCTCAATTCAGCAAAGCCAAATTTTGCATCAAATATTGCCGGGTTAGTAGCAACTCAAGATTACCGAGTGATTAATTTATGGGAAGTTGATGTTAACGTTGCTTTTCAACAGCCTTTACCATCATTACTTCCCTTTGTACCAATTCTCAAGGGAGGTGATAATGAGTCTACAATTAGGGAAGCACTGCAAGTTTTGCGTCAGGATGAAGACTTAAATCAACTGGAGACAGTTCTGGCTTTTTTTGCTACCTTTGTATTAGAAAGTGCGTTAGTTCAAGACATCATGAGGTGGGATATGGGAGTTTTACGCGAGTCACCCTGGTATCAAGAAATATTACGTGAGGGAGAAACACGCGGGGAAGCACGTGGGGAAGCACGCGGGGAATAGTATTGAGTATAAGGACTAGTTTAGAAGCTAAGTTTGGTAGTCAGGGATTGGAATTAATGCCACGAATTTCTCAATTTTCTGATTTGCAGCGATTGCAAGCGATTTTACGCAGTGTGGTTTTAGCGAATACTGTTGAGGAAATACTCCAAATTTTGTAATTAGTTTTTAGAAATTATTACTAATTTTAATATCAAAGCCCTCTAATTTATAGAGGGCTTATTTTTTGTTTCCAACTAATCCGATTTAAACCCATCGGTAGGGGAGAATATCGTATTGAAGTATCCATAAGAATAGTTAAAAAAGTTTCCAACTAATCCGATTTAAACCCATCGGTAGGGGTTCTTTTGACTTGCTCACCTGCTCAAGCTAAAGTTTCCAACTAATCCGATTTAAACCCATCGGTAGGGTCTAGCTGATATGATTCCGTTCACCAGCACACTCGGTGTTTCCAACTAATCCGATTTAAACCCATCGGTAGGGTTCTTTTGAATATTTGCGCCCCTGCGCAAGCTAATTCAAGTTTCCAACTAATCCGATTTAAACCCATCGGTAGGGACAAAGAAGCAGACAAAAAACCAGCAATTAATTTAGTTTCCAACTAATCCGATTTAAACCCATCGGTAGGGTGTTTTTATTCCACAAAAGCCAGCAATGGCATGCGGGACGTTTCCAACTAATCCGATTTAAACCCATCGGTAGGGGTTTTACAGAGATAAAGATGAGAAGAGAACCTGAAGAAGTTTCCAACTAATCCGATTTAAACCCATCGGTAGGGTTATGAATCCCTTACAAATTTTAAGCTCTTTTGGTTTCCAACTAATCCGATTTAAACCCATCGGTAGGGTGTTAATTATGCACTTATGTGCTTCTTTCAAATAGTTTCCAACTAATCCGATTTAAACCCATCGGTAGGGTCACTTGTAGGTAGCAGCATTTTTGGATATTTTAGTTTCCAACTAATCCGATTTAAACCCATCGGTAGGGTTGAAATAGCTCGTGAACAACTTCATTTATCTTATCGGTTTCCAACTAATCCGATTTAAACCCATCGGTAGGGAGTTCGTCTAGGAGAGTTTACCCAGTAAGGGTTTCAGGCGCCAAATCGACGCATGTCTCAAAAACATTATATACATCCTCTAAAATACAATCAAAAACAGAATTCAAACCCTTGCCCTGTAAGGAATCGACGCATCTCAACGAAAAATATAGGGTTTCAGCGATTTGGTGAGATGCGTCGATGAGCATGTTACAAAACCTGTTTAATAATCCTGAAAGCTAGATAACGTAATGCTTTGGTGGCGCCGCAGGTTTTTCACTGCCAATAGTCAAGACTCTGGAAACAGCCTCTTGGGAAATCCAATAAAATCGCACATTGTCCTCGGATGGTTTAACAATTTTTTTCGATTTCTCAAAAAGTTGTCGCATTTCTTCCAAACTTAAAAAACATTCAAACACAGAAAACTGAACTCTTCGCCCGTATCCCTCCAGAAAGTTTGATAATTTTGTGCGTCTTTTGTCATTAGAAATATCATACACAACAACTACTAACATTGCAAGATATTAACTGAGTTAATTAGGTTTATTTTTTAATGCAATTATCGTAGCCATAGGAATAAATCCATCAAATTGTTCAGTTACATCAATAGCCTCTAAAGCATAAAGTATTTCATTTCTACCAAACATCTGAATACAGATAATACATCCTATTATTTCTCCAAGGAATGGTATTGGGAACAAAATACGTCCAACTGTAAAGTCAAGAAAATCATACGCTACGCAAATAATCAACTTTCTAGTCCACATCAGAATGACTCCTATTAATCTACAACATCAATTATTTTAGATATAAACACCGCAATACTTTTCTAGCTTTAACCTGCCCTTAAAAAAGATTCATAGGAAACCTCAGATAACAAACAACGTTTATATCTTCTAACCTGTAACTGAATAGCGTGTCTGTATGTGGTTTGAGATATTAAATCTGGATGGGAAACTTCTTCATTCATACGAGCTTCAAACTGGTTTAAAAAAACTTTTCGTGCAGATTGACTTAAATATACTCCCCCCGTATTAGCAATCAAATCAAAATCCTGCGGTTTAAATAAAGACTTATTAATCACTTTTAACACCAAGCTATCAACAATGGGAGAACGAAATTCCTCCATCAAATCGAAAGCTAAATATGGCTTCTGTTTCTCACCATAATGAAAATGACCTATATATGGAGAAAGGCCTTCTGCAATAATAAAACTCAAGACATTATTAAACAAAAGCGTGTAACCAAAACTCAATAATGAATTGACCTCATCAATAGGAGGTTGACGAAATCTCTGAGAAAAACTAAAAGCAGAATTAATAATTAACTTTCCAAAAGCAGGAAAATATCTGGCAGCAGCAATCCCTTCATAACCCCGCAATGAATCTAAATTATCTACATATCCCAAAGCATTAATATCCTGATTAATGCCATAAATAGCCCTTTCCACATCTTCTAATTTACGTTTACGATTAAATCGCATTAATAGCTGTTTAGAATTCATTAACTTACCTAAAACAAAAGCTTTTGATAAACTTAATTGAAATGAATCTTCATTACGTCTCTCAATTTGAATTAATTGATGACCCAAATTAGTTGACTCTTCACTCCACAAATGACCGTGATATTGTCCCGATTGACTGAGAAAGAACACAGCTATTTTGTCTTGCAAGCAAGCATTAATTACAGGGGTTGATAATTGAATATTACCAAAAACGAGAATTTGCTCAACTTCACGAATTGGAACTTCAAGCTTGGGCTTTTCCGAAACGTGAATAATAAAACGTTGATAGTCCTTATAGATTGACGTTCCTTGTTCAATTAAATAAATAGCTGCCATTTCTTGATTCCAAATATTTTTTTGAAAAAGACTATTATCTTCATCCTCTTCACTTTTGGGAGGTAATTTTGTCTCTACTTCCGCAAGAAAGGGTTGATGCAAATAAGTAATATTCTCCGAACCTAACCCTCCTAACTCCTCTCCTTGCAGAAAAGGGAGAGTTTCTAAGTTTTTATTCTCATAATAGAGAGTTTCTTCTGGACTTTTTTTTTACTAGAATTTTTAGCCTGTTTTTTCGCTTGTTTATCCTCTATCCCCGACTTCAACTTAACTTGATTTGCATCTACAGGGAAAATCGCATTTTCTAAAAAACCATGACCCAAAAACCGAAAACCACGCTCAAAACTAGTAATTTGGGTTTTCTCAATATTTATCGTCAATCCCATTGAATCCAACAGATGCATAATTTCTAACTTAGCTGACAAAATTCGTTCTTTACTATGCGATAAAATCAGAAAATCATCTGCATAACGCACGAGTTTTAAATCAGTTGCGCTCACCAACTCATCAAACTCATGTAAATAAATATTCGCCAAAATCGGAGAAATTACCGCACCTTGGGGTATACCTTTTTGTGGCAAAATTAATCCTTCTTCTGTCAGCACACCAACCGATATCCAAGATTTTATTAAACATAAAAATCCCGGATTATCTATATGTAACCTCACCTCTTTTAATAACCTGTAATGGTCGATATTATCAAAAAATTTGACGATATCTGCATCTAACACCCATGAATAACCCATATCTCGCCAATCAGCAATTTTCTCCACCGCATTGATATAAGATAAATTGGGGCGATAGGCAAAACTGACAGGTGAAAATTTCTCCTCCATTAACGGATACAACACATTTAATAAAGCTTGTTGTACAATTCTGTCCCTAACACAAGGTATTTTCAACTCTCTTTGGGTGCCGTTTTTTTTGGGAATAATTACTTGCTTGCAAGGTAGAGGTTCATAGGTACTACTTGCTACAGCACTTAGTAATTGATAAATATTAACAGTTTGATTGCGAGCAAAACTATCAATTGTTTCTCCATCTACCCCCGCACAACCGCGATTTCCTGCGACCTTTTCCCAAGCACGTTGAAAATTATTGATATCGAGAAATCTGCCAGCAATATCAGTCATAAAAGTCAAAATTTTATTTCGTGAAATTATCTAAGTAGGCGTAAATAAACTTACACCCCACTGCTCCCAATACGGTTCGGTTAAACCCAAAATCCCGCCCGGAACTAAAGTATCCCTTCGGGACGCTGCGCGAACGGGCTAACAGCTAAAGTAAGCTTTTAGCTTACTGATAAGTTTTTTAACCCATTTTAATTAATGGGTTTCAGCTTTAAGCCGGTACGCCCTTGGCGTTCCGAAGGTAATTTATTTCACGGCTCTTAACCGAACCGTATTGACCCCACCCCTTAATCCCCTCCCCTTAGCAAGGGGAGGGGAGACGAAGCGTAGCTTTGGCGGGGTGGGGTTCTTCCAGTTTAATAAGTAATCAAGCGGACATGATATAACCACAAACAGTTCTACTTAAACTCACTAACAATTCGATTTAATTCCTCTACCAACCAAGAATTAGCATCAGTTTCTACAAACAATTTTGATAGAGTGCGGTAATACCATAACGTTCCTTCCTTCCCACCTCTAAACTTTTCCCAAGTTGCTTCCCCTTCCCCATGTAAATCACTTAAAATACAACGCGCATTATGCAATTTATCTGCTAGCGCTACCCTGCGAACCGAAGCTGAAGCACAACGCAATTTTTCAATATATTGCTGTTTGCGTTCTTGCCAAGGCGGTTTTGGTATAGTATCTGAATCGGTGCAACCATCAACTATTTCGATGACTTTTTCACCAAAAATATTTGAAATTACTTCACGGGTTGCTTTCCCTCCCTGATCTTCAACTGCATCATGTAACAATGCTGATATAGCTTCATCTTCATCGCCACCATCTTCTAATACCAGCGCTGCTACACTCAAGAGGTGACTAATATAAGGTACATTACCCCCCTTCCTAGTTTGTTTAGCGTGGAGTCTATTTGCGTAAACCAAAGCTTGTTCAAAACGATAAGTTAATTTTGGTGTTTCTGTTGCATTCAATTTCATAGTCTTATTTCCCACGATTACTTATACAGCTTGTAAGTAGCTTCTACATCTTCAGTCATGCGTTGTCGAAAATGCCAAGGTAAAATCACCTCAACATTTGGTCCCCAAGCCCGCAAACGCATTACGATATTGTTATCATTAGCGCGATAATCGACTTTGCAGTAAATACCATTTACCGAACGAGATTGTATTCTGGAAAGTAGATATTTTTGTTCTGCTGATGCCGCTGGAGTGGAATAAGTTACCAATTTTTCAACTTGTTCGCTAGAGATTTTTGTAAACATTTCATCTCGTTCAGTACCCTGAATATTGTTACCATAAAAGTATTGGTTAAATTTCAACACAAGTAACTCCTGCGGTTTATAGATATCAAATCCCCAAGCTGCTGACATTTTTTCTTTAATATCATCAGGAGTTGGTGGATATTTACCCTGACATTTATCTATAAAATGTTTAGGAATATTGACATCATCTATATCTTTTTGCAATTCATCTAGTTTGAGAATTCGGTCAAGACGATAATCATACCAATCAATTTTACTCCAACGATTGTTTTTATCTTGCTTGGGAATTTGACCGTAAGCAAACAGATAAGGTGCGCGTTGGTAGTAGTAAATACAAACTGGATAAACAATACAATCAACAGTATCTTGAAATAGTTGGGCACTTTGATATGTCAATTTTACCAACGGTATTTTATCTTTCAACCAAATCTTTTTTAAGTTATTTTGGAGTAATTCTACGCGATTATATAGCTTGGGATGAACTATATATTCTGTATGAATAAAAAATCTTTGAACGCCATTAATTGGTTGTGATAATGAATTATTAAAAGCAGATAATTCTTCATTTGTAAATTGTTCGGATGGAATTGCAACAGCTTCCAAAGTAGCTAAGAAAAATTCAGGAAACTTATCTACTTTCAAATATTTATCTTGATTTCCTTTCCCCTGATTACTCCCTTTTTTTAACCAGCCGAGATTAACTAATGATTGAAAATCATGGTCTTTTAAATTACGACTTGTTACAGGAAATAAACGACCATCAGATAATAACTTAGAAAAACGGTGAGATTTTTGTCTGTTGCTAGTATCATCTGAGTTGTTATCTGGATTACTATTTTTGGGAGAATTATTAATCACTCCAGTTAATAGTAAATTTTCTAATTCCTCATCTTGAATAGAATAATATTTCTGGAACGACCAACGCCATTTACTTTTCTCAACACTCAATTTCGATGTAAACAACCACACATTTAATGTAGTGGCGCAGCGACATTCTTCATCATGTAAAATTGGAGCTTTGTCGCGTGAATGTTGCTTTGCTGCATCCAAAAAAAATAAATTGCGCCATTGAATAAAAGTAAATTCTTCTCCTAATTCTAACTTAACTTCATCAACATCATCTCCATAGATAGAACGTAAAATAACCCATAATCTTACCGCTTTCGCTAAGTTTTGTTTTAAGGAACCCGGCGTTAATAACTTTAAGACTTCCACACTTGGAGGATAATTAAAAAATTCTCTCTTCATTGTGCGTGCTACTGCTTGTGGGTGTATGTTTCTAGATTAACAGCAGGTGGAAAAGGCTATTTCCATTCCATACGGACGTAAACCACTCCACCAGATGTATAATTTGTAGTAGTCATAAATCATATGCCCTAGCCGTTTCAAGGCGGCTTCACCTACGGGCAAACTTCGCTAACGTGAAAATTTAGAACCCTGACTTCTTAAAGGATGCCATTGGCGAATAAGGGGTAATACCCCTCCGAAACCCGGAATCCCGCCGTCACCATAGAAGTCTGTCACACGAACTTTGATGGGTGAAACTTCTTGGAATTTCTCTTCTTAGCCTCTTTCTTCGCGTCCTTTGCGTCTAGCCTTGCCCAAAGGGCACGCTACGCGAACGGCAACGCCAAGGGCGAACGCGGTTCAATCTCTTACCCATCTTTTTTGATGTGACAGTCTAATAGTAGTCTGTCAATAAATAATTGAGGAGTAAATGATTGAACCGCAAAGACGCGAAGGACGCAAAGGAAGAAGAAAAGAAGAGAAATTGGAATGTTGATTTACTTATCAAAATGTCCTTGACAGAGTAATAGAATGGTGTGGCTAATTAAACAAAGCCCACCTGCGTGGGCTAAATAAAGAATTTAGCCCACGCAGGTGGGCTTCGTATCGATAGCCCCACCCTTCTAGGGTGTGGGCGTTATGTCGGGTATGCGAGAGAACTGTTTCGATCCTCATTGAGGGGTCAGACCTACCATTCGCTCTTCTGCATCCTACCAGAGAAGGGGGTAGGGGGTTAGGTTTGCGTACAAAGTCGGTGGGGCTGCCCCTAACTCCTGATGTTCACACCAGCGTCACACCAGCGCAACAAAAGCTCAACAACTGCTGTCTAAATTGGAGGTATATCGAGAATCTTATAAAACAGCAAATGCAAAACCAACCACGCGACAAACATAACGAACTTAAATCTACATCTTGGAAAAAAGCTACTTTTAATTTATCGCTGGTGTTGTTAGGTTCTGGAATGACATTTGCAGGTGGCTACTTAGCTTCCAACTCTCAAGAAGTATCAAAAACTGCATCTAACTTAGCAGTTACCCGAGTGAACGCGGCTCCACCATTAGCAGCTACTACAGACCCTAATTTTATTACATCGGTGGTGCAAAAAGTCGGCCCGGCTGTAGTCAGAATCGACTCTTCCCGGACTGTTACCAGTCGCATACCAGATGAATTAAACGACCCATTTGTCCGTCGCTTCTTTGGTTCTAGGTTACCAACATCTCCAGGAACACGGGTGCAAAGAGGTACTGGTTCCGGCTTTATTATCAGTGGTGATGGTCGGATTCTCACCAATGCCCATGTGGTTGATGGTGCTGACAAGGTGAAGGTGACCCTGAAGGATGGACGCACCTATCAAGGTCGAGTCTTGGGTAAAGATGAACTGACAGATGTGGCAGTTATCAAGATAGAAGCGAATAATCTACCAACATTGGCGTTGGGTAATTCTGACTCCTTGCTACCGGGAGAATGGGCGATCGCGATCGGTAATCCCCTCGGATTAGATAATAGCGTCACTACTGGCATCGTCAGCGCCACTGGACGCAGTAGTAATTTAATTGGTGCTACAGATAAGCGAGTTCAGTACATCCAAACCGACGCAGCGATTAATCCAGGAAACTCTGGTGGGCCTTTGTTAAATGCTCGTGGCCAAGTAATTGGGATGAATACTGCGATAATTCAGGGAGCGCAAGGATTGGGTTTTGCCATTCCCATCAACACAGCGCAACGCATTTCCAGTCAATTAATTGCTACAGGTAAAGTAGAGCATCCTTATCTGGGAATTCAGATGTTGGCGTTGACACCCGAGTTAAAACAAAATATTAACTCTGACCCCAACAGCAATTTGAATGTAGATCAAGATAAAGGGGTTTTAGTAGTTAAAGTTATGCCCAACTCACCTGCAGCGAAAGCAGGGGTACGTGCTGGAGATGTGATTGACAAGCTGAACGGACAAGCTGTTACAGATGCCGATTCTGTACAAAAAGCAGTAGAAAATAGCCAAATTGGAACTGCTTCTTTGCGTATGGATTTGTATCGCAATGGGCAGAATCTCAACTTAGCCGTACAACCAGGTGCTTTCCCATCAGCACAAATGCAATGAATGAAGGAAGAAGGAAGAAGGAAGAAGGAAGAGGTTGTGAGATGGGGATTCAGACAAGGCACGTTTGAAGAGGAAGCTTCCCCCACTTCTTCTGCCGCCCCAACTCAAAACGGGCGACCTGTAGAGGTCGGGGTATTAAACCCCTACAAGGAAGCGGATAATTCGCTCGGTATAAAAAACCGAGGTATGTAAAGACAGCCCCCAGAATTGGGGGCAGGGAGCAAAGGCTATTTTTGCTTGATCACGAGTAATGTCACATCATCGTGAAGAACTTCCTTACCTATATAATTCCGTAAATCCTTGATGATGGTTTCTTGAATGGAGCGGGCCGTATGATGCCAATTGTGCTGCAATAGATCGCAAAGTCGCTCAATCCCATACGGCTGTTCCCCTTCGTTCTCAGCTTCGGTTAAACCATCGGTATAAAGCACAACCCCATCCCCTGCAAATAATTGCACTTCTCTTTGGGCAATGAAATCTTGAATATCAGGCTCTAAACCAATGGGAAAACCTAAATCGACTGTGTTAATCCGCTCAACTTGACCATCTGCACGCACAACTATCATCTCTTCATGTTGTCCGCTAAGAGTGATTTTACCTTTATCGCAATCAAGCAAGGCTAGCGTTAGAGTTTTGTCTGAGTTCATGCGCTGCACATTCTCAAAAATTACTTGATTGAGCAGATTTAAAAATAAAGAATAATTAGTTATATTTGATACTAGCAATGTTCGGATTGCAGTTTGAACCATGATCATCAAAATGGCGCTCTCCAATCCGTGCCCAGTGACATCACCGATGCTAATTATCACCTTGCCATCAGTTTGAATTATGTCGTAATAGTCACCTCCAACTTCCGATGCCGGTTCCATAAAACCAGCGATATCCAAGTCTGGAATTTGTTCGAGTTCTTTGGGTTTAGGTAAGATTTTTTGTTGTAATTGCCGTGTAATTTCCAACTCCGTACCCATCCGAACGTTTTCAGATTTGAGTTCTTTGTTGAGAGTTTGAATTTTGCTGTTTGCGTCTGCAAGTTGCCCGAGGGTTTGCTTTTGTTGGTCGTCTGAATGCGCTAGAGCATCAAGCATATTATTGATATTTGCAGTCAGGTTAGACATTTCATCCTGACCGTCTATTGATAAGCGCAATGCTAAATCGTTGGTATCACGAACACGATTGACACCTGAAACTAACAGCGACAACCGTGACAAAATCCAACGTTCGAGCAAAAATATTACTACTGCATCAAATACTAGCCCAGCGAAGATCAGACTGACGATCAGATATTTTAGGTTTGCTTTTCCTTGTTTGTAGGTGGTTCTGGGAATATCAACTTGCAAAATGAACCCAGGTTTACCATCAATATCATTAATAAGTAGATATCCTGCTAATGTCTCTTCGCTCAAAGGTTCAACTGTTAGATTTTGCGATTGAGAAAGTGCTGTACGAATGCTTTCAATCGAGTTCGGAAGTTGCGGATCGTTAAATCTATATATTTTGAGCTTCAATCGAGCTAATTGAGAAAGTTCATCAATTGTATTTTGGTCAATTCTACGTCCAATAATTAGCGAACCACGCACGGGTCCAGTGGCATCACTTGTTAAAATTGGTTGCGATGTTACCCACATCATGCCTGTTGGCAACAGCATTATACCTGTTTGCTTGGTTGTAGTAAGCAATAAGTCATTTTTATTGAGGATGCGGGAGCTTAATTCTTGGGGTATTGATAATCCAGTTTTGTTTTTCTCGTCGTACCCGGTACTGTAAATTCTCTCTCCTGCTGTGTTGACGTAAACCATGTAATTTACTTTTAAAATCGTCAACTGCTTTGGTATGAGGTTAGTTGTTATATATTCTTGATTCCGATCTTGAATAAATTTATACGTATCGTCCCATGCCGACCAGTCAGCAAAGCGATCGCTAAAGTTTTTTTGACTTTGTGCCAAAAGATTCTGAACACCTTTAACTGTTTGTCGTGCTTCGTTCTCCTCAGAAGAGCGAATACTCCCCATTAAAATAGTTGAAGACGCAAAATAGAGAACTCCAATTAAACCAGTCAACGTCATACTAACGATGACTAGAGTTTTTTGACGTAATTTCATCAGCTTTCGCACCCTTTAAATTTTATAGAAACTCAATTATCATTCTTATATTCATTCCCAACGATTGCCTTTGCTCATATGAAAAAGCTAGCCTGCGTTATGGATTGATAACTATAGAGTTCCCAAAAATTAGGTCAGATTAACAAGTGGATATAGCCCACAAATAGACATTGTATTGCTTCGATTGATTTTGCAAAACGCGATGATGTTGCTCCTGGTATTCTACAAGTTGATTGGGATTTAGTAATTATTGATGAAGCTCATAAGTGTTCGGCACATACCCAAGGTGATGATTTACGCCGCACTGGACGCTATAAGACTAAGGATGAGCAGTAATAGATAATACCGTTATCACTCCTTGACCAAGACCGTAGTACCAAAAAATTCTAAAAGCAGCAGGTGTTTTGTTTTCCACGTATGCTTCAAAAACTTCTTCATCGTTGGGGCCCGATAAGTCATCAAATTTATGGGTTTGTAAACCAGGATGACGGAGGTTGGTTTCCATCAAAGCTAATGTTTTGGCGACTTTCCGGTACTTTTTGGGGTCAATTTGCTCTAAATTTTTCAATGCATCCCTGGCTTCAGTTGAATATTGCAGACGAAATTGCATTAATCATCAATCTCCAAATCGGCGTATTGAGCAAATGAACCTAAATCGTGAACTTCTCCCCTCGCTGCTTGTTCAATTCCTCGTAGTACCATTCCCAAGGCTTCCGGATTTTGCCATAACCATCGCTGTTCAACAGGAATCTTTTCTATATCTATAGGGTCTAACAGAATTTGACCTGCATCGTTGGTCAGCACTCGGTAAACTTTTGCTTTAGCTGCTTCTCCTAATGTTAAGTTTCCTTGCTCTGATGTTAAGATAGCTTCTTTGATTACGTAAAAATTTTGATTACTAATTAACATTGTTGAACTGCAAAAATACACAGCTTAATCATTATAACTCAATGACTATTTTTGTCTAAATTTTGTAGGCATCACTAAATAATGTTGTAGAATATACCAGGTATGAATGATAAGCCATAATTCGCGCTTTCAGTTATTAAATTTATTTTGTTATGAAAAACGACTGCCGTCTAATTGAAGATTTTATCTCTATACGTGAAATATCTCTTGAAGCCAATAAATTTATTTATTGGCGGTATTGGTGATGATAATGAGAGTGTACAGCTAGATTTATTTTCTCAAAATAAAACCCAAATCTCGAATCCAAAATCTAAAAGTCTCACCCCAGTAGCGTATTTATGGACTAGCACGGTGAAATGGCAACCCTTTCTCCTCGTAGCAGGAGGGATTTTAGCCATATATGAAGGTTACCGCGCTTAGATTACAGTCTAATTTTAACGCAGTATTTGTTGGAGCAATATTCAGCACACTTCATTTAATGTAGGCGCATATAGAAGCTAAATGCAGCCATTGCGAAAATTATCGGAACCAAAGTATTGAATTCAATTTCTTTAGTTTTGAAACTTTTGAAGCAAGAAAGAACAAAAGCAATAGGCCAAAAAATTGTGACGATAGTTAAAATTACTAAAGATAAAAATTTATCTTCTGGGTTATAACTGGCTTTGGATTGGGTAAATACTAACCAATTCAGGAGAAAGTATGCGGATGTCAAAAGGTAAGTAACACATAGAATAAACAAAATTGGCGTCATTTTCAACAACCTCGAAAAGTTCTTATATTGATAAAAAATATTTGTAACCTCACTACAATTTTGAGGTGACATCAGATATCAGACGCTTACCCTATTTTTTGTGTTCTTCTTAAACTTCTAACAAGTTGCACAAATCCCGGAAATAAACTACTGAGAGCAAAAAAAACAATATACTAGTAATTAAACTTAGAGAATACTAGCGCCGATTATCTAGAACCTTATAGAGCTTATATGTCTTCAATTGGTACTCAAAGGTTAATGCAAGCATCAAGTAAACCTTCTAGAATTGATTTCGAGCTTTTTAGGGGTTATGTATGTCCAATTGATGCACTATTAAACAAATTACTCCCCTAGCTCCCGGTGTAGTATCTCGGTCTATTTTGATTCCTTACTTGAGGGAGTCAAAATGACTGCGATCGCGCAGCACTCCTGCAAGCAGATCGCAAGTATAGTTTTTTTTGCAGAGACTATTAAGCAAAGTAAACTACAATACGTTGCACTCCTTTATCGAAATTATAGCAGTAAATAATTAAAATCTTATGTATAAAAAGAACGAAATATATTGCTTGAGAGTACTTACTTAGATCCCCGACTCTCGTAGCCCATCAAACTTAGCGTGACAGATTACTGGTGTTCTGTTGACAGTATTCAGATCCCTGACTTTTTTGAGAAGTCGGGGATCTATAACCCCTTATTTTGCAATTGTAAGCCGCAAGTGAGTTTTCTCGCTTGTGGTACTTAGTGCCTACGTAAAGAATGCACCCAGGAGTTGGTGTGATGAAGCCTCTTGTTTGGGCAGCGAAGAAGAAAAGAAGCCTGTCCATACCCTCCTCCAAATTATTGCTGACCTATGCCAAGCAATTTTTAGTTTCAAACCAGGAAATAATAACGTGCAAAGGAGTTACACACTTAGACCGATTTTGGTGTAATGAGTGGAGCTAACCCATATAAAGTAAAAGGGTAAATGTAAAAACGGTAACCAGAACAGGAATCGCAGTACTAAACTCCAGCTTGCGTGTCTTTAAGATTTCCAGAAAGGATATAGGAACAATCAAAGGCCATAATAGCGTCGAGATTATAAACATCACAAAAGATAAAAACTTATCTTCTGGTGAAGAACTAGGATGGCGAAAGGAAAATCTGAGCCAATTAGTAAAAAAATAGCAGGTCATCAGCAGGTAGCTGAGAACCAAAGGGAATTGAAACTTACTCATTATAGGCACTCCATAAACTTTTTTTAATTACTGCTTGCATGGCCTAGATTCAATTGTTACGTAGTTTACTTGGGGATTTCGCTATTTCACGTTGCTTCTTAGAATACATTTATTGATGAAATAAATGTTAATGGAATTCTCAACACTCAGGAATCAGTACTTCCACTTATTTTTGAATCCAAATTATCTAACTAGTAATTATACTGGACAACCTTAGTTAATTATCCATTGTATATTTTCAGTTTTAAAGATTCTTCAAATAAAAATTTATTTATTCAAGCCGAATTTACCAAACCTTTACTGTTGAATGCTTTGAACCACAAAAACCAATTCAGAATATTTAGATTTGTACGGAATGAGTTTAAGTATTAAATAATTCATTGACTACTTGCAGCGTTTGTCAACAGAGGCTTTGCTTATCGATCGATGGTTTACTCAATTTTTTTTTAAGAATATTCAAATGCCATTAATAACAGAAAATTCTAGAACAAAGTATTTTTAATTACATTTTAATAAAGAAAAAAACAGATAGTAAGTAACATTGGAAACACAGATGTCAGATTGCAGAATCTCGTCTTATACCATTTCTCTATGAAGATGCAATAATGAAAAAATAACCAAAAATTAAGTTTTCAAGCTAAAGGTAGACAAAAGCGAAATATACTGCCAAAACCTCGTTCGCTTTCTACTTCAATTAGTCCACCTTGCAGTTCAACCAAGCGCTTGGAGATGGCTAAACCGATGCCGGTTCCCCCAGAATGGCGATCGCGTGATTTATCGGCTCGCCAAAAGCGTTCAAATACATACGGTATATCATAAGAAGCAATACCAATGCCTGTGTCAATAACTGCAATGTGGAGTTGAGACGCTTGTGCCCAAGCACGAAGGGTAATTGTACCTGTAATGGTGTAGCGGACTGCATTACCAAGCAAGTTTACCAAAATTTGTTCTGTACGGTCAATATCCGCCATAACTAGAGGCAATATTGATGGACATTCCAGTTGCAAAACTGGCCCATCTTCTAGCAGTTGGTCGGCAAATTTATGCACTAATGACTTGAACAGAGGAAGCAAATTTACAGGCTGTATATTAATCGGTAAATAACCAGCCTCTGCCTTTGAAAGTTCTTGCAAATCATTGACCAACCGCTCTAAACGCTTGGTTTCCTTGATCAAAGAAAGATAAACTTCTGGGGAAGATTCAATCCCACCATCAGCAAGTTCCTCCAAGTAACCTCGCACTACTGTTAGTGGAGTCCGCAATTCATGAGTCATATCTCCAATCAGTTCTCGTCGGCGCACTTCGACTCCTTCGAGACTGGCAGCCATGCGGTTAAAACTAGCACCCAGTCTGTTGAGTTCGGGAATTTCCGAAAGGGGTAAGCGCGAATCAAGCTGACCAGTAGCAAATCTTTGGGTGATTTTTTCCATCTCAGTCAACTGCTGCACAATCCGCCGAGACACCCAGTAACTCAATCCGACTGCTGCACTGGTTCCAGCGAGAACAGACCATAAAGTGCTTCGACTCCAAGCGATTTCAAATCCATCAACTAAGTCAGTGCGAACATCTAATAAATCGAATCCCTCGTGTTGTAGTTTTTCTAGGTGGAGGACGAAAAAGCGCGGAGAAGAGATTTTACTGATAACGACAAAACTAACTATTCCCACAAACATGACTACCAAGTGGGATAAAAACAAGCGCGAACGTAAATCCATCTTGTTCATACCACAGGGTCCTCAAATTTATAACCTACCCCAACAACTGTTTTAATAAAAGTGGGATTGGCTGCATCTTTCTCAATTTTTTTTCGCAACCGTGCCACATGAGTATCTACCACGCGCTCATCGCCATAAAAGTTATCTCCCCAGAGCTTGTCGATTAACTGAGTACGGTTCCAAACTCGACCGGGATTGCTGACAAAAGTACTTAACAAGTTAAATTCTAGGGTTGTTAAGTCTAGTATTTCCAGTTCCGCATGCTCTGTTTGACGATTAGCTGTGCGCTGTTCCACATCCACAACAAAATGCTGGGTACGATAAAGTTGATTTTGTCCCCCTTGGCGGAGACTGCGCCGCAATAGCGCCCTAACTCTTGCAACCAACTCTCTGGGACTGAAGGGCTTTGTCATGTAATCGTCAGCACCAGTAGACAAGCCAATCACGCGATCGATTTCCTCACCCTTAGCAGTAAGCATCATAATATAAGGGTCTTTTGTACCGGGTTTTTGACGAATTCTGGCGCAGACTTCCAACCCATCGAGAGCCGGAATCATTAAATCTAAGATAATTAAGTCTGGTGGTTGTTCCTGAAACATCCGCAAAGCGCTGAGACCATCGCGGCTAAGACGACAGGTAAATCCCTCTTTTTCTAAAGAAAGCTGGATTAATTGAGCAATTTCCGGTTCATCCTCAACAATTAATATATCCATCTTTATTAAAGTCAAGTAAAAAACAAAGACTGGATTTGCTCCCTTTGTGATTCTGGGTACAACCAATCAGATTCTAGTTTATCTAATCTATTAGGTATATGCCGTGCGAAGGCGTGTAGTTTTATTGATTTTACTGGTAATGTTAATTTAGATTCTAAGTATTTCCCTAGAATTTTTAGAAAAATTTTAGTTTTACCAATTGCGAGTATTTAATGAATTTAATTACAAACTCATCTTCATTATTAAAAGTCAAACCAGAATATCAAATACTCTTGAATAATTTAAAAGAAAGAGTAGAAAGTAAATTTGGCGATGACATGAAGGCTTATTATTTGTTAGGGAGTGTCGGGCGAGGCGAAGAGATTCCTAATATATCAGATATCGACACAGAAATTATTATCAAACGTGATGTTTCCCCAGAAGATGAAATATGGTCGGAAGAAGTTAAAAAAGAATTAGAACCCCTTTACCCATTATTGTCGAGAATAGACCTTGGTCTGATGCATGAAAAAGCATTTGAATCATCGAGGACAGATAGTCTCAAGTTTATCTTTAAAACTGATGGTGTACTTATCTCAGGTACAGATATTGCTTCAAATTTTACTTCTTTGCCACCAGGAGAGGAATTAGCAAGGCTGCTGAATCAAAATTATCGCGAGATGCTTGCAGAAATTCAAAAAATTATTTCCGAACCTGATGAGGAAGATAAGCATAATCCTCACCACATTGCTGAGTGTGTGGGTTGGATATCAAAGAAAACATTGCGTCTGTGTTTGGGAATTGTCATGTTTAATGAACCATTCTACACCTGTAGTTTCAACGACATGGCAGAGAAATTTACTACGTTGTATCCAGATTATTGGATTCAGGCAATGAAAGCACTACAACAATATCGACAACCGACTAGTGATGTCAAAGAAGCAGCAAGTTTTTGCCAGGTTTTGAGTCAAACTATATATAAACTCGCAGACAAGAAGTTTGGAGAATAAATAATCGGCTTAAAGTCACCATGAAAGTTCAATCCCTACAGCTAAAATATTTCAAGAAATTCCAGTCTTCTCCAGTATTCGATTTTACCGAAAAAGAAACTGGGTTGGCACGAGATATAACAATACGGTTCGGTTAAGCCCAAAATCCAGAAAATAAATTAAGGGCTTCATAGCTAAATTTTGCTTTTAGCTTACTGGGTAATCTTTTAACCCATTTTAATGGGTTTAAGCTTTGGGCCTACAATTTATTTCACGGCTCTTAACCGAACCGTATTGCGAGATATAATTGTTCTCGTCGGAATGAATGGGGCCGGAAAAACAAGTCTGTTGCAGGCGATCGCCGTAGCTATTGGTAGTGTCTTATCGTCTACTTTTGAATAAACCTGGTCAATAAATCTTCCTTAGATAAATTTGATATTTGTAGTAGAAAAGAACTAAATTCTTCCGGTGGTAATGCTAATAAAGGTTCAATAATTGCTGATAGTTGTGATTCTTCAGTCCCGAACCGAACTCGAAGTAAGTTTTGAATAATCGTGCGACGTTCATTTATTTCTCCTTGTTGTATAGCCTCTGCCAAACGTTGTTCATAAATCGGCGATAACTGCATAACTAAGTCCCTATCTTCTACATCTAAATTCTGATTTAATTCTAAAGTAGTTTTCAAGTTTGCCAATAAATCTATGGCTTTACTACGTAAAGGATTGTTAATATCTAACACTTGCACTTCCTCAATTGCCCGTTGCTGTACTCTTCCCTTACCCAATAATCTTAACCAAAGTGTTTCTGGAGTCACTGGTAATTGGTGAATTGCGACTATAGCCCCTCGCCAAGATTTGTCAAAAAAATAAACACCCCTTCCCCATTTATCTTCATCTAATTCAGATCCAAATCCTTCTAAAAAATCTTCACTAGCTGTAGGCGAGAGAATCCATAGCCGAGGCAAAGAATCTTCGTCTAACCTTGTACCATTACGTTTTGCTTCACGTTCAAAACTTTTCTAACATTTGCTTTGCTTGAAACAACTGAATACGATATTCCTCACTAATAGTTGGATATTTTAAGTTAAGTTCTTTTAATTTAGTGTTAATAATATCGGCGACTGCGAGACGTGTAAACCATTTGCGATCGCTGGGAATAATATACCAAGGTGCCCAAGGTGTACTGGTGTTATTAAAAACATCTTCATAAGCGTGCATATAATCATTCCAAAAGGCTCGCTCTTGGGCATCACTTGCCGAAAATTTCCAGTTTTTTTCCGGTAAATCAATCCGTTCTAAAAAGCGTTTTTTCTGTTCTGATTTGGAAAGATTCAGAAAAAATTTTAGGATTATAACACCATTATCAACCAGATATTTTTCAAAATTATTTATTTCTTCAAAACGTTGCTTCCAGATGAGATTACCTTCTGGAATGTGCGGAAGATTTTGATTTTTGAGAAGTTCTGGATGGACACGTACCACTAATACTTCTTCATAATACGAACGGTTAAAAATTCCAATTCGACCGCGTTCTGGTAGGGCTTTTGCGCTTCGCCAAAGGTAATCGTGGTCAAGTTCTTCTGTGCTAGGTGATTTAAAGCTGAAGACCTGACAGCCTTGGGGATTTACCCCAGACATTACGTGTTTGATAGTGCTATCTTTGCCAGCAGCATCCATTGCCTGGAAAATCAACAGTAGTGCAAAGGAATTTTGAGCATAAAGAAGGTCTTGGTATTTTTGCATCTGTTGAATATCAGTTTGCAATTTCCCTTCAGCATCGGCTTTTTCTTTGTAATTACCCGTATATTTGGGGTCATACTCTTTTAAAGAAATTTTAGAACCTGGTGGGACAAAAAAATGGTCGTGATTCATCTTTTCAAAATTAGCCGTTTCTTTGATTTTCGTTGTTTTTGGGTAGGACGCATCGCTTCTCGACCGAGAATAAACATTCCCGCAACACCCAAACAGACAAACCAGACGTATTCATGCCAATATAGCCCGATTTGTTGTACTGCACTGAGTTCTGGATGCAGCCCCCAAAGATAAAGTAACAGCACCAGGATCATCAGCGCCCCAAAGCCAACAAAACTTAAACCAATCCGAATTCTAGGCGATCGCAACTCCCAATCGCTAATCCCATCTATGTCAATGGATGCTAGATCCTCCAGGGAATCTTCTGCAACTTCGGAGGCTGCTTGCAATTTATTTGCCAGGTTTAGTGGCAAAATCGGCACCAGTGTTGCTACTGTTGGTCTACGCAGCAAAGCTTCTGCATCTCTCAGCAATTCTAGCGGTTTGGGAGAATCATCTGGTTCGGCAAATTCTAAATTTTCTGTAGCATTATTAACCGTAGTGGGTTCAGAATCCATATTGAGAGTCCTGTAGCTTGCGATCGCCCTTGGCTTTATATAGTTTAATTTTTCCGCGCCGGCCTACTTAACTCATCTTCGTAAATCCCCTCACGACTTACAGCATAATCGGAAAGCAGTGGGGTATTTCGGTCGTGGCTTTCACTCCAAGAGTGAAGTGCCTGCACCCACTCCTGAGCCGTGGCAGTTTCATAAAATGGACGCTCCATTTGGGGTTCCACTAACTGAGAGAGCATTGCATCAAGGTGTGGCTTAATCTCGTCAGGAGTCCGATTCGTTATTTTTGCTAAAGTCTGGCTGATTGCCTCTATGTCTTCTCTGTGGGCTTCCTCGATATGACGAAGCTGTTCTTTTGCTTGACTGTTCATGACCATAACACCATCCAAAATACAAATTTAAATCTATCAATTTGTAATTAAAATTCGGCGTTGCTGAATCCGGGTATGAATTGCTAAATTTACCCTCACCCTAGCCCTCTCCCCAAGGGAGAGGGGACAAGAATTCTAGCTCCCCTCTCCCCAAGGGAGAGGGGCTGGGGGTGAGGGTAATTCATACCTCAATTCAGCAACGCCTAAAATTCTCACCTGAAGGGGACACTCAGATTTAAGACTGAAACAACCTTCAATAATTTGGCAAATCTGCGTAACATAACTACAGCATAATAACCCAAGTTGCTAGTCCATTACGGCGTAAGTCTGCCAACCATTTTTATTCCCTCTTTCTCCCTTGTCCCCCTTGTCCCCCTTGTCTCCCTTGTCCCTTTACCGCACTATGAATGGGTGGTTTATTTGCGCACCCGCTGTACTAGTGACTTCCCCTGCGCTACAAAGCAGAGGTACTTGCCGAAGGGTAAGCTGGTTTTTAACCCATTTTAATGGGTTTTAGCTTTAAGCCCGTTCGCGCAGCGTCCCGAAGGGATAATTTATTTCCGGGCTTCCCCACTAAGAACACTCCCCACTTAAGAAGCTTGTTGCAATTGCTCCAGTCTCGCTAGAACTTCGGTGCTGTGAACAGATGGATTAACTTTCACAAAAGTTTCACGTAAAACACCCTTAGGATCGATCAAGAACGTGTGACGCAGGGAAAGAAAGCCGAGCCAAGAACCATAAGCTTTACTGACTGCACCATTGCTATCCGCTAAGAGAGGGAATTTTAGCCCCTCGGAATCACAAAACTCGGCGTGGGAATCAACATCATCAGCGCTGACACCAATAATTTCTACATTCTTGTCCAAATATTTAGGTAAATCTTGTTGGAAACGACGGGCTTCTATGGTGCAACCAGCAGTGAAGTCTTTGGGATAAAAGTAGAGAACTACCCACTTTCCGCGTAAGTCAGACAGAGAAATATCGCCATCACCAGTGTTGGTTGGCAGGGTAAATGAGGGTGCCGGTTGATTGATGGACGGAAGTTTGCCGCCCAGGGCATTCGCATCTGGGGCAAAAAACCAGCTGCTCAAAGCAAAACAACACAGCAATAGTATATTCAAAAAATTGCGGCGAGAAATCATGAGTGCAAACCAGAATGACAACTTTACATAAGTTTACAGTTACTGGTTGCTATCTAAACGTACCTGTTCTGGGACAATATCATACACCCGCAGCAAACTACTTCCTAGTTCCGACTCAAATGAAAACCAGTTTGCATCAATAGAAAGGTAACGTAATACTGCTTGCAGACGGTCATCTGCCAAATCGAGTGACCGTAAAGATTCGTCCGTAAAGTTTTTTAACGTTTCTAAGCGCTTACTAACCCAAGCTTGAACGTGGTTCAAACGGTGGTCTGCTTGCGATAATATGTGTGTTAACCAAATCACCACCACACTACCTAGGTTTAGTCCTTGCCAGTTTCCGTGACATGGAAAATGTTTATCGATTAGTTGTTCTACTCCTATATGCTCCAGTTGTGTTAGCAGTAAGGGTATATCATCAACTCGTTCGTTTGTAATTATGGGTTCTTTTGCCATAAACCCGAACTTATACCTACTTAGTTCCTTTTGGAATATGTCTTTCGGTATACTTTTTTGGCTAACTCAGAAAAAAATGAGCGAACTGGGAGCGTTAAGTTCAGACAAGCACTCCCTTATAGCCCTTGACCCAGGAGTACGTTCATTCCTCACGGGTTTTGATGGTGAGAAATTTATTGATATCGGGAATAGAGACATTACGGAAATATATAGGTTATGTCGCTTTAGCGATAAATTAATATCTCGTAAAACCAAGCTAACAGGACGTAAGAATAAGCACCAACGTACTCGAATACAAGCTAAAATCGACAGTTTATTTATTCGCGTTCGCAACCTAATTAATGAGTGCCACCGCAAGGCCGCAAAATGGTTAACGACGGAGTATAGAGTCATCTTTCTTCCGACTTTTGAGACTTCCCAAATGGTAGCCAAGACAGGTAAGAAAAAAAGAAAGATTAATTCTAAAACCGTGCGTCAAATGCTTAGGTGGTCGCATTTTAGATTTAAACAAGCATTAAAGTTCCAAGCCTTTAAGCGTGGTTGTACCGTGTTAGATGTAACCGAGGAATATACCTCCAAGACTTGCACCAAGTGCGGTCATGTACACGTTAAATTAGGCAGTTCTAAGAAGTTTAAATGTCCGCAATGTGGACATGAACTCCCTAGAGATTGGAATGGCGCTTTAGGGATTTTCCTTAAGGCATTGCGAGATATTGCCGGATTGGATACTTCGGTATTCAGTACGCTATGTCGGGAAAACTACGAAGTTGACCGGGCTTGAAGTATCTGAATACTCACCGACTCATAGTTAATCCAGGTGATGTTCAAGAACCCCACCCTACTAAGAAAGCTCTGTTACATCATCAATATATTGACTTTCCATAAGAAATGCTCCATGAGCAAAGCGGACACCCCAATATCCTCCGGGACGGCGGTCAAGAACTACACCTTCTTCGCCAACTTTAATCACATCAGGGGGGCGAAGCATGGGCATCGGCTCGGCGGTTTTGATGTATGGTGGTAGGGCGATGACTCGGACTTTACTACCAACAGGAAATTCTTTGGACATTTTACAGATTAAGGGTTGTAAGGCGTAAACAAGGCGGGGAATGAACTCTCAAGTATTAAAGAAAATTCCAAGCAGCAACAAAGTACCGCTTGGAACTTATAAAAAATACTCTTATCTTTGGGGTTGAGAGCCTTGCGGTTGTTGCTGCGGTCTATTTTGTCGCATTTGTACCAACTGTTGCTTTTGTTCTGGCGTGAGGAGAGCTTCCACTTTCTGTTGCGATGACTGCATGATATCTCGCAATTGGGTTTGTTGTTGTGGGGTAAATTTAAGGGAACTCAAAGCCTGTTGTGCAGGTTGACCGGCTTTCATTGAGGCTTCTAACTGTTTCTTTTGCTTTGCTGTGAATATTTTCTCAATTCGACTGCGGGTATCGAGGCGAATTTTCTCAATTTCAGTTTTTTGGACGTCGCTTAATTGGATGCGTGGCCCTGGAGCCTGTTGTTGACCTTGTGCAATAATCAACGGTGAAGCAGAGGTTGTTTGTGCTGTGACTCTCGAAGAGGTTGCAGTTAAGCTGAGGGCGAAGGCTGCGGCAATGAGTGAAAGGTTTTTGAGTTTCATTATGTACCTTATGGATTTCTCCGTTTTGTTCTCACCATTATAGAAAGCGATCGCTACTATACCTAACTGTAAATTTAGCTAAAATATTAACAAAATGCGAATTCTTGATTAAATTCACTCAAACACGTGTATTTATCACCGTTTGGAGTCCCAACTACTGTGTTAGTTAGGACTTGAGTCACGTTGTTACATAGATTTAGGACTTACGCAAAATTTTTTCCAAAGCCCGATTGCACGTAGGGATAATTCATCTCTTACCACAAAATGAGGCATTATTACGTAAGTCCTGAGATTTTTAGTAATTAGTTTTGCGATTCCTTCCTTGAGGCCTATTTTGACGCATTTGCTTTAGTTGCTCTTGTTGTTCGGGAGTTAGCACTGCTTCCATTTTTTGTCTCGAAGACTGCTTGATTTCCCGTATTTGGGTTTTCTGTTCTGAGGTCAGATTTAGAGAAGCAAAACCCCTTTTACGCTCACCTGATTGTATAGCGGTTTTTAGTTGTTCCCTTTGTGCGGGAGTAAGAATTGCTTCAATTTGGCTTTTGCTATTTTCGCGAATTTCCTTGAGTTGGGTTTTTTGTGCATCTGTTAGCCCCAAGCGCTCAAATGCATCTTTTTTCTGGGCTGGAGCAACTTGTTGGGGGGGTTGTGGTGAATTTGTTTGTGCTTTGGCTTCATGAGTTGCAGTTAAGCTGAGGGCAATGGCTGCGGCAATGAGCGATAGATTTTTGAGTTTCATTGGTTACTTAAAGGCTTCTCGTGTTCAGATGTCATCATCATAGAGACTCATCACCCGGTTGCACATGAGCAGAAAGTCACGAATGCACCCATTACTAAAGTCATGTTTGTAATACCATTTTTATATGAAGATGCATACAAAAACCCCACCGCCTGCGGCACCTCCCCTTGTAAAGGGGAGGTTTGGAGGGGTTATAAAAACATCGATATTACGATTAATTAGCTAGAATATAACTCCTAATTCCAAACTCCTAACTTAGAATGAGCCGTCCAATTCAAATTCACAATCATCCTTTTCGATTTTTACTTTATTTAGAGTGGATATTACTGGGATTCGCTATTTTAACATCACTTTTTCCAACTCGCTTCCATCGATTTGCAACATTTCCCGAACTTACAATTTGCTCTTTAACTATTTTTGGATTAATGGGCTTAAGATTACCTACTGGTAATCAAGGTTATAAAATACTCTACACAGCCGGGGAATTTATTTTGATTTTCTTCACTGGCTTTTTTGGAGGGAGAATAGCTCGTCTTTTTCCGTTCATCTATATAATTTTAGTAACACGCAGTTGTTTAATTTTTGAGTTGCCAGGACGTTTATTAGTTACTTTTTTATCTTTTTTGTTATTTTTGGTAACAGCCAGACAACGCTTCCCTCGCTTGCAACTAACGCCACAATCGCAAGATAAAATTATATTTTTTAACTTTAATTTTGCACTGCTATTTGCATTGACTTTAGTATTTATTTTGCTGTTAATGAATACTGTATTATCCGAACGACAAAGTCGGGAGAAATTAGCTATGGCTAATGAAAAACTACGTCAATATGCCCTGCGAATTGAAAATCAAGCTACCCTAGAAGAACGTAACCGTATTGCTCGGGAAATTCATGATTCTTTAGGGCATTCTCTTACGGCTTTGAATTTACAGTTAGAAACTGCTTTAAAACTTTCACAATCTGACCCCAAACGGGCAGTAACTTTTTTAGCAAGAGCAAAAGAATTAGGTTCTAAAGCTCTGCAAGATGTGAGACACTCAGTTTCAGCTATGCGTTCTAATCCTTTACAAGGACAATCTTTAGAACAGGCGATCGCTACACTCTCAGAAGATTTTTATCGCTCTACTGGTATCATACCAATTTGTGAAATTAATCTAGCTTATTTGCTGCCTATAGAAGTTAATACAGCTTTATATAGAATCATCCAAGAGTCATTTACAAATGTTTCTAAATATGCAGATGCAACAAAAGTTAAGTTAGAATTAAGCATAACAACTGATTTGCAATTGATGATTCAAGATAATGGCAGGGGGTTTGATTTAGCACGAAATACTACTGGGTTTGGACTGCAAAGTATGCGCGATCGCACTTTAGCGCTAGGAGGAAATTTTAATATCAGTAGTACTCCTGGTTCTGGTTGCAAAATTATAGTTAATATCCCTTTATCAAAGGTTTTTGTTAACTGACACTTGAATTCGTAAGAAGGAGGAGATTTATATATGTGGATACAGACAAGGCACGTTTGCTCTTGGAAGCTTCCAAGAGCAAGCTGCCGTCCCAACTCAAAACGGACGACCTGTTTCTTGTCGGGGTATTAAACCCCCACAAGGAAGCGGATAGATAAAAATACTCTGCATCTGTAGCGGTTATCAAAAAAAGAATGCCTGTACTAATTTCAACCAATATGATTAAAGTATTACTAGTAGATGACCAAAGTTTAATTCGTCAGGGATTAAAAGCATTATTAGAGCTAGAAGAAGACTTAGAGATAGTTGGAGAGGCAGAAAATGGTGAAATTGCGGTTAAGTTAGTGGAAGAATTCCATCCAGATGTTGTATTAATGGATATCAGAATGCCAATTATGGATGGAGTTGCAACCACCCGAGAAATTCACCAACGTTTTCCAAAAATCAAAATTTTAGTATTAACGACTTTTGATGATGATGAATATGTGACAGCAGCGTTACAAAGTGGAGCAATGGGTTATTTGCTGAAAGATACACCCTCAGAAGAATTAGCTGTGGCAATTCGTGCTGTTCACAAAGGATATACTCAATTGGGACCCGGAATCGTGAAAAAACTTTTGACTCAGTTTCCCAATATTCCAGGAAATAAAACCCCAAGTCCACCAACATATTTAGCGGAACTAACCCCTAGAGAGAAAGACGTTTTGCAGTTAATTGCCAAGGGTGCTAGCAACCGAGAAATTGCTCAGAAACTCTTTATTTCTGAGGGGACGGTCAAAAATCACGTCACAAATATTTTGAATCGCTTAAATTTACGCGATCGCACCCAAGCTGCAATTATTGCTAATACGTATCTTTCTTACTTAAATGATAGTACCCTTTAGACTTCCAATTTAAAAAATATCCAAAATTATTTATATCTGTAGGGAACGGCTTAGATGGATAATCTATCTTTCGACAGCTTTACACAGAATTGCTATAAGACGGAGAGATATTAGTTAAATAATTCTAAACATTCTTTTCTTAAAATACCTCTTGTAACTTTGATATTTCTAAAACTTTTAGCAATCACCTGTTCGCAAGATATATCAATTTGAGATTGATTGGAGTCGGTTAAATCTTTAATCGAAGCACCATATATAATTTCAGATATACCCGTCCAAACACAAGCAGCGGCACACATTGGGCAAGGCTCTCCAGTTGTGTATATGCTATAACCTTTTAAAGAAGGACTTTTTAGTTTAGCCGTTAAACTGCGAATCGCATTAATTTCAGCATGAGCAGATGGATCGCTGTCTCTGGTTACGGTATTATGAGCAACTGCGATCGCTGCGTTATCTTTGACAATTACAGCACCATAAGGAGCATCTCCTTTCTTAGCTTCTTCCAGCGCTAAACGCATGAAATATTCTTGGTTCATATTCATTTGGCATTATAAAAGGATAATTTTTTCATGATATCGCATGAACGATGTTTTGCAAGGAAATTCTTTCAAATTAGACACTCCGCACTCTTGGAAAAATAGGTAACGTGAATTATGTTACTCAGCAGAGAACAAACAGCACTATATTTCAAGGACATCGAAACACCGATAGGGAAAGCAATTAATTTAACAATTGCGGCATTAGTTTTACTTTCAGCAGGAATATTTGTTGCAGAAACTTATAATATTTCCGATTCTGTGAAGTTTCAATTACATACAGTAGATACCGCAATTTTAATAATTTTTGCAGGAGAATATTTACTGCGCTTGTGGAGTGCGGAAAATAAGCTGAAATACATTCTCAGCTTTTATTCGATTATTGATTTAATGGCGATTTTACCATTTTTTATGGGGGCCGTTGATATTAGTTTTATTCGTCTCCTGCGTTCATTTAGAATTTTACGCTTAATCAGATTCATAGACAGGATATATATTTTTGGTAGTATCAAGACCGAAGATGGTGCTATTTTTGCTCGGATATTATTTACCTTATTCGCAATAGTTTTTGTTTATTCAGGGCTAATATATCAAGTTGAACATCCGGTAAATCCTGAAGGTTTCGATACTTTTTTGGATGCCTTTTACTTCTCCATAGTCACAATGACAACTGTTGGTTTTGGTGATGTGACTCCTGTTTCCAAAATAGGTCGCTTGCTGACAGTATTAATGATTTTGACAGGTATAGCCTTAATTCCTTGGCAAGTAGGTGATTTGATTAAGCGATTAGTCAAATCTACGAATCAAGTAGAGATAATTTGTTCTGGGTGTGGTTTAGCTTTCCACGATGCAGATGCAGGATTTTGTAAAAAATGTGGGACTAAGTTAAAGAAAGATTGATATTTACAGCATCCCACCAGGTCATGTTATTCCTGAAAACCCCCATACTCACGCCCCTGGTAGTCTTGAGTCGGCATAAGTCGCCAATGGGAATCTTCTGAAAGTTCCAGAACCCACTGATGATAATTCAACAAGCTTTGCCGATGACCAACGCTAATAAAAGTTGTTTCGGTTTGTTGCAACTGTTGATACAGATTATCCTCGTTTCTCAAATCCAAGGCACTGGTTGCTTCATCCAAAATAATGTAGCGAGGACGTGTGACTAATATTCGCGCAAAGGCCAGACGCTGTTGTTCTCCCAAAGATAAAATATTTTCCCAGTAAACTTTCGCATCAAACCCACCAACTCTTGTTAGCAAGTCTTGAAGGTTAACTTGTTGTAATACTTGTTGAAATTCCTCATCGCTAATTTGGCGATTTATATTAGGATATAACAATTGTTCGCGTAAAGTTCCCAAAATCATATAAGGACGTTGGGGCAAAAACAAAATTTCTTCTAGGTTCGGTCGCACTAAGCGACCTGTACCAGCATTCCATAGACCAGCAATCATTCGCAACAGAGAACTTTTGCCACTTCCACTAGAACCTACTATCAACAATCCTGTACCAGGTTCAACTGATAATGACAAATCTTGGATTAAAACTCGCTCATAATTAGGGGTTTGTAAAGTGACATTTTCTAAAGCGAGACGGTCTTCTAATACTGTATCAATTGTAGTATTAGATACTTGTGTTTTTACCGCCGCTAAAGCATCTAAAAAAGCAGCTAAACGATTAATTAAAGTAGTGAACGAACCAAAAGAGCTAAACTGGTACACGATTACTGACAACGCACCTGCAAACTCAGCACAAGCTATGCTTGCTTGGGAAACTTCTCCCAGTTCTATTCGATCAAAAAAGTATAAAGGTGCTACGGTTAAAAACGGAAATATTAATATAAAATATTGATATCCATTATTAAATAATTGTAGATTGCGCTGCCATCCAATCAAACGTTCAGAGTTACTGATTAAGTTAGCAAATTTTTGCTTTAATAAACTTGATTCTTTGGCTTCACCCTGAAAAAAAGCAATAGATTCGGCATTGTCTCGAACATGAGTTAAGTAATAGCGGTAGTCAGCCTCATCTTCCAGTTTATCGGAATTAATATTAGCTAGTTCTTGACTGAGGAAAATTGCGACAATGTTGCCAAATATAGTATAAGCAATTAAAGCCACTGCCATTATTTTAGAAATAGACCAGAGAATCCAAATAAAAACAATCATCTCTATGATTTTTTCTAGACAAACTAAAAAAATCTCTAAAGACCTACTGGTAACTGGTTCTATTTCTTGAGCAATGCGTTGGTCTGGGTTTTCTATGTCTGATTGAAAGTTAATTTGATAATAAGAACGATTGTGAAAATATTTATCAATAATGCTATTTGTTAGCCACTGATACCAGTCAAGAGCAAGTTTTTTTCTTAAGTATCCAGAAACTGCCCCAAGTGGTGTCAAAAGTATAAACAAGCTGATATAAATCAATAACAGGAAAAAGAATCTTAGAAAATCTTTTTGTTCCAGTACATATATCAAATCACGATTTACATAGCTGATCGATGCACTAATACTATTAGTGAATAACAGTAATAACACTATGGTAGTCAAAATAGACCAAGACCACAAAAGTTGTAAAACTGTTCTTTCTCCTTCTTCATTTAGATACCAATAAGGTTTGGCGATCGCTAAAAATTGATTCCACCATTGACTGTCAAATACATTCATACTAATTCCTAGTTATAGATATTTATCAATTGCTATGAGTAGACAAGAAACCAACCTCTCTTAGTTTCTCCACGCTATCCTTGACTGCCTGAATCACATACTCGATATCTGCATCAGTATGAGCTGTAGATAAAAAACAATTGCGTCCTTCCCAAATGTAAACCCCCTTCTCAAGCAAGTGATAAAATAACAAATCTAAATTTCCTGAAAATTTTAAGCGAAATAGGGAGCCAAAAAATACGATGCAAATCGGCAAACTTTCAGATTCAAAGTAAGCATTTAAAGTTTCAGCTAACTGCAATGTGCGTTGATTTAGCTTTTGCTGAAGGCTATTCCCTTGAGTTTTCAGATGCTGAAGTACTGCCTTTGCTGTTGCCATAGTCATATGATTTTTATTAAAAGTTCCTGCAAAAAATGTCTTTTCCGCTTGAGGATAAGAGACATCTTTATAATTCCAAAATCCACCATCAATTCCATTCATATAAGTTGCTTTTCCTCCTACAACTCCAATCGGCATTCCACCACCGACAATCTTGCCATAAATAACAATATCTGCCTGAATCCCAAACCATGCCTGTGCCCCACCTTGATGAATGCGGAAGCCAGTAAGCACTTCATCAAATATCAGTGCTGTTCCTGCTGCTTGCGTTAATTCTCTTAATCTATGTAAAAATTCTTTAGGTTGTATTTCGGGTTGCCGACTTTGTACAGGTTCAACCAACACGGCAGCTAATTCATGAGCGTGGGCTTGCAAAATCTCAATGGATTTAGGATCGCAATAATCTAGGATCAATACATCTTCAACTATCTGCGGAGATACTCCCACCATTGGGATAGCATCAATTTGATAGTTTGATGCTGTAGCTAAAATCCCGTCAAAATGACCGTGATAAGAATTACTAAATAGAGCAATCTTATGACGTTGATTCGCTGTGCGGGCTAGACGGAGTGCTGTCATAACTGCTTCTGTACCTGAGTTACAAAAGCAAACTCGTTCTGTGCCCGTCAGTTCGCAGATTAATTCAGCGACCTCTCCTGCTAAATTTGACTGCGGTCCAATTTGTAAACCTTGCTTCAACTGTGCTTCCAAGGCTTCAGTAATAAACGGTGCAGCATGACCAAACAGAAGAACACCAAACCCCATTGTAATGTCCACATACTCGTTTCCGTCTATATCCCAGAATTTAGAGCCTTGTGCTTGTTCCCCAATTATTGGATAAAGCATCTCCTTAATAGAAAGACGGAAACCTGCGACTCCTCTGCTGTCTGCTAAAACCTGACGATACGCTTGCGCTTTTTGCTTAGATTTTTGAGTACGTCTAGTATAACTGGTCACCAACCTTTCTAGATGCTGCTGTTGCTTTAAATCTAGTTTTCCGTTGAATGAGTTAGGATAAGTCAGATTATTTGTCTTTAGGTGTTGTACTCTTTCTACGTTCTTGTCTGTGGGACTTTGCCGGAGTTTTTCAAATCTGGATTCAGCAGCCCCAGTGTTTTTATACTTTACTGACGATATTTTCCCAGAGATATCTATTTGAGGTAAATCAGTAGTAGACAGAGTGTTACCGCTCAACATTTGCAATTGTTGAGACATAATCTGAAGCTGCTGTACAATTACACCTTCTAAAGCATTCTGGACATTGTCAATTGTTGATGAAGAAGTTGATACTGTAAGCGGTTGTATTTGTGCCTCAGACACTGGCTGAGTCCATTCTGGAGATAAATTTCGATCGATGTAGCTTGCTAAGGCATCAATAGTTACCAAATTTTCAAATAAATCGCGAATCGCAATCTTGACACCATAGATATTTTCAATGATTTGTATAGCTTCTATTAGAATAATTGAATCAGCTCCCATTTCTAAAAAAGGAGTGTCGATTGCTACTTTCGATAGGTCTTCTCTTAACAAGTTGCCTATCATCGAAGTTAAGTTTAAAAGGATTGTATCTCGCCGATCAGATTTAGATCTTTTTTCACCAAAATTATTATTTTGATTTAGATTATTCACAGGTAAATTTATGTCTGTAAACCAGTAACGTTTTTGCTGGAAAGGATAAGTAGGAAGTGGCAAATGATTTCTGACATAATCTCGATCAAATCCAGTCCAATTGATATTCACTCCCCGCACATACAAGCTAGATAAGCTTTCTAGCAACACTTGCCAATCATCTTGTTTTTGTATTAAAGAAGGTAAAAAGACAGCTTTGGTTTCCTGTTGGCAACTTTTGCCTAAACTTGAAAGGATAGGCTTTGAACCAATTTCTAAAAATATCTCATAACCCTGCTGAAACAGAGTATCGATCCCTTCTACAAATTGAACTGTTTCTCTAGTGTGGCATCGCCAATATTTTGCATCAATTTTAGAATCGGGTAGCATCATTTTACCCGTTAAATTTGAAATTAGGGGAATGCGTGGGATTTGGAATGAAACCTCATCTGCGATCGCCTCAAGTGCATCTAAAATTGGTTCCATTAAGGGAGAATGAAAGCCATGTGAAACATTTAACGATTTTGTCTCGATTCCTTGAGTTGTCAGAGATGCTTTTACTACTTCTAGTACTTGACGCTGACCAGAAATTACAACACTCTTTGGAGCATTAAGGGCGGCAATGGAAACATCTTGATTGTAGGGTTCAATTACTGCGGCTACCTGCGCTTTTGAAGTAAACACAGCGATCATTTCTCCAGTTTGAGGTAGGGATTGCATTAGCCGCCCTCGTTTAGCAATCAGTTTCAGCCCATCTTCTAGAGTAAATACTCCTGCTATGCAGGCAGCGACATATTCCCCTACACTATGACCGATGACGGCGGTTGGTTCTATTCCCCAAGAGCGCCACAACTGGGCTAGGGCATATTCTATTGCAAATAACGCTGGTTGGGTGTATGCTGTTTGGTCAAGTAAAAAACTGTTCTGTGGTTCAGGATAGAGAACTGATAGCAAAGAATTTTCTAGATAGGGCTGGAGAATTTGATCGCAATGTTCGAGAATTAATCGGAAAGTGGGTTGGGTTTCGTAAAGTTGGCGTCCCATTCCTATATACTGCGATCCCTGACCAGTAAATAGAAAAGCGATTTTTGGGAGAGTTGTTCTTTCCACCTCACCCATCTGCAGTCCTGGGGCTTCCCGACCTAAAGCAAAAGTAGCTAGCTTATTAGAAGCTTCAATGACGCTCGATGTCTTTACGCTTAGTCGGTAATTAAACTGTTTTCGTTTTGTATTGCTGGTAAAGCAGATATCTTCTAAGGCTAAAGCTGGATTCGCTGCTAGATGTTTTTGATATCGATTAGCTAATTGCTGCAAAGCCTCTTTGGTGTTAGCTGAGAGGGTTAACAAGTGTAAAGGGCGTTCTATTTGACTTTTAATTTTTGACTTTTGACTTTCTGCGGGGGCTTCTTCTAGCACTAAGTGAGCATTAGTACCGCTTGCACCAAAGGCGCTGACTCCGGCAATCCGCCGCTTTTCGCCAACAACCCAAGGAGTTAGCTCAGTTGTGACTGATACAGGTAGTTCATCCCAGTTAATGTGAGGATTGGGCTGCTTTAGGTGCAAATGGGGTGGAATTTGCTGGTATTGCAGAGATAGCACTACCTTGATTAAACCTGCGATTCCAGATGCTGATTCCAAATGCCCAATATTGGTCTTCACCGAACCAATTTTTAAGGGAAATTCTTTTGATCGCTTTTCACCCAGTACAGCCCCTAAAGCTCTAACCTCAATGGGATCTCCCAAAGGAGTACCTGTACCGTGAGCCTCTACATAGTCTACCTCAGATGGTTCTATCTTCCCGATCGCCAACGCTTGACGAATTAAAGCTTCTTGAGAGACTTTATTCGGAACCGTAAACCCACTGCTAGAACCATCTTGATTGACAGCCGATCCTCGAATCACTGCCAAAATAGGATCTCGGTCTGCAACGGCATTTTCTAGACGTTTGAGAATCAAAACTCCGCAACCCTCTCCTCTTACCATTCCGTCAGCTTTGGCATCAAAGGTTTTGCAGCGACCATCGGCGGATAGTATACGAGCTTTGCAAAGTGCTATGGTGTTTTCTTTTGAAAGAATTAAATTAACTCCACCAGCTATAGCATAAGTACACTCTTGGTTACGCAGACTTTGACAAGCTAAGTGAACAGCTACTAGGGATGAGGAACAAGCTGTATCAATCGCCATACAAGGACCTTGCAATCCCAAGATATAAGACAAGCGCCCAGCAACAGCGTTAAGGGGATTGCCTGTGAGATAATGAGCATCAAATTGGCTTAAATCGCCCGAAAGCATCAACAATTTTGCGTAGTCGTTTGTCGTAATTCCAATAAACACTCCTCCTTGGCTAGCTATTTGCTGGTTTGGAATCAAACCTGCTTTTTCCAAAGCTTCCCAAGCCACTTCTAGTAATAGCCGTTGCTGAGGGTCCATCTTCATTGCTTCCCGAGGGGAAATGCCAAAGAATTGAGGATCAAACTGGTCTACTTGCTGCAAAAACCCCCCATGTCGAGAGTACATTTTGCCGGGAGTATCTGGATGGGAATCAAAGTAAGCATCAAGATTCCATCGGTCACGAGGTACTTCCGTGATTGCGTCAACTCCATTAATCAAAAGTTGCCAGAATGCCTCCGTATCATTAGCCCCTCCGGGAAATCGGCAGCTCATACCGATGATGGCGATGGGTTCAGCCTTGGCACTTTCTTTGTTGTTTAGCTTGGATTGCATTTTTTCCAGCTTTAACAGCGCGTTTTCCATCAATGCCCTATAGTTTATGGAGCTATTACTCATGATTTTTAACCTAAACTAGCCAATTTGTTAGCCAATAAATTTGCAATTTCATCTTCAGACAGTTCTTGGTACATGGCTGATAGTTCAAATTCTTTCTTGGATTGTAACTGCACATCATCTGTGGCTGAGGGCTTTATTGGTAGGATTTCCCCAAGTAGGTGCCCAGCCAAATCTTTAATAGTTGGAAATTCAAAAATTAAAGTTGTAGGTAGAGGCATCCCTAAATCAACTTCGATTTCTTCCTTGAGACTAACAGCCATTAGAGAATCCATACCCATATAAAAGAATCCTTGTTGGGTTGCTGGCAATTGAGATAGTTGCAATCCTAGTATCTTGGCAACTTTAGTCTGAAGATAAGTAATTAAAAGAGCTTCGCGCTCACTTTCTAAAGCCGCTTGCAATTGCGGTCTAATAGTTGATTCCTGTTTTTTGTGGAGAACTTCTTGTGATGTTGTTTCGATCTTCTTTAAGAGCGGATTTTGCTTCCTTAATTCATAAAACTTTTTAAAGACAGTCCAATCTATATTCGCAACTACAATTTGAGGACAGCTTTGTAGAATAATTCCCAAAGCCGTAATAGCTTGCCCTGGCAATAATTTTACTCCCATCCGTGTTAACCACTCTTGTGCTGTTGGGGATGAAGCCATTCCACCTCCAGCCCACGGGCCCCAATTCATAGTCAATGCCGGAAATCCTAAACTTTGACGGTAATAAGCTAATATATCGAGAAAATGGTTTGCCGCTGCATAATGAGCCTGTCCTTTTGAACCCCATACTGAGGCGATGGAGGAAAAACTAACAAAAAAGTCTAATTTTATGTTTTGGGTCAGTTGATGTAAAATCCATGTTCCTAGCACCTTGGGATAAAGTACAGACATCAGTGCTTGCAAGTCCATGTCTTTGATCGGCTGATAGCCAAACACACCTGCTGCGTTAATAATACCTTGCAGAGGAGGCATTGAGATTTTAACTTCTTCTAATACTTTAACCATATCTGCCTCATTAGCAATATCTGCCTGAGCCGTTTCAACTTTAGCTCCTGTTTGTTTCATGGAGGCAATAAGTTCCTGCACTTGAGTTGAGGCTGGGTTGCGTCCGGTTAAAACTAAGTGGCGAGCTCCTTGTTCTACCATCCATTGAGCTAATTTTATACCTAAACTACCTAACCCTCCAGTAATCAGGTAAGTGGCGTTGGAGTGCAATGAGACTTTGGGAATTTCTGATGTCTGACTTTGCACTAAACGCGCTACATAACGTTGTCCAGCACGAAAGCCGAGACTCACCTCCCCTTGTGAATCGATAATTTCAGTGAAAAGGGTCGCTGCATCTTGTGCAGATTCTGGGTCTAAATCGATCATGCCACCCCATAACTCAGGATGCTCCAAAGAAAGTGTCTTTCCAAACCCCCATAGAGGCGCTTGTGCTACTCCAGGTAAGATTGAATTAATAGGCATTGCTCCCCGTGTTACTAACCACAGTTGGGGCAAGACTGGTATATTTTGTCTTAAGAGCATTTGTACTAAATGCAGCACACTACCACACCCTAAGACTTGAGCTTGTTCAAGAGCAGAAATAGTCAATTGATTTGGCTGTGCTGTATCCAAACTCCATAGGTGAACTATTCCTTGTAAGGGTAGTTTACTATTTGCCCGAATTTCTAGGAACAGGCGCTCAAATTCATTGGGATCGGCGGGATTGAAAACCCAATTTTTTTTGGTTACTGAACTTTGATCTGCTTGTTTGGGATAAGCCAGAAAGCAACTATGACCCTGGGATTGGAAAAGTTCTGCTAAAGCTTGTCCTACACCACTAGAGTCAGCTAAAATTAGCCAGATGCCAGGTTGTTGGTTACTCCATGTGTCTGAAGTAGTTTTTAACTGGCGTGGCTGAAGCTCCCACTGTAGCTGATAAAGCCAATCTTTGATAGATGCTAGTGTTACCTGCTCTTGGTGCTGCTTGACTAATATTTCCAGCAGTTCTGGTATTAATTTTATCTTGTCCTCTGAGAAATTACCTGCTTTTGTTAATAATTGGGCTAGTTCTTGGGTGTTACCTTGATGCAAAAGTTTGACGATTGGGGTTTGGATTAAATCTTCTGATAAAGTGCTGGCTTTTTGAGGATCGTTTTCAACTTCCTCAATCCAATACCGCTGGGTCTGGAATGGATAAGTTGGCAGTTGGAGACGACGATAGAGATAATCTCGGTCGAAGCCTGACCAATCTATAGGCACTCCCCGCACGTACAACAGGCCTAAACTGTGGAGCATTTGTTGCCAATCCGATTCTCCTTGGCGCAGGCTGGGTAGGCAAACACTTGCTTTTTCTTTTAACGGATCTGGTCCGCACTCGATGAATATCTCATAACTTTGTTGCTCAAGGCTTGCCGTTAATTGGTTATCTCGTATAGGGGAACACCAGTATTCCGGACTTGAACTTAAAGGTTGCCCAGTAATATTAGAAACTATATTAATCCGTGGTTCTGAGTAGGTAATCTGTTTTGAGCGATCGCCCTCAGTAATTAGTTTTAGCCCATCTTCCAAACTAAATATCCCACAGACGCAGGCGGCAACGTATTCTCCCACGCCATAACCTATAACTGCTGCTGGTTTTATCCCCCAAGACTGCCATAACTGAGCTAAAGCATATTCCACTGCAAATAAGGCTGCTTGAGTGTAAGCTGTCTCATTGAGTAGGGAACTTTTGCTTGGTTCGTGATATAGCACTTCCAGTAGAGGTTGTTCTAAATAGCACTGAAGAATTTGCTCACAGCGATTAAGGGCGGTGCGAAAGGTGGGTTGGGTGTTGTATAATTCGCGTCCCATACCAATATATTGAGAATTCTTGCCTGCAAATAGGAAGACGACCCTCAGCTGAGAGGTTGAATGCACCTGTCCTGTTGGAACTTCTATCAAAGCAGCTAATTTTTCATTCAGTTCGGCTGTCGAGGAAGCTATTAAACTTAGTCGGTGATGGAAGTGCGATCGCCCAGTATTTGCCGTAAAGCAGATATTTCCAATGGCTAAGTCAAGATTGGCTGTTAAATGATTTTTATACCGACATACTAATTGCCTGAGCGCTTCTTCTGTCTTGGCTGATAGTGTGAAAATATGTAAAGGACGTTCTACAGCTTCTTGGTTTTGGCTTTCTTCGCCAGCTTCTTCCAAGATAAGATGGGCGTTGGTGCCGCTAATACCAAAAGAACTGACTCCCGCTAACCGACTTCTTTGTTGAGAATGCCAAGGCTGATGCTTTGTTGGCACCACTACTGGTAGTTTATCCCAGTTGAGGTGAGGATTAGGTTGTTTAAAGTGTAAATGAGGTGGGATCTCTTGGTGTTGAAGGGCAAGCACCACCTTAATTAAACCTGCTACTCCTGCGGCTGCTTCTAAATGACCGATGTTGGTCTTGACTGAACCAATTATCAGGGGTTCCTTTGGCGATCGCCCTTCTCCTAGAACTGCAGCCAAAGCCCTGACCTCAATAGGGTCTCCCAAAGATGTTCCTGTGCCGTGAGTCTCTACATAACTAATTCGCTCCGGCTTTTCCTGAGCGCTCTTAAGCGCTTGGCGAATCAGTGCTTGTTGAGCGAAACCATTAGGAACTGTTAAACCACTGCTAAGACCATCATGATTAACTGCTGAACCTCGAATCAGAGCGAGGATATTATCTCTATTTTCCACAGCATCCGAAAGACGCTTGAGAACTAAAACTCCACATCCTTCACCCCGACCATAACCATCAGCAGCAGCATCAAAAGTTTTGCAGCGACCATCACTAGACAGGGCAAGGGCTTGAGATAGAAAAATTGTAACTTCTGGTGACAAAATCAGATGTACTCCACCTGCTAGTGCTAAATCACACTCTCCCAACCGTAAACTTTGGCAAGCGAGGTGAACTGCTACTAAAGAAGATGAGCAAGCTGTATCTATTGCCACGTTCGGACCTTGCAAACCCAAAGTGTAAGACAACCTACCTGATGCAAAGCAAAAGCCATTACCTGTTCCGTCATAGGCATTGATGCGTGTAGGTTCACCACAATTTAGTTGTAATTGTGCGTAATCATTTTGACCAATACCTAAGAAAATACCTGTATTGCTGCCAGATAAGCGATCGGCCGCTACTCCTCCATTCTCTAAAGCTTCCCAAGCTACCTCCAACAGCAACCGTTGCTGGGGATCTAGGCTGATTGCTTCTCGGGGGGAAATTCCAAAGAAATTGTTGTCGAATTGGTCTACCTGCTGCAAAAATCCCCCAAATCGGGTGTACATTTTCCCCGGTGTATTGGGATTTGGAGCATAGTGAGTATCAATGTTCCATCGTTCTGAAGGAATCTCTGTAATCGCATCTACCCCATCACGCAAAAGCTTCCAGAAATTCTCGCAAGAGCTGACACCTCCAGGAAATCGGCAACCCATGCCAATGATCGCGATTGGCTCTGTCTTTGAAAGCTCAACAGCTTCAAGTCTAGCTCGCGCTTTCGTCAAAGTCAGAAGCAACTGTTGCGATGAAGAGAGTTGATTTAATCTTTCAGGAATGTTGCTCATTTTCATGCAATAAAGTTTCTAATTTTGCTAGTTCCTCTGCAATCAACTTTTCTACTTGAACTTCAGAAAGCTGTTCTATTTTTGACAAATCTTTATCTTTGGGTGACTTTGGATCGTCTGTCTCTCCATTAAATAACTCCCTAGATAGATACTCTGCAAGAATTTTTATGGTCGGAAATTCCAAAGCTAAAGTTGTAGGCAGGGAGCAATTTAGAGTTACCTCTAAACGGTTCTTCAACTCGACAGCGGTTAAAGAATCCATACCCATATCAAAGAAACGTTGGTCGGCTGTTGGCAACTCTAACAGCTTTAGCCCTAACACCTTTGCGACTTCAGCTTGGATGTGGGCAATCAAAAGCTCTTGGCGATCGCTGGCGATCGCATGAGGCAATTGTTGTAAAAACTCTGTTAATACTGGTTGAGATTGTTTCGGCAATTTTGTGGGAACTAAGCAAGAAAGTAACGGTAGTTGAAGGCTTGTGAATGCCGACCACTCAAACGGAATGACACCAATTTGTCCCGATGTCTGTCCTAGCAACAGTTCTAATGCCTGTAATCCCTGTTCGCAAGAAATAGTATTTAGTCCGTGTGTAGTTAAGCGGTTTTGGAGATCACCGGCTAAACTAGCGGTCATGCCGACATCATCCCACGGTCCCCAATTAATGCTTAATCCTGGCAGCCCTAGTTTCATGCGATGATGAATTAACACATCCATAAAAGTATTGGCAGCAGCATAATTTCCTTGTCCTGGGGAACCAAGCAAGGAAGCGACGGAGGAAAATACTACAAAGAAATCTAAAGGTAAATTTTTGGTCAATCTGTGTAGATTTAAAGCCCCCTTGACTTTTGGCAGCATCACCCTCATGAAGCGTTCCCAGTTTTGTTGTAGTAAAATGCCATCATCAAGCACACCAGCAGCATGAATAATTCCTCGTAGGGGTGGCATCTCGGCTTCAATTTCTGCAAGTACCCTAATTACATCTTCCTGCTGTGAGACATCTGCTTGCACAACTAAAACTTTAACTCCGGCAAGATTTAGTTGACTGAGAATCTCCTCTGCATGACTGGAAGTACTGCTACTACGGCCAACTAGAACTAAAGACTTAGTTCCTAGCCCTACTATCCACTGAGCGACCTTAAGTCCCAATGCTCCTAATCCGCCAGTAATCAGGTAGCAGCCATCCGATCTTAACTCGACTGTTGGTAATTCTAATAAGCGACTTGGCTGCAAACGGGCAACATAACATTGCCCTTCCCGGAAAGCCAAATGGTCTTCTGTTGATGTATTCCATATCTCTGCTAACAGCAAGGCCACTTCATCTTCTTGAGCTTGAGGGGCTAAATCTACCATACCCCCCCATAATTTGGGATGTTCTAAAGCCACGATTTTACCCAGTCCCCAAACAGAAGCTTGCACCACTGCATCAAGACTCGGTTGTGAGATCACTGGTTGCACTCCTCGGGTTACTAACCACAGTCGGGATAAGCCCAGACGATCGTACTGGGTTAGGGCCTGCACCAAATACAGCACGCTACCACACCCCAAAATCTGTGTTTGTTCAAGTAAGGAGATGTTTAAATCTAGCGTTGTTTCTAAATTCCAAAGGTGGACAACTCTTTGTAGAGGTAGTTTAAGAGTTTTTAAAGCTTCTTGAAACAGACGCTTAAAATCATCTGGATTGGATGGATTGAGGCTGCAAGTTCCGTCTTTTTCAGTTTGATAAGTCTCTCCTGCATAAACGATAATAAAGTCATGACCCTTCTGTTGTAAGAGTTTAGCTAGGCTTTGTGCTACTCCAGAACGGTCAGCAAAGATTAGCCAAGTGCTGGGTGCAATGACTGCGGTTTTCTCTTGGCTAGCTTCCAAAGGTTTAGGTAGCCACTCAATTTGATAGAACCAATCTTGGATCTCAGATTTCTTGACCTGCTGCTGCTGTTTCCTGACTAAAATCTCTACTAGCTTCGGCAGCAACTTTATTTCTGAATCAGAAAATTCCTCTGATGTTGCTAACTCCTCGGTTATCTGAGTTGTCTGACCTTGGTGCAGCATATTCATCATTGGAGTCTTAAAGCCATTTTTAGCTACTTCAACCCAATAACGCTTTCGTTGGAAAGGATAAGTTGGTAGTCCCACTCGCCATCTTGAATAGTCTCGATCAAAACCTGACCAATCGACTTGTATACCATGTACATACAGCGTTCCTAAACTTTGCAGTAGCTGCTCCCAGTCAGATAGCCCTGGTTGCAGGCTGGGTAGCCATTGTATATTCATATCTGGTAAGCAGTTGCGACCCATCCCCAACAGAATTGGTTTTGGACCAATTTCTACAAACACTTCATAACCTTGCCGATACATAGTCTCAATGCTTGTTGCAAATCTCACCGTTTGTCGTATATGACGACACCAGTATTCTGGTGTGGCGATTTCTGGTGTGGCGATTTCTCCTGTAACATTGGAAACAAGTTGTAACCGGGGTATAGAGAAGCTCACTTCCTTGGCTTTAAGCTCAAATGCGGTTAGCATTGGCTCCATTAAAGGAGAGTGGAAGGCATGAGATACATCTAATTTTTTGGTCTTAAATCCTTGTGTGGTTAAAGCTGCTTTTACGATGTCTAGGTCTTCTCGCGTACCTGATAGTACAGTATTTTTTTCACCATTGATTGCAGCAATTACTACATTCTTTTTTTCAATATCAATTGTGGCGGCTATCTGCGCGACAGAAGCATTGACTGCCACCATTTCTCCCGTAGCAGGCAGGGCTTGCATTAGCCGCCCTCGTTCGGCAATCAATTTTAACCCATCTTCTAAACTGAATACTCCTGCAACGCAGGCGGCGACGTATTCACCGACACTATGCCCCATGACGGCTGTTGGTTCTATTCCCCAAGACCGCCATAACTGGGCTAGGGCATATTCGATTGCAAATAATGCTGGTTGAGTGTAAGCAGTCTGGTTTAGTAAGTAGCTTTCATTGGGATCGGGATAAAGAACTGATAGCAAAGATTTTTCTAGATAGGGTTGCAGAATTTCATTGCATCGATCGAGGTTTCGTTGAAAAGTGGGTTGGGTTTCGTAAAGTTGCCGTCCCATACCTACATACTGCGAACCCTGACCTGTAAATAAAAATACTATTTTCCGGCATTTCCCGATTTCTGCTTGTCCGTTCAACAGCCCAGGAGTTTCTTTGGAGAGGTTATTACTTAGTGTTATTTGCAACTTCAAGCTGGATGTAGCAGTAACGGCGAGTCGGTAGTCAAAATGACAACGCCCGACATTCGCAGTAAAGCAAATATTCGCCAGGGATTCTTCAGGATGAGATGCTAAGAACTTTGTGTAACTTTGTGCTAATTCTCCTAAAGCCTGTTCGCTTTTTGCCGACAGTGTTAGCAGATGCAAAGGGCGTTCTAAGGGTTCTTTTTTTTGAATGCCTGCGGGTGATTCTTGCAAAACTACATGGCAATTGGTGCCGCCAAAGCCAAAGGAACTAACCCCAGCTAAACGGCGATCGCCATCAGCAATCCAAGATTGGCGCTCAGTGGGAATGGATAATGGAGTTTCCTCTAAAGAAATATACGGGTTTAACTGCTCCAAGTGCAGGTGTGATGGAATCTCCTGATGTTGCAACGAAAGTACTACCTTGATTAGTCCAGCAATCCCAGCAGCAGTTTCTAAATGACCAATATTGGTCTTGACTGAGCCAATCCTGCAAATCTGATCTGATTTGCGGCCTTGCATCAATACAGCTTTTAGGGAATTAATTTCAATTGGGTCTCCTAAAGCGGTTCCAGTTCCATGAGCTTCAACATAGCTAATCTGGGCTGGTGTGACTCCAGCATTTTCTAAGGCTTGGCGGATTACTTTCTGCTGGGCAGTTCCATTCGGTGCTGTCAGTCCATTACTCAAACCATCTTGGTTCACTGCCGAGCCTTTAATAATTGCTGAAATCCGATCTCCATCTTTGAGGGCATCTGCAAGACGCTTGAGAACTACTATGCCGCAGCCTTCTCCCCGCACATAACCGTCAGCTTTGGCATCGAAAGTCTTACAGCGACCATCACTTGCTAGCATTCCTGCCTTGGAGAAGCTAATACTCAATTCTGGGGTCAGGATTAAATTGACTCCACCAGCTAAAGCCAGATGGCATTCTCCCAAGCGCAGACTTTGACAAGCTTGGTGAACTGCTACCAGGGATGAGGAACAAGCTGTATCCACCGCTAAACTTGGTCCACGCAAATCTAACACATAGGATAGGCGATTAGCAGCAATGCTAAAAGCGTTACCAGAGCTATAATAAGGATCGGTGACACTAGTATGGTTGAACTGCAATCGGGCATAGTCATAGTTGCCAATCCCAATAAACACCCCAGTCTGACTACCTGCTAATTGATCCCATTGTTGTCCAGCATTTTCCAAAGCTTCCCAACTGACTTCCAGCAGTAGCCTTTGTTGGGGGTCCATTAGCTCGGCTTCTCGGGGGGAAATCCCGAAAAATAGTGGATCGAATTGATCTACTTGTTCTAAAAAACCACCCCAATGGATGTAAGTTTTACCCTGGTTGTTCCACCGCTCTGGGGGTACCTGCCTAGTCGCATCAATTCCATCACGCAACAGTGACCAGAATTTTTCTAAGTTTTTTGAAGAAGGAAAACGGCAACCAATTCCAATGATGGCGATCTCTTCTTGAGTAACTTGTGATGATGAAGGGACGATTGGTGCGGAAATATTTTGTCCCCCTAAATACCGAGCTAGGCTTTGAATAGTCGGATAATCGTACAAAAGAGTTGGAGAAAGTTGATATCCCAACCATTCTTGTAATTCACCGGCAATACCTACTGCCACCAACGAACTCAGACCATATTGAGCTAAGGGTTGCCGAATGTCTAACTCATTAATAGTAATTTGCAGTTGTTCTACAATTTTGGAAATTAACCAAGCTTCAATAGCTTCTTGGCTATGAGATTTTCTATCATTGTTCGTTTGCGAGTCGGGAGATTGCTTTTGGGGAATCGCAATCCAATCTCCCACTAAATCTAAGTTTCCTGCCAAAAACCCAGCCCGACAAGCACTACGCTGAATTTTGCCACTGGAAGTTTTTGGTAGACTCATCGTCTTGAGCAGCAACACTGCATAAACTTGTAAATCGTGCTGTTCTGCCACTGCTTGACGAATTGTTGCAATCACCTCACTCACATTGAGCTTTCGCAGATGGCTTCGTTCTACCTCTTGGGCTACAACTAACTTTTCTTCACCTGCGATTTCAACTGAAAATGCTGCACCATAACTTGGACGTAATGCTAGGTGGCTCTTTTCTACTGTTAGCTCAATATCTTGGGGATAATGGTTGCGACCTTGGATAATAATCAAATCTTTCAGACGGCCTGTAACAAATAACTCTCCATTGAGCAAAAATCCCAAGTCACCGGTGCGTATAAAAGGTCCCTCACCTGTGTCTGCCAGGTAAGCATGGAAAGTCTTTTCTGTTTCTTCTGGTTTATTCCAATAACCATCCGCTACACTCCCACTAGATACCCATATTTCCCCTATTTGGTTGGTAGCACATTGTGTCAGCAATTCTGGAACAACAATAATAATTTTTGTCTCCAGCCACGATCTCCCACATCCGACAAGATGCCTAACATTTTGGGTGTCTAAAGACACTATCAATACTTGATTTTTTTCTAGGGCATTTGCTTGAACCGTAGAGTAAACAGGCTCGTCGTTTAGCCGACCACCTGAAACCATGAGAGTAGTTTCAGCCATGCCGTAACATGGATAAAAGAAGTGAGAACGGAAGCCGCAAGGTTTGAATTTAGTACTAAACCGTTCTATGGTTTCTTGACGAACTGGCTCAGATCCACTGTAAGCACTACTCCATCTGCTTAAGTCGAGGTTCTGTAGTTGTTGTGGAGTGATTTTTTTTACACAAAGCTCATAAGCAAAGTTAGGTCCTCCACAATGGGTTGCTTGATAACGGGAAATCGCCTCAAGCCATCGAATTGGTCGCTGTACAAAAGATGCTGGCGGCATCATCACAGCTAAAAAGCCGGTATATATAGGTTGTATAATTCCATCGATTAGTCCCATATCATGGAAGCTGGGCAACCAGGTTACAGATACGGTCTCTGGTGTAAGTTCAAATGCTTGCTTGATATACTCACAATTGTGCAACAAATTCCCATGACTGATCCTCACTCCTTTGGGAGTACCTGTAGAGCCAGAAGTGTACTGGAGCAAAGCCAAAGTGTCACTACTTACTTCTGGTTTTTGCCAGTTTGATACCTGGTTAGTTTTGATCTTATCTGTAGCTAGCCATTGTATAGTTGCCAATTCCAGATTGTGGGTTAGTAGTCGTTCAATTTTTACCAACTCTGATGTAATAGTTAGCGCCACATTTGCTTGAGCATCTGCCAAGATCGCTTGTACCCTCGACAAATTCTGATTTTGCCGGGGTGGATAAGCGGGAACAGCCACCATCCCTGCATACAAACATCCAAAGAAGGCGGCAATAAACTCTAATCCTGGTGGGTATAGCAACAATACACGAGAACCTTTACTTGCCAGAACCTGTAATTGAAGTGCGATCGCCTGAGCTTGCCTGTCTAATTCTTGATAAGTCAACCGTGAGCTTTCTATTTCTCCATCTTGCAGAAAGATAAAAGCTACTTGGCTTGGTTGCTGAACGGCTCTATGGCTGAGTGTGTTTACTATACTAACGGTATCTCGGAAAATTTCTGAACTCCAATTGTGGCAAGAAACCATTTTTTACAATTCCCCACAAGTACGCAAGCCCAAGATTTAGACAAGGTAAATATTTACACGATAAATTCTAGACACATCTGCAAAACAATACTCTACTCTTCTCTCTCAATTATGACTTTGAGACGAGTAATCAGCAGATGAGTAAACGTCGCACCAATACCACCGATCGCTGATATTACTGGAAAAAAGACAACTCCAGCGACTCCCCCTGCTAATCCCGCTGAGAGGGGAATATCAAGTAGCGTATATCCATCATCATTTTTCACTACAAGTCTCCTGATGTTAACTTGGTGCATTAGTTCCTTGAGATCGGCAACTAGATCGCTGCCAATAGATAATTCTTCTACACGAACTTTTCGGCTGACAACTTCTTCGTTGTTTGCTACTGGTATGTTGATTGAGTCTACTGGCTCATGCATATGTTGTTTGCTCTGAAAAATATAACTGTTTACCATTAAATCATTTTTAGGAATTTTTATACAAGCTTGCGTGCAAAATTAAAATCTAATATTTGCTACTCATAAGTCTGTATATTCTCGTATCTACCTAAAGTTAGATATATTTCAATGTAAATCAATTAAGTTTAGATCCATTTTTCATCTATGCCTAAAGTTAGATTTTTCCATATTTTCAATCATAATTGCACTAATTTGAAAAAAAAAAGTTTAAAAAACAAATTACTCAAAACTGAGATGAGACAGAGCTTTTGAAGTTTTAAATCTCAAAAATATTAGATTGTAAAGTAAAGTTAAAAAAATCACCACAAACAAATTTATGCTAATTTGTTCAATATATAGTTTAGGCTAAAGTGAAATAATAGTTGCAGTAACGAAAAATACTAACATTTGGTTGCATTTGCTTGACTTATGCACTAGTAATCAAAATATTCAGTTGAGAGTATCACTATCATGCCGAGCCAAAAACTTTATTTCAGGCAAGATATTCAAGTTGAACCTCTTTTTAATTCCTGGGTGGCATGGGTGCTGTTAATTCCTCCAGCTACGGCTGCGATGAATATGGTTGAACGTCATATTGCAATCATGACCTCATACATCAATTCTCCAGAACTTCACGCCCTTGCTCTTAAGAACCCAGCGATGCAAAGTGGCCCATTTATAGCACTAGATCGCAAACGAATCGATGAAATAGAGAATCTTTTACAAAATACAAAAAAATATTGCGGACATCTCATTAATTTTGTTAGTGCAATCAAAGAACTAGAAACGCTTTTAAGCTCTCAGGCCAAAGGTTACAGTTTAGAATCGCTTTATTCTAAAGTGCCAGAAATCCTCCAAGGATATGTGGAACTTAACTATGACCTAAACAACAATGCGACATTTAGATTTTTTGAAGCGCTTCTGTATCGCAGCAATTTTTATGATGTCGGATGCCAGAGTATTGCGCTTTCTAAAGTTGAGCAGGACAGTAGCCGACCATTTATTTTCAGTACACCCAGGCTGAAGTCAGAGAAGTCTGTTCATTTACCAATCCCGTTCGCTCATCAAGGATTGGATGAATTATTTAAGATGAAGAAAAATCCGCAAACTTATGACTGGATTCGCAGTCAATTAGGAGTTGAGATTCAAAATGAGGAACTACTTGCATCATTTTTCACTGAAAATCCGCCACAATCTTGTGAAAAGTACGCTGATGATGGTGTGAGAGTTCGCTATTTTGGTCATGCATGTCTTTTATTAGAAACAAAAGATGTCAGCATTCTATTTGATCCGATCGTCAGTTATGTTTGTGAGTCAGGGATTCCCCGCTATACTTACCAGGATTTACCTGAGTGGATTGATTATGTTCTGATTACTCACAGCCATCAAGACCACTTTTTGCCAGAAACACTTATGCAGTTAAGGCATAAAGTAGGACAAATTGTAGTCGGTCGCAACTATGAAGGAGCACTTCAAGATCCTTCTCTAGCCCTAATGCTTAAACACATTGGGTTCAAGAATATTATTGAAATGAGAGAGATGGACGAAATTACGATCCCTGGAGGTGTGATTGTTAGTCTCCCTTTTCTTGGAGAGCATCATGACTTGTTAGTTCGTAGTAAGTTAAGTTATTTAATACAGTTATTGAATCGCTCAATACTGGTTTTGGCTGATTCTTGTAATATTGATACTGCACTATATCATCGCATTCATTTATATAGTGGCGATGTAGATTTAATATTTTTGGGTATGGAATGTGATGGCTCACCTCCTTCCTGGGTTTACGGTCCCCTATTTAACTCTCCTTTGCCACGAGTGATGGATCGCAGTCGCTTAGGTCGAGGCTGTAACTATGCCGAGGGTATGCAGTTAGTCGAGATATTCCATCCCCAAGAAGTATATGTTTATGCTATGGGTCAAGAGCCTTGGCTGAGATATATTTTAGGGCTTGAACTCGAAAAAGACTCGAATCCAATTATTCAATCCCAACAATTGATCGCTGAGTGCAAATCAAGAGGTATAGTTTCGGAATTTTTGTTTGGGGAAAGAGATATTTTTTTATGAGCGAAACCAGACTGCATCATAACTTGTGGCAATATACGGGTGAAAAGTATCAGCCACATTCCGATTTTTGGAAGTCACAAATTGTCCAGATAGAAGCACCTTTTGTGCTAGAGGGAATTAGTCAATCTAGTTTGGATCGAGGTGAAAAACAAATTGTAAAATTTGATTTTAATGAAACTGTAACCGAGATCGTCGATACTATTGCTAAAAAAGATGACTTGGGCACCTATGTTATAGTGGTTTCAGGAATTGCCTATTTGTTAAGCCGATACACCGGACAATCGGTTGTGCAAGTTGATTCTCCACTCTTCAAAGCAAACCTTTTGAGTGAAGCAATTGTGGAACAGGTACCTCTAGTTGTTGAAATTAATGAGCAAAATTCTCTGAAGAATTTTATTGGAGAATTTTCCCAAATAGTTACTAATAGTTATAATTACCAAAACTTTCCTTATCAAGAACTGATTGCCAACGGTCGGGTAAAGAGTAATGTGATAGCTTGGCTCCCGAAAATTCATGATTTTTGTTCTCACCTGAATTCTGATGATTTAGCAATCGAGATCCACACAGACGCTGCTATTTCATTGGTATTGCACTACAACACAAAGCGCTTTGATAACTTTTTTGTCCGTGGGTTTGCCGAGCATCTGCAAAATCTGTTTTTAGCTTATGCACATCGAGACACTCGTCTTGTCGATGTAGAAATTCTGTCGTCAGATGAGAAGAAAAAGCTGATGATTGATTGGGCAGTAGCTGAAAACACAGATGAAGCTCCGCAAACTATCGATCGAGTTTTTGAAATTCAAGTCTCACAGACACCATTACAGGTAGCAATTCAAACACCAAACAATTCGTTAACTTATAGAGACCTCGATCAACAGGCAAACCAATTGGCTAGTTATCTTCGCACGCAATATAACATTCAACCCAACGATTTGATTGGTGTGATGTTGGAGCGTTCCGAACGCTTAATAATTGGCTTGCTGGCAATTCTCAAAGCTGGTGGTGCTTATATCCCCATAGATTTGGAGACTCCAAGTACACGCTTAGAATTTATCCTCCGAGATGCTCCTGTTAAAGTCTTGTTGATGGAAATAGACCTTTTACCTCATCTGCAAAACGTACTTGACATCCCAATGTTTGCAATGGATGTGCAATTAGCACAACTCGATTGTGCAAAATATTCTTGCTCGTCTTCTCAGCCCTCAGACTTGGCTTATGTTCTCTATACATCTGGATCTACTGGAACCCCAAAGGGAGTAATGGTAGAGCATCAAAGCTTTGTCAACATGGCAAAAGCCCAAATTAATGCCTTTGGTATCCAAGCAACAGATCGAGTGCTACAGTTTGCCAATGCTTCCTTCGATGCATCTTTATCTGAGATATTTATGGCACTTTTCTGCGGTGCGACTTTGGTATTGATAGACAAAGCAACAATAAAAGACCAAAAACAGTTTCTCGCTTATCTGGAGGAACAAAAAGTCACGGTAGCAACTTTCCCACCTGCTTATCTGCGAGCGCTAGAGCAACCAGATTTTAAACATCTGCGTGTTATGATTACAGCAGGAGAAGCTCCTCAAACAGAGGATGCTTGCTACTATGCCCAAAAATTGAAATATTTCAATGCTTATGGTCTCACAGAAACAGCAGTTTGTGCAACGTATTCCCAAGTAGATGGATATGTAACAGTGATGGGAAAGCCTATTCCCAATACTGCAGTTTACCTGCTTGACTCCTTGTTGAGACCCGTACCAATAGGAGTAGTTGGTGAAATTTGCGTCGCAGGGAAAGGGCTAGCCCGAGGATATCTCCACAACCCAAATTTAACAGCGAGCAAATTTGTCGAAAATCCTTTTGTACCTGGGGAAAAGCTCTATCGCACAGGAGACTTTGGTAAGAGGTTAGCAACTGGTGAATTGGTTTTTGTCGGACGTTTAGATCATCAAGTCAAAGTCCGGGGTTATCGGATTGAATTAGGGGAAATTGAAGCTGCCCTCCACCGTCACCCTGAGGTCAAGCAGGCTGTAGCACTAGCAAAAATAGGTAACGATGGAAACAAAGAAATAGTAGCTTACATAGTCGCAGAAACCGAATTGGATAGCTCCCAGGTGCGTACAACTTTAAGCGAAATTCTTCCCGAATATATGCTGCCTGCAGTTTTCGTGCTAGTAGAAGAATTGCCACTTACTGCCAACGGCAAAATTGACCGTCGCTTGCTTGCAACATTGGATACATTCAACAAAAAATTAGAAAAAAGTTTTGATCCACCCCGCACCCCTACAGAAGAAGTTCTCGCTGCGATCTGGGCTGAAGTCTTTGGTTTAGAACAAGTTGGTATTTATGACAACTTCTTTGAAATAGGAGGACACTCTCTCCTAGCTACGCAAGTTATTTCTCGAATACGGCAAGCCTTTTCAATCGAACTTCCTCAGCACAGCTTGTTTGAAACTCCTACAATTGCTGAACTCAGTGAGGTTATTGAAGCTACCCACCAAACAGGGTTGAGACAGCAAACACTCTTGTTTCAATCGGTAAATAGAAACGGTTCCATCCCTTTATCTTTTGCTCAACAGCGGCTTTGGTTTCTTAACCAATTGGAAGGAGACAGTGCCACTTACAACATTTCAACCGTTGTACGCTTAACAGGTATACTTCATGTGGCTGCTTTAGAACAAGCTGTTGCAGAAATTGTGAGTCGTCACGAAACTCTGCGTACTACCTTTCTCATGTCAGATGGGTCTTTGGTTCAGGCGATCGCCCCTTCATTTGACGTAGAAATACAGAGAATAAACTTACAATTATTACCTATAGAATCTCAGTCGGATGAAGTGCAGCGTTTGGCTGTTGAGGATGCACAGCAACCCTTTGACCTAGTGAATGGACCATTGGTGCGAATTACTCTGCTGATTCTAGGGAAGGAGGAGCATTCACTGCTAGTGGCAATGCATCATATCGTCTCCGATGGCTGGTCGATAGGGATATTTATCCAAGAACTGTCCGCACTTTATCAAGCCTTTTCTACAGGAAGGCCTTCTCCCCTACCCAAACTCTCTATCCAGTATGCCGACTTTGCTCTTTGGCAGCGTGAGTGGCTAAGTGGGGAAGTCTTAGAAACTCAACTCAATTACTGGAAGAAGCAGCTTGATAATTTATCTGTTCTCGAATTGCCTACAGACCAACTAAGACCAGCAGTTCAAACTTTTCGAGGAGCAAAACAATCTCTACAACTGCCTCATATTTTAACCTCTGAACTCAAAATTCTCAGCCGTCAAGAAGCAGTCACGCTATTTATGACTCTGGTTGCAGCATTTAAAATTATGCTGCATTGCTACACCAGTCAGGATGACATCATCGTAGGCACTGATGTCGCCAACCGCAACAGAGTTGAGACTGAAGGAATTATCGGTTTTTTTGTTAACCAATTGGTATTGCGTACAAACTTGTCTGGCAACCCTTCCTTTCAAGAGTTGTTGAGGCTAGTTAGGGATGTAGCTTTAAATGCTTATGCTCACCAAGATTTGCCATTTAACAAGTTAGTAACAGCCCTAAACCCAGAGCGGAATTTAAATCGCACTCCATTGTTTCAAACAAAGTTTGTTCTTCAAAATGCCCCCATGCCTCCCCTAGAACTTACCGGTCTAACCCTGAGTGTTCTAGAAGTTGATAACCGAACGGCAAAATTTGATTTACTCTTGACGATGTGGGACACAGAGCAAGGACTGGCCGGGAATTTAGAATATAGTACAGACTTATTTAACACTAGCAGTATCGTTTCGATATTAGAAAATTTTGAGTTGATTCTGCATACTGTTGTCACACAACCTAATATTAGATTAAATGCATTAGCAGAAGTATTGAGAGAAGCGAATAAGCAAAAAGAACTTGCTAAATACAAAGAACTTCAGGAGGTTCGCAGTCAGAAATTTAAAAACATTAAACCACATATTTTTAAGGGAGCCAAATAGTGATGAAAAATCAGGAATTTCAAAGCGGTATCAAGAATTCTTGGGCTACCATCAAAAAAAACAAACCAAAAGCCATCAGTTTTTCACAAGAAAAATTGGTTGAAGTATCTCATATCGAAAAAGGAACAATTTTGCCTCTGTTAGTTAAGCCTAATGTAGAGGACTTAAGTTTACCAAATTGGGCTAAAAACAACCGAAATTTCATAGAAGAAAATTTGTTGCAGTATGGTGGAATATTATTTAGAAACTTTAATATTAATACACAAGCTGATTTTGAACAGTTTATTAACTCCGTTTCTTCAAAGCTAATGCCTTATATGGAAGCGGCAACACCCCGTACTAAATTAAACGAAAAAATATACACATCTACAGAATTTCCCCCAGATGAAGTTATTGCCTTACATAACGAGCTATCGTATGTTGTCACCTGGCCAATGAAAATATGGTTTTTCTGCTTGCAACCATCGGCTTGGGGAGGAGAAACGCCAATTGCCGACGTGAGGAAAGTTTTTCAACGCATCGATCCAAAAATTAGAGAGCGCTTTCAGCAAAAGGGGTGGATGTTAGTCCGGAACTTTGGTGATGGATTTGGTCTTCCTTGGCAAACTTCTTTCCATACTACGGATAAGGCTGTGATGGAGGAATATTGCCGCAATTCTGGCATTGCTTTTGAATGGAAAGACAGCACGCACCTCAAAACTTGGCAGATTCGTCCGGCAATAGCAGAACATCCAAAAACAGGTGAAATGGTTTGGTTTAACCATATTGTTTTTTGGCACGTATCAAGTTTAGAACCACAACTGCGTGAAATACTCTTAGCAGAATTCAAGGAAGAAGAACTTCCGTACAATACTTATTACGGTGACGGTTCTCCAATTGAAGCTTCTATAATCGATCAAATTCGCACAGCTTATCTTCAAGAAACTATTATTTTTCCTTGGCAACAAGGAGACATATTAATGTTAGATAATATGTTGATAGCTCATGGTAGAAAGCCTTACAAAGGGACAAGAAAGATTTTAGTGACAATGGGCGAACCTATTGACCGAAAAAATATTTAATAATATCTGGCAGATTAAGAATAAGTATCATGATCCAAAATAGAATTATTACAGGTTTTCAAGTTTCTCCACAACAAAAACATCTCTGGCTATTGCAGCAAGGTGAACTTAATCAATCCTATCGTTCTTTCTGCGCTATTCTCATTGAGGGAAATCTTAATTTAAAAACTTTAGAGAAAGCTTTATATAATATCGTCCATCGACATGAAATTTTACGCACTACCTTTGATTGCTTGCCCGGTATGGTTATCCCGCTTCAGGTGATCAACGATGGTATTGTACCCTCAATTGATAACTACGATCTGAGCAATTTGAATTCCGAAGAAAAACAGACTAAGTTAGAGGAACTTTTTCAAGAAATAGACCAAATCAATTTTGATTTTCAGCAAGGGCCGCTATTGCACCTCTGTTTAGTTACTTTGTCACTAAAAGCGCGGATGTTGCTTGTTAGCTTACCTGCCCTTTGCGCGGATAGGGTAACCTTGAATAATTTAGTGGGTGAAATTAGCCAAACCTATAGTTCATTATCCCATAACGAAGAATCATCCGATGAACCAATACAATATGTTGCTATTTCTGCATGGCAAAATGAATTGCTGGAGATAGAAGAAGCGGAAATAGGAAGAAAATATTGGCAAAAGCAAAATATTTCCCATAATCTCACCGCTAAATTACCTTTTGAAAATCAAGCTGTTGAAAAAGCCAAATTTCAGCCCCAAAATTTCGCTTGGACGATTAATCCCGAACTAACCGCAAATCTGAAAGCTTTGGTGAAAAAATATGATACATCAGAGTATGTATTTTTACTTTCATGCTGGCAAATCCTGCTCTGGCGTCTTACCGGAGAATCAAGCATTATGGTTGGTATTGCGTGCGATGGCAGGGTAGATCGAGAATTAACCGGGGCACTAGGGCTTTTAACAAAATATTTACCTATTAATTACGAACTTAAAGAGAATTTACAATTTAGCGAAGTTCTCCAAGGAGTTAATCTAGCTAAATGTGCAGCATCCGAGTGGCAAGAATATTTTGCTTGGGAGCAAATTTTAGGAGAAGAGTCCTTCTGCCCCTTTAGTTTTGATTTTGAGGAACAATCGGCTTTTTCTACTGCTGACGGATCTTTTTCAATTTACAAACAATACGCCTGTTTTGAACCGTTCAAAGTTAAACTCTCGTTTGTTCATACTCAAACTTTAGTAGCAAAGCTTGAGTACGATCCTAATTTATTCCCGCTTAAGGATATCAAACGGATGACAGAACAATTTTCTGTACTGTTAGAAAGTGCGATCAAAAATCCAACAAGCAAAATCAGTACATTAGATATCCTCAGCAATACTGAACGACAACAATTGTTATTTGAATTTAACAATACAAAGACGGAGTATCCTCAAAACAAGTGTTTGCACCAACTTTTTGAGGAACAGGTGAAGCGCACACCAGAAAATATCGCTGTGGTGTTTGAGGATCAATGTTTAACTTATAACACTCTCAACAATCAAGCCAATCAACTAGCCCATTATCTACAGCGGCTAGGAGTTGAGCCCGAAGTAGTTGTGGGAATTTGCGTTGAGCGATCGCCGTTGATGATTATCGGACTGCTGGCTATTCTGAAAGCTGGGGGTGCATACTTGCCACTAGATCCGTTATATCCAGAGGAACGGTTAACCTTGATATTAGCTGAGTCCCAAGCATCAGTATTGTTGACTCAGGAAAGGTTTGCCAAAAGTCTACCGGCAGAATGTGTAGTTTGTTTAGATACTATATTTGAAAGTATTATTAATCGAGAAAGCGAGAATAATCTAATTAGCAACGTAGAAGCCAAAAATTTAGCCTATGTAATTTATACATCAGGCTCTACTGGCACGCCCAAGGGAGTGATGATTTCCCATCAGGCGATTTGCAATCATATGTTCTGGATGCAGACATCGTTTTCCTTAACTGTAGCCGACAAAGTTTTACAAAAAACTCCGTTTAGCTTCGATGCCTCAGTTTGGGAGTTCTACGCACCATTGTTGGTAGGAGCGCAGTTGCTAATAGCGCAACCAGAGAGACATCAGGATAGTGCTTATCTTGTTAAACTCATTGCCGAGCAGAAAGTAACTACTCTCCAAGTTGTCCCATCCTTGCTGCAAATGCTCCTATCAGAGGAAGGAATAGACAACTGTCGGTTCTTAAAACGGATCTTTTGCGGTGGAGAAGCTTTGAATTTTGCCTTGACTGAGCGTGTCTTCGCCAACTTAGATGTAGATCTGCACAATCTCTACGGTCCCACAGAAGCTTGTATCGATGCAACTGTCTGGACTTGCAAGCGGATGAGCGAGCTACAAATTGTCCCAATTGGTCGCCCAATCTCCAACACCCAAATTTATATTCTCGATCCCCATCTCCAACCAGTCCCCATTGGGGTGCCTGGGGAACTGCACATCGGTGGTGTTGGTTTGGCGCGGGGCTACCTTAACCGCCCAGACTTAACCAAGGAAAAATTTATTCCTAACCCCTTTAGTGATGAAACGGACGCACGCTTATATAAAACAGGCGATCGCGCCCGCTACCTGGTTGATGGGAACATCGAATTCCTCGGTCGGATTGACAACCAAATAAAGCTAAGAGGCTTCCGCATCGAATTGGGTGAAATTGAAGCCTTGTTAACCCAGCATCCCAACGTTCGGGAGGCAGTTGTGAACGTTCAAGAAGAAGAACTAAGCAAAAAGAAATTGGTGGCTTATGTAGTTCCCCAGCAGAAACCACTAGATACTAACGACCTGCGCAACTTTTTGAAAAAGAAGTTGCCTGAATACACGATCCCATCAGCTTTTGTCATCTTAGAAAACCTTCCCTTAACCCCTAATGGCAAAGTAGATCGGCGATCCCTCCCCGCACCGCCAGATTTATCCGAGAGAATTTTGACAAGCAGCTTTGACCTACCCCGTCTCTCTGAAGAAAAGATTTTAGTTGGTATCTGGAGTGAAATCTTGGGAGTTGAAGCAGGTATTCACGATAACTTTTTTGAACTAGGTGGAGATTCCATATTGAGTGTTCGTGTCGTAGCCTTAGCTAACAAAGCAGGTCTGCAACTGACTCCCAAACAACTATTTCAGCATCAGACCATCGCCGAGTTAGCCTCCGTGGTCGGTAGGACTGCGATCTCTGTGCCAGCTCAACAGGATGCAGTCACTGGTTTAGTACCCCTGACACCGATCCAACAGAGATTCTTTGCAGAAAAACTCTCCGAACCTCACCATTACAATCAATCTCTCCTACTGGAGGTGCCCCCAGACCTAAAACCACAAATTCTAGAGCAAGTTGTGCAACATTTGCTGGTGCATCACGATGCCCTGCGCCTGCGTTTTACAGTCTCGAATACCGGATGGCAACAAGTCAATTTAGCCCCTGAAAAGACAGTACCTTTTACCACGATCAATTTGTCAGATGTTCCACCAAACGAACAACAAGTTGCCCTAGAATCCGCTGTTGCACAATTGCAAATGACTCTAAATTTATCAGATGGACCACTGATGCGAGTCGCACTGTTTGACCTTGGTCGCGATTTCCCTGGTCGGTTGTTACTAATTGTCCATCACCTAGCAGTAGATGGTGTTTCGTGGCGGATTTTGTTAGAAGACCTGACTACTATTTACCACCAGTGTAGCCATAGCGAAGCAATTCAACTACCATCAAAAACCACTTCTTTTAAGGATTGGTCTCACCGACTAACGACATATTCGCAATCAGCAACCCTCGCCACCGAGTTAAATTATTGGCTACCTCAATCTCAGGTTACGGACTTGCCAGTGGATTATTCCGCACTTGAGGAGACAAATACTGTCGCTTCATCCGCTCGGGTATCGGTATCTTTGACAGAGGAACAAACCCAAATCTTGCTGCAAGAAGTCTCCTCAGCTTACAACACCCAAATTAACGATGTGCTGCTGACCGCCCTAGTACGGAGTTTTGCCAAGTGGACTGGTAAGCCTGCGTTGCTGGTTGACTTAGAAGGACACGGACGGGAGGAATTATTTGATGATGTGGACTTGTCTCGTACCGTGGGTTGGTTTACCACATTATTCCCCGTCCTGTTGGATTTGCAACAAACCGATGGGTTAGGGGAAGCTTTAATATCAATTAAAGAGCAACTACGCCGTCTACCAAAGCGAGGTATCGGTTATGGTTTGCTACGTTATTTAAGCCAAGACACAACAGTGCGTTCTCAACTTCAAGCACTCCCCCAAGCTCAAGTGAGTTTTAATTATCTAGGTCAGTTCGATCGCCTATTATCAGAATCTGCTGTTGTTTTAGGGCTAGCAAAAGAATCTAACACAGCACTCTTTAGCCCCCAAGGAAGACGCAGCTATCTGTTAGAAGTGAATGGATTGGTAATTTCAAGGAGGCTGCAAATGTATTGGACTTACAGTCAGAAATTCCATCAGTTAAGCACAATTGAACGTCTGTCTCAAGGATTTATCGAGGAATTGCAAGCTTTGATCGATCACTGTCAATCTCCCGATGCTGGAGGTCATACGCTTTCAGATTTCCCACTTGCAAATTTAGATGAAGATAAATTCCGAAAAATATCCAATTTATTAATAGATTTATAAGAGCGGCATAGAGGGAGGTACTAAAGTGAAAAATGTTGAAGATATATACACTCTATCGTCTATGCAGCAGGGTATGCTCTTTCATGCCCTTTATGCTCCCAAACAGGGAGTTTACTTTGAGCAGATAAGCTGTACGCTTCACAGAATAAATTTCTTAGGGTTCAAGCAAGCTTGGCAGCAAGTGGTAGCTCGTCATGCGGTTTTACGTACAAGCTTTATTTGGGATGGTTTAGATGAACCTCTGCAAGTAGTACATAAGCAGGTAAATTTGCCTTGGGTTGAAAGCGATTGGCAACACCTGAGTTTAACTCAACAGCAAAAGCAACTGGAGGCTTTCTTAGAAGCCGACCGCCAAAAAGGGTTGGAACTAAACCAGGCCCCATTGATGCGTTTTGCTCTGATGCAGATTGAACCGACAAGTTACTATTTTATTTGGAGCCACCATCATTTGCTGCTCGATGGTTGGAGCAGTTCTATCATCTTCAAAGAAGTGTTTGCTTTCTATGAATCCATCACCGAAGGCAAAGATTTATACCTTGAGACACCGCGTCCCTACCGCGATTACATTGCTTATTTGCAGCAGCAAGACCTCTCTCAAGCAAAGGTGTTTTGGCAGCAAGCGCTAAAGCATTTTACCATGCCTACCCCTTTGATGGTGGACAAACATGAAGGCAAGCGATCGCATCAGCAGACTTATAAAGAGCAGTATCTTTGCTTCAGGGCAACTACTACTACGGCATTAAAATCGTTTGCGATTCAACATCATCTTACGCTCAACACCTTAGTACAAGGAGCATGGGCATTACTGCTGAGTCGATATTGTGGGCAACAAGATGTAGTTTTTGGGGCAACTGTCTCTGGTCGTTTGCCCACCTTAGTGGGAGCGGAATCGATGGTAGGCTTATTTATCAACACTCTACCCGTGCGAGTGCAAATATCAGCCGAAGATCGCCTGCTTCCCTGGCTCCATCAGTTGCAAGTGCAGCAAGTGGAATGGCAACAGTATTCATACACCCCGTTGGTGGAGATTCATCGTTGGAGCGATATACAACGAGGAATGCCTTTGTTTGAGAGTATAGTGGTGTTTGAAAATTACCCAGTAGATACTTCTTTACAACAGCGCAATACCAGTATCGAAATTAGCAACATTCGTGGTTTTGAGCGGACAAATTATCCTTTGACAGTGATAGTAGCACCAGGTTCAGAATTATCTGTACGCTTTAGTTACGATGCTGACCGCTTTGATAGCGACATGATTAGTCGGATGTTGGGACATTTCCAAACATTACTAACGGGGATAGTCGCCAATCCACAAGCAAGTATTTGGGAACTACCTTTGTTGAGTGCCGCAGAACAACGCCAATTAATTTTTGAGTGGAATGATACCAAGGGTGAGGAGACTTCACTGTGTATTCACCAGCTATTTGAAACCCAAGTAGAAAAAACACCTGACTCTGTGGCAGTTAGCTTCTTTGAATCTCAACTCACTTATCAACAGTTAAACGACCGTTCTAACCA